>SNQX01000001.1_pt1 | contig 577079 bp, 580 predicted proteins | sample 2580501 | NCBI WGS metagenome assembly SNQX01 (sample SAMN10953784, study PRJNA522744) | food fermentation metagenome | isolation source: 48-hour incubation of native-enriched microbial consortia from nixtamalized... | place: Mexico | collected 2017-09-24 | reverse complement strand
CGCACAGGACTTAAAATCCTGCGGTGGGTGACCACCGTGCGGGTTCGACCCCCGCCCTCGGCACCATATGCGCCCGTAGCTCAATTGGATAGAGCGTTTGACTACGGATCAAGAGGTTAGGGGTTCGACTCCTCTCGGGCGCGCTTTTATTAACGGGAAGTGGCTCAGCTTGGTAGAGCACCTGGTTTGGGACCAGGGGGTCGCAGGTTCAAATCCTGTCTTCCCGATATTCCCAAAAAACATGGGGCCTTAGCTCAGCTGGGAGAGCGCCTGCCTTGCACGCAGGAGGTCAGCGGTTCGATCCCGCTAGGCTCCACTTATTTTAATATCATTTATGGCGGTGTAGCTCAGCTGGCTAGAGCGTACGGTTCATACCCGTGAGGTCGGGGGTTCGATCCCCTCCGCCGCTACCATAAAGGACCTTTAGCTCAGCTGGTTAGAGCAGACGGCTCATAACCGTCCGGTCGTAGGTTCGAGTCCTACAAGGTCCACCATTAGAAGTTTATATCTCGGAGGTATACCCAAGTTCGGCTGAAGGGATCGGTCTTGAAAACCGACAGGCGGCGAGAGTCGCGCGGGGGTTCGAATCCCTCTACCTCCTCCATTTTTTCTTAATTAAATATTTTATCGTCGCGGGGTGGAGCAGTCTGGTAGCTCGTCGGGCTCATAACCCGAAGGTCGCAGGTTCAAATCCTGTCCCCGCAACCAAGGTCCCGTGGTGTAGTGGTTAACATGCCTGCCTGTCACGCAGGAGATCGCCGGTTCGACCCCGGTCGGGACCGCCATTTTTACATAAAGGCTCGGTAGCTCAGTCGGTAGAGCAGAGGACTGAAAATCCTCGTGTCGGCGGTTCGATTCCGTCCCGAGCCACCATTTTGAAGTCACAAGCCGGCTTAGCTCAATTGGTAGAGCAACTGACTTGTAATCAGTAGGTTGGGGGTTCAAGTCCTCTAGCCGGCACCACTTTCAAAATGAGCCATTAGCTCAGTTGGTAGAGCATCTGACTTTTAATCAGAGGGTCGAAGGTTCGAGTCCTTCATGGCTCACCATTTACAATTTAATGCGGGTGTAGTTTAGTGGTAAAACAAGAGCCTTCCAAGCTCTGGTCGAGAGTTCGATTCTCTTCACCCGCTTTTCAATTATGGGCCTATAGCTCAGCTGGTTAGAGCGCACGCCTGATAAGCGTGAGGTCGATGGTTCGAGTCCATTTAGGCCCACCATAATTGTTCCGCAGTAGCTCAGTGGTAGAGCTATCGGCTGTTAACCGATCGGTCGTAGGTTCGAGTCCTACCTGCGGAGCCATATTTATAGAGAAGTACCCAAGTGGCTCAAGGGGCTCCCCTGCTAAGGGAGTAGATCGCGAACGCGGTGCGAGGGTTCGAATCCCTTCTTCTCTGCCAGTAATTGGCCCGTTGGTCAAGTGGTTAAGACACCGCCCTTTCACGGCGGTAACACGGGTTCGAATCCCGTACGGGTCATATTAAAAGAGATAGCATAATCTGCTATCTCTTTTTTGTTGTGTAAAAGTGGACTTTGGATAGAAAAAGGGATACTCAAGGTCATTAACGAAATGGCACTTAGAAATATATCATAGCTGGGAAGATCCTAAGGAATTAGTTGTAGAGTTATTAGATACCGTTGAATAATAAAATCGAAATACGGGTTGTTCAAACAAAGCATGCTGAATTAGGAGCTACCGCGGAAAATAAATAATATATAGAAGAAGCTGTCTCTCAGTAGGTGATCTACTGGAGACAGCTTTTTTATGATGCTAACGTTGTCGAGTTTTGTCGGTAAGTCGATATATTGCAAAAATCGCCGATATAATTTCACTTACCGAAAAAAACCATAGAAAATCCCTTTCACAATCTAAAGAAAACGCCTCCATTGAAATAGATTCCATACCTGATCTAATAACTTTACACTCTATGTGAAAAAGTTCACAAATAGGTCATAATTTGTGAAGTAATTCACAATAATACGTGCTACAATATGAATGTAAAGAAGTTAAACAACATTAAATTAGTATTTTAATTAATTACTTAAACAATCATAAAAAATATATGTGAACAATAGAGAGGGGAAATTACCATGAAAAAAGGTATCAATCGTGTAGTATTAGTAGGAACAGGAGCTGTAGGTTGTAGTTACGCTTACTCAATGATCAACCAAGGTGTAGCTGAAGAATTCGTATTAGTAGATGTTAATGAAGCAAAAGCAGAAGGGGAAGCAATGGACTTAAGCCATGCGGTACCATTCTCTCCATCACCAACAAAAGTTTGGAGCGGTAGCTATGCAGATTGTAAAGATGCAGATTTAGTAGTTATCACTGCTGGATTACCACAAAAGCCAGGTGAAACTCGTTTAGACTTAGTTGAAAAAAATACAAAGATCTTTAAACAAATCGTTCGCGGTATTATGGATAGCGGATTCGATGGAATCTTCTTAATCGCAACTAACCCAGTTGATATTTTAACTTACGTAACTTGGAAAGAATCTGGTCTACCAAAAGAGCGCGTAATTGGTTCTGGTACTACTTTAGACTCTGCTCGTTTCCGTTACATGTTAGGTGACTACTTAGATGTAGATCCACGTAACGTTCATGCTTACATCGTTGGTGAACACGGTGACACTGAACTTCCAGTATGGAGTCACGCTACTATCGGTGTACAAAAACTAGAAACAATCTTAGCTAACAACGAACAGTACAAACAAGAAGACTTAGATAAAATCTTCGAAAACGTACGTGATGCAGCTTACCATATCATCGAGCGTAAAGGTGCAACTTACTACGGAATCGGTATGTCACTACTTCGTGTAACTAAAGCAATCTTAAACAACGAGAACAGCGTATTAACTGTATCTGCATACCTTGAAGGTCAATACGGTGAAAAAGATGCTTACGTAGGTGTTCCAGCTGTAATTAACCGTGAAGGTGTACGTGAAATCGTAGAGCTTGAGTTAAATGAGGATGAAAAAGCGAAATTCGCTCATTCTGTAAAAGTATTAAAAGAAACAATGGCACCAGTACTATAATAATTGCTAAATAATCCAGAAGTGGGGAACTACTTCTTACTTCTGGATTTATATATAATTTAATATAAATTCCTTTTCCGGTTTCCCTTGTATATCCCCAATATACCCCTTTTGCTGGATCAGGGTCGTTTATAGAAAAGAGCACTCTACTTTGCGTAGAGTGCTCTTTATTATTATCATTTTTTAGGCGTCAATCCTAATTTCTTTAAAATATCTGCCAGTGTACCGCTTTTTGATTTTTCTACAGGTGTTTGTGATTTGGATGCATCTGGACCTTTTTTCAAGAAGTTCTTTTCAACGAAGCGAATATCTTTTTCGTCGACAATACCATCTTTGTTAAGGTCGCCGTCGTTCACAGATAGTCCTTTTTTACCATAGTTGCTAGCGATAATTTCAGCATCTTTTATATCAATTACTTTATCGCCATTTACATCACCGGCAAGGTTTTCATCAAGGCGTGCATAATAATATTGGCCAAGTAGCTTACCGTCTTTTTCAGTACCAAGTTTCGTTGTTAGTCGGCTTGTTAAATGCCCTGGAACCTCTACGTATAAGTTGTAGTCGCGTTTATTAACAGGAAGTCCATTTAGTTTGAAGTATCCGTATTTATCTAGTGAGCCTTCAAACTTATGACGGTAAGAATCTGTTGCATATACTTTTACGCCAAGCTTTGTATAATCGAACTTTTCATCTAAATAGCCACGTTCATTTAAGAATGCACCAGGTTTAATATTTCCTTCTACTAGTGAGTTTAAGGACATTACTGAGAATGATTGATCTTGAAGGACACGCATTCTATTTGGCTCTGATTCACCTTGTTTCCAGTAAGCGAACACTGGTAAATCTAATTGGGCATTTGCTTCATAAAATTCATCATTTTCTACTTTGAAAGTGACATCAATGAACGGGAAGTCACCATCTAATCCAGCGAAGTTTTTATCATCAATAGCTCCGCCTACTGTAACAGAACCTTCTTCTAGTTTCGATTCATTTACTTTTGCGGTTGCCCCTTTTTCAGAAAGGAGTTTTTCAAAAGCAGGATTCAATTTCGCATTTGCAAATTTGAAGTTCTTTTCTAGGAATTTTACGTTAAATTCCCCAGCAACGAATTGTTTCACATGTTTGGCGTTTAGCGTCACAGTGAATTCATCACCTTTATATACTTCTTTTTTATCATAACTAGTTTTCGCATATTGAGCTCCTTGCGGGATAAACCAATAGTTATTTACACCGCTTGGATAGTCAGCTCCTGCAGTTGCATAATCGAAAATATATACGCCTGTGTTCATTGGACCTTCAGTTTTAAAGGATTCAGGAGTAATGCCAACTTTAAAGTCACCATTTGCATTAATAGGTAAAAACTTATGCAAGTATGGAGAATAATCATAGTACATCACTCCGTTTGCTTCTTGCGTAATGTTTAATCCTTTTCCTTTTAAGTAGTCAACGTTCGAATCATACACATTTCCTTTAATCCATAACGCTTTTTTACCATCTTCTACTGTATAATTTTCTTCATTTAATTCATAAATACCGGGCTGTAATCCAGTTAATTTCACTTCTGGCGGTGTATTATCAATTACGACATAATCACCTTTCACACGTGCTTTACCGGCTTTATCGTAGCCAACAAACTCGATTGTGTAATCACCTTCTGGTAAGTCGATTTTCTCATCACCAATTGGTTTTGCAGGATCATTTGTAAAAGGATACACTTTGCCGTTAAAGAATGAATCTAAGTAGTAATACACATCAGTTTTTAATCCACTAGTGTTTAATGTACCAAGGAAACCGAGAGCTTTATTTGTTTTGGAATCTTTCACGATAAGATCTAATGTTTCAAGTTCGCTATTTAATTGGAATGCCCCGTGCAAATACGATTCACGGTATGGATTGAATTTAGATGTATCAGTTGAAATTGCTTTTCTTGATAATATTGCATTTTCAATACCAGGTTCTGATACACGAATAGAGAACGGAATTTGGTACGTTTCTTCTTTATTTTTCGTATTTGTAATATGAATATATCCTTCATATCGTCCTTGCTTCACGCCAGCTGGAATATTAATTTTTGTTTCAATTTCATCTGATTTACCAGCATCAATCGTAATTGTTTCAGCAGTAGAAACTTTTACACCGTTTGCGGTAGCATCGTTAATGGCAGAAGATGCTGGTGTATAAGAAATTTCTGTTTTAAATTCTTTCTTATCTTGTTTATTACGATTTTCAATTTTAATTTTTCGTTTTTGTTCAATTGATTCCCCGTCTTTTTGATAGTACTTACCGAATGCAATGGATCCAGTTTCTTCAGGTACTTCAATCACTTCATCATTTACAATTGTTTTTGTCGTATCTAACACTTTAAAACTTGTTTCCGTATGAACAGAGTTATAAGCATCTACTCGCCCTGCTCCAACTTCATATACGGAATACTTTTCTTTTAAATCGTCAGCCGTGTTCATAAGAGATGTTTTTACATCGAATGGAGAGTATTCTGGATGTTCTTGCAGAATAAGAGCAGCAACGCCAGCGATATGAGGAGATGCCATGGATGTTCCTTGCATACGTTCATAGGAAACATCGTAGTTTTCGCCCTCTTGTGGGTCATTAATATATTCAGGTACTGTTGAAAGTACAGCAACACCAGGCGCTGTAATATCAGGTTTAATATCATCATTTGATGTAACAGGGCCGCGTGAGCTAAAGTCTGCAAGATGATCGCCTTCTGTTTGAATGTAATTAATTTCATCGAAAGTTAAGGATGTTTTGCCTTGTTCAATTTGAGCTTTTAGTTTTTCTCCATCTGCTTTCGTTAGGCGGAATGCTGGAATATACTTTGTGCTTTCACCAACGTAGAAAGGAATTTCTCCGTCCACATTGTTATAAATAATAACGGCCTTTGCACCGGCTTGTTTTGCGTTAGCAATTTTTTCGTCAAATGACAGTGTACCACGTGCAACGAGAGCGATTTTTCCTTTTACATCCTTTTTACTAAACTCGTCAGGCGTACCGATTCCTACAGATTCAATAGGGAGAGATTGTCCTTTGAAATCTTCTATTTTATCAGTGAAGTTTTTGCCGAATAAAATGAGGTTAGGGAATTGTAATTGCCCAGCATGACCTGATAGTTTTGGTAAGGAAATAGAGCTATCACTTGCTCCAACTGTAATAGCAAATGGAGAAGCACCTGGTGATCCAAGTGTCGCTGGATTTGGTCCAGAGTTACCAGCGGCAACGACTGTAACAACGCCAGAAAGCATTGCGTTGTTAACAGCGATAGACGTTGGATCAAGCGGATTGTTGCTATCGTCACCTAACGATAAGTTAATAACATTCATGCCGTCAGAAATAGATTTATCGATTGCAGCAATAATACCAGAACTATCTCCGCTTCCGTATGGACCGAGTACACGATAGTTATACAGTTCAATGTCAGGTGCAACACCTTTTACTGCGGAATCTGATGTGTTTTTCTTTTGCGCAGAAACGATACCTGCTACGTGAGTACCATGCGCGGTGTAGAAGGAAGAGCCACGATCATCAAATTCAGGAGCGCCAGATTGTTGCCACTCTGTATAAGTTGTTTCCATCGGATCTGCATCGTTATTAATAAAGTCCCAACCTTTTACGGAGTTTGGATCTACCTTGCTAGAGTCTTCGCCAGGTTTTGCGCGATAGCCCTTATACACGTCTTTTAGGTCAGGATGATTGTAATCAATACCTGTATCTAATACACCAACTTTAATTCCTTTTCCGGTAATGCCTTCGCTATGTAACTTATCGACCCCAATTTGCGGAATACTATCTGTTAGTTTTTGAGGTGCTTTTTGCTCAGATTGTTTTGGTAAATTTAGTTTCACTTCATAATCTTTCCAAATACGCTTTACAACGCCAATTCGTAACAATTCTTCTACTGTATTTGCAGGTAACGTCAGCGCAACACCATTTATCGCATGTTTATAAGAACGTTTAATTTGTACAGACTGGAAATTCCCTGACTTTACTGATGGACTGAAGTGATAAAGGCGTTTTAGTCCTTTTTGAAATTCCTCATGTTCTTGATCAATACGTGCCTTTATATTTTCAGGAGCAGCTTGTAATCCTTTTTCTTTTTGTTTTAATTCATTAATCTTTACTGGCGCAGTTTGAAATTCTACAATGATATTTACTGGTTCAGAACTACTCGTATTAATATCTGGCGAGATAGTAAAACCAGGGTTAGCATCTAACGTTTGTAATGCCTGGCGCTGTTCTTTAGAAAGTTTTGATAGTAAAGACTGGGCGTTTGAAGAGTCAATTTGGTTAATAGGATTTTCAGCCAGTACATTGAACGGAAGGGCAGTTGAAAATAGAACGCCAGCCGTTACAATTCCGGTAACAAAACGATTTTTCTTTTTCATGTATAAGCCTCCGATAATTTATATTTTAAAATTTATTTCTCCGTGCCTGGTGTTTGCTCTGCATGGAATGTCCAGTTTAGCTGTAAGGAATCGCCCTGGAATTTATTTTGATCTTGTTCGTTGTCTTCAAAGGAGAAGAGCACGTGTAAATAATCTGTTTCACCAGATTTAATACCGTCTATTAAGTTATGACGTTCTAAAGAAGTAGCCACATCCTCAGGTTTCATAGTCTTTAATTGTGATAGTTTTGTTTCCCACAAAATTTCATGATCATCGTTTGGATTAGATGGCTTTCCATCATTCACTAAAAATTTGACGATGATGTGATCGCCTAAATCTTCCCCATCATTATTTTTCTTTGCATCTGTAACTTCATAGGATGTTTCAAGTGCTACTTTTGCAATATCCAATGACCCTTTATTTTCAAGCGTGAAATTTTTTTCAATAAAGTCGCCTGGTTTTAAATCTTTCACATTAACAATTACACTTGGATTAATAGAAAGGTCTAGTGTTCCAGCTTGAAATGAGTTACTAGATGTTTCTGAATCATTGAAGTAGGCGAATACACCGCCGAATGTAAGGGATAAGCCAAGCGTTGCTGTGACAACTCCCATTCCAACCTTTTGTTTTAATGACATAAGAAAGCCCCCTAATTAAATTTTTATAGCGACTGTTCGTAACAAGGATAAATAAGTAAACATAGTAGTCCGCTATGAATTGTAGTTACGAAAAGTCTTCGTTCTTTATTGAGAACAAGTATATGCTTATAAATTTTCCATTTCAATACAATTGTGACGAAAAATGTTGAGAAACATTTTTTTATGACAGATTATTTTGTTGCGATTTTAAGTGGAAAATAGGATGAAAAAGAGGGTAAAGCTAATAAAATAGAGGTTGAGAAATAAATAGTAAGATAAAAGACTAGTGAAAAATGAAGCGTTTTCAATGAATATTCGTCAAAATTCGATATTTTATATAGAAATGTGAAAAAAATTCAACATTTTTAAGAAAAAAACGTATATTTTTTATAAATGAACAAGGATATTTCAGTTTTTCGCAGAATTGGTAAAGTATAAAAAATTCTGTCATCTTAGTGAGGTGAGCATATTGAGTGTAATAAATTGTGAAGAAGTGAAACGAGATGAGTTTCATACAGAAAAGTACTATGACAGTTATAACATCTTTGGCGCACATATTGTGACGGAAGATGAGATGCGAGGTGTACGATTTACAGTATGGGCTCCTCATGCGAAAGCAATGAGTGTTGTTGGAGATTTTAATGAATGGGATTATGAGCAACATAAGATGCTGCAAGTGACAGAAGAGGGAATTTGGTCCCTATTTATACCGCATATAGAAGAAAGAGAAATATATAAATATGCGATTGAAACGATGGCTGGTGATGTCATTCTCAAGGCAGATCCGTATGCTGTGTATGCAGAAGTAAGACCGAATACGGCATCTGTAGTTTTTGATATAAAGGGATACGAATGGAATGATAAAAACTGGAGTCGTAAGAAAAAGAAAAAATCAGTTTATAAAGAAGCGATGACGGTTTATGAATTACATTTCGGTTCTTGGAAAAAGAAAGAAGATGGAACACTGTATTCTTACAGGGAAATGGCAGAAGAACTCATTCCTTATGTGGTAGAACATCAATTTACACATATTGAAATTATGCCGCTTGTTGAGCATCCATATGATCGTTCTTGGGGATATCAAGGAACGGGATATTATGCAGCAACGAGTAGATTCGGCACGCCACATGATTTGATGCATTTTGTCGATGAATGTCATAAATATGGAATCGGTGTCATTTTAGATTGGGTGCCGGGGCATTTTTGTAAAGATGCTCACGGTTTATATTTGTTTGATGGGACACCGACTTATGAATATAAAGATAAAGATGTGCAAGAAAATCCATTATGGGGAACTGTCAATTTCGATTTAGGAAAGAGGGAAGTACGTAATTTCTTAATTTCAAATGCATTATTTTGGATGAGATATTTCCACATTGATGGTTTCAGAGTGGATGCAGTTGCAAACATGCTGTACTGGAATAAAGAAGGACAGGAGCAAAGTAATGAGCACGCTGTTTCATTTTTACGAGAGTTAAATGAAGCGGTGTTCGCAGAAGATGAAGATTTTCTTATGACAGCAGAGGATTCAACAGCTTGGCCACTTGTAACAGCTCCAACGTATGAAGGTGGGCTTGGATTCAATTACAAATGGAATATGGGCTGGATGAATGACGTGCTGAAATATATGGAGTGTGCGCCAGAGTACAGAAAATATATTCATGAGAAAATGACGTTCTCTTTACTATATGCTTACTCTGAAAATTTCATATTACCGCTTTCTCATGATGAAGTCGTTCATGGGAAAAAGTCGTTATTAAATAAAATGCCAGGAGAGTACTGGGATAAGTTTGCTCAACTTCGTTTATTATATGGATATTTCTTTACTCACCCAGGAAAGAAATTACTTTTCATGGGAGGAGAATTTGGACAGTTTGATGAGTGGAAAGACCTTGAAGATTTAGATTGGAATTTACATGATTTTGAAATGCATCGTTATATGCATGATTACTTTAAAGAGCTCATAGCATTGTATAAGCGCTCCAAACCACTTTGGCAGCTTGATCATTCGCCTGAAGGTTTTCAGTGGATTGATGCTAATAATAATGAGCAAAGTATTTTCTCTTTTATCCGCCAAGGGGATAAACAAGAAGATGCGTTAGTTGTCGTATGTAATTTTACGAAAGCTACATATGAAAACTATAAAGTAGGTGTACCAGATTTCGAGTATTATAACGAGATTTTAAATAGTGATGCTGAGCAATATGGCGGGTCAGGGCAAGTAAATAAGAAACGTCTGAAAGCGATTCAAGAACCGTTTCATAATCAAGCAGCACATGTAGAAATTACAATTCCACCATTTGGCGTATCCATATTACGACCAGTGAAGACGAGAAAGGGGAGCAAAAAACAAGATGGCTCAAAAACAAAAGTGCGTAGCAATGTTACTAGCAGGGGGAAAAGGTAGTCGATTAAGTGCATTAACAAAAAATTTAGCCAAGCCAGCTGTTCCATTTGGTGGTAAATATCGCATTATTGATTTTACGCTAAGTAACTGCGCGAATTCTGGTATTGAAACGGTTGGGATTTTAACGCAATATCAACCACTAGAACTTCATAATTATATCGGAATTGGCAATGCGTGGGATTTAGACCGAGTAAGTGGTGGAGTCACAGTATTACCTCCTTATGCGGAGTCTTCAGGTGTGAAATGGTACACAGGTACGGCAAGTGCCATTTATCAAAACTTAAACTATTTAAGTCAGTATGAGCCAGAGTATGTTCTCATTTTATCAGGCGACCATATTTATAAAATGGATTACAGTAAAATGCTAGATTACCATATTGAGAAAGAAGCGGACGTTTCGATTTCTGTTATTGAAGTGCCTTGGGATGAGGCGAGTCGCTTTGGCATTATGAATACGAACGAAGAGATGGAGATTGTTGAATTTGAAGAGAAACCGCAATTTCCAAGAAGTAATCTTGCATCAATGGGGATCTACATTTTTAACTGGGCAATTTTGAAAGAGTATTTAGAAATGGATGCAAGAAACCCTGAATCTAGTAATGATTTCGGAAAAGATGTGCTTCCACTTTTATTAGATGAAGGGAAGAAGTTGATGGCATATCCGTTTGAAGGATATTGGAAAGATGTTGGTACAGTGAAGAGCTTATGGGAAGCGAATATGGATTTACTGCGCGATGAAACATCACTGAATTTAAACGACCGTGACTGGCGTATTTATTCTGTTAATCCAAACGAACCGCCTCAATATATTGCTGAAAAGGCAAGAGTAGAAGAATCACTTATTAACGAAGGATGCGTCATCGAAGGGGACGTGAAGCATTCTGTATTATTCCAAGGGGTGACGGTGGAAGAAGGTAGTATGGTTATTGATTCTGTCGTTATGCCAGGAGCGAAGATTGGCAAAAATGTTGTGATTGAAAGGGCAATTGTTGGATCGGAAATGGTTATTGAAGATGGAACAATTATTCGTCCGGAAAAAAATGTTGACGATGTAGTACTCATTGCTGAAGGGAAATAGAAAAGGGGGATGAAATGAATGGGAGAAAAAATGTTAGGAATTATTAATGCAACGGGAAGTTTTCCTTCCTTAAAGAAAGTAACAGGGCATCGTTCACTAGCGGCGTTACCGTTTGGGGGCCGTTATCGACTCATTGATTTCATGCTTTCAAATATGGTGAATTCTAATATTCATAGTGTGGCAGTTTTTACAAGCCATAAAAACCGTTCACTAATGGATCACGTTGGTTCAGGCAAACAGTGGGATTTAGATAGAAAACGAGACGGACTGTTTTTATTCCCGCCAAATTGCCAATGTGATCAAGATGAATTTGGATCTTTTGCACATTTTAGAAGACATATTGATTATTTTCTAAGAAGCAGAGAAGAGTACGTCGTGATTACGAATAGCCATCTCGTAACAGCATTACATTTTCAAGCAGTGTTAGAGCGACATATACATACGGCAGCTGATATTACGGAAGTTTGCCATGAAGGGGTTTCGCTTCAAACATACGTGTTAAAGAAACAATTATTGTTAGATTTATTTGAGTCATATAAAGATGTGGAGCAATATAGCTTATTCGATGTAGTGAGAGAAAAGCGCGGAAAATCACTACATATTGCTACATATGAGCATACAGGATATGTAGCTATTATTGATTCGATTGAAAGTTACTATAAACATAGCTTAGAAATTTTGCAACCTGCTATTTGGAAGCAACTATTTAAGAAAGAAGCACCGATCTTTACGAAAGTAAAAGATGAACCACCAACTCGTTATGTAAAGGGTGCAGCTGTGAAAAACACAATGATTGCAAACGGCAGTATTATTGAAGGTGAAGTAGAAAATAGCGTTGTCTCCCGTTCTGTTAAAATTGGAAAAGGTTCAATTGTTCGTAATAGCATTATTATGCAAAAGAGCCAAATTGGAGATAATTGTATAATAGACGGTGTTATTATTGATAAAGATGTGAAAATTGGTGACGGTGTTGTTTTAAAAGGAACTGCCGATGAGCCATACGTTGTAGAAAAAGGAAGCATTCAAAACAGTACGATTAATAGTTATTCTTAAGAAATCAGTGGGGGTTTTTCCTCCACTGATTCAAGTTTTAATTTAAATGAAAACTCGAAGGGAGGAAGCTGCAAGGGAAGTAGTATAAGCTTTTCGTGCAGTGGGACAACAAGTGAATATTTTATTTGCAGTATCAGAATGTGTACCATTTGTTAAATCGGGAGGATTAGCTGATGTAGCAGGTGCGCTCCCAAAAGAGCTAAAAAAATTAGGTGTGGACGTTCGCATTATACTCCCGAATTATAGTCTTATTCCGCAAAAATTAAGGGATGGATGTACGCTACATAAAGTAATTAACGTCCCGCTTGGCTGGAGAAATCAATATTGTGGAATTTTAAAAGGTGAGCAAGACGGGATTACGTATTACTTAATAGATAATGAATATTATTTTAAGAGAGATTCTCTGTATGGTCATTATGATGATGGAGAGCGTTTTTCTTATTTCTCGAAAGCAGTATTAGAGTGTATTCCGCATCTTGATTTCGAAGTGGATGTTCTTCATAGCCACGATTGGCATACAGCCATGGTGAATTTTTTACTGCGTGAAAAGTATCAAGATAACCCGTTATATGAGCATATTAAAACGGTATATACGATTCATAACTTGCAGTTCCAAGGTGTATTTCCTCCTGAAGTGATGTACGACTTGTTAGAACTTGGTGATGAATATTTTCATAGTGAGCAGTTAGAGTTTTATGGAAATGTGAACTTTATGAAGGGCGGTATTATCGCTTCTGATCAAATTACAGCGGTTAGCCCGACGTACAAAGAAGAAATTCAATATGAATTTTTCGGTGAGAAGTTAGATGGATTACTGCGAAAATATAATGATAAGCTTAGTGGCATTGTAAATGGAATTGATACGAGCGTGTACAATCCAGAAACGGATTCGTATATTACTGCTCAGTACGATGCAGGTTCATTATATGAAAAGAATGAAAATAAACGCGCGTTGCAGCGTTATTTTGGTTTGCCAGAAAAAGAAGATACACCAATTATTTCAATGGTAACGAGATTAACGAAGCAAAAAGGTCTTGATTTAGTACGTACTGTATTCCGAGAAATAATGGAAGAAGATGTACAATGTATTATTTTAGGATCAGGTGATTCGGAATATGAACAATTCTTTGAGTGGATGGCATATGAGTATCCTGAGAAGGTAAAAGTGTATATCGGCTTTAATGAGGAGTTAGCGCACCAAGTGTATGCGGGAAGTGATTTATTCTTAATGCCATCACTGTTTGAGCCGTGTGGCCTTGGACAACTTATCGCATTAGCGTATGGTACGATTCCAATTGTAAGGGAAACAGGCGGATTAAATGATACGGTACAATCTTATGACGAAGAAACTGGAGAAGGAAATGGTTTCAGTTTCACGAACTTTAATGCACATGATATGTTGCACACGGTTCGTCGTGCAATTGAATTTTATCATGATAAACCGGTATGGGATCAGCTTGTAAAACAAGCGATGACTGAAGATTATAGCTGGGAGAAATCAGCTCTTGCTTATAAGAAATTGTATAAAAGTCTCATGGAATAACATGTAGGTGGTGAAGAGATGTTTACTCATGTTGAAAGTTTCAAATCAGCTTTTCTAGAAAAGTTAGAGACGATGTATGGTAAAAGTTTCAAAGAATCTACAACTCGTGATCAATACAATACGCTTGGGTACATGGTACGTGAGTATATGAATAGTCAATGGATTGCAACGAATGAAAGTTATCGGTCTGGAGAGCGAAAGCAAATGTATTACTTATCCATTGAGTTTTTACTTGGACGTTTGCTTGGAAGTAACATATTAAATTTAGGCATCAAGGATGTATGTGAGCAAGGGCTTTCTGAGCTTGGAATTTCGTTGCAACAATTAGAAGAGGTGGAAGCAGATGCAGGTCTTGGAAATGGTGGACTTGGACGGTTAGCAGCCTGTTTCCTTGATTCACTTGCATCTTTAAACTTACCAGGTCATGGGTGCGGAATTCGTTACAAACACGGCTTATTTGATCAAAAAATTGTTGATGGTTATCAAGTTGAATTTCCAGAACAGTGGCTTCTTCATGAAAATGTATGGGAAGTAAGAAGGCATGATCAAGCTGTAGAAGTAAGTTATTTCGGCAATGTTGAAACGCTCTACATTGATGGGCGTTTAGAATTCAGGCATACAAATGCAGAAGTAATTATGGCCGTACCATATGACGTTCCAGTAGTAGGTTATGAGACGAGTACTGTAAATACACTTAGACTTTGGAATGCGGAACCAGTTCCTTTCCCACAAAATTGCAAAGATATTTTGAAATATAAGCGTGAAACAGAGGCGGTATCGGAGTTTTTATATCCAGATGATACGCATGATGAGGGGAAAATACTTCGTTTGAAACAACAGTATTTTCTCGTATCAGCAAGCTTGCAAAATATCGTTCGTATGCATAGAGAAAGATATGGTGATCTTCGTCAATTACATGAGAAAATTGCGATTCATATTAATGATACCCATCCAGTTTTGGCGATTCCAGAACTGATGCGTATTTTATTAGATGAAGAAAAACTAGCATGGGAAGAAGCTTGGCACATAACAACGCAAACGATTTCTTATACGAATCATACGACGTTATCAGAAGCTCTTGAAAAATGGCCAATTCACATTTTTAAACCGTTATTACCGAGAATTTATATGATTATTGAAGAGATCAATGAACGTTTCTGTCATGAGCTTTGGGAACGTTATCCGTATGAATGGCATCGCATTGAAGAGATGGCGATTATTGCGCATGATCTTGTGAAAATGGCTCATTTAGCAATTGTCGGTAGCCATAGCGTAAACGGTGTAGCAAAAATTCATACAGAAATTTTAAAGCAACGTGAAATGCGATTGTTTTATGAGTTTTATCCAGATAAGTTTAATAATAAAACGAACGGAATCGCTCATAGACGCTGGTTAATGAAGGCGAATCCGCAGCTGACAAACCTTATTTCAGAGGCGATTGGAACAGAGTGGAAGAAAGAACCGATTAAGCTTCAAGAGCTACAATTAGTTCAATACGATGCGAGTTTCCAAGAGAAATTTGCAGAGGTAAAACAAGAGCGTAAAGAGATTTTAGCGGCGCGTATTCATAATAAAATGGGCATTACAATTGATCCTAATTCTATTTTTGATGTGCAAGTAAAAAGACTGCATGCTTACAAACGACAATTATTAAATGTTCTTCATATTTTATATTTGTATAACCGTTTGAAAGAGGATGCTAGTTTTACATTTTATCCGCGTACTTTTATTTTTGGAGCGAAAGCATCACCTGGCTATTACTATGCGAAAAAAATTATTAAATTAATAAACGAACTTGCAAGGAAAGTGAATAACGATCCGTACGTAAGCCAATATATGAAAGTTATCTTTCTAGAAAACTATCGAGTGTCTGTAGCGGAAGAGATATTCCCAGCGGCCGATGTAAGTGAACAAATTTCAACAGCGAGTAAAGAAGCATCCGGAACAGGCAATATGAAATTTATGATGAATGGTGCGATTACGCTCGGCACGTTAGACGGAGCGAATATTGAAATAAAAGATAGAGTCGGTGATGATAACTGTTTCATTTTCGGTTTAACGGCCGAAGAAGTTCTTCATTACTATCAAAATGGTGGATATCGTGCAAGTGATTATTATCACCACAATGGGCACATTAAGAAGGTAGTAGACCAGTTAACGAATGGTTTCTTCTCACATTCGGGAGCTGAATTTGAAGCAATTTACGATTCTCTTGTTATTCAAAATGATGAATATTTCGTTCTGCGAGATTTTGGCCCATATGCGGAAAAGCAAGAAGCTGTTGGTAGAGCTTATGAGAACCGAACGAAGTGGCTCGAAATGTCGATTTTAAATATTGCACAATCTGGTCATTTTGCGAGCGATCGAACGATTTTACAGTATAGTAATGAGATTTGGGGTATTGGTAATACAGTTACGCAAATTTAAAGAGATTGCTACGTTGGAAAAGATTATATGAAATTTATATCGGCGATTTTTAAGATATATCGGTTTACCGACAAAATTTAACACTAATAAATAAACCGAGCTTAAACTCATTAAGCTCGGTTTTCTTTTTTGCTTAAGAAAGAAATGGGATTGCAGTATATATGATACCTGTTCCATCATATTCTCCTGTCGCAAAGTATGAAAATGTAAAGAAACCTGTAAACGTAAAAATTACAATGAGAAAAAGTGCAAAGATAAATTTTAGCATGTAAGGTCCCCTCATCCAAAAGTAACTTCATATATTATTATAGTATAAGGATATTTAATTTCCAATTGTTTACTGGTTAAAAATGAGAAGTCAGACATGTTTTGTATGTTGTCATGGCATGATTATTTGCAATCGATTTTGTGTTTTTTGTAAAAGTCATGTTGTGATGAACGTGTGCATATTCCCAGTCTTGGTCATTAAAATTTATGTTTCGAGGAGGAAGAAGTGGAACGACATCAAATAAATTGACGAAACGAAAGCTACTAGCTACTTGCAGTTTATAATAATTCCGAAAGGCGATATCTCCCACTTTTGGGGAGGCAAATGTATACAGACCGTACTGTGCGAAGGCAGTGTTTATACGCGCATCGAGTATATGTAGTGTAGCGAGTGCGCCGCCTAAACTATGACCTGTTGCAAGAAGTTTCTTATGGGCTGGTAATGATACGAGCATATCCATAATAGAATCTCGGCAAGATTCATAAATGGAAAGAAAGCCGTTATGGACATTTCCGCTATTTAAAGCATATGGATATGGTTTTTGGTTAACGAGTGAATCGATAATCCAGTCTGTATCTGTTTGTGTCCCGCGAAAAGCTACAATAACGGTATCCTCAGATTCTAGTATGAATCCGAACCATTCTGTCGTTTGAATGGTTTTTCCTTGAAAGCCTTGTACATATTGAAAACCATCTGGTATTTCAAAAATCCCATTTTGTTTATATTGTTCATACGTTAACTCACAACAAGAAGCTAACAGTATGGCAGTATCTTTATCAAAGGATAAAGGAGTACGCATTAAGGGAGCCTCCTTAAGAAAAGGTATAGTTCAATATATGCAGTGAGGGACTTGATTCATTCTTTTAGAAAAAAACCTTGAAACTACAGTTACGTGAGGGAGTATGATTTTTGTAAACATACTGTTAGGAGGAGTGTAAGATAAGCAAAAGAGAAGGCTATTCAATTGGTGAGTTTTCAAGGAGAAGAAGTGTGGCTTAACGAAGTGATGGAGTATTATATGATTCGAAGTGGTTTGTATAGTCCACCTAAATAAAAAGAGCCCTATAAGGGCCCTGTTTACTCTTTTCCATCTAATAAACGACCAAGTCCACCTAAAACGCTACCTTCACCAGTGCTTTGCGCTGCTGGGCTTGTCAGACGTGCTGCTAAGCGGCTAAGTGTTAAGGACTGAATCCAAACTGTTCCAGGTCCTTCTAACGTTGCGAAGAATAAACCTTCGCCGCCAAATAGAGCTGTTTTTACTTTTCCAACGAACTCGACATCGTAATTAACGTCTTTTGTCATGGCAACGAGACAACCTGTATCAATGCGAAGTTTTTCGCCATGCTTTAATTCACGTTTGTATACAGTTCCGCCTGCATGCATGAAAGCAAGTCCATCACCTTCAAGTTTTTGCATGATGAAACCTTCACCACCGAAGAAACCAGTTCCTATTTTTTTCGTAAACTCAATGCCGATAGAAACGCCTTTTGCGGCACAAAGAAACGCATCTTTTTGACAAACTACTTTCCCTTGATATTCTGTTAAATCTACAGGGATAATTTTACCTGGATAAGGAGCAGCAAAGGATACGTGACGCTTGCCGTGACCTGTATTTGTAAATACAGTCATAAACATGCTTTCACCTGTAACGAGACGCTTACCAGCGCCCATTAATTTTCCGAATAAACCTCCAGATGGGCCAGAACCATCACCGAATATTGTTTCCATCTCTATGTAATCTTCCATCATCATCATCGCGCCAGCTTCTGCGATCACGCTTTCTTCTGGGTCTAACTCAATTTCAACAAACTGCATATCATCGCCGTATAACTTATACTCGATTTCATGTGCTCTCATTTTTTTCACCTCGTATGTAATAGATACTTATATTGTACAGAATTTAACAGGATTAGAATACTTTAGTTTTGTTAATTTTTAAATAAAGTGGGAGCATCCAAAACGGATTAGCAGTTCCCGCCAATCAAGCTGCCCGTAAATGGCGGGATAAAATATGAATATGGAAATTCAACACTATATTAAAATTATAAAAAAATGGTGGAATGAAAGTGTTCTCATTTGACGTTTTGGATATAGCGTGATATAGTGAAATCACTATTGAGCTACATAATGTGGTACGGAAATAAAGCACGTTGAATTAAAGGCTGTAAGCTTGTTATACATTCATGTCCTTTATATCCACCTTTTCATGTGGATTCATAGTTTCATTTTTATTTAGGAGGTACATGACATGCAAACAGGTAAAGTTAAATGGTTCAACAGCGAAAAAGGTTTCGGTTTCATCGAAGTTGAAGGTGGAGACGATGTATTCGTTCACTTCTCAGCTATCCAAGGTGACGGATTCAAAACTTTAGAAGAAGGTCAAGAAGTTTCTTTCGAAATCGTTGAAGGTAACCGTGGACCACAAGCTGCTAACGTTACAAAAAACTAATTAGCTAGCGATAAAAAGCATTCCGATTTTCGGAATGCTTTTTTTTATTCTTTGGAACTCGACTCATTTGAAGATAATTCGCCCTTAAAGGTACGCTCTTCAAAGTCATCAAGCATTTGCTCATATTCTTCATGTTCTTCCGTAGCGAAAACTTGCGGATTTTTTCCATACATATCTGTACCGATAAAGTTTTCGAAATCCTCTACGTAGCCTACGTTTTCTTCGCTATTTACGTACATGCCATTATAGTTTTTCGAATCTTGTCTTTCTAAATCAGATGGTGTTTCAGATGTTCCGTAATTGGCAACATCTTGCCATGCATCTTCTGCATCGTATTCAACAGAACGATCTTCGTCATGTTTGTGAAAAGAAGGAGACAGCACTTCTTCTTCAACTGGTCGCGTATTCATATTTAACTTATTTGTCGCGTGCTGGATGCATGTTGTAGCGGTTGGCATTGCTTCTAATCTTTCAAATGGAATTTCTTCGCCAGACACTTCGCAAATGCCGTACGTACCCGCTTCTATTTTCTGCAAGGCATGTTTCGTGTCCTCAAGCTGTTTATGCCAAAGTTCAATAAGCCCGAAGTCTTTTTCACGTTCATATAGCTCTGTTGCCATATCAGCTGGATGGTTATCATAGCTAGATAATTCTCCAACAGATTCACGTTCAGATGCACGATCTTCATTTTCGTGTGTTTGTATCGTTTGCTCTAGTTCTTGTTTTTGTTTTTCTAAAACGGATTTAAATTGATTTATTTGTTGTGGAGTTAACATAGTCGTCCACCTTCCTACAATTCAGTTTCTTTACATAGTATGAGCGTTGCGAGTAGGAATTATGAGCTGAAATTGGTATATGAAAAAGGAGCCGCATTAGCAGCTCCTTTTAAAGGAAATATCCAAGCAATAATCCGATTCCCATGAGGAGACCGAAGATTGTATTTGTTTTTGCTGTTGCTATCATCGCAGGTACCATTTCCATTGGAATGCTTTTGCCGATAAAGCATTTCGTCGCTTTAAATGCTTTCGGTGCACTTAAAAATACGATCAGCATCCATGGTGATACGATGCCCACGATAATTAAAGCAATTGTCCAAATGTAGGAAACGATGAACATAGAAGCAAGTACACCAACCGCTCGCTCGCGTCCAACGAGAATGGCTAACGTTTTACGACCGTTTTCTTTATCGCCATCTAAGTCACGGATGTTATTAGCTAGTAAAATGGCACCAATTAAAATGGAGCTTGGAATAGATAGTAAAACGACTTCTGATGTTACAGTTCCAGTTTGAATAAAGAATGAAATCCCGATAATAATGACACCCATAAATAATCCGGCTGTTAACTCTCCAAATGGTGTATAGGCAATTGGAAGTGGACCGCCTGTATAAAGGTAAGCAACGGCCATACAAACAAGACCGATTGCAGCAAGCCACCAGCTAGAATTCATACAAATATAAACACCTAATAGTATTGCGATGCCGAAAAATCCAAATGCTAAGTTAAGCACTGTTTTTGGCTGAATGCCATCGCGAACGATAGCGCCGCCGATACCAACTGAACCTTCGTGATCAAGTCCTCTTTTATAATCAAAGTATTCATTAAACATGTTTGTTGCTGCCTGAATGAGAAGACAAGCAAGAAGCATTATAAGGAAAAGAGGGAGATGTATTTGATTTATACCTCCGACCTGCATTGCATAGGCTGTTCCGATGAAAACAGGAACGAAAGCTGCTGTTAATGTATGGGGACGTAGTAAACTCCACCAAATGCGCCAGCCTGTTTGCTTGCTTGGCTTTGGCGCCGTAGGAGAGGAATTCGTTTCGACGTTCATTTCCATGTTGAATCCTCCTTTGGTCACATATTGTACACAACTAAGTGTAGAAAAAGCATCATTTAGTGTCAACGTTTATTTTCTAGGAAGAGAAGGTGAATTTCTCAGAAATGCTAAACGTTGACAGGCCTTTCGTTTGAGGTGTATCTTAAAATCAAGCGTAATTATGACTATTTTTCGCCCATAGGGGGGAGACAATTGTGATTCAAACGAAACAAAAAGGCTTGCAGGAAGTTCTAAGTGCAGCCATTAAGCATGCAACTGATGAAAAAATATTGGTTAGTTTTGTAAAAAAAATAGACTGGATGGATCCACTTCTGTTTTATGCAGCAGGAAAAAGGATCTCATTCGAAAATAGATGTTATTTTGCAGACCCAGCTCAGCATGTAATATTTGCTGGAATTGGTTCTGTTTTCACTATAGCAACTGCTTCTCACAAACGCTTTCAAACTGCTCGTGACGAGTGGGATAAAGTAAAAGAGAAAGCATTTGTACAAAGAGAAAGATACGAATTTGGAACAGGTCCTCTTTTATTTGGTGGATTTTCATTTGACCAAGAAAAAGAGAAAACAGATTTATGGAAAGAATTTGATGATACGACATTTTCACTACCGGCATTTTTATTAACTGTAAAAAATGAAAAAGCATGGTTAACAATGAATACATTCGTTTCAGCAACAGATTGTGCAGAAACTCTTTATAACGAAATTGTTTCTTTAGAAGAGAAAATTTTTGAGGAGAGTAAATGTGCACTAGAAGGATCGAAATTAACAGTTACTTCTAAAGTAGAAGTGGATCCGAAAGGCTGGATGAAGTCCATTGAGAAAGTGCAAGATGAGATGAAGCAGGGGAACGTGCAGAAGGTTGTATTAGCGAGGGAGCTAAAAGTAGAGATGGATCATCATATTGATTCTGCGCTTGTTTTAGAAGCACTTCGCATTGGGCAACCAGATTGTTACGTATTTTCTTTTGATTATAAAGGAGCATGCTTCTTAGGAGCGACGCCAGAGAGATTAATTCGTAAAGAAGATGAGAAGTTTACTTCAATGTGTCTTGCTGGTTCAACTGGTCATGGTCAATCTATAGAAGAAAGTAAGCGAAATAGTGATGCGCTTCTTCATGATGAAAAGAATTTAGCTGAACACGGTTATGTTGTGAACATGATCAGGTCGGTATTAAATGAGCACTGCGAATCCGTTAATATTCCGGAGAGTCCCGGTCTATTAACAACGAAAAACTTAATTCATTTATATACGCCTGTAGAGGCAAAAGGCGACGCGAGTCTTTTAACGATGGTAGAAGAATTACATCCAACACCAGCTCTTGGCGGGACACCTCGTTTAGAAGCGATGAAACTAATTCGTGATGTTGAATTGTTAGACAGAGGATTATATGGTGCACCGATTGGCTGGATAGATGATGAAGGAAATGGTGAATTTGCGGTTGCACTTCGCTGCGGATTATTAAATGGCGAGAAAGCATCCTTATTCGCCGGTTGCGGGATTGTAATTGATTCAGTACCACAACTTGAATATGAAGAAACAAGTTTGAAGTTTAGACCGATGCTTGGTGCTTTGGAGGAATTAATGAAATGAACAATCATATAGAAGCATTATCATATTATTTAGGCGCGTTCGTGGATGAACTGACGCGTCTAAATGTATGTGATGTTGTCATTAGTCCAGGCTCACGGTCAACGCCGATTGCTCTACTAATGGAACAACATGAAGGAATGAACACATATTTACATGTAGATGAAAGATCTGCAGGATTTTTTGCGCTCGGTATTGCAAAAGCGAAAAAACGTCCTGTTGCATTATTATGTACGTCAGGAACGGCTGCAGCGAACTACTATCCAGCTGTATGTGAAGCTTTTCATTCGCGAGTGCCGCTTATCGTCTTAACGGCAGATAGACCGCATGAATTAAGAGATGTCGGTGCACCACAAGCGATGAATCAAATTAATTTATACGGCACGTTTGTGAAGCAATTTACAGAGATGGCACTTCCAGAAGCGAATGAGGCGATGTATCATTACGCTCGCATGACAACGCAGCGCACGATAGCAAGCGCGCTTTTAGCACCGCAAGGACCTGTTCATCTTAATTTTCCGGTTCGCGAACCGCTCATCCCGGACTTCTCATTAGAAAGTTTATGGGATAAAGGACGCGGAGAATATACAGGAGTAGTTCAGCGAGGGAACGCGGTGATGCCGAGTGAATATGTAGATTCTCTTGTAGGGCGCCTTTCACATATGGAAAAGGGGCTTATTATTTGTGGAGATGATAGTCATTCAGAAATCGCAACGTTTGCAACGCAACTAGCTGAAAAAACGGGATATCCAATATTAGCGGATCCACTTTCTAACATTCGTAGCGGGCACCACGACAAAACGATGGTAATTGACTGTTACGATACATTTTTACGAAATGAATTGTTAAAAGAAACGTGGAAGCCGGACGTTTTAATTCGCTTCGGTGGTATGCCTGTTTCGAAAGCATTAACGCAGTTCATTAAAAAACAGACGAAAGCTGTTCATATCGTTGTTGACGAATCAGGACAATGGAGAGATCCAGCTCTCGTTGCAACAGAAGTTGTCCAAGCGAGTGATATTGCATTTTGCAGTGCACTAATAGAAAAAATGCCAGTTATGAAAAAGAATGATTGGTCCCAAATGTGGCAACATATAAACGAAAAAACGAAGGAAACACTTCGTGAAATGGAAACATATGATACGGCATTTGAAGGAAGAGTCATTACAGATATTGTCCGCGTATTACCAGAAGGGGCAACGTTATTTGCAAGTAATAGTATGCCAATTCGTGATACAGATTCTTTCTTCTTCACATCGGATAAAGACATTCAAGTAATGGCAAATCGCGGTGTAAATGGGATTGATGGAATCATTTCGACAGCTTTAGGAGCGAGCATGATTTGCGATCCGCTCGTATTAGTGATTGGTGATTTATCATTCTATCACGATTTAAATGGACTACTAGCCGCAAAATTACATGAATTAAACATAACGATTGTCGTTGTAAATAATGACGGTGGTGGTATTTTCTCATTCTTACCACAATATGAGAAAAAGGAACATTTCGAATCATTATTTGGAACTCCAATTGGGCTTGATTATGAGCATGTTGTTACAATGTACGGTGGTTCATTTAGCCGTGTAAATGGCTGGGAGCAGTTCCGAGAAGAAGTACAAAAAGGTGCAACGAAAGAAGGTTTACACGTTGTAGAAATTTGTACGAACCGTGATGAAAACTTAACATTGCACCGTACGTTATGGGCAAAAACACAGGACGTCATTACTACATCGTTGCAAGGTGAATCAAAATGAACGTAACGCTGCAAGGTGTATCGTATGAATATGAAGTAGTCGGAAGCGGAGAACCACTTCTACTTCTTCATGGTTTTACGGGAAGTATGGAAACGTGGCGTTCCTTCATTCCTTCTTGGAGCGAGCAGTTTCAAGTCATTTTAGTAGACATTGTTGGGCACGGAAAAACGGAAAGCCCTGAAGATGTGACGCATTATAATATTCGAAATGTAGCGTTGCAAATGAAAGAACTACTAGATTATCTTCATATTGAAAAAGCGCATATACTTGGCTATTCAATGGGCGGTAGACTGGCGATTACGATGGCGTGTCTATATCCAGAATATGTACGTTCTCTTTTATTAGAAAATTGTACAGCTGGGCTTGAAAGTGAAGATGAGCGAAAAGAACGCTGTGAAAAAGATGAGCGACTTGCTCAGAAAATTGAGCGAGAAGGCATCGAAAGTTTTGTATCGATGTGGGAAAGTATTCCGCTGTTTGAAACGCAAAAACGTTTAGCACAAAACGTACAAGAAGCAGTACGAAAAGAGCGACTTGCTAACAATCCAAAAGGGCTTGCAAATAGCTTGCGCGGCATGGGAACAGGGGCTCAGCCTTCATGGTGGAATAAGCTGAAAAACTTAAAAATGCCTGTTCTTTTAATGAACGGTCAGCATGATGAAAAGTTCTTTCGTATATTAAAAAATATCGAAAAATGCGTCTCTGACGCGAAATTTGTCAAAATTGATGGTGCTGGCCATGCAATTCATGTGGAACAACCGGAAAAGTTTGATACAATAGTAAAGGGATTTCTAAAAACTATGCAGTGATGCTTTTTTCAGTTAAGAATGAAGTTACACTTATAGAGGAGATCAGAAATATACAAGGAGGTAGTTGTAATGGCTATTGAATGGGTAAAAGAAGGCAATTACGAAGATATTATTTATTCAACATACAATGGTATCGCAAAGATTTCGATTAACCGCCCTGAAGTACATAACGCATTCCGTCCTAAAACGGTAATGGAGTTAATCGACGCTTTTGCACATGCTCGTGATGATGCAAATGTTGGCGTTATCATTTTAACAGGTGAAGGTGGACGTGCATTCTGTTCTGGCGGCGACCAAAAAGTTCGCGGTCATGGTGGATATGTAGGTGACGACCAAATCCCACGTCTAAACGTATTAGACTTACAACGTCTAATTCGCGCAATTCCTAAACCAGTTATCGCAATGGTAGCAGGTTATGCAATCGGTGGAGGACACGTACTTCATATCGTATGTGACTTAACAATCGCTGCAGACAACGCAGTATTTGGACAAACAGGTCCTAAAGTAGGAAGCTTTGACGGTGGATACGGAGCTGGTTACCTAGCTCGTATGGTAGGCCACAAGAAAGCTCGCGAAATTTGGTACCTATGCCGTCAATACAACGCGCAAGAAGCGCTTGATATGGGCTTAGTAAATACAGTAGTACCATTAGAACAACTTGAAGCAGAAACAGTACAATGGGCAGAAGAAATCTTAGCAAACAGCCCAATGGCACTTCGTTTCCTAAAAGCTGCATTCAACGCAGACACAGACGGTCTAGCTGGTATTCAACAACTAGCTGGAGATGCAACGTTATTGTACTACACAACTGACGAAGCAAAAGAAGGTCGCGACGCGTTCAAAGAAAAACGCCGTCCAGACTTCGGTCAATTCCCTCGTTTCCCGTGATCAAACTAAAAGCGGAAGCAGCTCGTTCAGAATGTGAGGGGGATGTAGCTTCTGACGTAGAGGCGCTTTTTGCCTCGTAGGAAGAAGTGAAGCCACCGAACATTCTAGCTGCTGTAGCTGGATGTTTTAAAAGCGGAGCCGACTGTTTAGCCCCGTTGGCTAAGGTTCTTTCGCACAGAAAGTGTTTTTTACTTTCTCGTGCGGAAGGTTCTTAGACGGAAGGGGCTAGGAGGCGCAGCTGGATAAGATCAAACCGGAAACAAAACAACTAAGAGACTTGATGTCATATCAAGTCTCTTTCTTTCATGAAAGGAGAATGAGTGATGGAGACGATGCCAAATTGGTTAATGCAACGTGCATTTTTAACACCAGATCGCACTGCAATTGAAATAGAGGAAGAGAAAGTTACTTTTATGCAGCTACATGAAAAAGTAGTATCTGTTTGTGAACACCTCACGCATGTAGGAGTGAAGCGTGGGCAAAAGGTGGCTGTTCTGATGAAAAATGGTATGGAGATGATTACAGTTATTCACGCCCTATCGTACGTAGGTGCAGTAGCTGTGCTTTTAAATACGCGTCTTTCAAGAGAAGAGCTACTTTGGCAAATGGATGATGCTGAAGTTATTTGTTTAGTGACGGATCAAGATTTTGACGCTAAAGATATTCCTGTCTATTCATTCGCCGAAGTGATGAATGGACCAAAAGAGGAAGCCTCTATACAAGAAGAATTCTCTTTAAAAGAAGCGATGACAATTATTTATACGTCTGGGACTACAGGCAAACCGAAAGGCGTTATTTTAACGTACGGCAATCATTGGGCAAGCGCGGTTGGCTCTTCGCTTAATTTAGGGCTTCGTGATGATGATTGCTGGTTGGCTTGTATGCCGATGTTCCACGTTGGCGGGCTATCTCTTTTAATGAAAAACATTATGTACGGTATGCGCATTTTACTCGTTCCGAAATATGATGCGAATTTTATTCATAAAGCACTTCAAACGAGAGGCGTAACGATTATTTCTGTCGTTTCTAAAATGTTAACTGATTTATTAGAGCGACTTGGAGAAGGAACATATCCATCTTCTTTACGATGTATGTTACTTGGCGGAGGACCAGCGCCGAAACCGTTATTAGAAACGTGTGTAGATAAAGGGATTCCTGTATATCAAACGTACGGTATGACAGAAACGTCTTCGCAAATTTGTACGTTATCCGCGGATTACATGTTAACAAAAGTAGGTTCAGCCGGAAAACCACTATTTCAGTGCCAACTTCGTATCGAAAAAGATGGCGTCGTAGTACCGCCATTTGCGGAAGGCGAAATCGTAGTAAAAGGACCAAATGTAACAGGCGGTTACTTTAACCGTGAAGATGCGACGCGCGAAACTATTCAAAACGGATGGCTTCATACTGGTGACCTCGGTTATTTAGATGAAGAAGGATTTTTATACGTATTAGATCGCCGCAGTGATTTAATTATTTCTGGCGGGGAAAATATATATCCGGCTCAAATTGAAGAAGTGTTGCTTTCTCATCCGATGGTAGCGGAAGCAGGTGTCGTCGGGATGACTGACGATAAATGGGGACAAGTACCGGCTGCTTTTGTTGTAAAAAATGGAGAAGTAACAGAAGAGGAAATTCTTCATTTTTGCGAGGGGAAATTAGCGAAATACAAAGTGCCGAAAAAAGCATGTTTCTTAGAGGAATTACCACGAAATGCTTCGAAAAAATTGTTAAGACGAGAGTTAAGACAATTAGTGGAGGAGATGTAGGTGGAAATAAAAAAAGCGGCACTTCATATAACAGAAATGCCACTCGTAATCCCGTTTGCTGCAAGCTACGGAACTTATGAAAAGCGTGAGAGCATCGTTATTGAATTAGAAGATACGGATGGACATATTGGATTTGGTGAAGTCGTTGCCTTCTCTGAACCGTGGTATACGGAAGAAACAGTGAAGACAGCGCTTCATGTACTTCAGGATTTTTTATTACCTGATTTATTGAAAGCTGAAATTTCCCACCCGAATGAAGTACCTGGTTTGTTCCAGCATATAAAGAGAAACCGAATGGCAAAGGCCGGAATTGAAGGAGCTGTTTGGGATTTATATGCGAAGCGACAAAAGAAGTCGTTAGCGACGTTACTTGGCGGAACCAGGGATGAAATTGAAGTTGGTGTTGTGATTGGTATCAATACAATACCGGTTATGTTAAAACAAATCGAGAAGTATGCAGAAGAAGGATACGAGCGTTTTAAAGTGAAAATAAAGCCAGAGCATGATTATGAATTATTGAAAGAGATTCGTAAAGAGTTCCCGCACATCCCGTTAATGGCTGATGCAAATTCAGCCTATACATTAGCGGATACGGAGAAATTGAAACGATTAGATGAATTTCAATTGATGATGATTGAGCAACCGCTAGCGGATTACGATTTTCTTGATCATGCACAGCTGCAGAAGAAGATTGAAACGCCGATTTGTTTAGACGAAAGTATCCATAGTGTAGAAGACGCACGCGTTGCGATTACACTTGGCAGTTGCCAAATCGTTAATATTAAGCCGGGACGAGTGGGCGGATTAACAGAATCCATCCAAATTCATAATTATTGTATGGAACATAACATACCCGTTTGGTGCGGAGGTATGGTGGAGATGGGAATTTCACGAGCGCAAAATGTTGCGCTTGCCTCATTGCCGAACTTTACGATTCCAGGAGATATATCCGCTTCTAGTAGACATTGGGAGAAGGATATTATTTCACCAGAAGTGACGCTTGAGGGAGGGAAAGTGATTGTACCGCAAAGCGTTGATACTGAGTATGAAGTAGACCACGGAAGGTTGGCTGAAATTACGAAGCAGCGAATTGTTTTGGAGCGGTAGGTTGCGTCTTTCAAATAGCGGGCGAATTTCGTCGTTAATTGTCGGTAAGTCGATATATTTCAATAATCGCTGATATAATTCAGGTTGTGGTCGATATATTTCGAAAATCGCCGATATAAATTTCATTTACTAAGGTTACTCCCGCGAGTAACCTTTTCGTATTGTACAAATTGGATAGACTAGTTTACAATCGAGCGTATAAAGTGAAACTTTAATCAGTGGGGCATCCCCACTGATTATTAGCCCGCACCAATCGGGCTTTTGTGGGCAGTTGATCTTCCACCTAACTTCTTTGATTCACCCGAATTTTGAGGTGGGAGTCTTACCGCCCGCAAATAGCGGGGGAAAAGGGGGAGTAAAATGAAGCGCATTTCAATTTTAATAGCGGATGATGAGGCAGAAATTGCTGATTTAATTGAGATACATTTAGAAAAAGAAGGGTACCACGTCGTGAAGGCAGCGGATGGGGAAGAGGCTGTTCATATTATTGAAACGCAACCAATCGACTTAGTGGTTTTAGATATTATGATGCCGAAAATGGATGGGTATGAGGTGACGCGTCAAATTCGCGCGAAGCATCATATGCCAATTATTTTCTTGAGTGCGAAAACTTCGGACTTTGATAAGGTGACAGGTCTTGTATTAGGTGCAGATGATTATATGACGAAACCTTTCACACCGATTGAATTAGTCGCACGTGTAAATGCACAATTACGCCGATTTCTTACATTAAATCAGCCGAAAGTAGCAGAGAATAAATCTGCTTTACAGGTAGGCGGAGTTACTATTGATCCTGAGCGAAGAACGGTAAATGTGTACGGAGAACAAGTTGAATTAACACCGAAAGAGTTTGATATTTTATATTTATTAGCGAGCCATCCGAAGAAAGTGTACAATGTAGAAAATATTTTTCAGCAAGTATGGGCAGATGATTATTTTGAAGGCGGAAATACAGTTATGGTACATATTCGTACGTTACGGAAAAAACTTGGGGAAGATAAAAGAAAGAACAAGTTAATCAAAACAGTGTGGGGAGTAGGTTATACTTTCAATGGCTAAAAAGATGAGAAGCTTTCGCTCGAAGATGGTTATGCTATTTGCGTTAAGTATGATATTTGCTGGTGGCGTAACGTATATCATTTATCAAGGGTTACGGATTTATTACAAATTAGTCGTTCGTTATGAGGATCCGTTAGCTCAAGTGCGGTTCATGATAAAACAAATTGGGGATGTTAATTTCTTTTTAATTATTTTCATCCCGTTATCCATTATGTTTTTCTTCTTCCTTACTAAACCATACTTAAAATACTTTGATGAGATTTCAAGCGGGATTCATCATTTGGCGAACGGAGATTTTTCAAATGAAGTGCGCATTTCATCAAACGATGAGTTTGGAGAGATCGCACGTGAAATAAATGTTGCAAGTGAAAAGTTAAAAGAAGCTGTGGAAAGAGGAGACTTTGCTGAAAGTAGTAAAGACCAGCTCATTGTGAACTTAGCTCATGATTTAAGGACACCATTAACATCCGTGTTAGGGTATTTAGATTTAATTCTTAAAGATGAGAATTTAACAAAAGAACAAATTAAACATTTTTCCACGATCGCATATACGAAATCGCAAAGGCTCGAAAGTTTAATTGATGAGTTATTTGAAATTACACGTATGAATTATGGCATGCTAAAGCTGGATAAAAAGCCGATTGATATAAGTGAGCTACTTATACAGTTAGATGAGGAATTGTATCCGTTATTAGAGAAATATCATTTAGAAGCTAGATTGAATATTGATCCGCATTTGCCGATTAACGGTGATGGAAAATTGTTAGCTAGAGTATTTGAAAACTTGTTAACAAATGCCGTTCGCTACGGATATGATGGGCAATTTGTTGATCTGAATGGGTATATCGATAATGGAGAAGTTGTCGTACAAGTTATGAATTACGGAGATAGCATTCCAGAAGAAGATTTACCGTATCTTTTTGATATGTTTTATACAGGTGATAAATCGAGAACTGAGAACCGTGGCGGGACAGGCCTTGGACTGTTTATTGCGAAAAATATTGTTGAACAGCATAATGGTACGATTTCTGCTGAAAGTAATGTAGTTAGAACAATGTTTGAAGTGCGATTGCCAAAAGACGAGAACGTAACAATTTAATAAAAATTTAAACTTTACCCCACTTTTTATTTTAATAGTTTTTTCTATTCTAGACGTAAGTTACGTTAAGGAGGAACTAGAAATGAAAAAGTGGGTATTTATTTCTTTTTTTATCGCATGCACAATCTGTGTAGGCGTTTATATATCACCGTTGTTTCAAAAAGAAATTGATGTGAAAATCGGCGGGGAAAATAGTGCAGTAAAGAATGAAAATATGAAAAAGGTAGAGGTTACAAAAGAACAAATTTATAAAGGGGATCTATTATTAGTTAATAAAGACTACCCAGTTAAAAAAGATAGTATTAGGTCTGATATTATAAATGTAAATCACAATAGTGAATTAGTAAGAGGTTACGTCATATTTGATAGAAATCTTCGCTTATCAAAGGATGTTGTAAAAAAGTTTTTGAACGTTGTCGATGCAGCTGGAAAAGACGGAGTACAGCACTTCTTAATGAATAGCGGATATCGAGATTTTAAAGAGCAAGAAAAGTTATATGAAAAAATGGGCTCTGACTATGCACTTCCAGCAGGATACAGTGAACATAATTTAGGATTATCACTGGACGTTGGATCAACGCAAAAGAAAATGGAGAAAGCGCCTGAAGGTAAGTGGGTTGCAGAGAATGTATGGAAGCACGGTTTTGTATTACGTTATCCGAAGAATAAAAGTCATATTACAGGCATTCAATATGAGCCGTGGCATATACGTTATGTAGGATTACCGCATAGTGCTATTATGCAAAAGGAGAAAATTACATTAGAGGAATATTTGGACTTCTTAAAAGAGAAAAAAGAAATTACAACCGATGTGGAAGGTAAGAAATATACGGTTTCTTATTATAAAGTGTCCGGGAATAGGAAAGTGAATGTTCCAGCGAATAAGCAGTATGAAATTTCAGGGAATAATATGGATGGGGTTATTGTGACGGTTCAGGAATAGATAAAGAGGTTGTTCCGATTTGGAGCAGCCTTTTCGTATATAAGAAAGGGATGGACATTTTTGTCGGTAAATCAATATTCCTTGTCGAATCGTTGATATAATTTCTTGTACTATCAGCATTTTTGAGGTGCATCTTTTTATTTAATTTTAAACATTATAACGTTATATTTACTTCTCCCTTTTTTTGTGTTACGCTAAACGTGTGAAAGAGATATAAAATGAAACTTTAATGTAAGCGTATTCTTATGGCTTCTTATAGAAAAGGGTGGAAGTACAATGACAGAACGATTCGTACTACGTAATGTGAAACGTGTGAACGGGGAAGAGATTGACATTGTAATTGAAAATAATAAAATCGCACAGGTGACGAAAGCTGGTGCTGGCGAGGGTGGAAAGGTTCTTGATTACTCAGGTACTTACGTATCGAGTGGTTGGATTGATTTGCACGTTCATGCTTTTCCAGAGTTTGATCCGTATGGCGATGAGGTGGATGAAATTGGCGTTAAGCAAGGGGTAACGACAATTGTTGATGCAGGTAGCTGCGGTGCTGATCGCATTGCAGATTTAGTAAAAAGTAGAGAACAGGCAAAAACGAATTTATTTGCCTTTTTAAATATTTCTCGCATCGGTTTGAAACGAATTGATGAATTATCCAACATGGAATGGATAGATAAAGAGAAAGTAATAGAAGCAGTAGAAAAGTATAAAGATGTAGTCGTTGGGTTAAAGGCGAGAATGAGTAAAAGCGTCGTTTGTGATAGTGGAATTGAACCGCTACATGTAGCGCGCTCTTTATCCCGTGAAACATCATTACCGATTATGGTACATATCGGTTCAGCACCTCCTCGCATTGAGGAAGTTGTACCTCTTTTAGAAAAAGACGATGTGATTACACATTACTTAAACGGGAAAGAAAATAATTTATTTGATGAAGAAGGCAAACCGCTACCTGTATTACTAGATGCAGTGAAGCGCGGTGTTCATTTAGATGTTGGGCATGGTAATGCTAGTTTTTCTTTTAAAGTAGCAGAGGCAGCAAAGCGTCACGATATTGCCTTTAATACAATTAGTACAGATATTTACCGGAAGAATCGCGTGCACGGTCCAGTGTATAGTATGGCTCATGTTCTTTCGAAATTCCTTTACTTAGGTTATCCGCTAGAAGAAGTGATTGATGCGGTGACGAAACATGCGGCAGAATGGCTTAAGAAACCTGAGCTTGGCCGTATTCAAGAAGGGGATATTGCAAATTTAACTTTATTTACGGTGAAAGATGAGAAGATTACGTTAATAGATTCAGAAGGGGATCAGCGCATTGCTGAAAGAAGAATTGATACGAAAGGGGTTGTAGTCAATGGGTCATTCATTGAATGCTAAGTACGGATTAAAAAGAGTAATAAATGCGAGCGGTAGAATGAGTATTTTAGGTGTATCCGCTCCGACAGATACAGTTATGGATGCGATGAAACATGGGGGACAAAATTATGTGGAAATTGCTGATTTAGTAGATAAAGCGGGAGACCATATTGCGAGAATTCTAGATGCAGAGGCAGCTGTCGTTGTGAATTCAGCATCGAGCGGAATTGCACTTTCTATTGCTGGTATCGTGACAGAAGGAAATCGCCGTAAAAGTGAAAGACTTCATCAAGAGGTCATCGCGAAAAATGAAGTGATCATGTTAAAAGGTCATAACGTTCAGTATGGTGCTCCTGTTGAAACGATGATTTACTTAGGCGGAGGAAAACTTGTAGAAGTTGGCTACGCAAATGAAGGGAAAGCAGAGCATATTGAAGATGCGATTGGTGAAAATACAGCAGCGATTCTGTATGTAAAATCACATCATGCCGTGCAAAAAAATATGATTTCTGTTGAAGAAGCATGGGAAGTAGCACAGCGAAATAACGTACCGCTTATCGTAGATGCGGCAGCTGAAGAAGACATTCAAAAATATGTGAAGTATGCAGACCTTGCCATTTATAGCGGTTCAAAGGCGATTGAAGGACCTACTTCTGGTATTGTTGGTGGGAAACGAAAATATATTGAGTGGCTGAAAGTGCAATTACATTGCATCGGAAGAAGTATGAAAGTTGGGAAAGAAACAACATTTGGCTTACTTCAAGCGCTTGATGAGTACGGAGTAAAAGAAGATAAGAGTGAGCAAGAAAAAGAGTTGTTACAAGTACTTATGCCGCTAAAAGGATTAAACGGTGTAAATGTAACGATTGTTCAAGATGAAGCGGGAAGAGCAATCTTTAGAGCCCGTGTTCATATTAACGAGAATGAATTAAATAAATCGGCAAAAGACGTTGTGACAGCATTACGCGAAGGGGAGATTGCGATTTATACACGTGATTACGGAGTAAGACAAGGATTCTTTGATATCGATCCACGTCCACTTCAAGGTGATGATATACATGTGATTGAAGAAAAATTGAGAGAAATTGTAGGGGGAAACTAAAATGACAAACATTCAAAAACGTTTTTATAAAGGCCGCGTCGCATTAAATGTATTAGCAAACAATACCCGAAATGCAAAAGATATTTTTGAAGCAGCAGAAGGTTATGTAGTAGTAGGTGTATTATCAAAAGATTATCCAACAGTAGAAGAAGCTGTTACAGCGATGAAAGCATATGGAAAAGAAATTGATGACGCTGTATCGATCGGACTAGGAGCAGGAGATAATCGCCAAGCAGCAGTTGTAGCTGAAATTGCGAAACATTATCCAGGTAGCCATATTAACCAAGTATTCCCTTCAGTTGGAGCGACACGTGCAAATCTTGGCGGAAAAGATAGCTGGATTAATAGTTTAGTATCGCCAACAGGAAAAGTAGGGTACGTAAATATTTCTACTGGTCCAATTAGTGCAGCTGGGGAAGAAAAAGCAATCGTTCCAATTAAAACAGCGATCGCACTTGTACGTGATATGGGCGGAAATTCATTGAAATACTTCCCGATGAAAGGGCTAGCTCATGAAGAAGAATATCGCGCAGTTGCGAAAGCTTGTGCGGAAGAAGGATTCGCATTAGAACCAACGGGCGGAATCGATAAAGAAAACTTTGAAACAATTGTACGTATTGCGCTTGAAGCTAACGTGGAGCAAGTGATCCCGCACGTGTACTCTTCTATTATTGATAAAGAAACTGGTAACACGAAAGTAGAAGATGTGCGTGAATTATTAGCAGTCGTGAAGAAGTTAGTTGATCAATATGCGTAAGAAAATTGCAGCATTTGGTGAAGTAATGATGCGCCTGCAAGTACCAGGATATGAGTTGTTGTCGCAAGCTAATACATTAAAATACTCATTTTCTGGTACAGGTGTGAACGTTGCTGCAGCACTTTCTCATCTCGGGCATGAAGGGCTTCTTATTTCTACTTTACCGGAAAACTCGGTTGGAGATGCTGCATTATCTTACATTCAAAAATTAGGCGTGCAAACCTCGCTTGTTTCAAGAGGCGGTAAATATGTCGGCATGTACTTTTTAGAAAATGGATTTGGCGCACGTGCAAGCCGCGTTACATATTCGAATCGATTAGAAAGTAGCTTTAATACGGCATGTGAAGAGATGTATCAATTTGAAGAAATCGCGAAGGAAATTGATATTGTTCATTTTTGCGGAATTACACTTGCGATGAATGATACGGTGCGTCATCATATGAAATCTTTAGCGAAAGCAGTGAAAGAAAACGGAGGAACTGTCGTCTTTGATTGCAATTATCGTCCATCACTTTGGGGAAAAGATGGGTACGAGCAGGCGAAACCGCATTATGAAGAAATGTTAGGGCTAGCTGATATTGTAATGATGAACGAAAAAGATGCAATGTTTGTTTTAGGAATGAAAACAGAAGAAACGGAGCGAGAGGCGCAACTTGTTGATCTTATTCCAAAGGTAGCTGAAACGTATAGTATCGCTACAATCGCTGGTACGCATCGCTTTATTAATAGCGATAATACACACTCGCTTCGGGGATTTATATGTAAAGACGGTACGTTCACTTTTGCAAAAACACTTACGTTTTCTGTATATGATAGAATAGGTGCTGGAGATGCTTATACGAGCGGGATTATTCATGGCGAGATAGAAGAGTTTGCACCAGAGAAAGCTGTTTCATTTGCGTCAGCAGCTGGAATGCTTGCACATACAATCGTCGGTGATACGCCAATGTCATCAGAGAAGGATATACTTCGGGCAATGACGGCATCAGTAGGTGATGTAGAAAGGTAGTGGGTGTAACGGTGAACGTAACGAGGAAAAAAGGACCATTATATTTACAAATAAAAAACATTATTCGTGATCGAATATTGCATGGTGTATATGCGATTCATACAAATATTCCTTCCGAACCACAGTTAGAAGAAGAGTTCAAAGTGAGCAAAATTACAGTACGAAATGCGATTAAAGAACTCGCTCAAGAAGGATATTTGGAAAAGAAAAGCGGTAAAGGAACGAAAGTCATCCGTAACACGTCTGCGACAAAACTGTCAAAGGGTAAGAAATTTACTGAAGTGTTAGTGGAAGAAGGATATAAAGTACAGAAAAAATTGCTAAAAGCAGAAATTGTTCAGAATGAAGAAGGAACAGTGCCATTTCGATTATTCGGTAAAGAGAGTTTTCGTATTGAACGTTTATATACGTTAAATGATGCACCGTATATTCATTATACGCACTATTTCTCAGCGAAAATGGCAAGTACAGATTTATCGGATTTTGATTTGCAATCGCTTTACGATTTAGTCGAGGACCGAGGTATTCATTTAGAAAACTTCAGAGATGAATTTGCTGTTGGACTTGCGCCTAGTTTCGTTGCAGAAGCGTTAGGTGAAAAAGAGGGGACAGCGCTATTAAAACGTATGCGTTATTCTTACGATGAAGTTGGCGAAGTAATTGAATATAGCGAAGGCTACTACAATACAGAAATGCAGCATTATGTAGTGAATTATGACGTATAAAAAGAGGGTATTCGCCCTCTTTTTTTATCCCGCGTTAACGGACAGTAAAACTCCCACCTCAAAATTCAGTTGGAGCAAAGAAGTTAGGTGGGAGCCGGGCTGTCCATAAACGTCCGATTGGTTCAACTAATAATCAGTGGGGGATGAACAAAACCCCCACTGATTAAAGTTTCACTTTATAAAGTAAGGGGAATGGGAGATGGATATATACTTATTAATCGTCACATTACTTGCAATTGCGATTGTTATTTTAGGGGTATCATGGTGGAAGTGGCATGCATTTATTAGTTTAACAGTTGCGAGTTTATTTTTAGCTATTATGTCTGGACTGAACTTAACGAAGATAGTAACTGCCTATGAAACTGGTGTCGGTAGTGTACTAGGGCATTTAGTTGGTATTTTAGCTCTCGGAACAATTTTAGGGAAAATGATGTCCGATTCAGGGGCCGGCATGCAAGTGGCAGATTTCTTTATTCGATTTTTCGGTGTAAAGAAACTACCGTGGGCTATGTTATTTGCAGGGTTTGTTATAGGGATTCCCGTCTTTTTTGAAGTAGGGATTGTCATTTTATTACCACTTGTTATTTCAATTCGAAAAACGACGAAGCAAAATATATTATTAATTGCGTTACCTGTCATTGCGGGATTATCTATCGTGCATGGACTAGTGCCACCACATCCAGGTGCCATGACAGCAATCGGTATTTATAACGCGAACTTAGGAAAGGTACTTTTATATTCATTACTTATCGCGCTACCAACGGCTATTATTGCAGGACCGATATTTGCAAAGTGGGTACATAAAAGGGTTATACCTGAAAATGAACCAGAGCTTATTCGAGTTACGACTGTATCAACTGATTTGCCGAGTCGTAAAGTTTCATTCTTTATTATATTACTGCCAGTAGTTTTGATGATTTTATCAGTCGTTGCACCATATATTTCATTACCGAAAAAGATGACTGAATTTTTTGTATTTATTGGAAGTCCAGTAATCGCTTTACTAATTTCATGTTTTGCAGCATTTTATTTACTTGGCATGAGACAAGGTATTAATAAAAAGATGATTAAAAAATTAACGGATGAAAGCTTATTACCTGTCGGTTCCATTATTTTAATAATCGGTGCAGGCGGTGGATTTAAACAAATATTAATTGAAAGCGGCGTTGGAACAGCGATTGCGCAAATGGCAGAACATATATCGTTATCACCAATCGTATTAGCTTTCATGGTAGCTGGATTAATTCGAATCGCAACAGGTTCAGCAACAGTAGCATTAACGACAGCAGCAGGAATTGTTTCACCAGTTATTCAGCATATGTCAGGTGTAAATTTAGAATTGCTCGTTATAGTAACAGGCGCGGGATCATTAATGTTTTCTCACGTAAATGATGCAGGGTTCTGGCTTGTAAAAGAGTATTTAGGATTAACGGTGAAGGAAACGTTTAAAACGTGGACAGTGCTGGAGACATTGTTATCATTTATTGCATTTTGTTTTGCGCTTTTATTCAATATGTTTATTTAGAAGATACCTTAATTGGTATCTTTTTTTGATGAAGCCCAATTGCCAAAACAAGCCCGTTTTTAAGTAAGCCAAGCTTCCTATTCGCCCTGAAAACATACTATAAATGGAATCCCCTCATTTAGAGCAAGGTGAACTTGTTATGAATGATACTAAAGGAGGAATAGAGTAATGAGCGAAAAGTGTGAACACAGACATGATGATTGTAACCGCAGACATGGGTGCGGCGGCGGTTTTGCGCTTCTAATCGTATTGTTTATTTTATTAATCATCATCGGTGCTAGCTGCTTCGGCGGAGGCGGCGGTTGTGGTTATGGTGGTTACGGCGGTTATGCTGGCGGCTACGGTGGATATTGCTGCTAATTAAAAACTATTGAAAATGGCCTTGTGCAATACGCACAAGGCCATTTTATTCATATTTTGATATGCTGTGATAACTTATTAATGTACAGAGAACGGATTAAGAAGAAGAAAATGATCTCGATAATCCCGAAAAAGGTGAGTACAATTAATAACTCTTTTAGTAAAGAAAAAGCGAACATGCTTTGTAAAAATTTAACCGCAAATAATGTGTGAATACCAGCAACGATGTAAGGAACGAAAAATAAAATTCCTAATTGAATTGTTGCAGAACGAAACATTTCTGATTCTGTTAAGCCGAGCTTTGTAATCGTAATATATTTTTGTTTTTCATTTGTTAAGTCATTATACATACGGAAGTATAAAACACTAGCTGCACCGATAAAGAAAATGAAGCCGAGAAATGCCCAAATAAAGAAAGTGGCAATTGAATTTCCTTGGCTGTAGTTTAGATCGTCAGCAGCTGTATAAATGGAAAAAGGGACTCTGATAGGTTCTACTTTATGTTTTTCTTGAAAATTGTGCGCATCATCACTAACCGTATGCGACATTTTTTTCGTTGGAATAATCGTGTTTTCCCAGTTCTCTACAAAATAGTTATAAATCGTGATTGTTTCAATATGTGGAATCATATTTTCAATTGCATTATCTTGCATAATAATGAGATGAGGCAATGCAAAGGATGGTTCTATTCCTTTATTAATAAAACCTTTAATATGAAATTCCTTTTTATTAGACCCAAGTGTAATCGTATTTTGTTTAGCAAATGGATTTGATACAAGATTTAAAAGTTTTGGCGAGTAACGAGAAATAATATAAACTTGTGTAGAATCAAGAGTTATTTTCGGCCTCTTTAATTGTTTAGCAAGTATGTTATAGTCACTCATTTTCATAAGAGCAACGTCTTCTTTTAAAGCTGTATCTTTTAATACTATAGATTTGTATTTATTGTATTGAAAATTAGAATTTGTAAGCTCCGTTTCAATTGTAGCAATGTGCTTTTGCTCTAGTGCACTTTCTCCTTCAGATATGTATGTGAAGGGAAAAGGGTATCGTTCTACTATCGCTGCTTTTGTATTGTTATTAGCGGAAAATAACCCGATGATAATTGTGAATGCAAGTGCTGATAACATAGAAACGATAAAGAGCACATTAATATTACTACGAGTACGGCTAGTTAAATCTGAAATCCATAACATATTTATTTGCTTCATATAAAACTTTCTTCGTCTTTTTAAAATGAAGATAAAGAGAAGAAATGTTTGGGAAAAGAATAAATATGTTCCGACTACTACGAGTGGCAAAATAGATAATATGATAAAGAATACGGATCCATTTTGGGCATTTTTTTCTGTTATGTAGCCTTGCGGATAACCAGCAATATAATAACATAATGCTAAGCAAATTAAAGCAAATATCGAAATGAGTATAGATGGTTTTTTTTCTTTATCGCCTTTTTTAGCCTCTTTAATGAGCTGTGTTGTTTTCCGAGTACGAATGAACATCGGTGTAAATGTAGAAACAATGAAAAATAAAATAATAAAAGTTATGGTTGTAACGATAATTGCTTCTGTTGGCCAATATAAATAGAGGCCTTTCTTACTTGTTAATTTAGAAGTAACAAGTAAGAAAAAGTTAGAAAATACAAGACCGCCTTGAATACCTGCAAAGATAGCGAGTATTCCAATGATCATATTTTCAGTAAACAAAAGGCGTTTTAATTGTTTTTGAGATATACCGAGAACAGTTAAAACGCCAAATTGTTGTTTTCGTACATTTAAAAACGTCCCAATAGAATATAAGAGAAAGAAGAACGAGAACAAAACGATAACAAACTGTGCCATGCCGGCTAAGTTCATGAGCGGATCTTGTTCTTGTAATTTATTCATAATTTGTAAGCGCGGATGATATGCATATACAGTAAATGAAAAGAAAACCATGATAGAAAAAGCACTGCTTACAAAATAAGCGAAATATGCTTTAGAATTACGCGAGACATTTTTAAATGCAAATTGCCAAAATGTCATCCACGTCTTCCTCCTAATAATGCTAAAACATCTAATATTTCTTGATAAAACTTCTCGCGATATAGCCCGCGGTGCAGTTCGTTGTAAAGCTCTCCATCTTTAATGAAAATAACACGGTTACAATAACTTGCTGCAAACGGATCGTGCGTAACCATTAAAATTGTTGCATCTTCTTCTTTGTTTAATTTTGTAAATAGCTCCATTACGTCAATTGCCGCTTTTGAATCTAAGTTTCCTGTTGGTTCATCGGCAAGTAGAAGTGACGGATGATGAATAACAGCACGTGCTACTGCGGTACGTTGTGCTTGTCCTCCAGAAACTTCAAAAATACGCTTGTCTAAAATATGATCAATGCCAAGCTTTTTTGAAATGTTATCAAGCTTTTCATCCATTTCTTTTAATGGAATATTATCTAATGTTAAAGGTAGTACGATATTTTCACCGATTGTTAGTGTATCTAATAGGTTAAAGTTTTGGAAAACAAAGCCTAACTCTTGTCGGCGGAAAATAGCTAACTTTTCCCTACGAAATGTGTGTGGTTTTTTTCCGTTAATAACGACATCACCAGAAGTAGGGGAATCAATTGTTGAGATAACATTTAAAAATGTAGATTTACCGCTACCAGATGGTCCCATGATAGCGACAAATTCACCTTTATCTACATGTAAATTTATATTTTTTAAAGCTGTATGAGGGACTTTTCCCTCATATACTTTTGAGACGTTTTTTATGTGTAATACTTCTTCCATAGTAATCACCTTTCTATCCTTTAAAACTTAATGTGTTGTGATAATTTTTGCATATAAAAGGAACGAATTAAAAGGAAAAATAAAATTTCAACTGTTCCAAAAATCATAAGTACGACTGTAATCTCAGCGAAGAACGAGAGATGTAAAACTTCTTGTAACATCTTTGTCGCGAACATCGTATGGATGGATGCCATAATGTAAGGCACGAAGAAAAGAATCGCAAGCTGAATTGTCGCTGAACGTTTCATTTCAGTTTCCGTTAAACCAATTTTCGTAATCGTTATATATTTTTCTTGCTCATTTGTTAAATCTGTATACATCCGGAAGTAAAGAACACTGCCAGCTCCGATAAAGAAAATAACACCTAAGAAAGTACCAATTAAGAAAAATGAAGCGACATTTAGTTTTGTTTTATATAGAGAATCGCTCGCTTCACTTGCATGGAAAGGCGGGTGCTCTGCTTGAATTGCTGCATTGTCGTTATGGATTTTTGTTATAAACGATGAACCGATATTATGTGCTTTTTCCCAATCTGTAACTTTGAAGTTATATACACTCATTTGCTTGGAAACGGTCGATAAGGCTTCTACATTTTCATCAGATAGTATAAGTAATTGGTATATTAAGCTGTTTGGGAATGGACTATAACTTTTATATTCTTTCACGTGTAGTTGTAAATTGTTTTGAGTAAGTGTAAGAGTATTTTTCTGTTCTTTATTGTGAAGTGTTCCAATAACTTGATCATCTAAGTCTTTCATAAGAATATAAGATTCATTCTTATTCACCGTGAGTTTTTCCCAATTTAATGCTTTAGCAAGTACATTATAGTCACTTTGTTTAATTGCGTAATAGAGTTGCGTATTATTTTCAGCTGAAGATACTTCATATATATCCGTTTTAAATTTTGTATAAGTAAAGTGTTCTTCATTAAACTTCTGCTCTAACCAGTTTAAATGCTCATCCGCTAACGTATTTTCAGTATGTGATAAATATGTAAAAGGAAAAGGGTTTTCCCTTATCGCATCAAACTTTGTAAATTTCCCAAAACCGTATAAGAATGTAATCATTGTAAAAGCGAGTGTTGATAGCATCGCTACAATAAAAAGCATATTAATATTCGTTCGAATGCGTGATGCTAAATCAGAAATCCAAAGCATATTAATGCGTTTCATATAAAACGTTCTTCGCGCTTTTAATATACGAATGAGTAAAAAACTAATTTGTGAGAAGAAAAAATATGTCCCAGCTGCAATAAGCGATGGGATGACAAATATACTAGAGACGGCATATAAAAGCCCAATGATATCACCTAGCGACAGAAAATATAATGGATTTGCAGCTAACACATATCCGGATATTAAACATATCGCCCCAAATAGAGAGATGAGCACAGATGCTTTTCTTTCTTTTTGTTTTGTTCCTTCTTTTAAAAGACGTACAGCTTTTCTCGTACGAATGAGCATCGGGGTAAAAGATGATACGAGAATAAAGAGTCCGAGAAAGATGATGATAGTTAAAACAATGGCGCTTGTAGGCCAATATAAATATAAGCCAGGTACATGTGTAATCTTGGCGGTAACTAATAAAAAGAACTGTGAAAAGACAAGTCCAAGTTGAATGCCAAAAAATATAGAAAGAACACCAATTAACATATTTTCTATAAATATGAGTCGTTTTAATTGTTTTTGAGAGATGCCAAGTACTGTTAAAATCCCAAATTGCTTTTTTCGCACTTTTAAGAAAGTACCGATTGAATACAGTAAAAAGAAAAATGAAAAGAATACGATGACAACTTCTGAAATTGTCATTAATATGTTCAGAGCATAATTTACGTCTGTCATATGCAATTTAGGATGAAATAAGTAAACTGCAAACGAGAAAAAAATAGCAATGGAAAACGCACTGCTTACAAAATAGGCGAAATAAGCTCTGGCGTTCCGCGAGACGTTTTTAAATGCAAACTGCCAAAATGTCATTCACCTAAACCTCCTAATATAATGAGCATGAAAAAGGAGGGAAGAGATCCCACCTTTTTCATGTAATAACCTTTTTAATGTGTATTAGTATATTGTGATAGCTTTTGCATATAAAGTGAACGAATGAATAAGAAAAATACGATTTCAACGAATCCAAAAATAATAAGAACGGCTGAAACTTCTTTGAACAACGATAAGCCAATTACATCTTGTAACATTTTCGTTGCGAACATTGTATGAATGGATGCCATAATGTACGGAACGAAAAATAAAATACTAAGTTGAATGGTTGCAGATCGTTTCATCTCTGCACCTGTTACACCGATTTTAGAAATCGTTATATATTTCTCTTGTTCGTTCGTCAAATCGGTATACATTCTAAAGTAAAGAACGCTACCAGCTCCAATGAAGAAAATAACTCCTAAAAATGTTCCGATTAGGAAGTATGCAGCACTACCAGATGTTATTCTGTATAACGATCCTGCTGATTCAAAGGAGCGAATAAGAGGTCCTTCATACTGAGATTTATTTCGATCTTTTTGTACTTTTTCTATAAAAGTATTAGCGATTTTATACGTCTGTTCCCAGTTTTGAATTTTGTAATTGTACGCCGATATATGCTTTACTGTGTTAGGTAAGTCGTTCACGATAATATCAGGCAAAACTATCGTTTGATATGAAAAATCAGATGGAATTGCATGGATCTGTTCATAGCCTTTAACTTTTAATTTCGTATTTGTACTAGAGAGTGTAATGTAATCTCTTTTGTAGCTTTGCTCAAATTCATTAAATATAGTGATATAAGACGTCCCCGTTAAAACATATGCCTCGTTATCATTCATAAATAGTTGTTTCATTCGTAAAGAATCCGCAAGTTTGTTATAGTCACTTTGCTTAATTGCGTATACGTCATTATAAATAGCTATACCTTTATCTTCTTCTAGCGGTGTTTCATATATATCAGCTGTTATTTTCTCATAAGGAAAATGCTCTTTTTGTAATTGTTGCTCAAGCCAATTTAAATGGTCTGTAACAAAAGGATTCGCATCATAAGAAAAATAAGAAATTGGGAAAGGCGAAGTTCGATTAACGTCTAGCTTAATAAATTTTCCGAACCCATATAGAAACGTAATCATTGTGAAAGCGATAGTAGATAGCATTGCTACAATAAAAAGCATATTAATATTCGTTCGAATACGGTTTGCTAAATCAGAAATCCAAAGCATATTAATCTGTTTCATATAAAACTTTCTTCTTTTCTTTAAAATATAAATAAGTAAGAAACTAATTTGTGAAAAGAAGAAATATGTACCGATTGTAACGAGCGTTGGAATGACGAAAATACTTGAAACCATATATATAACACCTATTTGTGGGCTTACTGATACGAAATATTTAGGATTTCCAGCTAACGCATAGCCACCAAATAAACAAATCGCACCAAATAAAGAAATAAGTATGGACGGTTTTCTTTCTTTTCGTTTTTTACTATTTATTTTTAAAAGGTGTACCGCTTTTTTTGTACGAATGAGCATCGGTGTCAATGTAGATACAACGATAAAAAGACTAAGGAAGACGATTGTCGTTAAAATAAACGCGTTAATAGGCAAGTATAAATATATGCCCGGTACGTGCGTAATTTTTGCTGTCACTAATAAGAAAAATTGCGAGAAGACAAGTCCAAACTGCATGCCGAAAAAGATAGATAAAATACCGATTAACATATTTTCCATGAAGACGAGACGGTGTAATTGTTTTCTAGATATTCCTAAAACGGTCAAGACGCCGAATTGTTTTTTTCTAACTTTTAAAAAAGTACCAATGGAATATAGTAAAAAGAAGAAAGAGAAAAATACAATTACTACTTCTGAAAATATCATTAATCCTGAAATTTCAGAGACCATGCCAAATTTTTGTAATTTCGGATGGAATAAGTAAACAGCAAATGAAAAGAAAACGGCAATCGAAAAAGAACTACTTACAAAGTAAGCAAAATAAGCTCTCGAGTTGCGCGTGACGTTTTTAAATGCAAATTGCCAAAAGGTCATAAATTATACCTCCGGTTAGAAGATATAGAAGTAGTTTTATTGCAAAAAATGTATGAGAGTGAGTTCTCATACATTTTGCTTGCATATGTTACGATCATGCTTCGGTCACCTTCTCCGTATGTTCTGATTGATTATTTGCAGCGTTGTGGAAGATGATTTTAATCGTCGTTCCTTTCCCAACTTCAGAATCTAGTTTGACAGAGTGACCTAAATAATCACAAATTTTACTTACGATATAAAGTCCCATACCAGTAGATTCTCCGAATGTACGACCATTTTTCCCAGTGTAAAACGGTTCGAATACTCGTCGAATATCTTCTTGCGGGATACCAACACCTTCATCACGAACTTCTAAAATAATATCTTTTCCGTTTCGATAAGCGGATAAGAATACTTTCTTTCCGCGCTCACCAGAGTAACGAACGGCATTTGTCATTAACTGATAGATGATAAATTTTAGCCATTTCGCATCAGAAGCAACCTGTAAATCAGAATGAACTTCTAAAACAGGGAAGACTCCGTTTCGGATAAATAGTTCTTTTAATCCATTAATGTTTTTCGTTACCGTATCTTTTAATGAAATCGTCTCAACATGGAAGTCTTCATGGAAGTTATTTAACCTTGCCATGTATAAAGCCATATCCAGTCCTTGGTTTAGACGTTCTAATTCTTTTTTGAATTTCGGAATTAAATGTTCATCTTCCATTTCGAGTACCATAAGTTGCATAACAGAAACGGGCGTTTTCATTTGATGCACCCAGTGATTAATGAATAATTGATGTTCTTGTTGTTTTACTTCATACGATTGTAGTTCTTTTTGGAAGAGACGATACTGCGTGCGCACAAGTTCATTTACACCGTGAGGCATCGGAGCAGTTGCTCTTTCAATAAACGCATCTTCCATTTTTTCTGGTTGTTCACTTAATCTATGGTACATTCTACGATTGCGAACGTAACGATAAGCGAGGAAACAAATAAATAAATATAAGCTTAAAACGACGAAGTAAAATTTATTGTTTTGGAATCCATCTACTGCATCATAAAGAACGAAGATGATACCGAAGTTTAATATGTACAGTAGAAAAAATGCAAAATGATCACGTAAAAATAGCTTCATGCTTATTCACTCCAAGTTGCGTTAAAACGATACCCAAGTCCGCGCACTGTTTCAATAGCATTTTCAATACCAAGCTCATTGAACTTTTTACGAAGACGCGTAATGTTTACGTTTAATGTGTTTTCTTCAACGAAGCTCTCGTCATCCCAAAGGGCAGCTAATAAATCTTCACGGCTCGCTGTACGAGGGAATTTAGATAATAACATTTCTGCTAAAATAGCTTCTTTCTTCGTTAAAAGAACTTGTTCAGATCCAAAATGAATTTCTGGACGTTCTGGGAATAGTTTTAAGCCTTCTACTTCAACGATACGTTCAGAAATATTTGGCGCATAATCACCGTAAATACGGCGTAATTGACCTTTAATTTTTGCCATTACAACGTCATAGTGGAACGGTTTTGTAATATAATCATCTGCACCGCTTTCAATCGCCATAATTTGCTCCATCTCACCAGCACGCGCTGAAATGAAAATAATAGGACAAGTAGATTCATGACGGATTTGGCGGCACCAGTAGAACCCATCGAATTTCGGTAAGTTTACATCAAGTAACACAAGATGTGGTTTCACAGCGTTAAACGACTCCATAATATCATCGAAATTCTCCGCAACAACAGCCTCATAGCCATATTTTTGAATGTGAGATTGTAGTAATGATGAAATATTTGGATCGTCTTCAACGATTAAAATTTTATACATATGTATATTCCTCCTAAAAAAACAATTGTAGATATAGTGTATCATGTGTTTCAAGTCTTTTCATTATGTTGAAAGATAAGCTAATAAACAGTATAGGGCAAAAGCGTAAAAAGTAAAAAGGGCGTATATATAATTGACAATTAAAAAGAACTAAAATGTAAAAAAAGCTGCCCTTCCTTAAAAGGAAAAGCAGCTTTTTTTCTTATTTCTTCAAAACCGGTATCCAAATTTCACTTTTAAAGTTTGGAGAAGATATATCTTTCTGTTCATTCCACAATATTTCCGGTCCTTCCGCTAATTCATAGTTTGAGGAAGGAAACCATTCGGAATAAATACGTCCCCATACATTTTGTAATGTTTCAGGAAATGGACCGACAGCTTCAAATATAGCCCATGTTGAAGCTGCGACTTCAAGCTGTTTAAACTGCTCTGGACAATCCTTTGTTGTGGCTACGCCAATATAGTGATCGAGTTCTCCTTTTTCCTCCATTCTTCCTTCAGAAAAGTTAGTAGAAGCACTAATGATTCCAGTAGGTTCAATGTTTGAAAGTGATTTTAATGTTTGAATAGCCTCTGGATTTAAACTTTTCCACATAGAAGCAATTTCTTCATTTACACCGTTAAAAACGATTGGTACTCGTTTTGTAATACCTATAATTTGAAATGAGTCTTTTTCTTCAATTCGATAGTTCATTTCATGTCCTCCTTGAATAGATAATTGGAAGGTCATGGGTGAATAGGCTTTTAAAGAATGGCTACTATTTCGGGCCTCTGAAGGTGTTATGCCGTGCAAGTTTTGAAACGCACGAGAGAATGAATCGGGTGAATTGTAGCCATATTTTATAGCGACATCAATAACTTTTGCAACGCTATTTTTTAGTTCAAAGGCAGCGAGAGTAAGACGTCTACAGCGAATATATTCTGATAGTGATATGCCGGCTAGGAAAGAAAACATTCTTTTGAAATGATATTCGGAGCAGTAAGCTATTTTTGCGACTTCCTTAAAATCAATTTCATGTGTAAGGTTGTCTTCAATATACTGCATTGCTGCATTCATGTTTTTAAGTGAATCCATAACCATAACCTCCTTGTTAAATAGAATAGCAGGAAAAAAATAGCTCCATCCGACATTTCATGCACAACTTTGTAGGGGATATTTTTAACCTTACAAAATTGTAATGTTCCTGTAAGGAGAATGAATGGATGGCATGATATCCCAATGTTATAGTAACAAAGTACTTTGATTCATTAGGTTAAATTTTTATGTCTTTACTTATGTGCCTTACATAACTGTCATGTTTGTGTAAGAAACATCGATAGTGGCAAGAGTAGAGAATGTATATAGTGAAAATAGAGAATAGATGAAATGAGGGATGTCGAGATGAAAACAGTGTTAGAAGCAAAAAATATTGAAAAAGTATATGACACGGGTGGTAATAAATTTGCAGCGTTAAAAGGTATTAACTTACAAGTAAAAGAAGGTGAGTTCGTTGGAATTATGGGACCTTCTGGTTCGGGTAAGACGACTTTACTAAACGTTCTTTCTACAATTGATAATGCGACGAACGGTGAGATTTTAATTGATGGAAAAGATATCGTAAAAATGAATGATGATAAGTTAGCGTTATTCCGCCGCGATCATTTAGGTTTCATTTTCCAAGATTATAACTTATTAGATACGTTAACGGTAAAAGAGAACATTGCGTTACCTCTTGCGTTATCAAAGGTGAAAGCGAGTGAGATTGATCGCCGCGTTCTTGAAATTTCAAAGAAATTCGGTATTGATCATATTTTAAGTCAGTTCCCATATCAAGTATCTGGTGGACAGAAGCAAAGATGCGCGGCATCACGTGCAATCGTTACAAATCCAAGTATGATTTTGGGGGACGAGCCGACTGGAGCTCTTGATTCTAAATCAGCAACAGATTTACTTGAAAGTATGAAGTCGTTAAATGAGTATGATAACTCTACAATTTTAATGGTAACGCACGATGCATTTGCAGCAAGTTACTGTAAGCGAGTTATTTTCATTAAAGATGGTGAGTTATATAAAGAATTGCACCGCGGCGAGTTAACGCGTAAACAGTTCTTCCAACAAGTCGTTGACGTAATGTCTGCTATTTCCGGAGGTATGGCTGATGACCTTATCTAGCATTGCCCTCCGCAACATACAGCGGAACTTTAAAGACTACTTTGTATATTTTGCATCTATGATTTTTAGTATCGTTATTTACTTTACATTTAAAGCACTGCAATATAATTCACAAATGGAAAAAGCAGCTGAAGCTTCTAAAAAAATTAGCGGAGCATTCCAAGTTTCCAGTGTGATGCTTATTATTTTCGTAGCGGTGTTTATTATATATTCGAACGGTTTCTTTACAAGAAAACGTAAAAAAGAAGTTGGGTTATATTCTTTATTAGGTATTCGTAAAAGACAGATTGGTAAAATGCTCTTTTATGAAAATATGTTAATGGGATTAATGTCTTTAATTATCGGGATTGCGATTGGTAGTGTCCTTTCAAAACTATTCCTTGAGCTGCTAGTAAGCATGATGGGATTAAAATTAAATGTACATTTTGAAGTACCAATGGCTGCAATTGTTGATACAGCAATTATTTTCTTTGTGATTATTTTATATACATCACTTCAAGGATATCGTTTAATTTATCGATTCAAGCTAATTGAACTTTTCCGTGCAGAACGTGAAGGAGAAGCAATGCCGAAGGGCTCTGTTATTATGGCATTAATTTCTGTTTTCTTAATCGGTTCAGGTTATTTCTTAGCGTTAATGTACATGAAAGCAGTTATGTATGCAGACTTTATGGTCGTTGCATTATACATTTTATTAGCGACAGTAGCAGGAACTTATTTATTGTTCATGTTCTTCACAGTATTTATATTGAAACGTGCAAGAAATAATAAGTCAGCGTTTTATAACGGTATGAATATGGTAACGACATCACAGTTACTCTATCGCATTAAAGGAAATGCGAAATCACTTGCGACAATTGCGATTTTAAGTGCAGTTACATTAACAGCGGTTGGTACGTCAGTTACGATGTATTACAACACATTTACGCAATCAAAAGTTGCTGCACCGTATAGTTATTCCTATGAGAAAAAAGATGCAGCATTAGATAAAAAAGTAAATGAAATACTTGCTGGAGAGAAGAATAATCATCCAGTCACATATGAATCAGAAGTTGAAATGATTCCTGTGAAAGGAACATTTAAAGGTGAAAGAGCTGATCAAGTTCTGAACACACACTATAATGTTACGAATCAGTACCAGCTTATTTCTCAATCAAGCTTTAATAAACAGGTGAAACATTTAGATGTAGAACCTGTAAATTTAAGTGCGAATGAAGCTTTCGTATATGATAACTTATATATTGAGAAACTGGATTTTGGTCCTCTTTATACAGGAAATACAGCTGTAATCCCTGTTGGAAATGAGGCAAAAGAATTAAAAATTAAAGGTGTGAATAATAGAAGCCTTACAAATTTAAATGAATTATTTGTAATCGTTCCTGATAAAACATATGAGCAAGTGAAACAAGTAAACGAAACGCGCACTGTAAAAAATATTGATGTAAAAGGTGAGCGAAATAGTAAAGAGCTAACAGCAAAATTAGCAAGCATTATGCCAGCTGCTGAATCAGAAGTTTTAAAACCATTTAACGATTTCTATACAGGATTCCAAATGGGGCTTGAAACGACAGGCTTAATGATGTTTATTGGGTTATTCTTAGGATTAGTCTTCCTATTAGCGACAGGCTCAATCATTTACTTTAAACAATTAACAGAAGCAAGCGCTGACCGTGATCGTTACATTGTCCTTCATAAAGTTGGGGTAACGAAGCAAGAAATGAAGAAAGCTATCGCAAAACAAGTAAGCTTTATCTTTGCGATTCCGTTAGTAATCGGTATTTTACACAGCTTATTTGCACTAAAAGGTTTATCAAATATATTACCATTTGAAATTATGATTCCGCTTCTAATTAGTATCGGAGTATACGGCGCGATTTATATTGGATATTACTTCTTAACGGTTCGTTCTTATTATAAGATTGTGAGTGCGAAGTAATAAAGGGGCAGCTATCGCTATAGGCGATAGCTGTTTTTTTATTCTTCATAAAATCTTAAGAAATCTCCTCAATTTTTGTTAAGAAACGATAGTTATACTTAAAAACAAGTTAAAAACTATCGAACGAATGAGGAGAGGTTTATATGCAACTCATAACATTCTTACACGAATTTATTAAACATCCGAAACATACTGGTGCAATTGCGCCAAGTTCAAAAATATTAGCAAAGAAAATGGTAGATGTAATTGATTTTAATAAGGCGAAGTGCATCGTAGAGTTAGGGCCTGGTACAGGAGTTTTTACGAAAGAAATTATGAAGAGAAAGAAGCAGGACACAATATTTCTTCTTATTGAAATTAATGAAGTGTTTTGCAAAGAGTTAAAGAGAAAGTTTAAAGATGAGCAGAACGTCATTGTTGTACACGGTTCAGCTGAAAATATAAAGAAGTATATGGAAGAGTTCCATATAGAATGCGTTGATTACGTCTTATCGGGATTGCCTTTCACTTCTTTGCCAGAAGAAGTTTCAAAACGCATTTTAAACAATGTAATGGAAGCGATACATGAGAATGGGGAATTTATTACATTTCAATATTCACTTGTGAAAAAAGGATTTATACAGCATTTCTTTCCTGAAATTACGCTAGAGAAAGTGTGGCTCAATTTCCCGCCAGCTTACATCTTTAGCTGTAAAAAAGAGCTAAGGAGAGCATATGCATAATGGAATTACATGAATTATTATCTTATATTGAACAATACGGTTATTGGGCATTATTTTTCTGTTTATGGTTAGGTATTATCGGTATGCCAATTCCAGATGAAATGATCGTAATGAGTGGTGGTTTTGTCTCTTCATTAGGGATATTAAGTGTCATTCCTGCATTTTTATTAACGTATTTAGGCGTTGTATCAGGGCTATCTTTGGGTTATATATTAGGAAAAATATTTGGTGCAAAAGTACTTCATAAGCTAATGAAAAAGAAAAAGGCGAAATATCTTTTGAAATCTCAACAAATGGTAGAGAAATATGGTCATTATGCGTTAGTTACAAGTTACTTCATACCAGTTGTAAGACATATTGTACCGTATGTAGTTGGAATGAATAACATGTCATTTCGGATATATGCTTTGTATTCTTATACGACAGGATTTGTTTGGACACTCATTTATTTCGTGCTCGGTTCTTTATTCGGACAACATATTGAAAGAATTGTAGCAGTTGCGATAGAGTATGGCGTGTATTTTGGCGTAATTGTCGTTTTAATTGGCAGTTTGTTTTATGTAAAAAGAAGTGCGGTAGTTAGTAAGTAGCGGAGGCTGTTCCAAAATACATTTTGGAACAGCCTCTTTTGTTGTGCGGTTCTACTGTCAGTTTTTGTCGGTAAGTCGATATATTGAAAAAATCGTCGATATAATTTCATGTACCTAGATGTGGTGCCACGTTTTCTCTACATTAAGAAAAAGTTAAGAAACCGTACGAGTTTTTATTAAGAAATGCGCTCTATACTTAGAAATGTTCTCAAGAAAACATAATGAAAGGCGGAATATAGATGAAAAGATTTATTTTTGGATCATTACTTGTTATCGTCGCAGGAGCGGCATATTTATTAAGTGGGAGTAAGCTATTAGATCGGATGAACCCATTTCTTGATATAGAGAATCATTACGCAATTATTGATAATGATGGAAAAGAATTAGGCGGAAATAAAGGCCGTGAGTATACGGTGAAAGCTTACGATATGGATGGGAAGGAAAAACAAGTAACGATTGATGGAGTAGGTGAATTACAAAAAGGTTCGTATTGGCACGTGCTTACAAGAGGAAAGGTTTTACATGACAAAGTGCAAGTAAAGATAGATAAACTGCCTGATGGTGCAAAGGCAAAGTTAGGATTGTAAATATAAACCCGATTCTCGATGAGAGAATCGGGTTTATTATTTTATGGTAAAATTTAGAGGGGAGGAGTGAGAGGTATGCTACTCGTTGTTAGTCTTATATTAATTGGGATTATGTGCAGTATGAGGGTAGTATCTTTACATATGATAGAACGACAAAAGATAGAAGAACGATACGTATATTGTCCAAAATGTGATACGAAAATTAGAAAAGGAAATTCTGCTCCTTTTTGTTCGAGATGTAATTTAATCTTTTAAAGAAGTTAAAAAGGCAACAATGAACTTAGCTTCATCAATTTATTAAATATTTGAAAGCCTGCAGTGGAACAACTGCAGGCTTTTTTTATGATTATTGAACTTCTTTTTAAGAAAACATTAAGAAACCCTAGCACTATTTATTAAGAAAATGTATCTATACTGAATTGAATTCTGTTGCTTAAAGAGAACATAGTGAAAATTATGTTCTCTTTCGCCTTTTTATCATTATTTATTTTCTAAAATTCGTTCAATATCATGTACACTTAATTTACTTGCCTTAGCAATCGTTTCAAGTGGTATACCAAGGGCATACATACTTTTAATCATTTGAATTTTTCCCTGTTGAACTCCTTCTTTTCGCCCTTGTTCAATACCTTGTTCAAGTCCTTTTTTCATTCCTTGTTCCATTCCTTGTTCCATTCCTCGTTCCATTCCTCTTTTTATTCCTTCTGTCTCTGCATGGGCGAATTTTGCGGCTTCATCCATTAAAACTTTCTCCCTTGCGTCATAGGCTTGTCGGAAAGAGGAATCTTGACTCATACGTTCCCACTTGTTTATTGCTTTTTGTAAAATAGGGTCTTGGTTCATAGCAATATCCTCCAATAGTTTAGTTAAGTGTTCATCCTCATTTGCTGAAAGCAATAAAAGCCAACGAACAAATGGATCTTTCCACGGGTTTACTTTTTCTTCATGCCATTGTTCTGTTAACTTTTGAATTTCTACAATGTGAATCTCTATGTCATCACTCAAGAGTTTCTGTTGTTGTGTATTCCATAATGTACCCGTTGTATGAAATTCTTTGTGATCTAAAAACATTATGAAGTTCAATAAATTAATGGTGATGGTTTTACGAAGTGCACTGTAGGGCATACCTTTTTGTAACTGAGATGTGTATAATTTTCCCCAATAATATAAACTGCGTTTCATCATATCGTGATTATTATTAAGCTGTATTTCTACATTTACTTTTGTCCCGGTGTCTAATGTTGCTGAAATGTCTAGAATTGATAATTTATCATTTGCGTGTTCTCGGTGTAAATGTGGATCTTCTAATTGTAGAGAAGCAATAGGTGACTCTAAAGATTCTTGTAACATCGCGTTTAAAAAGGCAATGAGAATATCTTCACTACCATTCGTACCAAACAATTGTTTAAATGCAAAATCAATGCGTAAATTCACTAATTGTTGGTTGAACAAAGTATGCCCTCTCCCTTATATGAAGGTGCTTCTTTTCTTAATTGTATCTAAAAATAACTAGAGGATGCAAACAAGCTATTCTTTTATTTTTTAGAAGTATTATTAGAATGTCACAGGCAAATATGGTTATGTTATACTCTAGTGAAATTGGGAAATAGCTTATGAAACCGAAGAATGGAAACATGTTGAAGACGAAAAAGTAAGTGAAAATGAATTCTTCCAATCAGTAGCTGCTGCAATAGAGAAGAAAGATCCAAGCGCTATTGTGAATAAGGATTGTAATACGCATTGGACAAATTGGGGGGAGTTTGATTATTAAAACTCATATTAAAAATGAAAGCGTAGATTAAAATCTCCTTCTAATAAAAAGACGAGCTAAAATGTTAAAATTTTAGCTCGTCTTTTTATATTTACACAACCGCAGGATTATAAATCATCGTAAAGTGTCCTTGCAACAATTCAATTTGACAAGGTGTGTGAAGTGAACTTTCTCCATCTGTATCTACTTCTTTTTCTTCCTCTGTTTCGATATGAATGGATTTCGCTTTTACGTGGAAGATGTCATTTTCGTTTGAGTCTTCAAATAGTTTCTTTCCGATGTAATCTTTAAATGCTTGAATGCCTGTTGATTTGACTACGAAAATATCAAGTGTTCCGTCATCACATTTTACGTTCGGAATAAAGGAAGGAATACCACCAAGATATTCACCGTTGCCAACCATAACAAGGACAGCTTCGTCTTCATATACTTGTCCGTCATAAGTGATTTTAACTGGGAATGTTTCAGCATTTTTGACAGTTCGAATGGTGCTTAAGTAGTAGCCGATTTTTCCAAGCTTTGCTTTTTCTTCTGCATCGATATTGTTTGATACTTCAGATACGAGTCCAATGCCCCAGAAGTTTAAGAAATGTTGTCCATTTGCTTTTGCAACGTCAACTGGTTTTACGTGTTCTTTTGTGATAAGTTTTGCTGCTTCTGCAATGTTTTGCGGAACGCCTAGTGTGCGAGAGAAGTCATTGCAAGTTCCGCCTGGAATGATTGCAAGTGTAGGTCTAGTTTCAAGAGGTGCTAAGCCGTTTGTGCATTCAAATACAGTGCCGTCACCACCAAAGACGATAATTAAATCTACTTTACTAGCAAACTCTTGGCAATATTTTGTTGCATCACCTTGCTTTTTCGTATGAAGGATATGTAAGTCAGGAAAAGCTGTGGCAAGAGGTGGTACGATTTTCGTTAAATTTGTATGTAAGTCGCCTTGTCCAGCTTTTGGATTTACGATGAGGAGTACTTTTTCAAATTTTGTTTTTGTCATTTTTCATCTCTCCCTGTTTTTTGTAATGGAAAGAAGGAGCTGTTCCGATGTATTTCAGAACAACTTCTTCCTATTAATAAGGTGCTAAGATTGTCGGTTATTGTCGGTAAGTCGATATATTTTGAAAATCGCCGATATAATTTGAGTTACGGTCGATATATTTTGAAAATCGCCGATATAAATTTCATGTACTATCGATTTTTTAAGTTATACGATTATTCCGTTACAACTGAAGCAATAAATGGTAAGTTACGATATTTTTCTGCGCAGTCGATGCCGTAGCCAACGATAAATTCGTCTGGAATTTGGAAGCCAACATATTCAGCTTTTAAGTCCACTTTACGACGCTCAGGTTTATCAAGTAGCGTACAGAATTTTAATGCTTTTGGTTTATGCATAAAGAAGTGATCTTTTAAGAAGTGAAGTGTTAAACCAGAATCGATAATGTCTTCTACGACAATTACGTTTTTTCCAGTAATGTTTACATCGATATCTTTTAATAGTTTTACTTTTCCAGTTGTTTCTGTTTGATTTCCGTAGCTAGATGCAGAAATAAAGTCGATTGTTACATCGTTTTTAATGTGACGAATTAAATCAGCAGCAAATACGAAAGAGCCTTTTAATACAGCGATTACTACGATTTCTTCTCCCTCAAAATCAAGTTCGATTTGAAGTGCTAGTTCTTTTACTTTTTCTTGTAATTGTTCTTCAGAAATTAAAGTGTCTTTTATTTCAATATTCATTGGAGTCCTCCTACAGTGTAAAACTTGTGAACATTTCGACTGTAAAGGATAGAAAGGAAAAAGTCAAAGGAGATAGTAATTTTTTACAAAATACCGACAAAATCATCTGATGATATGATATACTAATTATATTAAGAAAACGCTTCCATAAAGGGTGATGATAATGAAGAAGAAACAGTACACAACTGTAACATTTATAAAAGCATTACTTTTAACAATTGTTCTTGGATTGTTGGCTTATATAATTGATGTACCAGCGATTCGGATTTCACTAATTGGAATGACTTTAGTATTAGGCGCAATTTCTCATGGTATGATGTCGCAGCTACAAGAAGCTGGACTTGATGATATGAAAGATCATATAGATAAGAAATGAGAAACCTTCACATATGCATAGTGAGGGTTTTTTGTTTCTTACAAAAATGTAAGGTAGTTGTAAGGGAAATCGATAGTTGCATAGTAGTGTTTTGGATAAACTATGGGTGTAAGGTAAAAGGCAAGCATATTTTAGGTAAATTCAGTTTTAGGCACTCTATATGTGAAAAAGGAGTAGGAGGGCATGGAGAAACGTTGGACGACCTTTTCTTTTTTAGCAACTAGCAACACCGTAATGCTAGCTGGCGAAATGGATTTTTTGCACTTGTTTGATCGAGAAGATGATCATTCTTCTTCTAAATTTACAATGAAATGGAGTAAGTGGAGCGATAGTTGTAGGTTTGAAGAAGAGACCCCTAACGAAGAGCAAAAGATTATTTTGACAAATCCTATTAAAGCGTGGGTTGTTCAACGTCGTAAGTGTAACGTCAAAAATCACTTAAAGAAAACTGAGCCGAGACAATTAGTTATCGCTCCGGCCCCCATTCTACTTCTAAATCACGCGAAAGTAACATGTAAATATTGAGACACACACCCGAAAAAACATCGTATATATTGCGATGTTTTTTTATTTTTCAACAAGGAAATCTTTAAATGAAATATATTTCATCTGCATCTTATATTTATATCTCTTGTTTATTCTAGTGATACATCCGATGCGAAGTGATGTAAAACGTATAAAAGGAGAGAAATAAAATGAAAAAGAAACTATTACCGATCTGTGCAATAGCACTTTTAACAGTAGGATATTCTTCAGTAGCAAGTGCGGATACTGGAACAGTAACGAAGGAAGAAGCAACGCAACAGCAGCAAGATAAAGCTAAAAAAGAAGAAGCGATTAAGATACAGCAAAAGAGTGATGCGGAGAAAAAGCAAGCGGCACAAGTACAAGAAAAAAATGATATGGCTAAAAAAGAGGAAGCAATAAAAGCTGAGAAAAAAAGTGAAGAAGAGAAAAAGAGAATAGCGCAAGAACAGTTAAAAAGTGATATGGCAAAAAAAGAAGCCGCAATTAAGGAACAGCAAAAAAATGATGTAGCAAAAAAAGAAGTAGCAAAGCCAGTTGTACAAGGTGAAAAATTACCAAACACAGCTTCTAATAATGTAGCAATGATGGCACTAAGCGCATGCCTTGTAGGGCTAGGGACATTATTTGGTTTGAATCGTCGCAATAAAGTTAAGGCGTAAATAAAATATTCTCCTATAAAGAATGGAATAATTTCATATATTAAAAATGGTAGGTTATTCCTACCATTTTTGGCATGGAGGGATGAAACATGAAGTTACTCAATTATATCGGTATCATATTGATGGCTATAGGGCTATTTATGGGATCATATTACGCTATAGAATGGTATAAAGGAAAAAGCTCTGCTCAGCAACTGACAGAAGAAGAAATAAAGAGTCTTAACAATATACAACATAATCAACTTTCACATGAAACACCCGTAACTTCTCAAGTGCCTTCTTCTCAAACAGAGCATAAAGAAGGAGAAAAGGTAGCGATGTTACATATACCGAAAATAAAAAAGAAGTTTTCTATATATTGGGGAGCAGATGATGCAACGCTGAAAAAAGGGGTTGGAATGTTCGTTAGTGACGTAACGACAACACCATCTGGAGGGGGACATACTGTACTAAGTGGACATCGAGATACTGTCTTTACAGATTTAGGAGAGTTAAAAGAAAGAGACACTCTTATTTTAGAGTATGATAATAAAACTTACACATATGAAATTCAAAAAACATGGATTACTCATGCGGATGATCGTACTGTTATTATAAAAAAAGAAGAACCGATATTAACACTGACAACTTGTTACCCATTTGATTATATAGGGGATGCACCAGATAGATATATTATAGAGGCGAAGTTAACTGGCAGTTATTCAAAGTGAAATTATAGTTTCTGAAAGCGAGAGGGGGATATATAAGTTATGTCAAAAAACATTTTAATTGTTGAAGATGAAGACATATTACGTGAAATATCAAAAGATTATTTTTTAAGTGAACAATATGTAGTGTTTGAAGCGAGGGACGGGAAAGAGGCTTTAGTTGTATTTGAAGAAGAAGAGGTTGATTTAGTTATTTTAGATATTATGTTGCCAGAACTCGATGGATGGTCTGTTTGCCGAAGGATTAGGAAGACGTCCGAGGTGCCTATTATTATGCTGACGGCACGTGTAGATGAAGACGATACGTTACTTGGTTTTGAACTTGGAGCAGATGACTATGTGACGAAGCCGTATAGTCCTCCAATTTTATTAGCAAGAGCGAAACGATTATTAGAAAGTAGAAAAGCATCGAAGAAACCTTTAGAGAACGAAGATGATACGTTATCGATTCATGGCATCCATGTCCATTTTCCGTCGCGTACTGTTACTGTTGATGAGGCAGATGTTAGTTTAACGCATACGGAGTTTGAAATATTGGTGTATTTCATGAAAAATCAAGGAATCGTTTTAACGCGAGAGCAACTCATTTCAAGAATTTGGGGATATGAATTTGCTGGCGATGATCGAACGGTTAATAGTCATATTCGTAATTTAAGAAATAAATTAGGAGAGAAAGCAAAGTACATTACAACTGTAGTACGAACTGGTTATAAATTTGAGGGGAATATATGAGAAAAGGAATTGTACTAAAATTATTTACTCTTACAACAGCATTATGTATGTTGATTTTAGCGACGATATTTATTGGACAAACGATATTTTTTAAACAATATTATGCGAATCGAAAAGTGGAAGATATTAAAGTAAATTTAAATTCCTTTGAGAAGAATTATTTAAACTACACAGGAAACGTAGAAGGAATTCAGAAACTTGAGCAAGACTTTTTAAGAGAAAATAATACGTGGATTACGACATTAGATAAGAACGGGAATTTAAAACACGCAGATGATTTTTATTTTGAAGTAACAATAGATCGTAGGCAACAAAAGAGCTTTGGACAACAAATATTCAAAATTCCCTTAGGTAATCTCGTCAATATAGAGGAAATTGATAATAAATTATCAGAGCAGTTTTTAGGACAAGAAATTTATTTTTCTGGAGTGAGAAAAGAAGATAGTTTTATTCCATTCTCTTTTTCTTTATCTAAGCAGAATTTAAGCGGATCTAATAAACCGTTAGAAAAAGCATTTCAGGAGAAAATAAAATTAGATGAGGAGAAAAAGAGAGCGGCTGGGGAGCAACTTGCTAAGGAAAAGAAACCAGCTGTTCAGGAAGAAGCTGCTCAGGAATTAGGCGTTTACATAGGAGGACGTGTTACAAAAGTACAGTTACCAGATATAAACGGTCCTGTGAATCCAATTTATAAAAATAGCATATTTTTAGATAATATTAAGGGTTTTCAAACCGATTTATTATTAAAAGAAAGCAATAAAATACGATATACAACACAAACAATGGACTATGAAAAAAATGATATTAAATATAAATTATTAATGAAACCAATAAAAGAAAAAGACGGATCAGTAACATATATTTATGCGATGGCTTCTTTACAGCCTGTAGATGAAGCAGTACAAATGGTACAAGATTACTACATTTACATCATTGCATTTGTAGTCGTTCTCATTTTTCTAGCTTCGTTTTATTACTCTAAACAAATTGCAAAGCCGTTATTAAAAATAAATGATACGACGAAGAAAATAGCGCATTTAGATTTCACAGAACAAATACCGATTACTTCAAAAGATGAAATTGGTGATTTATCGAAAAATATTAATGTGCTATCGAATAAACTCCATTCGCATATTGGACAGTTAGAAGAAGATATTGAAAAGGAAAGAAAGTTAGAAAAAACGCGGAAAGAATTTATTTCTGGTGTTTCGCATGAATTAAAAACACCGCTGAGTATTATGAAAAGCTGTATTTCTATTTTAAAAGATGGGGTAGCTGAGCATAAAAAAGAGTATTATTTTCAAGCGATGGAGAGAGAAGTAGACAAAATGGATACGTTAATTTTGGATATGCTTGAGTTAGCTAAATTTGAGTCAGGTACATATAAAATGAAAAAGGATCCATTTTATATTGATGCTGTAATTGAAGAGATATGTGAACACCTTTCTGTAGAAATAGAGAAAAAAGAACTTCGTGTTCATAAACATATAGGTCCATTTGAAGTAGTCGCAAATCAAGGACGGATTGAACAAGTCATTGTGAACTTCATTACAAATGCGATACGTTACACACCAAATAAAGAAGAGATTATTATTTCTACAATAGATGAAAAAAATCGTATAAAAGTATGTATTGAAAATAAAGGTACTCACATTGAAGAAGAGCAATTAGATAAAATTTGGGATCGTTTTTATCGCGTGGATGCAGCTCGTCAGCGTTCGCAAGGTGGAACAGGTCTTGGGCTTGCCATTTCAAAGAATATTTTAGAACTACATGATGCTGAATATGGAGTAAAGAATACAGAAGATGGTGTATTATTTTATTTCTACTTATTGAAAAAAGCGTAGATGATGCATGCTACGCTTTTTTAATTTATTTTCATATTATCTTTACCTAATCTTTATTTTTAAGCGATATAATCTGGTTAGAAAATGAGGTTATGTAAGGAGTCGATGAACCGTGCATAGCAATTGGCTAAGTATAATGGTATTTATTTTCTTTTGCGTATTTATTGTATTTTTAATTGATATTACGATATGAAAAAAAGAGCGCTTATTAAGCGCCCTTTTTGTTTGCATTTATTTGATAAGCATTGATGCTCTTGAATAAGCGTGGTGAAGTAAGAAATAAAAATATAAGTAAAACGGTACATAGAATATAGGAACCAATCATTGTACTACCATTTACGATTAATGAATATAGCACAGCTGATTGACCTTTCGGTGCATATTGTCCCCAGAAAATGATACCAGCAATAAAGTGACAGAAATAGCGAGCAAAGCTACCGATAAATGTAGCAAGGATAATATAACCAAGAACTTTCTTACCTTCGTTTTGTTTTGAAGAAGGTTTGTCTTTACGGCTACCTAAATTTGATTGTTCTAAGTTATTTTCATTGGACGTTAAAAGTGCTTTTTGAATTGGACGATAGAATAAGCCAGCAAATCCAATAAAAGCAAAGGCAATGAAGTACTCAATGAATGCTTGAACAGGTGTTAAAATATAAGCATCTCCCACGACAATTTGTAATAGTCCCCAAACTAAACCACCTAAGAAAGCTGATTTAAAGCCCCAGCGGTAAGCAATAATAAAAATAGGAATCATAGCAAATGAAATGGAACCGCCTGTTGGAAGTTTAAGTGATAATGGTAAAATGTCGATAATCATAGCGAAGGCTGCAAGAATAGCAGATTCGATCATCGCTTGTAAATTGGTGTTACGCATGTTGTCTCCCCCTAAATCCAAGTTGTACAAAAAAGAATAGGTATCATAGGAGGATAAGAAATACGTAAATAAAAAGAGGTATGTATTTCGGACGTTTGCACAATCCCTGCGTTAGCATTAACTAACAGGTTCGAAGGGTCGGAACGAAGTGTTCCCTCTCAGCGGCATGGCTCCCCCAGTGATAACGAGATTCTTTATTTGCTATTGTTTATTGTAAGCGAAATGGATGAGAATGGCAAACGAATACAGTATGACAATAATTGAAATAGAATTGTAGCGAAATGTTAATAAATATGAAGCAAAAGGGTATAGTACAAGAGAAATAGAGTGTGCTATAATTTTTTTGAAAATAATTATCATTCTCTTCTGAGGGGGAAGGTTATGAGCTTAGTAGATATTAAAATTGGTGAGAAAGTGTTAGTAAAAAGCGTTCAGTCTTTAGATCAATTATTAAAGAGAAGACTGGCTGCTTTTGGTCTTTCTGAAGGAAGCGAACTTCGTATGAAGCAGAAAGCGATGTTCAAAGGTCCTTGTACATTGGAGTGTCGTGGACAGTTAATTAGTATTCGTCATTGTGACGCGAAAATGATAAAGGTGGAATTAGCGTGAATAAGGTAGCTTTGCTAGGGAATCCGAATACAGGGAAAACATCATTATTTAATGCGCTTACTGGTTCTTATGAATACGTAGGAAACTGGAGCGGTGTAACAGTAGAAAAGAAGGTTGGTAAATTAAAAGATAAGCAAGGAACATTAATTGATTTACCAGGTGTGTATGATTTAAATCCAGTTTCGCGTGATGAAGGTGTTGTAACAAACTTTCTATTAACAGAAGAATTTCAGCATATGTTAAATATTGTAGATTCTTCGCAGTTTGAACGAAATATGCATTTAACGTTGCAATTACTTGAATTTGGTAAGCCCGTTTCAATTGGTTTAAATATGATTGATGTGGCGAAGCAAAGAGGAATTGTCATTGATGTAAAACGATTATCAGAACTATTAGGTGTAACAGTCGTTCCTGTCGTTGCAAGAAGTGGAAAAGGCTGTGAAGAATTACTTGCGACTCTTAAAGAAAATGACAAAAACGAGAAAAAGCCATTCATTATTTCATATGGTGTACGAATGGATGAAGGAATTGGAGAAGTAATTACTCTTTTAGAGACAGCAAATTATGAGCATCCAAGATGGTTAGCCCTTCAATTTTTAAGTAATAACGAAGTAGTAGAAAAAGAAATGAAAGCATTACCGATCTATAAGGAACTCATAGCCATTCGATCTCGCTTAGAAGAAAAACTTGGTTGTACGTTAGAAGAGCACATTTACAAAACTCGTGAAGCGTATATTGAAAAGTTAAAAACAAATGTTATGAAGCATGAGAAAGAAGGAGAAATTCCTTTTTCAGAAAAAATTGATAGATTAATTACACATAAAATTTTAGGACTTCCAATCTTTTTAGCAGTTATGTTTTTTATTTTTCAGGTTACGTTTACGTGGATTGGGACACCTTTATCGGATATGTTAGATGAGTTTTTTGCTGGACAGCTTACGGATTGGGTGACAGCTGGGCTTACAAGTGTTGGGGCTTCTGATTTTATTCAAGCACTCGTTACAGAAGGTATTATTGCCGGTGTTGGTGCTGTATTAGTATTCGTTCCACAAATCTTTGCACTATTCTTTTTCATTTCATTATTAGAAGATTCAGGGTATATGGCGCGAATTGCAGTTGTTATGGATAGAATTATGGAGTTCTTCGGTTTAAACGGAAAAGCGTTCATTCCGATGATTATCGGTTTTGGATGTAATGTTCCAGGTATTATGGCAGCGAGAACGATTGAACAAGAAAAAGAACGTTTACTTACAGTTCTTGTAACACCATTTATGTCTTGTTCGGCACGTTTACCTGTATATGCGTTATTTGCGGGAGTATTCTTCCCTCATAGTCAGGCAACTGTTGTGTTCTCCCTATATGTTGCAGGGATTGTCCTTGCGTTATTAGTTACAAAAATTATGTCTCTTACCATTTTAAAAGCGGAAAAATCTATTTTCGTTATTGAACTACCACCTTACCGCGTGCCGCAAGCGAAAACATTATGGCTAAGTACGTGGGAGAAAGGGAAAGGATTTGTTCGTAAAGCAGGTACATTTATCTTTGGTGGTTCTGTTGTCATTTGGCTATTAAATTATGCAGGTCCATCAGGATTTGGTGTTGATATGGGAGACAGTTACTTAGCAATGATTGGTGGATTTATCGCACCACTATTTGCACCGCTTGGTTTTGGAACGTGGCAAGCTGCAGCTTCCCTTTTAACAGGATTTTTAGCGAAGGAAGTTGTCGTTTCTACAATGGCCATTATTTATGCAGTGAAAGAAGATGTGCTTGGAAATGTAATGGGAGCACATTATACAGCATTATCAGCTTATGCATTTATGTTCTTTATTTTATTATATGTTCCGTGTTTAGCGACGGTAGCTGTTATTAAACGTGAAACAGGATCAGCGAAATGGACGATTTTCTCAGTCGTGTATCCACTCGTAGTTGCTTATGTATTAACGCTCATTATATACCAAGTTGGATCCCTACTCGGATTCTAGAAGGAGATGTATTGTGATGATGGTCAATATTATAATTGGAGCTATCATTTTTGGTTATGCAGCATACACGTTAGTTAATTTTGTAAAGAGAAGTAAAAAAGGAAAATGCGCGGCATGTTCTTTAAATAAGTCATGTCAGTCGAATACTTGTAGTCCGGATATGGAGCAAATTGCTCATAAATAGAAAAAAGCTTTTCGAATTTGAATTGAACCCAAAAAGTTAGACAAATATATTAAGCAGCTAGCTACTAAGGATTGAACTCTGTATTGCACAGGGGGCAATCCTTTTAGTTTTGCTTTAATTCTTTTGTGATTGTAGTAATAAATATAAGTTTCTAGTTCTTGCTTAAATTGTTCCATTTACTGCTTGTATTTTATCCTTTGAAGAAAATTTAGCCATTTAATTATGTGTCTAACAATTGGAGTGCACTTCATTACAGGCAGTCTTTTTAATCTACTTCAATATCTCGGCCTTCTGTCATCACTTTATTTCTCCAAAGCAAAAGTAATCTCCTAAATTCTGAAGTTTCTAATTTACATTGATTATTTGGTGGGCTAATGTAATAATTAATCGCGCTTGTATATTTAGGTTCAATAAATACAGCAGCAGCATTGTATTCTAGTTCATAACTAGGGTACTTTCCCTCTACGACATGGTCTAAAACTTCTATATATTCATCCGCTTCATCTTCATCTAGGTTTTCTATAAAGTCAGATACAATAGCAATTTCTTTTGGTAAACGAATTCTTAGTCCACCAAATGGGTCACGCCAAAATTCATGTGAATAATTCATTAATACAACCTCACTATCTTCTCGTATATTTTGGATAAGCAGTGGTAATTTCTCCATTTTCAATAATCATCTCAACCTTAAATCTAGAAGAAGTTTGCCTTACGTATTTATTTAGAGCGATTTGAACACGATTGGTATATGCTTCTTTAATAGAATCAACTACCTGGACTCTATTCCAATCCTTAGGGAAAAATGCACCTCCAATTGTTAATTATGTGTCTAACAATTGGGGTGCACTTCATTTCGTGAAGCTTTTTTGTTTTACTTTTTAATTTTTACAAGTTGTGATGATTCTACACCATTCTTTCCAGGGAACTCTTTACTTGGATCTTTATCGAATTTTAATACACCTACAGATTTTTCTTCACCTTTTACATTTCCGTAAGTTGCATCATCAACAATTGCGAACATGTCGGCATATGCACGGCCACTTCCGATAATTGTGTTGCCTTCATATTTTAATTTTGCTCCATCAAGTGTAGCATTTTCTACTTTTTCTTTAGCAAATAATACACCTTGCTCTGCTGTTACAGCTGGTAATTTATCAAGTGGTTTCGTGTCGTCTTTTGCATCCACTTTGTTAAGTAATTCTTTCTTTACGAGTTCTTCACCAGTTTTCTTATCCATAACAAGAACTTTTTTACCTTCTAATGTAGTCATTTTCATTTTATAGAAGTCTTTTTCTTTCACTTCTTTTTTGTTCTTATCTGTAATTTGTTGAACTTGTTCTTCTGATCCGTACAGTACAAAACCGTTTGCTTTATCTCCTAATAAAGAACAACCTGATAATGCTCCGAATGAAATTGCTGCTGCTAATCCGATTCCTACTAATTTTTTCATGATGAATTTCTCCTTTTATATGTTTTATAGTTAATACATTTTTGTATTAGTTCTGAAATGATGAGAAGCTTGTTCGTTGCTTCTGGTATTAGTGTATAAGAAATATTGCAACGTAACTATCGAGTTAGCTTACAGTAACATTACAATAATGTAATTTAGTGAAAGTGCATAAAAATAAGTTAATTCTCACAAGGATTAATGAGAATATATTAGGAATACAATGTTTTATATTGAATGTCATATTATAATGGATGTATTTTGGAAATAACATGTAAGGACATATTAGTTTTGTTATAATAAACACGTAGGCTGTAAAAATGAATATTCTTTACTGTTAAGGAAGATTTTTCAGTTTTCCAAGTAGTGAATTTGAAATATGAGGTATATCATAGGAGGAATTTAGATGTCTGTATTTAAACGATTAAGAGATTTAACAATGTCGAATGTATATTCATTAATTGAAAAAGCGGAAGACCCAGTTAAGATGACGGATCAATATTTACGCGATATGCAAGCGGATGTACAAGAAGCTGAGAAAAGTGTAGCAGCTCAAATTGCACTTGAGAAGAAATTCAAAATCTTATTTGAAGAGCAAGAAGCGCTTGTGAAAAAACGTGAAGAGCAAGCTCATATGGCTGTTCAAGCTAACAACTTAGATCTTGCGCGCCGTGCATTAGAAGAAAAACAAAATGCAGAGCAAAAGATGAATGAGTATAAAGCAAGCTATGAGCAAAACAAAGTTGCTGCTGATAATCTGCGCCTGAAGCTAGAAGAAATGCGTAAGCAATTAACTGAGCTAAAAAATAAACGTGAAACACTTGTAGCACGTGTAAATGCGGCGAAAGCACAAAAGAATATTAATCAGGCGATGTCTGGATTTGATTCAAACTCAGCAAAAGCTGGTTTAAGCCGTATGGAAGAGAAAGCTCTTCAATTAGAGGCTGAAGCAGAAGCGAGCGGTGAAGTGTATAAAAAAGAAAAATCATTAGATGATGAATTCGCAAGCTTAAACAAAAATTCTGCTGTTGACGATGAATTAGCTCGTATTATGAAGCAGTATGAGAAATAATATAGAATAGAGACAAATGAACCGACATGTCTAAACAAATTCATGTCGGTTTTCTATTACCCCGCATTAACGGGCAGTAAGACTCCCACCTTTACTTTTTGTGAAAGCAGAGAGGTGGGGGGAGATCTACTGCCCGTAAATGCCCGATTGGTTCAACTAATAATTAGCGGGGAATGAACACCTCCCCACTGATTAAAGTTTCACTTTATATTTAGAGGAGGTTTTGCAATGACATGGACAAATGTATTAGCGATGCTTGTATGGACTGGAGCGAGTGCAATACTTTTATTTGCAATTATGTGGGTTGATTCAATTTTTACTAAATACAATGATTTAAAAGAAATAAAAAATGGGAATACAGCAGTAACAACTCGTTTCGTTATGAAATTATTTGCGCAAGGGTACATTTTATCTCAATCGATAACGAAAGCAAATGACTTATGGCAAGCGCTACTTGCATCAGCAGTTTCTTTCGTTATTTTATTAGTGGTAGAAATGTTTATCGAATTTGTGTTAAAGAAAATGGCTGGTTTAGATTTAGAAGAAGGTACGAAAGAAGGCAGTGTTGCGCACGCGATGTTGGCCGGATCATTACATATTGTGGGTGCACTTATTTTAGGTGCTTGTTTATAAAGAGAGAAGGAGGGGTAGCTCATGAGTTTATTTAAACGAATTAAAAATATAATGAAAAGCCCAGAACCACCGAAACCAGAGAAAAGTTTGTTAACGTTAGCTCCTGGCGATATGGTTGAAGTTTCATTAGTCATGTATGAATTAATTGGGAAAACGAGTATGCATTCTCGTAAAGAAATTGTTTTAACACTGCAAGATGGGAAAGATATTCGTTATTTAAAAATTGAAGATCGTGAAAATACGTATTACAAATTATATACACCAATTGATGGTCGTTTAGATTCGATTGATGAAATTCCGACGACAATTGAGATGGATGATACAGAGTACCATATGGAAGAGCAATATAACGGACGTGTTGTTGTGATGGGGAAAACACCATTCTCTGCTTCAGAAGAACAGTATGTATGGGAATTCCAATCAGATAATCGAAAATTATTGCGTATTGAATGGCAAAATGGTCGCACAATGATGTATGAGGGAGAAGCAATTATTCCTGCTGATGTACAAATTATAAGAGCAACGTAAGGGGGCGTAATCATGTCAAACCGATTGTTTACCATGATTAAATCGTTCGTGATCCCTATACTTGCTATCGTTATATTACTTGTTGTTGCTGGATATGCCTTATCAGGTTGTCAGGGAGGGCAGACAAAGTCGATTCAAGACCGTTATCCACTTGAATCTGTCGCAAAAGAAGGTAAACAAGAATCTTACGTGTATAGGGCCGCCAATCGGTCAGTTCCTGAAGTAGCGAAGGAACTCATGAATGAAAGAGAACCGAAGCAAGCATCTAAAGAAGATGAAAATCAAATGTTCCTCGTTTATTCTGATAAGATTTATAATCTGCAAAAGGATAAAGAGAAGCCATCTGATACGTTAATTGAAATAAGTAATAAAGAATTTGTCCGTCAAAATTATCAACCGTCCTTCCTGCAAGGGTATATTATGGGAAGTATATTAAATGATATATTCGGTTCACGAAAATCATCGTACGGTGATTATCGCGGATATAATGACAGACAAAGTCATAAACCGGTTATTCCAGAGAGACCACCTACGAAAGAAGAAAAGAAAACCCCGCCTCCAATTACGAAGGAAGGGAAAGGATCTATCATTAAGCGAGGCGATAATGTAGATTCGAAATCTTCTGTAGGAGATACAGGAAGTATTACGAAAAAAGGAAACAGCACGCCTCCGCCTTCTACTGGAAGCAAAGGGAAAATTACGAAAAATCCAGGTGGTTCAAGCGGATCAGATGTGAAGCCGAAATCATCTATTAAAACGCCGCCAAGGAATACATCTCCTCCGAAAACGAGGGTAGGTGGTTCAGGAAAGATTACGAAGAGAAGATAGTGTAGAGACCGAAAAGTGAAATTTGCTTTTCGGTTTTTTTATGGAAATCAATTCCTTTTAGCTGGTACAATTAAGTTATAAGGGGGGGATAGTATGACTATGTATAAAAGATTTAGTGTAATTATGTTCCTCGTATTATTCTTAAGTTTATTCATTAGTACAACGATGAAATTTCACTTTGTAGTAGGTATTCTATGGATACTATGTACATGTACCCTTTTTCTATATGTTCCGCTTCGTTTTCAACATGAAGTGACGGCTTTTCAAAAGTATGTAGAGTGGATTAAACGAGGGAGCCGGTGGGGCGAGTAAAAATATATCAACGATTATTGGAATATATCGATCACAACTTAAAATATATCAGCGATTATCGAAATATATCGATCACAACTTAAAATATATCAGCGATTATCGAAATATATCGACCACAACTTAAAATATATCAGCGATTATTAGAATATATCGACTTACCAACAAAAACTGACAATGGTAAAAGAAGAGGGTGTGCCAACATATTGGCACACCCTCGTTTTTCATAACGATTAATGAATATCACGTTTCTTAAAGTTACCGCCTTTTACTTCTGCTACGTCATAAACTGTAATAAAGGCGTGTGGATCGATTTCATTAATAAGTTCTTTCATTTTACTTTCTTCTAAACGGTTAATTACACAAGAAATTTCTTTGAATTTCTCTCTAGAATAACCGCCGTATACTTCGTTATATGTTGCACTTCGGCCTAAACGATCACGAATTGTTTCTACCATCAATTCAGGCTCTTTCGTAATGATTTTAAATGCTTTCGAACCACTTAAACCAACTTCAACGATATGAATCACTTTCGAAGCAATAAAGTAAGCAATTGCCGAAAGGATAGCTCCTTGAAGGCCGAATACGGTTGATACGAAAATAAATACGAACATGTTTAAGAATAAAATAAGGTCACTCGTTCCGAATGGTAACTTACGAGAAAGCAATACAGCTAGCATATCGATTCCATCTAATGCCCCGCCGTTACGTAATGCTAGTCCCATACCAAAACCGATGATAATACCACCAACAACTGTAACTAATAATGTATCGCCTTCAATAATAGCTGGTATTCCGTGCATGACAACGGTACCTATTGCTAATGAAGCAATCCCGATAATGGAATAAATAGCGAAGCTTTTACCGATTTGCTTATATCCTAACCAAACGAAAGGAATGTTAATAATTGCAATTAGAGCTCCTAATGGCAATCCAAATAATCTTGAACTAACGATACTTAAACCCGTTACACCACCGTCTGATACGTTATTTGGAATTAATACCGCTTCTAATCCGTACGCTGTGATAAATGCCCCAATAATAATCATCAAAGCTTTTGAAGCGATTTTAAGCTTATTGGGCTTGTTTTTCATAATTTTCTCCATGTAATTTCCTCGTTTCAAACTAGTTTCTTATTTGTCACATCATTCACACTTAAATTTTATTTTAACATTTTATTTGAAAAATTTCTCCTTTAATGGATGTATGCAGGGAATATTATGACCATATTAACTTTAAAATATTTTTGAAATGAGTATAAGAAATCCCATCCTTTCAAAGGATGGGATGCTATTAAGAAATGATAAAACTAAGTACGGATAGGAATAAAAAGAATCCTAAAACAGCTCCGCAAACTTTCATATGACGTTTACGTCCCATTACGACAATCGCGACATATTCGCGAATCATCGCATTAGGCCAGTAATAAAATGCAGTTTTTGATCCGATTCCTTGGCTATTAAGACCTGCTTGTCTTGCATATATACCAGCGCGGAATAGATGGAAGTTGTTCGTTGTAAAGATACTATTATACTTACCTTCAGGTTTTAAAGAATCCATAATTTCTTTAGAGAATAACATATTTTGATATGTGTTTACAGAGCGATTTTCTTGCACTGTATGTTCAAGCGGAATTCCTTTTTCAACAGCGTACTTTTGCATCGCTTCTGCTTCTGGAAGACCTTCATCTGGACCTTGTCCACCAGAGAAAATAATTGTTGGTGGCGTATTTACAGCGGCTTGTTTCCAGTAAAAGTCGATTGCTTTATGAATACGACTGGCAAGTAAAGGTGGTACTTTATCATTAATTAATCCGCTACCAAGAACGATAATGAAATCTTGATTACGTCTTGGTCTGTTGAATTGGTATAAAAAATACGCGCTTAAGAAGTTAGATAAGTGTATAAAGAAATACATAGTTATAAGAGATATAGCAGCAAAAATAAATTGAAAATGCTCTGAGAATAAACTTGCTGGATTTATAATAGGGAGCATTATAAAGAATAAAATCCCTAAAGCAGCAATTAAAGTTAAAGAGTTTGTGAAGCGTCTTCCTTCACGTTGCATTAAAATTTTTGCATTAAGAAATAGCCCAAACATTAAAGCGACTATAGCAAAAGGTATCATTACAATGAGCGCTAACATCGGAATAATAACGATAAAATGTAAAGAATTACTACCAGACTCATATGAGGCTATAGCGCAAAATAATAGAAATGAACAGATAAAGGCATTAAATAAAAACCCATTTATTATTTTTCGCGGATCCTTTAAGTAAGAGATAAGAAAAATAATAAACAATATAAGGGGAATAATTCCGAAATACATAAATATAGTACACCTCAATTTGTATAAGAATTTGACATACCTTTTATATTACATGATTTTATAATTGAAAATGAAAGAAAAAGGATTTTGAATTTTCTCAATAAAATATATGGATACATATGTTACAATGTATGTAAAGCGATATATTAAAAGTAAAATGGTTGAAGGGGCACTCTATGGAGTGTCTTTTCTTTTTTGTATGTAATTATGCATATTAGATTTATTTTCAAGTGAAGAGGATTAAAATATAGGTGGTAGACATACTTTATAAAACAGAATGTAATACAAACATTTCCCTCTACTTTTTGTATCTAACAATCGTATAACAATAAATAATTCTGTTTTATAGTGTCTGTTTATGAAAGGCGTCTTCTTTGAAGGCGCCTTTTTTGTTGTTTCATGTAGATACTTTTCACTGTTGATATAGTGGAAAGTATCTATACTAAACATTAGCAATCTTCCGTATAAATATTATCAATTTACTATATATTCCAGTAGTGTTAACCTACATATGAAAGGCTTTCTTTTTCAAAATATTACCCCTAATAAATTTTTGAAGAAGTCAACTGTCTCCAAAATTGCCATTCATGCTTAACAAAAAAGAATCCTGCAGGATTCTTTTTTGTGTTCGACAGAATATGACAAAATACATTTGAATAAATTGTTATATTGTTAAATGGTTATTATGGAAAGAGAAGGAGACTTAAGTATGAGATTTAAAAAATTAATTTTAACAGGTGCACTTGTTGCAACTACAGCATTTACTTCAATTGGAACAGCGGGGGCAAGCGCAGGTTTTAAAGATGTTCCAAACAATCATTGGTCTTATAAAGCAATTATGGATTTAGCAAATAAAAACGTTGTTGCTGGATACGGAAATGGGATTTTTGGATTTGGTGATAATGTAACGCGTGAGCAAGTTGCAGCTCTTATGTTCCGCCATTTAAAACCGACAGTAAAAGAACAGTATAACAATCCATATAAAGATGTTACGGATCGTTCAACTATGTTTAAAAAAGAGATTCTTGCTTTAACAGAGATGGGCGTATTCGTTGGAGATAACACAGGGAAATTCAGACCGAAAGATGCGTTAACTCGTGAAGAAATGGCACAAATTTTGACAAGAGGATTTCAATTGCAAATTAGAGGGGATCATAATTTCCCGGATGTAGATAGAAATGGATGGGCGAATCCTGCAATTACTGCAATTAAATCAAATTATATTACAGCTGGAACTGGTGACGGTACATTCGCACCTAAAATGCATGTAAGTCGTGAGCAATATGTTCAGTTCTTATATAATGCAACGTTACCACTTGAAGAAAGACCAGGAGCAAAACAACCACAGCCGAAACCAGAACCGAAACCAGAAGTAAAGCCAGATCCAAAACGGTTTGCTAACTGTAAAGAGGCAAACGATGCGGGATATTATGACTTTACAAGAGATAGTCCATATTACGGTAAGCATTTAGACCGTGATGGCGATGGAATTGCTTGTGAGAAAAAGAAAAAAGGTAAATAAGAAAAAGCACTCAATTTGAGTGCTTTTTCTTATGGAGACATGCTATTTTTTTAGGCACTTTTCATAAAATGAAAGTAAGGAAATGAAAGTAGGTGACAAAATGCCGTCAGTTGTGGAAGGCGTTATTATTGAAAACTGCAATGGAACGATTAATTTAGGAGATAAATATAACGTGCAGCCGATTGAAAAAACGAAAGCTTATAATGGATCGGGATCATCGAATACAGGGATTAAAGTACAAACATTTAGCGGGATTAGTACATCAGATGTAGGGGATAGCGATGTGAATGATCAAGGAATACAGTTTACTTTATAGAGAAATATGTAAAATTGCATAAAACGATGAACTTGTCCTGTGCTACAATCTAGCTGTGAGCTGTTAATGATTCTTCTGTATTATAGTTGTTAGATTAGAAATATAACATCTTATCGAAAATCATACGTATAAAAAAGACACTTCAACCGAAGTGTCTTTTTTCATTTTAGTGATACCCTTTAGCAGAGTCTTTATGAATTTTATTTTTAAAGATACTGTAGCTCCAAAGTTGATATCCAATAACAATTGGTACCATAACCATTGCAACGAAGAACATAATTTTTAAGTTTAATTGACTACCAGCTGCGTTGTATAACGTTGTACTATAAGCGTCATTAATACGAGATGGTAACATTCTAGGGAACATACCCGCAAAGCCAGTTGTCATAAACATTGCGATTGTTAAGCAAACGAATGTGAATGCAAGGCCGATTTTATGTTTGTGCACCATAATAAGTGCAAGTACACTCATTAACATTGCAAGTACTGGAAGAATGAATAGTACCGGATATTCTGTGAAGTTTTGGAATAAATTTGTACGATTTGCAGTTGCTACATAGAAAATAGCTAAAATGATAGCAGCTGCCATTGAAAATGGTCTAGCGATTTTATAAGCGCGGTCAGATACTTCACCAGTCGTTTTAATCATAACCCAAAGTGCACCAGATACGACGAATATAGCAGTGAAGAACAGCCCGCCTAAAATACCGTAATGATTTAGTAAGCTAAGTAAATTTCCTTCATAGCCATTTTTTCCGATTTGTAGTCCGTAATAAAGATTAGCAAATGTAACACCGAATAGAAAAGCAATTAAGAAACTACCAATTGCAAATGCCCATTTACAAGTTTTTTGCCAAATTGGTGAATCATCTTTATGCATGAACTCAAGTCCAGCAGCACGAGCAAATAGTGCAAGTAATACTAAGAATAACGGTGTATATAAATAACTAAACATATTTGCATATGTGACTGGGAAGGCAGCAAATGTTGCGCCACCAGCTGTAATTAACCACACTTCATTACCGCCCCAGAACGGGCCAATTGCTTCTTGTAATTGATTTCGTTCTTGTCGGTCTTTCGTAACGAAAGGAAAAATCATTCCGTTACCAAGTGCATATCCATCAAGAATAAAGTAAACTGTCCAAATCACGCCCCATAAACCAAACCAGATAATCGCAAGCATATCATGAGACATGAGCTGCACCTCCCTCAGTAGCAGGTTCCTCTAATGCTGCTGGTCCTTTTTTGGCGAACTTCAGCATTAAGTATACGTCTGCGATTAAAAGTAAAGTGTAGAACAAGATTAAACTAATTAATGAGAACCAAATTTGCGGGACAGATATAGGTGATACAGATTCTGCGGTACGCATGAGTTTATATACTGTCCATGGTTGACGACCTACTTCGGCAACAATCCAACCAGCATTAATTGCGATATATGGTAGTAAAACAGACCATATTGTAATTTTTAAGTAACGTTTTGAGTTTTCTAGTTTTCCTTTTCGGTTTAAGTAGAAACCGTACCAAGTTAATGCCATAAAGAACATACCAAGTGCAACCATTAAGCGGAAGCTATAGTACACGAGGTTAACATTTGGACGATCTTCTTTCGGAATATCTTTTAAACCAACAATTTCCCCATCAAATGAATTTGTATAGAAGAAGCTTCCTAACTTTGGAATCGTTAGGAATTCAAAGTTCTTTTCGTTTTTCACATCAGGAATTTGAACAATCGAGAAGCCTTGTCCTTTTCCAGTTTCCCAAACAGCTTCCATTGCAGCACCTTTAGCAGGTTGATATTTAGCTGCGGATACACCAGATTGATGTCCCATAAACGGTGTAATTGTTGCGGCAAATAAGCCTAACATTAAGCCAAACTTAAATGATTTTTTGAAGAATTCAACTTCATTTTTACGTAATAAGTGATAGGCACTAATTGCCATGACGAAGAAAGCACCAACAATATAACAACCAACTACAGTATGGAAGAACATATTCCAAGCGTATGGATTCGTAACGAGTGCCCAGAAATCATTTAATTCAGCGCGGCCGTTACGTACGACGTAGCCAACAGGGTTTTGCATAAAGCCGTTTGCTGTAATAATCCAAAGGGCGGAAATATTTGTTCCAAGTGCAACCATCCACATACAGAAGGCACGGAACTTTGGTGAAATTTTGTCTTTACCGAATAACCATATTCCCATGAAAGTAGATTCTAAGAAGAAGGCAACGAGTGCTTCGATTGCGAGAGGTGATCCGAAAATATCTCCCATATATTTGGAGTACTCAGACCAGTTTGTTCCAAATTGGAATTCCATCGTAATCCCGGTTATAATCCCCATTACGAAGTTAATTGTAAATAATTTACCCCAGAAATTTGCCATTTTGCGGTATGTTGGATTCAATGTGCGGGCGTATTGAGTCTCCATACACGCTACTAAAATAACAAGTCCGATTGTCAAAGGTACAAATAAAAAATGATAAAAAACAGTAATTGCAAATTGAAAACGACTCAGTAACAGAACGTCGGACATAATAAATATTCACTCCTTTTTTACATTATCTACAATCAGTTTATAGTGAAAATGCGTTTAAAGTATGTGAGACTTGTTACAAAGCTGTGTGTATATTTTGAAAGAATTATGTCGATTATCTGAAAATATCTTATTTTTACTATAAAGCGATATCCTTTTTGAGTTTTTCATATTTTGGTACACTATTTATGTAGTGTAAATGAGAGAAAAGAGGGTTCCTTACTATGAAGTCATTAGAAGAGATTTTGCAATACAATGAGAAATTTGTGGAAGAGAAAAAGTATGAAGAGTTTGTAGCGGGGAAATTTCCAAACAAAAAGATGGTAATTATTTCTTGTATGGATACAAGACTTGTTGAACTATTGCCGAAAGCGATGAATATGCGTAACGGCGATGTGAAAATTATTAAAGTAGCAGGCGCTGTTATTTCACATCCATTTGGAAGTATTATGCGTAGTATTTTAGTCGCTGTATATGAACTTGGCGCTGATGAAGTATGTGTAGTTGGTCACCACGATTGTGGTATGGCAAAAATTCAAGCAAGCAGTACGATTGAGAAAATGAAAGAACGCGGTGTAACAGAAGAGAAATTAGATATGCTTCGTTATTCTGGAATCGATTTAGAACAATTTTTGCGCGGCTTCTCTAGTGTGGAAGAAAGTGTAGAACATAGCGTATCAGTACTTCGCAACCACCCATTACTTCCGGAAGAAGTACCTGTTCACGGTCTTGTTATCGATCCTGATACAGGAAAATTAGATTTAGTTGTGAATGGTTACGACAATTAAGAATGTACTTTGTCATCCTTTTTATCTGGGACAGGATCAAATCCTCCTGGGTGGAAAGGGTGACATTTTAATATACGCTTACAAGTAAGCAAAAAACCTTTGAGTGCACCATGTTTTTGAAACGCTTCTAATCCATAATGAGAGCAAGTTGGATAAAAGCGACAAGTGGGTGGTGTCATCGGAGATATGAACTTTTGATAAAAGCGTATAATCCCAATAAAAATCTGTTTCATAACGATCTCCTTTTCAGCATATTCTTAAAGTATTATAGCACGACTGTACATAATACTTTACTAATGTGAATTTCCGTTATATCATATTGGATATAACGGAATTAAATTAAAAGCGGGAGAGATGTTGTATGCCATCAGTAGAAAGCTTTGAATTAGATCATACGATTGTAAAGGCGCCTTATGTAAGACATTGCGGAGTTCACAATGTAGGTAGTGACGGTATTGTAAATAAATTTGATATTCGTTTTTGCCAACCGAATAAACAAGCAATGAAACCAGATGTTATTCATACGTTAGAACATTTATTAGCATTTAATTTACGTAAATATATTGATCGTTATCCGCATTTCGATATTATCGATATTTCACCAATGGGCTGCCAAACAGGATACTACCTTGTAGTAAGCGGAACACCGACAGTTCGAGAAATTATTGATTTATTAGAATTAACATTAAAAGATGCGGTTCAAATTACAGAAATTCCAGCTGCAAATGAAACGCAATGTGGTCAAGCGAAGCTTCACGACTTAGAAGGGGCAAAACGCTTAATGAACTTCTGGTTAAGCCAAGATAAAGATGAACTTGAGAAAGTATTTGGATAGGAAGAAAAACTGCCTGTGAAAGGGCAGTTTTTTTGTAGTACGATGATAAATGAAATGATATCGACGTTTCGACACTGGATATCGACTTACCGACAAAGACTGACAATAGTATGAACCAAATAAAAAGAAGAGGCCGTCTACAATATGTGTGGGACGGCTTCTTTTTTATGAAAGTATACTAGACACCCCAACATATAAAACAAAGGAAGAACCGAGAAAATAAACAAATGCTTTTGCTTTTTGGCGCTTTTTATTTCATCGATTCCAAAAAGGATAAACATAATACTCAAAAGGATAAGAACGTATAGTAAAAGTATTGAGAGGTTTGCGAAGAAGCAAAATAGGGCGAGAATAAGTGCGATAGTAGCGATTATAATTCGAACGTTTTTAAACATATAATCCTCCTTTAAAAGAACATTATAAATGGAATAACAAAAACAATCGTAAAAAGACTTAAACCGATGCTAATAGCTCCAATTTGCTTTTGCTGTTTTTTGTATAAGGATTATCTTCTAGTTTATCGACAGAATGTTTATAAGCGTAGCCTTTGTTAATCGTCATGACGGAGAGTACTAGTATGACTAGGACGATGATAATACCGATAATTAATATTTTGAACATGGAATCCCTCCTTTTCTATATTTTACATAATTTTGTATTTGATGAAAACAATAGAAATTAAAAGGATGAAAGAAGGGTGTTACATGGAGACGAAAAAAACATATTATATATCAATAGGAAACGGTCAAATTTCACAAGTGAAGACAGCGGATACGTATAATTTTGAGATTTCCGCAAATGATGAGGAAATTACGGAGTTAAGAGAGTACTTTGATCAAGCCTATGTAGAAGATTTAGGCTCATTTGTACGTTCTCACATTCCATTTGTTGAGTATCATCACGATTCAAATAATGACCGATATGATGAACAACTACAAAAAGCATATAAAATGATTTACGATTTAGGAAATCATGAGACGAAAGAATTAGTCGCACAAATGGGAATAATCAATGGATTATAATTGGATAATATTATGCAGAAAAGCGAGAATATGCTACAATTTGTGGTAGGAAAAACTTGTAACCATCAATAGGGGAGTAATGGCATGTACAAATTTAAAGATTATTACCACAACACTGTACAATTATCGTTTGAACGTTATCCATTTTCTCCTGAGCCAAAGCATGTTTGGGTTGTATGCCGGTACGGGGATCAATGGTTATTAACGCATCATTTACGTCGCGGTCTTGAATTTCCAGGTGGTAAAGTAGAACTCGGGGAAACACCGGAAGAAGCGGCAGTTCGAGAGGTTCATGAAGAAACCGGTGGCATAGTTTCTGATTTAACTTACTTAGGACAATATAAAGTATCTGGAAAAGACAAAATAATCATTAAAAACATTTATTTTGCAACAATTAGTGCGGTAGAAGAACATACGCATTACGAAGAAACGAAAGGATCTGTTTTATTAACAGACATTCCTGACAACATTAAAACGGATAGAAAATTTAGCTTTATAATGCGCGACGATGTATTGGCGCGTACGATGAAACATATAGAAGAAATCGGCTGTTTTACGAAGTAAAGTGGCCGGTTTCTTTTTTGTGGGCAAGAATGAATGTAAATATATCTTTACATTATTTTGGGTATATTATACAATTTTGTAAAGATATATTTACATTTTAGGAGGGGGAAGATGGATAACAGAAAAGAAACGACTGTTACTGTTTCGATGGTTAAATTAAATATCTATGCACTTCTTATAATATTCGCTTTGGCGTTTGGAATTGGTTATTTGCATATATTTCTTTCAGGCGGGGTGCAATTTGAATTTACATTGCCCGTTATGTTTCTTTTGATTATTGGAATGATTGTTTTCGTTTGTATTCATGAGGCAATACATTTAATTGGATTTCGTTATATCGGAGGTGTTCCGTGGAGTGAACTAACATGGGGCGTCAATTGGAAATTAGGTGTAGCATACGCTCATTCTAAAAAAGAAATTACAGTAAAGCAAATGAAGAAAGTGTTAATGTTACCGTTTTTACCGACTGGAATTTTGCCAATTGTATTGGGATTAGTTATGAATCTGGAGCCACTCTCATTTTTAGGAATTTTACTAACAGCGAGTTGTATCGGTGACATTGCCTTATATCAAAAAGTTTCAAAATTTCCAGATGATGCGCTAGTTAAAGATCATCCGAGTAAACCGCAGTTTACAGTATATGAATCATAAGGGAAGAGGAGGCGTCGGGGAAACGAAGCCTCCTTTTACTATTGTCTTGTTTTTGTCTCTATCTCTAAAAACGAAAGCACCTCCAACAAATCATCCACCACACGCGAATGCTCAAAATCACCCCAAAATGAATCTCTTTTCCAAACACCAAGAATCCCTACTTGTTCAGAACCCAGTACATCATTTTCAGGATGATCCCCAACGTAAAGACATTCTTCTGCTTTCACATCTAGCTTTTTTAAAGCTTGTTCGAAAATTTCAGGATGTGGTTTTTTTATTTCTTCCGCTTCTGAAACGAGAATTGTATTTGTATACGTATGTATGTTTAGTGCGCGAAGATTATTTATCTGAAAGTCAGTAAAGCCGTTTGTAATAATACCAATTTTAATATTTTTTTGTGTTAAACGTCGAAGTAATTCATGCATGTTTTGGAAAGGGATACAATGATGTTGAAAATTTGTAATGTAGTCGTGCAGCAGTTGCTCTTGCGTTAAAGTAGTAATGTTGTATTCGGAAAGGAGAGTAGCATATACTTTATCCTTCCACGTATAGCCATTATTATCTAGTTCGAGAAATCGAGAACAATACTCGGATTTTTCTATGTTCATTAAATGAGAGATAAAGCGATTATATTGATCATGAATAAATTGTTCTAAAGATTGACGACGATCTAATAGTGTTCCATCTAAGTCGAATAGGACTGCCCGAATCATAGGAAACCTCCTTACAATTTTTATAATTTATTATCGCATATTCGTTAAAAAATGATTATGATATTTTTGTAGAATGGAATAATGGAGGATTGTATGAAGAGACTGTATGGTAAGTTAGTAGGGGTTATCGTCGCAATGGGTTTAATGGCAGGGTGCGGTAGTTCTATGAAGAGTGTGAAAGAAAAAGAAATTTGTAAAACAGAAGAAGAATGCGTGGAAATAGGAGATAAGAAACTTCAAAAAGTATATGAAAAAATAGATGGATTATCTGAGCTTGAAGCAGTAGAAGATTATGAAATAGAAGAGCATGAAAGTGCAGATATGAAAGAGGCAGAGCAGAAAAAAGAAGATGATGATGAAAATTATTTCTTTTTAGCTTCTTATTATATTGATGGTGATGAAATTGTAGATCCTTATTTTGAAAAAATAGAACGGAAACGTTTAAATAAAGTATTTGCTGATGATAAAGAAGCGAAAGAAGAGGTGTTACAACAACGTCAAGATAGAGGGTATCATGAAGATTTATGGGATATGTATCGCACGCTTATTCCAGTTAAATATCGCGGGAATATAACAGAATTTGATTTAATAACGGATGGTTATGACGGTGTTGTTGCTCACGTTATGCCTAGTATAGAGAATCCGAAAGATTGGACTCTTAGCTTAGATACGCTTGATTCTGCGGTAAATATCGATGAAGTGATGAAAACATTAATTCATGAGACGGCTCACGTATTGACGCTCGGGCATAAGCAAATACCAGTAGATGAAAACTATGTAAAGGATTTTGAAGAGGATAAAGATATTTCGACGTACCGAAATAAATGCGGCAATCTTTTCTTACAAGAGGGATGTGCGAAGGAAAACTCTTATATTAATCAATTTTATAATTCTTTCTGGAAGTCTATTGAGCAGGAGTGGACAGAAAAGAAAGTAGAAGAAAGTGAAGAAACGCAAATTGAATTTTTTAAAGAAAAACATGATGAGTTTGTATCACAGTATGGAACGACAAATGTAGCGGAAGATATTGCAGATACGTTTACAGCGTTTATTTTACAAGACTCAAAAAAGGTGAAAGAAGGAACAGAGTTAAAATATAAAAAAATTGCCTTTTTCTATCAATTCCCTGAGCTTGTAAAAATGAGAGCGGAAATGTTGGCAGGATTATATGATGTTTCGAAAACGATAGAACAACAAAGTGGTAACTAATGCGAGTTATATATGTTAGCTAAGAAAACGTAAAGAATTATAGTTCTTTACGTTTTTCATGTTGATAAAATTGAAAATTCTGTATTTTAATTAAAAAGAAGAAGGAACTATCACTATAAAATAGAATTAGTATAAAAATGTCACAATTTAGACACAATTATAATGCGCGTGTTATAGGGACTATAAGTTTACTCTCGAGGAGGTAATGAAACGTATGAAAACGATTCTTGCTGTCGCTGGTCTCATTTGGGTAATGTCTCACGGTTTTCCGATTTTTGAAGGGGAGCAAATTCGTAGTGCATTGGATAAAAAGTTTAATGATTATCATGTGATAGATCGAAAAGATAATGTCGTTACAGTACGTGTGAAAGATTGTTTCCATACAGTTACGGTTGCGGATGGAAATGTTAAAAATGAAACAAAGATGTGTGATAAAAAGTAAAAGAAAGAAGCTGACTATAGTCTATCGCTCTAAGTCAGCTTCTTTTTCGTTTCCCAATTAGAAGTTTTTCAAATGCCTCAACAAACACATACATAAGTGTTGCGAGGACGCATGTGAGTAGTACGCTTAGTAAGACAAGTGTGAAATTAAATACTTGGAATCCGTAGCTAATTAAGTAGCCAAGGCCTTGTTTAGAGACGAGAAGTTCGCCGAATATAACACCGACCCACGATAATCCAACGTTCACTTTTAACGTTGAAATAATGGCTGGGAAAGATGCAGGGAGAACGACTTGTTTATAACATTGCCATTTATTTGCGCCAAATGTGTCCATCACTTTTATATAGTTAGAATCGACTTCTTGAAATGCGCTGTAAATAACGAGAATGGTAATGATGATAGAAATGATTACTCCCATTGCAATTGACGAAGAAATATTTGGGCCGAAGATTACAATGATAATCGGACCAAGTGCTACTTTTGGCATGGCGTTTAGGACGACGAGATATGGATCGAGTACGCGGGCGAGAAGTGGTATCCACCAAAGGAAAGTAGCGATAATAGCGCCGAGTACTGTTCCAAGAATGAAGCCTACTCCCGTTTCAAGTAATGTCGTCCATATGTGGACCAAAAGCGAACCGTCAAGCCATTTACTAAGGAAGAGGTTCCAAATGCTTGAAGGAGAGCTAAAGAGTAAAGGATCAATCCATTCCTTTTTGCTAGCTATCTCCCATAGTGCAAAGAGAAGAATGAGCAGTAAAAGTTGTAAAGAGCGTGCTAACCATGCGCGCCTGCGTTCTTTCTTCCGAAACTGTTCATGTAGTTGTTTTATATTATCCAAGACGCTCCAGCTCCTTCCATATATTTTGGAAGAGGGATGGGAAGTCATGATGGTGGCGTGATTGTAACGGTGATAAGGAACGGATGCTTTCTGGGACGATAAATGTTTTTGCAATTTTTCCAGGATTCGCTTGTAGTAAATAAATACGATCACTCATCGCAATGGCTTCTTCAATATCATGTGTCACGAGTAGTGACGTTTTTTTATATTTGTGTAGTAAGCTGAAAACGAGATCTTCTAGTTTCAATTTCGTTTGATAATCGAGCGCCGAAAAAGGTTCATCTAGCAATAAAATTTTTGGATCGGTCGCTAACGTTCGAACGAGGGCGGCACGTTGACGCATACCACCGGATAGTTCACGAGGGTATTGCTGCTCTACATCATGTAGACCGACTTGGTTTAAAAGCTGTAAAGTATGTTCTTTCGTCTGTTCATCGTAAATGTTTCGGATATGAAGTCCAAGCATAATATTTTCTTCAATTGTCTTCCAAGGGAACAAGTAGTCTTGCTGCAACATATATCCCATAGATGAAGTTTTCGTTGTAATGGGCTCACCATCTAAAAAGACGATACCTTCAATTGGATCAAGCAGCCCGGCAATAATGGAGAGGAGTGTCGTTTTGCCACAACCACTTGGACCGAGTATCGAAATGAATTCGCCTTCTTCCACTTGTAAACTCATATCTTCAAGAATCAATTTGGCATTCTCTTTTGCGAAAAAGCAGTGAGAAACGTTACGTATTTGTAAAAAACTCATACACTTCGCCTCTATTTCTTAATAACGCTTTCGGCAATTTTTGTATTGACGAGCGCTTCATGTGGAACTTCTTTTTGTAATTCGCCAGCGTCTTTCATAATCGTTTGGAGCTGTTTCCATTCTTCAGCATCTAATAGCGGATTTGTCGCATAAGAATGTTGCTTTTTATACCGTTCAATTACTTTTACTGTAATGTCTTTTGAAGTGTCTTTAAATAACGGAGAAACGGCATCAGCAATCTCTTCAGGGCTATGAGTATCAACCCATTGTTGTGCTTTATACAGCGCCCGTGTGAATTTTTCAGCAGCAGCTTTATCTTTCTTTAAGAAACTTTCTTTTGCCATGAACGATGTATACGGAACAGTACCAGATTCATTTCCGAACGAAGCGACGATATATCCTTTTCCTTCTTTTTCGAATATACTTGCAGTCGGTTCAAAAAGCTGTACAAATTCTCCCGTACCAGATGCGTAGGCATTTGCAATATTAGCAAATTCGATGTTTTGAATTAAGTTTGTATCTTTGTGAGGGTCAATGCCATTTTTCTTTAAAACGTATTCTCCAACCATTTGCGGCATACCGCCTTTACGCTGTCCTAAAAACGTAACACCTTTTACGTCATTCCAATTAAAAGAGTCTAATTTTTTACGCGAAACTAAAAATGTTCCATCTGTTTGTGTAAGTTGTGCGAAGTTAATGACGGGGTCTTTTGCGCCTTGTTGATGAACGTAAATGGACGTTTCAGAACCGACGAGAGCAATATCAATCCCGCCAGATAATAAGGCAGTCATCGTTTTATCTCCTCCAGCTGTTGTTTGGAGGTCAACATGTAATCCTTCCTCTTTAAAAAATCCTTTTTCAATCCCGACATATAACGGGGCATAGAAGAGAGAGTGGGTAACTTCGCCGACTCGAACATTTTGAGTTTGTTCTTTCGTATCTTCTTTTTTACTACTGCAAGCAACAAGTGTGAAGACAGCTAGTAACATGATACAAAAAACAGCTATTAATTTTTTCACTATATAACACCTCCTAGAAGTCACTCTACAAGCATGATATGTAGGTAAGTGCCCACATGTGAGTGTAGATAGCAGGAATTTTTTTGGGGATAAAGAAGTACAAATATAAGGGGTGATAAAATGGAGTACGAATATGATGATAGCGTACATTTACATCTTGATTATTTCGGAACAGAATGCGATATGGAATCGATTGCTTATAAGCGGAAGAATGAAGACGTGTGGGATGTATATTTTAATTTTGGAGCATATGGTCTTCAGAAAGATGGGATTGAGACGGGGAAATTTATGGACGAATATGCTGGTTATTACGTTTTTTCTGTACATGCTCGTGATCTTAGTTGGGAATTTGGAAGTGCTCAATTTGAAGAGTGGGTTTTGAAAAATCATATCGTAGAAAAATCGCTGCAAAAATAGGGAGGAATTTTGTGGTCGATTTTCTCATTTTCTTGTTCATTTTTGTAGTCGGATTTTTTATTATGCAAGTACTCGTTTACCGATTTGCAAAGAAAAACATCCAAAAATACACAAAAATAAAATGGCTTCATATGTGGCTAGAGATGAATATGAAAAAGGGTCCGAGATTAGATTTTTTTGATTTTGTAGTTATTGTACTCGTATGTATCGTATGGAAAATATGGCTGTTTCCTTTTATATAATACACATGCTAATGATTTTTTCTTTTATCATAAAATAACGAAAAGAACCTGTCTTGTGGCAGGATTTTTTCGTTATAGCAATAGTTGTAAAAAACTTGCATTTATAAGTAAAATAGTGAGTAGTATTGTGAAAGATATTTTGACAAATATAGAAACACATACATACGGAATTAAAGTGTGATTACAGAATGGACAAATTGGCTGTTTGCAAAGTGTGGGGTAATAAGAAAGAGGTCGTCCACCGTTGGACGACCTCTTTCTTATTATGCTTGGTTCGTGCGGAAGAATGGAAGCTTCTGCACAATGTGAATTAATCCGTATGCAAGAATTAAGCACATAAGGGGATTAATGAAAAATCCATAGCGATTAATTGCTAAGAATAAGTTTGAGAAGATAATGTAAATAATAGAACTTGCTACTAGCATCATAACGCGTTTATGTTTAAATGAATTTAGCATGAAGCAGAAGCTGCTTAAGAATGTACCGATGATAAACACTCTATGACATAGTTGCATAAAGTTGTGAATACGGTATTGGTCTACAGCAGGAGCTGTTTTGAATAATTCAATTGTTTTACCGACAGTGAACCAAGAGAACCAATAAGTGAAGTCCGTCTTAAAGCCGTTCTTGATTAATTCTTTTGCGTATGCCCCTTTGTCATCTAAGCCTTTGGCTCTCATTTCATTTACTATATTTTCATATCCAATTTTATTAAATGGATCAGCACCCGCAATTAGTGGATCAGCACCTTGGGTTGAGAATAAAATAAATTGGTTGAGTGCTAAATAGTTACGAACAACCCATGCACCAATAATAAAGAAAGGTCCGATAAACCATAACAATCCGATTCGAATGGAGTCTTTAAATCCATATGTAAATAATACAACAAGAACAGGAATGAGCATCATTGGAGCTGGATTTGGACGGAACATAAGTAAAATTGAAACGACAATTCCAAACCATATATGGAATTTCACTTTATTGTATTTCCATGCGAGAACAAATACATATACACATAACGCTAATAAGAATATGGATGGAACTTCTGTTAGCAATGTACGGAAGTATGTATAGTTACTTGGATAAATAGCATATAAAATACTTGCAACAATTCCATAAATGTTTTTTTCGAACAATTCTTTTCCTATTAAGAATACTAATAGCACTGTGCATAGGTTCATAATCATGTTAATAACAGTTGCTACGTAATAGTAAGGAATTGATGTAATATCAGAAATAATCATAGCGCCAGCTAATAGTAATGGCTGACCTGGTGTGATATATGCATTTTTCCCTGGAACTTCACTAGGTTCTAAATACACATAACCAAATACACCATGTTTTAATAGTTGTTCAGCTGTTAACGAATAGTTAAAGGCATCATTTGCACCATATGTTACTTTGACTAACTCTCCATCTAATCCTGGCTGTTTTACTAAACAAAAAACGTGCAACAGGAAAGAAAGCGCCAAAATTGCATATACCGCTTTAGGCAAACTCTTAAACTTAGTAAGCAAAAATGAGCAACTCCTTTTTTATTAATTCTTTCGTATTTTCATGTGAAATCTTTAATAGTATTAAGGATTTCCAAAACATAGTTATTATATCATAAAGTGGAATGCTGAAATTAAGTTTTTCAAGAATGAGTAATTTGTATGCCATAATTTAAATGTTTATTAAGGGAATATTAAGATAATACATTTATGATAGAAGCAAGTATGCAGACGAAATATGTCATATATGTTATTTTAATAGAAATAGTTCTTTCGATGCGGGGGAAATTAAGACATAGAAACGAGGGAATGAATTGAAGTATGGTTCTACACTTTTTGATCTTCCAAAAAGAAATATATTAATTTCTAGCATTATAAGTAGTATGGTGACTTTATTAGTAATAACTATGCTGTTTATGCTTTTAAAGGTTTTTAATTTAGACATAATGAAAGCTCATTTAAATCAAAATCTTGTTTTAATTGTTATGATGATTTTCATATGGGGCATAACATTTTATATTTCACATTTTAATAAAAAAGAGATGTCTACACTTAGGGCATCCCTACGAGTGCATTTTGTATTATTTTTACTAGCTCATACAGTAGCGTTATTTTATATTGTCATGCAAGTTAATATGAGTTTTATAGAGGCAATGAATTGGATTTACTTGTATAACATGCAGTTTATATTAAGTTTTGTAGCAATTTATGCAATATACATTCTTGTTTATAATTTAATAGGCAAGGTTTTTCTAAGTATGATTTTAACGAGCTGTACGTTAGTCATTTTAGGTATTGTGAATTATTTAAAGCTTATTTTTAGAGGTGATCCGCTGTATCCTTCTGATTTCACACAAATTATGCATATGCAATCTGTTATACCGATGGTGATGGACTATTTTAGCTGGAGTTATATTTTTGTCATTATCTTAAGTATCATGGCTTGTATTGTAGCAGGGATATATATGAGAAGGTATATTCAAAATGTAAAGACTCATCTAGGAATAAGAGCCTTATTAGTAGTAGGTTCTATTTTTGTTCTATATGCGTACGGTAATTTTGCGAACACATTTATGAATAAAGTATTTCAAAAATCAGGTGTAGATTTTGTTTTGTGGGATCAAAATGAGAACTATGCTTCAAATGGTTTTGTACTTGGGTTTATTAGCAATTTAGATACAACAGTTATGGAAAAACCAAAAAATTATTCTAAAGAAAATATGCTTCAAATAGCAAACGATATAAAAAAACAATATAGTGGAAATATAGGGAGCCAAAAGAAAAAAGAGAAACCGAATATTATTTTTGTAATGAGTGAATCGTTTTGGGATCCGACGAAAGCAACTAACCTTTCTTTTAGTGAAGATCCTGTACCAAATTTACATCATTATATAGAAAACTTTCCTGGTGGACAAACTATTTCTCCTACATTTGGGGGAAATACGGCGAACGTTGAATTTGAGGCATTAACGAGTTATTCAATGAGTTTGTTAAAGCCAGGTTCTATACCATATCAGCAGGTTATTACAAATAAGAAAGAAATTCCATCAATCCCTACGGCGTTGAAAAAAGAAGGGTATTACACAAGTGCAATTCATTCATTTGGTCGCACATTCTTTAAACGTGATGATGTATATAAGGTGTTAGGATTTGATAAATTTAATGCAGCTGATACGATGGAAAATGTAGATGTTGATGGAGATTATATTAGTGATTTAGCGATGAGTAAAGAGATAATTGCTGAGTTAGAGAAACAAAAACAACCTACATTTATTCATGCAGTTACGATGCAAAATCATTTTCCATTTACAGAGGGCCGATTTGGTGAAAACCTAATAGAAATTAGCGGGCTAGAAAATGAAGAATCAAAGGGAGAATTAGAAACGTATACAGAAGGGTTAAGACGTTCAGATGAGGCCCTTCAATATTTAATAGAGCAACTAGATAATTTAGATAGACCTACATTATTAGTATTCTTTGGAGATCATCTTCCATCATTAGGAACAAATAAATCTTTTTATAAAGAGAATGGGTATATAACGAATGAAAAAACACCGAGCGAACGTTTAGCGATGGCCCAAACGCCGCTATTAATGTACGCAAACTTTGATATGCCAAATGATAATTTAGGTGTAGTAAGTCCAATTTATTTTTCTAATCTTATTTTTGATTATGCAGGATTAAATAAATCTTTATTTTATCAATTTTTATCGGCATTTTACAAGGAAATACCGGTGCTTAGAGATGAATTAAAAATTGATAAAAATGGAGAAGTAATCAATGATTTAACAAAGAAACAAAAAGAAATGTTAGAGCAATATAAAATGCTCCAATATGATTTACTCGTCGGAAATCAATATAGCAAAGATATCCTCTTTAAGTAAAAGAAACAAAAAGAACTTGTATAACGATACAAGTTCTTTTTTATAGTATTTAACGGGGTAACCAGACAAGCTGGGTTTAGGGAGTATTACCTGTACATTTAGTATAAATGAAAATGTAATCGTTTTATCAGTTGATTTGTGAGAAATGTGTGAATTTTAACGTTTTTGAGAACTACGTTCCTATCGATACGATTTGGCATAGTTTTTTATGAATGCAAAAACTTTATAAGTTCTTCGTTTAATTCATCCGCTTGATCGATTGGGGAGCTGTGACCACTATTGGTGAGAGGATGTAACTGAGAATTTTTAATCCGCTTTTGCGTAAGTTCAGCGCTTTTGTATGGGATAAGTTGATCGTGAATACCGTGGAATATTTTTGTTGGCACGTTAATTTTACTTAAATCTTTCGTTACATCTTCATTTGCAGCTGCTTGCAATATTTTGATGAGGGCATAGGAAGCAGACTGCATACCGAGATAAGAAAACCATTCTAACGTAGCGGATCCTAAGTTTCTATTAAAAAATGATAAAGATACATCATTTAAAAATTTAGGGAGATTGGCATACATTTGATTAATGAGAGTATCTGCTTGTTCTTTTGGGGTGATTTTCCTCAAATGTTCGATTTATCTTTGTTTGTATAAGAAAATCATTTATTATAATAAATGGTATTCTTAGAGATATTATGTTGAAGGGGTGTTGAAGTGAAAGAAAGTTTTCTATCATATAAAGAAGAAGAAAGGAATGCCAAAATCTTTTTGTGGGTGCTATACGTCATTGTTGTTTCATACCAAATTTTCTATGCAATCGTATTAGAAAATAAATCACTAACGGATAAGGGACATAGCATACTATGGCAAGTTATTTGCGGAACTGCAATACTCGGTGTAAATGTATATTTAATAAAAAAAGAGAAAGTGAATTTTGTGAAATATGCATGTGTATTTGCATACATAGGAATAGAATTTGCTAACATATTTTCGTATATGCTTTATAATGAGGCGGCATTTGATGGGGGAAATATAATAGAAATTATTTTCATCTTCTTTGTACCTATATTTTTAAATAAAAAATATTTTGTGTTTTTACTTTCAACTATTGTAGGGAAATATGTAATTTACTTATTTGTATTAAAAGAAGTAAAAGGATTTATGTTCCTCATTATGTATACACTCGTATTAATAGCAGCATACATCATTTTAAATCGATTTATACAATACCTTTCAGCGGTAAAGGAAAGTATTAAGATTGCTAGTGAATCACAAAAATTAGCAGTAATCGGAAAGATGGCAGCGACAGTGGGACATGAAATTAAAAATCCACTTGCTTCATTGAAAGGGTTTACGCAATTACAACGAGAGAAGCATGAAGAGGACCCTATTTATAAACAGATGATTTTTGAAATAGAAAATATGAATAATATGATAAGTGAATTGATGGAAGTTGCTACATGTAAACCCTCTATTTATAAAAAACATAATATAGGTGAAATTGCATTACAAGCAGTAGCAATTCTTCGAGAAAAAATGAATGAATCTACTGTCCAGCTTATGTCTAATATCGAAGAAAAGATAATAGAAGTTGAATGTGATGAGCGAAAAATAAGAGGAGTCTTTCTATATGTCATAAAAAATGCTCTGGAGGCGATGGAGCAAGGTGGCACATTAGAGTTACGATTAGAAAATAAAGGACAAGATTATGTAATGCTAAGTGTAATCGATAATGGTTACGGTATTAAGAAAGAGAATGTGGCTCGTGTTACAGAAGCTTTTTATACAACAAAACAGGATAAAATTGGTTTGGGACTTACGGTAGCAGATCGAATTGTCAACGAACACCTTGGTACGTTACATATTTCAAGTGAAAGAGATAAGGGAACGAGAATAGATATTATTCTTCCAAAAAAGTGTGGAAATAATGAAATACAAGTAGGAGAAAAGCTAGGAGTTACCATATGAATAAAGACGATATATTTAAAAATGAAGAAATGAAGGCGCTGAAAATATATTTAAGTTTATTTTTCATTATATTTTTTGTATACGATCTTGCCTACGAATTTGTTGTACCTTTAATAGGAGGAGAGCAAGAAGGAGTAGGACAATTTGAAGATGGTTTAGGTTTATGGCTTTATTTTCTGATGGTGGTTTTATTTTGCATTGGAATATACTTTATGAAATGGCAAAATCCATTTGCAGTAAAGTATATTATTCTAATTGGATATAATCTATTAGATTTTATCCATAATATTATGATTTACTACGGTAGTGATGCTGAGTTTGATGGTGGAAATATAGTAGAAGGATTTTTTATTTTATTTGCCCCACTTTTTGTGAATAAAAGATATTTTTGGTTAGTTCCGAGCATACTTGTTGGAAAATATGCTCTTATAGGAATCATGATTCACTCATCACTCGTTTTAATCCCGATGGCATTATATAGCGTATTTACTATCATATGTTGGATTATGTTTTTAAGGTTCCAATCTTACGTTCGTACGCTTGAGATGATGAATAAAGAAATACAACAAACAGAAAAGTTAGCAACTGTTGGGAAAATGGCTACGGTTATTGGTTCCAAAATTAAAAGACCTTTAGCTAATTTAGATAAATTTGTAAATAAGCAAGCGGTTAAATATCCAGAGGATAAAATATATAGTGATATTATGAAACAAGAAGTAGAACGAATTCATACAATCGCTACAGAACTTAGTGGATTTGAGAAATCTAAATCAATAGAATCAGAAGTTCATAATATAGAAGAAATTATCGCTTATGTTATTCGAGTTATGGGGAAGCCTGCTTTAAATCAAGGTGTGCACATACAAGGTATTTATAGTAAAGACATACCATCGATTACATGCGATGAAAAACGATTAAAACAAGTGTTTTTTAATTTAATTAAAAATGCGATTGAAGCAATGTCAGTTGGCGGAACGATTACGATTAAAGTGACTGTAGAAGATGCAATCATTGTTCAAGTTAAGGATGAAGGTTGCGGCATTCCAAAAGACAAAATCCCGAAGCTAAATGAAGCCTTTTACACAACAAAAGAAACGGGAACAGGTTTAGGCTTAGTAGTTACAGAAAAAATTATTAAAGATCACAACGGTAAAATGAGTTTTGAAAGTGAAGTTGGGGTTGGAACGACGGTGAAGGTTGTATTGCCGATATCATGAAAAGTTATTTTAAAAAGGGAGATCACTTATTTGAGAGTGAACTCCCTTTTTTTGGAATAAAAATTCAAAATTGTTCACACTATTAGTGCAGTATATGGAAAATAAAATCCGAAATATGGTTATTTTGCAGTGAAAGTATATAATGAACTTGTCTGTTATTTGTTAACCCGAATCTCGGGTCTTTTTTGTGGAATAAATGGTTTTAAGTGTGAGTTTATAGATCAGTGATTAGGAAAATAGAATATACAGCACTCGCAGTAATTCCAGGGTTAATATAAAGGGATATAGCATCCCCTCTTGAAACGGGATTTCCAGTTGTAATGCTAGTCCAAGTTACAGTAGCGGGACCTACTGCGGGAGTAGGATTAATTACTTGAATTTGTCCCGATCCAGTATCCGTCGGTTTAATGGAAAATACTATAGTTCCGGTAATTTTGTCTGTGGTAGTTAAAGTAATAGTAGTTAGAATGTAACTGGAAGTAGGAGCGGTGAGGTTTGTAGGGACATTCCTGCAAATATTAATCGTATAAACAGCAGCAGGTAAGTTATTTACATTTATAGACGCAGCAAAGCCAACTATGCTACCGGTCCCAGCAGTGACATACGGAATAACATTGGATTCAATTCCAGGAGATCCGGCTATACGTTGAAAACCAGCATTTGTTCCTTGAAACACAATACTTTTTGCTGAAGCACTACCAGCGGATCCAGTGGGTCCAGTACTTCCAGTGATGCCGGTGGGTCCAGTGCTTCCGGTAGATCCGGTGATACCAGAAGGTCCAGTGCTTCCAGTAGATCCGGTGATGCCAGTGGGTCCAGTGCTTCCAGTAGATCCGGTGCTTCCAGTAGATCCGGTGATGCCAGTGGGTCCAGTGCTTCCAGTAGATCCGGTGATACCAGAAGGTCCGGTGCTTCCAGTAGCCCCACTTTCTACTAAGACAATATAATCTGGAGATACATTAGGAAATCCTTGAGGTGCATCCTTTTTTACAACATAGCCGCTGCTCGTATAAGTAACAACTTGTCCGGCTTTATAGTTTGGAGCGGCTGCAAGACTAAAGGCGGTAGTACTTTGTAAACCAGCTCCTGTACCCCCAGTAGCGCCGGTAGCTCCAGTGGGTCCGGTGATGCCGGTGGGTCCGGTGATGCCAGTGGGTCCAGTGATGCCAGTGGATCCGGTGATGCCAGAAGGTCCAGTGATGCCGGTAGGTCCGGTGATGCCGGTAGGTCCGGTGATGCCAGTGGGTCCAGTATTCCCGTTAGAACCACTGGGGCGTCTGCCATCGCAACTAAAACAATTACGTGGGTACATGTATGTTCTCCTTTCTATATTTTGAAAATCTAGTTTTTAAAATAGAACTACTATATGTATATTAGGAATTCTATATTTTTGTGTGGTTGATTGTATTGTGTGTCTAGATTTTAACAGTAGGGTGAAAGTGTATTATATATCGAATTTTTTTCTATTTTAAGTTTAGTAAAAAGAGATAGCTAAATTAGCTATCTCTTTAAAAATTTATAACCACCATTTTTCCTGTGGAACCAAAGTAACATCCACTTCAAAATTCTCTTTAAACCAATCATACATCAATGTTTCTTTCACTTACTACATACATTGTATATTGTTCATAATTTTCTGTATATATTTTTAAAGAAAAATGGTGGTACAATATATGAAGGATACGAGAGAGGATGAACATTAACATATGTACGTTACTGTAACAGAAGCAGCATATAAAAAAATTATGGATACGATTCCAAATGAAGCGAAATATATAAAGTTATTTTACGATAATGAAGGTTGCGGTTGTGTAATGAGCGGAATTATCGATTTAGTAGCTGTAGCAGAAAAAGATGAGCGCGATGTGGATATCGAATCTAGCACAATGAATTTTATTGCAGATCGCACAAAGCTTGTATTTATGGATGATAAGTTAACAGTTGATTGGCATGAAGGTGGAGGAACTTTTCAGCTGAAGAGTCCAAGTCAATTTTATAATCCGAATATGAAGTTACATGTTCGAGTGTAAGTAAGGAAAGGTGGTTCCAAAATGTATTTTGGAACCACCTTTTTTATTGTATAAGTCGCTATTATTGTCGTTTTTTGTTGATAAGTCGATATATTTAAAAAATCGCTGATATAATTCGAGTTGCGCCGATATATTTTGAAAATCGCTGATATAATTCGAGTTGCGCCGATATATTTTGAAAATCGCTGATATAATTTCATGCACCAAAACGTTTCATACAATACAAAGATTTTTTCACATAATGAAATGTACATATGATTGAATTTTCTGTATAATTGTTTTTGCGGAGGGGATACGCATGAGAAGATGGGGAATTGAGTTATTAATTTTAGCAGTCGTTATTATTTGGGGGATTAATTTTACGATTGCGAAATATGGACTTTTAGAATTTACAGCAATTGAGTTTACTGCACTTCGGATGATATCGGCGGCACCGCTTATGTTACTCCTTACATTTTTTATTGAGAAGTCGGTTTATATGGAGAGAAAAGATATACCTAGATTAATTATCGTTAGCGTTGTAGGTATTGTACTGTATCAAACGTTATTTATGGAAACTGTTAAATATACATCCGCTACCAATGCCTCTTTACTCATTTCTATTTCACCTATTTTTACAACTGTATTTGCGATTTTCTTGAAACAAGAAAAGTTTTCTTCTCGAAAGCTTATCGGTTCTATCGTTGCTTTTTGTGGTGCAGCATTAGTTTTAGCAGCGGGACATTCACTTGTTAGTTCTTTTTACGGGAATGGAATTGGTCTCATTACATCAATATGCTGGGGGCTTTATCCTGTTTTAGCTGGTCCATTAATTAAAAAATATTCAGCATTACGTGTTACCGCATGGTCAGCATTAGTTGGCGCGATTCCGCTCTTATTATTAAGTGGACCACATGTATTTACAATGCCATTTCACATTACACATGGAATGACACTATTTGCTTTACTATATTCTATCTTCTTTGTAACGGTATTTGGTTTAGTGATGTGGTATGTTGGTGTTCAAAAAATTGGGGCGTCACATACGATGGTATATATGTATATAACGCCACTTGTAGCTGTTTTATTTGCAGCTATATGGGCAGATGAATATGTATCGTTTCAACAAATAATCGGTGGAATTATTATTTTCTTCGGTCTATGGTTTGTGAAATCGGAGAAAGTAAACATTCATTCTACTGCAGGAGAACCTATATCAAAATAGGAAAACAGATCACCTATGATCTGCTTTCCTATTTTTTTATTTTTGGTAAGAAGATGAGAAATAAGATAGCAGTAATAAGAGGAATTAAGTTTAAAAATGGAATACGGAAGAGTGTGATAAGAATAATACCCGGAAGAAGGACACCGAGGACAGCGTAGAAAATACTATGGTTTTTCGTGTACCAATACAATGAAAGTCCAATAAGTGCAGGGATAATGAGGTGAATGAGAGCCATTAAAAAATAAATCATTAGACGCCCCCTTTATTTGTGTACTTATTACATCATATCCGTATGTTCATAGATTGATATCAATTTTTTCATAAATGGACGAAAAATGTTTGAAAAAACGTCACAAATTATGAAAATATGATGTTTAAAATCTTGTATAATATTATTTTCTAAAAATATTTAAACAACATAAACATACCGTTTATGTTGTTTTTTATTTGAGTGAAATGGGTTTAAGTAGTATGAACTTGAAAGAAGTCTTTTGTTGGATAGATAAAAATTACTGAAGAAGAGGAGAACAGCATGATTAGTATGTCGTTAAGGTCGTTTAAAATTCAATCGTATTATATACTAGGTTTTCTTTTGCTAGGCTGGATGGTAACACCGTTTTCAGCACATTTTTTAGGTGCAGGAATTGGACTTATTGTAAGTATGTATTGCGTGTGGCTTTTAGGGAGACGAATTGAGAAGCTTGGAGATAGTATCGTAAAGAAAACGAAAGCGCCGACGCTCGGTATGTTTAATCGTTTTGCCGCTGCTATTTTAGGCGCTATTATTATGTACGAAATTGAGCACCATATGGTGATGTGGGCATTTGCAGTAGGGATTATGGGCGGTTATTTCTTAATTGTTGTGAATTTAGGATACTATAGTATGAAAGATGAGAAAGAATTAACAAAGAGCTAAAAAGATAAAAAGCTTCTTTTTAGATGGGATAGATGATCCAGCCATGGCTAGAAGCGGTCAGAGCCTGTTTTACCCCATGCGATGTGAAACCAGAGATATGTAGCGAGTAGGGATATAATTTATATATTCGAAGCCGTGATTTGTCTGTGTGAAAATGGATTTACTCTGGAATAAGGGATACGATAATGGATAGTATAACAGGAAGCGAAACGTTGCATAAAATAAAGGTTTTTGCTTCCAATAAGTTAACATGAAATTACGTATTAGTATGACTTTTAGGTTCTTTAAAAAAGTTGGATATAATACAAAAAACTATTCCGGTAATTAGAATAATATATTTTATCGTTTCACTTGTATGCTCAAATAAATTAACGTTAAGCATTACAAGTCCCCAAAACATTTGGATCGTTCCATAACTGAATAAAATTTTTCCTGTACGAGAAAAATTTTTCATAGGTTTCACTCCTTCCTATATATGTAAATTATATCATAGGAAACTAAAAATAAATAACTATAAAGTGAAATTTCTGTAAATTAACAAACGAAGTCATAGATGAAGAAATCAACGTTTTACTTTATATAAGATATAGAAAGAAGCTTACGCAAAAACGTAAGCTTCTTTTTTATGTAAGTGTGTGTAACCGTTAAGCCGCATTGGGTTTTGTCGGTGAGTACGCGAAACTTTACGGTTACACGACACTTATTCATATGAGTAAAGGGTTATTCCAACAGAAAGTTTGAGCTTAAGCGATTGGGCCGCCTAAGTTAATAATGTCTTCAGATACGCTGTCGAACTTTTTGAAGTTAGCTTTGAATTCATTTGCAAGTTCGATTGCTTTTGCTTTGTAAGCAGTTTTATCAGCCCAAGTTTGTTCAGGCATTAACACTTCGTCAGGTACACCTGGTACGTGAAGTGGAACTTCAAGACCGAAGATGTCATGTTTAGCTGTTTCAGTTTTTGCAAGTTCACCGTTTAATGCTGCTTGAATCATTGCACGAGTGTAGCCTAAGTTCATACGTTTACCAACGCCGTATTCGCCACCAGTCCAGCCAGTGTTTACTAAGAATACTTTCGCATCGTGTTTCTCGATTTTTTCACCAAGCATTTCAGCATAGCGAGATGCATCAAGTGGTAAGAATGGTGAACCGAAGCAAGTTGAGAATGTTGCTTGCGGTGATGTAACGCCGCGCTCTGTTCCTGCTAGTTTACTAGTGTAACCACTTAAGAAATGGTACATAGCTTGTTCTTTTGATAACTTGCTGATTGGAGGCAATACGCCAGATGCATCAGCAGTTAAGAAAATAATTGTATTTGGGTGTCCAGCAACACTTGGCAATACGATATTGTCGATCGCATGCATAGGGTATGCAGCACGAGTATTTTCTGTTAAAGTAGTATCGTTATAGTCTGCGATACGCGTTTGGTCATTAATGATAACGTTTTCTAAAACAGATCCAAATGTGATTGCATCAAAAATTTGTGGCTCTTTCTCGTGAGAAAGGTTTACACATTTCGCATAGCAACCGCCTTCAATATTGAATACACCGTTATCAGACCAACCATGCTCATCATCACCGATTAATTTACGGTTTGGATCAGCAGATAATGTTGTTTTACCTGTTCCAGATAAACCGAAGAATAGTGCTACGTCGCCTTCTTCACCTACGTTTGCAGAGCAATGCATAGAAAGAATATCTTGTTCAGGTAGTAAGAAGTTCATAATAGAGAAGATTGATTTTTTCATTTCTCCAGCGTATTCTGTACCACCAATTAGTACGATACGTTTTTCGAATGAAACCATAATGAATGCTTCAGAGTTTGTACCGTCAACAGCTGGATCAGCTTTGAAATTCGGTGCAGAAACAATTGTGAATTCTGATTCATGAGTCGTTAATTCTTCTTCAGTTGGACGAATGAATAATTGATGTACAAATAAATTGTGCCATGCATATTCATTAATAACTTGGATTGGTAGACGGTAATTGCGGTCCGCGCCTGCAAATCCTTTGAAGACGAATAACTCTTCTTTCTCTTTTAAGTATTCTAAAACTTTCGTATATAATTTATTAAAATGTTCTTCAGAAATCGGTTGATTCACTGCTCCCCAAGCAATTTTGTCAGCAACCGATGCTTCTTTCACAATAAATTTATCTTTAGGAGAACGTCCTGTATATTTTCCAGTTGAAGCAGAAACGGCACCAGTCGAAGTTAATTTCCCTTCATTTCGCATTAATACTTTTTCCACTAATTGCGGAACACTTAGTTGAATCTGTGCATTGCTTCCGTTCAATAATTCGTGTAAACCAATTTGGACATTCACAGTACTCATATTTATATACCATCCTTTTCATTTAATGAAATATTTCTCGTAATCCCCAACAAGAGTATAACACAATTATATAAATAATGTATACTATTTATTTCTTTTTGTTTGTGTGAATGCATTATTTCCTTATTAATATTTTATTTCAGGCGCACTGAGAAAAACTTTCAGGAAAATGTGAATATTAATTGACAAATGAATATCATTTCTTTAGTATAGGTTGGGACGGATACTCTCTTATCCCGAGCTGGCGGAGGGACAGGCCCGATGAAGCCCAGCAACCTCACTTGTATTGGTAAACACAAGTGAATAGGTGCTAAAACCTGTGCGAGGCTACAGGTCTCGAACGATAAGAGCGAAGGGCAAAAAGCAGTATGCAAGTAGCAAATTAAACCTTTCCTCTCTATTATGTAGGAAAGGTTTTTCTGTATGCTTGTGTGGGAGAATAAATGTATGTCGCAATCTGTGGCAAATTAAGGATGAGTTCCGTACAATATATACAATTACTGTAGGGAGGTTTACCACATGACAAAAAAACGTCATCTGTTCACATCTGAGTCTGTAACTGAAGGACATCCAGATAAAATTTGTGACCAAATTTCTGATTCAATTTTAGATGCGATCTTATCAAAAGACGCAAATGCACGTGTAGCTTGTGAAACAACTGTAACAACTGGTTTAGTATTGGTAGCGGGGGAAATTACGACTTCTACTTACGTAGATATTCCAAAAATCGTTCGTGAAACAATTCAAGGCATTGGTTACACACGCGCAAAATACGGATTCGATGCAGAAACTTGTGCAGTTTTAACATCTATCGATGAGCAATCTGCTGACATCGCTATGGGTGTTGACCAAGCGCTAGAAGCACGCGAAGGTCAAATGACTGACGCTGAGATTGAGGCAATTGGTGCAGGAGACCAAGGTTTAATGTTTGGTTTCGCATGTAATGAAACACAAGAGTTAATGCCACTTCCAATCTCGCTTGCTCACAAATTAGCTCGCCGTTTAACTGAAGTACGTAAAGATGATACATTATCATACCTACGTCCGGATGGAAAAACGCAAGTTACAGTTGAGTATGATGAAAATGGTAAACCAGTACGTGTTGATACTATCGTAATTTCTACACAACATCACCCAGATGTTACATGGGAAGAAATCGATCGCGACTTAAAAGAGCACGTAATTAAAGCTGTAGTACCAGCAGAATTAATCGATGGAGAAACAAAATTCTTCATTAACCCAACTGGCCGCTTCGTAATTGGTGGACCACAAGGTGATGCTGGTTTAACAGGACGTAAAATCATCGTTGATACTTACGGTGGATACGCTCGCCATGGTGGCGGTGCATTCTCTGGTAAAGATGCAACGAAAGTTGACCGTTCAGCAGCATATGCAGCTCGTTATGTTGCGAAAAACATCGTAGCAGCTGGTCTTGCTGAAAAAGCAGAAGTACAACTTGCATACGCAATCGGTGTAGCGCAACCAGTATCAATTTCAGTTGATACATTCGGCACTGGTAAAGTATCTGAAGACGTATTAGTAGAACTAGTTCGTAACAACTTCGATCTTCGCCCAGCTGGTATTATTAAAATGCTAGACTTACGTCGCCCAATTTACAAACAAACAGCAGCTTACGGCCACTTCGGACGTACTGATGTAGATCTAACATGGGAACGTACAGACAAAGCTGCAGCTTTAAAAGAGCAAGCTGGTCTATAATATATGAAAAAAAGCTTTGCGCTCACGGCGCAAAGCTTTTTTTATTTTGTTTTACTTACAATTTGAATGCATGATTTGCAATATACTTCTCCATCTAGCTCAATATACTTTTTCATATTCGTCATGCCATTTGCCGGAAGCGGCATATGAATCCATGCTTTTTCATATGTTTGTATTTCTTTTTGGCATGATTTACAAACAGTTGGCTTTTTTGAAACATGTGAAATCAACCTTTCATTTGACGTGCTTTGCCCGCACAAAATGCACTGCTTAGTAAAAATAGCGTGGCGCATATAATACTTACTAATGTAGCGTATGGAATTGCGCCTTTTAGAGAAAAACCGACAGTGATGGAAGCGATAAATAAGAGGATGAATGTAGTTGTTAATTTTTTGTATAGTTCCATAATAGATAGACCTCCAATTTATTTTTTAGTACAAGTTTTAAAATTGAATTCTATGTATGTAGAAAATATAAAGAGTAGCTAAAGGTATGTAGTCTAAGGAGTATAAGAAAGTACATTTTCCTTTTTGTGGGTTAGTATACTTATATTGTATCATGGCGTATTGTTGGCTTCATACATAATTGTGTAAACATATGTATGATAAAATGAAGAAAAGTCTTTAAGAAAGGAAAGATAAAAAAATGAGCGTAACCGAACATAAAAAACAAGCGCCAAAAGAAGTGCGCTGCAAGATCATAACGATTTCTGATACACGTACAGAAGAGACGGATAAGAGCGGACAACTATTACATACATTGTTAAAAGAAGCAGGCCATACAGTGACATCTTATGAAATTGTAAAAGATGATAAAGAAAGTATTCAGCAAGCGGTGTTAGCTGGTTATCACAGAGAAGATGTTGATGTCGTGTTAACAAATGGTGGTACTGGAATTACGAAACGTGATGTGACGATTGAAGCGGTATCAGCGTTATTACATAAAGAAATTGTCGGGTTTGGTGAGTTGTTCCGCATGATTAGTTATTTGGAGGATATCGGAAGTAGCGCAATGTTAAGTAGAGCGATTGGCGGTACAATTGGCCGCAAAGTTGTCTTTTCCATGCCAGGGTCTAGCGGAGCAGTTCGTCTTGCGATGAATAAATTGATTTTACCGGAATTAGGTCATATTACATTTGAGCTACATCGACAATGAGTAAGTGGGCTGGAATTGTATTAGCAGGTGGTATGTCGAGTAGATTCGGTGAGCCGAAAGCGCTAGCGAGTTGGCAAGGTAGTACGTTTATTGAACATATTGTGAAAGTGATGACAAATGCGCTTCAAGAAGTTGTAGTCATTAGTCATTCGGATCTAAAAGAGCGAGTAGAGCAACTTGTACAAGTTGCTGTTATTGAAGATATTCCGCATTATAAAGGAAATGGCCCACTTGCTGGAATTGTATCAGGAATGGAATATATAGAAGCAGATTGGTACGCTATTATGCCATGTGATGCGCCAAATGTTTCGCATGAGTGGTTTACCATTTTATTAGAGAAAACAAGCAATGAATATGATGCGATTGTACCTATTATTAATGGAAGAAAACAACCGTTACTTGCAGCGTACCATAACCGCGTGAAAGAAAAGATTTATGCTTTACTTCAGGAAGAAAAAAGAAGTATGGGCCAGCTTTTATCACAATGTAATGTGAAATATATTGCTGGTGAAGATGTACAAGCAAATGCGGATTGGTTTATAAATGTGAATACGAAAGAAGAATATGTGCAGGCTCAAAAAGACCTTTCAAATGAATGAAAGGTTTTTTTGATATACAGAAATTGGAGAACAATTACTGTATAAAGGTATGTGAGTAAGTTGATTTTAAGGGGAATCTCTTAAAATCACTATACAGTTAAAATATTGTATAACCATATATTAATTTTTATGGGTTTTTATTACAAGTCTGTTTAGTTATGTATCTTTTTGTTATAATGAATATAGAAATAAAGTGATACTTCACCTTATGTATCATTTAGTAAACTAAAATTTATAACTGTGTAATAAACTCCCTCCGTTTTTGAAGGGAGTTTTTCTGTTTAAGCGAGTAATTCTGATGCGGTGTTCTGAAGGACTTCTTCATATTGGTCAAGTAACCCACGAAAAATCTCATCCCAGCTTTTGGTTTTCGCATAAGACGAAGCCGCTATGCCCATTTGTATAAGTTGCTCTTCATTTTGCAGTAAAGAATAAATGGATGATAGAAATGCGTCCTCGTTTTTGGGTGGACAAAGAACTCCCGTTTTTCCATCAGTAATAATATTTTTAACTCCACCACTATTTGCACCGATGACAGGTGTACCGCATGCAAGCGATTCAAGTACAACATTTCCAAATGTTTCAGTAGCTGATGGAAATACCATCATGTTAGAACAAGCATATGCTTCAGCTAAATCCACGCCCTGTAAATAGCCAGTAAACGTGACATTTGTTTTCGGAACAGTTTCACGAAGGCTTGTTGCTAGAGGACCGTCTCCTGCTATAAGCCAATGAATATCGTTTCGAGTATGCGCGGATTTAACGATAAGATTTTGCAACGTATCGATATCTTTTTCGGGGGCAATCCGTCCAACATAGGAAAGGACATACTTCGCTGTAATATTATATTTTTTCCGGAATATTTCTGTATTGTAAGCGGGATGAAAAAGATTGCAATCTACACCCCGTCCCCAAATAGAGAGAGCCTGAAAGCCTTTGTGTTTTAATTGATGTAATGTTTCAGGAGAGGGGACAAAATTTTTTTGCATATGACTATGAAACCACTTTAAATAATTCCAAAGCATATTAGAGAGGAATTCGATTTTGTAATAACGTAAATAGGCATCGAAATCAGTATGATAAGAACCGACAACTGGGATGTTTAACTTTTTTGCATAATACAATCCACACAGTCCCATGTTGAAAGGTGTAGCAATGTGAATCATGTCAGGTTTAAAGGAAAGAAGTTCTCGTCTAATGCGCGGAGTAGGAAAAGAAAAGCGACATTCTGGATATAATATTGTTAATGGGATACTTCTCATCTTGTTCACATTCGCTACGAAATTATCTTCAGCTGTATGCTGAGGGGCGAAAACAGAATAGGCGATTTTTTCTTTCTGAAAATATCGTGTTAACCGCTCTAACGTTTTCGCAACCCCGTTCACTTGTGGCGTAAAAGTATCGGTAAAAATGGCGACTCTCATCATATCACTCCTTTATCCGACATTAACGGGCAGTAAAACTCCCACCTCCAAATTCGGCTGGTGCAAAGAAGCTAGGTGGGAGATCAACTGCCCGTAAACGTCCGATTGGTTCAACTAATAATCAGTGGGGGATGAACAAAACCCCCACTGATTATAGGTTCACTTTATGTGAAAAGTGGGATGAATTGATAAAAAGAGATGATGCCAGAGCAAGTGCCTAGGCACATACCGACGAATACATCAGACGGATAGTGAAGCCCTAAATAAATGCGCGAAATACCGACGCATAATGCTAACGGTAATAGGAAAATAAGTAAGTTTGGATTATAGCAAATAAATGGAATAAAGACAGAGAAAACGGCTGTTGTATGACCAGACGGGAAAGAGTGGTCTTGTAATGGATGGACTGGATATTTTGCATCCTGAATTGTTAAATAAGGACGTTTTCGTGGATACCATCTTTTTAATATTTGCACAGGAATATGGCTAATTGCTAACGAAATAGCAGTTGCAATTGCAGCTTGATGCAAAGTTCCACTTGCAAAAATTAAAAAGAACAGTGTGAGTGCGATAGAGAAAGTCGCGCCACCGATATGAGTAATATTGCTGAAAAAGATATTTAACGTTTTTTGATCAAAGTAGCGGTTAATTCCTTTGAAAATGTAACACTCTATTTTATATAATCCACTGACCTTCATGAAAATTCTCCTCCCTCATCTACATATATATGGAGATATTAGCTTTTATTTTAATAAGATTTTGTTGAGGGAGTAATAATGTTTTGTAAAGAAAAAGTTAGATTTTATATAAAAAAAGCTGCCAGTGTTATGGCAGCAGTAAAATCATTTTTGTAGTGATTTATAATATTGACCTTTTTCAACGTATTGCGTGCGAATTCGCTCCATGTCTTTACGGTCTTCCTCTGTTAATTCACGAACGACTTTCGCTGGACGACCGAAAGCTAACGTGTTCGGCGGGATTTTCTTTCCTTGTGAAACGAGGCTGCCAGCACCGATAAAGGCTCCTTCGCCAATTTCAGCACCATCTAATATAATAGATCCCATTCCAATTAAAGCATCTTTTTTAATATGACAGCTATGTAAAATAACTTGATGCCCAACTGTAACGTCATCTTCTAAAATAAGAGGATACTGTGGGCTTTGGTGGAGTGTACATTGATCTTGTACATTTACCCGGTCTCCGATGATTGTTGGTGAAACATCGCCGCGTATGACTGTATTAAACCAAATACTTGATTCTTCGCCAACGGAAACATCACCTGTAATGGTAACGTAGTCAGCGATAAAAGCACTACTCGCAATTTTCGGATTTTTTTCTTTATAAGGATATATCATGTAAAGCCTTCCTTTCCTAGAGACTAGTTTCAGTGTACCAAATTATGAAAAAGAGTGAAATGGAGGAGAGCCGTATGTGGAATTATGAAGCTGAAGAAGCAAAGGCTGTAATCGTTATCGTGCACGGTGCAATGGAATATCACGGACGCTATGAAGCCGTTGCGGAAATGTGGAATCATATCGGCTATCATGTCGTGATGGGAGACCTTCCGTCACACGGAACGACTTCAAGAAATAGAGGACATATTGATTCGTTTGATGAATACATAGAGGAAGTTAAATTATGGGTGAAAGAGGCAAGAAAGTATCGGTTACCTATTTTTCTATTTGGTCATAGTATGGGTGGTCTTATTGTCATTCGTATGATGCAAGAAACGAAGAGAGAAGATGTAGACGGCATTATTTTAAGTTCGCCATGTTTAGGCGCATTAGCTGGACCTTCAGCACCGCTTCAAGCTGCCTCAAAAATATTAAATATTATCGCTCCAAAATTGCAATTCGCAACGAATCTTACAGTGGAAATGTCAACTCGTAATCATGAAGTGAGAGATGCGATGGAGAATGATTCATTGTTCTTGCGCAAAGTATCAGTACGTTGGTATAGTGAATTGATTAAGTCTATTGAAATTGCCCATAAGAAAATAGATGATTTTCCAGATGTTCCGCTCTTGCTAATGCAAGCATGTGAGGATAAACTTGTAGATAAAACACGTGTCCGTACTTGGTTTGATAATGTTAAAATAAGTGATAAGGCTTTTAAAGAATGGCTGAATTGTTATCATGAGTTATTAAATGAGTATGAGCGTGATGAAATTTTGAATTATATTCAGTCATTTACTGAAATACGCATCAATAACATAATAGAAACAAATAAGTAAATTATTTGTACATTGAATAGAGGAGATGAAGGAAGAAGTGAACGTACCGAGTAATCCCATAACGCTCATGGCGAAAGTATACCGTGATGTGTTTCCGGTTGTACACCATGAGCTAGCGATGTGGAAAGAGCGTGCCTACCATATTCCGAATGATGAGCTTCATAGTCAGGCAATCGCAAGTATTGAGCATAAAACGTTTCATTGCGAGGGCGGTGGCATTTTAGCGCTATTAGCAAATGAACACCGAGAGGAATGTATTCGTTTTATCGTAGCGTATCAAACGATCAGCGACTATTTAGATAATTTATGTGATCGCAGTACATCACTTGATCCAAATGATTTTGCCGCGTTGCATGAATCTATGTTAATGGCATTATCACCTGAAGTAGAAGGTGGCGGTAATTATTATCGCTATCGTGATGATCAAGATGATGGTGGTTATTTAGACGAACTTGTTGAAACATGCCAAGATGTTTTAAAGAAAACGAAGCACTATGACAAAATTGCTCCTATTCTTCATGAACTTGCTTGTTATTATTGTGATTTGCAAATTCATAAACATGTGAAATTAGAAGAAAGAGAACCACGATTACAAACATGGTTTGAAGCGCATAAAGAAAACTTACCGGAGATGAGTTGGTTTGAATTTTCAGCATGTGCTGGTTCTACACTTGGAATCTTCTGTCTTGTCGCATATGCCTTTCATGATGAATTACATGATGAAGATATTGCGAAAATTAGACAAGGGTACTTCCCTTACGTACAAGGACTTCATATTTTACTTGATTATTTCATTGATCAAGAAGAAGACCGTATAGGTGGAGATTTAAATTTCTGTAGTTATTACGAAAATGAGCAAGTGATATTAGATCGTATGAAACATTTTGTAGAAGAAGCAGAGAAGAGCATTGGTGACTTGCCTCATGCGAAGTTTCATCGCCTTATAAGCCGAGGATTACTTGGTATTTATTTATCAGATCAAAAAGTATCAGCACAAAAGAATATGCACAAAATGGCACGGCGCATTGTAAAATACGGGGGCCTCACTTCACGATTCTTCTATTGGAACGGGAAGATGTACCGAAAGAAAACAGCGCAGTGATGAAGAAAACCACTCATGTAGAGTGGTTTTTGTTATAATATGGTAAAGGTGGTGGCGAAATGAAGCAATTATTTCAAACGCTATATGACTATATTGAAATAACGTTACTCGTGCTACTTTCCGTTTCATTTGTAACTGGAATGTATATGATGATGAATAGGCCAAGTGGTCCTACTATGATGGATTATGTGCCACAAGTAATAATTGGCACAATTATTATAGTAGATATTGTCTTTTTAATAAGTGGTAGAAAAAAAGAAAATAGTAAATAAAAAGCATTTGTACAGGGTAGTACAAATGCTTTTTCATTATGATCGTATTTTTGAAAAGACATATATAAGAAGTTCAACCGCGAAAATAACTAACACAGACAGTCCAAATAAAGGCATGACAGCGCCTAGTATAACCATCATGATAAAGAAAACGATTATGCTTTTCTTATCTTTTTGCTTTGGCGGTGCTGCTAATTTTCCTTTCGGTTTTCTTGCTAACCACATTTTTATTCCGTAATAAATGAGAAGTAATAAAGATAATGTCGTTAGTAAGCATAATATTTTATTTGGCCATCCGAATAAATGACCTTCGTGAAGCGGGATACCGTAAGTGAACCATTGTGCAAGTAAGCCATAATCACGATAGTCCGTTTTGGAAATGAGCTCTCCGCTATATTGATCAAAGTAAGCTGTTATTTCTTCATTTGGTGCCACATCCATGCCCGTAATACCAGAACCGCTTGATTTCGAAACGGTGAATACCCCTTTCGGATCAGTTGGTAGTGAGATAACGTATGGCTTATTTATTTCAATTCCTTTTTGTAATGTATCAACTGAAATTGCTTTCGGTTCATTCGAATTCGATTCAGGAGGAGCTTCTTTTCTAGTTGCCCACGGCAATTCTTTTACTTTCGATTCAGGCGGTGCCATATACAACTTTGGATATCCAATTGATTCATTCGACGATGCGATTTTATAAATTTGGTTGCCCATAAATCCTGACCACGGCAATCCAGATGCGACTAGCAGAACGAGAGGAATTGTAAATATAATACCGATAATAGAATGACGTCGTTTTGCTTTTTCTCGCTTATTGGATGCTGGTGTGTTTTTGAACTGGCGAATACTCATATAGAGCCCAGTAGCAATTAAGAAGATTGTCCAGCATGCCGCAAGTTCTACAGTATAGTTGACGACAGTGCCACCAACTAAAAGAGAACTATGTAATTCACGCATTATATTCGCAAACGTTTCACTTACATTTTGATCCCCAACAATTTGATTATTGCTATCTAAATACACATACTTTTGTTGTCCAGTATACTCATTTGCAATCGTAAGTCTCGTATTATAATCCCCATTAAACTCACTAATTTTCGCCACATTATAATGTGGATATTTTTTCTCTGTTAAGGAAATAGAATCAGCCATCGAAATAGATTCTGTTTGAGCACTCTTCCCAAAATATAAATCTTTATAGATGAAATCTTCAACTTCCTCCCGAAATAAATACCCAATTCCGCTCAGTGACAACGTAATAAGAAGCGGTGTAATAAAAAGCCCAGCATAAAAATGCCAACGCCAAAAAATGTAATGAAGCGAACGATTTACTTTCATACTTTCAGTTCCCCTAACCTTCCCTATATGAATAACTACTTATTTAATATAGCGAGATTAAGTGTGATTACTTTGAAAGAATTGTGAAGAAAGTTAAAAGTTTTGGAGAGCTGGCTGGGAATTTTGTTAGTAAAGCGATAATCTATTATGACAATAAAATTTTTAAAACGTTTTAAGATAGTTCAAAAGTAGAAATCTTCAATTTTGAAGATGTTTTTTTATATACCATGATTAAATACTAGCTTGACTATAACGTAGCGTCATAGATTAAGTTGTTCTTAGGAGGTGGATTAATCTGATTACTACGGGGGATGTAAAGAAAGTTACAGGTTTAACAGAAAGGACAATACGATATTATAGTGAATTGAACTTAATTACGCCAAAAAGAAATAATATAGGACAAATTCATTTATCAAGAAAGGATTTATTAGACTTAATTAAAATCCTGAATCTAAAGATAGTAGGAAAAAATTTAAAATTTATCGGCAGTCTAAATTTAAATGAACTGAGTATTAAAGATACAAGTCTTCAGCTTGATGAAATGTACAATGATTTAGAGTGTGTACTTATATCTTTAAACCATCTAGAGAATAGCAACGATGAAGATAGTATATTAAATGCTCTTAAACTTGTTCACGTAGTTAATGATAAGTACATGATGAAACGGGGATATTTATGAAATTTTTTATAGAAGATACTATAAGTCAATATGATATATTACTTTCACTATCACCTGAAGAAAGGGAGAATTTTTTTAGGCATACAATGATGAAACCATTTGAAGGAATGTGGAATGCAATTAATGTACCGATGAAATCTAAGGATCCAAAAGGTTATGACGTCATGATGGCAACACGAATGCTAGGGTATTTAGATATAAACGAGACAAAATTAGCAGAAGAAGCATTAAATGATTTGAAGAAGATGAATGCATTAAAAATTGCTGAAAAAACTTTAAAAGAATGTATAGATTTCTCTTCTGAGCATGATTTAAGAGTAAGTGCAGAGGAACTGAGATTTGGTATGTATATTGCAGACCCAAAAAAATTAAAAAATCAAAACAGTTATACTGGTTTTGGTGGTATTCCTGGTTATGTTATAGCAATAATTCGCCCGAATAGCTACAATGTTCCAAGATTTCCAGCACTCATTGCACATGAATTTCATCATAATTTACGATTCTCTTATTTTGAATGGAATCATGGAGATGTAACCGTAGCTGATTATATAATTATTGAGGGACTCGCCGATTCTTTTGCTACCGCATTGTATGGTAAAGAATTTTTAGGGCCATGGGTTACTTCAATTGACAATGAAGACCTTGAATACTCTATTTACGTAATAAAAGAAGGGCTTAATGTGAAAGGGTTTGCGGAGGTAAGTAGCTATATGTTTGGAGATGATTTCGCCAAAAAAGAAGGTTATCAACCAGTAGGCTTATCAACCGGTGCGGGTTATGCTGTAGGGTATCACATTGTGCAGTCTTTTATGAAAAATAATAATGTTACAATCCAAGAAGCTACATTGTTAAGTACAGAAGAAATAATAAAGGGGTCTAATGTTTTTTTAGGTAATTGTATTTTGAAAGACGCTATTGTTTCTAAAAGTTATGAATTCTTATGTGGATTTGGAAATTAAGTAAGCATAATACCATCCGTAAGAACGGTACTATGCTTATTTATAGTTTTAAATTTAATCAATTTTATTATAATTATACATCCGTGTTCAATTGCCGAGACATACAATGTTCTATGCAAAGTGTAGTTGAATGAATTAGCTCTTCATCTCCTTTTTGTAGCCTGATTTGAAGCGCTTTTTGAAAACAAGTAAGGGCGGTGTGGAAGTCACCTTCATCTAATTTACTTTTTCCGTAATGTTGGTAGAAAAAATCTTCATAAGCGGGTAAGTCTAGCAGTGTTTGTAGAAGTTCGGCAAAGATTGTATTTGCAGCAGAAAAATTTCTTTCCCAATGATATGTATGTGCGAGTCGAAGTTTGTTAATAAAGAGCCCTTGGATGTTGTCTGTTTGTGTGTAATATACAATGGCCTTCTGTAAGTAATACTTACTGTCAGAAAGGTTGCCAGTGATTCGTTCATAAACACCGATTAATCCGCAGTTTTTCCCATATAACGGTCCTTCATGTAAATGCTCTTTCAAAAGTACAATCCCTTGCTTCATTTCAACAAGGGATAAAGGTTTTTCTCTAAGGTTTTCATCAAACGTGTATCCCATTTCAAAAGGTATATTCATTGGGACCTCCTTATATTTTCTACATACATCCTAACAACCGCTTTCGCAAGACATTGGGAAGAATCAACAAAATCCTCACTCGCCACCACATTCAAATCAGTACATGCGATAATTGCAGTATCAACTTCATCTTTCAATTGTAAAACGAGCGCATTCCATAATTCGCGAGCTTTTTCAATTTCTCCGCCTTTAATACAAGAAATAATTTGATTAATGCTTTCTTGCCATTTTTCATGATGAATGTACTCTATATTACGCTTTGCAATCCCATCTTGGTAAATTCCAGCTTGAACAGTTGCTTCTGTTGCGAGAAGAGCGACTCTTTTTGTATTTTCAGGAATTACTTGTAACGTTTCATCGACTATATTTAAAATTGGAATAGAAATAGATTGCTGTAATTCTTTAAAATAAAGATGCGCCGTATTGCAAGGCATAGCGATAAAGCTTGCGCCAGTACTTTCAAGTTTTTGTGCCCCTTCAATAATCGCTTTTTTCATCGCTTCATGATCAATAGGGCGATCCATGTAAAACGGTGTTGGACACGAGTAAATCATCATATGAGGAAAGTCTATATCATGTTTTGCTCCATATATTGTTTGGCACTCTGCTACAACTGTATCAACGAATGGTCCAGTTGATTTTGGCCCCATTCCTGCTAGTATTCCAATCATTGTTTCGTCTCCTTTAATATGTAATTAAAAACGTTTTTTGCGAACGATAAAAAGAAATAAGGTAAATAATAAAAATGAATATACGATAGCCCAAGCTGTGAGCCATAGCGTGTGAGTCAGTATATTATATTTGTATTGTCCAAGCATTAGAAAGCTTTCGACAGGTGGTAAAAACCATAAGAACTCTTTTTTAAACCGGATAGATGCAATCGTTATAAGCAATATAAATGTAAGGCTAAGCCAAGCAGTGCCTGCTTTTTGAATCGTATTTCTAGTAAATAATGTTGCGATTGAAATTCCTAGTATAGAGAAAGACATGTGAGAGAGAAATCCGACTAGAAATAAAGAAACTGTCATTTTCTCATTAAACATTTGCAAAATAATGGGATAGATTACGGATATAAAAGATAATACAGTACAAATGAGAAGAGCCGTAATATATTTACCAACGTATAATGCGGAAATGTTATTTGTATGTGAAATAGTGATTTGCTCTTGTACAGGGTCTTCGGTATGAAAAATTGTGACTGTAATCCAGGCAGATAATAAATAAAGCGCGAGAGCTGTTTCTAAATATGTCGGTACAATAGGAGTCGGTTTATACGCATATACAAAAAGTAAGTTCATGAAGTACATCGCAATAGGAGGGACGTACTTATACGATTTTGTATAGTCGAGAAAGTGATAACGAATAAGAGCAAACATAATAAACCTTCTTTCGATTTAAAAGTTAGGTTGTAGCAGTGTGATAGATGCTTTTTTATGTAATAAAAACTGAAGTATGTCATTTGTATGTTCTTTTTTGATGTGCAATTGAATAAGGTTTTGATTTGAATTGTGTGCAACGTGTATAAAACCGGATTGTTTTTGTAGTTCTATCGCTGAAAATGTTTCGTGAACGATTGCTTCAATATAGACTTGTTCTGCTCCTTTTTGTGCAGAGATATTTTCTGTAATTGTATGATTTGCTAACGTCACAATTCTATCAGCGAAGTTTTCTAATAGTTGTTTTTCGTGACATGTAAATAACACGGATATACCTTGTTGTTTTAATGAGAGTAAAATATGTTCTAATTCTTGCTGAGAGTTAGGATCGAGCCCAGAAAGCGGTTCGTCTAAAATTAATAAATGGACGTCCGTAAGTAATGCTTGCATAATGCCTGTTTTTTGTTTCATGCCTTTTGAAAAGTTTCGTACAACGGAATGTCTTGCATGCTGTAAATGAAAAGATTCCAGAAGCAGCGGAATTTTATCTTTTACATATTTTGTTGATAAACCGTGAATGTGGCCGAGATGAAATAGATAATCTTCTAATGTAAAACGAATCCCTTCAGGAAAATGTTCCGGTACATAGCCGATTTGTATATTTTCTTTTCTTTGAAGTGCCCCTGCCGTAGGTGAAATAAAACCTGCAATTATTTTGAGTAGAGTACTTTTTCCAGTCCCGTTCCCGCCAACAATAGCGAGTGCTTCTCCTTCTGGAATGGATAAATCAATGTTGTCTAGTATAAGTGATTTGCCATATTTCTTTTGAATTCCCCTTAGTTCTACTAGCAAAGTTCTATCCTTCTTTCTTCGAATATTGTATATATCCATTATATAGGAGAATAACAAAAAGACGTGCAATGAGTGCACGTCTTTTTTTGTTATGTTGTGTCGATAAGTCGATATGTTGTGTCGAATCGTCGATATATCGAAAAAATCGTTGATATATCCCGAGTTACGATAGATATAATTAAGAAATCGTTGATATATTATCGTTTCTCAATCGCCACAATAAATGGTGGGTTATTTTGCTGATTAATAAAGCCGTAGCGCAGTACGTGAGCTTGTTTTTGATCTAGTTCTTCTGCGAATTTGAGAACAGCGTCGCGTTCTACTTGTCCTTCTGGGTGTCCGTGGTAAATGACAAGGACGATGATCCCTTCAGGTGCCATTACTTCTAATAATTGTTCAATCGCCGAAATTGTTGAGTTCGGTTTTGTAACGATATGCTTGTCTCCGCCTGGAAGGTAACCTAAGTTGAAGATTGCGCCTGTTACTTTTCCCTTTGCATCTTCTGGTAATACGGATAGCAGTGTATCGTGACTATCGTGAACTAAAACAGTACGTTCGAAAAGTTCTTTTTCTTTTAAACGGGTCGTCGAGCTTTCAATTGCTTCTTTTTGAATATCAAATCCAAATACTTTTCCGTTTTCTCCAACGATTTCAGCTAGGAAGCAAGTGTCATGTCCATTTCCTAAAGTTGCATCTACAGCGTAATCGCCTTCTTTTACTGCCGTTTGCAGAAGCGAGCGAGCAAACGGTAATACACGTTCTAATTTCATTTTTGTTTCTCCTCATTTGCATATTTTCCTTGCCAGCTTCCGCGGCGTACAAATTCTGCATCGATGGAATTTAATACTTCCCATTTATTTAAGCTCCACATTGGGCCGATCATTAAATCAGGTGGACCGTCACCTGTGATGCGGTGCACAATTACGTCTTCAGGAATAATTTCAAGTTGGTCAACAACGAGACTTACGTAATCCTCAAGAGAAAGGAACTCGAGTTGTCCTTTTTCATATTGTTTTACCATTGGCGTTCCTTTTAATAAATGAAGTAAATGAATTTTAATTCCTTGTACGTCAAGCTTTGCTACTTCGCGAGCTGTTTTCATCATCATGTCGTAATCCTCAAGTGGAAGACCGTTAATAATATGAGAGCAAACTCTAATGCCATGCTTGCGTAATTTATTTACACCTTCCACATAAGAAGGATAATCGTGAGCGCGGTTAATAAGGTTTGCAGTACGTTCATGAACAGTTTGTAGTCCGAGTTCAACCCAAAGGTATGTGCGCTTATTTAAGTCCGCTAAATATGCAACGACATCGTCTGGTAAACAATCTGGGCGAGTCGCGATAGAAAGACCAACAACGTCTTTTTCAGCTAGAAGCGGTTCGAATTTTTCTTTTAACACTTCAAGTGGTGCGTGTGTATTTGTATACGCCTGGAAATAAGCGATACATTTTCCGTCTTTCCACTTTGAGCGCATTTTTTCTTTCATTTCATGATATTGCGTTATAACATCATCGCGGCGATCGCCAGCGAAGTCACCAGATCCGGCAGCACTACAAAATGTACAACCGCCATAAGCAACTGTACCGTCACGGTTCGGACAATCGAAGCCAGCATCTAATGAAACTTTAAAGATTTTTTCACCAAATTCATTTCGTAAATGGTAATTCCATGTATGATAACGTTTATTGTCGTTTGTATATGGAAAAGGGTTTTGGACCTTCATTACTTTCCCTCCTAAGCCGAGTCAAAATGAAACAAAATCCATTATAACATACTCATAAGGTTCATATGGAAGGGACACACTAAAGGGGAATTGAAGCAAGGAGGGACAATTATGGCAGAGCGTCAATCACTTGAATCGTATATTACACAAGCGGAACAAGCTGTGGAATATGCGAAAGAACAATTAGACCAAGGTATGAGACAAGAGCATTACAATACGATGGAGTATTCGGATGCGCAGTTAAAATTAGAACAAGCATATAACGATTTACAAACGATGCAACAACATGCGAATGATGAGCAACGTGAGCAATTAAATAGAGCACGCATGGCAATTCGCCAACTGCAACATCAAATGATTATTACACCGCACTAAGAAGGAGTGAATGTAATGGCGAAACGTTCAGATCAAAATAACCCAGAGCAAAAAACGCAAAATGGACATAACGCTGAATTTTCAAATGAGCTTGATCCAGTTGTTCAAGTAAAACAACGCAACAGTAAAAAAGGACAACCTCAAAGATCAAAGCAATCAGAGTAAACCAGGTCGCAATATGACCTGGTTTTATTTTGCTATATGACAATAATGTAAGATTTCTGTAAGGTTTGTCGATAGTTGTAAGATAACATCTCTAGTAGAGTAAGGGAGGATTAAATTTTGGACAAGGAGTTGCTTTATGGGGAACAACATTACAAACAAACGAATTGATGAGTTAGATTACATTCGTGGCTTTGCGCTACTGGGAATTATTTTAGTAAATATTCTTGCACTACTTAACATTAAAATTCCAGATCCTAATACAGTAGATGCTAGCTATCAAAGGTTTCTATACTTATTTGTAGAAGGTCGTTTCTTCTCGATTTTCTCATTCTTATTTGGAGTGGGATTCTATATCTTTATCTCGAGAGCAATTGCAAAAGGGAAAAATGGATATGTTCTATTTTTACGCCGTCTAGTTGCGCTATTTATTTTCGGTTTGCTTCATTACATGTTTCAGCCTGGCGAAGCGTTAACGTTATATGCAATCTGCGGGTTAATCGTTTTACCATTTTATAAAGCGAAAAAAGAAGTGAACTTAATAATTGGTCTTATTTTGACAATTGCTTTTAGTGTGATGGGCGTTAAAGAACTATTACCACTTGGCTTAATTTTATTAGGTCTTGCTGCAGGGCAATATCGTGTATTTGAAAACCTCTCACAAAACATAAAGAAAGTCGCTATTTTTACAGGTGTTATGTTCGTTTTAAGCGTCGTAGCTATATGGTATCAATATGGGCATGTTCCTGCTGAGCCATTTGTAAATATGATAATTATGACTGAGGATGGAACAATGGATGCTGCAGGTCAATTCTTAAAAATTGGTGTTACAGTTGGACCAATTATTTCAGCTTTCTATGTAGGAGCATTAATTTTATTACTTCAGTTAAAACTAGTTCAAACATTGTTAGCACCACTCAAATACTACGGTCGTATGGCATTAACAAATTACATTGGACAAACGGCAATGATTTTAATTGCTGGTAGCGTATTTCACTTCGCAGAAAACTTAACATACATGCAGACGTTATATGTATGTATCGCAATTTATGCAATTCAAATTGTGTTTAGTGTAATTTGGATGAAAATCTTTAAAATGGGTCCGTTAGAATGGATTTGGCGTGTTATTACGTATTGGACGGTAACGCCTTTAAAAAAATAAAGAGAGAAGTGGGCTGTTCCTTTCGCGGAACAGCCTATTTTTATTGTCATCTTTTGTCGATAAGTCGATATATTTTGAAAATCGCTGATAAAAGTGTAAGAACCGCTGATATATTTGAAAAATCGCTAATAAAATTTCATTTACCAATGAAGTTGATCAAAAAGAAAAAACGAACCTTACACGCCCACCTTTGTTATATTACAAAAGTGTAAGGTAATTGTAATGTTAACAAATAGCAGTTCATCTCCAAAAGGCGCAAAATAGGTAATGGAAAAACAAGCGTAGGAGGATATATATGACGAAACCAGTTGTAGACGTGAAAAACGTTCAAAAAGTGTACGGTAAAAAAGGTGAGAACCAATCACATGCATTAAAAGGTGTATCATTCTCAATTCAAGAGGGTGAGTTTGTTGGGATTATGGGACCATCTGGTTCTGGTAAAACGACATTATTAAATGTAATTTCAACGCTAGATAAAGCAACGGGCGGCGTTGTTGAAATTGCAGGAACGGATATTACACAAATGAAGCAAGGTGAGCTTTCAGATTTCCGTTCACAAAAATTAGGATTCATCTTCCAAGACTTTAACTTATTAGAGAACTTATCTATTTACGAAAACATTGCACTTCCACTTTCTCTTCAAGGTGTCTCGTCGCGAAATATTGGGCCAAAAGTAGAGAAGGTAGCAGATATGTTAGGCATTTCAGCAATACTTCAAAAGTATCCATCTGAAGTATCTGGTGGACAGAAACAACGTTCAGCAGCGGCGCGCGCACTTGTGCATGAGCCTGCAATTATTTTAGGGGACGAGCCAACAGGAGCGCTTGATTCTAAAAATGCAACGAGTTTACTTGATGCGATGACAAACTTAAATAAAGATCAAGGTGTATCGATTATGATGGTTACACATGATCCGTACAGTGCAAGTTACTGTCAGCGTATTTTATTCATTCAAGATGGTGAGCTATATAAAGAAATTCACCGCGGTGGTACACGTGAAGAATTTTATAAAGAGATTTTAGATGTGCTTGCAGACTTAGGCACACAAAAAGCGTAAGAAAGGAGGCTCCAGTATGTTATTTAAACTTTCCATGTCAGGACTGAAAAGTAAGCTGAAAGATTACATCGTCTTACTTGTCGGCCTTGTCATGTCGATTTCAATTTTTTATATGTTCCAAACGTTAGCGCTGAATAAAGCGTTTATCGAATCTAACTCAGTTATTCAATCGATTGGATTTGTATTCCAAGCAGGTTCATTTTTACTCGCTATTATAACGTTCTTCTATATTTTATATGCGAACTCTTTCTTATTATCTCTTCGTCAAAAAGAGTTTGGTATGTATATGATGTTAGGAGCAAAAAAACATAAAGTTACATTACTTATGTTTATCGAAACAATCGTATTAGGCGCTGCGTCTCTTGCGATCGGTATTACAGTTGGTGTAGGACTTGCAGAAGGTATTGGACAGTTATTAATGAAACAATTAGAGTTTGCTGGTGAAGGGTATAAAGCATTTTACCTACCATCTATGACTGTTACTTGTATCTTCTTCTTCGCACTATTTGTATTATCAGCAATTATGAATAGTATTAAGTTATCACGTATTTCTGTATTGCAACTTGTACATGCAGATGCACAAACAGAACGTGTTGCAGTAAAAGGGAAAATGACAGGCGTAGTTGCATTCCTTGCGGTTATTTTATTAGGAATTGGCTATGCATCAATGATTTACATGGAAAAACTAAGAGAAATGGGAATCCTTATTGCATTAATTACAACAACAGCTGGTACTTACATGCTATTTGGATCACTTCTTCCGGTTATTATTAAAAAATTAAAAAGTAATAAAAAACGTAGTGAAAAAGGGCTTAACGCTTTTACATTTGCACAATTAAATTTCCGTATTAATAGTTTAACAAAGGTACTTGCAACAGTAGCAATGTTAGTTGCGCTTGGAGCCGGTGCCATTTCAGGTGGTATGGCGTTTAAAAATAACGTTATAAAAATGGTTGATGGTTTCGTAATATATGATTCAGTAGTTCATAACCCAACAGCTGAAGAAAAGAAAATTTTAGACGGTATTACATTTAAAGAGAAAAGCGAATATCGTTACAAAGTGGATGATAAATACGTTTACTATGTAAAAGAGGATTTAGAGAAAAATCGCCCTTTAGTAAAAGATATGGCAAATATGGAGTCGATGAAGGATTTAGTGAATACGAAGAAAGTTTCAGAGGAACTACCAGTAGGTGCAGTTTCTAGAGAAATGAATGAGAAAGATGCGAACGCTAAAGAACTTCCACAAGAATGGGTTGATGCTTTTAGTACAATTCATCCATATTATATATATGAAGATCATGCAATTAAAATTGTAGATCAAAAAATGTACGATGGGATGAATGGTAAAGAAGGTATAGCATTTATCGGGAAAACAGATGATTTCTTAACATATACAAAAGAATGGAAAAAACTTGACGAGTTGCAGCTAGATAAATATAAAAATGTAACAGCTGAAAGAATGAACAGTAAATATCAATCTTACGATATGTTCTACGGAGTTGCGAGCGGAACAGTATTTATGGGCTTCTTCCTTGGAATTGCTTTCTTAGCAATGATGGCAAGTTGTTTAATGTTTAAAATTCTTTCTGGTGCATCAAAAGATATTACGCGTTATCAAATGCTTCGTAAAATCGGTGTGCGCCGTGAATTATTAACGAAATCCATTTATAAAGAGTTATTCTTAGTCTTCCTATTCCCAGCAATTGTAGGTATCGCCCACGTATTAGTTGGTATGAATATTTTCGGATTTATTTTAATGGATCCTTACTTCCGTATTTGGGTACCAATCGTAATTTTCGTAGTAATTTATGCGATTTATTACTTCATTACAGTTCAATTGTATAAAGGAATTGTTCTTCCGAAAGAAGATTAATACGTAAAAAGCCGAGTGAAAATGCTCGGTTTTTTATATTTTCAGAAAAAAACACTTTAATGTTACTGAAATATATAATAAAATGTAAATAAGTAACATAATATGTGAGTATCAGCAATCGAAAAGTGAAAGGAGGAATCCACTCTAATAGAAAGAAGCTGAACTTGTACCCCCTATTTTTCTACCCACACGACATTTGTACAATCATAAATTTCCAAATGAAAAATTGTCAGATCTAAGTCGTATATTGTGAAAATAATGGATAATACATGGAAATCCTATAGCATGATAAGGTAAAATGAACAGGATAATGAGAAAATTACCGTTCATAAGATGAGGAGAATACATGTATGGAAGTTGTAGAGGCATTAAAAGATATAAGCCAAATTGAGGCTATGAAAAAGTATTTAAAAGAGCATTCACAGCGAGATTATCTTTTATTTGTTATTGGAATTAACACAGGATTAAAGATTACTGAGCTACTTAGTATGAAATTTGAAGAGATATTAAATGAAGATGGAACTGTTAAAGAGTTTTATTCTCTTCCTGTGAAAGATGAAAAGTTTAAACAAGATATTTATTTAAATACAAAAGTAAAAGAAGCACTTTTAGAGTACGTACAATCTATTGATGTGAAAAGAGAAAACTACGTATTTCAATCTAATAAAACGAAAAATTCAATTACACGTCAACAAGCGTATCGTGTAATTCATAATGCTGCTGAAGCGGTTGGGATTGTTGGTAAAATCGGAACAAACTCAATGAGAAAAACGTTTGGATTTCATGCATACAAAAGAGGGATAGCGATTGCACTATTGCAAAAGCATTTCCATCACGCAACGCCATCAGAGACGCTCAAGTATTTAGGAATCTCAAAAGATGAAGAATTTAAAACCGAGATTGATGTTGATTTGTAAAAGCCGTAACTAAAAACTTTAGGAGGCGGGAATATGAATATTCGAGAGAGTGAATTACCGGGCATTGGATGTAAGTTTGAAGTAATTACAAAAGGTAATGAAAAGCTGGTTATTGTTATTCACGATGATGGCCGAAGAGAAATGTATCATTTTGATGCAGATCATGATGAAAGTATTTCAAGTATTTCTCTTCGTGATTCGGAAGCGAGACAAATTGCAGCTATATTGGGCGGAATGGTATATAGACCACAAGCGTTAGACACGATTGAGATGGCTTTTGAAGGATTATCAATTGAATGGTTTAAGGTGGAAAATCATGCACCAGTCGTACAAAAAACAATTGGTAGCTTACATGTCAGAAAAACATATAACGTAACGATTATTGCTATTTTAAAAAAGAATATGAAGAAATTCTTTAATCCAGGTCCAGACTCTATTATTGAAGCTGGCGATATGCTCGTGTTATCAGGCGCGAGACATGAAGTGAAAAGAATTATTAATGAATTGCTTTCATCAGGAGGTGATTCATAATCGATGGATACTTTAATCTTTGAAGTTGGAACTGCGTTAGTATTAGTAGCTTTTGCAGCTATCCTCGCTGCGAAGTTAAAGTTCTCGATTATTCCGTTTCTCATTATACTCGGTATGTTAGTGGGGCCTCATGCCCCCGATTTAGGACTTATCGATTTAAGGTTTATTGAAAGCGGAGAAGTTATTTCCTTCCTCGGCCGCGTTGGCGTCATATTCCTCCTATTCTATTTAGGTTTAGAATTCTCAATAAAAAAATTAATTAAATCAGGAAAATCAATTGCTTTTGGGGGGACTGTCCACATATCACTTAATTTCATATTAGGTTTGCTTTATGGATATGTTATGGGCTTCCCCTTATTAGAGACGTTAATTATTGCTGGAATCATTACAATTTCATCGAGTGCAATTGTTGCAAAAGTAATTGTTGATTTAAGAAGATCTGGTAATAAAGAGACTGAATTAATATTAGGAATCATCATGTTTGATGATATTTTTTTAGCTGTATATTTATCAGTCGTTTCAGGGTTAGTACTCGGTAGTGCCACATCATTTGTAGGTGCTCTTACATCGGTGTTAATTGCAGTAGGATATATGCTACTATTCTTTGTAATCGCTAGAAAAGCTACGCCGTTTTTAAATAAAATATTAGATATTTCCTCAAATGAAATTTTTATTATCGTAATATTCGCTATTTTATTCTTCGTAGCAGGATTTTCAGAAACGATTCATGTCGCTGAGGCAATTGGAGCGTTATTGTTAGGACTCGTCTTTTCTGAAACAGAGCATAGTGATCGGATTGAGAAGCTCGTCGTCCCATTCCGTGATTTCTTTGGAGCCATATTCTTTTTCAGCTTCGGTTTAAGCATAGATCCGTTTTCGCTTGGAGGAGCAGTGTGGTTGGCATTAGGAGCAGTTTTCATTACTCTAATCGGCAATTTTACTGCTGGAATGGTTGCGGGACGTAAAGCCGGGTTATCCCATAAGGCTTCTACGAATATAGGTTTAACACTTGTATCACGCGGGGAATTTTCTATTATTGTAGCGAATATCGGCATTGCCGGTGGCTTAATGGCAGCGATTAAACCGTTCTCTGCTTTATATGTTTTAATATTGGCATCGTTAGGACCGTTATTAACGAAAGAGTCTGGGAGAATATACTCTCTACTAGATAAGGTATTTAAATGGAGTGCTAAAGAACGTGCAAAGCGAGAAAAGGAAGTTGGATAGTATAAAGAGGCTGCATGAACTTCATGCAGCCTCTTTATATATTGTTATTGTTGTCATTTTTTGTCGGTAAGTCGATATATTCTAATAATTGCTGATATATTGCAAGTTGCGCCGATATAATTTGATAATCGCTGATATATTTCGAGTTGCGCCGATATATTTCCAAAATCGCTGATATATTTTCAAAATCGCTGATATATTTTCAAACAGCAATTAATATAATTTCATTTACCGAGAAACCATTATCTGAATTTCATCAACTATTAATCAGTTGCCTTCCTATTTAAAAACGACTACAATTTTACTGTTATAGATGAACGAAAAAATAGAATAGGAGGGGAGACTATGCCAAGGAAAGTATGGCTATTAGTAGCTGGGATGATTATTAATGTCACGGGTGCTTCTTTTTTATGGCCTTTTAATACAATTTATTTGCATGATCACCTAGGGAAATCTTTATCTGTGGCCGGAATGGTATTAATGATCAACTCGCTTACTGGTGTAATCGGAAACTTGCTCGGCGGTGTTTTATTTGATAAATGGGGCGGTTATAAATCAACTTTAGTAGGGATTGTCATTACACTCGTATCGATTTTAGGTCTTGTGTTCTTCCACGGTTGGCCGTTATATGTTGTGTGGCTAGCGTTAATCGGCTTTGGTTCTGGAATGGTCTTCCCATCGATGTATGCGATGGTTGGTACGGTTTGGCCAGAGGGCGGAAGACGAGCATTTAATGCGATGTATGTTGGACAAAACGTTGGTATTGCGATTGGAACAGCGTGTGGTGGATTAGTTGCATCGTATCGTTTTGATTATATTTTCTTAGCAAACTTTATTTTATACTTTGTTTTCTTCTTAATTGCTTTTATTGGATTCCGTGGTATGGAAGATAAGAAAGAGCAAGGAGTGCAAAAAGAAGTTGAAACGAAAAAAGGTTGGTCGCTTACACCTGGATTCAAAGCACTTCTTATCGTATGTGTAGCATATGCTTTATGCTGGGTTACATACGTACAGTGGCAAGGAGCAATTGCGACACATATGCAAGAGTTAAATATTAGTCTTCGTCACTATAGTTTATTATGGACGATAAACGGAGCGATGATCGTTTGTGCACAGCCACTAGTTAGTATGTTAATTCGCTGGATGAAGCGTTCGTTAAAACAACAAATTATGATTGGAATTCTTATTTTTGCGGTGTCATTCATTGTATTAAGTCAAGCGCAGCAATTTACGATGTTCCTCGTTGCGATGGTAACATTAACAATTGGTGAGTTATTCGTATGGCCAGCAGTTCCAACGATTGCAAATATACTTGCGCCAAAAGATAAGTTAGGGTTTTATCAAGGTGTTGTAAATAGTGCGGCGACTGTAGGGAAAATGTTCGGGCCGGTCGTTGGCGGAGCAATTGTGGATTTATACAATATGGAAGTATTGTTTATAGCAATCATGGTAATGCTTGTAGTAGCGCTTATCGCAACGAGTATTTATGATAAACGAGTAAAAGTAGAAGAAACAGTTGAAGAAAAAATTGCAGTTTAGTTTGACGGAACATGTTTACATGTTTTAGAATATATTTAAATAAAACAACCTTTCGAACAAGGGAGATAGCTCGGCTGTCTTAAGACGAATTCGTTAGTTATGAAAAGTAACGATTAACCGAGAAGCCCCGCTTTAAGTAAGCTCTTTAGAGATACGAAGTGGAGGGTAGTTCAAATTAACTCATATGTGTAATAACAGTGAGAAGGAGTAGTAGTAATAGAAGCTGGTTTAGAGAGTTGACGGTCGGTGCAAGTCAATCCACGTTTCGTTATGAACTCGCCTTTGAGTTGCAGTTGTGAAATTAATAGTAGCAATTGCCGTTAGTCCACGTTACGGATCTAAGCGAATGTATATTTGTACATTAATTTAGGGTGGTACCGCGGGAATCTATAACCTCTCGTCCCTTTCTAGGGATGAGAGGTTTTTTGTATTTTGGGCGGTGAAAATAAATAGAATTTCAAGGAGGGTATCTCATGAGCTTTAATCATCAAGAAATTGAGAAGAAGTGGCAAGGGTACTGGGAAGAGAATAAAACATTCCGTACGCCAGATGAGACAGAAAAACCAAAATTTTATGCACTAGATATGTTCCCATATCCATCAGGTGCAGGCTTACACGTAGGACATCCAGAAGGTTATACAGCAACAGATATTTTATCTCGTATGAAGCGTATGCAAGGATATAACGTTCTTCATCCAATGGGATGGGATGCATTCGGTCTTCCAGCAGAGCAATATGCACTTGATACTGGAAACAGCCCAGCTGAATTTACAGAGCATAATATTAATACATTCCGTAACCAAATTAAATCATTAGGTTTCTCTTACGATTGGGACCGTGAAGTAAATACAACAGATCCAAACTACTACAAGTGGACACAATGGATTTTCCTAAAACTATTTGAAAAAGGCTTAGCTTACGTTGATGAAGTACCTGTAAACTGGTGTCCAGCACTTGGTACAGTACTTGCAAACGAAGAAATCATTGACGGTAAGAGTGAGCGCGGTGGACATCCAGTTGAGCGTCGTCCGATGAGACAGTGGATGTTAAAAATTACAGCTTACGGAGATCGTCTATTAGAAGATCTAGATGAGCTTGATTGGCCAGAAAGCTTAAAAGATATGCAACGTAACTGGATCGGTCGTTCTGAAGGTGCCGAAGTACACTTCAATATCGATGGTACAGACGAGAAGTTCACAGTTTTCACAACGCGTCCTGATACATTATTCGGTGCAAGCTACTGTGTACTTGCTCCAGAACATGCGCTTGTTGCTGACATTACAACTGCTGATCAAAAAGAAGCTGTAGAAGCTTACATTAATTCTGTAAAAATGAAGAGTGATCTAGAGCGTACAGAACTTGCGAAAGAGAAAACTGGTGTATTCACTGGTGCTTACGCAGTTAACCCAGTAAATGGTGAGAAATTACCAATCTGGATCGCTGATTACGTTCTTGCAACTTACGGAACAGGTGCTGTAATGGCAGTTCCAGCTCACGATGAGCGTGACTATGAATTCGCATCAACGTTCAATCTTCCGATGAAGGAAGTTGTAAAAGGCGGAGACATTACGAAAGAAGCATACACAGGTGATGGTGAACACGTAAACTCAGCATTCCTTGATGGTTTAAATAAAGAAGAAGCAATCGCAAAAATGATTGAATGGCTTGAAGTAACGAGCGCAGGAAATCAAAAAGTAACATACCGTCTACGTGACTGGTTATTCAGCCGTCAACGTTACTGGGGTGAGCCAATTCCAGTTATTCACTGGGAAGATGGCACAATGACAGCTGTAAAAGAAGAAGAATTACCATTAGTTCTTCCGAAAACAGACAACATTCGTCCTTCAGGTACAGGTGAATCACCACTTGCTAACATTGACGAGTGGGTAAATGTTGTTGATCCTGAGACTGGTAAAAAAGGTCGTCGTGAAACGAACACAATGCCACAATGGGCTGGTAGCTGCTGGTACTACCTACGTTACATCGATCCAAACAATAGCGAAGCACTTGTAGATCCTGAAAAAGTAAAACAATGGCTTCCAGTTGATATTTATATCGGCGGAGCAGAGCACGCTGTACTTCACTTACTATATGCTCGTTTCTGGCATAAAGTATTATACGATATCGGTGTAGTTCCAACGAAAGAGCCGTTCCAACAATTATTCAACCAAGGTATGATTCTAGGTGAAAACAACGAGAAAATGAGTAAATCAAAAGGTAACGTTGTAAACCCTGATGATATCGTAGCAAGCCACGGTGCAGATACACTTCGTCTATACGAAATGTTCATGGGACCATTAGATGCTTCAATCGCTTGGTCTGAAAATGGTCTTGACGGAGCTCGTCGTTTCCTAGACCGTGTATGGCGTCTATTCGTTCAAGATAACGGTGAATTAAGTGAGAAAATTACTGATGCACCAAATAAAGAGCTTGAAAAAGCTTACCACCAAACAGTGAAGAAAGTAACAGAAGACTATGCAGAGCTTCGCTTCAACACAGCGATTTCTCAAATGATGGTATTCATCAACGATGCATACAAAGCTGAAACACTTCCGAAAGAATATGTAGAAGGTTTCGTAAAAATGATTGCACCAGTTGCACCTCACATTGGGGAAGAGCTATGGAGCAAACTTGGATACAATGAAACAATCACATATGCAAGCTGGCCAACATTTGATGAGTCTAAACTTGTAGAAGATGAAGTTGAAATCGTTGTTCAAGTTATGGGTAAAGTTCGCGCAAAACTAACAATGAGTAAAGACGCATCAAAAGAAGAAATGGAACAACTTGCACTTGAAGCAATTAAGGACCAAATTGAAGGGAAAACAGTTCGTAAAGTAATTGTAGTTCCTGGAAAACTTGTTAACGTTGTTGCAAACTAATGAATGAAAGAAAAGCTCAGAGCGCTTATGCTCTGAGCTTTTTTGTGTAGAAAATAATTTCAGGATCCCCTTCATCTAAGTTTTCAACTATTCCACTACGTATAAAACCGTTCGCGTTAAATACTTTCTGCATACTTTCATTCGATTCATTCGTTGAAGAAAAGAAGCGGAATTCCAATACAGACAAACACCTATTTTTCTATATGAAATATGATAAAAAAGGTAGGCTAAATTGAGTAGAAGAGGTGAAAGGAATGAAAGGGATGGACAATAATGCACCACACGGTTTTTTCGGAGGTGGATCGGATAGTTATGAACAAATGATGTTAATGGGTGGAGCTGGTCAGCAAGGATATGGTGGAATTCCGAGCTGGATGGGTGGAGCACCTGGAGGGTTTTCAACATCAGTGGCTGGCGTACAAACAGGAATGCCTACATCAATGGGGGGCTTTTCGACATCAGGGGCTGGAATGCCTACAGTAACAGGAGGCTTTCCAACATCAGTAGCTGGCGTACAGACAGGATTTCCAGTACCAGGAGTAGGTGTTGTAGCTGGAGGAATAGGTGGTTTTCCGCAAGTTATTCATGGTCATCATGGACACCATCATCATCAAGGTCACCACGGTCATCATGGGCATCATCAACAACAAGTACATCACCACGGACATCATCACATTCATCCGCAAGCTGTTCTTTATCAAATGCACCAAGGCCACCATGGTCACCACGATCATCATGGTCAACACGGCCATCATGGTCAGCACGGTCATCATGGTCAGCACGGTCATCATGGTCAGCACGGTCATCATGGTCAGCACGGTCATCATGGTCAGCACGGTCATCATGGTCAGCACGGTCATCATGGTCAGCACGGTCATCATGGTCAACACGGTCATCAAGGCCAGCACGGTCATCACGGCCAACATGGTCAACAACAGCAACAATATCAGCAATATCAACAACAGCAACAATCTTCACCTTGGGCAGGTGGAATTGGAGCAGGGGCAGCGGGGGCAGCGGCAGGAGCGGCTAGTATTAGTGGAGCAGCAGGGCACGCTGGACACGTGGGTCATTAATAAACTAAAGGAAAAAAGACATAATAAAAAACTGCTAGGATTTCCTAGCAGTTTTTTTCAGCTTCTTGACGCTGACGTTCGATTTCAGCACGAAGTTGTGGCTCTGGTGCTTGCCAGCCTTCTGGTTTTAGAATTTTGCCATCGCCTTCACGGAATCGAGGTTTCCCGTCAGGGAATAATTTTGCCATGTTTGCATTATTTACAATTTCGAATCCTTTATCTGGACGAACACCCATTTCGGCAAATGTTCCGAATGCAAAGTAAATAAGATCAATCAGTGCATCATATTGATCTTCAACAGTCGTTGCTTCTAGAAATTCTTCTAGCTCTTCTTGCATAAAACTTGCACGGATTTTTGCACGTTCTTCTGTTAGTTTTGTTGGAGTATTTGTCACAGGATGTCCGAACTCTTCATGCATTTTTGCAACAAGTTCGTACCCTTTATCTAAACCTTTTTCGTTTGTCATGTTGTTTCATCCTTTCTCGCTTTGTCCGAATCTCATTGTAACATAGGGTGATTATGAAATGAAAAGGGACTGTTCAAAAGTTTCATCTTTTAGTTAAGGTAGGGAGAGCGTATATCGACTAAATGCCAAAACATAACCCGTTAATAAAAGAAAGCCATCCCGAAATACTTTTGGGATGGCCCTGCTCGTTATTTTTCTTCTTTTATTAAAATGGATAAAATAAGATCGATGCCAAACATACCAACGAGCAACATTGGTATAACGACAAGTAAATAACGTGTGAAAGAAACATTTTTTAAGTATGTATGAGCAAATAAAAAGACGCCGAGAAATAAAATACCATTTAAAATAGGCTTTACTAATTTTTTAGACATAAGCTCCCCCATAAATATCTTCTCTCTCTATCTAAAATAAAAACTCCTCTTTCCGTTGTATCATGCTGGAGAGAGGAGTTCAATCATTTCTCATTCAATCACACCAGAATTTGTAATGTTTACGGTGTATTTTATAGTAACTGGAACATCTTTGTACATTTGTTTCCACTCTTCTAACTTGAATGGACGATAATGTTGCTTATATTTAGCTCCTAGCCCGAGAGGATCGACACCTAAAGATTTAATGTGCTTAATTAGCTTAGCAGCTTGTTTATCTAATTGTTTTTGTACATCTTTTTCAATACTTTTTGTGTTCTTATTATTTTCTAAGTTAATTTGTTTTGATAGTTCTTGAATACGTGCATCAAGACGAACGTTAATGAAAAAGGAAGGCTTTCCGTTTTTAATTTTTATATCGTAAGTTGGAACAGAACGAATATTGTTAATCATTACGTACGCAGAGTCTGTTTTAAATTCATGTGAATCTAATTTATGTTTCTCTAATAGTCCTTTAAATATGAACATATCTTTTTCCGCAATTTTACCGATATATTTATCCTTTTTAAAAAGGCCAATTCCGGTAATTTTTATTTTATCACCATGCTTCTTTAGAATGGGAATATAGTAGTCTTTTCCTTCTTGATAATAGCGAAATGCACCTATATGTAGGTTATCCGTTGGTAAAGGACCGGTCTCCATATTATGTTCTAGCAATTTTTTTATATAAATTGCAACGTTGTATGAAGTCGAATATTTGCCTTTTAAAAGTTCAGTACCATTCCCATCTAATAAAGCAGCATATAAAGCATTCCCAATGTTTACATCTCGAAGTAATGTATCGAATGAAGTAGACATTCCTGTTTTGGCAAGTCTTATCGTATATAGAGCGACACGCATTTGCCCACTAGCAAACGGTTGAGAAGACTCTAACGATGTGTCTGCTTTTACTTGTTTTACCGCATTTGCAGTTCCTTCAAAAACTTGAACTTTATTTCCTTTTTTCTGAATGGGACAAACGAATGTCACTTTTACTTTTTTATCTTTTGCAACATCAAATACTGTTCCTTGAATAAGTTGTACATCATCGATAATATTTTTTTGTAAACACCCAGTTAGACTGAAGAATGTTATAAAAGAAATAAGTATTAATTTGCTTGTGCTTTTGATTTTTTCCATTTTCTTTTCACCCACACAATAATAAATAGAATTGGGATGTATACATAAATGAGCCAAAAACTAACCTTCGATGCATTACTAATAAAGTTATTAATATCATGTCTGTTTGTTAAAAGTTGCGAAACAATGAGCGTGATAAAGAGAAAAGCGATTAAAACACCTCTTTGCTTTACGCGGAATATTTCGTGAGTTGCTCTCATTGACGCCCATAAAGGGAGGATAAAACTTGAAATAATAACGAGTGCATAGCCTGAAATTGCAATATATTCGAGTCTTTCTATAAATGGTAATTGAATGACTTGAGTCATAGAAAGTTGAGGCCATATCGTTTTTAACAATTGTTTTTCACTAAAAAATGCAAAAGCTAAAAGGGTGCTAAATACATATAGAAGATTTGAAAATAGTGCTCCAAGCTGAGCGTATTTATGAGATTGCATAGGCTTTTTTACAAATGGATACACCATGAGGTAAATCTCAAAACCGGTCATACTGTAGATTGACACTTGAGCGGATTTTAAAATGTCTGAAAAAGAATGTGTGAATATAGGTAGTAAATTATCCCAATGTGAGTATTTCAAAACAAATAGGCTCAGAAATAAATACCCAATTGTACCACCAACAGAGATGACACAAATGCCAGTAATGACACGAAAACCAGAAGAGATAATGTAATAGCTAACTAAGCATAAAAAGAGTGTTAACATAAAGGTGGAAGCGGTAGGAAACATCCATACTTGAATAATTTCAACATACGTTCGAATAACCGAAATACTGACGATTAAAAAATAAGCTGCAAAGATGATATTAAAGACATTCCCTATCCACTTTCCAAACGTTTGCCTTTGTAAATCAATTAAATTTCCATTTGTTTCTTTTAATAAAAAATACATCATCCATATAAGAAGATGGATACAGAGCCCTGTGATTACAACGCCCATCCAGCCGTCGTATCCAGCGGCTTTTGCAGTGATTCTAGCGAAGCCAAGAACACCAGCTCCGAACTGTGCACCGTGAATTAAGAAGAAAACAAAGATAGGAGATATTTGATATTTTTCTTGAACTTTACTCATCCAATGCACCTCATTCCTTAATCATCGAAGTCTGATCTATGTTTCGTTGAAATTCCTTTTGCTGCTTTTTTTACATGTTGTGGTCTTGCTTGTACATCACGTGTATCAATCATTGTTAAAGGGAAACGAATCCAAGAGTCTTTAACAGATTGTTGTCTTGTTGGATAGAACAAAGCGTACGGCTTACGTAAGGAAGTAAGTCTAAATAGATGAGTAAATAAAAAGATAAATCCAAGAGAAATCCCGAAAAGTCCTCCTATTTCTGCAAATATGAGAAACGGGAAACGTAGTAATCGAACCGCATTACCCATTTTATAAATAGGTGTAATAAAGGAAGCGAGTGCTGATAAGGCGACAATAATTAATAAAATGTTACTCGTTAAACCAGCTTGTACAGATGCTTGCCCAATTACGATACCGCCTACAATACCGAGCGTTTGACCAACTTTCATCGGTAACCTCGCGCCAGCTTCTCTCAGTAAATCGATTGCAAGTTCTAAAAAGAGTGCTTCAATTAAAGGTGGGAATGGTACTTGTGCTCTTGATAAAATTAAAGTTTCAAGTAAATCACTTGGAATAAGTTCATAATGATAATTTAAAACTGCAACGTATAACGGTGTAGCGCAAATTGAAAATAGAACGGCAATTAATCTTAAAATCCTTGAAAATGTAGCGTACATCCAGGAGACATTGTAGTCTTCTGGTGAAATGAAAAAATCAAAATAGGATACAGGTGTTAGTAAAACGCTTGGAGAACCGTCCACAAAAATAGCGATTTTACCATCGATTAGTGCTTTTGTAACTCTATCAGTACGTTCTGTATTGATATAGAGAGGGAAAATTGACTTTTCTCCCATTAATTCTTGTAAATAAGCACTATCATTAATTTGATCATATTCAAGAGCACGTAAAGACTCTTCTAGAAAATCTACATTATCTTTTTCAGCAAGGTTGTCTAAATACATCATGACAACTTTTGTTTTGGAAAACTCACCAACAATCATCTCTTTTGTTTGTAAATCTAAAACAGGAAGACGTTTTCGAACTAAATTAATATTTGTATCAATATCCTCTACAAAACCTTCTTGCGGACCAATAACAGTCGATTCGTTTAAAGGAGGAGTTGGTGCACGATAATTATCAATTGCAATATTTGCGAGCATACATTTTTGATCTTTTTGATTTACTTGAACAATTGCATGCCCTTTTAAAACCATGTCCTCAATTTTTTGTAAATCGTTCGTAATTGTAATGCCGCTCATCGGAATATGCTCTTTCAGCTCTTCTAGTGAAGCATTAGGTCGTTCTAAAAGAGTAGGCATTAAATACTTTTGCAATTTCTCACCATCAAGAGAAGGGCGATAGTAAGAAATCCAATAAGGCATCGTTTCATCGTCAGATGTGTGATAATTAACGAAATCACTAGACTTTTTGAGTTTCTCTATTAAATCTTGTAGAGAATGAATACGATCTTTTTCTGGTTTCGAAAAATCATAGATACTATTACCTTTAGAATTTTGCTGTTTACCTTGATCAGAGTTGTCTTGTTTAGAATTTTGCTGTTTACCTTGATCAGAGTGGTCTTGTTTAGAGTTTTGCTGTTTACCTTGATCAGAGTGGTCTTGTTTAGAGTTTTGCTGTTTACCTTGATCAGAGTGGTCTTGTTTAGAGTTTTGCTGTTTACTTTGATCAGAGTGGTCTTGTTTAGAGCTTTGTTGTTTATCCTGATCAGAGTTGTCTTGTTTAGAGTTTTGCTGTTTACTTTGATCAGAGTTATCTTGTTTAGAGTTTTGCTGTTTACCTTGATCAGAGTGGTCTTGTTTAGAGTTTTGTTGTTTATCTTGATCAGAGTTGTCTTGTTTAGAGTTTTGTTGTTTATCTTGATCAGAGTTGTCTTGTTTAAAGTTTTGTTGTTTATCTTGATCTGAGTCGCCTTGCTTAGAATCTTGCTGTTTACCCTGATTTGAGTGGTCTTGTTTAGAGCTTTGTTGTTTATCCTGATCAGAGTTGTCTTGTTTAAAGTTTTGTTGTTTAGTTTGATCACGGTCATCTTGTTCAGAGTGTTGCTGTTTCTCTTGATCCGAATGATCTTGCTTAGAGCGTTGTTGTTGATCTTGATTAGATTCATTTTGCTTAGTATGTTGTTGCTGACCTTGAGAAGACTCCTTTTGTCCCTCTTTTTTTTGCTCGCCATTGTTATCTTTATTATGCTTCATACTTCTAGTCAGTTTTTTGTTATCATCCTCTTGATTGTTAGCGTGTTGCTCCGAGTTATCTGTTTCGTTTTTCTCTGTTGTATTTGATTTTTTTTTCTTACGTAGCCAATTCCAAATCATATGTATGCCCTCTTTAATTGTGTAATATAGTGCTATTTTGTGGCTAATTTTGTATATTATTCATTTATTTATGAAAAGAAGGAGGAGATTGGTTTGCATAGAAAAAATCCTTTAGTAAGCAGTACATACTATGACGAGAAGAGGGCGAGTCTGTGCAAATTGTAAAAAAGGAGAAATTTATTTTAAAGGAGTTTACATTTGAAAATGGTAGGACAATTCCTGTTCAAATGGGGTATGAGACTTATGGTACTTTAAATAGAGAAAGGTCAAATACGATTTTGGTTTGTCATTATTTTAGTGCAACTAGTCACGCAGCAGGAAAATATACAGCGCATGATGAGGAGTCTGGCTGGTGGGATGGTTTAATTGGACCGGGAAAAGCAATTGATACAAATAAATACTTCGTTATATGCACTGATAATCTTTGTAATGTGCAGGTGAAGAACCCTTATGTAATTACAACGGGACCGAAATCGATTAATCCGAAAACTGGAGATGAATATGCGATGGATTTTCCGGTTTTTACATTTCTTGATGTAGCTCGTATGCAATATGAGTTAATAAAAGATATGGGAATCGCAAGGCTACATGCTGTAATGGGACCGTCAGCTGGCGGGATGATTGCGCAGCAATGGGCTGTTCATTATCCTCATATGGTAGAGCGGATGATTGGTGTTATTACGAACCCGCAAAATCCAATTATTACGTCGGTAAATGTAGCGCAAAATGCAATTGAGGCTATCAAGCTGGATCCAAGTTGGAAGGGCGGAAAATATGGAGAAGAGCAGCCAATGAAGGGGCTTCAGTTAGCAAATAGAATGATGTTTATGAACGCGTTTGACGAGCATTTTTACGAAACGACATTTCCTCGTAATAGTATAGAGAAAGAGCCTTATGGAACATTTTCTGCATTAACATCATTTGAGAAAGAAATTAACAAAGTGACAAATAGAAGTATAGCTTTAGTAGATGCAAATTCGTGGATGTACACTGCAAAAGCAGTTTTATTACATGATATTGCACATGGATTTTCGTCTTTAGAAGACGCACTGTCTAATATAGAAGCAAATGTACTTATGATTCCGTGTAAACAAGATTTGCTTCAGCCTTCACGTTATAATTATAAAATGGTAGACCTATTGCAAAGACAAGGGAAGTATGCGGAAGTATATGAGATAGAGAGTATAAATGGGCATATGGCGGGAGTATTTGATGTTCATTTGTTTGAAAAGAAAGTTTATGAATTTTTAAATCGGAAAGTGTCTAGTTTTGTGTAGAAAATAAATGATGTGAAAAAGGTGCAATGTATGTAATAGGCACCTTTTTTTACATGATTTGTAGACGAAAAATATATGTGGCAATTGCTATACCGAAGAAGGCGATACTAAGCAATAGAAACAAGAATGACATTTCTTGTGGGGATTTTATCTTTCTATTATTTTTCATACTAAGAGCAATAATTGCAGCGATTAAGAAAATGATGCCCATAATGAAAAGAAAAAGTGTCATTTTCATTGGCTCCTTTCATAAAACAAGTATATTGAGGATACAATGCAAGAGTTATGTTTGTAAAGGATAAGTTTTACGAGAAAATTGAGAAATAAATTCCCTATTCTTTGCGTTCTTTCTTTCGCATGCTAAAATTGATGAGAAATGGTTGTTTAAAGAAGAAATTAAAGGTTTTATTGTATATAAGGAGGAACGACATATGACAGAAGTGAAAACAATTACTACAGAAGAAGTGCAAGAGCGTTTAGAAAAAGGAGAAACGTTATTTTTAGTAGACGTAAGGGAAGATGAAGAAGTAGCAGCAGGAAAAATTCCAGAAGCTGTACATATTAAAATGGGTGATATCCCAAATAAAGTAGATTTCTTTGATAAAGAGAATGAATATATCTTTATTTGCCGTTCGGGAATGCGTAGTGAAAATGTATGCCATTATTTAAATGAGCAAGGCTTTAAAACAGTGAACATGGTTGGCGGTATGCTTCAATATGAAGGCGAAATCAAATAAGTAGTTTAAAAAACTTGAAACGAGTCTGTTTCAAGTTTTTTTCTTTTGCATACAGTGTACAAAAGGGGGATAGGTAAATGGGGATTAACTTGCGGAAAGTAAAAATTATAAATAATACAGGGGCTGTTAATGTCGGCGATTGTTATGATATCTCACCTTTAGCTGTAGCGAAAGTGTATGCAGGTGCTGGAGGATCGAGTGCGGCTATTTTTTTAAATGGGAAAAGACAGCCAGAAGCGGTCATTAGAACATCGGTGTTTCTTCCGCCATTAGCAACGAGTACACGTACATTAGGCTCATAGAAGAAAGGTAGAGTGTAATTATGCCTGCTCATATAAAAGAGTTCGTTATTGTGAATAACACTGGGAATATATTTACTGGTGATAATCTGAGTGATACGTCATTTACTGCTTCGAAATCGTATAGTGGTTCGATGGGGTGTACTTGGATTGATGTTGTTACAGTAATAGGGACGGAGACGAAGCTTTGTTTACAGCCAGGAGATTCTGTCACAACAACGTATACGAGAGGTACTCCTGCTGGTACTGTAACAGGAACAAATATGGGGCAAAGTGTAAATGCATCGGGTATAGCACAAGCTGTCCCTAATACAGATAATATGGATTCAGTTGCTGGACTCCCCTAAAATTGTAGGGGAGTTTTTATGTGTAAGAAAATCTATAGCATAAAAATTGAAGTAATTGTTTGGAAATTAGTATTGGAGGCCTATTTGAAAAATACAATTCAAATAGAAGATGAGTTTTTATCCCGCTTTAACGGGCAGTAAGACCTCACCTCAAAATTCAGCGAAAGTAAAGAAGTGGGGGGGCGAGCTGCCCGTAAAAGCCTGATTGGTGAGGGTTGATTAAAGTTTCACTTTATATGAAATATATTTTGTAGTTGTATTTTTGGGAGGTGGTGGGAGTAGTGGAAGGAAATGATGAAAATCAAAAAATACAGAGGTTGATAAATTCTAATTTTAAGTTATCCCCAGATCTTGTCGGCCCTACTTTCCCTCCAGTACCGACTGGAATGACAGGGATAACGGGAAGTACGGGAGCCACGGGAGTAACCGGCCCGACCGGAAGTACAGGACCAACGGGAAATACGGGAGCCACCGGCCCGACAGGAAGTACGGGAGCCACCGGAGTAACAGGACCAACCGGAGATACGGGTCCAACGGGAAGTACAGGAGCCACAGGAGTTAGTACAACTGCAACGTATGCGTTTGCGAATAATACATCAGGAAGTGCTATTTCCGTTTTATTAGGTGGTACAAATGTACCGTTGCCGAACAATCAAAATATTGGACCAGGAATTACTGTTAGCGGAGGGAATACTGTATTTACGGTTGCGAATGCGGGGAATTACTATATAGCTTATACAATAAATTTAACAGCCTCTTTACTTGTAAGTTCTCGTATAACTGTAAATGGTAGTCCGCTTGCAGGAACGATAAATTCACCAGCGGTAGCTACAGGTTCATTTAATGCGACAATCATTGCTAATTTACCTGCTGGAGCTGCTGTTAGTCTACAGTTATTTGGAGTAGTTGCAATTGCTACATTATCTACGACAACGCCAGGAGCTACTTTAACTATTATTAGATTAAGTTAATAGGAAGAAAACCTTGGGGCGTTTATGCTTCAAGGTTTTTATCTCGTTATTTGTAAGTAATCTAATTGTTTAGGAAAGTTTTACTTTATTCACTTGAGCAAAAACATCGCAGTTCGAAAATATATTATAATAGAATGAAAAGAGAGAAATTTGGCAGAAAGGGAGGGTGGCGATGCAGGAGATGGTTACAGATTTTTTTGGACGCCCACTTCAAGATTTACGCATATCTGTCATTGATCGTTGCAATTTTAGATGTACATATTGTATGCCAGCGGAAGTGTTTGGGCCAGATTATGCTTTTTTGAAAGATGAGTTTTTACTGACGTTTGATGAAATTGAGCGTTTAGCAAAACTATTTGTTAGCATCGGTGTACGAAAAATTAGACTTACTGGTGGCGAGCCACTACTTCGTAAAGATTTAGCAAAACTTATTGCACGTCTCGTGAAAATTGACGGGCTATTAGATATAGGGTTAACGACCAATGCAATTCATTTAACAAAGCAAGCAAAAGTATTAAAAGAAGCTGGATTACATAGAGTAAATGTTAGTTTGGATGCAATAGATGATGATGTATTTAAGGCTATTAATGGCCGGAATATTAATACAAAGCCTGTTATAAAGGGAATTATGGCTGCAAAAGAAGCCGGACTTGATGTAAAGGTAAACATGGTTGTGAAAAAAGGGATGAATGATCATCAAGTACTTCCGATGGCTGCGTATTTTAAAGAGCAAGGAATCCCGCTTAGGTTCATTGAGTTTATGGATGTTGGTAGTACAAATGGATGGAATTTTGATCAAGTTGTTACGAAGCGAGAGTTAATTGAGATGATTCATCGCGTGTATCCGCTTGAGCCAGCTGAAGCACATTATTTTGGTGAAGTTGCGAAGCGATATCGTTACGTTGGAACAAATGTTGAAGTCGGTTTTATTACTTCTGTTTCTGAGTCCTTTTGTTCCTCTTGTACGAGAGCGAGAATTTCAGCAGATGGAAAGTTTTATACTTGCTTATTTGCGACAGAGGGACTCGACCTAAGGGAACTTCTTAGAGGAAATCTTTCGGATGAGGAGTTAGTAAGCGTTATACAAGATGTATGGATGAATAGAAAAGATAGGTATTCGGATGAACGGACAGAAGAAAGTGCGAAAAATCGTCCGAAAATTGAAATGTCTTATATAGGGGGATAAGAAGGGAGGCTATCGTATGCAGGAGCGATATTCAAGGCAAATATTATTTGCTGGTGTTGGAGAAGAAGGGCAGAGAAAAATTAGAGAGAAGCATGTGCTTATTATTGGTGCGGGAGCTCTTGGCGCAGCAAATGCAGAAGCGATTGTTAGAGCAGGTGTTGGAAAAATAACAATTGCGGATCGTGATTATGTAGAATGGAGCAATTTACAAAGGCAACAGTTATATACAGAAGAAGATGCGAAGCAGTATAAACCGAAGGCGGTAGCAGCGGCAGAGCATTTAAAAGCGATTAATTCTGAGGTGGAAATAAATCCGGTTGTGACGGATGTAACAGTGCAAGAAATGGAAGAGTTAGTGAAGGGTGTAGATTTAATATTAGATGCGACAGATAATTTTGAAACGCGTCTTCTTATTAATGATATTTCACAAAAGTATAATATTCCATGGATATATGGTGGTTGTGTCGGAAGCTACGGAGTAACGTATACAATTGTACCAGGAAAAACACCGTGTTTCCGCTGTTTAATGGAGCATCCAGCAAGCGGAGCAACATGTGATACGGCTGGCATTATACAGCCAGCAGTACAATTAGTAGTTGCGCATCAAATAACGGAAGCGCTGAAAATATTAGTAGAAGACTATGGGGCGCTTCGCGAAACGATGTTATCGTTTGATCTTTGGAATAATCAACAGATGGCATTTAAAGTGAATAGACAGAAAAAAGACACGTGTTTATCTTGCGGAAGATTACGTACATATCCGAGTTTAACATTTGAAGCGCAAACGAAAACAGAAGTGTTATGCGGACGAAATACAGTACAAATCCGTCCAGGTGTGCGGAATGAATTCAATTTAGAAGAAATTAAAAAGCGCTTACAAAGAAGTGTGGATGTAAAAGCTACTCCGTATTTAGTATCGTTTTTAGTAGAGGAATTTCGTTTTGTTTTATTTACAGATGGTAGGGCGTTTATTCATGGGACGAATGATATAAATGTGGCAAAACGTTTATATGCCAGATATATAGGTTGAACCTAAAGGGAAACCCTTTAGGTTCAACAGGGAGAAGATTAAGACTTTCTCGTATAATCTCCACTTTTTCCACCTGTTTTTTCAAGTAAGTACGTTTCACCAATAATCATACCTTTATCAACAGCTTTACACATATCGTACACGGTAAGAGCGGTAGCGGAAGCAGCTGTTAAAGCTTCCATCTCAACACCGGTGCTACCTTCTGTTTTAACTTTTACTTCAATTAGTAATCGATATTGTTCATCGGATTGTTTCCAATCGAAAGAAACGTCAACACCTTTTAATAATAAAGGATGGCACATTGGGATAATATCAGAAGTGCGTTTTGCAGCCATAATACCAGCGATTTGTGCAACTGCTAATACGTCACCTTTCCCGATTTCATTATGAGAGATTTTATCGTAAATTTCTTTTGTAACGATAATGCTAGAGCACGCAATTGCTGTTCGAACGGTTGCTTTTTTGTCGCTTATATCAACCATTTTCGCGCGTCCTTGGTCATTAAAGTGTGTGAATGAAGACATGGAATTCCTCCTTGAAGTAATTTCTATTTAATATATAAAGTTTAATCGAGATAAAAAAAATTGCAAATATGGGGTGAGAAACGATGGTAGAAAAACGAATTCCGATTCAAGTTGCTGAGGCAGTAGAGAGAGTAATGGAATATGCGAAAATTGGTGAAGTAGAAGAGGTTTCTATTACGGAAAGTTACGGGAGAATTCTTGGGGAAGATGTTGTCTCTGATCATGACGTTCCTCATTTTGATCGTTCTCCTTACGATGGTTTCGCAATTCGAGCGGAAGATACGAAAGAAGCAAATCAAGAGAATGCAATTGAGTTTGAAGTAATAGGAGAAATCGGAGCGGGGTCTGTTTTTCTAGATACAGTAGGATCTTTTCAGGCGGTTCGTATTATGACAGGAGCAGCTATTCCAGCGGATTGTAATGCAGTCGTAATGCTAGAACTGACGGAAGGCTTTGAGAAGAACGGAAAAACATATATGAAGTTAAAGCGTCCTTTTCATAGTGGCGACAATGTGTCATTTAAAGGGGAAGATATAAAACAAAATCAAGTTCTCGTTAAGAAAGGTGCTGTAATCAATCCAGGTGTTGCAGCCTTATTAGCTACGTTTGGATATAGTACTGTGAAGGTTGTAAAACAGCCGGTTGTTGGTATTGTGACGACAGGAAGTGAACTGTTAGAAGTACATGAGTCGTTACAGCCGGGGAAAATTAGAAATAGTAACTCGTATATGATTGCCGCTCAAATTATGAAAGCTGGGGGTAAAGTCCGTTATTATGGTCAACTTGCCGACGAGTTAGATGCATGTTTTACAGCTGTTCAATCGGCGATAGATGAGGTGGATATTTTAATTACGACAGGCGGTGTGTCGGTAGGAGATTATGACTACTTACCGGCTATTTATGAAAGGTTACAGGCGAATGTACTCTTTAATAAAATAGCAATGAGACCGGGCAGTGTAACGACAGTAGCTGAAGTGGATGGAAAGTTACTTTTCGGTTTATCAGGGAATCCGTCAGCTTGTTATGTGGGATTTGAGTTATTTGTGCATCCGGTTATAAAAACATATTTGTATGCGAAGGAACCACACGTATATAGAGCAGATGCTATTTTGCAAAAAGATTTTCCAAAACCAAATCCGTTTACTCGTTTTGTAAGAGCAAAGGTGACAATCGTGGACGGGGCATTACACGCGATGCCGGTCGGTTTAGATAAATCGAGTGCGGTATCTTCTCTTGCAGATGCGAATGCTTTTATTGTGCTACCTGGAGGAACGAGAGGCTTTGAGGCAGGGATGAAAGTGTCTGTATTATTGTTAGAGCACGCTGAGGGATGTGATTGGCCATGGGCAAAGCCCCTTCAATCTTACAAATAGTAGGGTATCAAAATAGCGGGAAAACAACACTTGTTGAGAAAGTTGTGTATGCATTAGCTGAACGAAAAATGAAAGTTGCTACCATTAAACATCACGGACATGGAGGTTTCCCAGAAGTAGCGCAAAAAGATAGTGAAAGGCACCGAAAGGCCGGTGCTATCGTAAGTAGTGTAGAAGGCGCTGGATTACTTTCCATGTCGTCATTAAGAGAAGAATGGTCTTTGCAAGAAATTATTCGCCTATATGAGTTTTTTGAAGTAGATACAATTTTAATTGAGGGTTATAAAAAAGAGAGCTATCCGAAAGTAGTGTTACTTCGTTCTGCGGAAGACGTTGAACTTTTACAGAAAGTAGAAAATATAGTAGCAGTTATTACGTGGTATGATGCTCCTGCACACTTACGAGAAGAATATAAAGTATTTCATATAACAGAAGAAGATTTGTATATAGATTGGTTTGTACGAACGGTAAGGAGTACGAAATGACAAATACGTATTATGAAGTAATTGATACAGAAATTTCAATTGAAGAGGTAGCGAATAAGGTTATTCGCCGCGAATGTGGTGCTGTTACAACATTTATTGGAACGGTTAGAGAGTTTACGAAAGGGCGTCGTACATTATACTTAGAATATGTCGCTTATAAAACGATGGCAGAAAAGATGCTAGAGAAAATCGGATTAGAAGTGAAAGAGAAATGGCCAGGTACACACGTTGCGATTACACATCGCATCGGTACACTGCAAATTTCTGATATCGCGGTTGTTGTAGCTGTTTCAACGCCGCATCGTAAAGCGGCTTATGAAGCAAATGAATACATTATGGAACGCATAAAACAAATTGTTCCGATTTGGAAAAAAGAGTTTTGGGAAGATGGAGACTCTTGGATTGGCGATCAATTAGAAAAAACGCCATATCCGGCGGGAGAGCCTGGGAAGGAGCTATAAGTATGATTCGAGTATTGTTATTTGCGAACTTACAAGAAGAAGCAGGAAGAAGTGAATTACAAATAGAGAAAGAAAGTATTACGGTTGCAGAGTTAAAAGATGTTGTTGCAAAAGAATATAATGTACCAGTCACAGAACCAATTATGGTTGCGATTAATGAAGAATATGCAAATGAAGATGATACGATTCAATCTGGTGATGTTGTTGCACTAATCCCGCCAGTGAGCGGTGGTTAATATTGGATTCATTAAAACGACTTTCCTATGTAGGGAAAGTCGTTTTTTTATGGCGTTTTTGAGAACACTAACGTATAGAACAAGGAGGGCGTTATGAAAAAATTATGTGTAATGCTAACAATGATATGTTCTATCTTTTCCTTTTTTCCAAGTTATTCTTTGGCAAAAGAATCGAATGAACAACTTTTAGAAAGTGCGCTATTAAATCGATATTATTCTGTGATAAGACAAGTGACGGAAGACCAATATGAATGTGCTTCAGTTATAAATATAAAGCGTCTCGGCAAGAATGGCGAGTTCGTTCCTAGATATGAAGTGACGCTACAATTTCTTACATTTCAAGGAGCACATAATCCGCCGAATGATAAAGTTACGCTTACTTTGGAAGATTATTTAGATCACGTAAAGATAAAGAAAGTGGAGCGAGAAAAGAATGTTTCTGGTGCTATTGCAGAAAAGGTTTGTGAAAGGGAAAAAGAAAAAATAAAAGCTCACTCTACTGATTCAGAGTGATAACCTATGACATTTAGTAAAGAAAGGTAATGAGCGATGGATATATTTTTAGCGATTTTACCAGCAATATTTTGGGGAAGTATTGTGCTATTTAACGTAAAACTGGGCGGGGGGCCGTATAGTCAAACACTCGGAACAACGCTTGGCGCGCTTATTTTCTCGATTGTTGTTTATATTTTTATGAAACCAGTATTGACTCCTACTGTTATCGGAGTTGGTATTGTGTCAGGTTTATTTTGGGCGCTTGGTCAGGCGAATCAATTAAAAAGTATTGATTTAATGGGCGTTTCGAGGACGATGCCGATTTCAACAGGACTTCAATTAGTTGCGACAACTTTATTTGGAGTCATCGTATTTCATGAGTGGTCTACGACAATATCAGTTGTCCTTGGTGTTTTGGCCCTCGTTTGTATTATTATCGGTGTTATTTTAACATCTCTTCAAAGTGAAGAAGAAAAGAGTGCAGAGCAAGCGGGGAATTTTAAAAGGGGCATTATCATTTTATTGATTTCAACAGTCGGTTATTTAGTTTATGTAGTAGTGATTAGACTATTTAAAGTAGATGGTTGGTCAGCTTTGTTGCCACAAGCAGTTGGTATGGTGTTAGGAGGGATTTTGCTTACGTTTAAACATCATCCATTTAATAAATATGCAATACGAAATATTATTCCAGGATTAATTTGGGCAGCTGGAAATATGTTTTTATTCATTTCGCAACCGCGTGTTGGAGTGGCAACAAGTTTCTCGTTATCGCAAATGGGAATTATTATTTCGACACTTGGCGGGATTCTTATATTAGGTGAAAGAAAAACGAAACGTCAATTAACGGGTATTGTTGTCGGTATCGTTTTTATTATTGCAGCCGGAATTATGCTAGGTATAGCAAAAAGTTAAAGGAGGTATGGAAATGTATAGTGATTTAGAAGGAAAGGTTGTCGTTATTACAGGATCAGCAAGTGGTCTTGGAAGAGCAATGGGAGTAAGGTTTGCTGCGGAGAAAGCAAAGGTAGTGATTAATTATCGCTCACGGGAGTCAGAAGCGAATGATGTGTTAGAAGAAATTAAAAAGGTAGGCGGAGAAGTGATTGCTGTAAAAGGTGATGTGACGGTCGAATCAGATGTGGCGAATCTCATTCAATCTGCTGTAAAAGAGTTTGGTAGGCTTGACGTTATGATTAATAATGCAGGGATAGAAAATGCGGTACCATCGCATGAAATGCCGCTTGAAGATTGGAATAGGGTAATTAACACAAATTTAACAGGTGCTTTTTTAGGAAGCCGTGAAGCGATTAAATATTTTGTAGAACACGATATTAAAGGATCTGTCATTAACATGTCGAGTGTTCATGAGAAAATTCCGTGGCCCTTATTCGTGCACTATGCAGCAAGTAAGGGTGGTATTAAACTGATGACAGAAACGTTAGCGTTAGAATATGCACCAAAAGGTATTCGAGTAAATAATATAGGGCCAGGTGCAATTAATACGCCGATCAATGCAGAAAAGTTTGCTGATCCTAAAAAACGTGCTGACGTAGAAAGTATGATACCGATGGGCTACATTGGAAAACCGGAAGAAATTGCAGCAGTCGCAACGTGGCTCGCTTCCTCAGAGGCGAGTTATGTAACTGGAATTACGCTATTTGCAGATGGTGGAATGACGTTATACCCATCGTTTCAAGCTGGGCGTGGGTAATAGAAAAGGACGAAGAGATAAAACTCTTCGTCCTTTTTTTACACAAAAAAAATAGCGGCCAGCTATTTTAAATTTAGTGATTAATAGTGTCTTGAAGATATTCTGTTGCTTGATGTTCAGAAACATTTTGTACGAGTGCAACTTCACTAATCATCATTTTTCGGGCGTTATCTAGCATTTGTTTTTCGCTCGCATTTAAAGCTCTCTCTTTATTGCGGCGAAGTAAATCTCGAACAACTTCTGCACTATCTTGCAGATTGCCGTTTTTCATTTTTTCCATATTCATTGTATATCTTTGTTTCCAGGAAAGTGATGTATCTGATTCCCCGTTTTGAAATTCAAGAAGTATATCATCTAACGTACCTTTATCTACGATATAACGAATACCTGATTTTTGTAATTGATCCATCGGAAGCATTACTTGCATATCTTTACTAATGATACGTATTACACAATATTGACGTGTTGTTCCTAATATTTCTTTCTCTTCAATGGCTTCGATGACTCCTGCGCCGTTCATTGGATAAACGATTTTATCACCAATTTGAAACAAATCATCCACCTCCATATGTGGTAACCATCTTTAATGATAGCATAAGTGAATGAAAATGTCAAATTTTATATAATACCATAATAATTATATTTGAGTCAATAAGTAAAAGTTCCTTTTATATATATTTTTTTGCTTCTATTTATTGATGATTTTGTTAGAAAAATAGTACAGGCGGAGAAAGGAGGCATATCCACTTATTTTTAAGCATAAAATGTAAAATCGCTAATACAATATACCTAAATCCGTTCTTTGCAAAGGAGGGAGAGAAGGTGGGGCGCACAATAAAAATTGATATTACAAATAAAGTTGTAGCTAAATTTAGGCCAGATTATTTGGAATTATATACGAGTAAATTTATGATAGGTAAGTTTTATGTCTATACTGAAGGTAAACAATATGTGTTAGAAGACGGATATATATATGAAGACGGAAAGTTTTATCGCATCATAGATACGCACCGTGGCAATAATCAAGCGGCGGAGGGCTGCGATCTAGGATGGTGTTAACATGATTCGTGTAAAAGTGTTTGATGAAAGTCACGAAAAAGACTTAGAAGACGCTGTAAATGTTTTTTTGAAAAAAATTGATGATAATAACTTTGTAGATATTAAGTACCAAGTCGGTGTTTCTATTAATGATGACGAAAACCAAATTTATTGTTTTTCAGCAATGATCGTTTATAAAGCATAAAAAAGAGCTGGGTGAGCCAGCTCTTTTTTATGTTTTATGTTGGGACAACATGTGTCGGTAATACGTTCATAATAGATTGGGTTGTGCCTAATTGTTTTGTAGTTAAAAGAGGCTCCCCTGTCTGATGATTTTGGGCATCTTTACACATACCAAGGTGATAACGATCACCTAAAAATGGATCAATATAAAACCCGTTTTTGAATACTTTATCATTCGGATGTTTTTCATGGTGAATGTCAGAGCAGTTAATGCAATAGAACATAGCGTTCAACCCCTTTTTATTTTTGTTTGAAAAAAGTGAGTCGGTAGTCATTTCGCTCCTAAGGAAATGTTGAGGAGAAGAGAAATAACTACCTACTCAAATGGTGGGCATATTCCTTCTGATTTTCCATATCTCGCGTAGTGTCCCTGAGGGAAGGAGGAGAGACGAAATACGCATGATATACGTAAGGCGCTTCTTCCAAGATGAATGATGGAGTTTCATGTTGAGAGAAGTTTTTATTTTTTGTTGCCTTTGTGAGTATATTATGAGGAAATGCTCGGAGGGTGTTTGTCCTGTTGAAAAAATGTTGAGAATTTCTCAACAGTAAAAAAGAGTTAGCGTTGACATGAAACTAAAAGGTGTTATATTATCGAAGTGTAACCAAAAGGTGTTATATTTGATTGCCGAATAAAGGAGAATGGAAATGGAACAACAACATACATTAACTGACATTAAACAAACGATCGTTTTTAACGCGTCTATTCAAAAGGTGTGGAATGTAGTATCAACTGCAGAAGGGATTGCCTCATGGTTTATGCCAAATGATTTCCTATTAGAGGTAGGACATGAATTTCATGTACAATCACCATTTGGACCATCACCATGTAAAGTATTAGAAATCGATGAGCCAAACTATTTATCTTTCTCATGGGATACAGATGGCTGGGTCGTTTCATTTCATCTGAAAGACCTAGGAGATAATAAAACAGAATTTACGTTAATTCACGGCGGCTGGAAACACCCTGATGAAATTCTTCCGAAAGCGAATGCGAAGAGCTCTATTATTCGCGACAGAATGAGCGGAGGCTGGGTAGCGATTGTAAATGAAAAACTGAAAAAGGTTGTCGAAGGCTAAGTGTCCTCATCAGCAGCGAAATATGATGTGTTTCAAGCAATTGCTGATCCAACCCGCCGAGAAGTAATACGGTTATTAAGTGATAAAGAGTTACCGATTTCCAAAATAACGGATCATTTTCCGATGAGTCGTACTGCGGTTGTAAAGCACCTTCATATTCTTTCAGAAGCGAATTTAGTAAGTGGAAGAAAAAGCGGAAGAGAGAAAATATATCGCTTGCATCCAGAACCATTAGAGGAATTACAACAGTGGCTCTCGTATTATGAACGTTTTTGGGATAATAAATTGTCCATGTTGAAACATATTGTGGAGAATGAAGAGTAAAAAGAGGATGACCATTTTGGTCATCCTCTTTCTTATTGCTCACTCGTTTGTGTAGCGGGCTTTAATAAAAGCCAAGCGATAATTAATGTACATACTGCCAATACAAAAGTACTCATATAAATGACGTGTACACTTGATGCTAATGCGGATTGCGATTCGGTTACTACGTTTGTTGTAGTACCTCCATGTCCGCCAGATACAAGATCAAGGTTTTTAATACCACGTGCGTGAATCATCGTATTGAAGATTGTACCGAATATTGCCGCACCTAATGTTTGGCTAAATGTATTAATAAATGTGTTTAAACCAACGGCTGTTCCGCGTGTATGAGCTGGTACGGCTGCTTGAATTGTTACCATGTAAATCGGTGTCACAAGCCCCATTCCTAAGCCGAATAATCCGACTGCCACATAAATAAGGAACGATGGTGAATGTGTTGATAATGTAAATAATAAGAACGTAGCGACTGATAAAATGCTAGCCCCAAGTAAAATGATTTGTTTCGTTTTTAATTTTCCTACTAAGTTACCAGAGAAAATAGCTCCAAATGTCCACATAACAGGGATTGGCATTAAAATAAGTCCAGCTTCTGTCGCATTTTTTCCTAATACTCCTTGGCTCCAAATTGGAAGGTACATTGTAATACTAATAATCATTGCGCCAGCAATAAGCGTTAATATATTAATCGTAGATAATGTACGGTTAGAGAAAAGTGCTAGCGGAATTAATGGTTCCGGAGATTTTTTCTCGATGAATAAGAAAATAATGAATGAAACGACGGCGAAGATTAATAGGCTGATAATTGTTATGTCTCCCCAGTTTTGCTTACTGCTACCTGTTAATAACGCGTATAGTAGAGCAATCGTACTTAATGAGAAGACTGTTGCACCAAGATAGTCGATATGGTGTTTAGCTGGCTTAATAGATTCTTTGTAGTAAATGGCAATCATTAAGCAGGCAATAATTCCAAATGGAACGTTTAAGAAGAAAATATAACGCCAAGAAAGAGAATCAACTAAAAATCCACCTACTAACGGTCCGATAACACCTGAGACACCCCAAACGGCACTCATCCAGCCTTGTGCTTTCGCGCGGTCTTTCGCTTCGCTATATAAGTCTCCAATAATCGTCATTGTGATCGGCATAACAGCACCAGCACCGATACCTTGAAGAGCGCGGAAGAAGATTAATTGTTCCATTGATGTAACGACACCGCAAAGTGCAGAACCGACTAAAAAGATTGTAGCTCCAATAAGTAAAACTTTTTTACGGCCAAATAAATCAGCTAGCTTTCCGTATATGGGAGTTGAAACCGCTGTGGCAAGCATGTAAATTGCGTAAACCCAGCTAACAAGTTCAACGCCGGATAAATCACTCGTTATACGAGGGATTGCTGTACTAACAATCGTTCCTTCTACCGCAGAAAGAAACGTCATTAGCATTAAAGACATCATGACTTTTTTTCTCATATGTTTTCCCCTTACCCTTTTTCAAATATTCAACAATATAAAATATAAAGGTACTAAGGTATATAAAGCAACAAAAAAGCAATGGGAAGTTACATGGAGCGGATATTTGTCGCTTCTTGTCGGTAAGTCGATATATTTGAGAAATCGCCGATATAAGTTGTAGAATCGCTGATAAATTTGGAAAATCGCCGATAAAATTACAGAATCGCTGATATATCTGTGTAATCGCCGATAATAATTTCATGTACCTATAAAAAAAGAAACAGGAATCCCTGTTTCTCAGTTTAATATTGCATTTTCGCGTTTTCTCCAGCTGTTGTTCCGGCAATTCTACCAGTAACGAGAGCAGATGTAATATTATAGCCACCAGTATAACCGTGAATATCAAGAACTTCCCCGCAGAAATATAAGCCGTTCGTGAATTTAGAAGACATTTCTTTCGGGTTAATTTCTTTAACGGATACACCGCCGCCAGTAACGAATGCTTTTTCAATGGACTGCGTACCATTTACATTTACAGTAAATTCTTTAAAGTCTTTCACAAGTGCACGAATTTTTTCGTGAGAAACTTGGCCAGCTTGTTCGCTACCGTCAATTTCATTTTTTTCTAATAAGAATAGGAAGTAACGTTCAGGTACATAACCTTTTAACACGTTTTTAATTCCTTTTTTCGGATCTTCTTTCATTTGTTTCAGCATGCGCTGGAATAGTTGTTCACTATTTTCTTCTGGCAATGCATCGATGCTCATTTGCACTGTATTCGTTTTGAACTTTTTCAGTGCTTTTACAACGAATTGACTACAGCGAAGAGCAGCAGGACCAGATAAACCGAAGTGAGTGAAGAGCATGTCCATTTTGTGAGAAATGATAGCCTTTCCTTTCGGGTTTAATACACTTAAGTTTACGTCTCGTAAAGCAAGTCCTTGCAGTGAACGGTCTCGAATAAATGGTTCGTTTGAAAGGATTGGTACTTCTGTTGGGAATAATTCTGTAATTGTATGACCTGCTTTTTCTGCCCAAGCATATCCGTCTCCAGTAGAACCGGTTTGCGGAACTGATTTTCCGCCGACAGCGATAACGACGTGATTTGTTTCTAGCACTTCGCCAGTCTTTAGTACGACTGCTTTCGTTTGACCATTTTCATATTCAATCGTTTCAACAGGTGTATTCGTGCGGATCTTTACACCTAAATCTTTTAATCGTGTTAAAAGTGCGTCTACTACCGATTGCGCTTTATTTGAAACAGGGAACATGCGGCCATGATCCTCTTCTTTCAGTTTTACACCGAGATTTTCGAAGAATGTAATAATATCTTCATTATTAAAAATAGAAAAAGCGCTGTATAAGAAGCGGCCATTTCCTGGTATATGTTTAACGATCTCATCAAGTGGTAGACGGTTCGTTACGTTACAGCGGCCGCCACCAGAAATCGCAAGTTTACGCCCTAGTTTATTTCCTTTATCAAGAAGTAAGACGCTTGCGCCTTCTTCTGCAGCACCGATTGCAGCCATTAGCCCAGAAGGCCCACCGCCGATGACAATAACATCATAATGCATAATATATCGACCTCATTTTCTACATTTCCTGCCTAAAAGAATAGCATGTTTTCCCTTAAAAGAAAAATAGAGTGAAGTACTGCTTAAGGAGAGAATTGTGGTACAATACAAAAGTTAGAGTTCAGCACTATCCTGCTATTTGTGGACCATAGGACTAAAACCTTAAGAGTTAAGGGAAGTCTAATAGTTCTCGAATGCTCGAATAGTTCAATTTATTATAGTTTCACTGTACCCCGCTATTTGCGGGCAGTAAGACTCCCGCCTTAAAGTTAAGTGGGAGATTAACTGCCTGTAAATGCCCGATTGGTGGGGGCTAATAATCAGTAGGGAAGAACACCCCACTGATTAAAGTTTCACTTTATGTAGATGTAGGAGGATTTTTGTATGTCCGATTCGAAATTTCTGCGCGGAACGCTTATTGTTACGTTAGGGACATTTTTAGTGAAGTTCTTAGGCATGATTTACGTCTTTCCGTTTCATGCATTAGTAGGGACAGAAGGCGGAACGCTCTATACATATGGATACATTCCATATACGATTTTTTTAAGTATTGCAACGGCAGGGGTGCCGCTTGCTGTTTCAAAATTCGTTTCCAAATATAATGCGCTTGGCGATTATAAAACGAGCCGGAGAATGTTCCGCTCGGGAATGGTTATGATGATAGTAACAGGAGTTCTTTCATTCCTAGTACTGTACATGACGGCGCCGTTGTTTGCAGAAGCAATGCTCGGTAAACAAAGTGTACACAGTAATATAGGAGAAGTTACGACGATTATTCGTCTTGTAAGTTTTGCGCTTATTGTTGTGCCGGCAGCGAGTTTAATTCGTGGTTATTTCCAAGGTCACCAATCGATGGGACCAACTACTGTTTCGCAAATTATTGAACAAATTATTCGTATCGTCTTTTTATTAGCGGGTAGTTTTATCGTTATTAAAGTACTTGGTGGTACAGTTGCAACAGCAGTTGGGGTAGCGACATTTGCTGCATTCGTTTCAGCAGTTGGAGCGCTCGGTGTACTCATTTGGTACTGGCTAAAACGTAAAAAACATTTAGATCAATATTTAATTGAACAAACTGTACCAGAATCGACAGTGAGTACGGTTCAATTATTTAAAGAATTATTTGCATATGCGATTCCTTACGTTGTAATTGGGTTAACAATTCCTTTATATCAACAAATTGATACATTGACATTTAACTCAATTATGCAAGCGATTGGCCAAGGTGATATTGCAGAGCGAGCGCTCGGTATTTTCACAATGTGGACGCATAAATTAATTATGATTCCTGTATCACTTGCGACAGCGTTTAGTTTAACGCTCGTACCAGCGATTACAAAATCATTTACTGAAAAGCAATACCGTTATTTAAAGTTACAAATTACACAAACATTCCAGGCAAATATGTTCTTAACATTGCCAGCAGTTGTCGGTATTTCATCACTTGCCTATCCGATTTATACTGCGTTTTACGATTCAGATCCATTAGGTGGACAAGTATTAATGTGGTATGCACCGGTTGCGTTGTTATTTGCTTTATTTACAGTAACAGCGGCAATTCTGCAAGGTATTAACCAACAAAAGCATGCGATTATCGCACTTATAATGGGTGTTATTTTGAAATTTGTATGTAACGTAATTTTTATTCGTTATTTCGGTACAGTAGGGGCAATTCTAGCAACAGCTGCTGGTTTCTTAGCTTCTGTTTGGTACACAAATCAACAAATTAAAAAATACGCACACTATTCATTCGGTGTTGTATATAAGAGAACGTTCCAAATTGCAGTATTAACATTTGTAATGGTTGTGGTCGTAAAACTATCACAATGGATTCTATCCTTCATGATTTCGCCGGATGGCCGAATGGGCGCTCTTATTACAGTTGCAATTTGTGCAGGTCTTGGCGGTCTCGTTTACGGATTGTTAGCGATTCGCACAGGAGTACTTGAAAGAGTATTTGGCGGAGAAGCGTTAGAGAAGATCCAACGTAAACTTGGCAATAGATTCAAAATAAAGTTGAAATCAAAAGGGGCGTAATTACGTCCCCTTTTCTATGATAAATAAAGAAGGTGAAAAACGTGAGATTAGATAAATTATTAGCAAATATGGGATATGGAAGTAGAAAAGAAGTAAAGAAATTATTGAAAGACGGCGTTGTGAAAATTGATGGAATATCGGTGAAAGATGCAAAGGTTCATGTAAATGTAGAAGAGCAAGAAGTTATGATTCACGGTGAAGTTGTGGAATATAAAGAGTTTGTTTACTTAATGATGCATAAACCACAAGGCGTTATTTCAGCGACAGAAGATGATAATCATGAAACGGTAATAGATTTATTAGAGTTAGAGGATGCGATTTTTAATCCGTTCCCAGTTGGAAGACTTGATATTGATACAGAAGGTTTCTTATTAATAACAAATGACGGGAAGTTATCACATCAATTGTTATCTCCGAAAAAGCATGTGCCGAAAAAATATTATGCACACGTTGCAGGAGTAGTAACAGAAGAGGATGTAAAAGAGTTTGCTAAAGGTGTTATTTTAGATGATGGCTATGAGACAAAACCAGGTGCACTTACAATATTAAAAAGCGACGATATTTCTGAAATCGAGCTTGTCATTACAGAAGGAAAGTTCCATCAAGTAAAGCGTATGTTTGAAGCGGTAGGGAAAAAAGTAGTCTACTTAAAGAGAATAGAGATGGGACCGTTAGTGTTAGATGAAGAGCTAGAACTTGGACAATACCGAGAGTTAACAGATGAAGAAGTAGAGATGTTAAAAACATATCAAGTAGATACTGAGAAATAGTGCTATTTTTAGGCGCAGAAAAGACCCCTTTCTAATGAGTTAGAAAGGGGTATGTATTTATTTACATACAATTATTTTTCGTTATGAGGTCATTCTCACTTTCTTTCCTGTTGTTGTCCACTTACCGCGGCAAGGGCTATACACGAGTTCATTAAACTGCAACACATTTAGATCACGTTGTATCGTTCGCGGTGTGATCCCGAACTCATCTACAAGGTCTTTCGTCGTTACCGTTCCGTTTTCATTGATGTACATATAAATTGATTTAATGCGTGTTAGCATACGAGTAGTTGTAGGTTTCAAGAGAAAACCACTCCTCTACTAGTTTTTTTGACCCCATTCAGGAAAGAAGGTCGTTACTACCATTGTACTCTACATGATAAAATTCATGCTTTAATCTACTTAAATTTTACAGAAATTTAACAAATATTCATATAGAAAAATATTGGTAGTTGACATTGTATATATGGTCAGTCAACTAACACATAAAATTCTACGTAAAACGCCAAATTCCTGCAAATTTTTTTAGAAAAATAAAAGAAAAACTAATAAGAAATATCTGAAATATTACAATTGTTCGGTATTTGGTTTTCGTGTATGGCATAAGAGATTTCGGTTTGTTATGATGAAAGAAACAATATAGTGAAGGATGGATGCGTGATGTCAGCAATTAATTGGACAGAAGAAGTTGCAAAACGAAAAGATGATTTAATTCGTGATACACAACAATTTTTACAAATTAAAAGTGTATGGGAAGAAGAGTCGGCAAAAGAGGGCGCACCGTTCGGTGAAGGTGTAGAAAAAGCTTTATCTTTCATGTTACATAAAGGAGAAACGGAAGGTTTTACTTCTAAAAATTTAGAAGGGTATGCAGGTCATCTTGAAATGGGACAAGGAGAAGAATTAGTAGGTATTCTTTGTCACGTTGACGTTGTACCAGAAGGAGATGGTTGGACGACTCCTGCATATAGTGCAGATATTCGCGATGGAAAGATTTTTGCACGTGGTGCAATTGACGATAAAGGCCCAACGATGGCAGCTTACTATGCGATGAAAATTGTGAAAGAATTAGGTTTACCTCTTTCAAAACGTGTTCGTATGATTTTAGGAACAGATGAGGAAAGCAATTGGAAATGTGTAGATCACTACTTTAAAAACGAAGAAATGCCAACAATCGGTTTTGCGCCAGACGCGGACTTTCCAATTATTAATGCAGAAAAAGGAATTTCTGATATACAAGTTGTGCAAAATGGTAGTGGAGAGAAGAAAGGTACATATGAACTTGTTTCATTTGAGTCAGGTCGCCGTTTAAATATGGTTCCTGATTTTGCAGAAGCGGTTGTTACAGGAGAAGATGTAAATGCACTTACAGTAGCATATGAAGAGTATTTACAAACTGCTAAAAAAATAGGTGAAGCAATTGTAGAAGGTAATACAGTAACGTTGCAAATTAAAGGAATTTCAGCTCACGGATCTACTCCTGAAAAAGGAGAAAATGCAGGTTTATTACTGGCAAACTTCTTAACGAAAGTTGCTCTTGATGGAAAAGGGGCTTCGTTTGCGACATTTGTAGCAGCAACATTTATTGGTGATATTTATGGTGAAAAGGCTACTATCGCTTATAAAGATGAGGTTAGTGGTCCGTTAACAGTGAATGTTGGTCGCCTTTCTTATACGAAAGAAAATGGTGGCAATTTAGGATTAAACGTACGTTACCCAGTTACGACTAACTTTGAAGAAATGATTGCAAAGTTAAAAGAATATGTGGGTACTCATGGATTTGAAGTAGATGATTATTCAAACTCTCGTCCGCATCACGTTGATAAAGACCACGTATTAATTCGTACGTTGCAGCGCGTATATGAAGAACAAACAGGTGAAAAAGCAGAACTATTAGCAATTGGCGGTGGTACTTACGCTCGTTCGTTAAAAGCTGGTGTTGCATTTGGCCCATTGTTCCCTGGAAAAGAAGAACTTGCACATCAAAAAGATGAGTATATTGAAATTGAAGACTTATTAAAAGCAACAGCAATTTACGCGCAAGCAATTTATGAATTAGCGAAGTAATGGATATATAAATAATAAAAGACCGTCCCGATACATTCTTTGGGACGGTTTTCTATTACGTGTCGTTTGTTGGTAAGCAGATGTTCCTTGTCGAAATGTCGATATCATTTCATCTATTAACGCGACCTGAACTTGGTTAGACTTGTAGGGAAGTTGGATTCTTTTTAATGGAATGAGATAAGAAAGAAAAGCAACAATAGAAAGAAGGAGAAGATGTACATGGAACTGCATTATTTTGTCGCGATTACGTTACCAAATCATATAAAAGAAGTGTTATCTAACTATAGAGAGGAAATGCAGGAGGAATTACCATTTCGTTCGTGGGTACATAAAGAAGACTATCATATTACCCTTTCATTTTTAGGGAGTGCGACAGAGGAACAATTAGAAGGAATACAGAATGGATTACAAATACTTAAAGAAACAAAGGAACTCTCGTTCAAGTTACAAGGATTTTCAACGTTCGGTATGGAAGATGGGCCACGTATTTTTTGGGCGAAGGTAAGCGAGAATCAAGCTTTGTTTCAAGTGCAAAAGCAAGTACACGCTATTTGTGAAGGGAATGGATTTTCTTTAGAAACGCGCCCGTATCATCCGCATATTACTGTTGCCCGTAAATGGGTAGGAGAAGAAAAGTTTGATTTAGAACATATAAAGGAAGTGCCTGAAATATCATTTCAAGCGGATACGATTACTTTATACGAATCTCACGTAAAGGAGACACCGAAATATAAAGCAATTGCTGAAATAAAATTACAAAAATAGAATGTATGAAAACGTTTTTTATACAGGTGAATATACTATAAAGAACAATGTGTTACTGTATAGGGCTTCGCTGATAAGAAAAGCCTTATCATTTGCAGCTCGTTTCATTTTAACTTTAAGAATGATGGTGATTTTTTTATGTTGAAAGTAAAACGTCCATTTGATGCCTATTTAGATGAAATGAATAAAATTACAATTTTGCTCCCACATGCGTATGGAACAAGTCGGACATTTCGTTTGCAAGAAGGAAGTAACGTGAAAGATTTACCGATTGCTCATACAATTGCGCTTCCGGATGCAACGAAGTATGAGTGCTTTATAGAAGAGCCGCTAGATGTGGGGAAGTATTATACAGTACGAGATGAACGGAATGAAGAAACAGATTTACAAATAGGTGCTGTCATAAGAACAGCGATTTTCGATGAGAAGTATTATTACGAAGGTACAGATTTAGGGGCAGTACACCAAAAGGAAGCAACTACATTTAAAGTATGGGCTCCAACTGCGAGGCTTGCGAAAGTAAGAATTTATAAAAGTGATAAAGAATATACAGATTACGAAATGTACAGAGAAGAAAATGGAGTTTGGGCTCATACATTGCACGGCGATTTAGCCGGTGAAAAGTATACATTTCTTGTTTGTATAAATTTAATATGGAACGAAGCTGTGGATCCTTATGCAAAATCAGTGACTGTAAATGGGAAGTACGGCGTTGTTATTGATTTGGAAAAGACGAATGTAACAAAGCGAGGGCAATTACCACCTTTACAAGCAATGACAGATGCCATATTGTATGAACTGCATATTCGTGATGCTACTATTCATCCGGGCAGTGGAGTGAGTAAAAAAGGAACGTATAAAGGGCTAATGGAAGAAGGAACGACAGGGCGAAATGGGACGTTAACAGGTTTGTCTCATATAAAAGATTTAGGTGTTACACATGTTGAATTATTGCCTTTATATTGTTTCGGTGGTGTAGATGAGGCGAATCCTTCTTCTGCATATAATTGGGGTTACAATCCATTATATTACAACGCGCCAACGGGGTTTTATGCTACAAATCCATCTGACCCGTATAACAGGATTGTAGAGTGTAAGCAACTGATTGAAACATTTCATGAACACGGTATTAGGGTGATTATAGATGTTGTATATAATCATGTGTATGAAAGAGAGCTATCATCATTTGAAAAGCTTGTCCCAGGATATTATTTTCGTCATGGTGAAAATGGTATGCCTTCTAATGGGACGGGAGTCGGAAATGATATAGCATCTGAGCGGAAAATGATGAGGAAATTCATTGTAGAGTCTATTTTATATTGGCTTACGGAATACAATGTTGATGGATTCCGGTTCGACTTAATGGGGATTTTAGATGTCGATACAATAAATATAATAGAAAAAGAAGTGCGAAACATAAAGCGAGATGCATTGCTATTAGGAGAAGGGTGGGATTTGCAAACACCACTTCCTCTAGAGGAAAAAGCAACGTTAAATAATGCAAACAAAATGCCGCATATTGCGCAATTTAATGATCAATTTCGTGATGGGATAAAGGGAAGTACCTTTCATATAAATAAACGTGGTTTTGCATTTGGTGGGCATGTAGACCGTAATCATTTGCAATATATAGTATCAGGAAGCCTTTTGAGTATGAAAGAAACAGGTTTGTTTCTAGAGCCTGTGCAAAGCATTAACTATGTAGAATGTCATGACAATATGACGATGTGGGATAAACTAATGCGCAGTAATGAAGAGTCGGAAGAGATTTTGAAAAAACGTCACGTGCTAGCAACTGCAATGGTGATTCTGTCGCAAGGCATCCCTTTCTTACATGCGGGGCAAGAGTTTTATCGTACGAAGCAAGGGAATGAAAATAGTTATAATGCAAATGATGAAATTAATCAATTAGATTGGGATCGAAAAGAGAAAGAAATAGAGACCGTTAACTATATAAAAGGTTTAATTGCGATTCGTAAAGAGCACGGAGCATTCCGATTACAAAACGCAGACCTAATAAAAAAGCACATGACTTTTTTGCAAACATCTCCAGAAGTACTTGCATACCACTTAGAGCACGTAGAATCGCTTGGATCGTGGAAAGAGATTGTCGTTTTATTTAATAGCAGTTTAGAAGCGAAAATGGTGCAACTTCCGAAAGAAGAAACGTGGCATGTGTTAGTAAACGAAAAGCAAGCTAAAATAGAGCCAATTTCTTCATTTAGAGGAAAGGAACTTAGGCTCGCTCCGATTAGCACGTATATATTGACGATAATGTGACAAATCGCTACTTGACGATGAGAATGTAATAAATGTAGAATTGACAAAGGTGACGATTTTGATAAGTTGTCATTCTATGGCTGGTTTTGTAAAATAAAATAGAGAGTTTTTGGCTTATGCCAAGTTTTCTTTTCATTTACAGTAAAATATATATGAATCCACAACATGTGTAGAAATGTTGCGGTTTTTCTTTTCATAACTATAAAAGATAAGGATTTGTTAACGGGTAATGAATATGGAATGGTTGGAACAATTATTAGGAAAAGAGTGGAGTCTTGTACCGGCTGGTGGAGTAACGGGCGATGCATATATTGCGCAAAACGGACAACAGAAGTTATTTTTAAAGCGGAATACATCGCCCTTTTTAGCGGTATTGTCAGCAGAAGGAATTGTTCCAAAATTACTTTGGACAAGAAGGGTAACGAACGGTGATGTAATTTCTGCTCAAAAATGGCTTCCGGGACAGAAGCTAGAGCCAGAGGATATGAAACTAGAACGTGTTGCGAAACTTTTGAAGAAAATACACTCCTCTAAAGCACTCGTGCAGATGATTCAAAGACTTGGGAAGCAGCCGCTTCACGCACAAGAGTTATTACAACAGCTGCAACTCGTTTTAAGAGGAGATATAAGGGATGAGGAAACAATTCAGCAAGGTCTTCAATATTTAATGGATTCATTAAAAGATATTGAATACAACGAATTCGTTGTATGCCATTGTGATGTAAACCATAACAATTGGCTATTGTCGGATGAAGATGAGTTGTTTTTAATTGATTGGGATGGAGCTGTAATTGCTGACCCAGCTTTAGACCTCGGTATGTTATTATATTGGTACATTCCGCGCCAAGAATGGAGTGAGTGGCTCGGTTATTATGATATTGAAATGGATGAATCACTGCTTAAACGTATGAGATGGTATGTGATAGCGCAAACGATTTTATCTATTCAATGGCATACAACAAAAAAGCAGCAAGCAGAAGCTGAATATTGGCATCAATATTTACAGCAACTACTTGCTTCAGAGTAATACTTAAGAAAAATTGTCCATTCCAGCAATCCACTGAGTAAGTTGTTCTTGATTATTGGAAATGTGGTTGTCCAAATTAGAGGAAGATTTACCCGATTGACTATAAGAATATACATCGTTTAGCATTGCTTTAGCGTCACTACTTATATTATCGTTTGCGAGTAACGATTGAATGAGACGCTCTAATTGCTCGCATTCAGAAACTGTCCCGCAACAATCACTTTGGTGATTGACTAAAATATCTTTCAGCACTTCTAATTGATGTTGTTGATTAATTGGCATGAACGGATCATCCTTTCGATTGTTTTTCTCTTCTTAGAAAAGTAAGAGAAAAAGCTGTTTCGTCATGGAATGTTTAATGCTGTATGTAGTTTTTATCAAAATGGTACATCTTATACTTGAAAGAAACGGACCGAGTGCTCGTACGTACTTGGTTTTTTGTTTGGTAGATTGATTAAAAACAGAAAGAAGGAATTATTCCTTTAAAATAGCTATGTAAAGAGAGGGAAACATCTATGCGTTTAAGACATAAACCATATGCAATGGATCGAATTAATGAGTATTCACATATCGTAATCGGAAACCCAGAGGAGCGCGCTGGTAACTGGAAAGAAGTATTTGGAAATGAGCAACCCATTCACATCGAAGTAGGTACAGGTCGTGGCCGCTTTATGTATGATATGGCAAAAGCCAATCCACATATTAATTATATTGGAATTGAAAAATTCACAAGTGTTGTTGTAGATGCACTTGATAAATTAATTGAAGAAGAATTACCGAACTTAAAGTTAATTAATAAAGATGCTGAAGATTTAACAGTTTTCTTTGCAAAAGGTGAGATTGATCGCGTGTATTTAAACTTCTCAGATCCATGGCCAAAGAAACGTCATACGAAGCGTCGTTTAACGTACAAAACGTTTTTACGCAATTATGAAGAAGTGTTAGTAGAAGGCGGAGAAATTCATTTCAAAACAGATAACCAAGGTTTATTTGAATATTCTCTTATGAGTATGGCGGAGTATGGTATGTTACTAACTTACTTAAGCTTAGATCTTCATAACAGCGACTTTGAAGGTAACATTATGACTGAGTACGAAGAGAAATTCTCTAGTAAAGGTCATCGCATTTACCGAGTAGAAGCAAAATATCGTACAGAGCCTATGCAGTAATGCATAGGTTTTTTGTGTCTAAAATAATCAGAATTTTATGTTAGTATTGTAAGAAAAGGGGGATGAAAAATGGAACAGTTACAAATTGGAGATATAAAAGTGACGTGGCTAAAAGGTGGGAACACACATTTAGATGGAGGAGCAATGTTTGGCGTTGTACCGAAAGTACTTTGGTCACGTAAATATAAACATAATGATACAAATCATATTTATTTACGAACAGATCCGTTACTTTTGCAAACGAAAGACGGTAATATGCTCATTGATTCTGGAATAGGAAACGGTAAATTGAATGAAAAGATGAAGCGGAATCAAGGTGTAACGGAAGAGTCGTCAGTTGAGAATTCTTTAGAAAAGCTGGGACTAAAGCCTGAAGATATTCATTACGTTTTAATGACGCACCTTCACTTTGATCATGCATCTGGTTTAACGAAATGGGAAGGTGATCAACTTGTACCAACTTTTCCAAATGCGAAAGTTTACGTAAGTGAAACAGAGTGGAATGAAATGAGAAATCCAAATATTAGATCCCGTAATACATATTGGAAGGAAAATTGGGAGCCAATTGTAGACCAAGTTATTACGTTTCAACAAGAAATAGAAATTACGGATGAAATAAAAATGGCGCATACGGGCGGCCATAGTGACGGACACGCAGTGATCGCTTTAGAAAGCAAAGGGGAAACGATGCTGCATTTAGCAGACCTATTGCCGACGCACGCCCATCAAAATGTATTATGGGTCATGGCTTATGATGATTATCCGATGACATCGATTGAAAATAAGCAAAAGTGGATGAAGTATGGAGCTGAAAAGGATGCTTGGTTTACATTTTATCATGACGCATATTACCGTGCAGTAAAGTGGAATGAGGAAGGGCATATTGTAGAAAAGATAGAGAGAAAAACGAGTATAGAAGCATAAAAAGAGCAGGTTGTTCCAGAATATTTGCTGGAGCGACCTCTTTTTTATTGTCGGCTTTTGTCGGTAAGTCGATATAATTGGGAAATCGCTGATATAAACCGAGTTGCGCCGATAAATTTAGAAAATCGCTGATATAAATTGAGTTGCGCCGATATATTCGGAAAATCGCCGATATAATTTCAAACACTACCCATAATTAAAAAATAAGAGGTTCACCTAATGGGAACCCTCCTGTTTATGCTGCTATAACCTCTAAAACAGTACCTGTTTTAGCATCAACTAAAAATTCAAATCGTTCTTGTATATCATTTAACATCGTTGTAAGACCGCCGCGATACACTTCATACGCGACATCATATTTTTCAAATGTCTCTGGAACCATATGTACCCAAGAGCCAGTAATTTCACCTTTATGACTTAATGCTTGTTTCACCATTTTCAATGCTTTTTCTGAAGAAATATGGGATTGTTCTTGTACTTTGTTTGCAACGAAATAACCAGCTGCGAACCCAACGCCAAGACCTGCTACTAAACCTTTCCAGCTCATATATTCACCTCAATTCTATAAAATAAAAATAGTGTACCGATAATAATTATAAAGCAAATACAGCTAAAAAAGAAGAAACTAGAAACATTTCGAAAATTTCGTTACAATAAAAGAGGTATTCTACTAAGGTTTGAAAGAAGGGGACTTCGTGAATAAAGAGACATTACAATTATTTCGTACGTTAACAGAATTACAAGGTGCATCAGGTTTTGAACATGATGTACGCCGTTTTATGAAGCAAGAATTAAGCAAATATGCTGATGAAATTGTACAAGACGGTTTAGGTAGCGTATTTGGTCTGAAAAAAGGGGACGAAACTGGCCCGCGTGTTCTTGTAGCAGGTCATATGGATGAAGTAGGTTTCATGATTACGCAAATTACGAAAAACGGAATGCTTCGTTTTCAACCGTTAGGCGGCTGGTGGAGCCAAGTACTATTAGCTCAGCGCGTACAAGTGATGACGAAGAATGGCCCTGTTATTGGGGTTGTTGGTTCTATTCCTCCTCATTTATTAAGTGACGCGCAACGTGCAAAACCGATGGATATAAAAAATATGTTAATTGATATAGGCGCAGATAGCTATGAAGATGCGATTGAGATTGGTGTAAAACCAGGACAACAAATCGTGCCAATCTGCCCGTTTACGCCGATGGCAAACGAAAAGAAAATTATGGCGAAAGCTTGGGACAACCGTTATGGATGTGGCCTTGCAATCGAATTACTAAAAGAATTAAAAGACGAAACATTACCAAACACGTTGTACTCTGGTGCGACTGTACAAGAAGAAGTTGGTCTTCGCGGTGCTCAAACTGCTGCAAATATGATTCAACCAGATATTTTCTATGCGCTTGATGCAAGTCCAGCCAACGACGCATCTGGTGATAAAACACAGTTCGGTCAATTAGGAAAAGGTGCTCTTCTTCGTATTTATGACCGTACGATGGTAACGCATAGAGGAATGCGCGAATTCATTTTAGATACAGCAGAAACAAACAACATTCCGTACCAATACTTTATTTCACAAGGCGGTACAGATGCGGGACGTGTACATACAAGTAACTCAGGTATCCCATCAGCAGTAATTGGTGTTTGCGCACGTTACATTCATACACATGCTTCTATTTTACATGTTGATGACTATGCGGCAGCGAAAGAGCTAATTACGAAGCTTGTAAGAGCAACGGATAAAACGACGTTAGAGACAATTAAGAATAACGCGTAGAGAAGAAGGGCTGAAGAGCCTTTCTTTTTTTGGATTGAATAGATGACCCATCCATGAATGGTAGCGGTCAGTGCTTAATGGGTGCTCGAATGGTGTATTAAGAGCGCGGGTAGGAAGCGAGAGGAAGACTATTTTTGTGTTCGAGGTCTGTAATTGAGGGAAGCCACCTTTCTTTTTGGATTGAATAGATGCCCGGCGATGTGCGGGAGCGATCGGCAATGTTGTGAGAAAACCCTTCTTTTTTTAGATTGAATAGATGCTCGAGCGATGTATGGTAGCGGTCAGTGCTTAATTGATTCTCGTACGGGGATTAAAACCTCGGGTAGGAAGTGAGAGTAAGGTTGTTTTTCGGTTCGAGGTCCGCAATGTTGTGAGAAAAACTCTTCTTTTTTAGAGTGAAGAGACAAACAAGCGATGTGTGGTGGCCGTGCTCCCGTGTATAAAGAACAATTTGATTAAGGGAAAATGATAAATTTTTATAGAGGTGAATGAAATGAAAGTAGTAGTTGGATCGAAGAATAAAACGAAGGTTGGAGCTGTGGAGAAGGTTTGGAAAGATGCTACAATTACATCTCTTTCTGTTCCTTCAGGAGTAGCAGCACAACCGTTTTCAGATGAAGAGACGATGCAAGGAGCGATCAATAGAGCGAAGCGAGCGCTAGAGGAAGGGGGAGCTCAAATTGGCATTGGACTAGAAGGCGGCATAATGAAAACAGAGCACGGTTTATTTATGTGTAATTGGGGCGCGCTAGCAACAAGTGATGGTAAAACATTCGTTGCTGGCGGGGCACGTATTACGTTACCAGATGATTTTTTAGCACCTCTTGAAGGTGGTAAGGAGTTAAGTGAAGTGATGGAAGAGTTTGTACAGAGAAAAGATATTCGTAGTCATGAAGGTGCTATCGGTATTTTTACGGATGATTATGTGGACCGTACGGAATTATTTGTACACGTTGTTAAGTTACTTGTTGGGCAATATAAGTATGATGAAAAGCAAGCATAAACCTTGCACCGTGCGCGATGTATGGTAGTATAAAAGAAAGATTATAACATGAAAAATGCACTCGTTAGAGGAGGAAATATAGATGAAATCATTAGAAAGCATGGAGCAATTCCAAGAGTTAAAAAATGAAGAGAATGTAATCTTTATGTTCTCAGCAGAATGGTGTCCAGACTGCCGCTTCGTAGATCCATTTATGCCAGAAGTAGAAGAGAAATATAGTGATTTCTCATTTTACTATGTAGATCGTGATGAGTTTATTGATCTATGCGTAAAATTAGACGTATTTGGCATTCCGAGCTTTGTAGCGTACAATAAAGGTGAAGAAACAGGTCGCTATGTAAACAAAGATCGTAAAACACAAGAACAAATCGAAGAGTTCATTGAAGGTTTAAAATAAGGCAATTTGCCAATTGAATTGTAAAACAACCTCTACCTTCGCGGGGGAGGTTATTTTTTTGGAAGGGAGGAAAAAGAGATGAAGATGACAAGTAAAAAGATGAAAGACGAGTTAATGAAGAGATTATCTCGCCCGGAATGGGACTTTCAGTATGATAGTGAGAAAGAAGTTCTACGTATAGAACAGAAAGACTCAAAAAAAGGTATTAACGTATCGCTTCCAGGAGTTGTAGCAAAATGGGAAGTGAATAAAGAAAAGGCGATTGAAGAGGTTGCCTACTACGTACAAGAAGCGTTAATTGCGATGCATAAGGAAGAAAATAGCGCGGCGAAAATTTTACCTGTTATTCGCTCTACTTCTTTCCCGAAACAAGCAGAAGAAGGAAATCCGTTTATTATGACGGATCATACGGCGGAAACACGTATTTACTATGCGCTAGATTCGAATAAAACATATCGTCTCATTGACGAGCGTTTATTACAAAAATTAGGGCTTACAGAGCAACAAGTACGTGAAATGGCATTATTCAACGCTCGCTCATTAGGTTATGAATTTAAACAAGACACAGTAGCAGGTAATACATTCTACTTTTTAAACACAAATGATGGGTATGATGCCACTCGTATTTTAAACGAATCGTTACTACAATCGATGCGTGAAAAGATTTCTGGTGACATGGTTGTTGCTGTTCCTCACCAAGATGTATTAATTATTGCTGATATCGTCAACGAAATCGGTTATGATATTATTGCACAAATGACAATGAAATTTTTTGCCGAAGGGCATGTTCCGATTACATCACTTTCATTCGTATATGAAGATGGGGACTTTGAACCAATCTTTATTTTAGCGAAGAATCGGAAGAAGACAGATGGAAAAGAGAAAGGATGAACGAAGTGAACGTTTTTTACAACCTTGAAGGAATTGGTGACACTTTAATTGTTGCCTTACAAGATATTACTTTAGAGAATCGTACTTTTGATCGCAAAGGAGATGTTGCACGCGTATACGATCGTGAAAGCAACGAAACAGCAGGATTCAACATCTTTAATGCATCTTCTTACTTAGAAGTAAAAGAAACAGGTAACCTTACGTTAACGAAAGAACTTGTAGAAAAAATCAACGAAATTTTAGCGAAGAACGGCTTTGAAGAAACAGTAGAAGCAGATCTTTCTCCGAAATTTGTTGTAGGCTATGTAGCTGAAAAAGAGAAACATCCAAATGCCGATAAGCTAAACATCTGTAAAGTAGAAATCGGTACAGAAACATTACAAATTGTATGTGGCGCACCAAACGTTGATGCAGGACAAAAAGTTGTCGTTGCAAAAATCGGTGCTGTAATGCCCAGCGGTATGTTAATCAAGCCAGCTGAGCTTCGCGGAGTTCCTTCTGCTGGAATGATTTGTTCAGCACGTGAATTAGAGCTTCCAGATGCTCCACAAGAAAAAGGTATTCTTGTATTAGAAGATAGCTTTGAAGTTGGACAAGAGTTTAAATTTTAATTGATATAAGAAAAGAGAGGTTGTCCTTTTGGATAACCTCTCTTTTCTATTGAATCGTTGATATATTGTGAGTTGTAATAGCTATATGTAGAAAATCGTTCATATTCATAAGGATGTCACCTTTTTTCTTAAAATCTATATTGTGTTTTATAAACAAAATAGTTAAAATTTAGAAAAATAGAAGGGGATAGACGTATGAAACAACAACCAAAAATCGCAGAACTTCTGAAACGAATTGAAACTTCAAAACAGCAAGATATCGAGTTAGGTACTTATGAGATATATTTGTTTAGTGAAAATGAATTAGAAAAAGGACAAATTGGTTATCGATATGATAAACATCAAAATTCATTAATAAGTGAAGAACACGGAAAATGGAAAGATGAATGGATTGTTATTGGGTATGAAACAGATATGGGAGACCCAGTTTTCGTGAATATCGATGATGATGCGTATCCAGTGTATACGGCAGAGCGTGGTACAGAATTGTGGCAACCCGTTCATATTGGAAATATGGATGAGATTATAAAACAATTATAAAAAACTTTGAGACCGGTGCAAAGTGTAACGGATAGTGTAGATGAATATCGGAAGAGTAAAGCTTAAACGCAGTCCTACATGTAAGGCTGCGTTTTTCTATATGAAAACACTCGTAAATTAGAATATTATGGATAAATATGACATGCTTAATTTTACCTGCACTTTTTGCCGAATGCTGATACAATAAAGGATGTTACTATTTAGTAGAAAGAGTGGTAAGCATGTTAGATTGGATGAAAAAGCTGTTTAACAAAGAGGAAGAACAAACAGCGATGAATAAAGAAGTACCAAAGCAAGTTGAAAGTCAGCCGAAAATTCCTCGTGTAAACCACTACACCGAAGCAAGAGAAGCACAAATGGCAAGTAGGAATGCAGGTAAATGCCGTTTTCCATTAGTACCGGATAATGGGTTCGATGAAGAGGATGTTATAGAAACAGGGCGTTTTGAAGAACAACCTGTTCAAGCTGTAACATATAAAGAGTCGCCTATTCAAAGAGGAATTAAAGTGGAAAGAAGCAGACGACAGTATGTGGAGAAGGTAGTTTCTACATATGAAGAGCCGGAAATGCAATATGAACCGGAGCGAGAACCTGTCGTAAAGAAAGCATCTACACCAGCGCAAGAAAGTAACCGTAGACCATTTCGTCCAACAGAAATGATTTCGCCAATTTACGGATATAATCGTCCTTCAGTAGAGAAAAAGGAAGAAAAGCAGGAGGAAGTAAAGGAAAGAGAAGACCTTGAAATATCTGTAGAGGGCAAATCAGTCGTTGATGCATGGTTAGAGAAAAAAGGATATACATTATCTGATTTCTCAGAAGGACAAGCACCGACTTCTTCTAGTCATAGAGCTGCTAACGAGCAAGGAGAGCAACAATATGAAGAGAGTAAAAAGGAAGAAAAGTCAGTTGTTGATCAATGGCTAGAGAAAAACGGTTATGAAATCGAACGCCAAGAGCCTATAGTGGAAGAAAAAGAAGTGGTTCAAGAAATGAGTGCACCGCAGGAAGTTCCAGCGGCTGAATTACTTCATGAAACAATTGCTGAGCGCATGGAAGGTGCGAAGCAAGAATGTGATGTAGTGGACAAAAACATTCTACAAGAGGAATTAGTAGATTCTAAAGTAGAGCACGAGGATACAATATTATCAGAAGAAATTAAACGTAGTACAGAAATAGAACAACCTACTATTGAAGTAGAAAAACAAGCACCAGAAGAATCAGTGATTGTCAAAGCAGAAGAAAAACTTGAAGAAACAATTGTTGTAGAAATACCAGAAGAAGTGGAAGTAATTGCAGAAGCAGAAGAGTCAGAAGAAGTAGAAGTAATTGCGGAAGCGGAAGAGTCAGAAGAAGTAGAAGTAATTGCGGAAGCGGAAGAGTCAGAAGAAGTAGAAGTAATTGCCGAAGTGGAAGAGTCAGAAGAAGTAGAAGTAATTGCGGAAGCGGAAGAGTCAGAAGAAGTAGAAGTAATTGCGGAAGCAGAAGAGTTAGAAGAAGTAGAAGTAATTGCGGAAGCAGAAGAGTTAGAAGAAGTAGAAGTAATTGCGGAAGCAGAAGAGTCAGAAGAAGTAGAAGTAATTGCAGAAACAGAAGAGTTAAAAGAAGTAGAAGTAATTGCGGAAGCAGAAGAGTCAGAAGAAGTGGAAGTAATTGCGGAAGCGGAAGAGTCAGAAGAAGTGGAAGTAATTGCGGAAGCGGAAGAGTCAGAAGAAGTGGAAGTAATTGCAGAAACAGAAGCACCAGAAGAAGTGGAACCTGTAGCACTTGAGGAAATGCAACAAGAAATGGTGTTAAATGAAGCAATTGAACAAAAGAATGAATTCATACATGTTGCTGAGGCTGATGAACAAACGAAAAAAGATGTTCAAAGCTTTGCGGATGTTTTAATTGCAGAAGAACAATCGGTTGTAGAGGAAACACCGGTCGTAGAAGAACAATCAGTTGTAGAGGAAGCACCGATTGCAGAAGAACAACGAGTTGTAGAGGAAACACCGGTCGTAGAAGAACAATCAGTTGTAGAGGAAGCACCGATTGCAGAAGAACAGCCAGTTGCAGAGGAAGCACCGGTCGTAGAAGAACAATCAGTTGTAGAAGAAGCACCGGTCGTAGAAGAACAGCCAGTTGTAGAAGAAGCACCGATTGCAGAAGAACAGCCAGTTGCAGAAGAAGCACCAGTCGTAGAAGAACAAACAGTTGTACAAAAAGAAGAACCAAAACGTGAGAAAAAGCGTCACGTACCATTTAATGTTGTTATGTTGAAACAAGACAGAACGCGATTAATGGAAAGACATGCGGCTAGAACAAATGCAATGCAACCTTCTATGAGTGAACGAGTAGAGAATAAGTCTGTACATCAAGTAGAAGAACAACCACAAGTGAAAGAAAAACAAATGCAACAAGTAGTAGTGAAACCACAAGTGGAAGAGAAACAAATGCAGCAAGTAGTGGAGCCACAATTGGAAGAAAAGCCAATGCAACAAATAGTAGTGGAACCACAAGTGGAAGAGAAACAAATGCAGCGAGTAGTGGAGCCACAAGTGGAAGAACAACCAGTGCAGCAAGTGGTAGTAGAAACACAAGTGGAAGAAAAGCCAATGCAGCAAGTAGTAGAGCCACAAGTGGAAGAAGTGCAGCCAGTACAACAAGTAGTGGCAGAGCAAGTACAAAAGCCAATTTCAAGTACGGAAGTAGAAGAGAAAGCATATGTTGTAAATCAAAGAGAGAATGATGTGCGAAATGTATTGCAAACGCCACCGACGTATACGATTCCATCATTAACATTACTATCGATTCCGCAGCAAGCAGCGTTAGATAATACGGAATGGTTGGAAGAACAGAAAGAATTATTAGATACAACGTTTAATAATTTCCACGTTGGCGCACATGTTATTAATGTATCGCAAGGTCCAGCAGTAACTCGTTTTGAAGTACAGCCAGATCCAGGTGTAAAAGTAAATAAAATTACAAACTTAAGTGATGATATTAAGCTAAGTTTAGCGGCGAAAGATATTCGTATTGAAGCGCCGATTCCAGGGAAGAGTGCGATTGGAATCGAAGTTCCCAATAAAGAAAGTAAGCCAGTATTTCTTCGTGAAATTTTAAGAAGTCCTGTGTTTACAAAGAGTGAATCACCGCTTACGGTTGCGCTTGGACTTGATATTTCAGGTGATCCAATTGTAACGGATATTCGAAAAATGCCACACGGACTTATTGCGGGTGCAACAGGTTCAGGTAAAAGTGTGTGTATTAACGCCATTTTAACAAGTATTTTATATAAAGCGAAACCACATGAAGTGAAGTTAATGTTAATCGATCCGAAGATGGTTGAGCTTGCACCATACAATTCGGTTCCACATCTTGTAGCACCTGTTATTACGGATGTAAAAGCAGCGACAGCTGCATTAAAATGGGCAGTTGAGGAAATGGAGCGCCGTTATGAATTATTTGCGCACGCAGGAGCTCGTGATTTAACTCGTTACAATACGATTGTAAGTGAGCGAGAAATTCCGGGAGAGACATTACCTTATATCGTTATTGTCATTGACGAGCTAGCCGATTTAATGATGGTAGCACCTGGTGATGTTGAGGAAGCGATTTGTCGTATTGCGCAAAAAGCACGTGCTTGTGGTATTCATTTATTAGTAGCGACGCAGCGTCCATCTGTAGATGTTATTACAGGTTTAATTAAGTCAAACATTCCAACGCGTATTGCGTTTACTGTATCATCTCAAGTTGATTCGCGTACGATTATTGATATTGGGGGCGCAGAGAAATTACTTGGCCGTGGTGATATGTTATTCTTAGGGAACGGTACATCTAAGCCAGTTCGTGTACAAGGTGTATATGTATCGGATGATGAGATTGAAAAGACAGTTGATCATGTGAAAAAGCAAATGAAGCCGAATTACTTATTTAAGCAAGAGGATTTATTAGCGAAAACAGAACAGGCTGAGTCGGAAGATGAATTGTTCTTTGAAGCATGTCAATTTGTTGTAGAACAAGGGGGAGCGTCCACATCTTCTGTACAGCGAAAATTCCGCATCGGTTATAATCGCGCGGCACGTCTCATTGAAGAGATGGAATCGCAAGGGATTATTTCTGAAGCAAGAGGAACGAAGCCAAGAGATGTCCTTATTTCTGAGGATGAATTTGCTGCTATGCAGGAAACAAATGTATAGTAAACGGTTTTGCTGTATACTAAGAGAAAATGTTGGATAGTAAAGTAGGGAGTAAAGCGACATGAAAGAAATTGAATTAAAATTAAAAGGTGAAATAAATAGACTAACAAATAAAACATTTAAATTTGACGAACGTGTTGGAGAAGGTTGGTTCTCTGCCGTTTACTTTTTAAAGACTAGAGAAATCATTCAAGAATTTCGCCCGAAAAGTGTTGTAACGATGCAATTTTTCCAAAAGGAAAATGCAGTTCTTTGCGGAACAGATGAAGTCATTGCATTGCTACAAACATTCGCTAAAAATCCTGAGGAACTTGAGATTAACTCTTTAAAAGATGGCGATAAAATTAGTCCATTTGAAACAGTGTTAACAATTCATGGTCCTTATGAAAATTTCGGATTTTTAGAAGGTGTTATTGATGGGATTTTAGCTCGTCGTACATCGGTTGCGACAAACGTATATAACGTTGTCCAAGCTGCACGTAGCGTAGATAAAGAAAAACCAGTTATTTTCATGGGAGACCGTGATGATCATTATACACAACAAGCTGGTGACGGTTATGCAGCATACATCGGTGGTATGAGCGCACAAGCGACGCATGCGATGAATGAATGGTGGGGCAAAAGTGGTATGGGGACGATGCCTCACGCATTAATTCAAATGTTTAATGGTGATGTTGTGGAAGCGGCAAAAGCATATCATAAGAAATTCCCAGAAGATGAATTAGTTGTATTAATTGATTACAACAATGATGTCATTACAGATGCACTTCGCGTAGCACGTGAATTTGGATCAACATTAAAAGGTGTACGTGTAGATACGTCTCGCACGATGATTGATCAATACTTCATTCGCCACCCAGAAGTACTTGGAACATTTGATCCACGTGGTGTAAACCCATCGCTTGTATTCGCACTTCGTAAAGCACTTGATGAAGAAGGATTCCAGCATGTAGACATCGTTGTAACTGGTGGATTTGATGAGAAACGTATTCGTGAATTTGAAGCTCAAAACGTACCTGTTGATATATACGGAGTAGGAAGTAGCTTATTAAAAATGAATATTGGCTTTACTGGTGATAACGTAGAATTAAATGGAAAACCGGAAGCGAAAGCTGGTCGTAAATATCGTCCAAACCCACGTCTAGAACGTGTTCAATTAGAAAAAAGAGAAGATATGTAAGAGAGAGAAAAACTGATAGGTGATTGACCCTATCAGTTTTTCTGTTATCATAGTATAGCGGCTTCTTTTTTGCTATAATGGATTTGTTATGGACATAAAAAAGAAGTACGTACGAGTTTATCCTGATAAGTGAAGGGAAGAATAACTTCACTACATCAAAAATGTATGATGATTACCAAAATAAGAAAAGATTCATATACTGTCTTATAGATAGGCCGTTGTATTAGTTCGAAATGTTGGAGGTTCTTTAAGATGACAGTTTACCATTTTGTAGGAATTAAAGGAACAGGAATGAGTTCATTAGCGCAAATTCTTCATGACATGAAGCATACTGTTCAAGGGTCTGATTATGAAAAGCGTTTCTTTACACAAACAGCGTTGGAAAAGCGTAGTATCTCGATTCTTCCCTTTGATAAAAGTAATGTAAAAGAAGGACAAGTGATTATTGCAGGAAATGCATTTCCTGATACGCATGAAGAAATCGTAGCAGCAAAAGAATTAAACATCCCAGTACATCGTTACCATCACTTCTTAGGTGACCTTATGAACCAATACACAAGTGTTGCTGTAACTGGTGCACATGGAAAAACATCAACAACTGGTTTGTTAGCCCATGTAATGCAAGGTGCACACCCTACATCTTACCTTATTGGAGATGGAACAGGGCATGGGGTAGAAAATAGTAAGTATTTTGTATTTGAAGCTTGTGAGTATCGTCGTCATTTCTTGTCTTACAATCCAGACTATGCGATTATGACAAACATTGATTTTGATCATCCAGATTATTTCACAGATATCAATGATGTATTCAGTGCATTCCAAGAGATGGCATTGCAAGTGAAAAAAGGCATTATTGCATGTGGAGATGATGAAGAACTTCAAAAAATTCAAGCGAAAGTACCTGTTATTTTCTATGGATTTGGAGAAGATAATGATTTCCAAGCACGTAACATTCAAAAGAGAACAGATGGTACCATTTTCGATGTATTCGTTCGTAATACGTACTATGACACGTTCAAAATTACAGGATACGGCAATCACAGCGTATTAAATGCATTAGCAGTAATTGCGCTTTGCCATTATGAAAATGTTGATGTAGAAGCAGTTAAGCATCAGTTAACAACTTTTGAAGGCGTAAAACGTCGCTTTAATGAGAAGCCGATGGGAGAGCAAGTTATTATTGATGACTACGCACACCATCCGACAGAAATTAATGCAACGATTGAAGCAGCTCGTCAAAAACATCCAGAGCGTGAAATTGTCGCTGTATTCCAGCCGCACACATTCTCACGTACAGAAAAGTTCTTAGATGAGTTCGCAGAAAGCCTAAGCAAAGCTGACCAAGTATACTTATGTGATATTTTCGGATCAGCGCGCGAAAACAAAGGTGAATTAACAATCGAAGATCTGCAAAAGCGTATTGACGGTGCAGAATTAATTACAGATACAACAACGGATGTATTAAAGAAACATAAAAACGGCGTTCTCATTTTCATGGGCGCAGGAGACATCCAAAAATTCGAAGCAGCTTACGTAAAAGAAGTTCAAGTTGCAGAGAAGTAATAGAGAAGACGCATAGCTTAGCTGTGCGTCTTTTTTGTTGTGTTCGATATATTTAAAAAGCATTGAGAGGTTGGTATTGTTTATTCTTTTTGTAGAGTTGTTTTAACAAAACGATATAAATTGAACTAAAAAGTACATATCCAATTAAATAATAGAATGAAAACATATCGAATTGTTTTGTTATGATGATGCGAATTGCGAAAAAAGTAAACGGAAGGGCGATTAAAAGCCTTGAGCTAATGGAAATTATTGTTTTAAAGTATTTTAATAAGTCTGTATTCCAATGGTTTTCTCTACAGATGAACCAAATGTTACTTGCTATAAAAGCTAGTACAAATGGCAAATTAGCTGAAATATTGATGAAGCCTAGTACAATAGGCACTGATAGAGCGCCAAGTGGACCGATAGATAGGCCAGAATAATATTTAATAAATGTATTTGTAGATTGCTGTACATCTTGAATAACGTCTATATATTCTGCTGCAATTTCCTTTGCTAGTTCTTTTGGAGGAAGAAATTCTGCAATCACTTGTGAAGGAATGACTCCTGATGGTATCCCTTCACTTTCTTTACGTAATGCATTTTCGTATAAATCGGATTCAATTTCTAACATATGTTGTTCTCGTGCTGATGTAGGTAAGTTCATTAAACCTTTGTGAAAATCGTGTAAGAAAGAAGCTATGAGTTCATTTGAAAAGAATTGTTCTTTATTCATCTTTTATCTTCTCCTTTAGCTAGTAACATTAGAGCTTGATACACGGCATCATAATCATGTAAGCGACTATGTAAAATTTCTCTCCCATCATCTGTAATGCGATAGTATTTTCTTTTTGGGCCATCACCAGACTCTTCCCAATAGGAAACAGCCCAATTGTTTTTCGTGATTCGATTTAATATAGGATAAATCGAGCCATTGGGGATATGAAATACAGGGATTTCTTGTAATGCACTTGTAATTTCGTATCCGTACATAGGTTGTTTACTTATTAAGGACAAAATAGCGAGATCAAAAACACCTTTACGTAATTGAATTATAAAATTATCATTTTTTTCCATAATTTAACTATATACGATTCATATCTAGATATCAATCATATATAGTGGATTTTTATTTCTGTATTGACCTAGAGCTAACTCTAGGTTGTAAGATGAATATGTAAAAACAAGGGGGAGAAAACATGTATAAAATCGGTGAAGTAGCAGAATTAACAGGAATGGGTATTCATACTTTGCGTTACTATGAGAAATTAGGATTATTACCACCACCAACGCGAAATAGCGGGATTCGTCAATATACAGAAGGTGATGTGCGCCTATTAAAATTTTTATGTTCATTAAAACAAACTGGAATGTCATTAGAAGAGATGGCTGAGTTTGCAAGTGATGGATGCATTATAGAGGAAATTAGGCAGAGGAAAGAGGAAGTGCCAGCGAAAGTAAAAAAGAGAATTTCAATTTTAACAACTCATTTAGAAAGGTTAAAAGAACAGCAAGAACAATTGCAAAAGGTTGTCCAACTAACAGAAGAAAAGTTAGAAGTTTATTACGGTTTTCTAGAAGGAAAAGACTGGGAGGCCGACAATGAAAAATAAAGTATATGCGCAGTTATTAGGATTTGCAATATTTACTGGTGGGACATTTAATGCTTCGAAATATGCGGTGCAGTATTTCGAAGCGATTCATATAGCGGCATGGCGTTTTGGGATTGCTGCATTTGTGATGTTATGTCTGTTAAAAATACGAAAAGATTTTGAGGTAGAGGTATGGAGGCAGAATAGGGTCTATTACTTTTTGTTAGGTATTGTTGGTGTATTCGGCTTTAATTTCTTTTTCTTTTTAGGAATGAAACATACAGAAGCTATTAATGGTGCACTTATTATGGCAACAAATCCGCTCGTTACAACGTTATTAGCAAGTGTCATTTTACGAGAGAAAATAGTGAAGCGCCAAGGTATTGGAATGTTACTTGCACTACTTGGTGTTGTTTTTGTGCTTACACAAGGCTCGTTTACCGCACTACAAAATTTATCATTTTCAAAAGGGGATTTTTATATTTTATTAGGGAATATTTGCTGGGCGTTATACGGTGTGCTAGGCAGAAGGTTTATTAAAACTGGTAATCCAATACAAACGACGACATATACGATGACTATTGGTGCACTTGCCTTTATGATCATATCTTCTACACAAAAAAGTATAGTACCAGTTTTAGAAATTCCTTTGTTGGCATGGGGAGCGATTCTCTTTATGGCAATTGGAATGAGTGTGCTTGGTTACTTATGGTGGAATAATGGAATTGCTCAAATTGGTGCAGCAAGGACATCTTTATTTTTTAATCTAGTGCCTGTTGTTACAATACTTATTTCTTTTATTGAAGGAGTCAATATAACATCTGCACAATCTGTAGGAATGATATTAGTTATTACGGGAGTATCGTATTCTTCTGGTTTTATACAAAGAAAATCAAAAGAAAGTGTTAATATTTAACTTTTTACATCTAAAAATGTTAGAATAATAAGAAAACTAAAAAGGGGACTAAAAAATATGTTCACACTCCGAGTAGATGACGAAATCGAACTACAATTACTAGAAAAACATCATAAAGAGGAACTATATCAATTAATAAATCAAAACCGTAACCATTTAAGAAGATGGCTTCCTTGGGTAGATGGGACGAAATCTGCTGATGCTTATAATGAGATTTGTCCGATGTGGTTAAAGAAGTTTGCAGAGGGAGACGGTTTTGAAAGTGGTATACGTTATAAAGGAAAGCTCGTTGGTATGGTAGGTATTCATCCAGTGAGCTGGGGAAAGAAAGCAGCTAGTCTCGGATATTATCTTGCAGAAGATGCTGGCGGGAAAGGTATTATGACTCGTAGCGTAAAGGCTGTACTTCACTATGCATTTGAGAATTTAAAATTAAATAAAATGGAAATTAGATGCGGTGTTGAAAATGTGAAAAGCCGCGCGATCCCAGAGCGTTTAGGATTTAAGTTAGATGGTATTTTAAGAGATGAAGAATGGCTATACGATCACTTCCACGATATCGCTGTATATAGTTTATTAGCTTCAGAATGGAAAGAGATTCAAGATAAGTAAGGTGGTTTAAGGAGGTCATTTAGAAATGGCCTTTTTTTATGAATTAAAATGGAATTAATGGTATAATTTAGGGTAGGGGGTGTATGTATGAATTTTCCGATTCAAAGAAGTAAATCAGTAATATTTTTCGTTTGTCTCACGTTAGCTTTTATGTTTGTATATCCACTCGTCATGATTATCGCTAATAAAGAGCAGTGGATGACAGCGTTAATTGGGATGGGTTTATGCTTCCTTGTTAATGTACCACTCGTTTGGGAAGTGTTTATTAAAAAGCATAAAGTAGAAAATGGTGTATTAAAGTACGGTGTTTTAAATGACGATATCATATTGAAAGAGATAAGAATCATTCGTCAAGTTGGGAAATCTCTTGAAATTACGACGAATGCATATAAAGTACATATGATTGCGATGCCGCAACATATGACTGAATTCTTGGCGCTTATCGAGAAAGAGAATCCAAATGTGAAAATAGAAATGGTAGGGAAGAAATAAAAAACGCTCGGCGAAAATTCCGAGCGTTTTTTATTATTTTAAGTTCTCTGGGTTTAAAGCTTCTAATTCAGGTACAACGAAGCGTCCGTCTTTACGGATTAGTACGTCGTCGAAGTAAATTTCGCCGCCGCCGTATTCAGGGCGTTGGATGCATACTAAATCCCAGTGAATGTTCGAGTTGTTACCGTTCCATGCATCGTCGTAAGCTTGTCCAGGAGTGAAGTGGAAGCTGCCATCGATTTTTTCATCGAATAGGATGTCTCCCATTGGATGTAAGATGTATGGGTTTACGCCGATTGCGAACTCACCAACGTAGCGTGCGCCTTCGTCTGTATCGAAGATTTTGTTAATGCGCTCTGTATCGTTTGCAGTTGCTTCAACGATTTGGCCGTTCTCGAACTTAAGTTGTACATTTTCAAATGTATAACCGTTGTAAGGAGATGGCGTGTTGTAAGAAACTGTACCGTTAACAGAATCACGAACTGGTGCAGAGTATACTTCACCGTCTGGAATGTTTAAATGACCTGAGCATTTAATTGCTGGAATGTCTTTAATAGAGAATGTTAAGTCAGTTCCAGGTCCAGTTAGGCGCACTTTATCTGTTTTATTCATTAATGTAACAAGGCTATCCATCGCCTTATCCATTTTACCGTAGTCTAAGTTACATACTTCGAAGTAGAAGTCTTCGAAAGCTTCTGTGCTCATTTTCGCAAGCTGTGCCATAGAAGCATTTGGGTAGCGAAGAACAACCCAGCGTGTTTTTGGAACGCGGATGTCTCTATGAACTTTCTTACCAACTGTTTGACCGTGAATTTGCATTCTTTCACTTGGCACGTCAGCTTGTTCGTTAATGTTATCGCCAGAGCGAAGACCGATATAAGCGTCCATATCTTTCATTACGCTTGCTTCATACGCTGCGATTTGTTCAAAATGTTCTTCAGTAGCACCCATTAATAAAGAGCGATCTACTTGATGATCTTTTAAAGAAACGAATGGGAAACCACCAGCTGCATATGCTTCTTTAACAAGTGCAGTTACAAGTTCTTTTTGTAAGCCAAAGTTTTCAATTAATACTTTTTCGCCTTTTTGTAAGCGAATAGAGTAGTTAATTAAATTGTATGCTAACTTTTCAATGCGTGGATCTTTCATATGTAAAGCCTCCCTACTAATTATGTATCCTCTCCTATTGTAACCTACTTAGTGGAATTTGTTGAATCATTTATGTTAAAGTTAACGAATAAGTATGAAAATTCTAATGGGAAGATAGGGATTAGAACGAAACGGAAAATGATTGTATAATAGGGGAAAGTATGAAAAAGATAAAGGAAGTGATGAAATGCAAGTTCTTTTATATGTAAGTGCAGCTATTATCGCGGTTGCTTTCGCTGTATTAGTAGTGTATGTATGCAGAACGTTGTTATCGGTTCAGAAGACGTTAGAAAACGTTGCAAGCACGTTAGAAGGTTTAGAAAAGCAAATGCAAGGGATTAGCGTAGAGACGGAGCAATTATTACATAAAACAAATGCGTTAGCTGATGACATTCAACAGAAGTCACAATCATTAAATAAAGTAGTATCGGGTGTAGATGGAATTGGAACGACAATCCACTCCTTAAATACGAAACTTCGTAATGTATCAGAGTCTGTTACGGATGAAATTGAAAATAATGCAGATAAAGTAGCGCAAGTTGTACAGTGGAGTAGCGCAGCAATTGAAGTATACAATCATTATCGTGCGACAAGACAAGAGAAAAAGGTTGAAAAAGAAGAGCGTAAATTAGAAAGACTTGAGAAAAAAGCTGAAAAGAAAGAGAAGCGCTCTAGACTTCGTATGAGAGGTGAATCGTAATGAATATGACAAAACTTGAAACAATTGAAGAGTTTGAAGTACTAGTAGAAAAAAACGAGCCTTATGTTCTTTTTAAACATAGTACGACATGTCCTATTAGTCATGGTGCTTATACAGAATTTCAAGCTTATTGTAGTGAAGAAAGAGCGGTACCAGCGTACTACTTATACGTACAAGATGCAAGAGATGTTTCGAATCGTGTTGCAGAACAGTACAGCATGAAACATGAATCTCCGCAAGTGTTATACATAAAAGATGGGATGGTAGTATGGAATACGTCTCATTGGAACATTAAAAAAGATGTTTTAGAAGAGAATATTAAGTAAAAAGAAGCAAGCGAAAGGTGCTTGCTTCTTTTTTTGTTTTTGTTGAAATATATTTAATGGTAAACTGTTAATAGTTCAAACTAAATAACTAGATTGTTGAAAGTAGGTTTTAAGTAATGAAGAAAATGGCATTATCCTTCGCAGTCGTAAGTTTATTACTAGGAGCTTGTAGTAATGATACGATTAGTAAGAAGGATGAAGTTATACAGAAAGATACGAAAGAAAAAAGCATGATTCCGAGAACTGCTGTTTCTAAAGATTATTATAGAACTGTAATTCCTTTAAAAGAACAAAAGGTTATCAATACAGCTAATGTAAAAACAAATTCTAAATTAGATTTAGCAGAGTATGAAAATGGTTTAATGAATATTGCAAAAGAGCAATTTGATACAGAAAACCATGTGCTTCAATTAAATCAGTATATTCCTGAGAAGTTAGTTGATGAACTAGTCGCAAAAGTAGAAGCACCTGTTTTGACAAATATTATAGAACAAGACTATTTCGGGAAACAGAATTCAAATGAATTAAGTTTATCTGGCGTTGTAATTGGGTTAGCTATGTCTTCAAGTGTATCCAATGAAGAGGCAATGTCTAAGGGGACTGAAGTTGCTAAGCAACTTATTGAAGCTATTCATAAAAATGACAAGTATAACAAATCTCCAATTACGTTTGCTATCTTTAAGCAAGAAAGTACAAGTTCTTTAAAAAATGGCACATATATTGCTAGTGCTACCGTTCAAAAGAATGATACGAACCTTGGAAATTGGAATGCAATTGAAGAAAAAGCGTATTCATATCCTTCCGATGAATTTACACAAGCACATGGAGAAGATAATGAAAAAATAAATAAATTTGCTGAGGCAATGAAAGGTTTTTCTCCTGGAGACTTTATCCCAGTAAATGCTAAAGTTTCTTATAAGAAAAATCAAATGGATACATTAAATATGGATATTGTTATTAAATATAACGGTAAAACAGAATTAATGGCTCTTACTCAACTCGCCGCTCAAAGTATGTTAGACCAATTACCGAAAGATGCAAAAGTACAATTGCAGATAAAGTCCGAGAATAAAATTGAGGCAATTGTTATAAAAGAGAAAAACAGCGATAAACCGTTTGTTTCCTTCTTATAAAAAAAGACAGTGTTTAAACTGTCTTTTTTTATTGTAAATAAAAGTGTAAGATAGGACAGAGCGCTGCGTAATACGCTCCATATTTCCGCTGCACCTTCCTGCCCTTGCATTGGCGATGTAACGCATTGTGATCTTCGCAAATTGCCGAGTACTTCCAGATCCAGCGCATCAAATGGTGATCATTGTCGTTTGATGTCGGTAAGTCGATATATTTAAAAAATCGCTGATATATTTCGAGTTGTGGTTGATGTATTCAAAAAATCGCTGATATAAATTTCAATTACTAGCTAGTGTACTGCTTAAAATAGGGTTTCTACTTGTGGGATATCTATATTTTTACAAAAAATGCCCTTTTTTTCATAAAAAATACGAAAATACGAGAAAAGAAGCGAATTTTTTCGAAACTTTTGCGGGAAAATATTGTATGAGCCTGCGTTTTTATCGTATCATTAGTAAAAGGAAGAACTCGGGACGATTGGTGGCATCTGCAAATAGAGTTGATGTCTTTTTTTCATTCAAGTAACCGATACATAAAAATAGATAACAAAAATAGAAGGAGTGTGCGATGAGATGAACGTAACAATATATGATGTAGCGCGCGAAGCGAACGTTTCAATGGCTACCGTATCACGCGTTGTGAACGGTAATCCAAATGTAAAGCCTACAACAAGAAAGAAAGTATTAGAAGCAATTGATCGTTTAGGATACCGCCCAAATGCGGTAGCACGTGGACTAGCAAGTAAAAAGACAACTACAGTAGGTGTTATTATTCCTGATATCTCAAATACGTTTTATGCAGAACTTGCTCGTGGAATTGAAGATATCGCAACAATGTACAAATATAACATCATTTTAAGTAACTCTGACCAAAACAAAGAGAAAGAGTTCCATTTATTAAATACGATGCTTGGAAAACAAGTGGACGGAATTGTTTTCATGGGTGAAGATATTACAGATATTCACGCTGAAGAATTTAAAAAGTCTCCAGTACCAATCGTATTAGCAGCGTCATTTGATGAGCAAAATGAAACGCCATCAGTAAACATTGATTATACACAAGCAGCTTACGACGCAATGAAGCACTTTATTGAACAAGGACATAAGCGTATCGGTTTCGTCTCTGGTCCTTTCATTGATAAAGCGGGGAGTGCGAAGAAGTTACAAGGTTATAGAAAAGCTCTAGAAGAAGCAGGTATTTCATATGATGAAAATCTTGTAATCGATGGAGATTACACATATGACTCAGGTATCGAAGCATTCGAAAAGCTTTGGAGCCTTGATGAAAAGCCAACAGCGATCTTCGTATCTTCTGACGAAATGGCACTAGGTGTAATCCACGCAGCACAAGACACTGGATTAAATGTACCAACTGATGTAGAAGTACTTGGTTTCGATAATACACGCCTTGCATTAATGGTTCGTCCACAACTTTCAACAGTTGTACAACCGATGTATGATATCGGTGCAGTAGCAATGCGTCTATTAACAAAGTATATGAACAAAGAAAAAGTGGAAGATCACACTGTTATCTTACCTCACCGTATCCAATTTAGAGATTCAACGAAGTAAGTATAAAAAAGCTCACAGCGATTGCTGTGAGCTTTTATTCGTATTCAGGATAGTATGCTTTTACTACGGTATTCACCGTTTCATTTTTCTTAACGTGTAAAAATCTTGCGTATAATTCTTTTCCAGTTTCAAATGGTGTCTCGTCTAATTCAAACACATGCAATAGTTTTCGAAACGTCCACGTTACTTGCTCACCGTACATATTATCGTACGTATGCTCAGACTGTATAGCGATTTGTTCACCTAGTGCATGAGCTTCTTCCAAACTGCTTGCTTTAACAAGAATAATACTTTCTTCAAAAAGTGTATCGCAATCCTTTTCATAATCCTCATCCATTTTCGTAGGATTAGGCTCACCAGAATGAACAGATTCAAACAATAATTTTACAGCGTACATATTATGCTGCATGTTTCACTTTATAAATAATACTTGCAACAAGCGAAGCAGGTATTGTAAATACGTTACTTTGATAATGGTAATGTATTTGAGATTCTTCATAAGACATGTTGTCATATAGTTCGTTTTGTGACATATTCATTTTCTTCTGTTTTTCTTTGAGTATTTTAATGTAGTTATACTGTATTGGGACGAGAATGATGAAATAGGCTAATACGATTAGTGAAATCCAAATCATTATGAACACTCCCTTATAAAGAATATTTATATATGGTAATTATATCAATTTATACGAAAAATATCCATTTATTTCTAGTGTCAATTTCCTTTCCAAAATGCAAAAAGTTCTTCAGGACTTCGTAAATTATGTTCAATGCATGTTTGTGCGGTGTGTTTAAAACTTTGTATTAATTGTTCCAGCCTATAAGGGTCATAGTGCTCTGTTTTGCCTTGTACAATAGTTTCATCTTTATTTAAATTAAGTGATATTTTTAGAAAAGTTATATTTGTTTCTAGTTGTACAACTTCGATATAAAAGAACTTTTTGTCTAAGTCGATTGTAATATAATCGAATCGCTCTACTTGTTTAAAATATCCTACAATATCATCTTCCAATTGAAAACCTCCTCGGTATATGACCTATTGGTGACTTCGTTGTAAAATGATATGATTCCTTGTTATATGTCACATAAGTGCAAATTTAACTATTATAGGGCAATGTCATGTATAATAGAAAGAAAAGGCTTGTGAGGGGGAGAAGAGATGATCGTTCTTTGGATAATTACGCTTTGTATGACTGCTATTTTTGCATATATGACGTTAAAACAAAATGGTTTAAAGCGATTTGTTCCAGGAAGTATTCTTGCAGGAATTGCCCTTATCACGTATGTAACTTCTATTTTTATTGAAAGTGTATCGGTGGATATGAGCACAAGTTTAATGTTTATGGGGATTACACTATTTGCAAGTAGTATTATGGTACTTATGGTTGCTGGTATTATTTTATTTATTCATATGAATTCGGAAACGTTATAGCATATAGAAAAGGCATGTCCCTAAGGGGCATGCCTTTTTATCCGTTCAATTATGCTCTATCTTTAGAAGAGTTTTGTTGTTTTAATAAGTCGCGAATTTCGCTAAGAAGAACTTCTTCTTTTGTTGGTTCTGGAATTTCTTCCTCTTTTTCTTCTTCTTTTTTAGATGTTAGTTTGTTGAACACTTTAACAAACATAAAGATAGAAGCTGCAATAATTAAGAAATCAAAAATTGTTTGGATGAAGTTACCATACATAACAGCAGATTTACCGTATCCAAAGTGTAAACTTGTAAAGTCAACGCCACCTAATACCATACCAAGTAATGGTGTAATAATATCTTTTACTAAAGAACTAACGATTTTACCGAATGCCGCACCGATTACAACCCCGACAGCTAAATCAACGACATTCCCTTTGAAAGCGAACTTTTTAAACTCGTTCCACATGTGTTAATCCCATCCTTTCCACGATTCATTATGAAATTTATAATTCCTATCAACATATTCTATAGAAATTTGCGTGAGAAATAAAGAGGGAATGGGAATGAAAGTAAATTCTGAAAAATGTATCCGTTTTAATTTTTGTTTACATCATTCAGAAGAGATTGCAACATTTGCTGCGTTTTTAATCCTTCTAATCCATCTACAACAGGCTTTGTATCTCCTTGTACACATGCAATAAAATGATGAACAGCATCTTCAAAACCACGTTGTTTTAACGTCGTGTCCCATGATGGGGAGCCAATTTGAGAAACTGCATTTTCTTGCTCAACTTCAAATGTGTTCATGTTTTTTACGCGAATGATTTTTCCTGTTGTGACAAGTTCAATTTGTTCTAAATTTGTACCGGCATGGCGGTGCATTGCGGTAGAAAGTAACATTCCATTTGCAGTTGTATATGTATGATGTCCGTAAAGAAGTTCATTCTTTTCATTGATTTGCATCATATTATGAACGACGTTAAGCTCATCGTTAGCTAACCAGCGAGCAGTATCTACAATATGTAAGTAATCATCTAACATCGTAAAGTCGTACGTATAGGGCCCGACTTTATTTGTACGATGCTTTTCAATTCGAATCCATGAAATATTATGAGCTTGCTCTTTTGCGGCAACATACATAGGAACGAAGCGGCGATTAAATCCAACCATTAACTTTCGGTTATACTTTTCGCTCAACTCAACTAGTTTCTCAGCTTGTTCTACTGTAGCAGCTAGCGGCTTATCAACATAAACATCGATTCCTTTTTTCAGAAGTTCAGAAACGATTTCATAATGCGATGCAGTTGAACTATGAACGAAGATTGCATTGCATTCTGAAGCTAACGTTTCAATAGAATGGAAGTCTTGTATGCGGTATTGCTGGCAAACTTGTTTCCTTTTCTCTGCATTAGGTGTAAAAGCCCCTACAAAATTCCAATCTGTTTCTTTTGTAAGTGTTGGAAGATAGGCTTTTTGTGCGATACTTCCAAGTCCAATCATCCCAATTTTAGGTTTATTCATATGTATCCCCACCCTATTCATATTGATATAACGGGTTAAATGTAGCATAGAGCGGGGGAGGAAGGCAAAAATTAGCTTTTTACTTATGTCCTTCTAGCAAAATCTTTTCTATCTCTTTAAAGTTATGAGCGCGAGCATGCTCTAGCGGAGTAACACCATCATTATCTGGAATGTTTACATTTGCACCGTGTTCAATAAGAAGGCGGATAACTTGTTGTTGTGTTTCATCTCCGTTATTTAGAACGATGGCTTCCATTAAAGCTGTCCATCCGAGGTTATTTACATGGTTTACATCGATATTTGTTCGCGTGAGGAGTTCTTTTATAACATCAATATAGCCATGTTCTGAGGCTGGGATAAGAGCTGTACCGCCATATCGATTCGTAAGCGATGGATCTGCGCCAGCATCAATTGTTAATTTTAAAATGTCTAAGTAACCTTCTGCCCCGGCGTATAGAAAGGGATTGTTTTTCATATCATCTTGAATATTTACGTCAGCTCCAGCCTCGATAAGCGCTTTTGCGGTTTTTACATCATTTTTATATGTAGCAATCATAAGAGGGGTGCGTCCTTTATTGTCTGTTATATTTATATCAGCCCCTTTTTTGAGTAACGATATAACAGTATTCGTTTCTTGTTTCTCAGTAGCTGTTAGTAGCGCTGTCTCCATGTTTGTCATCTCCTTTTTAACTTCCTGTTCTTGCGAGCAACCTTGTAAAAAAATTACGCAACATATCATGCTTACTGTTTTTTTTGAACATGGAATTTCAACCTCCTCATTTCAACTGTAAAAGAAGAACATTAAATTTTTATAAATTGACGCTAAAATTACTATAAAATCGCTTGAGTATTTGAACATATATTTTTATGCTTATGAGTAATAAGGTTTGATAAAGTGAAACTTTAATCAGTGGGGGTTTTGTTCATCCCCCACTGATTATCAGCCCCAACCAATCGGGCTTTTATGGGCAGTTGATCCCCCACTTAACTTCTTTGCTTTCTCTGAATTTTGAGGTGGGGATCTTACTGCCCGGCAAATAGCGGGGTAAAGTGAGGATGTAACATATGTCTATTAAAACAAGGTTTTTATTTTCTTATATCGCTGTCATTCTCGTTTCCATTACGCTTATATTAGTCGCGGGATTTTTAATCGTTTTTTCGATAACAGGTGACTTGGAAGCAGTGAAAAATTTTTATAAAAGTTCTTACATTCAAAAGCCGCTTACACCAGAAGAAGAGAATGCTTATCTTGAGTTGAAGTCAGCCGCTAAACAGCATCAATCTCAATTGTTAGATGAGTCGTTTGTCTCAGCAATAGAAAAAGAGGGTGTGAAAATAGTAGTAAGAAAAGGAGAAACACTTTCATATGCTTCAAACGTATTTGAAAGTGTTTCTTTAAAAGAAGCCCTTCCGAAATTTGAATCAGCAAATATTAATAGTCGTGGTACAACGGAATTAGGCGATACATTTTATCGATATGTAAAGTTTGATTTTTATTTTCCTCAGGAAGAAGAGGGGAGTATATTTGTATTAAAGAAGCAAAGTTCATTTGTAGATCTTACACAAAAGTTATTTCCGATTTTGTTCGTATCACTTTTACTATTAGCTATTTTACTTATTGGATTATTAAGTTACCTCGTCTCAAGAAGTGTTATAAAACCAATCTTTGTATTGAAAGATGCGACTGAAAAAATTAAAGAAGGAAATTTAGATTTTCAAATACCAGTTACATCGCACGATGAAATTGGGCAATTGAATCAAGGATTTGAGGAAATGAGGAAGAAATTAAAAGAATCGATAGAGATGCAAACGCAGTATGAAGAAAATCGAAAAGAGCTCATTTCAAACATCTCTCACGATTTAAAAACACCGATTACATCTATTATTGGATATGTAGAAGGAATAAAAGACGGAGTAGCAAATACGCCAGAAAAAATGGATAAGTACTTAACGACTATCCATACGAAAGCAAGACATATGGATACACTCATTGATGAATTATTTTTATTCTCAAAGCTCGATTTGAATCGAGTTCCCTTTCAGTTTGAAACGGTTGAATTAAATATGTTTATGCAAGAATTAATAGAAGAGATGCAGATGGATTTAAGTAAAGAAGGTATAGAAGTTAACTTACAATTACATGCATCACCACTTTATGTAAAGGCTGATTGCGAAAAGATAAATAGAGTGATATCAAATTTAATTCATAATAGTGTGAAATACATGGATAAAGAAGAAAAGAAAATTACTGTAACAGTATCGAGTGATAACAATAAAGTGATTGTGAAAGTAATGGACAACGGATCAGGTATAGAATCTGATACACTTCCTTATATTTTTGAACGTTTCTATCGTGCAGAGAAATCGCGAAATTCTAGTACAGGTGGAAGTGGACTTGGCTTAGCGATAGCGAAGCAAATTATTGAAGAACATGGCGGGAATATTTGGGCGGAAAGCGAGCTTGGGGAAGGCACAAGCATTTTCTTCTCATTGGAAAAAGTAGAGAAATGTGGTGAGTAAATTGAAAAGAATTTTACTAATAGAAGATGAAGTAAGCATTGCAGAATTACAGCGAGATTATTTAGAAATTAATGATTTTCAAGTTGATGTCGAACATTCAGGAGAAACAGGTTTACAAATGGCCCTGCAAGAAGACTACGATTTAATTATTTTAGATATTATGCTTCCGAAAATGAATGGATTTGAAATTTGTAAGCAAATTCGAGCTATAAAAGATATTCCGATTTTACTTGTTTCAGCAAAAAAAGAAGATATAGATAAAATTCGCGGGCTCGGTTTAGGAGCGGATGATTATATAACGAAACCGTTTAGCCCGAGTGAGCTAGTAGCAAGAGTAAAAGCCCATATTTCTCGTTATGAAAGATTATTAGGAAATGTAAGTAAGCAACGCGATACGCTATATATTCACGGAATCTCTATTGATCAAAGGGCGAGGAAAGTTTTTATAAACAATGAAGAAATCGCCTTTACAACGAAAGAATTTGATTTATTAACATTCTTTGTCACAAACCCAAATCAAGTATTAAATAAAGAACAGTTATTTGAACGCATTTGGGGATTAGACTCCGCTGGTGACTTAGCTACTGTTGTCGTTCATATTAGAAAGTTACGTGAAAAAATTGAAAGAGATCCTGCTCACCCGCAATATATCGAAACGGTATGGGGGGCTGGTTATCGTTTTAATGTGTAGGGAACCTGTCAAAGTTTTGGCAGTTTTTTTTGTATGTGATCAAAAGGGGAGAATAGGTAATTTATGTTAAAATATAAAGAGAGATAAAAACATAGGAGAGTGTGAGAGGGCGTGCTACATTTTGGGGGATATATTAAAAGATAATAAATCAAACAAGATTTTAAAGATTGGAACTAATATCATACTTGTTTTATTACTAATAGGCGCAATACAAATGTTTTATGATGAAGATTATACAAATGATCATTTTGGTTGGTTATTTATGATGGTCTTTTTTGGAATTAAAATCATTTCTTCTTTTATAATGAGTATAAAAGAAGGAGATAAAAAGGCAGTATTCCTTGATGTAGGTTTAATGATTGTTTTGTTCTGCTTGTTGTTTTTAGTATGAAATATTTCTTTTGAAAAAAGCTCATAGTCTTATAGAGGCTGCGAGCTTTCTTTAATAATAACGGTACTAGTGTAACGATTTATAAAATTTTTGAGTAGTAGAAATAAATTGAGCAGCTTCTTCTAAAAAAGGATAATGATTACTCTCTTCAAATATCGCAAAAATAGAATTGCGTATGCCCTCATGCATCTTGATAGAATAATGAATTGGGCACTGCACATCGTGTCGTCCGCATATAATAAGCGTCTTTGTTTTCATAGAAGGTAAATGATCTCGTAAATTAAATGCTGGATATTCGTGAGAAAAAGCATTCATTCGGCTAGCAGACATTGTTTTTTTGATTGGTTTATCAAAATAAGAATTGTAGTTTTCGGGTTTATATAAAGATAATTTTGTTCGTTTGGTAGATAGTTCTTTTCGTTCCTCATTTGTAAGGTGAGGGCTTTTTAAATTTTCGATGAGCTGTTGCATATAATGAAACTGAGGATGTTCCGGATGATAAATACAAAATGGTGTTTCAGTATAGTTACTTGCTGCGGCTCCAACGACGACTAGTGATTGTAAGGATTTTGGATATGTGATTGCGTATAGAAGTCCAAGCATACCACCTGTTGAATGACCGGCGAAATGCCATGTTGGAAGTTGTAAAGTTTCTCGTATTGCTTCTAAGTCGTGAATTGTTTCAATCATACTTAATTCGTTTTCTACCTGGGCTTTTGCTGAGTTACCAGCGCCTCGTAAATTAATGAGGAATACACGATGCGTAGAAGTGAAAACATCCGCAAAGTAATCACCAGTCTCATTAAATTGTGAATAGTGATGTGTAATGCAAAGCGGTTCCCCATTTCCTTTTGTAAAGAGTTCAAATGTACCACGTTTCGTGCGGAGCATTTGTTGTTTCCACATAATATCACGACCTTTTCTTATAAAGTCCGTTAGTACATAAAAATATATCAGCAATTATTAGAATATATCGGCGCAACTCGGAATATATCAGCGATTATCAAAATATATCGGCGCAACTTGAAATATATCAGCGATTATTAAAATATATCGACTTACCGACAGAAATCGACAATAATAGCAGGCTTTAAATAAAAGGAGGCTATTCAAAAACGAGCCTCCTTTTCGTTTAGTACAAAGACTTTGTCATATTATTCCGAATAATTTCAAGGGATTTCGCTACAGTTAATGCGTTCTTTTCTTCAATTTCTGGTTTGCGGGGGATAGGTTTATACATGTTGTCTGGATCTTCCCATGTGAGGGGAAGTTCTGTTTCTGCTTGTCCTTTCCAAGCGTCAATCCATTCTGGAGGGAGATAACCTGAGATGTTTTGGATGTTGTTCATTTCGAGCCAAATGAGTGCCCACGCTCTTGGGACGACGCGCCAATGGTCATAGCCACCACCGCCGACAGCAATCCAGCGACCTTCGCAATATTCGTTAGCGATTTCGCGAGCGAGCTTCGGTATTTCACGGTAAATATTCATCGTTGCGCAAAGGTGTGTAAGTGGGTCGTAATAATGTGCGTCAGCACCGTTTTGCGTTAAAATAATATCCGGTTTAAAGTATGCGGCCACTTCTTTTACGACAGTTCGATAGGAATCTAAGAAAGATTCGTCTTCTGTAAAAGCATCGAGTGGAACGTTAAAAGAATAACTGTAGCCATTACCTTGTCCGCGTTCATTTACAGCCCCAGTTCCAGGGAATAAATATCGACCAGTTTCATGTAGTGAAATGGTGCATACGTTAGGATCGTCGTAAAAAGACCACTGTACACCATCACCGTGATGAGCATCTGTATCAATATATAAAACGCGTAAACCGTACTTCTTTTGAATATATTTCATTGCGATGGAACTATCGTTATAAATACAAAAGCCAGATGCTTTGCCACGGAAGCCATGATGTAAACCGCCACCTAAATTGAGAGCGTGTTTTACTTTCCCGGAAAGAACAGCGTCAACAGCTGTTAACGTACCACCAACGAGTAATGCGCTTGCTTCGTGCATATTTGGAAACATCGGCGTATCTTCTGTTCCGAGTCCATATGTCATCGCAATTGATTTTTCTAACTTTCCTTCTCCAGCACGTTTTACCGCATTTATGTACTCCTCTGTATGAATGTAGGCAATTTCTTCATCTGTAGCCATCCTTGGTGAGATGATTTGGGAAGGAGAGATGAAACCACCCTTTTGTAATAAATCATACGTAAGTGTGACGCGCAGTTGGTTAAAAGGATGATCAGGGCTAAATGAATAGCCCCGAAAGTCATCCGAATAAATAAACGCGCTACTCATGCTTGCATCCCCATAATGTTTGGCCATAATACGCGGTAGCCTTCTGCTTCAAGTGCATCAATCACTTTTAGCGGATTCATCGTTTGAATGCGGAAAACGAGTACTTTATCATTCTCATCTTTTGCTGGGTAGACGAGAACACTCACGATATTGATTTGTAACTCACTAAAAATAGCAACGACTTTTCCGAGAATACCAGGTTCGTTTTTCACTTGAATTTCAATTTGTGAACTTGGTTGATGTGCTCCTGTTAATTTCACTAACGTGTGCAGCACAGTAGATTCAGAAATAATTCCAACTAACTTTCCAGCCTTTGTAACAGGAAGACAGCCAATTTTATTTTCAAAAAATAAAGTAGCAATTTCCTCAACGAAATCGAGAGGATGGCAAGTCATAACAGGGTGTTTCATAATAAGTTCAAGTGGTTGCTTCAGCATATCGAGTGAAACTTGTTCATCTAAAATAGACGGACTTGCATCTCTTACATCCCGATCAGAAATAATGCCTACGACATGATTATTTTGATCGACAATTGGAATGTGCCGAATGCCTTTCGTACGTATCGTTCGGATTGCTGTTTCGATTGTATCGTTTGGATGTAGTGTCACTACATCTTGATTCATAATTTCTTCTACAATCATTCCAGTTGCCCCCTTTATTAATACATAAAACGATTGTGAAAACGTAGACGATCAAATGCTTGAATAGAATCCGTATCAACGCGTTTACCGATGCGGACCATTAAACAGTTAGCAGGATGTGAACAAATTTCAGGATCATCTGTAGCCATCCATTGTAACCCGCCAGCATTCATCATCTTTTCCATTACTTTTCGATACTCCCAAACATTTAAGCCTGTTTGTTTTAAATCCCAGTGCCAATAATATTCGGTCGTCAATATAATGTAATCTTCCATATAATCGTCCATCATGGAAACTTCTAATAAGTTTTTTCCGACAGCGCAACCGCGGAAGGCAGGGACAACTTCAATCGCCCCAAGTTCAATTAAGTTTTCCATCTTTCCTTCTGACCATCGTTCAAGTGGATCAGGATACAAGTATGTAACATATCCAACAATCGTTTGGTCATGTCTAGCAATAATGAGACGAGCTTCTGGCAATTTAGAAATTTCGACAATTGCTTTATATTGTTGCTCGGCAGGACGAAACGCAATTAAGTCTGGATGAAATTCATACATTTCTAAGTTATGTGTAGAGACAGGCCCTTCAATAATTAAAGTGCCTTTCGCTGTTTTTAAGTTTCTAGCATTATATATTTTTTTATGAATCAATGTATTGCTCACCACCTTGAGGGTTTGTGAATCTATTCATATCGTACTTTATAATATATGCGATGTGAATCGAAATTTGTCATTAAAAATTTGTCTAAAAATCAACAAATATACTGAAAATTTTAAATAATGTTATTATAATAGATAATAGAATACATAGGAGGGGGATGTAAAGTATGAAAGTAGAAACGCTTCCTGTCATTAAAGGAGAAAATAATTTGCCGAATTATGATGAGGCATACGCGAATTTTAACTGGGAAGAGGTTAATAAAAACTTTACTTGGAATGAAACAGGCCGAGTAAATATGGCGTATGAAGCAATTGATAAGCATGCGAAATCCGATCGAAAGAATAAAGTAGCCCTTTATTATCAAGATGGATCTCGAAAAGAGAAGTATACATTTAAGGAAATGAAGGATTTTTCTAATAAAGCAGGAAATGTCCTGAAAAATTATGGCGATGTAGAAAAAGGCGATCGCGTTTTTATTTTTATGCCGCGTTCCCCAGAGTTATATTTCGCACTTCTTGGTGCAGTGAAATTGGGAGCAATTGTTGGTCCGCTATTTGAAGCATTTATGGAAGGCGCAGTTCGCGATCGTTTAGAAGATAGCGAAGCAAAAGTGTTAATTACAACACCTGAATTGTTAGAGCGTGTACCATTAAATGATTTACCTGCTTTAAAAACAGTCTTCCTTGTTGGAGATCATGTAGAAGAAGGCGGTAAAACGGTAGCATTCAATCCTTTATTTGAACAAGCTTCAAAAGAATTACATATTGAATGGTTAGGCCGTGAAGACGGTTTGATTTTACATTACACGTCTGGTTCTACTGGTAAGCCAAAAGGTGTGCTTCATGCGCAAAACGCAATGGTTCAGCACTATCAAACGGCGAAGTGGGTATTAGATTTAAAAGAAGACGATGTATATTGGTGCACAGCTGACCCAGGCTGGGTAACGGGAACTGCTTACGGTATTTTCGCGCCATGGTTAGTCGGAGCATCAAATGTTATTTTAGGCGGACGCTTTAGTCCAGAAGCGTGGTATGAAGCACTGCAAGATTACGGTGTAACAGTTTGGTATAGTGCACCAACAGCGTTCCGTATGTTAATGGGCGCTGGACAAGATGCAATTAAAAAATACGATTTATCACAAGTGCGTCACGTATTAAGCGTTGGTGAACCGTTAAATCCAGAAGTAATTCGCTGGGGGATGAACGCATTTGGGCTTCGTATCCATGATACGTGGTGGATGACAGAAACAGGTGGACAAGTTATTTGTAACTACCCTTGTATGGAAATCCGTCCAGGTTCAATGGGTAAGCCAATTCCAGGTGTAAAAGCAGCGATTGTTGATAATGAAGGAAATGAAGTGCCACCATACACAATGGGTAACTTAGCAATTGGCAAAGGTTGGCCAGCTATGATGCGCGGAATTTGGAATAACAAGCAAAAGTATGAGTCTTACTTCATGCCAGGCGATTGGTACGTATCAGGTGACTCTGCATACATGGATGAGGATGGATACTTCTGGTTCCAAGGGCGTATTGACGATGTAATTATGACATCAGGCGAGCGCGTTGGTCCGTTTGAAGTAGAAAGCAAATTAATCGAGCATGCTGCTGTTGCAGAAGCTGGTGTAATCGGTATTCCTGATCCAGTGCGCGGTGAAATCATTAAAGCATTTATCGCGCTTCGTGCAGGTTACGAACCATCTGAAGAATTAAAAGAAGAAATTCGTCAATTTGTAAAGAAAGGTCTAGCAGCTCATGCAGCGCCAAGACAAATTGAATTTAGAGACAAATTACCGAAAACGAGAAGCGGTAAAATTATGCGCCGCGTATTAAAAGCGTGGGAGTTAAACTTACCAACAGGTGATTTATCAACGATGGAAGATTAAGAGAGAAAGGTCTGAACGAAATAGCGTTCAGACCTTTCTTTTTTCTTCTCTCTTTAACCTACATATAAAGAGGGAAGAAAATGAAAACAGAAAAAGAAAAAATGATACTAGGAGAAATATATATACCGACTGATCCAGTTGTATTAAAAGATGTGTCAGATCATGTAGTAGTTGGCGGAAATCCTGCAAAGATTATAAAAAAATAAAATAATATTTGAACGAAGTACCTTCCTCGTCTGTATACATTTATGAAACAATAGATGAGGGAGGCTTTTTATATGTCTAATAAATTACTTCTTACTTTTGCTTTAATTGGAATTATAGCCGTATTTTCTTGTGGTTTACTATTACCGATGCCAATCGGATTTAAAGTGTCGATGATTACAGCTGGAGTTATGATGATTGTTATGTTTTCAATCATTATTCCGTTTGATAGAAAACATATAGTACGGAAAAAAGGATATAAAATTGATTTTACAAAAACAAAAGTGTACTTTCGTTGGAATGTATTTGATACGATTTCGGTTTGTCTTGCAGTGTATGCATGCATATGTGTGCAAGCATTAAACTTTTTAGTTTCAACCGGCGAGACAATCGAAAACCCATATGTTCAATTTTTTACGAATCAATCACAAGTATGGATTATTGTCGCAAGTTGCTATTTAATTTCCCGCATTTCATTAACGTTAAAAGGAATAAAGGAGATCAAAAATCATGGCGCAGATTGGGAGTGAAGAAGAGCTCATGCTTGCGTATCAAAAGGGAGATAAGCAGGCTGGGGAAAAACTATATGTTTTAATCAAACCAGCGCTATACACATTTTTATATCGATTTAATTGAGATGAACAATTGAGTATCGACCTTGTGCAAGATACGTTTTTGACGTTAGAACGAAAGAAACATATGTATGAACTTGAAAAAGGAAAAATAAAAACGTATTTATTTCAAATCGGTTATCGCCTTATGATTAATAAATTAAATAGAAGAAAAAAGTGGCGTACGCTTTTGCCATTTTTAGTGCCGATTCCGGAAAAAGAATTTTCTCACGAAGATCGGCTTACAGTAAGAGAAGCAATTTTGAAAGTTCCGGAAGAACAGCGAGCTGTCCTCATTCTTTCTTATTATCATGATATGCAGCAAAAAGAGATTGCGGAGATATTAAACATTCCGATTGGAACAGTGAAATCGAGACTCCATAACGGGATAAAGAAATTGAAACAATTGCTGGAGGTGGATGAAATTGAGCGAAAATCCCTTTAAGAGTGAATATAAATTAAGACAGCATTTAGATAGTGACCATGTAGAAGTACCCGACTTTCCGAAAACGGTAAGTCGCTTCGATCGATTAATCGGTTTTCTTGGTTCTCCAGCGAAAGACCCTGTAGAGGCGACGATTGGGAATGATTTATCGGTTGTGTTTCATGTATCGTTATTAATTGGGGTTCCAATTCTTTCACTTATTACGATACTCTTTGCGACGTTGTAAAGGGTTGGTAAGAAGAGAAATCCGACCCTTATTTGACACGCCTATATAAATGATGGTATAAAGAAAAGTATATGAATAATTGAGCGTGGAAAGGGAGAAGTAGTGATCATTTCCCTGTTTTAGAGAGCTGATGGCCGGTGAAAATCAGCACATAGATGATCGCGAATTACGCCCCTAGAGCATCTTTTTTCGATTGAATTGTATTCAAAAGGGAAGAGACGGTGCTAAGCCGTTATGTAAATAAGGTGGTAGGCTTTTTTGGTCTGCAACTAGGGTGGTAACGCGATAATCAAAATCGTCCCTTATTTGAAGGGGCGATTTTTTTATGTTTTCAACCTTCACGCCAGTAATGAACTTAAAGGAGAGTATGTAGGATATGGGTATTTTACAAGATCTTGAATTTCGCGGTCTAATTAATCAGCAAACAGATGCTGAGGGCCTTGAGCAATTATTAGAAAAAGAAAGCGTTAAATTATACTGTGGTTTCGACCCGACAGCGGATAGCTTACACATCGGTCATATGTTACCAGTATTAATGTTACGTCGTTTCCAATTAGCTGGTCACCAACCAATCGCACTTGTTGGCGGTGGTACTGGTATGATCGGTGACCCAAGTGGTAAAAAAGCAGAGCGTACATTAAATACGAAAGATACAGTTGCTTACTACACAGAAAGCATTAAAAACCAACTTTCAAACTTCTTAGAGTTCGAAAACGTGGAAAACCCAGCAACAATGGCTAACAACTATGACTGGCTTGGTAACTTAGATGTCATTTCATTCTTACGCGATATCGGTAAAAACTTCGGTTTAAACTATATGTTAGCAAAAGATACAGTAGCATCTCGTTTAGAAACTGGTATTTCATTTACTGAGTTTAGTTACATGATTTTACAATCATACGACTTCTTAAACTTATACCAACACCATAATTGCCGCCTACAAATCGGTGGTAGTGATCAATGGGGTAACATTACAGCTGGTCTTGAATTAATCCGTAAATCAGAAGAAGATGCGAAAGCATTCGGTTTAACAATTCCACTTGTTACAAAATCTGACGGTACGAAGTTTGGTAAAACAGAAGGCGGCGCAATTTGGTTAGACCCAGAGAAAACAACTCCTTACGAGTTCTACCAATTCTGGATTAACACAGATGACCGCGACGTTGTTAAATACTTAAAATATTTCACATTCTTATCTCATGAAGAAATTCTTGAGCTTGAGAAACAAGTAGCTGAAGCACCAGAAAAACGCGCAGCACAAAAAGCATTAGGTGCGGAAATGACAAAACTTGTTCACGGCGAAGAAGCATTAGAGCAAGCGATTAAAATTTCAGCTGCATTATTCAGCGGTTCTGTAGCAGAACTGACTGCAAGCGAAATCGAGCAAGGCTTCAAAGACGTACCATCTGTAGAACGTACTGCAGAAGATACAGTATTAATCGACTTACTTGTAGAAAGCAAAATCTCACCATCAAAACGTCAAGCACGTGAAGATGTAACGAACGGCGCAATCTACGTAAACGGTGAGCGTACACAAGCATTAGACTACGTTGTAACAGAAAAAGACCGCATCGAAGGTAAATTCACAATCATTCGCCGCGGTAAAAAGAAATATTTCTTAATTCGTTACTAATCCGAAACGAATATAAACAAATAGTACCCCGAATTGTAGGTTGAAAAGTCTATGATTCGGGGTTTTTTATGTATGGATTTAAAACGCCGCATCTTTTCTTTTAAATAGAATATAAAGAATTAATATGAGCATATAAAGTAAACTCACTAGCATAACGATAAATGCTGTTGGATAAAATTTTGCTGCATATATAAAGAAATCGATTTGATAAATATCTTCGTAATTAGAAACGGTGCCTTTGAAGTAATTCGTAAACTTAGCGCTATATTTCCATTCATCAGGATCATCTATCAAATTACTCCCCTGATACCAATTAATAAGCGCGGAAGTAATAAACAACATACATGCACTACCCAATTGAACCATTTGGTTTATTGTCAAAAGAGTCCACCTCCTATTTTATGGTTATTATAGCGTGCATTCATAGTTCTGTAACCTTTTTGTTGTAATCTCCTTTTCGAGTTCATACGGAAATCACATGTAAGCGGTATGATAAATGTATAACAACTAGAAAGGAGTGGTAAAACAAAATGTCACTAGAAGCGCTCATTATTTTTTCTTTGCTAAACGCGGGTCAGCTTGCAGAGAATTCGAAGGTGGATGTACATAAAGAGCAGAAAGATGCTTATGTATATGTTCAGAAAGAGGAAAATAAATAATTTTATTTTATATAAATGAGAAACATATTAAATTTTAAAAAAGATAATTATCAGAAAATGAGGAAGACAAATGTTATATAGATAATATATAACCTAAATCATGATTTTAAATTGGTGGTAATTTACACAAAATGTGTTTAACGGTTTAATCATAGTGTTACTATAAGACTTTGATGAAAGAGCAACTAATGCATAGTTGCTCCTTTTTATGTCGAATATCAGTAAGTGTTTAAAAGAGGGAATTATTATTTTTTGTATAATAATATATATATATATTGAAAGAACAGGATGCGAGGTAATGTTTGAAGAATTAAAATTTGTATTTAAGGTTGTAATCGATTTAGCAAATGATTATGAAAGTTATCATGATAAGTATGGAATGAAAAGTTTGACTGTATCGCCTAGTGGAATGCATGAACTTAAAGAGTTTAAGAATTCATCCGAAGGAAAAGAGTTAGAGAAAAGAGAAAATGCATTATATTATTTTTTAAAAGCCCTAGATTATGAGGTAATAAAGGCAATTCAAGTCGTTATGTATCTTGGAAGAGATCAAGATTATGATAAGAATGATACCCCAGAAAAGATTTACTCGGAATATAGACATTACTTTGGATCAAAAGGATGGGATGAGAAAGATATTATTATTAATACGGTAACAGAGAAAATTTCTTTAGGTAAATACTTACAAGACGGTTTGGGGATTTTAGGTGTGAGAGTGTAGAGTAGAAATTATTGAGATAAAAAGCATTTCTTATGAAGTGCTTTTTATTATGTATGCCAGATTAATTTAGGAATGGTTTACTGATGGAATTTAAGTAATAAACAAGTCACTTATTAGTAGCCAAATCCAGTCTTTATTTTCCTATTTTTATCCATTAATTATGGCCTCAAGAAAACATTATCCGACAATATGGAGAATTTATCTAAAAAATATAAATGAAATATACTGTTTTAGCTTTTGAAAGTTTTAATATGCTTCAAAGCGAACCTATCCATATTCAAAATGAAAAAGAAGAACGTTAATCCTTATGATAGGCGTTCTTCTTTGTATGATTTTTATCTCCATCGCCATGCAATCGTTGTATTTTCAATGTGGATTGCTGGAATGTCGATTCCTAAATATTTCCCTTCGTTCTCATCGAAAACGGACCAATTTTCATCGTCTAGAGATTCAGGATCAATACTTTCAAATTCAAAAGTACTGTCTTCGTCTACCATTTCACGAAAATATTCTTGATAGGGTTTACTATTATCATTTAAGTGTATTGTTCCATACATTCATGGTGTTTCTGCAAAAGCGTCTCTGATTTCACCTATTTCAGTATCTTTAAAGTATAATTTCATATTTGCATCTTCTTATTCATGGATTTTAAAATAGTCTTTTGGCATCTCGCCTTTTATCAAATACTCATTATCTCTTTTTATTCAGCTTCGAAGCATAAGTGATTAAAACTCCCAATGTAAGTTCAGCAATTACAACTTATTTGCAAGCAATGTAAATATTACATTTTTGATGTCTAATTACATAGACCAATAAAAAAGAAGAACAGTTACTCTCACTAACAGACGTTCTTCTTTTTTGTATTGATTTAATAATAAAAGTTAAGATGTTTTATCCGCTATACTTTTTCGTATTACTACATCAATTTTTACCTCTTGTGCGTCATCTAGTGCATGAAATAATAAATCAAAGTAAGTAACTCCTCTAGGTGTAGCATAATATGTAGCTAAATTTATCACTTGTGGTGGAAGTGGTTGACTATCCCAAGGTGGACGTTTTGTTAAATCTTCAATATCCCAAACTACTTCATCAGGTTTCTTGTTTTGTAATATGTTTTGAATCTCTTTTAAATTTTCTCGTGCTTCTTTCACATCGTCCCAACTTAACTTGTCAAAATACAAATCCTTCATTAACAAGGGATACTTAGTTCCCCAACCTTCAGGTTCTGTATGATAAGACATCGTTGAAAAAAAACTGTGTAATAAATCTGGATGACCAACTTCATAAAAAATACAATCTACTCCAAATCCTACTGTCATTTTTAATCCCTCTCTTTATATTACTGTTTTTTAATTTCTATTGTTACTTGATCATTTGTCTTATCAAGAATTTTTTTCTTCAATTCTAAAGTCTCTGTGGCACTAATTTCTTGTCCTCTAATATCAACAATGATTGACTGTGTAGTTCCTTCAGGTAAGTTTTTTAATCTTGCTTCTACTTGTTTTCCTATAACATATGCCAATCTAGTTCTTTTGGCTGATGTAGATACATCGTAATTTTTTACTTCGATCGCATGTTTAACTGTATCAGAATATAAATCTGGAATAGAAGAACCTTTGGTTTTTTTCTCTAATTCTAGACCATCTTTAAAAATAACTTGTTCTCGATAATTGGGATTATCTTTTAAGGCATCAAGTTCTGACTGTCTCCAAGATGGTCTAGCAAACATAAGATAACCGCTTAAATAATTACTCCAATTTCCTGATGGTGGAAGTGTGCTTACTATTGCTTCACCAGTGAGACCAACACCTGCAAAAGCAGGTTGTAAACGTGGTGGAAAAGCTTCAGTTACTTTGTACATGTTTGCTCCTCTAGCAAGTTTAGAAGCCTTATCAAGACCTTTCCCACCAAGTAACCCTAGACCGACTGATGTTACTAAATAAGAACCCCAGCGGAATCCACTTTCGACATCGCCATGCCAAACGTCATTCATAAAAGAATCTGAGAAAGCGTTCCACATAGCAGGAAGAGTCTCATCATAATTGACAACAGTATCCCACATGTCTGACCATGTTTCACCGTCACCTAACGCTTTAAATCCTTCCCAAGCATCTCCAACACCTTTTCCTGCACCATCATAAAGACCGTCCCAAGCTTTTTCTAAATCAGATTTTTGTTTGCCACACATTGCACCTTCTTCTAGTGTAACATCTTGATTATCGGCATTGCGGAATTTTTCAGCAATCCTTTTCAATTCTTCTTCCACATTTGTGATTGCATTGATAGAGGTAAATGCTTTTGGTCTTGCATCATTGAACATTTGGACGAAATTTTGATTAGAAGCACCTATCCATTGATAACATAAATAATCAATTTGATTACATAAGTCGTTATGTATGGATTCTAACGCATTTCTAGTGTTATTTGCACGGTTTGCAACTTCTTCTAGCATTTCGGGTGTTACTTTGATTTGAACCATATAGCCCTCCTACCCCTAATATTTACCAATAAAATTATACCATATAGGCATTTTTCTGTTACAAAGATTTTGGGTAAAATCTAGTATGGCTCTTTATTATGTATTGGATGTAGAAGGAGCCGACGATATTAGATAATTCACTAAATAAAAAAAGTGAACGAGTATGAAAAATATTCGTTCACTGTTATTTTAACCTGTATAAATGTAATTCATAATTTCCGTCAGTACTATCAGGCTTTCTAAACATTTCCTCGAATGGACCAACCTTTTTTGAGAAACCATTTTTTAATGCTTTATTTTGCATTATTAGTGCTAAATAAAAAAAGCCCAGGCCCCTTGATAAACAAGGTTCCTAAGGCTTTTAATAATACTCTTTTCAGAGTACCGAGATTAACGAGAGTAGAACTCTACGATTAATGCTTCGTTGATTTCAGCTGGTAACTCAGCACGCTCAGCGTGACGAGTGTAAGTAGCTTCTAATTTGTCAGCATCGAAAGTTAAGTATTCTGGTACGAAGTTGTTAACTTCGATCGCTTCTTTAACAACAACAAGGTTGTTAGATTTTTCGCGAACGCTGATAGTTTGACCAGGTTTTACACGGTAAGATGGGATATCTACGCGAGCGCCATCAACCATGATGTGACCGTGGTTTACTAATTGGCGAGCTGCACGACGAGTGCGAGCTAAGCCCATACGGTAAACTAAGTTGTCAAGACGAGCTTCAAGAAGGATCATGAAGTTTTCGCCGTGCTTACCAGGCATTTTACCTGCTTGGTCAAATGTGCGACGGAATTGACGCTCAGTCATGCCGTACATGTGACGAAGTTTTTGTTTCTCTTGTAATTGTAAACCGTATTCTGAAAGTTTCTTACGTTGGTTAGGACCGTGAGGACCTGGTGCGTAAGGGCGTTTTTCTAATTCTTTTCCTGTGCCGCTTAGAGAGATTCCAAGACGACGAGACAGTTTCCAAGCTGGACCTGTATAACGAGCCATAGTTGACTCCTCCTTTAAAATGTTTTTATTTACGTAAAATAAAAACAGACGTAATCGATATTTACGGGCATTTTGTTTTCATGTACCTTCGCTCCAGCAGCAGGGAGTTACGAGATACACCTCCGTAGAGGAACAAAATACAAACGATAAACTCACATTACAAGGCTGCCTTTTTATTTTACACAAACGCTATTATATCTTTTACCCAGAGTTTCGTCAAGCGAGTACGTTTTTGTTTTATGCATATAAATTTTGGAAATGAACAAGAAGGAATTTAAAACGATATAAAAGAAGAGATAGAAACACAAATAAAACGCTTACATAAAATGTAGTAAAAACGTTCATCAAATTTTTGTTGGTGAATATGCGGCAATAAAAACATAAAAGGGGATGTTTTTATGAAAAAGAAGCATATGGAGACAGCGTTAATTCATCACGGTTATACATCAGAGGAACATAAAGGAAGTTTGACACCGCCTTTATTTCAAACGTCTACATTTACATTTGAGACTGCGCAGCAAGGAGAGGCGAGTTTTGCGGGAGTGGATCCATCTTATATTTACTCAAGACTTGGAAATCCGACTGTGAAATTATTTGAAGAACGTATGGCGGTGTTAGAAGGAGGAGAAGAAGCGCTTGCTTTCGGATCCGGTATGGCAGCTATTTCCGCAACGTTAATTGGTTTTCTAAAAGCTGGAGATCATATTATTTGTTCAAATGGATTATACGGATGCACATACGGCTTTTTGGAAGTGTTGGAAGAAAAATTTATGATTACGCATTCGTTTTGTGATATGGAGACAGAGGCTGATATTGAAAATAAAATTCGCCCAAATACAAAGCTTATTTTCGTTGAAACACCGATTAATCCGACAATGAAATTAATTGATTTAAAACGAGTGATTCGGGTTGCGAAGCGAAATGGTTTACTTGTCATTGTTGACAATACGTTTTGTTCACCTTATTTACAAAGACCGCTTGAACTTGGCTGTGACGCCGTTGTTCATAGTGCGACAAAATATATTGGTGGTCACGGTGATGTTGTGGCGGGTGTAACAATTTGTAAAACGAGAGCGTTAGCTGAAAAAATTCGCCCGATGCGAAAAGATATCGGCGGTATTATGGCACCGTTTGATGCGTGGTTATTGTTACGCGGATTAAAGACACTAGCGGTAAGAATGGACCGCCATTGTGATAATGCAGAAAAAATTGTATCGTTCCTAAAAAATCATGATGCGGTAGAAGGTGTTTGGTACCCAGAAGGAGAGTTAGCATCTCGCCAAATGAAACGTGGGGGCGGCGTTATATCTTTTTCAATTAAAGGCGGGAAAGAAGAGACGCAGGCGTTTATTAATGACCTTCACTTTATTACAATTGCGGTAAGTTTAGGAGATACAGAAACGTTAATTCAGCACCCGGCAACGATGACGCACGCTGCGATTCCAGCTGAGTTAAGACAAGAAATGGGCATTTATGATAATTTAATACGTTTATCTGTCGGTTTAGAATCGTGGGAGGATATCGTTTCTGATTTAGAGCAAGCGTTAAAGAAAATATCTACTGTTAGTAATCAATAAAAAAAGAGCCAGCTATCGGTTTTGTACGTCATGTACTTAATCGATAACTGGCTCTTTTTTGTTACATATGTTTTAGGAGTGTTTCCACAAACTTTTCTAAATAGCGCTGATCTACTTCGTCGAAACGATCTTTTTCAGGACTATCAATATCAAGTACACCAATGACATTCCCATCCTTAATAATCGGTACGACAATTTCTGAATTTGAAGCACTGTCGCAAGCGATATGCCCTGGGAATTGGTGGACGTCTGCTACAAGCTGCGTTGTTTTCGTTTCAGCTGCAACGCCGCAAACGCCTCGTCCAAATGGAATGCGCACGCAAGCAGGCATTCCTTGGAATGGTCCAAGAACAAGCTGATTTCCTTCTGTTACGTAAAAGCCAACCCAATTAACGCGATCTAAAAATTGGTTTAATAATGCGGACGCATTTGATAAGTTTGCGACTACGTTTGATTCGCCAGTTAATAATGCATCCAGTTGTTTTATTACTGTCTCATATTGCTGCACGCGAGATCCTGCATAACTTTCTTTAGTAAACATGGAAACAGCTCCTTTTTTATCGAGATGTGTAAAATATTAGCAAAATACGATGTATTTCACATGACTTTGTCGATAGAAAATTAAAGGAATTTGTCTTAAAAGTCAAGAAATTTACACTATAGCTGTTCAGTGAGAGGAAGTGAGCGCATGAAACAGACGAAACAAAAAGTAATCGATGCGGCAATATCGTTGTTTAACACGAAAGGGTATGATGGAACGTCGGTGCGAGACATTGCAAAGCGAGCGGATGTGAATGTAGCGAATATTTCATATTATTTTGCTGGAAAGCAAGGTCTATTAGAGCAGCTTATTACTGATTTTTTAGAAGGATATATTCATGTGATTGAAATGTCGTTTGAACAGAGAGAATATTTGTCAGCTAAAGATGTGATGGTGCAAATGGTACGCGGGATTTTACGATATCAATTTGAAAATAGGGAGCTGACACGTTTCTTTTACCGAGAGCTGTCGCTTGATACGACATTAATTCGCGAAGTGATGACCGTTTATTTTTCTAAAGAAAGATATTATATAGAGCAAGTGATTAGACAGGGACAAATGAAACAAGAGTTTAAGAAGGTATCTTTTACAATGTTTATGACGCAATTAAAAGGCATGATGAATATGCCGTTTTTATATCCGCAATATATATCAGAAGTGCTGCATTCTTTTCCATCTGAGACCTTTTTCTTAGAAATGTACACGAAAGAAATTGAACAATGGATAGAACAAACATTATGTATAACGAATATGTATTATGAATGGCCAAGAGCTGTTCATATGTGAGAAATCCCCACCTAACGAACGGAGGTGGGGATTTTTGTGCTTTCTTTTCTTTGCCATAAATTGTTGCATAATAGCGCGATAATTGTTAATGAGGCTCCAGCAACTTCAATTTTGTCGACTGTATAACCTCGAAAGATGGAGCCGGTAAGTGCAAGCACAGGAACTAAATTCATAAATAATATGCCGTTAATAGATGAAATATAGCGATTTCCTGCGTTCCAGCAAAATACTGCGATAACGCCTGAAATAATAGACATATATAAGAGTTCAAAACGAACGTTCATAATTGTCGATAGTGAAGGTACAGTAACGACGTTTGTATAAGTTAAAAAAGTGACGATAGTGATGAGTGAAATTGAGCCAAATAAACAAGTTAGCGTCGTATACCTAAGTGGCGACCAAGATTGAAAACTAGCACCACCGTTTGTATAAATGACCCAGCAAGTAACGCCGCACAGCATAAGCATATTTGTTGAGAGGTGACTGGCAGCTCCAAATAATAAGTGAATATTTCCTTTTGAAATGACAAGCATAACACCGATAAGTGCAACGAACATACAAAGGAAAGTGTAGTTTTGTGGACGTTTGTTTTTTGTTAGCCACTGCAATAATAAAGCGATGAGTGGCATAAGAGACTGAATCATCGCGGCATGGATGGCTCCAGACGGTCCGGCAAGTTGTTGTCCGTAGAAAACGAGAAAACCATATCCTGCGAAACCGACTGTTCCGTAAAAGAGTAACGAAAGTGTTTTCTTTTCTAAGCGGAGTGACTTTGTCCCTTCGGTAAGTAATAGCAGAATAAGAAAAATAATAGCTGCTGATCCATAGCGAATCGTTGTGAAGAAGAACGGATCGATAAACTGTAAGGCGTTTGCCATGACAGGAAACATAAATCCCCAAGCCGTTACGGCAAGTAAGCATAGGAGGGATCCGAGTAGCATTTGTTTTTTGTTCAAGAGTATCTTTCCCCTTTACATTTCGTTATAGTAAGTTGATGAAATAAGTATAAAGAGTAATTGTTTATAGGAGGAAATATCGATTTCTTATAACGGTTATAACTTTTTGTTAGAGGTGTGTACGATGGATTTGGAGGCAGTACGATCGTTTATTGAAGTGAAAAATACGCGAAGTTTATCAAAGGCGAGTAAAATTTTACATATTTCTCAGCCGGCGCTTAGTAAACAAATTCAAAGGTTAGAAGCGGATTTAGAGGTTACTTTATTAAAACGTTCCGCGCAAGGAGTCGAATTAACAAGTGCTGGAGAGTTATTCATAACAAGAATGTTACCGATTTTGGGACACATACATGAAGTGAAAGCCGAAATGAAGAAGTTTCAAGAGAAGAGGAACATTTCTATAGGGATATTGCCAAGTTTAGCAGCACATTACATAGCAAAATGTAAAGATATATTAGGTGACGGGTTCGAAATAGAATGGAAAATTGAGCATACGAAAGTACTGATAGGACTTTTTAAAGAACGGAAGATTGAAGCGATGTTCATCGATTCAGTAGTAGAAGGTGCTACGTGTATAAAAGAAATACGAGAAGAAAAAATTGTGTGTGTCGTTTCAAATGATCATCTTTATAAAGAGAAAACAGTAATTCGAATGGAAGATTTGCAAAATGAAAAGTTAATCGTATACCCAGAAATCTGCGATGTAAGGAAAATGATTACGAATCTGTTTCAAGGGATAGGTGCGAAACCGATTATTGCATTTGAAACTTCTTATGCAGAACCGATGCTTGCGATGGTTAGTGCCGGACTTGGCATCACGTTACTTCCAGAAATATTAGTAGAGCAAGCGGTAAGGCAAGGAAATGTGCATGCGATTTCTATTGAACCGCCACTTGTACGTAAAATATATTTCGCATCTCATATGGAAGAAGGCCCTTTGCTGCATTCATTTGATGATGAGAGGTAATCCAAACGGAATATTGAGAAAGATTATAATTGCATTGAAAGAAACATGAAATTTTAAAAAAAACTAGGTCAAAAACAAACCATTACATGGTATGATTAGTACATTGTTAGTTGTTAAATATAGGGGAATTCCCTTTTTATACATAATGCCTTCCATTTCATAAACGGAACGGACAAAAAAAGAGATATAACTAGGAGGCTTTTTTGCATGGATTCTATCCTGACGATCGTTATCATTGTAGTAAGCTCTATTCTAGTGCTGCTCATGATAGAGCTTGTGATAAGAAATCGTTCATATAAAGATATTGAAGCACTTGAGCAGTGGAAACAAGAGATAAAAGATAAACCTGTGGCAGATGAACTAAAACGGGTGAAAGATTTAAATATGACGGGTCAAACAGAAGAACTGTTTGGTAAATGGCGTGAAGAATGGGATGAAATTGTATCAACAACCATTCCGAAAGCTGAAAAAGATTTAGCGCAAGCGCGAAAATTCGCCTCGCAATTCTCCTTCCGAAAAGCAAAGCATGCGATGAATGAATCCATAAGTGGTTTAGATGACGCTGATAATCGTATTACAGACATTTTAAATGAATTACAGCAATTGTTAGAAAGCCATGAAAAAAATAGCTCGGAAATTGAAGGGTTACGTGATACATATCGTAGTATGAAGAAGAGTGTTCTTGCTCATAGACATATGTATGGAGCAGCAGAGCAGAAAATCGAAGAGATGCTAGACGCTGAATCTGAGAAATTTAAAACCTTTGAAGAAGCAACAAATAATGGTGACTATTTAAAAGCGAGAGAAATTGTTATTAGTTTGGAAGAAGGTTTAGCAGATTTAGAAATCATTATTCACCAAATTCCAGATTTATTGGTGGAGTGTCAAGCGACGTTACCGGTTCAGCTGGAAGATTTATTACACGGACATAATGATATGGTAAGACAAGGTTATGTATTAGAGTATTTGGAAATCCCTAAAGAAGTTCGCGATATGAAGAAACAACTACAAATATGTTTAATGGATATACAGGAGCTTCACATAACAGAAGCGGCTGAAAAAGTAGAAAACTTAAAAACAAGTTTAGATAGCTTCTATGATCAACTAGAACAAGAAGTACATGCGAGACATTATGTGGAGCAAAAAACACTTTCTGTTTATGAAGACTTAGAAGAAATTCGCATTGAAACGATTGAAACAAAAGCAGAAACACAACTTGTGAAACAAAGTTATCAGTTACAAGATAAAGACATTGAGTCTCAAAAAGTAATTGAAAAGCAAATGCACATTTTAATGAAACGTTTTGAAATGCTGCAATTACGCGTTGCGGAACAAGATATTGCCTTCTCTATTATTCGTGAGGAACTAGAAGAGATTTATGAGCAATGTGAAACATTAAAAGTACTTCATGCAGAATATAAAGAAATGCTGCAAACGATGCGTAAAGAAGAATTTGAAGCGCGTGAGAAGTTACAAGAAATGCGAAATACTATTTTCGAAACGAAACGCTTTATGCAAAAGTCGAATTTGCCAGGGCTTCCAGAGAGCATTATGGAAGATTTAAAAAGAGGACAAATGGCAATGCAAGCTGTATATGAGCAATTAGAAGTGAAGCCGTTAAATATGAATGCTGTAAATAGTAGTTTAGAAGAAGCTTACAAAACTGTTAATGGTGTAGCTGAAATGACAGAAGAGTTAATTGGACAAGCGTATTTAGTTGAAAAATTAATTCAATATGGTAATCGTTACCGCAGTCATGATGAAAACCTTGCAGAGAGCTTAAATTACGCGGAGAAATTATTCCGTGAATATCAATACGATGCTGCTTTAGAACAAGCGGCTTCTGTACTAGAGCAACTTGAGCCTGGCGTTGTTCAAAAAATAGCTGAATATGTAGACAATGAACAAACCCTTTCATAAGGGTTTGTTTTTTTGTGTAATTTTGCAGGCGATGTTGCTATAATGAAGAGCGGAATACAGTAAGGTTATTCGTTTTAAAATATAACGGAACCTTTGAGTAGTTTTAGCGTAATGACACGTATTTGTGATATGATTATATGATGTGACAGCGCTGAAAGGGGAAGAACGATGATCTATTTTGATAATAGTGCGACGACAAAGCCATATCCAGAAGCTCTTCAATCGTACGTAACGGTTGCGGGGAAATATTTTGGGAATCCTTCTTCTATTCATTCGCTTGGAGGAGAGGCAGAGCGTCTATTAACACAATCAAGAACAATTGCAGCGCAGCTTCTTCATGTTAAACCTTCTGAAATTATTTTCACATCAGGTGGAACGGAAGGGAATAACCTTGCGATTAAAGGGATAGCGATGAGGAATCGTTCGCGCGGTAAACATATCATTACAACAAATATTGAACACGCGTCTGTGTTTGAAGCATATAAACAATTAGAAGATCTCGGTTTTGATGTAACATATTTACCGGTTAATGAGCATGGTGTTGTATCGGTAGAGGATGTAAAACGAGCGCTTCGTGAAGATACGATTCTTGTGTCAATTATTCACGTGAACAACGAGACTGGAGCAATTCAGCCTGTTGCTGAAATTGGAACGTTATTATCGAATTATCCGAAAATAAGATTCCATGTGGACCATGTACAAGGGATAGGAAAAGTACCGCTTAATTTATACGCTTCTCATATTGATCTTTGCTCAATATCTGGACATAAATTCCACAGTGTAAAAGGGACGGGTCTTCTTTATGTACGTGATGGCGTAAGATTAGATCCGATTTTATCAGGTGGTCAACAAGAGCTGAAGTACCGCTCTGGTACAGAAAACTTACCTGGCATTGTAGCGATGGTGAAAGCACTTCGCATGACGATGGAACAAGTGAAAGAAAAGGTAGCTCATTTGCAAAGCTTACAAGCAGAGCTTGTTCGTTTCTTTAAAGAGATGGAAGACGTAACGATCAATACGTCGCTTGCACACGCAGCGCCGCACATTTTAAATGTATCATTTGTAGGTTTAAAACCAGAAGTGGTCGTTCATGCTTTAGAAGAACACGGTGTATATGTATCAACGAAATCTGCTTGCTCTTCAAAAGCAAATGAAGTGAGCAGAGTGTTAGTGTCAATGGGAGTACCGCATGCGGCGGCTGCAAGTGCTATTCGCATTAGTTTGGCCCCAGAAAACACGATGGAAGAAGTAAAGCAATTTGAAGGTATTGTGAAAGAAACAATGCCAAAATTATATGAAGTGATGAGGTAAAGGAATATGATGACATATGAATATATTTTAGTTCGTTATGGAGAAATGACGACTAAAGGAAAGAACCGTTCTAAATTTGTAAGCACATTAAAAGATAACGTGAAGTTCAAACTGAAAAAATTCCCAAATATTAAAATCGATGCAACGCATGATCGTATGTACATCCAATTAAATGGTGAAGATCATGAAGCGGTATCAGAAAGATTAAAAGATGTATTCGGTATTCATAAGTTTAATTTAGCGATGAAAGTACCATCAGAATTAGAAGATATTAAAAAAGGTGCATTAGCAGCTTTCTTACAAGTAAAAGGCGATGTGAAAACATTTAAAATTACTGTACACCGTTCTTATAAGCATTTCCCAATGAGAACGATGGAATTATTACCTGAGATTGGTGGACACATTCTAGAAAATACAGAAGATATTACTGTAGATGTTCATAATCCAGATGTAAATGTACGTGTAGAAATTCGCAGTGGTTATAGCTACATTATGTGCGATGAGCGTATGGGAGCTGGCGGTTTACCAGTTGGCGTTGGCGGAAAAGTAATGGTACTTCTTTCTGGCGGTATTGATAGCCCAGTAGCAGCGTACTTAACGATGAAACGCGGCGTATCTGTGGAAGCAGTTCACTTCCATAGCCCACCTTTCACAAGTGAGCGCGCAAAACAAAAAGTAATCGATTTAGCACAAGAGTTAACGAAATACTGTAAACGTGTAACACTTCACCTTGTTCCATTTACAGAAGTGCAAAAAACGATTAATAAAGAAATCCCATCTAGCTATTCAATGACAGTTATGCGCCGTATGATGATGCGTATTACAGAGCGTATCGCAGAGGAGCGTAACGCACTAGCAATCACGACTGGTGAAAGTCTTGGACAAGTAGCAAGTCAAACGTTAGATAGTATGCATACGATTAACGAAGTAACAAACTATCCAGTTATTCGTCCGCTTATTACGATGGATAAATTAGAAATTATTAAAATCGCTGAAGAAATCGGCACATATGATATTTCAATTCGTCCGTACGAAGATTGCTGTACAGTATTCACACCAGCAAGCCCAGCGACGAAGCCGAAGCGTGAAAAAGCGAATCGTTTTGAAGCGAAATACGATTTCACACCATTAATCGATGAAGCTGTAGCAAACAAAGAAACAGTGGTATTACAAACGGTAGAAGTAGTGGCGGAAGAAGAAAAATTCGAAGAACTTTTCTAAAACCATAAATTACCATATCTAAAACGTGTATGAAGTCATGTTATTTATCACACTCTATACTCACAAGGAGGTGATATAACATGTCACGTAGCACAAATAAATTAGCGGTTCCTGGTGCTGAATCAGCATTAGACCAAATGAAATACGAAATCGCTCAAGAGTTTGGTGTTCAACTTGGAGCTGATGCAACAGCTCGCGCTAACGGTTCTGTTGGTGGTGAAATCACTAAACGTCTAGTTTCACTAGCTGAGCAACAATTAGGCGGTTTCCAAAAATAATCCCATATAAGATGGCTTAGAAAGAGCGGGTTCTCCCGCTCTTTCTTTTTTGTGTTGTGGCGCCATTTGTCGGTAAATCGATATATTTAATTTTTTTTGTTAATATATTCTAAGTTGTGTTCGATATATTCGACAGAACTGAAAAATTTGTCAAAAGATGAGGGTTCAAAATTAACAGAAAATTCTTTATTATATAAGGGAGGCATAAAGAAAAAGGAGGATGTTTATGAAGAGAGAGGAATTGTTGGCACCGCCGTCTTATAATTTAGTTTCTGAAATAGAGAAATATACAGGTGATAAAGAGAAACTTGCTTTAATTTGGCAAGATGATAAAGGGAATCGACGAGAAGTTACATACGCTAAGTTAATGAAAGGTGCAAATAAAATTGGAAACGCTTTTATAAAGAGTGGTCTGCAAAAAGGGGACAAGCTCCTCATTATGATGCCTCGTTTAATTGAAGCGTACATGACGTATATCGCTGCGATTAAAGCAGGATTTGTCGTAATTCCGAGTTCGGAAATGTTGCGCAAAAAGGATATCGAATACCGCATTGGACACGGGGAAGTAAAAGCAATCGTAAGTTATGAGCCTTACATTGGACAATTTGATGATATAGAAGCGATGGAATCTCTTCAAAAATTCGTTCTGAGCGAGCAGTCAGTAGATGGATGGATCAATTTAAAAACAGCATTAGAAACAGAGAGTGACATGTTAGAGATGGCAAAGACAGATAAAGAAGATATGGTCTTTTTATCGTATACGTCAGGAACGACAGGAAATCCAAAAGGTGTTGTTCATACGCATGCGTGGGCATATGCTCACTTACGTACGAGCGCTCCAAATTGGCTCGGAATTGAAGAGAATGATGTTGTATGGGCAACGGCTAGTCCAGGATGGCAAAAGTGGATTTGGAGCCCGTTTTTAGCAACTCTAGGCTCGGGGGCAACAGGGTTTGTATACCACGGTAAGTTTGAACCAAAAACGTATTTAAATTTATTAGACGATAATAAGGTGAATGTGCTTTGTTGTACGCCAACTGAGTATAGGTTAATGGCAAAGGTAGAAAATTTAAGCGAGTACAATTTAGAAGCGTTACATAGCGCTGTATCCGCAGGTGAGCCGTTAAATAGAGAAGTCATTGAAACGTTCCAAAAGCACTTTCATATTACAGTGAGAGACGGCTATGGGCAAACGGAAAACACATTGCTTGTTGGTGTAATGAAAGGGATGGATATTAGACCAGGATCAATGGGGAAACCGACGCCAGGCAACCACGTTGATATTGTAGATGAGGAAGGGATGCCGGTAAGGGTAGGCGAAGTTGGTGATATTGCGGTTCACATTGAAACACCAGCCCTCTTTAAACAATACTATAAAGACGATGAGCGCACAGCGATGCAATTCCGCGGTGATTATTATATTACCGGTGATAAAGCAAAGAAAGATGAAGACGGCTATTTCTGGTTTGAAGGGCGCGGTGATGATATTATTATTAGCTCTGGTTATACAATCGGGCCGTTTGAAGTAGAAGATGCGCTCGTAAAGCACCCTTACGTGAGAGAATGTGCGGTTGTCGCAAGTCCTGATGAAATTCGCGGAAGTGTCGTGAAGGCATTTATCGTATTAAGAGAGAATATAGAAAAGAACGAAGAAACATTAATTCCAATACTCCAACAACACGTCAAAGAACTTACTGCACCATATAAATACCCTCGCAAAATTGAATTTGTAGATGAACTACCAAAAACGATTTCTGGAAAAATCCGCCGTATTGAACTTAGAAAACAAGAGATGGAGATTCCGTCAAAATAATTTAGAAAATAGTTGAATGAACTGTAAACTATATGATATTATAAAAACGAACGTAAGTTCGTGTTTATAAATTAAAAAAAGAGGTGTCCGTATGATTTTAGGTATTAATCCGTATTTAGTTTTAGATGGTAGTGGGCAAGAAGCTGTACAATTTTATAAAGAGGCGTTAGATGCAAAAGTAGAAGTCATGCAAACCTTCGGTGATATGCCTGAAAATCCAGAATACCCGGTTCCAGCTGAAGCGAAAGAGCGCGTTTTACATGCTACTTTAAAAGTTGGTAATACGGATCTTATGATTTCTGATACATTCCCAGGTCAAGGGCATGCAATTGGATCTCAAGTAACAATCGCAATTCAAATTAGTAACGCGGAAAAAGCGAAAGAAGTATTCGATAAGTTACAAGAAGGTGGCGAAGTTATTATGCCACTTCAAGAAACGTTCTGGAGCCCAGCATACGGACAAGTAAAAGATAAATTTAATATTGAATGGCAAGTTACAACGTCTACTACTGAACAAAAGTAATGTTTAGAAAAGCACCATGTTTTGGAATGGTGCTTTTTTTTATACAATAAAACAAAGGAGATGAAATATATGGGGGAAATTTGGTATGGCGGCACCATTTACACGATGCGAGAAGAGAAAGAAAAAGTAGAAGCTATTTATGTTGAGAACGGTATGATTGTTGATGTCGGGAATAAGGATGAGTTAGAAAACCGATATGCTGTGGCTAAATTGCACGATTTAAAAGGCAAAACGATGATTCCAGGTCTCGTTGATAGTCATATGCATCTTATTGGGCATGGAGAGAGGTTACTTCGTCTAGATTTATCAAATTGTACATCTTACAGTGAAGTGCTGACTCTTGTTCGGAAACGAGTAGAAGAAGCACCAAAAGGTTCTTGGATTATTGGAGAAGGCTGGAATGAAAATAATTTTACAGATACAAAGCAAGTTCATGTACGTGATTTAGATGAAATTTCGAAAGAACATCCCATTTTATTAAAGCGAGTTTGTCGTCACGTTACATGGGTGAATTCATACATACTGCAAGAAGCAAACATAACAGAAATGACGCAAGACCCGAAAGGCGGGAAAATCGGTCGTGATTCATCAAATATGTTAACGGGACTTTTATATGAACAAGGGCAAGAATTAATTAAACATGTACAACCTGAAATTGATGAAGCTTATTTACAAAGGGCTTTGCAAACAGCGATTAAAGATTGTTGGCAATATGGCCTCGTTGGTGGGCATACGGAAGATTTAAATTATTACGGGGGCTTTAGAAAAACGCACAATGCGTTTTCTCATGTCATAAAGGATATGCCATTTAAAGCACATTTACTCGTTCACCATGAAGTAGCACATGAACGAAAAGAATATGAAAATGAACACTATATTGAATTTGGTGCGATGAAAATTTTTTCTGACGGTTCTTTTGGCGGAAGAACAGCTTTATTAAGTGAACCGTATGAAGATGCGCAGGAAACAAATGGAGTTGCAATCTTCTCGCGCAAAGAGCTTGCGGAGTTAGTGAAGAAAGCACGAGACTTACATATGCCAGTTGCGATTCATACAATCGGTGATTTATCTCTTGAATATGTCATTGATGCACTTGAATTATATCCACCAGCAAAAGGATTACGCGACCGCATTATTCATTGTCAGCTCGCTCGTGAAGAGTTGATTGAGAGAATGAAATATTTGCCGGCTATTATCGATATTCAGCCCGTCTTTCTGTCATCGGACTTCCCGTCAGTCATTGAAAAACTAGGCGAGCATCGTCTCCGTTATGCATACGCGTGGAAAACGTTACTAGAAGCAGGGTTACACTGCAACGGTGGTTCTGACGCACCCATTGAACAAGTGAATCCGTTTTTAGGCATATATAGCGCTGTTACACGTAGAAGTTTTATTGACGGTGTATGCTATATGCCAGAGGAAAGATTAACGGTATATGAGGCTGTCTCGTTATTTACGACAGGAAGTGCCTATGCAATCGGAAAAGAAGCGAAGCGAGGACAAATTACAAAAGGATATGAGGCAGATTTTACGATAGTAGACCGCAATATTTTTGAGATAGAGGCGGAAGAAATAAGAGAAGTACAAGTAGCAATGACTGTAATAGATGGCCGAGTCGTCTATAGAAAAGATGCGTAAAAATATATCAGCGATTATTGAAATATATCGACCGTAACTCGAAATATATCAGCGATTATTAAAAGATATCGACTTACCGACAAAAACTGACAAGAATATCGGCCGGATAGCGAGAGATTGTTATACGCGTCAATCGGGGTAAATAAATAACCGCAGAATTATGTACTACCATAATTCTGCGGTTATTTTAATCTTATAAAAACGTTCTCTGTACTTTTTCCCAGAAAGAGTTGTTTTTTAATTTAACTGTTTTAATTTGTTTATCGCTTAAGCGTACAACAGCTTTTTCCACTTGTTTAATGCTAAGCGCTTCGTTATCCATGCCGATAACAGGATAATCGTTACCGTCTGGTCTTAGTTTTAAAGTTAATGTACGTTCGTGATTTAAAATGAACGGTGAACCAAGTGTACGATATGTGTTGTTATTTAAAGATGCCAATTCACTTACTTGGAAGCAAGGGATAAGCGGATCAACAACTGCACCACGTAACGATTTATTGTAAGCTGTACTTCCTGTTGGGGTAGAAACAACTAAACCGTCACCTCTAAATGTTTCGAAATATAAATCATCAACGTGAACATCTACAACGAACGTCTTAATAATGCTAGAACGTAATGAGAACTCATTTAAACAATGGAAAGATGTGCTACCATCCACATCTACTTCAATTGTTGGATATTTTCGCACTTCAATTTCATTTTTTGTAATTTCTTGAAGGGCTGTATCAACGTGATCAATATGGAAATCGCAGTAGAAAGAAGTTTCATCTTTCGTAGAAATCCCTGCGTATAAGCAATCTTCTCTAAAACCAGTTTTACGAACGGCTTGTAAGAAAGTTGCATCATCTCCAACACTGACGATAGCGTTTGCATTTTTTGGATGATCTAATATGGTGAATCCATTCTCTTCTAAAATACGATAGATTGGTTTCATTTTTTCAACGAGCTTTGCTTTGTCATCACCATAAAAGAAAAATAAATTGCGACGATCTGCCATTATGTATCCCTCCACTGCAGTTAAATTTTCTATGCTTCGTGCTACATATCATTAGAGTCCGTTCCCTGACGATATGTTCAAATAATATATTTCGATATAAATTGTCAAAATACCTTTTTATTTTTAGAAAAATTTTTATATTCAATCTTATAAAACTCTGTTTAATGATGAATAAAGTTGTCGATAATGGGTACGGAGTGAAAGGATGATACGTATGAAGTGGCTCATAATTGGAATAATAATTCTTCTCCTTTTTATTTTGTTTATACTATTGTCGAAAATAAAGCTTAAAGTGACATTTTTATATTCAGAAATGGAAAAGCAATGTTTGCTTCAAGTGAAAATATGGATGATCCGATATACATTTGATGTGTTGGAAAGAATTGAAAAACAGCAGAAGAAAACAGGACAAAAAATCGAAAAAGCTGAAGAGGACGGCGGAATTGATAATAAAATTATGGCACAACTTGATAGTATGGGGGAACTGATAAAAAAGCTGCAAGAAGTTCATACTATCGTTAAAGATTTTCTCAAACGAGTGAAAATCAATGGTTGGAAATGGCATACGCAAATTGGAGCAGGCGACGCAGCTAGTACTGGAATTGTCACCGGATATGCATGGGGGACAAAAGGAATGGCTGCTGGAGTTGTAGGACAATATATGCATATTGTCGACGTACCAGAATTTGAAATTACTCCTGTTTTTCAAGGGAAAGGATTTGCATCAAGATGTGAGTTAACAGCATCTTTTCGTATATTCCGTACTATAAAAACAGCGGTGAAATTACTCGTGTTTATGAGAAGACAAAGATCTGGTACGACAGAAAAATCTGTTCAAGCATAGGGGGGATATAGAATGGACCATCCAATTCAAGGTTTAATGACAACTGCAATGCAGCATTTAAAACAAATGACTGATGTAAATACAATTGTCGGCGATCCAATTAAAGCTGCTGATGGAAGTGTAATTCTTACCGTTTCAAAAGTTAGCTTCGGATTTGCGGCTGGTGGAAGTGAATTTGGTAAAATAGAACATTCAGGCCGCCATCCATTTGGCGGGGGAAGTGGTGGAGGAGTTTCTATTAATCCTGTTGCTTTTCTTGTAATAAATGGAGAAGGTGTAAAAGTGTTGCATTTAGATAAGCAAACACACGTCATCGATAAAATAATTGAATTAGCGCCACAAGCTGTTGATAAAGTGAAAGAAATGATGGATAAACGAAAAGAAGACGATCCGGAATTTCAAATTTAACGAATAAAGAAGCTGATCAATGGATTAGCTTCTTTAATTTTTTTGTAAATAAAGCGATTTTATTTGCATTATCGATAGGGACAAACTATCATTTACATTGTACATATTTTGTTTAAATAAGGGAGGATTTTCAAGTGGCAAACGTAACTTTTAAAGGTAACCCAATGACTTTAGTTGGAACAGAAGTTAAAGTTGGCGATCAAGCGCCAAACTTCCAAGTGTTAGCAAATGACTTATCTCCAGTAAGTTTAGAAACATACAAAGGCGAAGTGAAATTAATTAGTGTTGTACCTTCAATCGACACAGGTGTATGTGATGCACAAACACGTCGTTTTAACCAAGATGCAGCAGGTATTGAAAACGCGAAAGTATTAACAATTAGCGTTGACTTACCATTTGCTCAAAAACGCTGGTGTGCAGCAAACGGTTTAGAAAATGTTGTTACACTTTCTGACCACCGTGACCTTTCATTCGGTGAAGCTTACGGCTTAGTAATGAAAGAGCTTCGTTTACTTGCTCGTGCAGTATTCGTAGTAGATAGCAACGACAAAGTAGTTTACGTAGAATACGTAAGCGAAGGTACAAGCCATCCAAACTATGAAGCGGCATTAGAAGCAGCAAAAGCTGCAAAATAATGTGAACGAAGATGACCTCTTTGTAAGAGGTCGTCTTCTCTCATATATTGCTATATGGAATCGATATACGAGAGAAGACGTTACATCATACATTACTAAAAAGGGAGCTCTTAAAAAGAGGTCGCTTTTTCTTTTGGGAAAAAATCAGATTATGGTATGATATAAGTTATGTGTAAAAGAGAGAAGGAGGAATGTATGTGAGTCAGACAGTAGAAACTTTATTTTCTATTTTTGATTCTTCTGCGGTAGTTTTACGTAAAGAATTAGATGTAACATATTTAGAGGCGCTTGTAGAAACAGGGGATAACTTGTTTGAAGGAGCGATTTTACAAGAGGAATTATCAGAATCAGCAATTGAAAGGCTGAATCGTGAATATAGTACGTTTAATGAAGAAACATATAAAGGTGAAGAAATTCGTAAAGCATTTCAGTTAGCCATCTTAAAAGGAATGAAAGAAGGCGTACAAGCGAATCACGAAATGACGCCTGATGCAGTTGGGATGTTCATGAGCTACTTATTCCATAAATTTATGAAGGGTCAAAATGAAATTACTGTGTTAGACCCTGCAATTGGAACGGGTAACTTAATGACGACAGTTTTCAATAGTGCTCAAGAAAACATTACGATGAGTGGATTTGGTGTAGAAGTGGACGAAGTGCTAATTAAACTTGCTTTAGTAAATGCGAATTTACAAAAGCATGCAATCGAATTCTTCCATCAAGATGGACTAGCACCGCTTTATATCGATCCAGTTGATGCAGTCGTTTCAGACTTACCGGTTGGTTACTATCCAAATGAAATCGGTGCAAGTGAATATAAGTTAAAAGCAGATGAAGGAATGTCATATGCCCACCACCTATTTATTGAACAAAGTGTGAAGCATACGAAAGAAGGCGGATACTTATTCTTCCTAGTACCGAACTTCATTTTTGAAAGTGATCAAGCACCGAAATTGCATGCATTTATTAAAGAAACATGCTTTATTCAGGGGTTATTACAGCTACCTGTTTCCATGTTTAAAAACGAGAAAAATGCAAAAAGTATATTTGTTCTCCAAAAGAAAGGCCCTAGTGTAACGATGCCAAAACAGGCGTTATTAGTGGAGTTACCTAAATTCTCCAACATGAAGGCGATGGAGGACATTATGGACCAATTAAATACTTGGTTTGCAACGCATAAATAAGGGTAGGTATATGTAACAGGGTTAGTAATTCATGTAGTACAGTTTTATATGATATGTCATATTTTTAAATATATACAAGATTTAACTGAATTTTTTTGAAATCTGTAATATATTTTTTTTCTTGGTGTTACAATTTTTTCACTTGAAATATATGTCGTACGATGTTTAAATTAAAATCGTGAGTATAAAATTTGCTAATGATGAAACGTTTTCATATTTAGTAAATTTGATCAGATAAAATCGAGCGGTTTGTGGAAACATCCACACAACTACCAAGAGAAAAAGGGGCGAAAGACTAGATGTCAAAAATCATCGCGATTAACGCAGGAAGCTCTTCCTTAAAATTCCAATTATTTGAAATGCCAAGTGAAACAGTATTAACAAAAGGTTTAGTAGAACGTATCGGTTTAGAAGATAGTATCTTCACTATTACTGTAGATGGCGAAAAACAAAAAGAAATTACAAACATTCCAGATCACGCAGTAGCAGTTAATATGCTTCTTAAAAAATTAACTGAAAACGGAATCGTTAAATCTCTAGATGAGATTGGCGGTATCGGTCACCGTGTTGTTCACGGCGGCGAAAAATTTGCTGACTCTGTTCTAATTACTGATGAAGTATTAGCTGATATCGAAGAATTAAGCGATTTAGCACCACTTCACAACCCAGCAAACGTTGTTGGTATTAAAGCATTCCAAGAAGTATTACCAAACGTACCAGCAGTAGCAGTATTCGATACAGCATTCCACCAAACAATGCCGGAATCTGCATTCCTATACAGCTTACCATATGAGTACTATGAAAAATTCGGCATCCGTAAATACGGTTTCCACGGAACTTCTCATAAATATGTAACTGAGCGTGCAGCTGAGCTATTAGGTCGTCCACTTGAAAGCTTAAGCTTACTTTCTTGTCACTTAGGTAACGGTGCAAGTATCGCAGCAGTAGAAGGCGGTAAATCTATCGATACTTCTATGGGCTTCACTCCACTTGCTGGTGTAACAATGGGTACACGTTCTGGTAACATTGACCCTGCGTTAATTCCATACATCATGGAAAAAACAGGCCAAACAGTAGAAGAAGTAGTTAACGTATTAAACAAGAAGAGTGGTATGTTAGGTCTTACTGGTTACTCTAGTGACCTACGTGACATCATTGCGAAAGAAGAAGAAGGCGATCACCGTGCGAAAGTAGCACTTGATGTATTCGTAAGCCGTATCCACAAATACATCGGTTCTTACACTGCTCGTATGAAAGGTGTAGACGCAATCATCTTCACAGCTGGTGTAGGTGAAAACAGTGCGATTATTCGTGAGCGCGTATTAGAAGGCCTTGAGTACATGGGCGTATACTTCGATGCAAAACGTAATAACGTATTTGGTGAGGAAGCATTCATCAACTTCCCACACTCTCCAGTAAAAATTATTGTAATTCCAACTGACGAAGAAGTTATGATCGCTCGTGACGTACTACGTCTTGGAGATATTGGTTAATATACTATATGAAAAGAAAGACGAGATCCTATAGGATTTCGTCTTTTTTCTATTGGAGATAGTTCAAAATTCCATCTGGATAGAGTACATTCTTCTTCTGAATGAATGCTGTCAGAGGAATCCATTTCGCATACGATACGGTTTGCTCATCTTGTATCTTCACTTTTTCCATTTTATATAGTGACGTGTCTAATAAGCGTAAAGAATATAACTGAATGATTTCATGAGCAATTTCTCCATCAAGATGAAAGATGTTTTCTAAGCAACCTAAATAAGCAGTGATTTCCACTTCTGTATGAAGCTCTTCTTGAAATTCACGAATAACGGTATGTGCTGATTTTTCACCAAGTTCAATTGAACCGCCAAGAGGCCGGTAATATGTTTCATCGCCTGTATGATATTCTTGTACGAGAAGCCGCTCGTGATGTATAGCAAGACCGAAAGCTTTTGCACGTGGATACATATACAATCACTCCTTATTTATTTTGTATAAGGATGATTATAATGTATTGCGTAATAAAAGTGTCGTGTATTTAAGAATGTGGTCGAATTACGATGCCATTAAATAAGTCATTCCAAAATGCTTCATTGTACTGAAATACATCCATAATAGGACATTTTATAACGCAAATATTTTGCAATCCCCAATCTTCTTCCGTAACAGTTGGTACATCTTCAGGAATGAGTAGTAGGACAGAGAATGTATGTGTAACGATTTGAGATAAAATGTGTTCCAAGGAACGTGCTTCTTCGTATGTTCCTCCAGTTCGAATAAATAATATGGATTGTGCTGTGTCAATTGTTGTTAGAAAACGATTAATTCGGTGCTCATAATTTAACTTAATTTCTGTATAAGAAGGCCAAGAAGTTGGTGTGTTTACATCTGTTTTAAAGTCGTGGCAGGAGTCGATTTCATATAGGGTGTCACGGAGTCTTAATTTCGCACCATCATCCCAAAATGAGATGAAGGATAAGTTTTCTAACTGTAAAAAACGGTCAAATCGATTTTGTAATAATATATTCACCTTTTCTAATGATGGGCTTAGCATAAAATCAATAACGCCAAAAAATGGTGATAATTCGAATTGATATAACGCCCAAGCAGGCCAGCAGTTTTGTCCTAAACTGAATACTGCATGATATTCTTTTTTTATATCGGATAGATTCATGTGATTTATCTCATCCTTTTTGTTAATATTTTATGTTACTAAAAATGGTATGTGAATAAAGATAGACAAGCATATTTGTAAAGAATAAGCAGAAATATGTTACAATAGAAAAAAATCGAACGAGGTGGTTGTTACGATGCGATCGAAGCGAGAACAAGCCATTTTAGACAATATAAAAGAATGGGAATCGCAATTAGTTGAGCAAGAAGCGACTGATTTTCAAAAACTGTTTGATAAATGGGTACATACTACAATTGCGAAACTACCTGAGAAAAAACGAAAAGATTTCTTTACGAAAGCAGATGGATGGCTCTTTCATTTGCATGCATTGATTCAAAGTTCACAATCACAGTTAGATGCGCGTAATCGTATTTTAGGAACATCGAGATTATTTGATGAATCGATTGAGCAACTAGAGGATTTAAAAGCATTATCTATTGATCAATTAACATACATAGCAGAGCAGCAAACAGCACGCCATCGCTTATATTCATTCGTACAAGGCGGAGCAACGGGTGTTGGAGGTTTATTATTATTAACAGCTGATTTTCCGGTTATGATTGCGTTAAATGTGAAGGCTGTCCAACTTATTGCAACGTCATTTGGGCATGATGTGAACAAGCCTTATGAAATGATGATTGCGTTAAAGGTATTTCATGCGTCATTACTACCAGGAAGACTTCAGCAATACGCATGGTACAATTTACTGCAAGAGCTAGAACAAGAAGATTCCTTCTTCTACGAAGGAGATGAAGCGGTGTTACAACCAGCTTCGACTGAAATTATTTTAAAACAAATTTTGAAAACATTTTCGATTTATGCTCTTCGTCGTAAATTATTCCAAGGTATTCCGGTAATTGGAATGGCAATCGGGTCTACAGTGAATTATCGTTTAACAAGAAACGTTACTGAATTTGCAAATAGATTTTATCAAGTGCGCCACATAGTCGAGAAGGAAAAAAGAGCATAAAAAAAGCGAGAGGCCGAAGCCTTTCGCTTTTTTAATTTGTTGCATGCTTTTTGGACAGTGGAATAGATACTGGCTGCTTTTCTTCTGCTTTTTCTGTTTTTGGATAATAAATTAAATCCAATGTTTTTGCCTGTACGGCAATCGAAAGAATAGTAAAAGCAATTTCTGTCCAATTTAAATAATATAATGAAAGCGCAAGAACAATCGCGTCAAAGACGAAGAAAATTTGCCCAATTGTAAAACGTGTTTTTTTACTTAATACAATTGTTAAAATATCGTCTCCACCGGTTGCACCGCCAAATCGCAATATAAAACCGAGTCCAATACCAGCTAACGCACCGCCAACTACTGCAGCTATAAATAAATTATTTGATAAATCTACCGTAAATGGAGAATAATTTTCCATAAGAGAATAAAATACTCCGAATGAAATTGAACCTAAGAATGAATAGCCAACCATTTTTCTACCTAACAATGAAGCGCATAGTAGAATAATTGGGATATCCATCATTACAGTTGAAATAGATGGTGAAATATCATAAAAATTTTGGATGAATAGTGCGATACCTACAAAGCCACCTTCTGTTAAGTGATTTTGGAAGTGAATGTGATATAGCGCTGCTGCTAAAATAAATGAACCGATTAAAACCATAAAAACTTCTTTAATAATTTGTCGACTTTGGATGTTCCTCATCGTTATTCCTTCTTTCCGTAGTTAGTAGTCCTTTTTTGTGTTGTAAACTAACTACGAGCTCACATGTAGCTTCAGTTAGTTTACGAAAAAACTAACTACGCTATATGTCGCTGAAGAAATAACGAATAATCCTCTCGTCCATCAATTCTCCCTACTTTCGTTTTAGTTTAAGTCTTAAAACGACTAAACAAAACGTGGAGTAGGATTCTTCATTTAGCAATCCTGCTCTTCTTTGTTTTGTTTAGCTAGTAACAATTAAGCCCTAAACAAAACGCTATGTGTAAGAAGAGTCTTTTTTTTGCCAAATTATCCTTCGGGCAATCATAATTTCCCCACTCTCGTATTTTTTTCGCTAGACTAAAGTATCTGAGCTGGAAAATACGCTACGTGTATGATTCGTCAATACGATGCCACATGCTCCTTCGAGCGATCATGATATCAAAATCCCTTCCTTCAAGATTTATATTATTATATCATACTTTCAAAAAATGTATGCGGATGGAAACCGACAATAAACGGAGGAAATCTACAAAAATTGTTATGTTTAAATATTTTTGTAGAAAAGCCTAAGTTATTTTGGAGAATTGGACAGTTTTTTTTAGTTTGTCCAATAAGTAAGAAAAGAAGAGTTTCTATTCAGTTGTATTTTTATCTTTAAAAAACGCATCCCAGCTAATCACACTTAAAAAAGTTAAAGCGATAATAACGAAAGCGCGCATAAGTGTAAGGCCTCCTTTTGTACATAGTATATGAATCATTTACTTTATAATGTGTCATGTTTTTACAAGTTTTAACTATTATGAGAGTATATTAATATAGATAGATGAAGAGGAGAGTGAGAATATGCTAAAAGACATGTTTAAAAGAAAAGAGTTAACATGTGCTTCATGTCAGAAAAAGATTCAATATGAAGAAGAGCTTATTGCTTTTGTAAAGTTGCCGAAAGAAAGAAGTATATTAGTTGGTCCATTTGATGTGTGTTTGGCAAAAACAGCACAAGAAATATATTGTAAATCGTGTTACGACAAAAAAGCATGACCCGAAGTAATTGAGGGGCATGCTTTTTTTATTGGTGTGCTTTCCCCTCAGATACATGTTGAGTGAGTCGATACCAAAGCCAAAGGTCATTAATGATGGAAGCGAGATCGGCAATTTCTGAATTCAGTTTGCAAGAAATTTCGAAGTCTTCTTCGTTATTTAAATGATGCTGTTTTGCATTAATATAATGTTCGAGTTCTTTTATACGATCAGGAATCTTTCCGCGAACTTGTTCCCATTTTAATAAAATCGCATGTTGCATTTTTTCGGGGATATCTTCCCAGTCTTCTTGTAAATGCGGAACTTCAATTCCGAGATGTTCATCGTATAAGAAATACTTTTCCATAAGTTCACCCCCGTTTTCCTGCTTATATTGTACAAAAAAACAGAAAGAAGTTCGACGAAATTGTTTGAAAAAATTTGAAAATGACTCTTGATACATTTTGTAAAAGGTGTTAAAGTGTGAATTATTATAAAAGAAAATGAATATTTATTCTTTAGGGGGATGCAAAATGGAGAAGAAAAAAGTTGTATTAGCATATTCTGGAGGCCTTGATACTTCCGTTGCAATTAAATGGTTACAAGAGAAGAATTATGATATTATCGCGCTTTGTTTAGACTTAGGGGAAGGTAAAGACTTAGCATTTGTAAAAGAAAAGGCACTTTCAGTAGGTGCAATTAAATCATATATGATTGATGTTCAAGAAGAATTTGCAAATGAATATGCATTGATGGCGATGCAAGCGCACACGTTATACGAAGGGAAATACCCTCTCGTTTCAGCGTTATCACGTCCGCTTATCGCGAAGAAATTAGTAGAGATTGCAGAACAAGAAGGAGCGACTGCAGTGGCACACGGATGTACAGGGAAAGGGAATGATCAAGTTCGTTTTGAAGTTTCTATTCAAGCGTTAAATCCTTACTTAGAAGTGATTGCGCCTGTACGTGAATGGAAATGGTCACGTGAAGAAGAAATTGCCTATGCAAAAGAAAACGATGTACCAATTCCGATTAATTTAGACAGCCCATTTTCAATCGATCAAAACTTATGGGGACGCAGTAATGAATGTGGCATTTTAGAAAATCCATGGGCAGCACCGCCAGAAGATGCATATGAGATGACATTAGCATTAGAAGATACACCGAATAAACCAGAGTTTGTAGAAATCGGCTTTGAAGCAGGCGTACCGACGACTTTAAATGGTACTGCATACCCACTCTCAGAATTAATTAAAACGTTAAATGCACTTGCTGGAAAACATGGCGTTGGACGTATCGATCACGTAGAAAATCGTCTTGTCGGTATTAAATCGCGTGAAGTATATGAATGCCCAGCAGCGATGACTTTAATTACGGCGCACAAGGAACTGGAAGATTTAACACTCGTAAAAGAAGTAGCGCATTTTAAACCGATGATTGAGCAAAAAATAACAGAACTTATTTATAACGGTTTATGGTTCTCGCCTTTAAAACAAGCGCTGAATGCTTTCTTACAAGAAACGCAAAAGAATGTAACAGGCATGGTGCGTGTGAAATTATTTAAAGGTCATGCAATTGTAGAAGGACGTAAATCTGAGTACTCTTTATACGATGAAAAATTAGCAACATATACTGCTCAGGATGAATTTAATCATGATGCAGCAGTTGGATTCATTTCATTATTCGGGTTACCGACAAAAGTATACAGCCAAGTGAATCAAAAGAAGGTGGAAGCGTGAGCAAACTTTGGGGCGGACGTTTTACAGAAGAAGCGGAAGCATGGGTTGAAGAGTTCGGAGCATCCATCTCCTTCGATCAACAGTTAGTAAATCAAGATATAAACGGGAGTATTGCACACGTAACGATGTTAGCAAAGCAAGGCATCGTTACGAAAGAAGAAGCCGATAAAATAAAGGTAGGTCTTCAATATTTATTAGAAGAAGCGAAACAAAATAAATTGCATTTTTCCGTTGAAGCGGAAGACATTCATTTAAATATCGAAAAGATGTTAATCGAAAAAATCGGTGAAGTAGGAGGGAAACTTCATACTGGCCGAAGCCGTAACGATCAAGTGGCGACTGATATGCATTTATATTTAAAAGAAAAAGTAGAACATATTATAAAAGCTACAAAACAATTGCAAACTGTTCTTGTTCATCAAGCAGAAAATAATATTGAAACGATTATGCCTGGCTATACGCATTTGCAACGTGCCCAGCCAATTTCATTTGCACATCATATTCTCGCTTACTTTTGGATGTTAGAGCGCGATGTGAACCGCTATGAAGATTCGTTAAAGCGTATTAACATTTCGCCATTAGGAGCAGGAGCGTTAGCTGGGACAACATTCCCGATTGACCGAGAATATAGCGCGGAGCTTCTTGGATTGAATGGAATCTATGAAAATAGTTTAGACGCAGTAAGCGATCGTGATTTCATACTGGAGTTTTTAAGTAACTCATCTATGCTCATGATGCACTTATCACGCTTTTGCGAAGAACTTATTTTATGGAGTAGCCAAGAGTTTCAATTTATTGAAATGAGCGATCAATACGCAACGGGAAGCAGCATTATGCCGCAAAAGAAAAATCCAGATATGGCGGAACTTATTCGTGGTAAAACAGGCAGAGTGTACGGTAATTTATTTAGTTTACTTACAGTCATGAAAGGATTACCGCTCGCTTACAATAAAGACTTGCAAGAAGATAAAGAAGGAATGTTTGATACAGTAAAAACAGTAGAAGGCTGCCTTCATATTATGGCAGGCATGCTAGAGACGATGACTGTCAACAAAGAAAAAATGGGGCAAGCTGTAACCAAAGATTTCTCAAACGCAACGGAAATTGCTGACTATTTAGCAAACAAAGGACTACCATTCCGTCAAGCTCATGAAATTGTTGGAAAGCTAGTGCTACACTGCACACAAAAAGGAATTTATTTAGTAGATGTCCCACTTGAAACGTATAAAGAAATGAGTTCGTTATTTGAAGAAGATTTGTATGAAGTGCTGTCACCATATGCAGCTGTAAAGCGTCGTAACAGTGCTGGTGGGACAGGGTTTGAGCAAATTGAAAAAGCTTTGGAGAAGGCGAAGGGATTAACGAAAGAAGTTATTAAGAATTGAGTTGAAAAGTACGCCAGTCTGTTAAAGTCTGGCGTACTTTCTTTTTTACTAGTATTTAAGTTATGATATAGTAAAAAATAGCAATTTAGGGGAAGTCTATGAAAAAAATAATATTTATCGTTTTACTGTTAATTAGCTTAAGTGCAAATGTTAAAGTGTTTCTCTTAGACAAATATATCTTTGTTGGTGAACAAGTAAAGCGAGAGGAAGCGATTATTGCAACGATGTGGCACTTGCAAGAAAAAGGATATAAAGAAAGTGATATTTCGTACATAAAACCGGCCTTTTATAGTAAAATCGGTTCTTACGGTATGAATGTACAGTTTAAAGATGAACCAAACGAATCATATACATATAGAGTTTCGAAAGATGCGAAAACAAATAAAGTAACCGTACACCAAGATAGCAATGAGCCAGGTGGTATGGGGGGGAAGCATCAAGAACTTAAATAGATACGAGAGACTGCTAATAGGTAATATTAGCAGTCTTTTGTATTTTTAGAGGGGGCTCGAGCATTTCATAATCATAAAATGATGTTTTTCATGTATCGATTAATCATACTTATGTCGATCTTCCGTAATTCGAATATACTCAATATCCATCAAATCTCTAAGCAATGCACCGTTACTTAGTTCAACTCCATGTTTCTCTTTAAAATGAGTACGAATCGTATCTAACATTTCGATTTCTTTCCCATTCACATCTAAAATAATGCGTTCAGAATCATCCATGTAGCATCCTCCTTTTTTCAACATATATATTTTGTCCGTTTACTTCTAAAAAATGTATGTTAATGTAATGTTAGGAAATAAGAAAGGGATGGAAAATGAGACGTATTTATTTTATAGGGTTAATTTTGTATACGTTGGTTGTAGTACATGTTGCATTCCCAAGCGTATTTTCATTTAAGGATGTAGAAACAGTACACGTTGGGATATTTATCTTTACTCTATTTATAGTAGATTGCTGTATTTCAATATGGCTTTCGAAAAGAAAACATGTACAAGATAAAAATGAAATGGAACGAAAAAAGAGAAAACGTTCATTTTGGATGACGACGTATTGTTTTACTTTAGCGATTGCTGCTACTTTTTTTAGTGAGAATATCCCATTAGAAAGATTAAATTTTGGATTTGGAGCGTTCGTATTTGCATATTATTTTTTCATGCATTTTCTTCCTTATATGAAAGAAAAGCGAGGAGAAGAGGAAGATCCACTTGTAGAAGAAGCGAGAGAACGAGAGCATAAGAGAATAGAAGAAGACATAAAGAAACTCGGAGAACAAAAATGGTATTTAAAATCTAAAATCATATATGTTCTTTGCTTTATTACGCCGCCACTTGGTTATTTGTATGTATTCTTCCTTCGTAAAAAAATGACAGAAGATGCAAAGCAAACGTACTTAACGGTTGCGACAATTATGATGGCGTTATGGTCTTTGAAGTTCCTACCTCCTTATATATTGGCAATTACCGTTGCTGTTATAGCTTGTCTTGTATTTCTAGTAAAATATGTGAAATGAAAAACACCAAGCCCGTGTGGACTTGGTGTTTTATTTATAAATTAAAGCTCACCTTGCTCCTCATCACCACGAACAACAAGGACATCGCATTTCGCATAGCGAATAATATGTTCAGAGACGCTACCAATTAGGAAACGCTCAACAGCATTTAAACCAGTTGCACCACACATAATTAAATCTACTTTATGATTTGGAGCGATTTCTTTTGAAATTTTTGATTTAGGATTACCAAATTCTAATACAGTTTCAATTTTTTCAAGGCCAGCTTCAAGCGCAGTTTTTTTGTAGTCTTCTAATAAGTCTTCTGCAAATAGATTTGCACGTTCAGCAATTGCACGGCTATAAGCTTCTACTGCTGAGTATGCTTTTACATCAACGATATGAGCAATAGTTAATGTTGCATTGTTGCGTTTTGCGACTTGAATTGCTTTTTTAAAGGCTTTTTCTGCTTCTTTAGAACCATCCACCGCGATTAAAATATTTGTATATGTATTATTCATAGTAAATTCCTCCCAATCATTTTTATTACCGTTTACAACTTTATTATAAAACAAATTTTGGTAATGTGCTTGCCAGAAACGTTACAGAATTTCGAAAACTCTGTTTCAATTCATTTTAGTTGTAATTGGTGCGAGAACTTGTTACATATGAACTATAGCAATTTAAAAGGGGGCCGTTTTGTGAGACACGCGCTCATTACAGCCGGTACGAAAGGTTTAGGAAAGCAAGTAACAGAGAAGTTATTGGCTAAAGGGTATTCAGTAACAGTAACGTATCATAGCGATATCACGGCTATGAAAAAAATGAAAGAAACATATAAAAATATGGAAGAGCGTCTACAATTCGTGCAAGCGGATGTCACGAAAAAAGAAGATTTACATAAAATAGTAGAAGAAGCGATAAGCCGTTTTGGCAAAATTGACTTTTTAATTAATAATGCTGGTCCATATGTATTTGAACGTAAAAAGTTAGTCGATTATGAAGAAGATGAATGGAATGAAATGATTCAGGGTAATTTAACAGCTGTATTTCATTTGTTGAAGCTTGTCGTTCCAGTTATGAGAAAACAGAACTTTGGCCGTATTATTAATTACGGATTCCAAGGGGCAGATAGCGCACCGGGATGGATTTATCGTTCAGCTTTTGCAGCAGCGAAAGTAGGACTTGTTTCATTAACGAAAACAGTTGCTTACGAAGAAGCAGAATATGGTATTACTGCAAACATGGTATGTCCTGGTGATATTATTGGTGATATGAAAGAAGCGACAATTCAAGAAGCACGTCAGTTGAAAGAACGTAACACACCAATTGGTAGATCTGGAACAGGTGAAGATATCGCAAGAACGATTGCGTTTTTATGTGAGGACGATTCCGATATGATTACCGGTACAATTATTGAAGTGACTGGTGCAGTTGATGTTATTCATAGACATCGATAGAGAAAAATAAAGTGAAGTTTCGAATAATTGGACAGTTTATCCTGTATGCAAAGAGGTGCGGATAATACTGTCCTTTCATGTAAGATTAAATCTATCGGAAAACTCGCATTATTTTTTGTCAAATATTGAGATATTATGTTAAAATATAAGAGCGTAGAAAGCGCTTTAAAAAATGATTCAGGGGTCATTTCATAACTCAAGGGGGAACTAATCATGCGTATCGGTATTCCAACAGAAATTAAAAACAATGAAAACCGCGTGGCAATGACGCCAGCGGGAGCGGTACATTTAGTACAAAATGGTCACGAAGTTTTTGTTCAAAAAGGAGCAGGTTTAGGATCTGGCTTTACAGATGAAGAATACGTACAAGCTGGTGCGAAACTTGTAGAAACTGCTGAAGAAGCATGGAATCAAGATATGGTTATGAAGGTAAAAGAGCCAGTAGCAAGTGAATACGGCTATTTCCGGGAAGGTTTAATTTTATTCACATACTTACACTTAGCTCCAGAACCAGAATTAACGAAAGCATTAATTGATAACAAAGTTGTATCAATTGCATACGAAACAGTACAATTAGACAATCGTTCATTACCATTACTTGCACCTATGAGTGAAGTAGCAGGTCGTATGTCTGCACAAATCGGTGCACAATTCCTTGAGAAAAACAAGGGTGGTAAAGGTATTTTACTTGCAGGCGTTCCAGGGGTAAAACGCGGCAAAGTAACAATTATCGGCGGTGGTCAAGCTGGTACAAACGCAGCGAAGATCGCAGTAGGCTTAGGTGCAGATGTAACAATCATCGACTTAAGTGCAGAACGTCTTCGTCAACTAGATGACATTTTTGGTAACCAAGTAAAAACGTTAATGTCTAATCCATACAACATCGCAGAAGCTGTAAAAGAATCTGATCTTGTTATTGGTGCAGTATTAATTCCAGGTGCAAAAGCGCCAAAACTTGTAACAGAAGAAATGATTCAATCAATGGAGCCAGGTTCTGTCGTTGTAGATATCGCGATTGACCAAGGTGGTATTTTCGAAACAACTGACCGTATTACAACTCATGACAACCCAACTTACGAAAAACATGGCGTTGTTCATTATGCAGTTGCTAATATGCCAGGTGCGGTTCCACGTACATCAACTCTTGCATTAACAAACGTAACAGTACCATATGCAGTACAAATTGCGAACAAAGGCTACAAAGATGCTTGCTTAGGTAACACTGCATTACTAAAAGGTATTAACACATTAGATGGATATGTAACATTCGAAGCAGTTGCAGAAGCTCATGGCTTACAATATGCTGATGCGAAAGAGCTACTTGAAAAAGCTCCTGCTTTATCATAATAGAAATACATTTGAGACCTTCCTTTTCATAAGGAGGGTCTTTTTTATATGGGGAAATAACATGTGAATAATTGTTATTTATTGGTGTAAATCGATTTTTATTGTGATAATTTAGAATTATATAATAAAAAGAGGGGATTGGATGGGGAGTAAAAAGAGGAAGCAAAAGCAAGCTAAAAGACAAAAGTACATAAAGAAAAAACAGGAACAGAATATACCTCTTTCAAAAAAAGTAGTTCTTATGATAGAAAAAACATTTCGGTATATTTGTATGGCTCTGTATGTAATTTTGTGTATGTATTCATTTGGAGTGTTTTACAGTTTGGAGATAACTCCTAATATTATTGAGAGTATTTTAGAATTTCTCCTTGTTGCAATACAATTAGTCTTATTCTCTGTACTATTTGATACAGTATGGCCTAGTCATGAAAGTAAGAAAGATAAGAAAAGAAAAAGGAATAAAAAATCTTCATCCGCTTCAAGTTCATCAAGCGGATTTGGTGACTATAGTAGCAACGATTGTAGCAGCTCAAGTGATGGTGGAGGAGATTGCGGAGGTGGTGGAGACTAAGTTAGTTTTTCAGAAGAACGACTAATGAAAGGGTGAGACGAAAGATGGAATCTGTGAACTTAATAGAATTAACAAAAGACATTCAAGATCAACATAAAAACTTCGTCGTTTCAAATGTAAATAGTCATTGCTTACGAATCGCTGTATTTACTGGTGAATACGATTGGCACTATCATTCTAATTCGGATGAATTATTTATTGTACTAGAGGGAGAATTACTTATCGATTTTGAAGATGGAGAAACAGCGGTTTTAAAGCCGAATGATTCTATTTTAATTCCGGCATGTACGATTCATAGAACGAGAGCATTAAAGAGAACGGTAAATCTTTGTTTTGAACATATAGAGGCGGATACGATTAAAGTGGAGCAATTATGAAAAAATTATCTGTAGCTGAGTATAGAAAAATCCTTCCGATTTTAGAAAGCTATACAAAAACGACGACGTTTGCTTATGCGGTATGTGACCAAATGATAGATGGTGAGATTTTTGTCAACGAGAAGTTAACAGCAGGACTAATTCGTACAGCGAATGGCATTTATTATTTATTTGGTCATACTGATGATCAAAATTACAACGAAGATTTATTTTCGTTTATAAAAAAGGCTATCGAAAAAACAGAGAAGAGATTTACATTGTTTACTTCGAGTGACGAGTGGGAAATGATGATAGAAGAACGTTTTAGTTATGTACTTCGAAACATCCCGCGAATGAAGTTTCAAAGCGTAATCTTTGAAGAGAGAAAACGGGATTGTAACAAAAATACATATGAAGTGAAGCGTATTGATAGAAGAGATATAGAACGAAGCAGTGAATTTACAGAGGAGTATTACAAAGAATATTGGGGATCAAAAGAAACGTTTTTAAACGGTGGTTTTGGATTTTGTATAGAACAAGAGGGAATGATTGTAGCGGAATGTGTTTCGATATTTAGTGGGAACGGATTTGCTGAAATTGATATTGTGACGCATAAAGCATATCAAGGGAAAGGATTAGCCCAAGCTGTTGCAACACGGTTCATTGAACATTGCATGCAAAATGATATTACACCGTGCTGGGATTGTTATGTAGACAATATTTCTTCGCGAAAATTAGCTAGCAAATTAAGTTTTCATAATCCAATAGAATATAGATTATTTGTACGGAAGAAAACGGGGGAATAAAAATGAATGTGGAATTAACGAGATTTAAAGTAAAGCCTGGTAAAAGTCATCGTGTAGATGAATGGATGCAGCTTCTTAATGACAATATGAAAGAAGTACTTTTGACATTAAACGACGAAAAGATGTACGTTGAGACAATTTTCCGGGAAATAAGAGATGGAGAAGAGTACTTATATTGGTATTCTGTGCAAGGAGAAGGCGGGGCTCTTGTCGAAAATTCTCATCATGAAATTGATAAAAAGCATTTGGAATTTTGGTATGAATGTATCGATGAGGAAGTCCCCTCTGTTGATATGAAAACAGAAGTCGTTATGATTCAAGATGTTGTGAAGGATGCGATGAAATAATAGATTGGTATTTTGTAACCGTAAAATGGTCATCTTTTTGGTTGGAATATACATTATTGGAGATGCTGTAGGATGAGAATTAGTAATAAATATATCACTCTCGATGAAATAGAAGTAATAAGAGAACCTTTAAATAAATTGCATGAATATCATAATAATAAATCAAAACATTTTTCTGGTGACTATCCAAGAATGACATTTGAGGAACGTATTGAAAATTATAAACAAAATTTAAAGTACGGAGAATATAGAATTGAATTATTAGTTGAGGCAGAAACAAATAATATATTAGGATTTTGTATAGCGTATAGCAAAAGTATAAGCGGAAAGATTGAAGTTTTATTCGTTGATGAAAAATACCGAAGAAACGGATTTGGTTTGAAATTAATGAATAGTGCAGTGGAATGGTTTAAAGCGAAGAAGATAGATGAAATTGAATTAACAGTAGTGTACGGAAATGAAGCTGTATCGTTTTATGAAAAGCTGGGGTTTTATCCTCGTTCAATTATTATGGCAACTAAGTCATAACGATAGTATGGAGAGATGAGTGAGAGTTTTTGTTTCAAAAAAATAATTTATATGTTAATAAAGTATATATGAAGAGCGCATCAAAATAGATGTGCTTTTTATTATGAAAAAAATGTAGAAAAGCTGTATTTGGATATCTTTAAGTGAAAATAAAAGTAGGATATTAAGAATCTTTTAGGACAAACTATAAAGAAATAAAAAACAGAAAACCAAAAGACCTACCAATATACGGTGTAGTTGTAACAGGCAAAACAGAGGATTTACAAAGTTTACAAGGAACACCATATATTAAGGCTGCTGTTAGAGGTGTAACAGTTGAGAAATATTAATTACAGTCTATTAATGTGAATAATCAGAAAATTTATGTTATACTATGTGAAAAGGAGGTTTATATGAGGCAAATACATGGAGCAATTTATATTTACATAACAATGTTTTTCGTGGCAATATCTTATGGATTAGGGCACGTGTATTCGCATCCTATACTAACTTTTTTAAGCGGAGCATGTATGGCGTTTGCGCTTCTTGTCCACCTTTTCTCAGTTTGGATCGTGAAATTTCAATTAAATATTAGTGAAATAGAAGAAGGCACTTTCTAAGTGGCCTTCTTTTTTTAATAATATTTTGGAAGCTCTTGTAGCAATTTTTCAATTTCATATTCAGTTTCTTTACATATAGACATTGTACGTAATCTGAAAAATAAGCTACGTAAGAAAGATTTTATATTTCCGTATAGAAATTCGTATGATTCAATATGTAGCGTTGATTTTTGAACTTGTAATTGAGCTACTAAATCATGCAGGGCTAATAGGAGCACCTCTTCCTTTAGACCATTTTGTAGCATTGCGACAATCGGATAAACGAGGCGCTCGTCTTCTTCATATTTGTAGTAAATAGAATGGACACAAACTTTGTTTAATAAAGTTTGTAATATTTCTTCGTAATATAAAGTTTCCAGTTTAGGACTACGAACAAGCGCTTCAAATGTATCAGAAGCATGAGCGATACTATGTGCCCAGCCGTGGTCTTGCACATATCCGCGGAAATCATGTTCATTGTTCATATATAGAATTAATTGATCTTTTACATTTAAAATATCATTCTGTGATAAAAAATTATAATTTGTATCAGCATCAATAATGAGGGCGATTAGTAATGTTGTAAATGCTCGGGTAAATACTGCATCTTCGTCATTTGAATAAATCTTATACAGTAAATATTTTTCACCGATGCTTTCTAATAATAATTTCTGTAAGTGTGTGTGTGAAATATAGTCCTTCTTGATGAGATGATAAAAAGTAGAGTAAATAAGTTTATCCCTTAAATAGCTATCAGTAACACCGATATGCTCAAGCATGCTGGAACTTAAAGAATCAATATGAAGTGTGTTATCTATGATGTAATTATTATTACGAATTTCTTCTAACTGTTGTTGTAACATATAAACCTCCTATTTTAGAAAATTCTGTATCCTTATAGTATAATAAGAGGAAGAAATAGACAATAAAGTGAAACTTTAATCAGTGGGGGCATCCCAAACTGATTATTAGTTGAACCAATCGGGATCTTACTGCCCGTTAATGCGGGATAAATAAGTGCATTTGAATGGAGGGGCATGATGAAGAGAGCATTATTCTTTTTTATTAGTATTTTCTTTTTAGGAAGTTGTTCGATTTCGTATGTTACTTTTTCTAGCGAGAGCAAAAGTTGGACGGGACAATATAAAGGCCATATTAAGAATGACAGTGAAGATGGAGTGTTTACGTTTCAGTATAAGGGCGGAGATGGGAATACCGAATTTAAAAACTTAGAGATTACTATTAATGAAACCTTTCGTACAATGACACAAACGTCAGAAGTTCATAAAGGAGCAAAGATTGAAATGAAATCATCTTGTATAAGTTGTGCGCCTTTATCTAAAGATGAACCGATAGAGGTTGTGATTAAATGGGATGATAAGTATGAGGAGAAGATGGTGTTAAATTTGAAATAGCCTAGAGTAAGGAGTTAAAAATGAATAGGTATATAAAAAAATTAATGTTTATAATTGTATGTCTAACCATATTATCAGCGTGTACTACAAAACGAGTAGAGCAAGTAGCAGTAAAAAAAGTACCTGAAGAAGGGTATGTCATACTAAGAGATGGTACGGTGTTTTTTATCGGTGGTAAAACGTTTGAAACGAAAGTAGAGCTGCAAAATTATATAGAACAACAAATGAATCAAGATTATCCATCACATATAGTACTAATTTTTAAGGATAAAGATGCATATGATCAATTAAAAACAGGGGATAAAATAAAAGTATGGTCTTCTCAAATGCTTGAAAGCTATCCCGCAAAAATGATTGTAGAGAAGTTTGAAGTAGTAGAGAAATAAAAAAGGCAGCACTCACGCTGCCTTTTTTATTATTTTACAAATTGTAATTCTTTCGGGAATTTCGTTAAAATTTCTGATCCGTCTTTTGTGATATAAATATCATCTTCAATACGAACACCACCTACGTTTGGTACGTAAATACCTGGCTCGATTGTGAAGACCATACCTTCTTTTAATGGAGACTCGTTACCAGCTTTTACATCTGGATATTCATGTACGCTAATTCCAAGTCCGTGACCAAGACGGTGCGGGAAGAAGTCGCCGTAACCTGCATCTGCGATAACAGAACGAGCAGCGTTGTCGATTGCACCAAGTGTAACACCTGGTTTACATGCTTCAACCGCTTGTAGTTGTCCAGCAAGTACAGTGTTGTAAATGCGAGTTTGCTCTTCAGAAATGTCGCCAAATGCCACTGTACGTGTAATGTCAGAGCAATAACCGTCAATGATTACGCCTAAATCAAATAGTACGAAATCGCCGCGTTTCATTTTGTTTGCACCTGGAATACCGTGTGGAAGAGCAGAGTTTGCACCTGCTAATACCATCGTGTCAAATGACATTTTATGTATGCCTTTTGTTTTTAATTCGTGTTCAATAATTGCTAATACTTCTAGTTCGCTACGATCTTCTTTAATTGCATTTACACCAACTTCAACAGCATAGTCTGCCATTTTAGCTGCTTCGCGTAAAATAGAAAGTTCTTTTTCGTCTTTAATTAAACGAAGTTCACGAACTTTTTCCTCAGCTGACGTAAAAGCTGCATTTGGGAATAATTTTGTTAATTCTTCGTAGCGCTCTACGTTTAAATGTTCTTTTTCAATTGCAACTGCATTTGCATTGATACCGCGGTCTTTAATTGCTTTTGCAATCATATCCCATGGTCTGTCAGTATCAGTAAATCCGATAATTTCATGTGCCCAGCCAGCGTTACGTGCTTGGCCTTCTTCCATTTTAGGGCAAATTAAAATAGGTTCTTTCTCTTGGAATACAAACATACCAAGAAGTCTTTCGTGTGGTTCACAGTGGAAGTTTGTCATGTAGAAGACGTTCGGTGTAGAAGTTAAGAACGCAGCTTCAACGTTTTTTTCTTTTAGCCATTGCATTAAATTTTCTAATCTAGCATTCATCGATTGGCACCCCCGAGATATTTAATTACAAATATAACTTTAACTCGGAAGAAAGTGTTATGACAAGTAAATAGATGTTAGAAAAGACAGGGAATTGAAAAATCATGTAGAATAAAAAGTGAGAATGTAATAAGGGGAGGAATGTAATAATGAAAGTATCTTATCACGGGCATTCAGTTGTAAAGATTGAAACGAATGGAAAAGTAATTTTAATTGATCCGTTTTTAACAGGAAATCCAAAAACAGATTTAAAGGCTGAAGATGTAAAAGTAGATGCGATTCTTTTATCACACGGTCATGGTGATCATGTTGGAGATACAGTAGAACTTGCGAAGAAAAATAATGCGGTTGTAGTGGCACCATTTGAACTAGCGACATTTTTAAGTTGGCAAGGTGTAAATACACATCCGATGCATATTGGTGGTTCACATGAATTTGACTTCGGAAAAGTGAAGTTTACACAAGCATTCCACGGCTCTAGTTATATTGATGAAGAAAATAAGACGATTACATATACAGGTATGCCAGCGGGTATTTTATTTACAGCAGAAGAGAAGACTTTGTACCATGCAGGGGATACTGCTCTATTCTCTGATATGAAATTAATTGGGGAATTAAATAACATTGATGTAGCATTTTTACCAATTGGTGATAATTTCACAATGGGACCAAAAGATGCTGTTTTAGCAGCAAAATGGGTTCAGGCGAAAACTGTTGTACCGATTCATTACAATACGTTCCCAGTAATTGAACAAGATCCATATCAATTTGTCGAAAAGCTACAAAATTGTACAGGGAAAGTATTAGAAGCTGGAGAAAGTATTACACTATAAAAAAGAAACCCTTCATTTGAAACGACAAGTGAAGGGTTTTTTACGTGTGTAGGATAGCTTTTAATGGTTGTACTTGTTTTGATGATTCTTTTCTTTTTGGGAGTGGCTGTTCAGGTGTTTCATTCAATTCCATTGCAACTTTTTTCCCGTCTACGAAAGCTAACAATACAGCACCTACAACTTCTAATAATTTTTTCATCATGTATCCGCTCCTTTGTTTCATTTCTTGTCTTCATTGTATATGGAAGCGGCTGGACAAACTATCGAACGAGATGACAATACCATTACATTGTTGTAATAGAAGAAGTGGTGTAATGTAAGGCGTATTTTGTTATAAAAAAAATAGTACAGATATACAAAGAGAGAGTGTAACAGTTTTGAAAATATAGTATACTAAAAATACAACACATGAAGAATTTAGGGAAAAGAAAGTATGGTGAAACCATTTGGCTACCAAGCATAACCAAATTTTAGAACATATTAATAGCCTGCCAGTAGGGCATAAAATTTCTGTAAGGCAAATTGCAAAAGATTTGAGTGTAAGTGAAGGTACAGCTTATCGTGCAATTAAAGATGCAGAAAATAAAGGGTATGTTAGTACGATTGAACGTGTCGGAACAATTCGAATTGAACAAAAGAAGAAAGAAAATATTGAAAAGCTGACATATGCAGAAGTCGTTAACATTGTCGATGGTCAAGTACTTGGAGGCAGAGAAGGACTACATAAAACGTTAAATAAATTCGTAATCGGAGCAATGAAATTAGAAGCGATGATGCGCTATACAGAAGCGGGAAACTTACTTATTGTCGGTAATCGTACGAACGCACATCAATTAGCGTTAGAAACCGGAGCTGCGGTGTTAATTACGGGCGGATTTGATACGGAAGATCATGTGAAGAAATTAGCAGATGAATTAAAACTGCCGATTATTTCAAGTAGTTACGATACATTTACAGTTGCAACGTTAATTAACCGTGCGATTTACGATCAGCTTATTAAAAAAGAAATTGTACTCGTTGAAGATATTTTAACGCCAATTGAAGAGACGTTATATTTAAAGCCAGATGATACAGTGCAGCAATGGCATGCGTATAACGAAGAGACGATGCACGGAAGATATCCGATTGTTGATGAAAATAAAAAGGTATTAGGTATTGTAACTTCAAAAGATATGATCGGTGTAGCGAAAGAAACACCAATTGATAAAGTGATGACAAAACATCCGATTACGGTAAATGGAAAAATGTCTGTCGCAGCTGCGGCACGTATGATGGTGTGGGAAGGTATTGAGTTACTTCCAGTTGTTGATGAAGGAAATAAGTTGCAAGGTATTATTAGCCGTCAAGATGTACTTCAGGCGTTGCAAATGATTCAGCGTCAACCGCAAGTCGGTGAAACAATCGATGATATTGTAACGAATCAATTTATGACGCCGAAAGAAGCGAAAAATGAGCATCTATATCAATTTTCAGTGACACCGCAAATGACGAATTCAATCGGAACGCTATCTTACGGTGTATTCGCAACGATTGTGACAGAAGCAACGAATCGCGTTATTCGTGCGCAAAAGAAGAGCGATTTAATTGTTGAGAACTTAACAATTTATTTCGTAAAACCAGTTCAAATTGACAATGTTGTATCCGTTCATCCGAAAGTATTAGAAATTGGACGTAAATTTGGTAAGGTTGATGTAGAAGTACATCATGAAGGTAATGTTGTCGGGAAAGCATTGCTTATGGTGCAGTTAATTGATAAATAAAAAGATGGAGCAAGCCGCTTTGGTTTGTTCCATTTTTTTAAAGAACGCTATAGTAGGGAGTTTTTAATTTAGTTAGCAACTGAATCTATCACGTTCTGTTTCATATTTATAAGATAAGGGCATGCAATCACTTGAAGATACTTGAATAATAATTGTGGAGGTGTCGAATGGGAGTAATCGTTCTCTTTTTGGGGGTAGTATTTGCAATAACTTTTCATGTGTTAACACATAGAAGAATGGATGCAAAGAAAAAGAAATTGTATGTAGTAAGTTTGATTTTCGCTATTGTTTGTTCCGCTATCCCTGCAACTGGAGAAAATAATAGCGATTTTCTTTACTTCGGTATACCGGCAGAAAACTTCATTTATTATGGCGGATGGGAAATTTCGTTTTATCCATTAGGTTTTCTCTTTAACTTTATTTTGTTTTATTTGTTTTTGAAGTTATTATCTAAGCTACGTAAGAGTTCGGGTAGAGAAGTGAAAAAATAGAAGGATATGTATTTCAGAACCATCCATTCGACTTGGGACCGCTTCAAGAATCTTTTATATGGCTGGAAAGATACCGTTAAGGCTCGATATTGAACCTATTAGAAAAGATCCTGGCGCTTTTATTCGGCGATATATTCAGTATGCTGAAAAAGAGTTAGGTGGAGAAACAGTTATATAAAGAAAAGACAGAATAGTAATTCAACTCAGTTGTATATTGTGTTATGATTATATTGTAAGAAAATGGATTCCTGAAAGGTGGTATGCATTATGTCATCAACAGTACTCTTTTTTGGTAGTATCGCACTATTTTACTTCCTTGTGATGATACCGATTCAATATTTATACTTACAAGGTTTACATGAAAAAAAGAAAAAAACAGGATTATCTCAGCGAGAACTATACGAAAAAATGTCTTTTGGGGAAGAACAATTACATCTTCATGTGCAAGGCAACCCATTTAATATACCATCTGCGTTTGTCGCATATATGATTTTGAAAGTTAGAGGACGTAAAAAAGCATCACAATGTTGATGCTTTTTTACGTTGCTTCATAGACTTCGGCTTCTTCAACTGCTAATGGTAAGAAATGTTTGTATTGGCGAAATCCATTAAAGGCACTTGCACTGCCAAATAGAACGAATAAGATACCAACGATAATACGAGCGGTTGAAAGTTCTAAAAAGAATTGGTTTATCCCGAAGAATAAGACGAATGAACCAAGTGCCATTGCGGATTTTCCTGAGAGCCAACCTTTCTCCATTGGGCGGTTTGTACGAAAGTATTTTGTTTTGTAGAAGAGGTACAACATAAATGAGACGATAATACAGAAGACTAATACTGGCATCATGCACACTCCCATCGCTTTATGAAAAAATAGTAGAGAAAAAATAAATATCTAAACTTTCTAATTTTTATTATAAAGCAATTGTTCGCATGTATGAAATACTTTCCGTTATAATGGAGGATAAAGTGAGACTTTCATTAGTGTGGGGATGTTTCCGCGCTAATGATTAGCCCACATTCATTGGGCTTTTACTGCACGTTGAAGTGAAGAAGTTGAATAAAAAGGAGATTATACATATGCATGAGCAAATTTTAGGAGCAATTAAAGAGTTTGATACAATTATTATTCATCGTCATGTGCGTCCAGATCCAGATGCGTTAGGTTCGCAGGGCGGTCTTAGTACAATTCTACAAGAATCGTTTCCAGAGAAAAATATTTATACGGTTGGGTACAATGAACCGTCATTAGCATATTTACGAGTAATGGATGATATTGAAGATAGTGTATACGAAAATGCGCTCGTTATCGTTTGTGATACAGCAAACCAAGAACGTGTTGACGATCAACGCTATACAAAAGGGAAGATGTTAATCAAAATTGATCATCATCCAAATGAAGATCCATACGGAGACATTACGTGGGTAGATACGACAGCAAGTTCTACAAGTGAAATGATTTATGAGTTTTATAATTATGGAAAAGATAAAGGGTTAAAAATAACGAAAGAAGCAGCTCGTCTTATTTTAGCAGGTATTGTTGGAGATACAGGTCGTTTCTTATTCCCGAATACAACAGCAAAAACACTTCGTTACGTAAGTGAGCTTGTTGACATGGGTGTGAAATTCACAGATTTATACAATGAAATGTATAAGACAAAAGAAAAAATCGCTCGTTTAAACGGTTATATTTTACAAAACTTTACGATGGTAGAAGAAGGAGCAGCTTACATTAAATTAACGAAAGGAGTATTAGAAGAATTTGATGTACTTCCTTCTGAGGCATCTGGCGTTGTTGGAGCACTTGGTAATATTGATGGATTAAAGGCATGGGTTCTATTTTTAGAGGAAGACGATGTGATTCGTGTTCGCCTTCGTTCAAAAGGACCAGTTATAAATAAATTAGCAATGCAATATAACGGCGGAGGACATCCGATGGCTTCAGGTGCAAAAGCATCTTCTTGGGAAGAAGCGGATCGTCTATTTGCTGATTTACGTGAGCTGTGTAGATAAGAGATTATATAGTAGAAAAATAAAGAAGGAGCGGCGCTAAAGCCCTCCTTCTTTATTTTTCTTTCTCTATCGTAATACTAATTTCAAGCACTGTATCAAAAGATATCGTATCGACTTTGAAACGGTATAGCCGATCGTAATGTTTGTACGTTTTGTTTTCGATTACCTTTTTGAGTAGGTCTTTATTTTTTGCTATACTTTGAATGTTTTTCGTTAAAAGATGTTGGAGGTCATTATGGATAGACGTAGTCATGTTCTCAAGTGTAAGGTTGTCTAAATCGTATTTTTCTCGATTTATAAGTTTTATTTTAATCTCTTGAATGGTTAAGAGCCGTTTATTTTCAGTATTCAATTTTTCTTGATCTTCGAGAAGGACGTGGAGCTTTGCTTCTTGTTTTTCTATAATTTCTCTTTGTTCTGCTATTTTACTAGCTTGTTCTTCTTGAAAAACACCGTATATGTACAAAAAAATAAACCAGCTCAACACGCCTCCAACAGCAGCACCAGCTAAAACTAAATACCATCTTTTTGCTGTATTGGCACTTGGTACTCTCATACATGCTCCTGCGTTAGCCATTTAATAATAATAAGACCAGTTTGCATACCACCTGTTGCGAAAAAAATAAGGAGAATTTGTTTTACGATATCTTTCATATCCCCGCCAAAGAAACTTCTTTCAAAACTATAAAAAGTATCAAATGTTCCGCCAATCGCTGCAACGAGTGCCCAAATTCTTAAATTTTGGGCGAATTGATTAATGTAAGTGAGAGTTGGTTTTCCGATAAGAAATGCACCAAATCCACCAATTAATGAACCACCAAGTATAACCCCAAAGGCAATAAAATAACTAATAATAAGCAGAGAGAAAAAAGTGTGTTCTCTTACATCCATCGTCATTCCCCTTTCTTCTTCATATATATGGACAAAGTATAAGAAGTATGTTTTGATTTCCTCTTTCCTCTTCACCTATAATAAAAGTAGTCAAATAGGTAAAGAGAGGGTACAACAGTGAAGTTTGTGCATTTACAATGTCAAACCGTTTTTAGTTTATTAAAAAGTGCTTGTAAAATTGATGAACTTGTAGTTAGGGCGAAAGAGCTCGGTTATTCATCACTTGCTATTACGGATGAAAATGTTATGTATGGCGTTATTCCGTTTTATAAAGCATGTAAGAAACATGGTATACATCCTATTATCGGCTTAACAGCTTCTATTTTTAGTGAAGAAGAAGAAAAGCCTTATCCGCTTGTCTTACTTGCTGAAAATGAAATAGGTTATCAAAATTTATTAAAGATTTCTAGTAGCATTATGACGAAGTCAAAAGAAGGTATTCCTAAGAAATGGCTTGCACATTATGCGAAAGGATTAATTGCAATTTCACCAGGTAAAGATGGGGAAATTGAACAATTATTATTAGAAGACAAAGAGAGTCAAGCTGAAGAAGTAGCTCGCATGTATCGAAGTATGTTCGGTAATTTTTATATGAGTTTACAGCATCATGCGATTCAAGATGAACTGCTTCTGCAAGAGAAATTACCTGAATTTACGAGTAGGATAAATATTCCAGTCGTTGCAACAAACGATGTACGCTACATCAATCAAAGTGACGCACTTGTTCATGAATGCTTATTATCTGTTGAAAGTGGAACGAAAATGACGGATCCAGATAGGCCGAGGCTGAAAACAGATCAATATTATTTAAAATCATCAGATGAAATGGAAGCACTGTTTTCTCACGTAGAAGAAGCGATTTATAACACAGTAGAAATTGCAGAACGTTGCAGAGTAGAAATACCGTTTCATGTAAATCAATTACCGAAATTTCCTGTTCCAGCGAACGAGACGAATGACACGTATTTGCGCCGCGTTTGTGAAGAAGGGTTACAGAAACGTTATGGTACGCCGAAAGAAGTACATATAAACCGTTTGAATCATGAATTAAACGTGATTTCTAGTATGGGGTTTAGTGATTATTTCCTCATCGTATGGGATTTTATGAAGTATGCGCATGAAAATCATATTTTAACAGGGCCAGGACGTGGATCGGCGGCTGGATCACTCGTTTCTTACGTATTAGAAATTACAGATATTGATCCAATTGAATACGATCTATTATTTGAAAGGTTTTTAAATCCCGAACGTGTGACACTTCCAGATATTGATATCGATTTTCCAGATATAAGACGTGATGAGATGATTCGATATGTGAAAGATAAATATGGTCAGCTTCGTGTTGCACAAATTGTAACGTTTGGGACGTTGGCAGCGAAAGCGGCAATTAGAGATATTGCGCGTGTGATGGGGCTTCCGCCGCGAGATATTGATATATTCTCAAAACTTATTCCATCAAAGCTTGGTATAACGTTAAAAGATGCATATGAGGAATCGCAATCACTCCGTGAGTTTATACAAGGGAATCTTTTGCACGAGCGTGTGTTTGAAATTGCAAAACGTGTAGAGGGCTTACCACGTCATACGTCTATTCATGCAGCTGGCGTTATTATGAGCCAAGAGCCATTAACCGGGAGTGTTGCAATTCAAGAAGGACATAACGATGTGTATGTTACGCAATACCCAGCTGATGCATTAGAAGAACTTGGGTTGCTCAAGATGGACTTTTTAGGATTACGTAATTTAACGTTACTTGAAAATATTATAAAGTTTATCATGCAAAAAACAGGGAAAGAAATCGATATAAGAAATTTACCACTTCAAGATGAAAAGACATTCCAATTGTTAGGTAGAGGGGATACAACAGGTGTATTCCAGCTTGAATCAGGTGGTATGCGAAATGTACTTCGCGGGTTAAAGCCGAATGAGTTTGAAGATATTGTCGCTGTTAACTCGTTATATAGACCAGGACCGATGGAACAAATTCCAACCTTTATCGAATCAAAGCACGGAAAAAGAAAAATTGAATATTTACATCCGGACTTAAAGCCGATTTTAGAAAGAACATACGGTGTAATTGTATACCAAGAACAAATTATGCAAATTGCGTCGAAGTTGGCGGGCTTCTCGCTCGGAGAAGCCGATTTATTACGCCGTGCAGTGAGTAAGAAAAATCGTGATATTTTAGATCAGGAACGTAAGCATTTTGTGCAAGGTTGTTTACAAAATGGTTATGACGAGACATCTGCAGAGAAAATTTACGATTTAATTGTAAGATTTGCAAATTACGGTTTTAACCGAAGTCACGCTGTAGCCTACAGTATGATTGGATATCAGCTTGCCTATTTAAAAGCGAATTATACGCTGGAATTTATGACGGCGCTATTATCGAGTGCAATTGGAAATGAAGATAAGATTGTGCAGTATATACGAGAAACGAAGCGAAAAGGTTTTCATGTTTTGCCGCCGTCTCTTCAGAGAAGTGGTTACAATTTCCAAATAGAAGGAAATGCGATACGTTACAGCTTACTTTCTATTCGAAACATCGGAATGGCTACAGTGACAGCATTAATCGAAGAACGAGAGAAAAAAATGTTTGAAGATTTATTTGAATTTTGTCTGCGCATGCCATCAAAGTTTGTAACAGAGCGAAATTTAGAGGCGTTCGTCTGGTCTGGATGTTTTGACGATTTCGGTGTTTCGAGAACGAATTTATGGAAAAGTCTTAAAGGAGCGTTAGAGTATGCCAATCTTGCACGTGATTTAGGAGATGCTGTTCCAAAATCAAAATACGTACAAGGAGAAGAGCTCTCCTTTATTGAACAGTTAAATAAAGAGAAGGAAGTACTAGGTTTTTATTTATCAAGCTATCCGACAGCGCAGTATGTGAAGTTAGCGAAAGAATTAGAAATTCCATCTCTCGCTCAGGCGATGCGACATAAGAAAAAAGTACAAAGAGCTATCGTGTATATAACAAGTGTGAGAGTGATTCGTACGAAAAAGTTGCAAAAGATGGCGTTTATTACATTTTGTGATCAAAATGATGAAATGGAAGCAGTTCTTTTCCCCGAGACGTATATACATTTCTCAGATAAGTTACAAGAAGGAGCAATTGTTTTAGTTGACGGCATGATTGAGCTTAGAAATCATAAGCTGCAATGGATTGTAAATGGACTATATCCGTTAGAAGAAATGGATGTGTATGAGGGAAAAAAAGATGCGTCTGTTTACGTGAAATTGCCGTCTCAATATGAGAAAAAGCTTTTAAATCAGGTTACTAAAATATTGTTTGACTATTCGGGTTTTGCGAAAGTACTAATTTATTATGAAAAGGAACATAAAATGGTACAATTATCTCGAAGTTTATCGATTCATCCAAGTGAAGAATGTTTAGGAGCACTTCGTGAAATTGTCGGGGAAGAAAATGTGGTTGTGAAAATATAATGGACAATTTCCCTACACTTCGATTATTATAGTAGTAGTGTTTGTGGTCAGACCACTTGGAGAAATTGATATCAGCAAGAATAATTTGAGGAGAGTGGATAGTTTGTCAACACTTCGTGAAGAAGCACTTCACATGCATAAAGTGCATCAAGGAAAATTAGAAACTGTATCAAAAGTAAAAGTAGAAAATGCAAAAGATTTAAGTCTTGCATATTCTCCAGGGGTTGCAGAACCTTGTAAAGAAATTTATGACGATAAAAGTAAGGTATATGAATATACAATGAAGGGAAATATGGTAGCAGTTGTGACAGATGGAACGGCTGTACTTGGTCTTGGTAACATCGGACCTGAAGCATCTCTTCCAGTAATGGAAGGTAAAGCTGTATTATTCAAGAGCTTTGCTGGTGTAGATGCATTCCCAATTGCCTTAAATACAAACGATGTAGATAAGATTGTTGAAACTGTAAAATTAATGGAGCCAACTTTTGGCGGCGTTAACTTAGAGGATATCGCAGCACCAAACTGCTTCATTATTGAAGAACGTTTGAAAAAAGAAACAAATATTCCTATCTTCCATGATGATCAACACGGAACAGCTATCGTAACAGTAGCGGGTCTTGTGAACGCGCTAAAACTAGTTGGAAAGAAAATGTCTGACATTAAAGTTGTCGCAAATGGCGCAGGTGCAGCAGGTATTGCAATTATTAAACTTTTATATCGCTATGGCGTACGCGACATTATTATGTGTGACCGTAAAGGGGCAATCTATGATGGTCGTCCTACAGGTATGAATCCGGTGAAGGATGAAGTGGCAAAATATACAAATAAGAATCGTATCGAAGGTTCTTTAGCTGATGTTGTACAAGGTGCGGACGTATTCATTGGTGTATCTGCAGAAGGTGCATTAACAGAAGAGATGGTTCGTACAATGAATGACGATGCAATTATTTTTGCAATGGCGAATCCAGTTCCAGAAATTATGCCAGAATTGGCAAAAGCAGCGGGCGCAGCTGTTGTTGGAACGGGTCGTTCTGACTTCGCAAACCAAGTAAATAATGTACTAGCGTTCCCTGGTATTTTCCGCGGTGCACTTGACGTACATGCGACACAAATTAACGAAGAAATGAAGATGGCAGCTGTACAAGCTATTGCTGAGCTTGTAGCAGAAAATGAGTTAAATGCAGACTATATCATTCCAGCACCATTTGACGCGCGTGTAGCGCCTCAAGTAGCAGCTTACGTTGCAAAAGCTGCAATGGAGACAGGAGTAGCTCGCCGTCAAGTAGATCCAAATGAAGTTGCTGAGAAAACAAAACAATTAGCGCTGATTGGTAAAGAATAAGCGAGGAATTTCCATTGACATCATCAAATACAAAAGTATATCTCGAAATTGTAAAAAAAATCCGTTCCATTATGGAAGAGGATGGATTGGTAGCAGGGGATCGTTTGCCGTCTGAGCGTGAGTTAAGTTCACGTTTAAACGTAGGACGTTCCTCTGTAAGAGAAGCGTTGCGTGCTTTAGAACTTGTAGGATTAATTGAAACGAGACGTGGTGAAGGGACGTTTATTCGAAACTTTTACGATAACGGTCTTGTACAATTGATTGCTCCGTTCTTGCTGCAAGATGAGAAAACAATTCGTGATTTATTACAAACAAAACGATTGCTTGAGAAAGATATGATTCGAATTGTATGTAATTTACCGAAAGAAATGTTTTCTAAAGTGCTAAGTAAATTACATCAAGTGCTTGAAGGAAATGAAAACTCAGTTCCAATGCTTCACCAAACGTTCTTTAAAACACTTATTGAACAAGTCGATAATTATTTACTATATCGCATTTGGATGATCGTAAATGATTACGTATCAACGCTTTCTTGTAAAGTTTCAGGAGATTCTATCGATATGTATAGAAAGCTTTACGCTATTTTGGAAGAAAAACAAGAAAATGATGCACTAAAAATTTACGATGAATTAGTAGAGAATATACAGTTTCACTCGTAATGTATAAAATTTGTCGAAATGACCATGACACGTTATGACAAACATTCTATCGCGTAGCGGTTAAAGTTAAACGTAAAGAGTGAGGTTATTAGACAGATTGAGAAGATAAGGCTAACATCAAACTTTGGTGTTAGCCCAATTTTCTTCTTACGCTAACCTTAGCTCTCAACGAAGGGGGTCAAATTGTGCTAAGAGATTTATTCGTGAAAAAGAAAAAGTACGCTGCAATACCTTCAGAACAAGTACGAAAAGATGTACCAGACGGCGTTATGACAAAATGTCCGAAATGTAAAAAAATCATGTATACGAAAGAGCTTCTAAAAAATTTAAAAGTATGTGTGAATTGTGGATATCATCATCCTATGAATGCATGGGAACGTCTTGATAGTATATTGGACGAAGGGTCATTCCGTGAGTATGACAAAGAAATGGTTTCGTTAAATCCACTCGAGTTTCCAGGATATGAAGAGAAACTAGAGAGCGATCGTAAAAAGACTGAATTGAACGAAGCGGTTGTAACTGGTGAAGGAACAATTGATGACATGCTTGTTGTTGTTGCAGTAATGGATTCTCGTTTTCGAATGGGGAGCATGGGCTCTGTTGTAGGAGAAAAAATTGCCCGTGCGGTTGAAAAGGCGTACGACTTACAAGTTCCATTTATTATCTTTACTGCTTCGGGTGGTGCCCGTATGCAAGAAGGGATATTAAGTTTAATGCAAATGGCAAAAACAAGCGTAGCTTTGAAAAAGCATAGTAATGCAGGAGGATTATTTATTTCTGTTATGACTCATCCAACGACGGGCGGGGTTTCAGCGAGTTTCGCTTCACTTGGTGATTATAATCTTGCAGAACCAGGGGCGCTGATCGGATTTGCTGGTAGACGTGTAATTGAACAAACGGTGCGTGAGAAACTACCGGAAGATTTCCAAACGGCAGAATTCTTACTAGAACATGGTCAATTAGATGCGGTGGTACATCGTGATGATATGAGAGAATCGCTTCGTAAGATTTTAGAAGTTCATCAAGGAGGGGAAATGGCTGTATGGCAGAGCTAGAATTTGAGAAACCAGTTGTTGAGCTAAGAAATAAGATTCGTGAACTGAAAGACTATACGAAAAACAGCCAGATGGACTTCAGTGAGGAGATTCGTATTTTGGAAGACAAGCTAGAAAATTTAGAGGAAGATATATACGGCAATATGAAAGTATGGGACCGTGTTCAAATTGCTCGTCATGCAGAACGACCGACAACGCTCGATTATATTGAGCACTTATTTACTGATTTTTTTGAATGTCATGGAGATCGTCTATTTGGCGATGATGCAGCGATTGTCGGCGGCATTGCGAAGTATAAAGGGATGCCTGTAACTGTAATCGGGCATCAACGCGGAAAAGATACGAAAGAAAATATTCGCCGTAATTTTGGGATGCCTCACCCAGAAGGATATCGAAAAGCATTGCGTTTAATGAAGCAGGCGGAAAAGTTCAATCGTCCAATTATTTGTTTTATTGATACGAAAGGAGCTTATCCTGGTAAAGCTGCTGAAGAACGTGGTCAAAGTGAAGCTATCGCCCGCAATTTATTTGAAATGGCAGGCTTAACGGTGCCTGTTATTTGTATCGTTATCGGCGAAGGTGGTAGTGGTGGTGCACTAGGTCTTGGAGTAGGAGATTACATTCATATGCTAGAAAATTCCACTTATTCTGTTATTACGCCAGAGGGTGCAGCGGCAATTCTTTGGAAAGATGCAGGAAAAGCAAAGGAAGCTGCAGAGGCGATGAGAATTACAGCAGCGGATTTGAAAGAATTAGGTGTAATTGACGAAATTATTCCAGAGACAAAGGGTGGAGCACACCGTAATATTTTGAAACAGTCAGAAAATATAGATTTAATGCTAGGGAAAACTTTTGAACAATTAAACGGAATTTCGAAAGATGAATTAATCGAAAAACGTTATGAAAAATATATGAAAATTGGGCAAGTTTCGTTTTCAAACGCTTCCATTTGGATAAAATAAGAAAAGCGTGCGTTCCACTTCGCGAATGCACGTTTTTATTATGAAAAGACACATCTTCTCCATTGTATTTTTATATTTTTTCGTGTTATTTTATTATAAGGCAAATAATCTTTATGAGGTGAGTACAAATGAAACGTATTGGTGTATTAACAAGTGGTGGAGATTCACCTGGTATGAATGCTGCCATTCGTGCAGTTGTTCGTAAAGCGATTTTCCATGATATCGAAGTATATGGTATTTACCATGGATACGCTGGATTAATTTCTGGTCACATTGAAAAATTAGAACTAGGTTCTGTTGGCGATATTATCCACCGCGGTGGTACGAAATTATATACAGCAAGATGTCCTGAGTTTAAAGACCCAGAAGTACGACTAAAAGGTATCGAGCAATTAAAGAAACACGGTATCGAAGGACTTGTTGTTATTGGTGGAGATGGTTCTTACCAAGGCGCTAAAAAATTAACTGAACAAGGATTCCCATGTGTTGGTGTACCAGGTACAATTGACAATGATATCCCTGGAACAGACTTCACAATTGGTTTCGATACAGCTTTAAACACTGTTATTGATGCAATTGATAAAATTCGTGACACAGCTACATCTCATGAACGTACATATGTTATCGAAGTAATGGGACGTCACGCTGGTGATATCGCATTATGGGCTGGTTTAGCTGATGGTGCGGAAACAATCTTAATTCCAGAAGAAGAGTATGACATGGAAGATGTTATCGCTCGTCTGAAGCGCGGTAGTGAACGTGGTAAAAAACACAGTATTATCGTTGTAGCTGAAGGTGTTGGAAGTGCAATTGACATCGGTAAGCACATTGAAGAAGCAACAAACTTTGATACTCGCGTAACTGTATTAGGTCACGTACAACGTGGTGGATCACCAAGTGCACAAGACCGTGTATTAGCAAGCCGTCTTGGTGCAAGAGCAGTTGAATTATTAATTGCTGGTAAAGGTGGACGTTGTGTCGGTATTCAAGATAACAAACTTGTTGATCATGATATTATCGAAGCGTTAGCTCAAAAGCATACAATCGATAAAGATATGTATCAATTATCTAAAGAATTATCCATCTAATCGGCGTAATGTCGGATATTTGGGAACGGTTTCATAATTTTCGGAGGTGCAATATGCGTAAAACTAAAATTGTATGTACTATAGGTCCTGCTAGTGAAAGTATTGAAAAATTAGAGCAATTAATCGAAGCAGGTATGAACGTTGCTCGTTTAAACTTCTCTCATGGTAGCCATGAAGAACACGGCGCTCGTATTAAAAACATTCGTGAAGCTTCAAAGAAAACTGGTAAAACAGTTGGTATCTTACTTGATACAAAAGGTCCAGAAATCCGTACTCACGACTTCGTAGACGGACAAGCTGAGCTTGTAACAGGTGCAGAAGTAGTTATTTCTACTGAGCAAGTATTAGGTACTGCAGAGAAGTTCTCTGTATCTTATGCTGGTCTTTATGACGATGTAAACCCAGGTTCTCGCATTCTAATCGATGACGGTCTTATCGAGCTAGAAGTAATCGAAAAAGCTGACGGAAACATCCGTACAAAAGTTCTTAACAGCGGAACTGTAAAAAATAAAAAAGGTGTTAACGTACCAAACGTAAGCATTAAGCTTCCTGGTATCACTGAAAAAGACGTAAAAGATATCATCTTCGGTATCGAGCAAAAAGTTGATTTCATCGCAGCTTCATTCGTACGTAAAGCAGCTGATGTATTAGAAATCCGTGAATTACTAGAAGAGCATAACGCTCAATACATCCAAATCGTACCAAAAATCGAAAACCAAGAGGGTATCGACAACATCGATTCAATCTTAGAGGTTTCTGACGGTTTAATGGTAGCTCGTGGTGATATGGGTGTAGAAATTCCACCAGAAGAAGTACCATTAGTACAAAAACGTCTAATCAAAAAATGTAACGTGTTAGGTAAACCAGTTATTACTGCAACACAAATGTTAGATTCTATGCAACGTAACCCACGTCCAACTCGTGCGGAAGCAAGTGACGTAGCTAACGCAATCTTCGATGGTACAGACGCAATCATGCTTTCAGGTGAAACAGCTGCTGGACAATACCCAGTAGAAGCAGTAACAATGATGGCTAACATCGCAGTACGTGTTGAAAAGTCATTACAATATGAAGATATGTTCAAAAAACGTATTAAAGAGTTCACTCCAACAATTACAGATGCAATTAGCCAATCTGTTGCGCATACAGCACTTGCTCTTGATGTAGCTGCAATCGTAGCTCCAACAGAAAGTGGATATACTGCGAAAATGATCTCTAAATACCGTCCAAAATCTCCAATCGTAGCTGTAACATCTGACGAGCAAGTAGGACGTCGTCTTGCACTTGTTTGGGGTGTACAAGCATTTATGGCTGAGAAGCGCGCAGCTTCTACTGACGAAATGTTAGATACAGCGATTCAAACAGGTATGGATGCAGGTCTAATCGGACTTGGAGACACTGTAGTGATCACTGCTGGTGTTCCGGTTGCTGAAACTGGTACAACAAACTTAATGAAAATCCACGTTGTTGGTGAAGAAGTTGCTAAAGGACAAGGAATCGGTCGTAAAGCTGCAAAAGGTAAAGTAGTTGTAGCGAAAACAGCTGCTGAAGCTGTAGCGAACGTAAACGAAGGTGATATCCTTGTTACAACAAGCACTGATAAAGATATGATCCCTGCAATCGAAAAAGCTGCTGCTCTAGTTGTAGAAGAAGGCGGTCTAACAAGCCATGCGGCTGTTGTAGGTGTATCAATCGGTATTCCTGTTATCGTTGGTGTAAACGGCGTAACAGCAACTTTAAAAAATGGCCAAGAAGTAACAGTTGATGCAGCACGCGGAATTGTTTATAATGGACATGCGGAAGTGCTATAAGTAATACGGAGAGAAGGATCGGAGTCCTTCTCTTTTTTTTACACAAAAATGAGGTAAAACTAGCTTAAAACGTCTGAAATTACTTTTAAAAGCTATTTATTATGAAGTTTGATGGGAAAGTGCGTTTGGCTTTTATATGCTGTATATGGACGTTGTGAGGGTGTTTAAAGTGATGGGATATGAAAGGAGTGTAGAACTATGAAGTGGTTACTATTCTTGTTTATATTAATACCGGCTATTGAGATTACAGTCTTAATTGGATCGAGTCATGTAATAGGTTTGTGGTCTACGTTCGCTATGATCGTATTTACAGGTGTTGTAGGTGTATATTTGGCGAAAAGACAAGGGTTTAAAGTACTTGGAGAGATTCAATCTAAGTTGAATAGAGGAGAAATGCCAGGAGCGGCGGTTTTAGATGGTATTTTTATCTTTGTAGGGGGTATTCTTTTAGTGCTTCCTGGATATGTAACGGATATAATAGGTTTCATCTTTGTTGTCCCTATGACGAGGGCTTTATTGAAGCCGTTTGTTATGAAGTGGATGGAATGGAAGTTTAGAAAAAACTCAACGATTATTGTGCAGAAATAGTGCTTAGATTATAGCGATCTAAGCACTATTTTTTTTGTCTGTAAAAGGATGAGAGAGTGGTTAAAGTTCAGTTAATGAAAGATGTGTTTTAATATGCGGTGAATGTGACGGTTGATAATCGATGGGGATAGGATCCTTGTAGATTAAAGTTTTACTTTGTTGTATTTGTTGTGTATTTTTTCGATTGGATATGTGATTTGGGGAGTTATTAGCTCTGAATCAGTGTGTTTAAAGTGGGAATCTGAACTTAAGATTGTTTTTGTATGTAAAAAAGAATGAATTGGAATGAAAAAAGTTAAATAAGAATAGGTAAATGGTCAGTTTAAGTCTCATTCTATGCCGATTTGTATATTTATTCATTTACATAAAAAGTAATAAATGTAAGTAATAAATATAAAATTATTAGAATAAATATGTAAAAATACCACGAAATATGCGTTTTTTATGCGAAAAACAAGAGAATTATCCTGTTTTTAGGGTAATTCTCTTGTTGTGTGTAATGAGTATGAAAAATAAGTACAAGGAATAATCAGTGGGGAATTTCCACTGATTATATGTAAGTTTTTGGTTGTGTATGAATTAGAAACTATTATTTTGAAGGTGAGCCTTTAATATATTTCCACAAATCATGGAATACACGAGCTTTGTGTAATGTATTAAGTAGTACTAAGGTGACTGGACCGATGATTAATCCTAAGAAGCCAAAGAGCTTAAAGCCGACAAATAGAGCAATCAGTGTTGCTAATGGATCAAGGCCGATATTAGATGAAAGTACCTTTGGCTCCATAATTTGCCTTTGGACAATCACGACGATGTATAAAATGAGAAGACCGATGGCGAAAGCAGTGTCGCCAGTGAAAAATACGTATATAACCCAAGGAACGAAGACAGCTCCTGTTCCTAAATACGGGAGTAAATCTACAACCCCTGTAATAATCGCGATAGTAATGGCGTATGGTACGCGTAATATTAAAAGTCCGATTAGTACAATAACAGTTGTCATAGATACGAGTGTAAGTTGTGCTTTAACAAAACCGAATAAAGCTTTTCTTAAATCCACAAAAATAGTTTTTCCATAGCCATGAACACGGTTGGGCAAAAACTTTCTTACTTTCTGGGCAAGACGATGCCAATCGTAACTAATGAAGAAAGTGGCTAATAAAACGAATACAAGTACAGTTAAAGTAGTTGGTAGTGCACTAATGAAATTTGTTAACCCGCTTATAATAGCGGTTAAAAGTTCTTTCATTTGCGTCGTTGCTTCGGTTCCTAAGTTTTGAATGTTTTGTGTAATCGTATAGCGCTGCGGTTCCCCAAGATGATTAAATTTAGAAATTAAATCATCGTAGAGAGGCATAATATGATTAAGTGCAAACTGCTGAGCGAATGCAACGATATCCGGAAATTTTACTGTAACAAGTTGTAGTAAGTATGTTGTAGCAGATATTGCTTCTGTTACAAGGTATGTAACGAGTCCGACGATAGCTCCAAATACGAGAATTAAGCTAACGAGTACTGCGAGTGCGCGGGGGAATTGTAGTTTTTGATTAAGAAAATTGACGACAGGATTAATCAAATAAGCAAATGCGAAAGCGATAATAAAAGGATAGATAAGTCCTGACATATATAGTAATGCATAGAACCCGGCTACCGTAGCTACAATGACAAATACGAGTCGCAATATCATATATAGTAAGTTTCGATTCAAAGATGTATACCTCCCATTCCAATTTGGATTATCCTAATTCGTTCAACTTATAACGAGTGTACCCCACTGATTAAAGTTTCACTTTATGTTATAGTGGAATGATGGATTTTTCCTGCTTTTTCAGTATGTGAGTGACTGTGAAAGCTTGCTGTTGATGCTTCTACTATATGGTAAAAACTTCATTTTCTCTTCTTTTTATTTTACCTGTTTCTAATTAGAAAAGAAAGGAGAGACGCCCGTTTTTTAAAATGTATACATGCTTACATTTGGATGGTGAAAGTCTCAGTTTTTCATTTTAAAATGCATAAAAAAATGAAGTGATTCATGTTGGATAGGCATCGATATAGCATGTATAACGATAGGTTTAAAGGTATTTTGGTTTGGAAATGAGTTCATTATTTTCAGAAAGGAAGTGCAAACATGATTAGTCAGTCAACGTTATTTTTATTCATACTACTTATTATAGGACTTATTGCGAAAAACCAATCGCTTACTGTAGCTATTGGTGTGTTATTTCTATTGAAATTTACGTTTCTAGGAGATAAAGTCTTCCCTTATCTACAAACGAAAGGGATTAACCTCGGTGTTACGGTTATTACAATAGCAGTACTCGTACCGATTGCAACGGGGGAAATAGGCTTTAAACAACTTGGGGAAGCAGCGAAATCGTATTATGCATGGATTGCTTTAGCTTCAGGGGTAGCAGTTGCTCTGTTAGCGAAAGGTGGCGTACAATTATTAACGACAGATCCTCATATTACAACTGCACTCGTTTTCGGGACAATTATAGCAGTTGCTTTATTTAATGGGGTCGCTGTAGGTCCATTAATTGGGGCTGGAATTGCCTATGCAGTTATGAACATTATACAGATGTTTAAATAAAGAATTTTATAGTAATATAAAATTTTTGAATTCTTTCTGTTCACAAAAGTCAGATAATTGTTTATAATAGGATTAGAAACTTTGAAAAGTTACATAACAGCAGAGACTTTACACCAGATAAAATAAAAACAACATAAAACAATTTTATAATGATATTGCTTTATGTTGTTTTTATCATAAAACTCTTCGGAATTCATTTTCCTCACTAACTTGTTGTTTTGAGCGTGAGGATTCGGGGAGACATTCACGCTCATGCTTTCCATGTAAACAATGGACAATAAGAGGGGAACATCGCAACAAATTTGCATGATCGTGCATTTTGCTTGCCTAAAGAGTGAACGGGCGTTCATAATTCAAAAGGGGAGCAAATAGATATAAGGAGCAAGGTTGGGAGAATTTTCAGGAAAAGGAGAGAATGTCATGACTGTTATTCGAGGTTTAGAAGGGGTAGTAGCAACAACATCATCTGTGAGCTCTATTATTGATGATACATTAACTTATGTTGGGTATAATATTGATGATTTAGCTGAGAATGCTACATTTGAAGAAGTAGTGTACTTATTATGGCATCGCAAGCTTCCTAACGAGCAAGAACTAGCGAAATTTAAGGAGATTGTATCGGAATACTATAAAGTTCCAGGTGAGATTTTAGCATATTTGAAACAAGTAGATTTAAAAATCGCACATCCGATGTCTGTTTTACGAACTGCAATTTCCATGCTATCATTATACGATGAGAGCGCTGAAATTATGGATGAAAAGTCCAATTATTTGAAAGCGGTTAAATTACAGGCTCAAGTGGGAACTTTAGTTGCTGCTTACGCAAGAATCCGTAAAGGCTTAGATGTTGTTGAGCCTAGAAATGATTTATCATTAGCTGCAAACTTCTTGTACATGTTAAATGATCGCGAGCCAAATGAAGTTGAAATTGAAGCTTTTGATAAGGCACTTGTCCTTCACGCAGATCATGAGTTAAACGCTTCTACATTTACTGCACGCGTTTGTGTAGCTACACTTTCAGATGTATATTCTGGCATTACAGCAGCAATCGGTGCGTTAAAAGGTCCTCTTCACGGCGGGGCAAATGAAAATGTAATGAAGATGTTAACTGAAATTGGCGAAGAAGAAAATGTAGAATCATATATTCATAATGCTCTTCAAAATAAAGTGAAAATTATGGGCTTTGGCCACCGTGTATATGAGCATGGTGATCCACGTGCAAAACATTTACGCGAAATGTCTAAGAGATTATGCGTGCTTTTAGGAGAAGAGAAATGGTATAATATGTCTATCAAAATTGAAGACATTGTAACAAAAGAAAAAGGTCTTCCACCAAATGTTGATTTCTATTCAGCTTCTGTATACCATTGTTTAGGAATTGACCATGACTTATTTACACCTATTTTTGCAATTAGCCGTATGTCAGGCTGGTTAGCTCATATTCTAGAACAATATGAAAATAACCGTTTAATCCGTCCGCGTGCTGATTATAATGGACCAACACATCAAGTGTATGTTCCAATTGCACAACGATAAGCGAATAACACTATTTTGATAGTGAAAATACGCTTTCAAAAGTCTGATTTTTTCGGAAAGATGTAATGATTAGAATATTTTAATTTGACTAACGGTTTGAACTGAGGGGTTATTCCCTCAGTTTCATACATATGAAATTTCAAACATGGGGGTTATCACATTGACGACAGGTGAAAAAATTACTGTAACTAATGGTGTTATGAATGTACCAAACAATCCGATTATTCCATTTATCGAAGGAGATGGAATTGGTCCTGATATTTGGGCAGCTGCATCTCGTGTACTAGAAGCAGCAGTTGAAAAAGCTTATGATGGTGAGAAGAAAATCGTTTGGAAAGAAGTGCTTGCAGGGGAAAAAGCATTCAACCAAACAGGCGAGTGGTTACCAGAAGAAACTTTAAATTTAATTCGTGAATATTTAATCGCGATTAAAGGTCCACTTACAACTCCAGTTGGCGGTGGTATTCGTTCTCTAAACGTAGCACTTCGTCAAGAATTAGATTTATATGTATGTCTACGTCCAGTTCGTTATTTTGAAGGTGTTCCTTCACCTGTAAAACGTCCGGAAGATACTGATATGGTTATTTTCCGTGAAAATACAGAAGACATTTATGCTGGAATTGAATATGCGCAAGGATCTCCAGAAGCAGAAAAAGTTCTTGCTTTCTTAAAAGAAGCAATGGGTGTTAATAAAATCCGCTTCCCAGAAACATCTGGTATTGGTATTAAACCAATCTCAGAAGAAGGGACAAAGCGTCTTGTTCGTGCTGCAATTCAATATGCAATTAACGAAAAACGCTCTTCTGTTACATTAGTTCATAAAGGAAACATTATGAAATTTACAGAAGGTGCTTTCAAAAACTGGGGTTACGAAGTAGCGGAACAAGAATTCGGCGACAAAGTATTTACTTGGGCTGAATATGATCGTATCGTTGAGAAAGATGGTAAAGATGCAGCGAATAAAGCGATGGCAGACGCTGAAGTGGCTGGAAAAATCATCGTAAAAGATTCTATTGCAGACATCTTCTTACAACAAATTTTAACTCGTCCACGTGAGTTCGATGTTGTTGCAACAATGAACTTAAACGGAGACTACATCTCTGATGCACTTGCTGCACAAGTAGGTGGAATTGGTATTGCACCTGGTGCAAACATTAACTATGTAACTGGACATGCTATCTTTGAAGCTACGCACGGTACAGCTCCAAAATATGCAGGTTTAGATAAAGTAAACCCATCTTCAGTTCTTCTTTCTGGTGTATTATTATTAGAGCACTTGGGATGGAACGAAGCTGCGAAATTAGTAACTGCTTCAGTTGAGAAAACAATTGCTTCAAAAGTAGTAACTTATGATTTCGCACGCTTAATGGAAGGTGCAACAGAAGTGAAATGTTCTGAGTTCGCTAATGAACTTATTAAAAACATGGATGTAGCGATAATCAAAAACGCATAATTAAAGCGGGGGGTAAATTATGACAATCAAACGCAAGAAAGTTTCAGTCATCGGTGCAGGATTTACAGGAGCAACAACAGCATTCTTATTAGCACAAAAAGAACTTGCAGATGTTGTATTAGTGGACATTCCACAGCTGGAAAATCCAACAAAAGGGAAAGCGTTAGATATGTTAGAAGCGAGCCCAGTACAAGGTTTTGATGCTAACATTATTGGAACATCTGATTACGCAGATACTGCTGATTCTGACGTTGTTGTGATTACAGCAGGTATTGCGCGTAAGCCTGGTATGAGCCGTGATGATTTAGTAGCAACAAACTCCAAAATTATGAAAAGTATTACGCGCGACATTGCAAAACATTCACCAAATGCGATTATTGTTGTATTAACAAATCCAGTTGATGCAATGACATATTCTGTATTTAAAGAAGCTGGATTCCCGAAAGAGCGTGTTATCGGTCAATCGGGCGTATTAGATACAGCTCGTTTCCGTACATTCATCGCACAAGAATTAAATCTTTCTGTGAAAGACATTACAGGATTTGTTCTTGGTGGACACGGTGACGATATGGTACCTCTTGTACGTTATTCATATGCAGGTGGCATTCCGTTAGAAACGTTAATTCCGAAAGAGCGTTTAGAAGCAATCGTAGAACGTACCCGTAAAGGTGGCGGCGAGATTGTAGGCTTATTAGGAAACGGTAGTGCGTATTACGCACCAGCTGCTTCTTTAGTTGAAATGACAGAAGCAATCTTAAAAGATCAACGCCGTGTATTACCGGCTATTGCGTACCTTGAAGGTGAATACGGTTATAGTGACCTTTACTTAGGGGTACCAGTAATTCTAGGTGGTAACGGAATTGAAAAAATTATTGAATTAGAACTTCTTGCAGATGAAAAAGAAGCGTTAGATCGCTCTGTAGAATCTGTACGTAATGTTATGAAGGTTCTTGTTTAATCATTAAATATAAGTAGAAAAAGATTCGGGGCCCCGAATCTTTTTCTACTATTTATACAAATGTTTTTTTGAAATAACATGAAAACGCTATCATTTGTAATATCCTATAATGAAACTGTAGATTTATACTATACATTGCCCTCATCATAGTAAATATCGGATCAAGTATGGCTTTTAGTAGGATAATAAGGTGAAAAAATCGGAGGGGGTTGTAACATGTTAAAGAAAAAAGTTCAAATTGGTCGTAAAATGGATGAAATTACAGTAGGAGAGAAATTATCTATCACTGAAAAAATTGAGGATAAAGATTTGTTATTGTACTTAGGGTTAACGAATGATGCCAATCCATTATATATTCAGCATGATTACGCATCCCAAACTCCGTATGAAAAGCCGATTGTACCAAGTATTATGCTAACTGGAATGATTACAACGGCAGTTACGAAATATTTACCAGGTCCAGGTAGTCATATTACGAGAAAGGACCTTACGTTCGTGAAGCATGTTCACCATTATGAAACGTTACAAATCCACTTTGAAGTTGTGGCTGTTTCTGAGGAGGAACATACAATTGATATGCTTGTATCTGCTCATGATGAAAAAGGGGATACTGTTGTGAAAGGCTCATTAACAGTAACGCCACCTTACAAATCAGTCTCTATTATGGAAAAAGCATTAGATAATTTTTAAAACATGAAAATGTGAATAGCGCTAGCATACCTTTTATAAGGAGCTAGCGCTATTTTTAGTTGAAGAATCCTTGTGTGAATCCTTCGGCGAAATCAGAACAACCTGTTTTAATCGTGTCCCAGCTTGGGGCGTTGAATGTAAGAATGCACGTTACTATTAAAGATAGAATAGGTAGCACTAGTCGCATAATAGAGTCTCCTTATCTTTTATATTAGGATTTTCAGATTAACAATATTTACTATATAGTGATTTGATAATTAAAGTCAATTGAAGGAGTGGTTTTTTTAGATGAGATGGAAGAGAGAAGACGTTATCTTTGAAACGATGAGAGAGGCTGAAGTGTGGGCAGACGGGATCGCGAATGAAATGTATGGAAGAGTATTTGGTGGATATGAAACGCGGGACTATAAAATAGCGTATGCTCTTTCGTTCTTTCTAGCAAAAAATTACGAATTCAATATTCATACGGAAGTAGAATGGAGTGAAAATATAGAAGTATATAAAGTATGGATAACAATGCGTTAATGGAAGCGAATGAGTAATCACAATAGAACAATCTGAATCCATGTATAGACAATTATATTGAGAGGGACCTTGTTTTCTAGTATGATGAGAATAACGGGGAAAATACTAGGATGAAGAAGGTTTCAAGTCTATAACTTGGAGGAAAAGAATGAACAATCGTATTTTAGTAGTTGATGATGAGGAGTTTATCTTAACTTTAATCGAATTTAATTTACAACAAGCTGGTTTTGAAGTGATAACAGCGATGGATGGAGAAATGGCGCTTCAAAAAGCGACAACAGAACGTCCAGATTTAATTATATTAGATTTAATGCTTCCAAAAATGGATGGTATGGAAGTATGTAAAGAATTACGATTGCAGCGCGTTATGACGCCGATTTTAATGTTGACAGCAAAAGATGATGAGTTTGATAAGGTGCTAGGTCTTGAACTTGGGGCGGATGATTATATGACGAAGCCATTTAGCCCAAGGGAAGTTGTTGCGCGTGTGAAGGCAATTTTACGCCGTACGAAATTACAACAAGAAGAGCAAGTTACAGAATCGTCAGATGAAGAGAGCATTACAATTGCTGAACTTAAAATTTTACCGGAGTTTTATGAGGCTTATTTCCAAGGAAGAAAGCTTGAATTAACACCAAAAGAATTTGAATTACTTGTTTATCTTGCGAAAAATAAGAGTCGTGTGTTGACGCGTGATCAATTATTAAGTGCTGTATGGAATTATGATTTTGCTGGTGATACACGAATTGTTGACGTTCATATTAGCCATTTGCGCGATAAAATTGAACAAAATACGAAAAAACCGACGTACATTAAAACGATACGTGGTTTAGGATATAAATTAGAGGAGCCAAAAGGGGATGAATAAATTTCGTTCCAGGCTTCTTTTTACATTTGTTTCTCTTATTGTATTTATTTTAGTGGGGCTCGGTTTATTGCTGGAAACTGTGCTTGAAAACTACTATATAGATCATGCAAAAGAGAGAATGGTAAAAGAGACAGAATACGTTGCGGTATTAGCAGAAGAACAAGGTTTTGATGATGTTTTAAAAAATCCATATGTATTTGAAAAGTTAGAAGAAAAAGTATCAGCTTCTATTATATTTTTGGATGAAAAAAAGAAAGTGCAATATAGCGGCGGAGAACAGTCTGCTTTTAGCCAAGAGATAATGAAAGAACTTTCTTCTGAAACAACGAAACAAAGAAATAAAGTCATTACGAAAGAAACAGATCAAAATAATGAATTTTACCATGCGGTGTTCGTGCAAGATGTAGCAGGGAAACAAGGGTACATTTTGGTGAAAAGTACAATTGAGCCTTTGAAAGACGTTCATCAAAAAACGTGGGGACTATTAATTATCGGATTCGTTATTGCCTGTCTCGTCGTCGTATTTTTAGGTATGAAAATTACAGGGCAATATATTAGGCCAATTGAATCCGTTACGAAAGTGGCTATTGAATTAGCGAAGGGAAATTATAAAGCACGTGCTTATGAAAGTCATTCGGATGAAACGGGAATGTTAAGTAAGGCGATTAATATTTTAGCGCGTAATTTGCAAGAGATGACACTTGAACAAGAAATGCAACAAGATCGCCTGCATACGTTAATTGAAAATATGGGAAGTGGAATGATTTTAATTGATAGCCGCGGTTATATAAACCTTGTAAACCGTTCATATAAGGAAACTTTCCACGTCACAGATGAAGAATATTTAGATCGTTTATATTATGAGTCGTTTCATCATCCGGAAATTATAGAGCTTGTGGAAGAAATCTTTATGACAGAAGTGAAAGTGCGCAAACAAATGTTATTGCCACTTGGAATTGAGCGAAAGCATTTCGAGGTATATGGAGCACCAATTATCGGGACGAACCATGAATGGAAGGGGATTGTCCTTGTATTCCATGACATTACTGAGCTGAAAAAGTTAGAACAAATGAGAAAAGACTTTTTAGCGAATGTTTCTCATGAACTAAAAACGCCGATTACTTCTATTAAAGGTTTTTCAGAAACGCTCTTAGACGGTGCTATGGATAATAAAAAATTCTGCGAGCATTTCTTGCATATTATTTTAAAAGAAAGTGAACGTATGCAAGGATTAATTGAAGATTTATTAGATTTATCAAAGATTGAGCAACAAGGATTTAAATTGAATATGGGTACCGTTGATATGAAGGGACTTCTTGAAGATATTCATATGGTGCTTGATAATAAAGCGGGAGAAAAAGAAATCTCTTTACAAGTAAATGCATTAAAACGTGTCTCTGTCATTGGAGATCCAAGTCGCTTGCAGCAAATCTTTATTAATTTAATGAATAACGCAATTGTATATACGCCGGCTGGAGGCGTTGTTTCTGTAGAATTAGCGGAAGATAAATATAATGCTTATATAAAAGTATCGGATACTGGAATTGGTATTAGTAAAGATGAAATTCCGCGTATTTTTGAACGCTTTTACCGAGTGGATAAAGCGAGAAGTAGAAATACTGGTGGTACAGGCCTTGGGTTATCGATTGTAAAGCATTTAGTCGAGGCGCATCACGGTACGATTACAGTGGATAGTGAAGTTGGGGAAGGGACAACGTTTACAGTTGTTTTACCCAAATCAGCAACTGAAAAATAGGATGAAGGATGTTTACAATATATTAACAATGGCTTAATTAAATATTAATAAAGCTCTGTTAATATAATATATGAAAACCCCTTCATCCAAGGAGTAATTTTGGACGAGAATAGTTAAGCTGTTCTCGTCACTTCCCTTTATGCCAATATAAGTCTGTTTTATATATGAAAGAAAATAACCGTTATTTTTCTTCTCTCTATTAGTCATGTTAATATAGAGAGAGGAAAGAAACGGTTTTTTTCTGTGAAAAAAATCATTTCAAATTTGTATGGGGAGGTTTCTGATTTGGAAAAAAAGGTCGTATTAGTAGATGGTAATAATATCGCGTATCGTGCTTTCTTTGCACTACCGCTTTTAAATAACGACAAAGGTATACATACGAACGCAATTTACGGTTTTACAATGATGTTAATGAGAATATTAGAGGAAGAAAAACCGACGCATATGTTAGTAGCATTTGATGCTGGGAAAACGACATTCCGTCATAAAACATATAGTGAGTATAAAGGAGGACGTCAAAAGACTCCGCCTGAGTTATCAGAGCAATTCCCATTTATTCGTGAGATGCTTGATGCATTCAACGTACCGCGTTATGAATTAGAAAATTATGAAGCGGATGACATTATGGGAACGCTAGCGAAAGAAGCGAGTGAACAAGGAGCTAGTGTAAAAGTTATTTCAGGAGATAAAGACTTACTTCAACTTGTTTCTGATAACACGCTTGTATGTATTCCTCGAAAAGGGATTACGGAAGTAGACGAATATACGAAAGAAGCTTTATTTGAAAAATACAGCTTATCACCAAAGCAAATTATCGATATGAAAGGTTTAATGGGAGACCAATCAGATAATATTCCAGGTGTACCAGGAGTTGGTGAAAAAACTGCGATTAAATTGTTAACACAGTTTGGAACGGTTGAAGAAGTGTATGAAAATATAGATCAAGTAAGCGGGAAGAAATTAAAAGAAAAGCTGGAAGCAAATAAAGACCAAGCTCTTATGAGTAAAGATCTTGCAACCATTATTACAGACGCGCCGATTACAGTGCATGTGGATGATATGGAGTATAAAGGGTATGAAGCAAGTGATGTCATTCCAATGTTCGAGAATTTAGGATTCACATCTCTTTTAAATAAATTAGGTGTTACGCCAGAAGAAGCGGCTCCAGCTGAATTAGATGATATTACATTTGATATTGTAGAAGAAGTTACAGAAGAAATGCTTCAGCAAGATAGTGCGCTTATCGTTGAAGTACAAGAAGATAATTATCATAAAGCAGATATTCAAGGTTTCGGTATTCAAAATGAAAACGGATGTTACTTTATTCAGACAGACATTGCACTTAAATCAGATGCTTTTAAAGAGTGGCTTGCAGATGGAGAAATGAGAAAGTATACATTTGATGCGAAGCGTGCGATCGTTGCGCTGAAATGGAACGGTATAGATATGCAAGGAATTGACTTTGATCTATTAATCGCTGCTTACTTACTTGATCCGGCTGATACAGATAAAGATTTCCGTACTGTAGCGAAAATGAAAGAAACGCATGCTGTGAAATCTGATGAAGAAGTTTACGGAAAAGGTGCGAAGCGTGCTGTTCCAGAGTTAGAGATAGTAGCGGAGCATGTAGCTCGTAAAGTGCATGTATTATATGATGTGAAGCAAACATTCGTTGAAGAGTTAGAAAAGAATGAGCAATATGAACTGTTTACAGAGTTAGAATTACCACTTGCACGTGTATTAGCTGATATGGAAGTGAAAGGTGTAAAAGTTGATACAGAACGTCTTCGTAATATGGGAGAAGAACTTGCAGGTAGATTAAAGGAAATGGAACAGGAAATTTATAAGCTGGCGGGAACAGAATTTAATATTAATTCACCGAAGCAGCTTGGTGTGATTCTGTTTGAGAACTTAAACTTACCAGTTATTAAAAAGACGAAAACAGGTTATTCTACGTCAGCTGATGTACTAGACAAGCTGATGGATCACCATGAAATTATTCCAAATATTTTACATTACCGTCAATTAGGGAAACTCAATTCAACTTATATTGAAGGTTTATTAAAAGTTGTACATGAAGATTCATCTAAAATTCATACTCGTTTCAATCAAGTATTAACGCAAACAGGTCGATTAAGTTCAACGGATCCAAACTTGCAAAATATCCCGATTCGATTAGAAGAAGGAAGAAAGATTCGTCAGGCATTCGTTCCATCAGAAGAAGGATGGATTATGTACGCGGCAGATTATTCACAAATTGAACTTCGTGTATTAGCTCATATTGCCAATGATAAAGGGCTAGTTGAAGCATTCCAACATGATATGGATATTCATACGAAAACAGCTATGGATGTATTTGGCGTTGAAAAAGATGAAGTAACTTCAAATATGAGAAGACAAGCGAAAGCTGTTAACTTCGGAATTGTGTATGGTATTAGTGATTATGGTCTTTCACAAAACTTAGGAATTACAAGAAAAGCAGCAGCGGAATTTATTGAAAAGTATTTAGAAAGTTTCCCTGGTGTACAAGAATACATGGATGACATCGTAAAAGATGCGAAACAAAAAGGATATGTAGCTACATTATTAAATCGCCGCCGTTACATTCCGGAAATTACGAGTCGTAATTTTAACTTGCGTAGCTTTGCTGAGCGTACAGCTATGAATACACCAATTCAAGGTACTGCAGCAGATATTATTAAAAAAGCGATGATTATTATGGCAGATCGTTTAGAAGAAGAAGGATTACAAGCGCGTCTTCTATTGCAAGTACACGATGAATTAATATTTGAAGCACCAAAAGAAGAAATTGAAAAATTAGAGAAGCTTGTACCAGAAGTAATGGAGCATGCAATTGAACTCGCAGTTCCGCTGAAAGTTGATTATTCTTACGGTCCAACTTGGTACGACGCAAAATAAGGAAGTGATGAAATGCCTGAATTACCAGAGGTTGAAAACGTCAGACGGACACTTGAAAATCTTGTAACAGGAAAAACAATTGAAGATGTCATTATTACCTATCCCAAAATCGTAAAACGTCCAGATGATGCAGAAATCTTTAAAGAGATGCTAAAAGGCGAGATGATTGAAAATATAAAGCGAAGAGGAAAGTTTTTGCTTTTATATGTAACGAATTATGTCATTGTTTCACATTTGCGTATGGAAGGTAAGTTTTTACTGCATCAAGAGGATGAGCCAATTGATAAGCATACGCACGTCCGTTTCTTATTTACAGATGGAACTGAATTACATTATAAAGATGTGAGAAAGTTTGGTACGATGCATCTCTTTAAAAAAGGTGAGGAAATGAATCAAATGCCTCTTGCTGACTTAGGTCCGGAGCCATTTGATGCTGAATTGACACCACAGTATTTACAAGAGAGATTGCAAAAGACAAATCGTAAAATAAAAGTTGTATTATTAGACCAGCGTCTTTTAGTAGGGCTTGGAAATATATATGTAGATGAAGTTTTATTCCGTTCTCAAATTCATCCAGAACGAGAAGCGTCGTCTTTAACAGCAGAAGAAATTGAGCGGATTTATGAGGCGACTGTTACAACGTTAGGCGAAGCAGTGAAGCGTGGCGGAAGTACAATTCGAACGTATATCAACTCACAAGGGCAAATTGGCTCATTCCAAGAACTTCTAAATGTATATGGAAAAAAAGGAGAACCGTGTGTGACTTGCGGTACGATATTAGAAAAAACAGTTGTTGGCGGAAGAGGAACGCATTACTGCCCGATTTGTCAGCCTAGAATATAGAAAAGAGATAACATCGGATAGGCATTTGTCATATACATACAGCAGAGCTATGTATAAGGGAGGAGCTTACCGATGTACCTTTATTTATCTCTTATTTTATTAGCTTTTACATTAAGCTTAGATAGCTGTAGTGTAGGGCTAACATATGGTTTAAGAAGCGTAAGAATTCCACTAAGATCAATTATAATTATCGGAATGTGTTCAGCCGCTGTTATGCTTGTTTCAATGGGAATTGGACATATGATTGCGAAAGTATTTTCACCTGTTATCGCAACGCGTATCGGTGGGCTTGTTCTTATTGGAATAGGAATTTGGGTATTATACCAATTTTTTCGAAGTGAGAAAAAAGAAGAACCGAAGCAAGAGGAGAAGGTATGGAAATTAGAGATTGCCTCGCTTGGGTTAGTCATTCAAATTTTACGGAAACCGACTGTAGCAGATTTCGATAAATCAGGCACCATTTCTGCAGGAGAAGCGTTACTTCTTGGTATCGCTCTTTCTGTAGATTCATTTGGTGCTGGAATTGGTGCATCTTTATTAGGGTATGCACCTGCTATGATGGCGATATTAGTTGCAGTGATGAGTTCTTTGTTTTTATTTATTGGAATGAAACTTGGAACGGTTTTATCAAATATGAAATGGTTGCAAAAATTTACATTCCTGCCTGGGGTATTACTCATTATTATTGGAATTTGGAAAATGTAAGTACGGGCGTGGAACATTAGTTTCGCGCCTTTTATTATGAGGAGGATTATATGATGACAGTAGTAATTGGATTAACGGGAGGTATTGCAAGCGGAAAAAGTACAGTATCTCAAATGTTTCGCGAGCTAAATATACCAGTTATTGATGCAGATATTATTGCGCGAGAAGTTGTAGAACGAGGAAAGCCAGCATATAACAAAATTGTAGAAGTGTTTGGAACAGAAGTATTACAAGAAGATGGAGAACTAGATCGGCCGAAATTAGGAAGTGTCGTTTTCTATAATGAAGAGAAACGATTGCAGTTAAACAAAATTGTTCATCCTGCAGTGCGTGAGGAAATGAATAGGCAAAAGGAAATGTACATAAAAGAAGGTATGCAAGCGGTTGTGTTAGATATTCCTCTCTTATTTGAAAGTAAATTAACAAGTCTCGTTGACCGCGTTTTAGTTGTAGCAGTTAAGCCACGTACGCAATTAGAACGTTTAATGAAGCGAAATAATTTTTCAGAAGAAGAAGCAACAGCTCGTATTCAATCTCAAATGCCGTTAGAAGAAAAAGTGAAACGTGCAGATGAAGTGATAAATAATGATGGCACAATTATGGGAACGAAAACACAATTGGAGGTCATTTTAAAGAATTGGAACATTATTGACTAAAAAATTGTGAAATTAATGAAAATGCTTAGTGACATATCCCCTTTTTGTGTTATACTATTATTGGGATTGGAGATAAATAGTATAACGCATTCAAGGGGGATAACATATTATGACTCGTGTGGCAATTAATGGATTTGGACGTATTGGGAGAATGGTATTTCGTCAGGCAATAAAAGAAAGCGCATTCGAAATTGTAGCAATCAATGCAAGCTATCCATCTGAAACGTTAGCACATTTAATTAAATATGATACAGTTCACGGCAAGTTTGACGGAACAGTAGAAGCATTTGAAGATCACTTATTAGTTGATGGGAAAATGATTCGCCTTTTAAACAACCGCGATCCAAAGGAATTGCCTTGGACAGATTTAGGTGTTGAAGTTGTAATTGAAGCAACTGGTAAATTTAATTCAAAAGAAAAAGCAATTCTTCACGTTGAAGCTGGAGCGAAAAAAGTTATTTTAACAGCGCCTGGTAAAAATGAAGATGTAACAATTGTAGTTGGTGTGAACGAAGACCAATTAGATATTACAAAACATACTGTCATTTCAAATGCATCTTGTACAACAAACTGTTTAGCACCTGTTGTGAAGGTGTTAGATGAGCAGTTTGGAATTGAAAACGGTTTAATGACGACAGTTCACGCTTATACAAATGACCAAAAAAATATTGATAACCCACATAAAGATTTAAGAAGAGCACGTGCTTGCGGACAATCAATTATTCCGACAACGACAGGTGCTGCGAAAGCGCTAGCAAAAGTTCTTCCGCATTTAAATGGAAAACTTCATGGTATGGCACTTCGTGTACCAACACCAAACGTGTCTCTTGTTGACTTAGTAGTAGATGTAAAACGTGATGTAACAGTTGAAGCTATTAACGATGCATTCAAAACTGTTGCAAACGGTGCGTTAAAAGGCATTGTAGAATTCAGCGAAGAGCCTTTAGTATCTATTGACTTTAATACAAATACACACTCAGCTATTATCGATGGTTTATCTACAATGGTAATGGGTGATCGTAAAGTAAAAGTACTTGCTTGGTATGATAACGAGTGGGGCTACTCTCGTCGTGTTGTAGATCTTGTAACGTTAGTTGTGGATGAATTAGCGAAACAAGAAAATGTGCAACATATTTAAGTGAATAAGGAGAGGGCAAGTGAATATTTGCCCTCTTTTTTTTATTTTTTTCTGAAAAGGAAAAAAATTATATAAGTATATTTTTAGAAGTGGACATACCACGAAGTGTTGGGATTACTGCATTCGTGAATCATTTATTTTTTTTAGGGAAAAGTAAAGAGGAAAATATGACAGAAAATCGAAAAAACTGTTGTTGCAAAATGAAAATAAACAAAGTATACTAACACTCGTAAACTTAAGAGCTGAGGTACGTAGTCACTACTTAAAGGGTTAGGACCTCTCTGGACTAACTTTCCCCCGTGGTAGTGGAGCAAGCCAAATTGCAAATTAGTTTTCAATTCGAACAGTTAGAATAAATTTACAAGGGGGAACTGTAGAATGGATACTATGGATACGATGGGTCGTCACGTGATCGCTGAACTTTGGGATTGCGATTTCGACAAGCTTAATGACATGCCGTATATTGAACAATTATTTGTGGATGCAGCACTAAGAGCTGGTGCTGAAGTGCGTGAGGTTGCTTTCCATAAATTTGCACCACAAGGTGTAAGTGGAGTAGTAATTATCTCGGAATCACATTTAACAATTCATAGCTTTCCGGAGCACGGTTACGCAAGTATTGATGTTTATACTTGTGGGGATCGTATTGATCCAAATGTTGCTGCAGAATATATTGCAGAAGGTTTAAACGCGAAAACGCGTGAGAGCATCGAGCTTCCTCGAGGCACTGGTAGCTTCGAAATTAAGCAGAGAGAAACAAAAGCTCTTTAAAAAAGAACATAATTGATTTAAAATGTAAAGAGGTGTATAATGCACCTCTTTTTTAGTTTATAAAAAAGAGAAAATATAACGTACTCGTTAGTTAAATAAATGGAGCTCTTACGAATGAGTTAACGCCCTATCTACTATCTTATTTTTGAAAACGAGATGATAACATAATGCGTTTAAACTTAAAGTGGTAAGAGAGTTAAAATGAGTTATATAATAATGTATATATATTGTCAGATGAAGTAAGTAGAGAAAAAATAAAGAGTATAGTGTAAAGGAGTGAATATATTGCGTTGTCCATCCTGTTCTCATAATGGTACAAGAGTGTTAGATTCGCGTCCGGTAGACGAGGGGCGCTCTATTCGAAGAAGGAGAGAGTGTGAAAGCTGTTTAAGCCGCTTTACGACATTTGAAAGAGTGGAAGAGTCACCTCTTATCGTTGTAAAAAAAGAAGGAACACGAGAAGAGTTTAATAAAGAAAAGATTTTACGTGGCTTAATTAAAGCGTGCGAAAAAAGACCAGTATCTTTAAGACAATTAGAAGAAGTAACTCAAAGTGTGGAACGTGAACTTCGTAATTTAGGTATATCAGAAGTGAAAAGTGATATGATTGGTGAAATTGTTATGGAAGAACTGCGTGATATCGATGATGTTGCTTACGTGCGTTTTGCTTCTGTATATCGCCAATTTAAAGATTTAAATGTATTTATTGAAGAATTAAAAGATATACTGCAAAAAGAAAGAGAGTAGCATCTGTATCGTATTCTCTTTACATACCGTAAGTAATGAGATAAGAGAGCTAGAAGCGAAAGCTAATAGCTCTTTTTCGCTAATAAATTATATAGTGAAGATTGGATGAGAGAAAGGAAAGCAAGAATGGAAAAACAGTCATGGATGGAGCTATTGCCGATTGATCGTTATAAAGTAAGTGCGAAAGGGTTACTGCATAATTACGACCGAAAAGTGTTAACGATGTTATATCAGCCGTTAATAGGTAGTAGAGCTTTTAGCTTGTACATGACGCTATGGGGAGAGTTAGAACAAGATCGTGTGTTTGGAAAAGAGAATACGCATCATTCCCTTATGGTGACCATGCAAATGCAACTTCCCGAAGTGTATGAGGAACGAGTAAAGTTAGAGGCAATTGGGCTTTTGAAAGTATATATTAAGAAAGAAAAAGATATTCGAATGTTTATATATGAGCTGCAACCACCTTTATCTCCGAAGCAGTTTTTTGATGATATTGTTTTAAGTATCTTTTTATACAATCGATTGAGTCGGACAAAATATAATCAAGTAAAACAATATTTCTTAGAAGAAGAATTTGATTTTGTATCGTATGAAAATGTTACGCGTTCTTTTAATGATGTGTTTGGTTCGTTTAATCCAGGACAGCTTGAGCATGCGCAAGAAGACCTTCGTATTCCAAAAACGACAGCTATGCCAAGTAATGAAAAGGGAGACGCTCCAAAAGTTTGGAATGATTTCTTTGATTTCTCTTTATTTGTAGATGGCTTATCCGCTCTTGTCCCTAAAAAGGCGATTACAGATCAAGTGCGAGAATGTGTCATTACACTTGCTTACGTGTATGATGTAGATGTGTTATCGATGCAAAATATCGTTCTTGGTGCGGTGACAGAGATGCAGACAATTGATATCGAAAGGCTTAGAAAAGGAGCACGTGATTGGTATCAGTTCGAAAACGGCCAAGCGTTACCTGTATTAAGTGAAAGAGTACAGCCTCACGCTGCACGTATGATGAAAGAAAAAGAGCCTTCATCGCAAGAAGAGATGTTAATCAAACAGTTAGAGGAAATCTCACCAAAACAACTATTGAAAGAAATCTCTGGCGGTGCAGAGGCAACGAAGGCTGACTTGCAAATCGTTGAAGATGTAATGATGAATCAAAAGTTAACACCAGGTGTTGTGAATGTACTTATTTATTACGTTATGCTACGCTCAGATATGAAACTTGCGAAAACGTATGTGGAGAAGATTGCTGGACATTGGGCACGTAAAAAGGTCGGTACAGTAGCTGAAGCGATGGCATTAGCGAAAGAAGAAAATCGTCAATATCAAGAATGGGCTGAGACGAAGAAGAAAGGTCGTACGTCGAAGAAAACAGTACGAAAAGAAATGGTACCAGATTGGCTGAAAGAAGAGCCGAAAGAACAAGAGAAAGAAACTGTGAAAAAAGATGTAAATGCTGAAAAAGGTGCAAGTACGTTAGAGGACGAACGAAAACGATTAGAAGAAGTGTTAAAAAAATATAAGCGTGATTAATAGAAGAGAATGAACGCTCTTTGAGGTGAGAAAATGGAGCATATTCAAAATTCATTTGCAAAGTTAATGGAAAATGAAAATTTTAAAAATAGATATGAAGTATTAAAGGCGGAAGTAATGGCACATCCGCGTGTGAAAGAATTTATAGACGAACATAAAGGGGAAGTAACAACGTCTATGATTGAACGCAGTCTTGTGAAATTATACGAATATATTGGACAAAGTGTAGGTTGCGCGGATTGTCCGGATCTAGGTTCGTGTAAAAACATGCTGCAAGGATATGAGCCAAAGCTCGTTATCCAAGGGAAGATGATTGATATTCAATATGATCGTTGCGTTAGAAAAGTAGCATATGACGAGAGGAAGAAATATGAAAAGCTCGTTCAAAGTGTATATATGCCAACTGATATTTTGCAAGCAACGATGGAAAACTTAGACCCTTCAGATTTAGATGCGCGTATTGATGCAATTGGTGCAGCTAATGAGTTTTTAAGTACATATGAACCTGGTAAAAAAGTACAAGGTTTATATTTGTACGGTAAATTTGGTGTAGGGAAAACGTATTTGTTAGGAGCAATTGCGAATGAGCTTGCTCGAAAGAAAATAAGTTCGATGCTTGTATACTTCCCTGAATTTCTACGTGAAATTAAAAGTTCGATTCAAGATAATTCGATTGGGGAAAAGATTGATGCAGTAAAACGCGTACAAGTTTTAATGTTAGATGATATTGGAGCAGAAGCGATGTCAAGCTTTGTACGTGATGATGTACTCGGTGCAATTTTGCAATTCCGTATGTTAGAAAACTTACCGACGTTCTTTACGTCTAACTTTGATTTTAAACAGCTAGAACATCATTTAACATATACGCAGCGCGGTGAAGCGGAAGAAATGAAAGCAGCTCGTATTATGGAGCGAATTAAATATTTAGCGAAACCAATTCCGATTGGCGGGAAAAACCGTCGTCATAAGTAAAGAGTAAGCTGAGAAGCTTGCTCTTTTTTTGTAGTTAAACGCTTTTTAAAGTAGTCGAATTATAAAATGAAAAGTTCTTATTGAAAATTCCTAGTAGCTTGTATCATTTTTTTCTCCCTCCCTTAATATATATAAAATTAGCAAGCCATATCGAGTGGATTTTCTAACGATAGGAAAGGTAATTCTACTAAGAGTGAACTTTCACGCGGGACGGACTCTTATAGGATTTGTAACGTATAGATACAGTCCTTTAGAGCAGGGATAAAAGGGGGGACAAAAGTGATTGAAATTTGCTTCGAAGAAAAAAATGATGCTATGCACGTATATAGACAACTACTGAAAAGAGCGGAACTGTTATATAAGGGAACGAGTGTGTATTTACAGGGACAAAAAGTGGTGATTCACATACCAGTATGTGAATCAAATTATATTGAAAAGATTTTATTGCCAGTAATGGTATATTTCATTGTGAATGTGAAACAAAATGAGTGGATATATACAATATTAAAAGAGAAGTTTTTTTATGAAGAAGAGGAAGAGTGCCATCAAATATTGCATATGGCACAAGAGATTTTAAAAGGAAGAAGAAAAGGAATTGCTCGTGAATTAACACGTCACACATTTGAATCATATATTAAATCCTCTTTAAATAACTGGCTTTGTGATCCACTTTCATTCTCGTTTTCATCATATGTTCGTTTTCGTCTTCGTACATATAGGGAAATGGTAGCTAAGCTTGCTGAAGTGGCGATTGATGAGTATAAGTTGGAACAAGAATATCAAATGTTTATTGAGTCGCTAAGGCAACAAGTGCGTAGCCGGAAATCACGTTTGTCCTGTGTGCATCTTATTTTTGATGAGAGTTTTATTTTCTACGATGATAAAGGTAGACGTTTAAAACAGGAGAAATTGGTTCAATATATAGATGAGGAATTATTGAAGCAAAAGGATGTATATATTGATACGAAAGTAATTGCGCCACTTCTTTCTATTTCGCCGAAAAAAATTTATTTATATACGAAAGAACAAGACCATAATATGATTATTACTTTGCGAAATGTATTTCAAGAACGGGTACAATTACATGGATTACATGAGTTTGAGCGCAATGTGAAAAATTTAAAAAATAAAGGTAACGCCCTTGATTTTCTAAGTTTTTGAGCATATAATTACCTACATAAATGAAATATATTGAAATGTCATGATGAGGACATGAGTAGTTTTCTACGATTTTCAGAGAGGGAAGCCTTAGGGTGTGAGCTTCCTAGTACGGGATTATTACTTACCACCTCTAAACTTTAGCAGTGAACGGTTTTTCTAGTAATTGCTAACGGACAACACCGTTATGTTGAACTTGAGCAATTAACAATTATGTTAATTGGAACAAGGGTGGAACCACGAATTCAACACTCGTCCCTTTTTACGGGATGAGTGTTTTTTATTTTGAGAAAAAGAGGAGTGACCAGTGATGGCAGATGTAGTTAAAATTACTTTCCCTGATGGAGCTGTGAAGGAGTTTCCAAAAGGCGTAACAACTGAAGAAATCGCAGCTTCTATTAGCCCAGGCTTAAAGAAAAAAGCTGTGGCTGGAAAATTAAATGATGAGATGATTGATCTTGTTACACCAATCGAAGAAGATGGTGCAGTTTCTATCATTACATTAGATTCTGAAGATGGCTTATATATTTTACGCCACTCAACAGCTCACCTTTTAGCGCAAGCGTTAAAACGTTTATATAAAGATGTTAAGGTTGAGCTTGGCATTGGTCCAGTAATTGAAAATGGCTTCTACTACGATATTGATATGGAAGAAGCAATTACAGTTGAAGACTTCAAGAAAATCGAAAAAGAAATGCAAAAAATTGTGAACGAGAACTTAGAAATCGTTCGTCATGAAGTACCACGTGCAGAAGCAATTCGTCGTTTTGAAGAAATCGGCGATGAGTTAAAATTAGATTTAATTAACGATCTTCCAGAAGATGCAGTTATTTCAATCTATGAGCAAGGCGAATTCTTCGACCTTTGCCGTGGTGTCCACCTTCCATCTACAGGGAAAATTAAAGTATTTAAATTATTAAGCGTTGCGGGTGCTTACTGGCGCGGCGATAGCAATAATAAAATGCTACAACGTATTTACGGTACTGCATTCGTTAAGAAAGCAGAATTAGATGAGCACTTACGCATGCTTGAAGAAGCGAAAGAGCGCGATCACCGTAAATTAGGTAAAGAATTAAAACTATTTACTAATAGCCAAAAAGTAGGACAAGGTTTACCACTTTGGTTACCAAAGGGTGCAACAATCCGCCGCATTATCGAGCGTTACATCGTTGATAAAGAAGCAAGCTTAGGCTATGATCACGTATACACTCCAGTACTAGGAAGCAGAGAACTTTATGAAACTTCTGGTCACTGGAACCACTACCGTGATGGTATGTTCCCATCAATGGAAATGGATAATGAAGAGTTAGTTCTTCGTCCGATGAACTGCCCTCACCACATGATGGTTTATAAAAACGATATTCACAGCTACCGTGAATTACCAATCCGTATTGCGGAACTTGGAACAATGCACCGCTATGAAATGTCAGGTGCGTTATCTGGATTACAACGTGTACGCGGAATGACTTTAAACGATGCGCACATTTTCGTACGCCCAGATCAAATTAAAGAAGAATTAAAACGTGTTGTAAACTTAACTCTAGAAGTGTACAAAGATTTCGGTTTAGAGAACTACTCATTCCGTCTATCTTATCGCGACCCAGCAGATACTAAAAAGTACTATGCTGATGATGAGATGTGGGAAAAAGCACAAGGTATGTTAAAAGAAGCTATGGATGAAATGGGTCTTGATTACTATGAAGCTGAAGGTGAAGCGGCATTCTACGGTCCAAAACTTGACGTTCAAGTTCGTACTGCTCTTGGAAAAGACGAAACACTTTCAACTGTACAATTAGACTTCTTACTTCCAGAACGCTTTGAACTATCTTACGTTGGTGAAGACGGTAAACAACATCGTCCAGTTGTAATTCACCGTGGTGTTGTATCTACTATGGAACGTTTCGTAGCCTTCTTAATTGAAGAATACAAAGGTGCATTCCCAACTTGGTTAGCTCCAGTTCAAGTACAAGTAATTCCAGTTTCTCCGCAAGTACATTTAGACTATGCGAAGAAAGTACAAGACGAATTACGCCGTGCTGGTATCCGTGTTGAATTAGATACTCGTGAAGAGAAAATTGGTTACAAAATCCGTGAAGCACAAATGCAAAAAATTCCGTACATGCTTGTAGTAGGTGACAATGAAGTAACTGAAAACGGCGTAAACGTACGTAAATACGGTGAACAAAAATCAGAAACAATCGCATTAGATGCTTTTGTTGATATGATTAAAGTAGAAGGAAAACGATAAGAAAAAGCCGCGGTATACCGCGGCTTTTCTATGTAATATGAGTAAGGGAAATTAGAAAAAAAAACCATGTAACACTTATCGTAAAAAAGTATTGCAAGTATGTTAGTTGTTTGTTACAATATTTCTTGTTGTTAGTAAAACACATCGCGTCTTCTTGACAGACGTCATGTCCTATGATAAACTCATCAAGGATAATAGAATATTGTTTTGTGGAACAAGTAGAAGCACCCGCTTCTCACCTGATGGACGCATTCGCAGTTTACAGGTAAATGTATTTCTTACTTAAGATTTTACAAGTGTGGGTGTCGTATGCCCGCACTTTTTTTGTCGGGTTCTATGACTACAAACTATGTTCTGAGAAAACCTTGGAGGTGGCTTACTATTAGCAAGGATATGATGATTAACGAGCAAATTCGTGCACGTGAAGTACGTTTAGTTGGTGCAAATGGCGATCAACTTGGAATCAAGTCTCGTAATGACGCTTTAGACTTAGCTGCAAATCTTAATCTTGATTTAGTATTAGTTGCTCCAAATGCGAAACCGCCAGTATGCCGCATTATGGACTACGGTAAATTCCGCTTTGAGCAACAGAAGAAAGAAAAAGAACAGCGCAAAAATCAAAAAGTAATTAGCATGAAAGAAGTTCGTTTAAGTCCAACAATTGATGAACACGACTTTAACACAAAACTTCGTAATGCTATCAAGTTTTTAGAGAAAGGCGACAAGGTTAAAGCGTCAATTCGCTTTAAAGGACGTGCCATTACTCATAAAGAAATCGGTCAACGTGTTTTAGATCGCTTCTCAGAAGCTTGTGCTGAAGTTAGTACAATCGAATCTAAGCCTAAAATGGAAGGACGCAGTATGTTCTTAGTTTTAGCACCGAAAAACGATAAGTAATAGATAGAGGAGGAAATACCTATGCCTAAACAAAAAACTCATCGCGGCGCTGCAAAGCGTTTCAAAAAGACTGGATCAGGTAAACTGAAACGTTCTCACGCTTACACAAGCCATTTATTCGCTAACAAATCTACAAAAGCTAAACGTAAACTACGTAAAGCTGGTGTAGTAAGCGCTGGTGACTTCAAACGCATTCGTCAAATGCTTGACAACTTAAAATAAGTTCGGCTGATATATAGAACAATTAGGAGGTAATATTATGCCAAGAGTAAAAGGTGGTACAGTTACTCGTCAACGTCGTAAAAAAGTAATTAAATTAGCAAAAGGTTACTACGGTTCAAAAAATACATTATTCAAGGTTGCTAACCAACAGGTTATGAAATCTCTAATGTATGCATTCCGTGACCGCCGTCAAAAGAAACGTGACTTCCGTAAATTATGGATTACACGTATCAATGCAGCAGCTCGTATGAATGGTCTTTCTTACAGCCGCTTAATGCACGGTCTTAAAAATGCTGGCATCGAAGTTAACCGCAAGATGCTTGCTGACTTAGCTGTTCATGACGAAAAAGCTTTCGCTGAATTAGCAACAGTTGCAAAAAACAACATTAACTAATTAATTAGTTGAAACCTTAGAAGATTTTTCTTCTAAGGTTTTTTTATTTGTATGCAAAGAGAAGTGTGTCGTTATCGATATGACAAAATCAATATAAAAGTTATAGCAATATAGAAGAATATGCATATGAAGTCAGGAGAATCCTCCTGGCTTCTTTTAATTATCATCCTCTGGAAAGAAGAGTATCTTTCCTACCTGAAACGACACTGCTATAATGGAAAGATGATATGGAACTTTCATCAGATAAAATAATATTTTTATTAGTGGGCAATTCCTGGATAATTATTAACTATCACCAATTGGAGTAAGCAATCTAATCGTGATGATTGAAACGTATTTGTAAATTAAGGACAAGCTATTTTGTAAAGAGGTAAATGGCTGACTTATTAATAAGAAACGAAAAATAATAATGAACTTTGAGATGAAACAACATTGTTGCGTAAAATGCGATGTTGGAGGAGGACAATAGAGTGGACTTACTACAACTATTTAAATTACAAAAAGAATTAGATGACCGTATTGCGAAAGAACATGACTTACAACCGAAAAAATTGTTAAAAGAGAAAATGTTAGCTCTTCTTGTAGAAATTGGAGAACTTGCAAATGAAACACGTTGTTTTAAATATTGGAGCAACAAACCAGCATCAGAACGTGAAGTCATACTAGAAGAATACGTAGATGGTTTACATTTTATTTTATCAATCGGAATTGATTTAGGTATTGATAAAAACTTCTTATTCTATAAGTGTGCACAGACGAATAAAACACAAGTAGAAATTTTCTTAGACACATATGCGAAGGTGATTCGTTTTACAGATCAACCATCTATTACGAACTATATTGAATTATTTACAAGCTACCTTCGACTTGGACAAGCACTTGAGTTTGAACAAGAAGAGATTGAAAAGGCATATTTAGATAAAAACGAAGTAAATCATCAGCGTCAAACACAAGGATACTAAGTTAATTTTTGAATATTTCAATTTCCTTTTGTATAATGAAGTGACTGAAGAAAAAGGAGGGTGTTGGCAATGACAAAATTAGACGAGACATTGACAATGCTAAAAGAATTAACAGATGCACGTGGTATTGCGGGTAACGAGCGTGAACCACGCGAAGTAATGAAGAAATATATTGAGCCGTTTGCGGACGAACTTTCTACTGATAATTTAGGAAGTTTAGTTGCGAAAAAAGTAGGGGAAGAAAACGGCCCGAAAATTATGGTTGCAGGTCATTTAGATGAAGTTGGATTTATGATTACACAAATCGATGACAAAGGTTTCCTTCGTTTCCAAACGGTTGGTGGCTGGTGGTCACAAGTTATGCTTGCACAGCGCGTAACAATTGTAACGCGTAAAGGAGATGTAACAGGTGTTATCGGTTCAAAACCACCGCATATCTTACCTCCAGAAGCGCGTAAAAAGCCAGTTGAAATTAAAGACATGTTCATCGATATTGGTGCTTCTAGCCAAGAAGAAGCAATGGAGTGGGGCGTACGACCAGGAGATCAAGTTGTACCTTACTTTGAATTCCAAGTGATGAAGAATGAAAAAATGTTACTTGCAAAAGCATGGGATAACCGAATTGGTTGTGCAATTGCAATTGACGTATTAAAACAATTAAAAGATGAAAAGCATCCAAACGTTGTATATGGCGTAGGGACTGTACAAGAAGAAGTTGGTCTTCGTGGTGCAAAAACATCTGCAAACTATATTAAACCAGATATCGCGTTCGCGGTAGATGTTGGTATTGCTGGTGACACACCTGGTGTAACGTCAAAAGAAGCGCAAAGTAAAATGGGTGATGGACCACAGATCATTTTATATGATGCCTCTGTTATTGGTCATACAGGTTTACGTGACTTTGTAGTTGATGTTGCTGATGAATTACAAATTCCATACCAATATGATTCAGTAGCGGGCGGTGGAACGGATGCAGGTGCAATTCATATTGCTGTAAATGGTATTCCGTCTATGGCCATTACGATTGCAACGCGTTACATTCATTCTCATGCGGCAATGTTACACCGTGATGACTATGAAAATGCAGTGAAGTTAATTGTAGAAGTTATTAAACGTCTTGATAAAGAGGCTGTACATAACATTACATTTAATTAATAGAGAAAGCGAAGGAGGTGCTCCTTCGCTTTTTTACGTTTTAAAAAGGTCTCTCTAACCCTGCCGCAGTATGAGCTCCTAAAATGATTAAACGAGTTAATTGCATGGCCATAAAATGCGGGGTATATATCATTCCTTTTTTTAGCCATGACATAATCATCCCAAGGTGGGCACCAGTAACGTAACTAATGAGAATATCACGTGGAACCATTAGTTTTTCATCGTTAGGTTGTGAAATAGAGAGGCTTAATGTTAAATGTGTTTGAATTGCTTTCATCATTTTATACGTATAGTTTCCGGCAGCTTTATCACCAAGCATAACGTTATAGAAGTTCGCATTTTCTGCAATATGTTCGAACAAGGCCAAAAAACTTGGATGTGGTGAATCAAATGTAAGTTGAAAATCTTCTTTATTTCTATTTTTCGGTTTAATGACTTCTGTTAACTTCTCTAACATTTCTTCAATGCTTTTGTCCAATAAGTCATATTTATCGTGGTAATGGCTATAAAACGTAGCACGATTTACAGGAGCACGTTCTGCAATATGTTGAACAGTTACATTTTCAAACCCTTTTTCGCCTACTAAAGCGACAAAAGCATCCTGTATGAGTTGTCTCGTCCGTTTTACACGTGGATCATTTGTATTTTTAATAGACATTTTTATTTCCCCTCGTTTAATTTTCTATACTTAAGCAACATATTGGTATTATATTGTTGTTTAAGCGACATTTCATACGTAAATTGTCGGTTGTAGATTTAAAATAATTATTTATAATTATAAACGATAGTCCTTCAGAAATCAGCACCGCTCGCAGGTAGATAAATTTCGATTTACACCGCAGATGGTGTGATTTTTTTGTTTAAAAGTTAATATAATTAACAATTAAACAATCTAAACAATAAGGACGTAAATAGTTTAGAAAAAAATTATATGCGATATAAGGAGAGGAATGCAATGAATCAGTTTCGAAGAATGGTGATTATCAACATTATCACATTAATTGTACTAGTTGGCGGCGGTATTGGCGGTTATTACTATTACAATCAAGCGGAAAATTACTTAAAAACAGACAATGCAAAAATTGATGGAAAGGTAATTCCGATTGCATCACCAGTAGCAGGTAAATTAACTGACTGGAAAGCTGAAGTAGGTAAGAACTACAATGAGAACGATAAATTAGGTGCTGTTACTGTAGCGGCAGCAAATGGAGAACAAACAGTAGATGTAACAATTCCACAAAATGCAACGGTTGTACAATCAAACGCGACGACAAATGCTTTCGTTGGAGCAGGTAGCCCGATCGCTTATGCATTTGATATGAACAATTTATGGGTAACGGCAAACATTGAAGAAACAGATGTTGACGATGTACAAAAAGGTCAAGACGTAGATGTGTATGTAGATGCATACCCAGATACAACGTTATCAGGAAAAGTAGAGCAAGTTGGATTAACAACAGCGAACACATTCTCTATGTTACCATCAAGCAACGCAACAGCGAACTATACGAAAGTAACACAAGTAGTACCAGTTAAAATTTCTTTAGATCATAGCAAATCAGTAAATATTGTTCCTGGCATGAATGTGACAGTTCGTATTCATAAGTAAGGGGGAGATGAGATGTCCTCAATTGTAATTGCAGGATATGCACTATTTTGTATAATCGTCTTCTTCCTTGTAAATCGTCTTTTACGAAAGAAAAAAACGAAAATGGGAGAAGAACAAGTCCCAGCCGTAAGTAAAATAGAAGTAAGTAAAGTTGAAACAGAAGAGAAAGAAATTGAACGAAAGCAAGAACCGGAAATTTCTAATGTAGTTGAGTTGGAAACAGGAAAGCAAGAAGAAGTAAAACAAGAAAAAGAAGTACCCCAAAAACAAATGTCTATGCCTGTAGAGAATGTGAACGTAAAAGCAGTTGTAGCTGTATTAATTCTCGGCATGTTCGTTTCTATTTTAAACCAAACAATCATTAACGTTGCATTACCTCCGTTAATGAATGAATTTAACGTATCAACTTCAACAGCACAATGGTTAATTACAGGTTTCATGCTTGTAAATGGTATTTTAGTACCGATTAGTGCCTTTTTAGTTTCACGATTTACGTATCGTAAATTATTCGTAGCAGCAATGTTATTCTTTACGGTAGGATCTATCATTTGTGCTACTTCAGGAAACTTTACAATGATGATGACGGGCCGTGTTATTCAAGCGGTTGGTGCGGGTATTTTAATGCCGGTTGGTATGAATATCTTCATGACACTATTCCCGCCTCATAAGCGCGGAGCAGCGATGGGATTACTAGGCGTAGCAATGATTTTAGCACCAGCTATCGGACCAACTGTAACAGGTTGGGTAATTGAAAATTACAGCTGGAACTTAATGTTCTATGCGATGTTTATTATCGGTTTAATTATTACGTTCCTATCTTTAAAATTCTTTACACTAGCTCAGCCAGTGTCTAAAACGAAATTAGATATATTCGGTGTGGTTAGTTCAAGTATTGGACTAGGAAGCTTATTGTACGGATTTAGTGAAGCTGGAAATAATAGTTGGACTAGTGCCGAAGTCGTTATTTCACTTATTATCGGTGTAATTGGTTTAGCGTTATTTATTTGGAGAGAGTTAACAACGGACAATAAAATGCTTGATTTACAAGTATTTAAATATCCAGTATTTACTTTCACTTTAGTAATTAACGCAATTGTTACAATGGCATTATTCGGAGGTATGTTATTACTTCCGGTATATCTGCAAAACATTCGTGGCTTCACGCCAATTGAATCTGGTTTACTACTTCTTCCAGGATCATTAATTATGGGGATCATGGGACCAGTAGCGGGTAAATTATTCGATAAATATGGCATTCGTCCATTAGCGATAATTGGATTGGCAATTACGACGTATGCGACATATGAATTTACAAAATTATCGATGGATACACCGTATAGCGTTATTATGACGGATTATATTATACGTTCAATTGGTATGTCATTCATTATGATGCCAATTATGACGGCTGGTATGAACGCGCTGCCGATGAAATTAATTTCTCACGGCACAGCAACGCAAAATACGTCAAGACAAGTAGCTGGTTCAATTGGAACAGCGATATTAATCACGCTTATGACGCAACAAACGACTGCTCACGTAGCAGATTACGGCAACATGTTAACAACTTCAAATCCAATTTTAGTTGATAAAGTACACGGCATGGGGCAAAGCCTAGCGGCCTTAGCTGGATCAGCGCAAGCAGGAGATGCGATGAGCACGCAATTATTATATGGACAAATTTCAAAGCTATCTGCAATTAACGGTATTAACGATGCCTTCTTAATTGCAACGATACTTGCAGGTATTGCTTGGGTATTATCGTTCTTCTTACCATCAGGCAATAAACCAAATAGAAAAGCAGGGAATTAAATTCCCTGCTTTTTTACTTTATACTTCTGTATTACCTCTGATTTATAGATTTCTAAAAAATGTTATATATAGAATGAATCCCCTACAGACATAAGTACCCAGGAGATAACCCCTAATATACCAGCGATAAAAATAATGAATCCCATATTACGGATACTTTTAATCTTTGCTTGTAATCCACTTAATCCAGCTAATAATCCAGTTAAAGAAAACAGTACCCAATATAAAGTAGTTGAAATAGGGATGATTGTATTGCTCTCCACTCCCATGCCCCAAAAAACAAAAGGTAGTGTGACAAAGGAAAAGCTAAGTAGCCCCATTAAACCGACAAATAATTTACGGTGTTTCACGCTAGTAACAATTAAAAAAATACCACCGAAGAACCCGCATAAAACAAGAAGTGGCATATAAACAACCCAAAGTAAGCTCAACATATGTAATCTCCTTCTGTGTAATCAGTTATATTTTACTACATGAGGTTTATTTTGGATATTATTAATAAATATGTATAAATTGATAGAAATGAGTAGTACCGATACGAATTAATAAAAGAGGTATCGCGATGATACCTCTTTTTAACTCAAGAACGCCAACATATTATTCATAATATGAAATAACATAGCTGGAATAATGGATTTTGTTTTTTTACATAAAATAGCCATTAATAATCCCATGAAGAAAGTAATTACTATAACCCCAAGTGAGTATGTATGAGCGATACCGAAGAAGAAACTTGTTACGATGGCTGCGATCCAAAATGGAAAGCGTTCTGAGAAGAAGCGAAGTATAAAACCACGGAAAATAAGTTCTTCAAAAATGGGTGTGAGTATGGCGAAGCTGAGAAGCAATAATATTTGATATTGCTTAAAGACGTCTAAGCTTAGTGCGGAAGATTGCTGCTTCGTTGCATTTTGGAACACATAATTTAACAGTATGTAATTGAGTACGATGTTTATAACGAAGAAAAGAAGTAAATATACGTATGTGCGCCATTCTTTCAGTGCTTTAAAGTTAAAAGATTTTAGTAGTAATTTTTTTGCGGGTTCGAATTTAAAAATGAAGAATAACAGTACAGCTAGTTGTAATACGGTACTTGCGGTATTGGCAATAGATTCGTACAGGGCAATTTGTTTTTTATTTGTGAGACCAGCTGTATAAATTGTTAATGGCATTGCGAGGAACACAGTAATAAGTCCGGTTCCGAAAAAAGCGAATAAAACGGAGCTAATAAATTGTCCCCATGACATAGAGTATTTCTGTTCATTAGAAAGTTGTGTAACAGGTTGCATATGTAAAATCACCTCTTTATATTTGTATATTTAATTATAAAGTATTTATTTTTTATATGTAACATTTAAATATTACATATAAAGGTGCATTTTCCATAAAATAATAAAAGAGGTATCACCCTATAGTGATGCCTCTTTCTTATTGATAACTATGTTCTGCTTTGTTATTCGATTTTGATTGCTCTATTTGTAATTCACGCTCTACCAATCGGTCTAACTGTTGAATTGCTTTTAGTGCTTTTTCATAAGAAATTGTTCGATAATGATGCGCTCCGCCCGGTTCTTCATCTGCTTCGTCTGCCCATTTAATAATGTTTTGCAGAGATGTTCTTTCGATTTCTTGCTGTACTAAGAAAGAATCTGTATGAAGAAGAATTGCGATAGAAATTTCTTTTGCTAGTTTTGGATGTTCTCCCAATCTAATAAGTAATTTATGTGCTCTTTCAGCGCCTTTAATTGCATGGATATCATTCTTTTTATATAAGTCATAATCCCATTCGCCGCCTGTGTACCACGTATGATGTCCGATATCATGAAGGAAGCCAGCTTTTGTGGCAGCATCGACTGAGGCGTGATGCTTTTTGGCTAGGTGAAACGCATGGTAAGCGACAGCGATCGCGTGGACCATTCCAGAACGGTTTACGTATTTTTGTGTAATGTGGTGTTTAAAAATTTGTTCAAGCGTAATACGGTACATAAAACATTCACTCCTTTTATCTTATGGTGTATATGAAGAAAAATCGATCGGTTTAAATGTATTTTGAACATTGTACTCCATCATAGTTCGTTAGTAAAGTAGAAATGTTTAGGAGAAGAAAAAAATTTTCTGCAAAAAAATCACCTTAGCTTATGCAAAGGTGATTTTCAAATTGCTTATTTTTTTAATCCTTGCTCTAGTGTTTCTAACATTTCGTGCTTTTCATTTTCATCAGCATTTTTCCAAATGACTTCAAATAAAACACCCAGACCTGGAAGCATCTTTTCTTCACCACTTTGAATTGCATCGACAATTGTTTCTTGTAATTGATCTTGTGTATTACCAGATACATTTGCTAATACAGCACCGCGTAAATTAAAACTCATTGTTTTCACCTCTTCTTCAGAATTGAAACTGACGTTAGTTTTTGTTCTTTTTTATGTAAATATGTATGAAAAATAGGCTATAATGATAAGACAAGAAGAGAGGGAAATACATATTATGAAAAACATTGATTCAGTACAAAATCCGCGTGTGAAGCAGTGGAAAAAGCTGCAAACGAAAAAAGAGCGCGATAAAAAAGGTTTATTTTTTGTAGAAGGATTCCATTTAGTAGAGGAAGCTTTAAAAGCAGGAGTTGTAACAGAACTTATCGTTTCAGATCAGACAGACCTTCCGAAAGATTGGACAGTTAATGATGTAGAAATGTATATCGTACCGGAAGCAATCGTAAAAGTACTTCGTGAAACAGAAACGACACAAGGTGTATTTGCTGTTTGTGAAAAGCATGAGAAGGAAGTAGCTCTTGCTGATGGGAAGTTTCTTTTATTAGATGGCCTGCAAGATCCAGGTAACTTAGGGACAATTATTCGTACAGCTGATGCAGCTGGTATTCATGCCGTTGTGCTTGGAGAAGGTTGTGTTGATGTTTATAATAGTAAAGTACTCCGTTCTACACAAGGTTCTATTTTCCACTTACCAATTGTAAAAGGGAACTTAGAAGAATGGGTAGACAAACTAAAAGAAAATAACGTTCCTGTATATGGAACAGCTCTTGAAAATGGAGTTCCGTACGGGGAAGTAACACCAGCTGGTAGTTTTGCATTAATTGTAGGAAATGAAGGAAACGGCGTACGCCAAGAAATTCTTGCAAAAACGGATCAAAACTTGTATATTCCGATTTACGGCGGGGCAGAATCATTAAATGTTGCAGTTGCAGCTGGGATTTTAACGTATTATTTGCAAAGCCCGGTTGCGAACCAATAAAAAACTTCTTATAATAAGTTGAAGTGCATTATATTAAAAGTTAAATAACGAAAAACGTTGATAGAGAAGAGTAGCTTACAAAATCGCCATATAGGGAGAGAATGCCGTAGACTGAAAGCATTCTTATGGTAGACGGAAGTGAATTCACCTCTGGAGTTGACGCCAGGACCATGTATATGTAAAGGCGTTCCGGTCAGAATTGATCGTTATAACTAATGAGTGGGCAGACATGTTCTGTCAATTTAGGGTGGTACCGCGAATTTACCTCGTCCCTTTTTGGGAGCGAGGTTTTTTTATTTTTAAAATTAGGAGGGTTCCAAATGGAAGCACGTTTAAAAGAGCTAAAGCAAAAAGCGTTAGAGCTTATTGAAGAAGCGAAAGAGCTAAAAGGCTTAAACGACGTACGCGTAGCGTATTTAGGAAAAAAAGGTCCAATTACAGAAGTATTACGCGGCATGGGAAAATTATCAGCAGAAGAGCGTCCACGTATGGGAGCATTAGTAAATGAAGTACGTGAAGCGATTCAAACTCGTTTAGACGACAAAATTAGTAATTTAGAAAAAGCAGTAATCGAAGCGAAATTAGCTAATGAAACAATTGATGTTACATTGCCAGGTCGTCCTGTTGAAACAGGTTGTCATCATCCGTTAACAGCTGTTGTTGAACAAATTGAAGATGTATTCATCGGTATGGGTTATGAAGTAGCGGAAGGAACAGAAGTAGAAAAAGACTACTACAACTTCGAAGCATTAAACTTACCGAAAGATCACCCAGCACGTGATATGCAAGATACATTCTACATTACAGAAGAAACGTTACTACGTACACATACATCTTCTGTGCAAGCACGTACGATGGAAAATAATAAAGAAAAAGGCCCAATTAAAATTATTTGTCCTGGTAAAGTGTATCGCCGCGATGACGATGATGCGACGCATTCACACCAGTTCATGCAAATTGAAGGTCTTGTAATTGATAAAAACATTCGCATGAGTGACTTAAAAGGTACACTGCAAGTATTCGTGAAAAAGATGTTCGGTGAAGATCGTGAAATCCGTCTTCGTCCAAGTTTCTTCCCATTTACAGAGCCATCTGTAGAGATGGATATTTCTTGTATGATGTGTCACGGCAAAGGTTGCGGCACTTGTAAAGGAACTGGTTGGATTGAAATTTTAGGCGCAGGTATGGTTCACCCGAACGTACTTGAAATGGCTGGTTATGATTCAAAAGAATATCAAGGTTTCGCATTCGGTATGGGCGCAGAGCGTATCGCAATGTTGAAATACGGCGTAGATGACATTCGTCATTTCTATACAAATGATGTACGTTTCTTACAACAATTCAAACGAGCGTAAGGGAAGGAGAGGATAAGTATGTTCGTATCATATCGTTGGTTACAAGAGTATGTAGATATTAAAGATGTAACGGCACAAGAACTAGCAGACAAAATCACGAAAAGTGGTATTGAAGTAGAAGGCGTTGAAGTATTAAATAAAGGTGTAAAAGGTGTTGTAGTTGGTCACGTATTAGAATGTGAAAAACACCCAGAAGCTGATAAGTTAAGCAAATGCTTAATCGATATCGGTGAAGAAGAACCAGTTCAAATTATTTGTGGTGCTGCTAACATTGCAAAAGGTTTAAAAGTACCAGTTGCAAAAGTTGGCGCTGTACTACCTGGTAATTTCAAAATCAAAAAAGCAAAACTACGTGGTGAAGCTTCTCACGGTATGGTTTGTGCTCTTCAAGAGCTTGGCATTGATGGAAAGTTAGTTTCAAAAGAATATGCAGATGGTATCTTCATCTTCCCAAGTGACGCTGAAGTTGGTGCAGATGCACTTGAAATTTTAAACTTACATGATGAAGTACTTGAGCTTGGTTTAACACCAAACCGTGCAGATTGCTTAAACATGTTAGGTGTTGCATATGAAGTAGCTGCTATTTACGGCCGTGAAGTAAAACTTCCAGCTATCGACTTACAAGAAACAGCAGAAAAAACTGCTGATTACATTTCTGTAAGTGTAGAAGCGAAAGAAGAAAACCCATTATACATTGCAAAAATGGTAAAGAACGTAAAAATTGGTCCGTCACCAATGTGGATGCAAACGCGCCTTATGGCAGCTGGCATTCGTCCAATTAGCAACGTAGTTGATATTACAAACTACATTTTAATGGAATACGGTCAACCGTTACATGCATTCGATTACGATAAATTAGGTTCAAAAGAAATCGTTGTTCGTCTTGCAAAAGAAGGCGAAAAAATTGAAACGTTAGATGATCAAGAACGTACATTACAAAGCCACCACCTTGTCATTACAAACGGCACAAAAGCGTTAGCTGTTGCTGGTGTAATGGGTGGAGCGGATTCTGAAGTTACAAATGAGACAGTAAACGTTCTAATTGAGTCTGCATACTTTGCGGGTCAAACAGTGCGCCGTACATCAAAAGACTTAGGTCTTCGCAGTGAGTCAAGTGCGCGTTTCGAAAAAGGAATCGACCCAACACGTACATTTGAAGCAATTCAACACGCAGCTGCTTTAATGGCGAAATACGCTGGCGGTGAGGCGCTTGAAGGTGTAGTAGAAGCTGACAACTTACAAGTACAAGAGCGTACAGTATCTGTTACTGCTGACAAAGTAAACCGTGTATTAGGTACAAATATTTCTGCAAGTGAAATGGGTACAATGTTCACAAACTTAAAATTCCCATTCACAGAAGTAGAAGGAACATTCCACGTGAATGTACCAGCACGTCGTCCTGACATTACAATTTCAGAAGACTTAGTAGAAGAAGTGGGCCGTCTATACGGTTATGACCACATTCCAGTTACATTACCTTCTGGAACGATGACTCGTGGTAAATTAACATCAGCACAAACGAAACGTCGTAAAGTACGTCGCTTCTTAGAAGGTGCTGGTTTATATGAAGCAATCACGTATTCATTAACAAGCGCTGACAAAGCGAAACAATATATGGTTGAGCCAAACGAAAAGGCGCCTGTAGGTCTTGCGCTTCCAATGAGTGAAGAGCGTAGCCAACTTCGTTTAAGCTTAGTACCACAATTGTTAGAAGCAGTTTCATACAACGTTGCACGTAAAAACGACAGTGTTGCTTTATACGAAGTAGGTTCTATCTTCTTACCGACAGAAGAAGGAGAACTTCCGAAAGAAGAACAACATCTTGCAGGTGTTATGACAGGTCTTGCTCTTCACCATGCATGGCAAGGTGAGAAGAAAGTAGTAGACTTCTTCGTTGTGAAAGGTGTACTAGAAGGATTATTCGACGTACTTGGCGTTTCAAACCAAATCACTTATGCACCAGCAAAACGTGAAGGTATGCACCCAGGTCGTACAGCTGACATCGTATTAGATGGCGAAGTAATTGGTTTCATCGGTCAATTGCACCCAGAAGCAGAAAAACAATTAGATGTGAAAAATACATTCGTATTTGAACTATCTCTTGTAAAAGTATTCGGTGCAGACGCAGAAGAAACTTACTACTCAGCGATTCCACGTTTCCCATCCATGACACGTGACATGGCTGTTGTCGTAACGAAAGAAACAAAAGCTGGCGAAATGAAGCAAGTTATTGCTGAAGCTGGCGGGGAACTTCTGAAAGACGTAACACTATTTGACTTATACGAAGGTGAAAAAATGGAAGAAGGCAAGAAGTCACTTGCATTCTCTATGAACTACTTCGATCCAGAGCGTACGTTAACAGACGAAGAAGTAACAGAAGCACATAACCGTGTATTAACAGCGGTAGAAGAGAAATTTGGTGCGGAGTTACGTAAGTAATAAGAAATTGCCGGATTTATTCCGGCAATTTTTTAGTGAATTGGTTGTCGGAAAATGTCGGTAAGTCGATATATTACAAAAATCGCCGATATATTTTCCGACATCTTGCATCTTTCTCTCGAATGTAGTACATTAATTTTAGTTTAACAAAATGAAAGACGATGATAAGGAAAAGTAGTATATACTATAATCCAAAGCGAGTCAGGGACGGTGAGAGCCTGATGAGGCGGTATATGTGAAGAACACCTTGGAGTTGCTAACCGAAATTGAATCTTGTATTCAAGAGTAGACTTAGACGGGAATCCGGCCTGTTACAAACCGGGAAGTATGTATTACATACGAGTTAAAGTTGGTCTTTATGACAAATTGGGTGGTACCGCGAAGTTTAACCTTTCGTCCCTTTATGGATGAAAGGTTTTTTTGTATTTAAATATATCAGCAAAGGAGAATTTCACTATGGAAAACACATTAGTAAAAAGTCTGTATAGAGATACAGATAAATACGCAGGTCAAACAGTACAAGTATCAGGGTGGATTCGTAACTTACGTGATTCAAAAGCGTTTGGCTTCATCGAATTAAACGACGGTAGCTTCTTCAAAAGCGTTCAAATCGTTTTCGATACAGAATTAGATAACTTCAAAGAAATTGCAAAACTTCCACTTAGCTCTTCAGTTAAAGTAGAAGGTAAAGTAATTGTAACGCCTGGAGCGAAACAACCATTTGAAATTAAAGCAGAAAAAATTGATATTGAGGGCTTATCAGATTCTGATTACCCACTTCAAAAGAAACGTCATACGTTTGAATACTTACGTACAATTGCTCACTTACGTCCAAGAACAAATGCATTCTCTGCAACGTTCCGCGTACGTTCTATCGCAGCATTTGCGATTCACCAATTCTTCCAAGAGCGTGGATTCGTACATGTTCACACACCAATCATCACTGGTAGTGATACAGAAGGTGCGGGAGAAATGTTCCGCGTAACAACACAAGATTTAAACAACCTACCAAAAGGTGAAGACGGACAAGTTGATGAATCAAAAGACTTCTTCGGCAAAGAAACAAACTTAACAGTAAGTGGACAGCTGAACGCTGAAGCTTATGCATTAGCATTCCGTGATGTATACACATTCGGACCTACATTCCGTGCAGAAAACTCAAACACAACTCGCCACGCTGCTGAGTTCTGGATGGTTGAGCCTGAGATTGCATTCGCTGAACTAGGTGACGTAATGAACCTTACAGAAGATATGCTGAAATATGCAATGAAATACGTATTAGAGCATGCACCAGAAGAAATGGAATTCTTCAACAGCTTCGTTGATAAAACAGTTCTAGAGCGCATGAACAACGTAATCAACTCTGACTTCGGTCGCATCACTTATACAGAAGCAATTAAAGTACTTCAAGAATCAGGTGCTGACTTCAAATACCCAGTAGAATGGGGTATTGACTTACAAACAGAGCATGAAAGATACTTATCAGAAGAAATCTTCAAACGCCCTGTATTCGTAACGGACTATCCGAAAGACATTAAAGCATTCTACATGCGCTTAAATGACGACGGTAAAACAGTAGCTGCTACTGACCTTCTAGTTCCTGGCATCGGTGAATTAATCGGCGGAAGTCAACGTGAAGAAAGAATGGACGTTTTAGTAGACAGAATTAAAGAATTAGGTATGAACGAAGAGGACTACTGGTGGTACTTAGAACTTAGAAAATACGGCGGTACAAAACACGCTGGATTCGGTCTAGGTTTCGAGCGCTTCCTAATGTACATCACTGGCATGGCTAACATCCGTGACGTAATTCCATTCCCAAGAACTCCAGGTTCTTCTGAATTCTAAAATATGAAAAAAGCGAGAGGATTTCCTCTCGCTTTTTATTTTGCATAGTTTATTCTCCCGTAGCAAAAAGTAACGCGAAGGGGTGAATATAAATGAGTAAAAAAGTGAAAAAAGATCATTCAAGATCGGGCCTAGGTTCTCCAGAAGTAGAAGGACAAGGAACGACGACACATGAAACAGGTTCCCATAAAGTACCTTCATCAAATAAGAAGCAGAAACAAAGCTAACATAAAAAAGGAGAGTCGCCAAGGCTCTCCTTTTTTATGTTACATCTTCTTATCGTTAATTTCTTTTGTAATATTATCTACATCTTTGTCTAATCGATCGAAATAGAAAAACCACAGTAAGCTCATGAACACGTAATAGATGGCCATCACGCCAAGATTATCAGAAATATTTTCAAATGTAGATTTAGTAGTGAAAAAAGCTCCCCAAATGGTAGAAATAGTGAGGTAAGAAAGTGGACCTACGAGGTGTACGAAAGCATATAATATCTTTTTTACTTTTACAGCGTTCATATGAAAAACCTCCTTTTTCTAATCATACATTCAAGTTCCTCACAGAAGTGTTGCAGTTTTGCTGGATTATGTATTAACGAGCGGGCATCGTGTTTCCCGATAAACCTGCGGATCCGAAAGTTTAATAAGAAAGACCGGCCGTAACGCTCTATTAAATCGTTAAACTCTCGTTGTTCACTTAGTAGCTGAATGTTTTCTCTAATTTCAAACTGTCTTTCGTGTGGATCGCCTAGTAAAATATTTAGAATCATTTGTAGAAGTAGCAATGGGAATCTCCTCCTATGTTAGAATAATCTGTATATTATAATTATAACAAAACTATAAGGACAATAGTAGGGTGAAACAAAAAACAGGAGTTTGTAGGCTCCTGTTTTTGTCGATACTATTTTAATAAGCGAAACGCCTTCTCTGTATTAGCAAAATGCAGTTTCACAAACTCAGGTAATCGCTCTTTACCAAGCTTTTGAATTAATTTAGCAGCGGCGATATCAACTTGTTTACCAGCACCCTTTGGAAGCGGCATACCAGCTTTTTTACTTAGTTCGTCAAACTGTTTTATGAATGAGTAACGAGCTAAAATGGAAGCAGCGGCTACTGCTAAATGGACGCTTTCGCCTTTCGTCGCAAAATAAACATTTTCACGCTGTACCTGTTTTTGTTTTGCTAAATATTTGTAGTATGTATCAGGTTGTGTAAATTGGTCGATTAAGACGCCTTCAGGTTTTGTAGGTGCAATTTTAGCTAATAAGTTTGTAATAGCTTTATTGTGTAGTAAAGCTTTTAACTTACCTTGGTTGTTTCCTTTATCAAATAGCTCGTTATATTTTTCGTTATGAAGAACGAGAGAGCTGTAAGGGACAACGTGAAGAAGTTGTTTCGCAATGGCAGTAATTTGTTCGTCATTTAAGTTTTTAGAGTCTTTTACACCAAGCTCTTTTAGTAGTGGGATTTGCTTTGCATCCACATATACAGCAACTACTGTCATCGGTCCGAAGAAATCACCAGTACCCACTTCATCTGACCCTACGATCGACATTGTACCGATGGAAGCAGGCGGTGCATAACGATGTGAATCAACAGATCTTTTTACAGCTGTTTTCGGTGTTTGAGAGACAGTTTGCCAACGAGAAGCTTCTGCTTCAGCACGTCCACCTTGGAACATTACTTTTCCAGATTTATACGCTGTGATTGTGCAAGATGGCACTTTTGCCATAAAGATCCCGCCTTGCGGAGTTTTCGGGCTAAGCGAATGTTTATATTGTTGTTTCATGTCTTCAATTACTGTAGAACTTGTTTGAATTACGATAGAATTTGACATAATGGTCGCCCCTTTTTTTATATTGTTATTTTTATCATATCGGATTGTTCTTTCTGTTTCCATATTATGAAGGTTCATGGTATGATAAACTTTAGGATTCTGTACGTGATTGGAGGCCGGTGAGTTGTCACAACAAAAGGGAAAGAAAAGTCGAATTAATGTAGAAATCTATGGTCAGCAATATTCAGTTGTTGGCGATGAAAGTACAAGTCATATCCGCATGGTAGCAGCGATTGTGGATGATAAAATGCGCGAACTCAATGCCAAGAATCCTTCGCTTGACACGAGTAGACTAGCGGTATTGACGGCGGTAAACGTCATACACGATTACATAAAATTAAAAGAAGAACATGAGAAATTGAAAGAAAGTATGACAAAAAAAGGAATGGAATAACATGATTGATATTATTATCATTTTACTGCTTGTTATGGGATTTTTCCTCGGCTTACGCAGAGGGTTCATCTTGCAACTTGTAAAGTTAACAAGCTTTATTATCGCATACCTTGTTGCATACTGGTACTGTAAAGATTTAGCGCCAGCACTTGCGAAATTTATTCCGTATCCATTTGATAAAAACGTATCTGTTCCAGAATGGATTGATGCAAATAATATTGAGACAGTATTTTATCAAGCGCTTGCGTTTATCATATTGTTTATTATCACAAAAATTGCACTTTCATTACTTGGTAATTTGTTAAATATGTTTGCAGAAATACCGGTTTTAAAGCAAGTAAATGCGTTTGCGGGGGCAATCCTCGGATTTTTAGAAGTATATATTATTTTGTTTGTCTTAATTATCGTTGGAAACATTCTTCCGATTGAACAATTACAAACACCATTACAACAATCATCAATTAGCAAAATAATTGTAGACGATACACCGATTCTCTCTGAAAAGGTGAAGGAACTATGGCAGACAGGTAGCAGAGTATAACTTCTCTTTTTTCGGAAAGAGAAGTTTTTTTCTATGAAAGAAAGGCGGGACAATGATGAAAGTAAATAAAAAACAAGTTATCAAATTATTAGAGACAATCGGGCTTTTTATGGAACTAAAGGGCGCGAATCCATTTAAAATATCGGCATTTCGTAAAGCGGCAGCAGCATTAGAAAGTGATGATCGTAGTCTTTCTGAGATTGAAGATTTCACGAAGATTCCTGGCATTGGAAAAGGAACAGCAGCAGTTATTCAAGAATATATAGAGTCGGGAACATCTGAAGTATTACAAGAGCTTGAAAAAGAAGTGCCAAGTAGCTTATTACCATTATTAAAATTACCAGGCCTTGGTGGTAAAAAGGTAGCTAAGTTATATAAAGAACTTGGTGTTGTTGATATGGAATCGCTAAAAGCGGTTTGTGAGGAAAATAAAGTACAAGCTTTAGCTGGTTTCGGTAAGAAGACAGAAGAGAAAATATTAGAAGCAATCGATCAAGTAGGATCTCGTCCAGAGCGTTTACCAATCGCGATGGTATTGCCTATTGCCGGGGAAATAGAGGAGAAATTGTCGAATATTGCTGAGGTAATTCGTTTCTCTCGCGCTGGTAGTTTGCGCCGCGTTCGTGAAACAGTAAAAGATTTAGACTTTATTATTGCAACGACAGAACCAGCTGCAGTACGTGAGCATTTACTACAATTCGATAATATGATTGAAGTAATTGCGAGCGGGGATACGAAAGTTTCTGTTCGTCTTCAATATGAATATGATATTTCGATTGATTTTCGCTTAGTAAAACCAGAAGAGTTTATTACAACTCTTCACCATTTCACAGGATCAAAAGACCATAACGTAAAAATGCGTCAAATCGCAAAAGATAAAGGTGAGAAAATTAGTGAGTACGGTGTAGAGAACTTGGAAACAGGTGAAGTGAAAACATTTGAGACGGAAGAAGAATTCTTTGCTCATTTCGGTCTTCCATTTATCCCGCCAGAAGTGCGTGAAGATGGAAAAGAAATTGAATTAATTAAAGAGTATCCAAACTTAATTCAGTTCTCTGATATACAAGGTGATTTACATATGCATACAACATGGAGTGATGGTGCTTTTTCTATTGAAGAGATGGTACAAGCGTGCCGTGCTCGTGGATATAAGTTTATGGCGATTACTGATCACTCACAATACTTGAAAGTAGCGAACGGTTTAACGAAAGAGCGCCTTCGCGAGCAGGCGAAAGAAATTGAACGTATGAACGAAAAGTATCCAGACATTACAATTTTACGCGGGATTGAAATGGACATTTTACCGGATGCCTCGCTTGATTTTGATGATGAAGTATTAGCAGAACTAGATTATGTCATTGGAGCAATTCACTCTAGCTTCTCACAAGACCGTGAAACGATTATGAAACGTCTTCGTGCTGCGCTAGAGAATAAACATGTCACAATGATTGCCCATCCGACAGGACGTCTTCTTGGACGTCGTGAGGGCTACGATGTAGATACAGACTTATTAATCGAACTCGCAAAAGAAACAAATACAGTTTTAGAATTAAATGCGAATCCAAACCGTCTAGATTTAAGCGCGAAATTATTAAAACAAGCACAAGATGCCGGTGTAAAAGTAGCGATTAACACGGATGCTCATACACTTGAAATGTTAGAAGATATGGAAACAGGCGTAGCGGCAGCACGTAAAGGTTGGATTCAAAAAGATAACGTGATTAACACGTGGGATATTGAACGTTTATTAGACTATATTAAACGTAATAAGTAACACAAGGGGGACCTGCAACATGTTAGAAAGAACGTTGCGTGTATTAGAATACAATAAAGTAAAAGAACAATTACTTGAACATACAGCCTCTTCACTTGGCCGTGACAAAGTGAAGCATTTAGTACCGAGCACTGATTTTGAAGAAATTGTAGAAATGCAAGATACAACGGATGAAGCAGCGAAAGTCATTCGTTTAAAAGGTAGTGCACCGTTAGGTGGTATTACAGATATTCGCTCAAATGTGAAGCGTGCAAAGATTGGAAGTATGTTAAGTCCGAATGAACTACTTGATATTGCAAATACAATGTATGGTAGTCGCAATATGAAACGTTTCATTGAAGATATGGTTGATAATGGTGTCGAGCTTCCGATTTTAGAAACTCATGTCGCCCAAATTGTATCTTTATATGATTTAGAAAAGAAAATTACAAATTGCATCGGTGACGGCGGTGAAGTAGTCGATAGCGCAAGTGATAAACTGCGTGGTATTCGTACTCAAATTCGTACTGCGGAAAGCCGTATTCGTGAAAAGTTAGAAAACATGACGCGTTCTTCAAACGCGCAAAAGATGCTGTCTGACTCGATTGTAACGATTCGTAATGAGCGTTACGTAATCCCAGTAAAACAAGAATACCGCGGCGTATATGGCGGTATTGTTCATGATCAATCAGCTTCTGGACAAACGTTATTTATTGAACCGCAAGTCATTGTAGAATTAAATAACGCGCTCCAAGAAGCACGTGTGAAAGAAAAACAAGAAATCGAACGCATCTTATTGATGTTAACAGAAGAAGTGGCAGTAGAAGCCGATATCGTTTTATCAAACGTAGAAGTAGTTGCAAATCTTGACTTCATTTTTGCGAAAGCTTTCTATGCGAAGCGAATTAAAGCAACAAAACCAATCGTAAATAACGAGCGTTACATGGATTTAAAACAAGCACGTCATCCGCTTATCGATCCAGAAATTATCGTGCCAAATAACATTATGTTAGGGAAAGATTTCACGACAATTGTTATTACAGGACCGAATACAGGTGGTAAAACAGTTACGCTGAAAACAGTTGGTATTTGTGTATTAATGGCGCAATCTGGTCTTCACATTCCAGTAATGGATGAGTCAGAGATTTGTGTATTTAAAAATATATTTGCTGATATCGGTGATGAGCAATCGATTGAACAAAGTTTAAGTACGTTCTCCTCACATATGGTGAACATTGTTGATATTTTAGAAAAAGCTGATTTTGAAAGCTTAGTTTTATTCGATGAATTAGGTGCTGGAACAGACCCGCAAGAAGGGGCTGCACTTGCCATTTCAATTTTAGATGAAGTATGTAATCGCGGTGCTCGCGTTGTTGCTACGACGCATTACCCAGAATTAAAAGCATACGGATATAACCGTGAGCAAGTTATTAATGCGAGCGTTGAGTTTGACGTAAACACGTTAAGTCCAACGTATAAATTATTAATCGGTGTACCAGGACGTAGTAATGCCTTTGAAATTTCGAAACGCCTTGGATTATCTGATCGCGTCATTGAGCAAGCGCGCAATCACATTAGTACAGATACAAACAAAATTGAAAATATGATTGCGAAGTTAGAAGAAAGTCAAAAGAATGCAGAGCGTGACTGGAACGAAGCAGAAGCGCTTCGCAAGCAATCTGAAAAACTGCATCGCGAATTACAACGTCAAATTATTGAATTTAACGAAGAACGTGATGAACGATTATTAAAAGCGCAAAAAGAAGGAGAAGAAAAAGTCGAAGCTGCAAAGAAAGAAGCAGAAGGCATTATTCAAGAACTTCGTCAATTGCGCAAAGCACAGCTTGCAAACGTGAAAGATCACGAGCTAATTGAAGCGAAGAGCCGTCTAGAAGGCGCAGCGCCAGAGCTTGTGAAGAAACAAAAAGTAAACGTGAAAAACACTGCGCCGAAACAACAGTTACGCGCAGGTGATGAAGTAAAAGTATTGACGTTCGGTCAAAAAGGTCAATTGCTTGAAAAAGTAAGCGATACAGAGTGGAGCGTACAAATCGGTATTCTGAAGATGAAAGTAAAAGAGTCCGATATGGAATACATTAATACACCGAAACAAACAGAGAAAAAAGCAGTTGCAACAGTAAAAGGTAGAGACTATCACGTTTCTTTAGAACTTGACCTTCGTGGTGAACGATTTGAAAATGCAATGGCGCGCGTTGAGAAATATTTAGACGATGCCCAGCTTGCAAGCTATCCTCGCGTATCAATCATTCACGGTAAAGGAACAGGAGCACTTCGCCAAGGTGTACAAGATTACTTGAAGAAGCACCGCGGTGTGAAAACATTCCGTTACGGTGATATGGGCGAGGGAGGCCTAGGTGTAACAGTTGTCGAATTAAAATAGAAAACAACGAAACAAAGGGGAAACCATTATATGTTTATGGACAAACTTGCAAAAGTATTGTTAGCTTGTTGCGGAATATTTTTGGTGATTGGGGTTATTTATTTAGTTGTTTTTGCGAAGTAAACGAGCGTCAATCGTGGCATAATGATATTGCCATAGATTGACGTTTTTAATATATGTGAAAAGGAATAAAACATGAAAATCAACCAATACATAAGTGAAGCAAAATCTTGCTCAAGACGCGAAACAGACCGCCTTATTAAAGCGGGACATGTAGCTATTAACGGTGAAATATGTACGCACGGTGCACTTGTTAATGAAGGTGATGTTGTAACGATTGATGGACAGGTTATTGCAAAAGAAGAGAAAGAAAAGGTGTATATCGCCTTTCATAAGCCAGTTGGTATTACTTGTACAGCAGCTGATCATATTGAAGGTAATATTATTGATTATATTAATTACCCAGGGCGTATCTTTCCTGTTGGACGATTAGATAAAGCGTCAGAAGGACTTATTTTATTAACGAATGACGGCGGGATTGCCAATCAAATTTTACACGGTGATCATGAGCACGAGAAAGAATATGTTGTTACAGTTGATAAACCTTTTACAGATTGGTTTATTAATGAGATGTCCAGCGGTGTAAAGATTAAAGATGGAATGACGAAGCCGTGTAAAGTGACGAGAGTAGATCAGTCTACGTTTCGCATCGTTTTAACGCAAGGAATGAACAGACAAATTCGTAGAATGAGCCGGGTTTTCGGGTTTACTGTAACAAAGTTAAAGCGAATTCGCATTATGAATATAGAGCTAAATGATCTTGAAGTAGGAAAGTGGCGAGACATTACAGCTGAAGAATTAGAATTATTAATAGGACAGTTATAGGGAGGAAAAATTTTCCCCCTATATTTTTTTGTCAGAAAAAATAAAACTATTGATTTTTTAAAAAATAGCCCATATAATAAAAAACAACAAGTTTCGACAAGATATTTTATAAAAGTAATGATGAGGACATGAGTTGTTTTTTACGATTCTCAGAGAGGGAAGCCTTAGGCTGTGAGCTTCCTAATACGAAAAGACAAGCTTACCACCTCTAAACTTCAAGAGTGAACTGCATGTATAATGCATTGTAATTCTTGGCGGATAAAACCGTTATCAATTTAAACGAGCTATAAAATGAGCTTATTTCGTTATAAATTCATTTTATTAGAATAAGGGTGGAACCACGATTTCAACACTCGTCCCTTTGTTAGGGACGGGTGTTTTTTGCGTTCTTTTACGGGGAAGTATGCTTGAAAGAGGATATATGACGGATTTTAATTCAGAATATTTTGTTAAATTTAAATTAGGAGGTTAGTAGAAATGAAATCATCTTTAAAGTTTTCTGAGATGTTTGCAATAAGTTTAATGTTATTTGCACTATTTTTCGGTGCAGGTAATATGATTTTCCCGCCGGCTTTAGGGCAAGGTGCTGGAACAGATGTATGGATTGCCTTGTTCGGTTTTATCGTAACGGGTGTTGGATTACCTTTATTAGGAGTTATCGTTATCGCTTTAAAGGGAGATATAAATGAGTTAGCAGGACGTGTACACCCTATATTCGCACTAGTGTTTATCACTGCAATTTATTTATGTTTAGGCGTATTCGTAAGTGTTCCGCGTACAGGAACTGTTGCTTATGAAATGAGCGTTGCACCGTTTTTACCAAGTGAGATAGCTGGTCAATCGTATCCACTTGTTATCTTTACATTCATTTTCTTTGCTGTAACTTTTTATTTAGCTTTAAACCCATCAAAATTAGTGGGCCGCATCGGTAAAGTATTAACTCCGATTTTATTAGCTGTTATTGCAATTATTGTAGTGAAAGCACTTATTACACCAATGGGTGAATTTGGTGCACCAACAGAAGCATATAGTGCTCCGCTATTTAAAGGTTTTATTGACGGATATTTAACTTTAGATGGACTTGCAGCACTTGTATTCGGAAATGTTGTAATTCATGCGTTAAAAGAAAAAGGTATTACAAATAAAAATAGCATTGCAAAAGTAACAATTTTTGCAGGATTTATTGCAGCACTTGGTTTACTACTCGTTTACTTAGCGCTTGCTTATCTTGGAGCTTCTAGTGTCTCTCTTGGAATGGGAGCAAACGGCGGAATTATTTTAACAAACGTTGTAAATCATTTATTCGGTAGTTACGGAACTTTATTATTAGGAATCGCAATTTCAGCAGCATGTTTAACAACTTCAGTAGGGATTGTCGCAGCTTGCGGAGAATATTTCTCTTCTTTATTACCGAAGCTTTCTTATCAAAAAGTTGTTTTCATTTTCTGTGTATTAGCATTTATGGTAGCGAATCTTGGTTTAACTCAGTTAAATGCATTAGCATTACCAATCTTAATCGCAATTTACCCAATTGGTATCGTGCTAATTATATTATCACTGGTTGAAAACTATATTCGTCTTCCTTTAGTAATGTATGTAGGTGGTATTGTAGGAGCATTCATGATTAGCTTCTTTGATGGATTACACAATGCAAATCTTGAGATTGCAGCATTAACACCAATTTTAAATAAAATTCCATTATATAGTGTTGGGATTGGTTGGTTCGTTCCTGCTCTAGTAGGTATTGTAATTGGATATGTCATTTCATTGTTTCAAAAGCAAGAAGTTACTGTGGAAAAATAGAGAAAAGAGGCTTTCTATGAAAGAAAGCCTCTTTTTTTGTAGAAAAAGCCACATATAAGGAAATTCAGATATTTAAAGTTTTATACGTAATATAGTTGACAAAAAAATTATGAGTAGGCTAAGATTGACTTAGTTGTGGAAATATTGGAAGGAAAGTGAGGAGTGAAAGGTATAAGGTTTTCTATAACAATATTATTTTTGTAGATAGAGGTGATCAAGTAGGAAGATGGATAGTTTTATTTTTTTTGAGATTCATTGAGAATGATAATCAACAAAATAAATAGAGACTTATGTTAAAATACGAATCGCTCTTTATAAAGAATAGAGAGGGATATTATTTTTAACATGAATTGAGAATGATAATCAATAATAGCTGTATTACATAAACAAATTACAATTAAATAAGGATAGAAGATTATTATTTTTTTCTAATACAATGAGAATAATTATCATTTTCAAAAAAAGCAGGGATGAAAGATAAACAAGGAGGAAGTAAGTCAAATGAGAAAGATTTCTGTATTACCCGCTTTTATTATAACGTTCGTATGTATGCTAGCTTTTCTTGTCATGCCATATGGGAAAGTTGCAGCACAACTAGCTGACGGTACTTACGATATTAACTATGTCATTCAAAAAGCGGAAAATGATTCAGCTTCAATGGCAAATGATTATTTTGAAAAACCAGCTAAGCTAGTTGTGAAAAATGGTGAGATGAGAGTGCAAATCCCGATGAATCATAGTGCTTGGATTACAGAATTTAAAGCACCTGAGAACGGGAATTTTGTTGATGCAAAAGTTGTTAGTAAAGATGAATCGGCAGATAAAAGAACAGTAGAGTTTAAAATAGATGATTTATCTAAACCAGCAGCTGCAAAAATTCATGTTGTTGTACCAAACGTAAATTATGACCATAACTACACAATTCGCTTTGCATTTGATGCAAATGTAAAAGCGGTAGGTGGAGAAAATAAAGCAACAGCTGTAACAAAGAATAACGATCAAACAAAAACAGATACAAAACTAAAAGAAGAAGTGAAAAAAGAAGAGAGTAAAGAAGCAAATAAAGAAGCGAACAAAGGAACAAATGAAAGTGGTAAAGCTGAAAAAACAGATAACCCAAAAACAGGCGATGAAGCACGTATCGGATTATTTGCAGCGTTAATCCTTATTTCAGGAGTTTTCTTCATTCGTAAAGTACGTCAAAACTAAATAAAGGAGCGGTATTCCATTGAATAGATATTTTAAAATTGTTGTTGCGATGTTCTTAATGATATTTACATTCGTATCAACATTACAACCTCTTGCAGTTCAAGCAGCGACTCAATTAGCTGACGGTGAATATTCAATCGGTTTTAAAGTTCTTAAAGATACATCGGATGAAGTATCTAAGATGAATGATTATGTTATAAGTCCAGCTACTTTAAAAGTAAAAGATGGCAAACAAAAAGTCTCATTTACTTTAAAAAATAGTGAATGGATTACGAAGTTTACAACAGAAAAAGATGGTCAGTTTGTTGATGTAAATGTGATTGAAGAGAATAAAGAGAAGAATACTAGAGTAGTAGAATTCGATGTGGCAGATGTAGCAAACGTTTTAAATGGAAAAGTCAAAGTCGATATCGATGCGATGAATTATCATCATGTTTTTGATGTTCGCATCAAATTTGATTCAAGCAGTATTACACCAGTTCATGTAGAAAAGCCAAATGAAAAAGAGGATCCAGCAAATAAGCCAGATCCAAATGAAAAACCGGATCCAAGTCAGAAGCCCGACCAAAAGCCTGACCCAGATCAACAACCAAATTCTAACACAATTGCAGATGGAGAGTACAGCATTCCATTTAAAGTGTTAAAAGATCAAACAGATGAAGAATCTAAGATGAATACTTACATGGTAAATCCAGGAGTATTAAAAGTAGAAAACGGTAAGAAAAAAGCATTTGTAACACTAAAAAGTAGCTCATTAATTAAAAATTTTCAAACGGAAAAAAATGGTGCATTTATTGATGCAAAAGTAGTGAGTGAAGATAAAGAAAAAGATACAAGAGTCGTAGAATTTGAAGTAGACGATGTATCTAAAAAACTAAATGCAAAAGTTTTTATTGAAATGGCATCAAGAAATTATAAACAAACGCATGAGGTACAGCTTTCATTTGATCAAGAAAAACTTGAGCCAATTAAGAACGAAGAAAAGCAACCGGATGAAGATAAAAAGCCAGAAGTAGAAAAACCAGATGGAAACAAGAATCCAGATGCTGACACAATAAAAGATGGTGAATACAGCATCGATTTCAAAGCTTTAAAAGATCAAACAGAAGAAATTTCAATGATGAATACGTATACAAAAAGTCCAGGCGTGTTAAAGGTAAAAAACGGTAAAAAATATGTATCATTCACATTAACGAATAGTGCATGGATTACAAAGTTTGAATTTGAGAAAAATGGTTCGTTTATTGATGCAAGTGTATTAAGTGAAGATAAAAAGGCTGATACACGCGTAGTGGAAGTAGAAGTAAACGATTTATCTAAAAAGTTAAATGCAAAAGTGAAAGTAGATATCGATTCAATGAATTACCATCATTTCTACAATATCCAATTTGCATTTGATAAAGATAGCATTCAGCCAGTAGAAAACCAAGGTGGAAACGAAAACCAAGGTGGAAACGAAAACCAAGGTGGAAACAACAACGAAGGTGGAAACGAAAACCAAGGTGGAAACAACAACGAAGGTGGAAACGAAAACCAAGGTGGAAACAACAACGAAGGCGGAAACGAAAACCAAGGTGGAAACAATAACCAAGGCAATAACACAACCATTGATCCAAAAGCTCTTAAAGATGGTGAATATAGCATTGGTTTTAAAGTTTTAAAAGATAAAACAGAAGAAATTTCAATCATGAACACATATACAAAGAGTCCAGGTGTATTAAAAGTAAAAGATGGTAAGAAGTATGTATCGTTTACATTAACGAATAGTGCGTGGATTACAAAGTTTGAGTATGAAAAAAATGGTTCTTTCGTTGACGCGAAAGCGTTAAGTGAGAACAAAGAAAAAAACACAAAGGTAGTAGAAATAGAAGTAGATGATTTATCAAAAAAATTAAATGCAAAAGTAAAAGTAGATATTGATGCGATGAATTATCACCATTTCTACGATGTTCAATTTGTGTTTGATCAAAATAGTATTAAAGTTTCAGGTAACGAAGATGGAAACAACAACCAAGGTGGAAACGACAACCAGGGCGGAAACGATAGCCAAGGTGGAAATGACAACCAAGGTGGAAACAATAACCAAGAAGTAGATAATAAGCCGATAGTAATCGTTGATCCGAAAAATTTAGTAGATGGTCAATACGATATTCCATTTAAAGTGTTAAAAGACAAAACAAATGAACTTTCAAAGATGCATGACTATACTGTGCATCCAGCAAAATTAATCGTTAAAGAGGGTAAAAAGTACATTGAGATGACACTGAAAAATAGTGCGTGGATTACGAAATTCCAAACAGAAAACAATGGTCTATTTGCTGATGCGAAAATAGTGAGCGAAGATAAAAATGCAAATACGAGAGTAGTGCAATTTGAAGTAAGTGATTTATTTGCAAAATTAAATGCAAAAGTAAAAGTAGATATTAACGAAATGAACTACCATCATTTCTACGATGTACAAATCCAATTTGATACAAATAATATTGGTGCGTTAGGAACGATTAAAGAGGATCCCCAAAAAAATCCGAAGAATGATCCGAAAAATCCAGTAACTACACCGAAAGTAGATAATGTAAAAACAGTAGGAACTCCTGATTTTAACCGAAATGCAGATGGTAAAAAGAAAAACGAAGCTACAAATAATGATGCGAAAAAAGAGAAAAACTCAAAAACTGCAGATACAGCACAGCTTGGTTTATACATGGTGCTACTGCTTGGGTCACTCGCTTTACTAGTTCGTAAATATAGAGCTGGTAGATTGTAATTTTGGGAGTCTTGATGCGTTTTCGGGCGCATCAAGACTTGTTTCATATTGTTTGGAAAGGAGTGGTGATTAAGAGTGAAGAAAATTGCAAGTGTACTAATGGCTATCATTTTATTAGTGAGTATAGCTGGTTGCTCCCCACAAAAAAAAGAAACAGCGAAGCCGGCAAAGAGTGAAGATAAAGAGAGGGTTGTTGCAACGACCGTCGCTGTTACTGAAATTATGGATGCGTTAGAAGTAGATTTAGTTGGTGTGCCAACGAGTACGAAAGATTTACCAAAAAGATATAAAGGTTTAGCTGAAGTCGGGAATCCGATGAGTCCTGATATGGAAAAAGTAAAGTCGTTAAAGCCGTCAGAAGTATTATCCGTGACAACACTTGAATATGAATTAAAGCCAGTGTTTGACGGTGTAGGTATGAAAGCAAATTTTGTGGACTTAACTAGTTTAAAAAATATGCAAAATTCCATTAGTAATTTAGGTAAGCAATATGGACGCGAAAAGCAGGCTGAAGCAGTTGTAACGAAGTTAGATAAAAAGGTTGCTAGCATTCAAAAAGAAGTAAAAGGAAAGAAAGAACCGACAGTGCTTATTTTATTAGGTGTACCGGGGAGCTATTTAGTAGCAACTGAGCATTCCTATATTGGTGATTTAGTGAAACAATTAGGTGGTAAAAACATTGTACAAGGTGAACAAGTAGAATATTTAGCTTCTAATACAGAGTATTTAAAGAAAGCTGATCCGGATATTATTTTACGAGCAGCTCATGGTATGCCTGATGAAGTTGTAAAAATGTTTGATAAAGAATTTAAAACAAATGATATTTGGAAACACTTCGCTGCAGTTAAAAATAATCGTGTTTACGATTTAGAAGAGCGTTTATTTGGAACGACAGGAAATTTAGCAGCAATCGAAGCTTTAGATGAATTGAAGAAAATGATGTATCCGTGATGCATTTTCATATAAAGGAAGAGTGAAATGAATAAAAAAACTTGGAGTTTCTTCATTGTTACTGTATTGCTTATTGTTATGACGTCATTGTCAGCAATGAAAGGGAGTTTAGAAGTAGGTATTGTTGACCTTGTGCAAGGGATATTTACAGGGGCAAATGAAGATGTTGAAGTCATTAAAGATTTACGTTTCCCACGTATTATTATTGCACTGTTTACTGGGGCGGCTCTTGCTGTTTCTGGTGTGCTTTTTCAAGCTGTTATGAAAAATCCACTCGCTGATGCTGGAGTGATCGGTATATCTTCAGGAGCAAGTTTTATGACACTTGTTATTATTACGTTATTCCCGCAATTCTTTTTCTGGACACCAGTATTCGCCTTTTTAGGTGGTGCGTTTGCGTGTTATCTCGTTTATGCCTTTTCATGGAAGTCAGGGTTAAGTCCACTTCGTATTATTTTAGTTGGTATAGCTATTAATGCGATGTTTACTGGATTAAATGAATCTTTCATTACGATTTGTGGATATTTCATTAAGAGTATTAAGCAAACGACGACTTCTAATATAACGATGAAGACGTGGAGCGATGTAGAAATAATGGTTACGTATGGAACAATTGGTCTTATTCTTGCACTGTTTGTAGGAGCTTGGTGTAATTTATTATCGCTACAAGATAAGACTGCGAAAAACTTAGGTTTGCACGTGACGAGAGTTCGTCTTATTATTTCTGCTATTGCAGTACTTTTAGCGGCAGTATCAACAGCGATTGCAGGAGTCATTGCTTTTGTTGGATTACTTGTTCCGCATATTTCGAGACAACTAGTTGGTTCAGACCATAAAGTGTTGATTCCATTTTCTGCACTTGCAGGAGCGTTATTAATTTTGACGGCGGATACGATTGGAAGGTTAATTGTGCCACCTAACGAAATTCCAGCAGCAACAATTATGGCAGTCATTGGTGGACCATTCTTAATATTCTTGCTTAGAAAGAGTGATAAAGTTCATGGAAATTAAAAATGTAACCTTTTCGTATGATAATGTAACAAATCGTTTAAAGTCTGTTAGTAGTGAAATAGAGATTGGGAAAATTACAACAATCATTGGTCCGAATGGTTGCGGAAAATCAACATTACTTGGTGTTATGTCTAGAAATCATGCTCCTAATAGTGGGGAAGTAATACTTGATGGAAAAACGATTAGTGAGTATAAACCGAAAGAGTTTGCTAGAAAGTTAGCTGTTGTCCATCAACAAAATGAGGCGCCAGCAGATATTACAGTGGAAAAACTAATAAGCTTTGGGCGTATGCCATATAAAAATGTTTTTTCTTCGCAAACTGATGAAGATAGAGAAGCAATTGAGCGTGCACTAACATGTACAAATTTGCAAAGTAAGCGTGAAAAGCCAATTCATGCTTTATCGGGCGGAGAGAGACAGCGAGTTTGGATCGCGATGACATTAGCTCAAAGTACACCAATGCTTTGCTTAGATGAACCGACAACATATTTAGATATTTATTATCAGCTAGAAATATTAGAGTTAGTGAAAGAGTTAAATGAAGTGTATGGATTAACGATTGTGATGGTACTACATGATATTAATCAAGCCATTCGTTATAGTGATCATATTATCGTTATGAAAGATGGGGAAATTGTTACGAAAGGTAATCCTAATGAGGTAATAACAGAAGAAATGGTTAAAGCAATATATGGTGTAGATGTCGTTGTAAAACAAGACGAAGATACAGGGTTATACATGGTACCAATGGGAATTTAAAGGCTGGGCATAATCCGTTTTGAGGTGATAATTTGAATAGTAAGAAAGAACGGAAAAAGAATTCTTTTTTTCAACGAATACTTACAATTGTATTTTTAGGAATCTTTTTCTATTCAATGTATGAATTGGGTGGGATTTTCATGGATTATTATGAAAATCGTAAAGTAATGGCTGAAGCGCAACATATTTATAAGAGAAGTCCAATGGAAGGAAAATCAGAAGATGGGGAAGTACGTAAACAGTTTCAAGCTCTCCAAAAAATTAATCCAGAAATAGTGGGATGGATTACGATGGATGATACACAAATCAATTATCCAATCGTTCAAGCGAAGGATAATGATTACTATTTATTTCGTAATTATAAAGGCGAGGATATGAGAGCGGGAAGTATTTTTATGGATTATCGTAATGATGTGAAATCTCAAAACCGAAATACTATTTTATATGGTCATCGTATGAAGGACGGTTCTATGTTTGGAAGTTTAAAAAAGATGTTGGATGAAGATTTCTTCATGTCCCATCGTAAATTGTATTACGATACATTATTTGAAGGATACGACGTTGAAGTTTTTTCAGTATATACGACAACGACGGACTTTTATTACATTGAAACGGATTTTGAAAGCGATGCAGCGTATACAGCGTTCTTAAAGCAAATTCAAGATAAATCCCTTTACAAAACGGATACGAAATTGACGGCTAATGATGAAATTATAACACTTTCTACATGTGACTATGCACTTGATCCAGAAGCAGGAAGATTAGTCGTACATGCGAAACTAGTAAAAAGACAGTAAATAAAAAAGTATAGAATATGAGAAGTGGTAACGCTTCTCATATTCTATACTTTAAAAAAACAGTTTTTACTGTGCTGCAGCCATTGGCATACGTACAACTTTTACATCATAGTAAGAGATTTTATTATCAAGAATATAATCTGGCATTCCGCCTTGATGGGAGTGAGCAGCTTTAAATGCTGGGCTCTTTGTCCAACCTTGGAAATCTTCTTTTGCATTCCAGCGCGTGCTAATTGTTACCTCGTCATAATCAACTGTATTTTGCGTTAGAAGAACTTCTAATCCTAAAAATCCTGGCATTGTTTCGACTTGACCTACTTTATTAAAACGATCAATTAATTTATGTCCATTTCCCTTTGTAATTTTAGCTGTATTTGTAACAATAATCATGTTTATTCCTCCTATAAGTTGTAGCCTTTATTTTCGAGAACTCATATACATTAAATGATAATGAAAATCATTATCATTGTCAATGGTAATCTTAAATTATGATAATATTTTTAATCCCGCTATTTGTTGGGCAGTAAGACCCCCACCTCAAAATTTAGCGAAAGCGAAGAAGTTAGGTGGAGGGCGGGCTGATTAAAGTTTCACTTTATGTAGTATAATATCCTCCTGTTGACTATATATTTAACTTGGTTATATATTATGTAAATAGAATCAATTGAAAATATATAGAAGTAAAGTATGGTTTATACTTTGCTGTCGCAATACTATGAACAAGGAGGGCATTATGGTTGAATCACTTTTACTTAGTATCGTTATTATTATTACATTAGGTATTGCTTCACAATGGACTGCATGGCGTTTCCAGCTTCCGGCGATTGTTGTTATGGCAGTTGCTGGATTATTAATTGGTCCGGTTTTGGGTATTATTAATCCAAAAGAGGTGCTTGGGGATGTTTTTAGTCCACTCGTATCACTCTCTGTTGCGATTATATTGTTTGAGGGTAGTTTAAGTTTAGATATACGTGAACTGAGGGGGCTATCAAAACCAGTATTTCGTATCGTTACGTTTGGTGCGTTTATCGCGTGGATTGCTGGCTCGCTTGCAGCTCATTACGTCGCTGGATTAGATTGGGCGGTTGCATTTATTATTGGAGGACTTTTTATTGTGACAGGTCCAACGGTAATTATTCCGTTGTTACGCCAAGCGCGATTAAAACCAAGAACAGCTGCAATTTTAAAATGGGAAGGGATTATCGTTGATCCATTTGGCGCTTTGCTTGCTGTATTCGCCTTTCAAATTGTAAATTTCTTAACGAAAGAAAATGTACAATTACATACGTTGCTGTACTTCTTTGCAGGTTCATTATTTGCAATGGTACTCGGTTATGTATTTAGTATTTTTATGAGCTATATGATTTTAAAGGGAAAAGTACCAGAATATTTAAAAGCCCCAATTTTGCTAGTTACGGTACTGTTATGTTTTGGCATTGCGGATGAAGTGATGCATGAAACAGGTATGCTAGCTGTGACAGTAATGGGGATTACGCTTGCGCGGATGAAAAAATATATTTCTTCTATCGGTGATATTCGTCATTTTAACGAAAATATTTCTGTGCTACTAACGTCGACTGTTTTTATCATATTAACAGCATCCCTTCCAAGAACAACGATTATGGAGATTTTCAGCTGGCCTATTATAAGCTTCGTACTTATGATGCTATTTGTTGTACGCCCTTTATCGATTTGGATATCGACAATCGGCACAGAGTTAACAAAAGCAGAACGGGCGCTAGTTGGCTGGATTGCGCCGCGAGGTATTGTTGCATTAACGGTTTCAAGTTACTTTGCGACGGAGTTATTACAAGAAGGTTATAAAGATGCTTCTATATTAACGGCACTTACATTTGCACTCGTTATTACGACCGTTTGTGCTCATGGATTTTCAATTGGATTTTTAGCGAAAAGATTGGGATTGGCGAATACGGAGCCACCAGGAATTTTAATTTCAGGTGCGAGTACATTCTCATCTGCTTTTGCATTGCACTGTAAAGAGATGGGTATTCCAAGCTTAATTGTAGATGTATCAGAAGAGCATTTGCAATGTGCAAAGGTGAAAGGGCTTAATACATATAATGGCCAAGTACTTTCTGAACAATTACAATTTGAAGTTGATATGAATCAGTACGAATACTTAATTGCAGTTACAGATACGGATTCTTATAATGTATTAGTCGCAAATACATACGTACCGCAGTTTGGACATCATAATACATTTTTACTTCCAATCCATGATGTGGAAAAGATTGAACAAGAACGCATTTCCCTTTCGAAAAAAGCTCATTTACTGTTTGGTCAAAATGAAATTTATGAAGAATTAAATAGAAAAATTGAAGATGGTTATACGTTTAAAACGATACAAGTTGCAGAAGAACAAAAGATTAATAAAGAAGAAATCGATTCAGAGGATTTAATACTATTTATTCGCCATAGAGATGGTAGTCTTACTTTTTCAACATTGTATAAATATATAGCTGTTATGCCAGGGGATGAGCTAGTTGTACTAGCAAAGCAATAATATGGTATAGTGAAACGAGGCTGTTTTTCAGTCTCGTTTTTTAAGTGCTTCCTATAGAGAAAGCATGCAAATGGAAAGGAAGTTTTTATATGCGATCAGAAGTAACTGTAAAAATAAAACCGAAATTTATAAAAGAAATTAAAAGTGGATACCCGCTTATTTTAAAAGATGCGATTCAAAATTTAAATGATGTTCAGGAAGAAGGAACAATCATTAAAGTGGTAGATGAGAAAAACCAATTCATCGGAAAAGGCTATTATGGAAAACAAAATAAAGGGTACGGCTGGATTTTAACGAGAAAAGAGAGTGAACAAATTAATCAATCTTTCTTTGAAAGTAAAATTAAATCTGCCTTACATAAACGAAAACAATTTTACAAATCAAGTGATACGACAGCATTCCGTGTTCTAAACGGTGAAGGTGATGGGCTTGGAGGCTTAATCATCGATTATTATGACGGCTATTATGTAGTAAGTTGGTATAGTGAAGGGATTTATACTTTCAGAGATGAGATTATAGCAGCTCTTCAAAAAGTAGCAAACTTTAAAGGCATTTATGAGAAGAAGCGTTTTGATACGAAAGGGAAATACATTGAAGGCGATGATTTCGTAGCAGGAGAGCGTGGTGAGTTTCCGCTTATCGTAAAAGAAAATGGTGTGAACTTTGCTGTTTATTTAAATGACGGAGCGATGGTTGGTGTATTTTTAGATCAGCGTAATGTTCGAAAACAAATTCGTGATAAGTATGCAAAGGGAAGAACTGTTTTAAATATGTTCTCTTATACAGGTGCTTTCTCCGTATTTGCAGCGCTTGGCGGAGCGAGCAAAACGACGAGTGTGGATCTTGCCAATCGTAGTTTAAGTAAAACGATTGAGCAGTTTAGTGTAAATGAAATTGATTATGAAGCGCAAGACATTATTGTAGAAGATGTCTTTCTTTACTTCAAATATGCAGCGAAGAAAAAGATGAAGTTTGATATGGTCGTACTGGATCCTCCAAGCTTTGCACGCTCAAAAAAATATACATTTAGTGCAGCGAAAGATTATAAAAACTTATTAAAAGAAACAATTGCCATTACAGAAAATAACGGGATTATCGTTGCTTCTACAAATTGTAGCGCATTCGATATGAAAAAGTTTAAAGGCTTTATCGATACGGCATTTAAAGAAATGAATGGCAAATATAAAATATTAGAAGAACATTCTTTACCGGAAGATTTCCGTACCATTGATCAATTTAAAGAAGGAGACTATTTAAAAGTAGTTTTCATCGAGAAAATTAAAGGTTAATAAAGAAAAGGAGCTCGCGTTTACTTGAGCTCCTTTTTCTTATTGAACGATATTTTGTACTCTACCGACTTGCCCGTCCTGTAATCGCACTTTAATGCCATGCGGATGGGAAGGGGAGTTTGTTAAAATATCTTTTACAATTCCACGTGTTAGTTTGCCTGTGCGTTGATCTTGTTTTAATACAATATCAACTTCAAGGCCGGGTGCGATATTAGAACGTTTTTGGCCGTTCATTTATACACCTGTACGTCTACGTTGGTTGTTTGTTTTTTTCGTTTGTTGGTTTTGTAATTTTTTTGTTTCTTGGCTTTGGTTTTTGGCATTCTGACCATTACCGTTACCTTGCTTTTTCTTTGCAAGTTGTTCACGCATTAAATCAGCTAAGCTTACTTTTTTGTTTTCTGACATGATAAGTCTCCTTTATATAAAGTTAATTATGAACTATCGTAGTAAATTTCATCATATCATTGTTAGGGAAGGAAGGGAAGTTGGTTTGAAAATTCATATAATTCTTCACAGTATTCATTCGTTACGATACAATTAAAATGTTAATGTTTGTAAAAAAGGGGATAGACATATGTCACATCATATTTTATTAGTTGAAGATGATATTTCAATTCAAGAGATGGTGGAAAAGTATTTAATAAAAGAAGGATTTCAAGTAACAATTGCGTCTGATGGAGAAGAGGGCGTGAATACATATTTAAAAGGTTCATTTGATTTGATTATCCTCGACATTATGATGCCGAAGTTAGATGGCTTAGAGGTTGTGCGAATCATTCGAGAAAAGAGTGCTGTTCCGATTTTAATGATGTCGGCAAAAGATACAGATGTTGATAAAGCTGTTGGATTAGGACTTGGAGCAGATGATTACATTTGTAAGCCATTTTCTATGATTGAATTAGCTGCACGTGTAAAGGCAGGTATTCGGAGGTCTACGAAGTATTCAGCTACAGAAGAAACAGAAAAGATGATTCAAATTGGTGATCTAACAATTGATCCAATTAATTTTACGGTTGAAAAAAACGGGAAGTCGCTCAAACTTACTTTAAAAGAATTTGAGATTTTAAAGCTATTCGTAAAGAATCAAAATCGTGTATTTACGAAAGCACAAATATACACGTTAGTTTGGAACGAAGAGTATTACGGTGATGATAACGTTATTAATGTTCATATGAGAAGATTGCGTGAGAAAATCGAAAGCGATCCATCTAATCCAGAATACATTAAAACGTTATGGGGCATCGGTTATAAGTTGGAAGTGATGTAATATGGTCAATTTGTTAATAAGTATTATTTTTATATTGTTATGTGTCATTTACATACAATATAAAATGAGAAAAAATAGTAGTAAAAATTTACGATACACATATGAAAAATTAGAAAGTATTGTAAATCAACAAACAGGCGAGAAGTTACTCGTTATGACAGATGATCTAGAATTGCAAAAATTATTAGTAGCAATTAATCAATTATTAGATGCAAAACAGAAAACGAATGCAGATCATGCAAAAGTAGAAATTTCGATGAGAAAAATGCTTTCAAATATTTCACATGATTTAAAGACGCCGCTAACAGTTATTCTTGGATATACAGAAATGTTAAATAAGGATAAAACGATAACTAAAGAAGAACAGCAAATATTACTTGAAAAGGTGCATGTGAAAACATTAGAAGTAATGGAACTAATTCATAAGTTTTTTGACTTAGCAAAACTAGAATCTGGTGACAAGGCAATTGAAATGACAAAAGTAAATATGAATGAAGTTTGCCGCGAGAAGATTTTATCTTTTTATGATTTAGTGACGACGAAAGGGTTTCAAGTTCATATTGATATACCAGAAAAAAATATATATGCACTTGGAAATGTAGAAGTATTAGGTAGAGTATTGAATAATTTAATATCAAATGCAATTACATATGGAGACGATGGAAAGACACTTGGTGTGACGTTAAGAGGTGATGAAACGAGTGTGTATATAGATGTATGGGATACAGGAAAAGGAATTGATGAATCTCATATTGATAAAGTGTTTGAGCGTATGTACACCCTTGAAGATTCAAGAAATAGATTGTACCAAGGAAGCGGTTTAGGATTAACGATTACGAAAAGGCTTGTGGAAGCGATGGATGGAAAAATACATCTTTCTAGTAAGCCATATAAAAAAACGATTTTTACAGTTGTATTAAAAAAGATGTTGTTTTAGCTTGTAGAGAATTAGATTCTACAAGCTTTTTTTCAGCGTAAGGAATTTGTAAGGAATGGGTAAGAAAAAAGAGATTTCCATTGTCTATTATAGAAATATAAAGTAGTGCGAAAGGAGAAAGCGATATGACATATATATTAAAAACAAATCAGTTAACGAAAGTGTTTAAAGGGAAGGAAGTTATTTCTAGCGTTAACATGCATGTGAAAAAAGGAGAGATATACGGTTTCTTAGGACCAAATGGTGCAGGTAAAACAACGATTATGAAAATGATCACAAATTTAATAAAACCGACGAGCGGTGATATTGAAATTTTCGGTGAGAAGTTAACGGATACATCTTATGAATTGTTAAAGCGCATGGGGACAATTATCGAATATCCAATCTTTTATGATAAATTAACGGCGAAGGAAAACCTAGAATTACATTGTGAATATATGGGGTATTACGATAAGAACGCAATTGATCATGCTTTACATTTAGTGAAACTGCACGGTATAGATGATAAAAAAGTAAAAGATTTTTCATTAGGGATGAAGCAACGACTAGGTATTGCAAGGGCGATCATGACGAAGCCGGAACTACTCATTTTAGATGAGCCAATTAACGGTTTAGATCCAATTGGTATTAAAGAATTAAGAGACTTATTTAAAATGCTTTGCAAAGAATATGGTATTACGTTATTAGTCTCTAGTCATATTTTAGGCGAGATGGAACTAATGGCAGATACAATTGGTGTAATTCAAAATGGAAAACTAATAAAAGAAGTTTCAATGAAGAGTATTAACGGAAAACAAACAGAGTACATTGAAATTACTGTTCCTGATGTGAAGCGTGCAGCTTATATTTTAGAAGATAAACTCGGTATAAAAAATTACAAAATAATGAGTGGAAACATGATTCGTGTGTATGAATTGAAGGCGACGCAGCAAGCTATTTCAAAAGAACTTATTATGAACGATGTAGAAATTGAAAGTATTAATAAGAAACATAGTTCCTTAGAAGAATATTTCTTAAATGTAATGGATGGAGAGGGCATTCATGCTTAATGGATTGTTAGTGAATCTAGTAAGTGGATTGATCGTAATGTTCATAAGTGGGATTTTATATTATAGAAAACCAGAGCGGAAATGGTTGTTAATTCTACTAATGATAGGAATGTTAAGCGTAGTTACTGCTGGAATTAGAATGTTAGCAGTGTAGAGACAGTTATATAAAGAATGGAGGCGTGGTTTATATGTTTAAATTAATGAAGCTCGAATGGAAAAAACATCAATTATCTAGTTACTTTAAAAGTGTAGCAATTTGTATTATAGCAATTTTCGCTGTAGTAAGTCTTATGGCATGGGGAATGAAAGCTGAGGAAGACGTGCTCTTCTCTGACTTTACACAGAACATGGCTTTAGTAAATATTTTTATTAGAATAACATTCATTATTTTTAGTTCGGTCATTTTATCACGTTTAGTAATTGATGAGTATAAGAACAAAACGATCCAACTATCATTTATGTATCCGCTGCAAAGGAAACTGCTAATGAGCGCGAAATTAACAATTGTTTTTTGTTTTTGTTTTGTGAGCACGATTATCGCTACTTTCATTATTAGTTTGCTCGTATATTTTGTGAGCCCAATGATGGGACTGATTGAAACACCTGCTACGATAGGTGAAATAATCGCTATCATTCCAGCTACTTTTATAAGTGCATTTATGATATCTGGTATAAGTTTAATTCCTTTATTTTTTGGGATGAGAAAGAAATCGACACCGACAACGATTACTTCGGCAGTAATAATTAGTATGCTGATTAGTGGTAACGTTGGGGCTGAAAGCAATCAAGTAAGCATGTTTGATTTTATAGCTATCCCAATCGTGCTCTGTTTATTAGGGATTTTCATTAGTTATCTATCGTTTCGTAAAATCGACAAGATCGATGTGGCGTGAAGCAAGCCTAAAACAATAACGAACTGGGGTATGGGTAGTGAAAAAAATAATAGTAATTGCAATATTATTCATTACAATTGCTAGTGTAGTTTTTGGTTTTAAGGTATTTAAGGGAAAAGATTTTAAGAAAGAAAAGTCTTTTGAGATCAATAATATAAAAGAAATAGAAGTAGACAATGAAAACTGGGATATTGAATTTAGAAGTACAGACGCTAATAAAATAGTAATTTCCGCTCAAGGTGAACGTTTAGATAAAGAGGTAGATCCTGTCGAAATAGAACAGGCAGGGAATAAAGTTATAGTTAAGCAAAAACAAAAGGCGACCAGATTTTTTTATGGTTTTACGTTTAGGAAGAAAAATAGTATATGTATAGCTATTCCGAAGAAAGAAATAGATAAAATTGTATTAAATAATAAATCGGGTGATGTGAAAATAAACGATATAGTAGTAAAAAGCATCGTGACAAAAGGCAAATCTGGAGATGGAATGATTACAGGACTATCGGCAGAGAAGGGTGAATTCACATCCGAAAGTGGAGATTTAATGTTAAAAGATAGTTTATTACAAGATGTAAATATAACTTCCACTACTGGCGATAATTATGTGAAAAATGTAAAAAACGAAAATATGAACATCACTTCAACATCTGGGGAAGTATTGCTGAAAGATATGACAGAAGGAAAATCATTATTTATAGAAACAAAATCAGGAGATATTGGCGTACGGTATAAAGGTGTTCCGACTTCTTTAAAACTTACGGCTAAAAGTAATTCGTCTGACGTAATGGTGAATGTAAAAGGACTTAAGAAAGATAAAAACACAGAACATGTAAAAGCAAGAACCATTGGTGATGCGAAAAACGAAATGAAGATTTTAAGTAAAACAGGAGCGATTTATATCGATTAAATTTCAAATGAAAGGAGGACTATTATGCTACGTCTTATAAAGCTAGAAATGAAGAAGTTTAAGCTTGGATGGTATGTAAGGGGAGCGATTATTGCAAATATCGCTATACTGGCATTACTGATCTTTACGAGCATCGTTTCTCAAATAGAAGGCGATCCAGAAATAAGAGATCCACAGATGGTTTTGTTAATGGCTAGTACATTAGTAAGAGCAACGTTTATTATTTTTGGTAGTGTGTTAATCGCAAGGTTAATAATTGGTGAATATAAAAACAAAACAATACTACTTATGTTTTCTTATCCAATTAACCGAAAGAAAATGATGGTTAGTAAGTTGGTTATTACAGCAACATTAACATTTATGACAGTTATTTTATCTAATATTTTAGTAGTAGGAGTTTTCTTTGGGATAGATAGCTATTTTTCAATTCTTCCTCATTCATTCACAGTAGATCAATTGATGCAAGAAGGGATAAACCTTGTTCCTTTAGCCGTTGCAACTGCGGGAATAAGTTTAATCCCACTATATTTCGGAATGCGTAAACGTTCCGTGCCAACTACAATTGTTTCATCAATTATCGTTGTATCAATTGCAATTAATAATACTCCGATGTTTTCTACAGCAACTTTTCTGCCCCTTCAACTAGCACTTGCTGTAATTGGAGTTGCGATTGCATATTACGGAATTAAAAATATAGAGAAGGAAGATGTAACTGTATGACAAGAATACGAAAAATAGTTTCACATGAAACAAGTTACAGAAAAAGACAAGATGTGTAAACACCTTGTCTTTTTTTGTTGTTACATTTTAGGAGCAACCATTCCAGCTGCAGCCCATTCTTCTTTTGCAGGACCATATACGCCAGGGACTGTTAAGCCGGCTTGTCGCATTAAAACCGTCATTTGCCCGCGGTGATGATTTTGATGATTAATAAGTGTCATTAAAAATATAGAATTCGGCATAGGGCGGCCGAAGAAGTCATTAATAGTAGTTAAGTCTTTATCAGTCCATTCGCTTTGAAGTGCTTCAACAAAAGCCGCATTCACTTTACGATACCTATCTGCAATTGTTTTAGCTGAAGTTGGTACAGGATAATCTTTCGTTTCTCCTTCAAATTTAAGTCCCGTACCAGATAGTATAACTGGTATTGCCGTCACGATATGCCAAGAGACTCTGCCTAACGTCCAGTGCCCAGGTGCAATTTCTTGTGATAAAGACTCATCGGTTAATGCATCGAGTATCTTTTGAGTAGACTCAGCCTCGTATGTCCATGATTGCAAGAAACCTTCAATAGTTTGATACATATTTATCCCCCCTAGTTATGTTCATAGGTTAAATTCGTGAAAAAAAGATAGTTTCCTTTGGGCTTATGAAAATGAATAAAAAAAGAGGCTTCTCACATAAGAAGCCTCTTTTTTTAATTACTCTTCTTTCCACTCTTCCTTATTAACCATAGGAAATAAGTTGATCCAAGTACAGCAACGTTCAAATCTGTGTTAACAATAAAGGGGTGAATAATCGCTGAGCCGGGAGTTGAAATACCGATTCCTATTAAAGTAAGGGATGTTGAGCTAAACTCTAATTTTCATGAAAAGAAAAGTAAAATTCCAACTGCAAGTAATCCACCAATGAATATACCAATTGGATTGAAATTTATATGTATATGCAGAATGGAGAAAAAGAATTTCGTTTGAGCAAGAAGGCGAAAGTACAAGCAAAAGGAGAGCAAATTGCATGTAATAATTACTAGAATGTATGGAATAAATCTGCGTTTATCCCCACTAGACAAAGTATGTCTTTGTTATTTAGATAGTTGTTTTCTAACTCGTTGATTGTACTTAAAAGATCGAATGTAAAGGAAGTGATCAACATGTCTTCATGGCTCAATAATACAAATGGATATTGTAGTTGTAATAATCAAAATGGTGTACATGTTGATTCATGCTGTTTTAGTTGTGATGGGACAGTACCTAAGGTTGGTCCAACCGGTCCGACGGGGGCAACAGGATCAACGGGAGCGACAGGCCCAACAGGAGCAACAGGTGACATAGGTCCAACGGGAGCGACGGGAGTAACAGGAGCAACAGGTCCAACAGGAGTGACAGGAATAACAGGTCCGACGGGCTCAACGGGAGTAACAGGAGCAACAGGTCCAACAGGAGCGACGGGAATAACGGGAGCAACAGGAATAACGGGAGCAACAGGAATAACGGGTCCAACAGGAGCAACAGGTTCAACGGGTTCAACAGGAGCGACCGGTCCAACGGGAGCGACAGGTACAAGTATCACGGCGACGTATGCATTTGCAAATAATACGTCGGGAACAGCGATATCGGTACTTCTCGGTGGAACGAATGTCCCGCTTCCGAATAATCAAAATATCGGTCCTGGTATTACGGTTTCCGGGGGAAATACAGTATTTACGGTTGCAAATGCTGGGAATTATTATATTTCATATACGATTAATATAACGGCTTCATTGTTAGTCAGTTCTCGTATTACAATTAATGGAGCACCACTTGCTGGAACGATCAATTCTCCTGCGTTAGCAACTACATCATTTAGCGCAACAATTATTACAACTCTTGCAGCAGGAGATGCTATTAGTTTGCAACTATTTGGTTTGTTAGCTGTTGCAACATTATCAACAACTACACCAGGAGCTGTGTTAACGATAATAAGATTAAGCTAAATAATAACTCTCTTATTTTTTTATAGATTAGGAGAGTTTGTACATATAATAAGAAGTTAATGAAGTAAAGCATAGTTATATAAAAGTCAGAATATTATGATTGTAACGTTATGGTGACTATAATATAATGAAAACAACCTCATGAATGAACATTCATTTATTTTTATGTATTTGAAGGGGGAATGAAGGTGGAAAAACCATGGTTGAAAAATTATCCAGAGGAAATTCCAAGTACAATTTCTTATGATATTCAGCCGCTTCATAAATATGTAGAACAGATGGCTTCTCGCTACCCAGAAAAGAAAGCGCTTCACTTTTTAGGGAAGGATATTACATTTTCAGACTTTCATGATAAGGTGAAGAGATTTGCAAATTATCTTCAAAAGCTCGGTGTGGAAAAGGGTGATCGAGTTGCTATTATGTTGCCGAATTGTCCGCAAGCTGTAATTGGTTATTACGGTACATTACTTGCAGGAGGTATCGTAGTACAAACAAATCCACTATATACAGAAAGAGAATTAGAATATCAACTTCATGATTCGGGAGCAAAAGTCATTCTTTGCCTCGATTTAGTATTTCCAAGAGTAACGAATGTTCAATCTGCTACAAAAGTTGAGCATATTATCGTAACGCGTATTGCGGACTTTTTACCCTTCCCTAAAAATCTATTGTATCCATTTGTGCAGAAAAAACAGTCGAATTTAGTTGTGAAAGTATCAGAGAGTGAAACGATTCACCTTTGGAACTCAGTAGAAAAAGAAGTGAATACAGGTGTTGAGGTGCCTTGTGATCCTGAAAATGATCTAGCTCTTTTACAGTACACAGGAGGAACAACTGGATTTCCGAAAGGCGTTATGTTAACGCATAAAAACCTCGTTTCTAACACTTTGATGGGAGTTCAATGGTTATATAATTGCAAAGAAGGAGAAGAAGTCGTTCTTGGGGTTCTTCCATTTTTCCACGTGTATGGCATGACGGCTGTCATGAATTTAAGTATTATGCAAGGATACAAAATGGTTCTTATTCCAAAATTTGATATGAAGATGGTTTTTGAAGAGATTAAGAAGCATAAAGTGACATTGTTTCCAGGAGCACCAACTATTTATATCGCTCTTTTAAATAGCCCGCTTTTAAAACAATACGATATTTCGTCTATTCGTGCTTGTATTAGTGGATCAGCACCACTGCCGGTAGAAGTACAGGAAAAGTTCGAAACAGTTACAGGGGGTAAACTAGTAGAGGGATATGGTTTAACAGAATCATCTCCAGTTACACATAGTAATTTTTTATGGGAAAAGCGAGTGCCAGGTAGCATTGGAGTTCCGTGGCCAGATACAGAAGCAATGATTATGTCGCTTGAAACTGGTGAGGCATTACCACCGGGAGAAATCGGTGAAATTGTAGTAAAAGGCCCTCAAATTATGAAAGGATATTGGAATAAGCCAGAAGAAACAGCAGCTGTACTGCAAGAGGGATGGCTCCATACAGGGGACGTTGGCTACATGGATGAAGATGGCTTCTTCTATGTGAAAGATCGTAAGAAAGATATGATTGTTGCGAGTGGATTTAATGTGTATCCTCGTGAAGTAGAAGAGGTATTATATGAGCATGAAAAGGTGCAAGAAGTAGTGACAATTGGAGTTCCTGATCCGTATAGGGGAGAGACAGTTAAAGCGTTTGTTGTGTTAAAAGAAGGTACGGAGTGTTCTGAGGAAGAATTAAATCAGTTTGCTCGTAAATATTTAGCGGCCTATAAAGTTCCGAAAGTATATGAGTTTAGAGATGAACTGCCGAAAACGACAGTTGGGAAAATTTTGCGCCGTGTCCTAATTGAGGAAGAGAAAAGAAAGGATGAGGATGAGCAAACGGGCTAAGGCCCTTTCTTTTTGAAAAAATGGGATTGACACTTTTCTAAATAGTCAGTATTATAAGAATATGAATGACTATTCATTCAGTCATCTTCTTGAAGGGGACAGTAAAGTGAAGAAAAATAGACCGAAATACAATCAAATTATTGATGCGGCAGTCATTGTGATTGCGGAGAATGGGTACCACCAAGCGCAAGTTTCTAAAATAGCAAAGCAAGCTGGGGTAGCTGATGGCACGATTTATTTATATTTTAAAAATAAAGAAGATATATTAATATCCTTATTCCAAGAGAAGATGGGAGAATTTGTCGAAACAATTCGTCAAAAAACAGCAGGAATTGAAAGCGCTGTATCGAAGTTATTCATGTTGGTAGAAACGCACTTCTTGCTGTTGTCGCAAAATGATCCTCTTGCTATCGTTACGCAATTAGAGCTAAGACAGTCCAATCAAGACTTACGCCTGAAAATAAATGAAGTATTAAAAGGCTACTTACAAGTTATTGATGAGATTTTAGAGACAGGTATAAAGCAAGGTGAATTCCAAGCGGATTTAAATGTTCGCGTGGCAAGACAAATGATCTTTGGAACAGTAGATGAAGTTGTGACCAATTGGGTAATGAGCGATCATAAGTATGATCTGGTCGCACTTTCAAAAACGGTACATGGGCTACTTATTGCAGCTTGTGGTTATCGTCAATAATGGGAGGGATCATGTTGAAATTCCTATCTGTAAGAGTTGAAGATCATATCGCGGTGGCTACGTTAAATCATGCGCCAGCTAACGCGATGTCTTCACAAGTTATGCATGACGTTACTGAATTAATTGATCAAGTGGAGAAGGATGATAACATTCGTGTTGTTGTTATTCACGGTGAAGGGCGCTTCTTCTCGGCGGGAGCAGATATTAAAGAATTTACATCTGTTACTGAAGCGAAGCAAGCGACTGAATTAGCGCAGCTTGGACAAGTTACGTTTGAGCGCGTTGAAAAATGTTCAAAACCAGTTATCGCGGCAATTCATGGAGCGGCACTTGGCGGCGGCCTTGAGTTTGCTATGTCTTGCCACATGCGCTTTGCAACTGAAAGTGCAAAACTTGGTTTACCTGAATTAACACTTGGATTAATTCCTGGATTTGCAGGTACACAGCGATTACCGCGTTATGTTGGGAAAGCGAAAGCTTGTGAAATGATGTTAACAAGTACACCGATTACTGGTGCAGAAGCATTAAAATGGGGACTAGTTAACGGAGTTTTTGCTGAAGAAACATTTTTAGATGATACGCTTAAAGTTGCAAAACAGATTGCTGGAAAAAGCCCAGCGACGACTCGTGCTGTACTAGAGTTATTACAAACGACGAAATCGTCTCATTATTATGAAGGTGTACAACGCGAAGCTCAAATCTTTGGTGAAGTATTTACGAGTGAAGATGGAAGAGAAGGTGTAGCAGCGTTTTTAGAAAAACGTAAGCCTTCATTTAGCGGCAGGTAGTTCAATTATTTTTTTAATATAAATTAACAGAAAATTAGAATTGATAGAATCTTTCTGAAAAACAAGGGGGTAAATGGAATGAACATCTACGTACTCATGAAACGAACATTTGATACAGAAGAAAAAATCGTAATTAAAAACGGTGCAATTTACGATGGCGAAGCGGAATTCATCATCAACCCTTACGATGAATATGCAATTGAAGAAGCAATTCAAGTAAGAGACGCACAAGGTGGAGAAGTTACTGTCGTAACAGTTGGTGGCGAAGATAGTGAGAAAGAACTTCGTACGGCGTTAGCGATGGGCTGCGATAAAGCGGTATTAATTAATATTGAAGATGATGTAGAAAATGGTGACCAGTTCACGACAGCAAAAGTGCTTGCTGAATATTTAAAAGATAAAGATGCAGATTTAATTTTAGGCGGAAACGTTGCAATTGATGGTGCATCTGGACAAGTTGGTCCGCGTGTAGCTGAAGCATTAAATATTCCGTACGTAACGACAATTACAAAACTTGAAATTGACGGTACAAACGTGAAGATTGAGCGCGATGTTGAAGGTGATACAGAAGTGATTGAAACTTCATTACCAGTTTTAGTAACAGCACAGCAAGGTTTAAATGAACCCCGTTATCCATCGCTTCCAGGTATTATGAAAGCGAAGAAAAAGCCACTAGAAGAATTAGAATTAGATGATTTAGATTTAGAAGAAGATGATGTGGAAGCAAAGACAAAAACAATTGAAATCTATTTGCCTCCTAAGAAAGATGCAGGAAAAGTGTTACAAGGCGAGCTGCAAGATCAAGTAAAAGAACTTGTATCGTTGCTCCATACAGAAGCGAAAGTAATCTAATAAAATACGAAATTATATATGCAGGAGGGAAAATCTATGGCTCGTAAAGTATTAGTAATGGGTGAAGTTCGTGATGGATCGCTACGTAACGTTTCGTTTGAAGCGGTAGCAGCAGCAAAAACAATTGCAGAAGGCGGTGAAGTAGTAGGTCTTCTAGTTGGAGATAGCGTTGCTTCTTTTGCAAATGAATTGATTCATTACGGTGCAGATCGCGTTGTGACAGTTGAAAATGATAAATTAAAATCATATACATCTGATGGCTATGCACAAGCATTTTTAGCTGTATATGCTGAAGAAAATCCAGAAGGTATTGTATTTGGACATACAGCACTTGGGAAAGATTTATCACCAAAATTAGCAGCGAAGCTTGAGGCTGGTCTAGTTTCTGACGTAACTGCTTTAGAAGTTGAAGGTGGAAATGTTATCTTTACTCGTCCAATTTACTCTGGTAAAGCGTTTGAGAAGAAGATTGTAACAGACGGCATCTTATTTGCGACAGTGCGTCCAAATAACATCGCAACGCTTGAAAAAGATGAGTCTCGCAGTGGTGACGTGTCTTCTATTACAGTAGATGTGAAAGACTTACGTACAATCATTCAAGATGTCGTCCGTAAGACGGCAGAAGGCGTTGATCTTTCTGAAGCAAAAGTTATTATCGCTGGCGGACGCGGTGTGAAGAGCGAAGAAGGATTCAAACCATTAAAAGAGTTAGCTGACGTATTAGGCGGCGCTGTTGGAGCATCTCGTGGTGCTTGTGACGCTGAGTATTGCGATTACTCATTACAGATTGGTCAAACTGGTAAAGTTGTTACGCCAGACCTATACATTGCATGCGGTATTTCTGGAGCGATTCAGCATTTAGCTGGTATGTCTAACTCAAAAATAATCGTTGCGATTAATAAAGACCCAGAAGCAAGTATCTTCAAAGTAGCTGACTACGGTATTGTTGGCGATCTATTTGAAGTCGTACCTCTTTTAACAGAAGAGTTTAAAAAGTTAAAAGTACATTCATGATTTGAGTACCCTTGAGTTCCAAGTGAAGTACCCCTATATATAGAAAAAGGTGAGAGATCCCCTGTCTCTCATCTTTTTAGTATTTAATCCGTATTTTTATATAGTATAAAGGAACACTTTTTTGTTACAATACATAACGATACATATTATTCGCCACGTATATAAGTTAATGATATACTCTTGGTAGAATATACTTGAAGGAGGAAATAAAATGGCAATTGTAAACGCAAATGACCAAAGCTTCGCAGCTGAAACTAGCGAAGGTGTTGTATTATTAGATTTCTGGGCACCTTGGTGTGGACCTTGTAAAATGATCGCTCCTGTATTAGAGGAAATTGATGCAGAACTAGGCGAAAAAGTAAAAGTAGTAAAAGTAGACGTGGATGAAAATCAAGAAACTGCTCGTCAATTCGAAGTAATGAGCATTCCAGCTCTTTTCGTATTAAAAGACGGTAAAGTAGTTGATCAAGCGTTAGGTTACAAACCGAAAGAAGCGTTAGTGGAATTAGTTTCTAAACACTTCTAAAATAAAAGGGCTACCATTTGGTAGCTTTTTTATTTTCCTTTTTTACACCTTTCCGTTACAATGAAAGAACGTATGTTGGGTGTTTTGGCATAGTATGTTTTCATGTGAAAATAAAAATGCTAAGCATGTAGAAATGGAGGGTAACGAGTGCACGAACATTTAAAAGAGAAATTGGCTATTTTACCAGATCAACCTGGTTGTTATTTAATGAAAGATAAGCAAGGAACGGTTATATATGTCGGAAAGGCAAAAGTGCTTAAAAATCGTGTGCGCTCGTACTTTACTGGTTCGCATGACGGGAAAACACTTCGGCTAGTAGGAGAAATTGTAGATTTTGAATATATTGTAACCTCCTCAAATCTAGAGGCTCTCATTTTAGAGTTGAACTTAATAAAAAAGCATGATCCAAAATATAACATTCAATTAAAAGATGATAAAACATATCCTTTTATTAAAATTACAGCTGAGAAACAACCGCGATTACTTATTACGAGAAATGTAAAAAAGGATAAGGGAAAGTATTTTGGCCCTTATCCGAATGCACAATCAGCTCATGAAACGAAAAAACTGCTAGATCGTATGTATCCGCTTCGTAAGTGCTCAAATATGCCCGATAAAGTTTGTTTATATTATCATATGGGTCAATGTTTAGCGCCTTGTGTGAAAGAAGTGACGGAAGAACAAAACAAAGAAATTGTAGATGAAATTATTAAGTTTTTAAATGGTGGGCATAAAGAAGTTCGTTCAGAATTAGAAACAAAAATGTATGAAGCTTCAGAGAAACTAGAGTTTGAACGTGCAAAAGAGTTACGTGATCAAATCGCTCATATCGATGCGATTATGGAAAAACAAAAGATGATTATGAGTGATTTAGTGGATCGTGATGTGTTTGGGTATGCAGTTGATAAAGGGTGGATGTGTGTTCAAGTTTTCTTCGTTCGAAAAGGAAAGCTAATCGAACGTGATGTTTCTATGTTTCCAATCTACGACGAACCAGAAGAGGGATTCTTAACGTTTATCGGTCAATTTTATGAAAACAGCAGTCATTTTAAGCCGAAGGAAATCGTCGTTCCAGGAAGTATAGACTCAGAATTAGTAGAACGCTTTTTAGAAGTGGAAGCGACACAGCCGAAACGCGGTAAGAAAAAAGATCTTGTAGAACTGGCAAATAAAAATGCGAAGATTGCCTTGGAAGAGAAATTCTATTTAATTGAACGTGATGAAGAGCGAACGATTAAAGCTGTAGAGAATTTAGGGAAGCAGCTCGGAATTGAAACGCCTTATCGTATTGAAGCGTTTGATAACTCAAATATTCAAGGGACAAATCCTGTTTCGGCAATGATTGCTTTTATTGATGGGAAACCAGCTAAGAAAGAATACAGGAAATATAAAATTAAAACAGTTCAAGGACCAGATGATTATGAGTCTATGAGAGAAGTTGTGAGACGCCGTTATACAAGGGCGCTGAAAGAGGGTTTACCTTTACCCGATTTAATCATTATTGATGGCGGAAAAGGCCATCTGGCGGCTGCAAGTGATGTTTTAGAAAATGAGCTCGGTTTATATATTCCGATGGCAGGTCTTGTAAAAGATGACAAACATAAAACATCTCATTTAATTATTGGAGATCCACCTGAACCTGTGATGCTTGAGAGAAATAGCCAAGAATTTTATTTATTGCAGCGTGTTCAAGATGAAGTGCATCGATTTGCGATTACATTTCATCGTCAATTACACGGGAAATCTGTCATTCAATCAGCACTGGATGATATCCCCGGAATCGGTGATAAACGGAAAAAGGTATTGTTAAAACATTTTGGTTCATTAAAGAAGATGAAAGAAGCTTCTATAGAGGAATTTGTCGAAGCAGGTATGCCGAAAAATGTCGCAGAGACGATTTATAGTTATTTAGCGGATAAGAAGGCGTTGTAGTTTACAACGTCTTCTATTTTTTGGTATAATTTCTGAAGATTTAAAATAAATTCAAATGAATGAAAATGCAAAAAGTCAACTAAACTGATATGTCTAGTTGACTGTGGGTAATGCTACACTTCAATGAGATCTTTTATATCCCATTTTACAAGAAATGTAATAGAGTCTGAACGTTTTTTCTTTTCTTCGTAGGACTCTGCAACGACGTTTCGTTGCTTTTGAATTTGTTCAGCGATGAATCCAGCTTCTAATTGATAAGAAGAATGTCTTTTTTGTTTTTGACGTTCAGCGATGAGTGTGCCTTTAAGTTGGAACTGCATTTCACGACGCTTATGTTCAATAATGCTTAAAGTGCCCCAGCCAGCTTTTTCAAAGAACTGAATGACTTCTTCAATTGTGTCTAGTGGATATTTTCTTGCAAGGTTTCTACCGGACCAGTATAAAATACCATCTAGATCGTTACCGATTAAATCAGGTAGTAATTCTTCACGTAGCAATTCGTAAGCGAAGGCGTTCAATGAAACATCTTCTAAAGATGTTGTATCGATTGTATTTTTACTCACAATATTCCCCTCTTTCTATAGGGATTATTATATAACATTTCTCATTTATAAAAACAGATTTTTCTTTGGGAAAATCTGAATATATAAGAAGAAAAAAAGAATTGGCAAATTATATGCAAATTATGTATACGTTTTCTTGACGCTTCGACAAAAATAGGAGTAAAATGAACTTGGTATCAAATTATGCTGAAATATTTCGAATAATTTTTTCAGTTTTTCTTATGCCAATAGTGAAAAAACATTATTGCCATAAACTAATCTGAAAACAGCAGTCAATCATTCAAGGGGGGTAATGGGGACATGAAAGGCCGCGAGTATACGTTTCGTAAGTGGCACTCATTAATGGGGGTCATCCCGGTTGGTGTCTTTTTGACGCAACATTTAATTGTAAACAACTTTGCAACACGAGGAGCAGAGGCTTTTAACAAAGCTGCAGGCTTTATGGAGCTCCTTCCATTCCGGTATGCGCTAGAAATTTTCATTATCTTTTTACCAATACTGTACCATGCTATATATGGCTTATATATTGCATTTACAGCTAAGAACAATGCGGTTTCTTACGGTTATTTCCGTAACTGGATGTTCGTCTTCCAAAGAATTTCAGGTATCGTTACACTGATTTTCATTTCTTGGCACGTCTGGGAAACTCGTATTCAAGCAGCGTTAGGTAAAGAGGTAAACTATGACATGATGGCAGATATTTTAAACAATCCAGCTATGTTTGCATTCTACTTAGTTGGTGTTGTTTCAACAATTTTCCACTTTGCAAATGGACTATGGACATTCTGCATCAGCTGGGGAATTACAGTATCTCCACGTTCACAAAGAATCTCTACTTATGTAACATTAGCTATTTTCTTAGGTCTATCTTATGTAGGTGTGAGTGCATTATTAGCGTTCATCGATCCACAGCTAGCAAACCAGTAAGGAGTGGGAGAGCATGAAAGGGAAACTTATAGTAGTCGGCGGTGGCTTGGCTGGCTTAATGGCAACGATTAAAGCGGCGGAAGCAGGAGTAAATGTTGAACTGTTCTCTTTAGTACCAGTAAAACGTTCGCATTCTGTATGTGCCCAAGGTGGAATTAACGGTGCCGTAAATACGAAAGGTGAAGGGGATTCTCCATGGATCCACTTTGACGATACAATTTATGGTGGGGACTTCTTAGCGAACCAACCACCAGTTAAAGCAATGTGTGAAGCAGCACCTGGTATCATTCATTTAATGGACCGTATGGGTGTTATGTTCAACCGTACGGAAGAAGGACTTCTTGATTTCCGTCGTTTTGGTGGAACTCAACATCACCGTACAGCATTTGCTGGTGCAACAACTGGACAGCAATTACTATACGCATTAGATGAGCAAGTACGTCGTCACGAAGTAGCAGGACTTGTAACGAAATATGAAGGTTGGGATTTCTTACGAGCTGTTATTGATGATGAAGGTGTGTGCCGAGGAATCGTTGCACAAGACTTACAAACTATGGAGATTAGAAGTTTCCGAGCTGATGCCGTGATTATGGCAACAGGGGGCCCTGGTATCATTTTCGGAAAATCAACTAACTCTATTATTAATACAGGTACAGCAGCTTCTGCTGTATATCAACAAGGCGCATATTATGCAAACGGTGAGTTCATTCAAATTCACCCAACGGCAATTCCTGGAGACGATAAATTACGTCTGATGAGTGAATCTGCACGTGGTGAAGGTGGACGTGTTTGGACATATAAAGATGGTAAACCATGGTACTTCTTAGAAGAAAAATATCCGGCTTACGGAAACCTTGTACCTCGTGATATCGCAACGCGTGAAATCTTTGATGTTTGCGTAGAGCAAAAACTAGGTATTAACGGTGAAAACATGGTGTACTTAGATCTTTCTCATAAAGATCCGAAAGAACTAGATATTAAACTTGGTGGAATTATTGAAATCTATGAGAAATTTACAGGTGACGATCCTCGTAAACTACCAATGAAAATCTTCCCAGCTGTTCACTATTCAATGGGCGGGCTATGGGTTGATTATAAGCAGATGACAAGCATTCCAGGTTTATTTGCAGCAGGTGAGTGTGATTATTCTATGCACGGTGGTAACCGTCTTGGCGCGAACTCACTATTATCAGCAATTTACGGTGGTATGGTAGCAGGACCAAATGCAATTGAATATATGAAAGGTCTTTCTAAATCATCAGATGCTGTTTCATCTACTGTGTATGAACAAAATGAATTAATCGAAACAGAGAAATTTAACAATATTTTAACGCTCGATGGTAACGAAAATGCGTATGTTCTTCATAAAGAGCTTGGAGAATGGATGACAGATAACGTTACAGTAGTTCGTGAAAATAAAAAATTATTAGAAACAGATGCAAAAATTGAAGAGTTAATGGCTCGCTACAAACGTATTAACATTAACGATACAGCGAGATGGAGCAACCAAGGTGCTTCATTTACACGCCAACTTGCAAATATGTTTGAATTAGCACGTGTTATTACAATTGGCGCATATAACCGTAATGAGAGTCGTGGGGCGCATTACAAACCTGAATTCCCAAATCGTGATGATGCAAACTTCTTAAAAACTACGATGGCGAAATTTGAAGGAGAAGGAAATGCACCGGCATTCCATTACGAAGACGTGGATATTTCATTAATTAAACCACGTAAACGTGATTATTCTTCAAAACACGATGTAGCTGCTAAGAGTGAAGAGAAGGGGGATAAACAACATGTCTGAGAAAACAATCCGCCTCATCATTACGAGACAAGACGGACCAGATGCGCAAGCGTTTGACCAAGAGTTTGAAATTCCGTATCGTCCGAATATGAATATTATTTCGGCCCTTATGGAAATTCGTCGTAATCCTGTTGATTCAAAAGGAAACAAAACAACTCCGATTGCATGGGATATGAACTGTTTAGAGGAAGTATGTGGTGCATGTTCGATGGTGATTAACGGAAAACCACGTCAATCATGTACAGCGCTTATCGATCAATTAGAACAACCAATTCGCTTAAAACCGATGAAGACATTCCCGGTTGTTCGTGACTTACAAGTTGACCGTAGTCGCATGTTTAATGCTCTAAAACGTGTTAAAGCTTGGATTCCAATTGATGGTACGTATGACTTAGGACCAGGACCAAGAATGCCAGAGAAGAAACGTCAATGGGCTTATGAGCTTTCAAAATGTATGACATGTGGTGTTTGCTTAGAATCATGTCCAAACGTAAATAGTAAATCGGACTTTATTGGACCAGCACCGTTATCACAAGCTCGTTTATTTAACTCACATCCAACGGGTGAAATGCATAAAGCAGATCGCTTACGTGCAATTATGGGTGATGGAGGACTTGCAAACTGTGGTAACTCTCAAAACTGTGTGCAATCATGTCCAAAGGGTATTCCATTAACAACTTCAATTGCGGCGTTAAACCGTGATACAACAATTCAATCGTTCAAAGATTTCTTTGGTAGCGACAATAACTATTAAAAAATATTGCCTCTTCATTTCGAAGGGGCAATATTTATAACTATATTTTTCTGTTTATTCTGTTTATTTCAAAGTGAAAAGGAGAGGGAACAATGAAGAGGATTTCTTATATTGAAGACTTTGAGCAATGGGAAAGTGGTTTTTCGTTTTACAATCCTGTAAAGGTTCGTTTTGGTGAAGTAGATATGTTTGGACATGTAAATAATGTCGTTGCCTTCACCTATTTTGAAGAAGCGCGTATCGCATTGTTTAAAGAACTTGGATTTATGCAAGAATGGACGCATGAATCTTCAGAAACGATGATTGTTGTTGCGGATTTACAATGTAATTTTATTAAACAAATATATTTTGATGAACAGTTGAAGGTGTATGTAAAAGCGGGATCAGTTGGAAATTCTTCATTAGATTTGCATTATATGGTGAAGAATGCAGAAGGAGAGGTTTGTTTAGTTGGTCGTGGAATGATGGTCCAAGCGTCGAAAAAAACGGGAAGAGGCGAACCGTGGCCTGAAGAGTGGAAGGAAAAATTAATACAATGATAGAGTGAAAGAAAAATAAGAGAGCAAATTGCTCTCTTATTTTTTGTCTTCCAGCGCCTCTTCTAATGTTAAATGATGTTTATATATGTATGTAGCGTATGGATTTCCAACGTAGCGCAAATGCCACGGTTCATATGAGTATTCTGTTGTTTCTGTTTTATCTTCTAAATAACGAATGACAAAGCCAAATTCATGAGCATGTTTTGCAACCCATTTACCTTCGTTTGTCTCTCCAAAAATAGGCTCTAATTGGAATTTAGCAGATTTTGAACTAATATCCATTGCTAAACCAGTTTGATGTTCACTCGTACCGGGAATGGCACTTACTGAATCCGCCTCAGCTTTTCCTTGGCGTCTAACGTATGTATCATGTAATGATTTTTGGCGTTTGTATGAACGATAACCAGATACAGCTGTAAGTTCAAGTCCTTCTTTCTTTGCCGCTTCAAACATACTTTCAAGCGCATCTGCAGCATCTTTGCGCAGCAATGTTTTTTCTTTATCTTTTGGACTAGTAAATGGTACGTTTGGTCTCGTTAAGTCTTCAGGTGTGTATCCGTCTGGTAGTTTTCGATGTTTATTAACTAATACAAGATTAGACTCTGGATTTGTTACAACGGAAAAATCATTGTCTAGCTTCTTTGCATTATGATCAGCTTTTGGAAAAGCAGGAATCTCTTCTTTTTGGTGGTTACTATGCTGTTGACTTTCGACAGCTTTCGCATTATTTTGTAGTGGTGATTTAGAACTAAAGTAAGCGAAAGAAGTGATACCGATTACAATAGTAGTGGCAGAAATAATAATTATCTTTTTCATGATGCCTTGTAATCACAGTCCTTTCTTAATAAAATGTGTATCGTTTCTTATTATAAGTCTAGTTTAATGAAAAAGAAATATAAGAGTCGTAACGTAATAGAAATGCAAAGAAAATGTCAGAAAATGTGTGAAATTGTAGTATTTTTTTATATAATTCATTTCTTGTCTTTCATGAAATTCATTTTTTATGTAATATATATACATAAGAAGATGTAGCGATTATCGAGAATAAAGAACTTCTTGTATAGACTAGGAGTGAATGGGAATGGATTTTGCAACACTTATTGGAATCATTTTAGGAGTAGTGGCGGTAGTTGTAGGGATGGTCGTCAAGGGCGCTGACGTAATGGCCTTAGTTAATCCTGCCGCAGCATTAATTATTTTTGTTGGTACATTTGCTGCAGTATGTATCGCATTTCCGATGGATCAATTAAAAAAGATTCCAAAATTATTTAAAGTTCTTTTTGGTTCTAATAAAAAAGATTTAAGTTATGAACAGTTGCTAGAATTGTTTGTTCATTGGACATCTGAAAGTAGAAAATACGGTATTTTGTCTTTAGAGCAGCAATTAGACAAAATTCAAGATGAATTTCTTTTGCGTGGTATGAAGTTTGTGATTGATGGCGTATCTGCAGAAGATTTAGAACAGATTTTAGAAGCTGAATTAGAAGCAATTGAAGAAAGGCATGCAAAGGGGGCAGCAATTTTTTCTCAAGCTGGTACATATGCACCAACATTAGGGGTTTTAGGTGCTGTTATTGGTCTTGTAGCTGCACTTGGTAATTTAACTGATATTGAAAAGTTAGGTCACGCTATTTCGGGTGCATTTATTGCAACGATTTTTGGTATTTTCTCAGGTTATATACTATGGCATCCATTTGCAAATAAATTAAAGCAAAAATCTGCAGCTGAATTAGAGAAAAAACGTTTAATTATTGATTGTCTATTAATGTTACAAGAAGGTACATATCCGTTTATTATGAAGAACCGCATTTTAGGTGCACTTTCTGCAACTGAGCGCAAAAAGCTTGAAAAAGGGGCAGAAAAAAATGCGGAGTAAAAAAAATAGAAGAAGTAAAAAGAAAAAACACGAAGAACATATCGATGAAACTTGGCTAATCCCTTATTCTGATATGTTAACGTTGTTGTTTGCATTGTTCATCGTTTTATTCGCAATGAGCAGTATAGATGCTGCTAAGTTTAAACAGATGGCTGTTGCTTTTCGAAGTGAATTAGCTGGTGGAACAGGTAACAAAGAATTTTTAAGTGATCAGAAGCCAAATGATGAAAAGGAATTATCAGCAAGTAGTTTAGAGTCTGAGAAGATTAAAAAGAATGCTGAAGCTGAAGTAAAGCAACAAGAAATGAACGAATTAAAAGCGGTACAAAAAGGTATTGATAAGTATATTGAGGAAAATCGATTATCTTCTTCTTTTAAAACTGATTTAACAGAAAAGGGATTGAAGGTAACGATATTAGAAAATGTACTATTTGATTCTGGGAAAGCGGACGTAAAATTAGAATCGTTAAGTATTGCGAAAGAAATGTCTAATTTACTTGTTTCAGCATCACCTCGTGAAATCACAGTATCTGGACATACAGATAATGTTCCTATTGCAAATGCGCAATTTGCATCGAACTGGGAATTAAGTACGCAGCGGGCAGTTAATTTTATGCAAGTATTACTGCAAAATAAAGAATTACAACCAGGAAAATTTAGTGCAGTTGGTTACGGAGAATACCGGTCAATTGCTCCAAATGATACGCAAGAAGGAAAAGCGAAAAATAGACGTGTAGAAGTGTTTATTTTACCTTTAACGAGAAATATGCAATAAAAGAGGAGGGCACATGCCATCCTCTTTTATTTTGCATCAAATGATTTTAAGTTGTCATGGCGGATTTTATTTTTTTCTGCATCTGATTTTTTGAAATCATAATCATATAAAGCGCCTTCCCAATCACCATACATCGGATTAGGGAAAATAATAAATTTCTCACCAAATTGTGCTTTTGAATCTGCTACTGCTTGATTGCGATCTTTTACAGACTTTCCATCAAAACCAGTGAAGTCAGATAAGTTATCACCGAAGAATAAGACGATATCATGTGTTTGAGAAACGAGTTCACGTCGTTTTTCTTTTCCTTTTTCTTTCGGGTCTTGTAGTAATATATGTTCTTTTGTTGCTTGAGGAGCGCCTACACGCTCAAGATTTTTAATTGTTGCATCTAGTTGGTTTGTTTTACGATTTGAGATGTAGTAAATATCTACACCTTTAGACTCTGTATATTTTAAGAAATCAATTGCACCTGGAAGGGCCTCAGCTTCAGCCTTATTAATCCAATCATCCCATTTATACGGATAGCCTTTTCCTGTTTTTACGCTCATTGCTTGATGAGGACTGTTATCTAAAACAGTTTCATCTAAATCAAGTACGATAGCGGGTTTTTTCTCGGTTCCTTTTGCAAGAGCTGCATCAAGTTTCAATTGACCGATATTGTATCCTTGGTAGTACAGTGCTTTCGTTTCACCGGCTGTTTGATACCATAAATCAGCCATTAATTGCTGGTCTGTTAATTTTACTTTCTCTTCTTTCGCCACTGTTTTCTCTTGTGTTCCTGAACATGCTACAAGCGATGTAGATAGAACCGCTACAGATAATAAAGTGGTAATGCTCCTCTTCATCTTCATATGTACCCTCCTTGATGTTAGAAAACCAGTTAATATTATATATCGAAAAATAATATTTTTTGTATGAACATTTGCATATTGTCTTTTATATATATAGTAGTATGTCCTATATTAGAAAGATGAGAAAAAATGATGGGAATTATTTTGTCAATTATAATTGTCGGAATGACAATTATAATTGACAAATCACGTGATTTTATTTACAATTTTAACTAAATGAAACAAATGATGGATTAGAGAGATGCTACATAATAAGAGGATGGAGTGTAGTGCTATATTTTATCCTGAATAAACATAGTCTTTGAAAGAGAGTATGAATGATACTAAAGGGGAGGCTTTATATTTTGAGTTTACAAATTCAAAACTTAACGAAACAATTTGGGGAATCAAAAGCTGTTAACAGCTTGCAAATTTCGTTACCAAAAGGTGAAGTGTTAGGATTACTTGGACGAAATGGTGCAGGAAAAACAACGACAATCAAAATGCTTCTCGGATTATTAACGCCTAATGAAGGCTCTATTGCATGGGATGGAAAACCATTTGGGACTAGTGGGGTAACGATAGGATACTTACCAGAAGAAAGAGGTTTATATACTAAAAGTAGAGTAATAGACCAGTTGCGATATTTTGGTAGATTAGAAGGAATGACGAAAAAAGAAGTAGATCTTGCTATTGATCACTGGTTAGATCGATTAGCAATACCAGAATATAAATTTAAAACAGCAGGAGAGCTTTCAAAAGGGAACCAGCAAAAAATTCAATTAATTGCTGCTCTTCTTCATAATCCAGAACTTCTCATTTTAGATGAGCCATTTAGCGGACTGGATCCAGTGAATGCTGGAATGTTAGCTAGCATTATTGAAGAACAAGTACAGAGCGGAAAGACAATTATTTTATCTAGTCATCGTATGGAACAAGTAGAGGCTTTTTGCCAACATGTATGTATTTTGAAAAAAGGTGAAGCAGTCGTAAAAGGCCAATTAAGTGATATTAAAAAACAATATGGTTTCCGTAATTTAACGATTGAAGATACAGAAGAGAATGAGAAGGGATTAGAATCTTTACATGTATCGTATGAAAAACAACAAGGCCTTCTTTATGTGCGAGTACAAGATGATGCAGAAGCTCTAAACATTTTACAACAATTACAAGAACAAGGTATTACCTTACGACAATTTAAGATGTTAGAGCCGACGTTAAACGAAATCTTTGTAGAGAGGGCGAAATAACAATGCGTAAATTTTCTCACGTATTTTCATTTTATTTTAGAGAAGCATTTTTATCTAAAAAATCATTAATTATGAGCGCAATTTTATTTTTAATTGTTTTTGGAATTTTTGCGTTCAATCATCTTACTTCAAATAATGATAAAAATAAGGATAAAGATAAAATTGCAGTTGTGTCAGAGAGTTCTACATATAAAATCCAAAAAGAAGAGTTAACTAAGTTATTACCATCAGCTAAATTAACAATTGGTTCAAAAGAAGATTTCAATAAACTACATAAACAAGTAGAAGAAGGCGAGTTAGACGGCTTGTTTCGTGTAACTGAAAAGAATGGAGTTCCAGAAATTACGTATATGTTTAATGGGTTCGCTAGTGAAACAACTTCTACAATTATAGGTAGTTATTTAAAGGGACAATATATGGCGGTAACTGTTGCTAAGCATAATGTTTCACCAGAAATTGCACAACAATTACAAACGGACATTTCCGTGAAACAAGAAGCAATAAAAGATCGTTCTGCCTCTGCCGGAATCGCATATTTCTTCATATTCGCTTTATATATGTTTATTGTTGCGTTCGGAAGCACAATTGCGATGAATATTGCTTCTGAAAAAGCTTCTCGTGTTATGGAAGTTATGATTCCGAAAGTAAAACCTCTTACGATGATGTATGCAAAAATTTTAGCGGTTGTTTCAACGGCGTTATTGCAACTTATCATATTAGCATGTGGTTATTTAGTTCCTTATTTACTAGGGTGGATAGATTTAGAAAATGGTTCATTATTTGGCGTAATTGATGTTACAAAGTTAGATGCAAAAATAATCGGTATGTTCTTAATTTATTTTGTTACAGGATATTTCCTGTATGCGATGATGTATGCAGCTGCTGGTGCGGTTGTTTCTAAGACTGAGGATTTGCAAGGTGTAATGCTACCGATTTCAATTTTAATAATTGCAGCATTCTTTATAAGTCTTAAATCATTAGGTGACCCAAATAGTACTATCGTTGTTATAAGTTCTTATGTTCCATTCTTTACCCCGATGGTTACATTCTCACGCTTTGTAGCTGGCGAAACTGGTATGTTAGAAATTATGATAACATTGGCGGGGCTTTTAGCGACAATCGGTATATTAAGTGCTGTTACAAGCCGCATTTACGTAAATGGTGTAATGAATTACTCAGACAAAGTGAAATTTAAAGACTTAGCGAAATTTATAAAGCGTCAATAATGAGAGAAAAGCATGATTTCCTATTGAAATCATGCTTTTTCTTTATGTATAAATTAAAAATAGTATATAATAATAAGAGTCGTCTTTTAATAGAATGAATAAAAAGGAGGGTGTGCAGATGGGAATTAGTAGTCGTTTTACAGTAGGTGTTCATATGCTGACATTACTTGCGATAGATCGAAACTCTCGCTGTACCTCTGAATGGATTGCCGGTAGTGTGAATACAAATCCAGTTGTGATTCGTCGCATTACAGGAATGTTGAAGAGAGCAGGACTTGTTGATGTACAAGCTGGTAAAGGTGGTACGACACTTGCTCGTGATTTAGAAGAAATTACATTACTTGATGTATATAAAGCAGTGGAAGTTGTAGAAGAAGGACAGCTATTTTCCTTCCATGAAAATCCCAACATTGAATGTCCAGTAGGAGCTAATATTCAATCAGTATTAGAAATTATTTTAATGCAAGCGCAAGAAGCGATGGAAAACGTACTTGCAAATGTAACGGTAGATCAATTAGTTACAAATTTAAAGTCTAAAATGAAAGAGTAAAAAAGCGAGCATCCTCATAATGAGGGCTCGCTTTTTTTTATTCAAAAATATTGAAAATTCTATTTTTCAGTATTTAAAATGAATTTTCCTACGATAGCTGCTACGATACCGCCAAGAATTGGTGCAACGATGAATACCCATAGTTGAGAAAGTGCTTCTCCGCCAACGAATAAAGCTGGTGCGATACTACGAGCTGGGTTAACAGAAGTCCCAGTTAACGGAATACCTAATAAGTGGACTAAAACTAATGTGAAACCAATTACTAATCCTGCTAGAGAAGAACTTCCTTTTTTACCTGTTACAGCAACGATTACTAAAATGAATACGAAAGTTAAAATAAATTCAACTAGAAATGCTCCAGATAAACCAAGAGTTCCAAAACCATTTTGTCCTAAATTATCTAAAGGTGTTTTAGCGGATTGTAAAATTGTTACCAATGTTGCAGTTCCTAATAAACCACCTAAAATTTGAGCTAATACATAATAACAAAGTTCCATAGCGTTCATTCTTTTATTGATGAACATAGCTACTGATACTGCTGGGTTAATGTGACATCCAGAAATTGTTCCGATGCTATATGCCATAGCCACAATAGATAGACCGAAAGCCATAGCGATTCCTAATGTCCCAATTCCTTCAATTCCGCCGCCAATGACAGCTACTCCAGTTCCGAATAATACTAGTACAAATGTACCAATAAATTCAGCGATTGCTTTTTTTAACATAATTTACCTCCTATTATTGCGCATGAAACGTATTATAACATAGGTTTTAGTATAAACAGCCAATGAAATACTATTCTGATAAGGCGAAATAGGGGGACAATAAAAAAAGAGTATGGTTCTTTGTTATAGAACCATACTCTTTTTTATGCTGTTTTTTTCTGTTTAACGACTGGAACAGAACGGTTTAAAATGCTATTTGCAACCATTCCTAACATAATAATAATCATTCCAAGTAGGGAAAGCCCGCCGGGAAATGAACCATTCAAGAAAACAATTTCGCCAAGCACGGTAAAGACCATCGTTCCAGCTTGTGTTGCTTCAACAGCTCCAAGCAGAGCGAGATTATCTTTGGCTAAGTCAGTAGCAAAGAAAAATGTCATTGTCGCTATAACGCCAGAACATAATGCTAACAAAAATCCTTGCAGCATTTGGCTTGATGTTGGAATACCCGTAGTAGAAAATCCGTATATACCAAGTAAAATGGTTATAGGAAGACTGCCTATTGCCATGCCTAATACACGTTGGAATGTATCAAGACGCCCGCCGACAAGTTCCATCATTTTTCGATTACCGAACGGATATAAGAAAGCAGCTAACACGACAGGTAAAAAACCTGAAATGAACTGAGTTATTGTAATGTGACCTGCAGCAGTTGCTTGCATACAAATTACACCAAGTAAAATAAATAATGCGACATATAAACTACGAAGTGGAATTTTTCCGCGTACAAGTTTCGTACCTGATTTCGTTTCTATTTTAACGAAAAATAGTGGTGATAGTAGTAAACCTGCTAATATCGTAACTTGCCAAGTTCCAGCAACGAGCCAAGCTGGAGAAAAGACAGCTGCAAAACTTAATAAAGAATAGAAACCAATACCAGCAACAGAACCCCACCCGATCCAAGCCAATGGATGTTTCTTTAATTCTTCCCATAACTCCCTTAAGTTTTTGCGAAATAAAACGATAAGGAATAAAATAGGGAGAGCAAATAAAAAACGGAAGGAAGCTGTCCAAGCCCAGCTCGTTCCAGATATATTCATCGCTCGATTAATAATAAAAGTTGCGGAAAAAAAGGCTGATGATAAAAGGCCTAATAAAATTGCGCGCATGAAGTATGGCACTCCTTTCGGAATTTAATAATTATGTATAGTATAATATACTTTATCTATATAAAAGTAAACTATTTTATATTTCAAGGCGGTTTTATAGATGAAAGAACATGAAGATATGCAAACGAAAGAAGTCATTCAGCAAGTAGGTCAGTTATTAAGACAAATTCGAAATGAGCAAAAATTAAGTTTAGAAGAATTAGCCCAAAAAACAGGAGTTAGTAAATTAACATTAGGAAAGATTGAAAGAGGCGAAACGAATCCGACGTTAGCTGTCATTTGGAAAATAACGAAAGGGTTATCCATTCCTTTATCGAGATTGATGGTTGTTGGAGAACCTGTAGCGGTTGCGCGCTGCGGAGAAGGATTTGCAGTAGACGTAGGACAAGCATGGCATTTAGAAACAATGTTCCGTTATACGAAAGAAACGGGTATGGAAATGCACCGTGCTTGTTTAAGGTCGAATAGTATATATGAACCAGAAGCTCATCATGAAGGTGCTATTGAGCTTGTAACGGTAATGAAAGGGAAAGTATCGATTCAAGTAGAAAGCGATGTATACGAATTAAATGAGTTTGACTCTATTCAATTTGAAGCGAATAAGAAACATAGTTATAAGAATGAAGAAGATGAAGTGGCGGTATTACATTTAACGATGAAATATTCTTCGTGAAAAAATCACCTATAGAATGCTATAGGTGATTTTTTATATTTCCATTAAGTATATGCATAATGTCACTAGTACGAACGCGGCATAAGTAATAAACAAATGAAATAAACTAAAAAACCAGTCCCAAAACATAAAATAGCAATAACCCAAAGTATGCGAATAAGAGTAGAGCTAATATCAAAATATTCTCCTAAACCACCACATACACCAAATAACATTTTATCAGTCTCGGATTTATATAATTTTTTTGACATATTACGATCAACTCCTTTTTATAGCAAACTATATACTTCTATTCTATATGGAAATTTATGAGAAGACTATGAGGTTGTATGACATTTTTTTTAGGAACAGTCATATTAATTGTCTTAATTTTCAGTTGATATTAAAATTATGGTAAGAGGTAACTTTTAATAAAGGGTGGGGAAATAGAGATGGCAGTATATTGGTTGACTAATGTAACGCTTGAATCGGGGTATGCATATGAAGAGGGAAGAATTTCAAAAACAGAAACAGAGTTATGTAGTTTACTTATTGAAGAGGGGCGAATTAAAAAAATCACAGCAGGGACTGTTCAAGAGGAAGGGGTACTCATTCTTGATGCGAATCGTTTATTAATTTTGCCTGCTTTCGAAGAGATGCATATTCACATTGATAAGACGTATTATAGTGGTCCTTGGAAAGCTTGCATGCCAGCAGAAAGTATTTTTACACGTTTTAATGAAGAAGAGGAAATTTTGCCGAAGCAATTAGCAACTGCTCAAGATAGAGCGGAAAATATGCTAGCGTTATTGCTTCGAAACGGTGCGACGAATATAAGAACGCATTGTAATGTTGATCCGATTATTGGGCTTGGTAATTTGGAGGCGACGTTAGCGGCATTGAAAACATATAAAAATCAAGTTTCTGGTAGAATCGTTGCGTTTCCGCAACATGGATTATTGCGCAGTAATTCTGTGCAACTCGTGAAAGATGCGATGCGTATGGGTGCGCAACTAGTTGGTGGAGTGGATCCAGCTACAGTGGATAATGATATTGAAAAATCATTACATACCATTATGGATATCGCGGTAGAATTTAATGCGGATGTTGATATTCATCTGCATGATGCGAACAATCTTGGAACGTTTACGATGAAAAGATTGGCAAGTTTAACAGAGGAAGCGGGATGGCAAGGGCGCGTAACGATTAGTCATGCGCTTGGACTTGGTGGTGTTACGGATAAAGAAGCTGAAGAAGTGGCAGAAAGACTAGCTGCTTTACATATCGATATCACTTCAACGGTGCCAATTGGGAAACAAGTAATTCCAATTCCGTTATTAGATAAAAAAGGTGTGAAAGTTTCGTTAGGAAATGATAGTATTACTGATCATTGGTCACCGTTTGGAACAGGTGATATGCTGCAAAAGGCAAATCGGTTAGCGGAACGTTTCGGATGGAGTGATGAAAGGTCTTTAGGAAAAGCACTTCGCTTTATTACGGGAGGAAAAGAAACGTTAAACGATGATGGGAAGCGAGCATGGCCGAATGTAGGAGATGAAGCGAGTTTTGTTTTGACAAATGCAACATGTACTGCTGAAGCGGTAGCGCGTCAAACAGAGAAGCGTTTAGTCGTGCATAAAGGGAATATTGTTGTTGGGGGTTTAAATGAGGTGGAATTAAATAATCTTGTGTAAAGGAATCGTTTAAATGTTTTGGGAGGGTTCTAATTGTGAGTATAGAACTCTTCTTTTTTATGTTTGAAATATATTTCTTATAGGTTACTAGGAAGGATGGAAAATTTGGACAATCAACATCATCAAAATCATATTATGGGAACTTTGCAATGGTTTATATTTTTATTAGCGAATTCAATCGCATTACCAATTGTCGTTGGCGGATTATTTCATCTTACGACGGAAGAAATATTTTATTTAATGCAGCGTACATTTTTTGTAGTTGGTATATCTTCTTTTTTACAAGGATGGCTTGGACATAGACTACCAATTGCAGATGGACCAGCTGGATCATGGGTTGGAGTATTTACTGTACTTGCTTACGCAACGGCCGGACAAGATCAATTACACAGTACATTGCAAATTTTAGAATTAGGAATGATAATCTCAGGTGTTATTTTAATAGGACTAGGAGTAACTGGTTTCATCGGACGTATTTTATTTTTATTTACGCCACTTGTGACAGGGACGTTTTTACTTTTATTATGTTTACAATTAAGCGGTGTATTCCTAAAAGGAATGCTAGGGATTACTGCTACTGTTTCTCAAATCGATGGATTTACAGCAATGATCGCTTTTAGTATATTTCTGTTCGTTATTATACTATCTAATTTTGGAAAAGGTTTTGTCAAAAGTTATGCAGTTTTAATAGGATTAATTAGTGGATGGATTCTTTTTCTCATTGCAGGAAAAGTGACGATTCCAGCTCAAGTAACTCATTTTGTGCAACTTCCGCAAATATTTGCTTGGGGACTTCCAAAATGGAATACAGGTATGGCTGTATCGAGTTTCGTTATGGTATGTATTTTAGTTTCAAATACAGTGGCGGCGATTATAGCAATTAATCAAGCTACCATTCAAAAAGGGACTATTGAGCGGAAACAGTTGAAGGATGGTACGTGGGTTGGAGGGATTTCACATATCATTTCTTCTGCATTTTCAACTGTAGGTGTCGTGCCGTTACCAGCAACGGCAGGATTTATACGTTTAACGAAACAAAAATATATACGATCGTTCTTACTAGCATGTATGTTACTAGTCGTAATGTCGATGTTCCCAAGTATTATTCGTTATTTAGCATCTTTACCATCCGCTGTCGCTTCTGCGGTTTTAATGGCTTCATTCGTACAGCTAATTGGAATTGGATTCAATAATATAAAACAAGTGGAGCTTAATGAAAGGAATGTAACAATTTTAGGCGTTGCAGTATTATTTGGCAGCGGTGTTATGTTTTTACCGTCTGGAGCGCTCCAGTCCTTACCGTCTGTTATACAATATATATTTGGAAATGGTTTGTTCGTAGGTACCGTTATTAGCATTTTACTAGAACAAATATGGCGTACTGAAAAGTGAGTGGATGCAAGGAGTGTCTGCACTGTATAAAAGTCTAAAATAACATGTGAAATAAAGCCCATTTTCATTCACCACCCGCACATTTCGTTCATACAATATCTTGACTAAATAAACACCCAACTTACACATACACAGCTCTGGCTTAAGCAAGGAGGGTTATACCAGTTGAAGGAAAAAGCGTATCAATCTAAACCTTTACTCACAAAGAGAGAGAGAGAAGTATTTGAATTACTGGTTCAAGATAAAACAACGAAGGAAATTGCAGGTGAACTTTTTATCAGTGAAAAGACAGTTCGTAACCACATCTCAAACGCAATGCAAAAGCTAGGGGTTAAAGGACGTTCACAAGCAGTTGTTGAGCTTCTTCGCATGGGAGAGCTCGAGTTATAAAAAGAAAGCCGACTTTTATAAGAGAGTCGGCTATTTTTCTGTTTATATTTTGAACTTAAAAAAGGTATCTCAGACTGTGAGGGGGAAGATATGTTAAAAATAACTATTTTAAAATATGATGAGGTGTCCTTTTCATTCATGGATAAGAAGGTGCAAATATGAAGTTGTATTTTAAAGATATGGAGATAGGTGAAATTAAAGATGTTTTTGGAGATATGCCATGGATGTATGGAACAATTCGTCTATACGATAATAGTAAACCGTTCCAAAAATATTTTCGTGAGATGGTAGACGAAGATAGTGCATTTGATTTTGAAAGCATAGACCCTGAATTTTTATATGAAGAAAATTGGTCTATTTTTGATGAGGATGCTCAGCGGCATTTAGGGATTGATATACCTGCTATTCATATGGAGGATACAACAATTGCGTGGCGTTGGAGATAAAAGCTATACAGTTGTGAACATCTTCGTATGAAAGAATTCAAACGATAACAATAAGCTCACTTTTTACAAAAGGTCAGCTTATTGTTATCGTTTTTTCGCTTGCTATATGAATGATAAGAACACTCCATACATAAATAGGTAGTAAGGAGGGGGATATGTTGAAAAGGATATTGTTAGTTTCAACAAGCGCTCATGATATGAATGGACACCCGACTGGTTTGTGGCTGGAAGAGCTTGCAGCTCCGTATCATGTATTTAAAAAGGCTAAGTTCGATGTTGATATTGTGTCGATAAAGGGCGGTAAAGTACCTATTGATAGAGTGTCTATTCCGAACGGGATACCTCGTGAATTTAAGCATGTCGCTTCTTTATTGCAAAATACGAAGCTGATCTCAAAGGTTCATTTTTCGGATTATGATGCGGTTTTATTTGGTGGTGGGCACGGGGCAATTGTAGATTTTCCAGGTAATCCATATGTTGCAAATTTAATTGTGAATATGTACAACAACAACCGAATTGTAGCGGCTGTTTGTCACGGAGTAAGTTCTTTAGTCGGTGTGAAAAATAAGGACGGCTCGTTTTTTAGTGCGGGTAAGCATATAACAGGTTATACAAATGATGAGGAAAAAGCTGTACATTTAGAAAAGCGAGTGCCGTTTTTGTTAGAAAATAAATTGAAAGAAGAAGGGGCTTTGTTTTATGTTGCTCCAAATTTTACGCCGCACGTCGTAGTAGATGGGCGTTTAATTACAGGGCAAAACCCGCAGTCTAGTATGGAAATAGGGAAAGCTATAAGAAGAGCTGTAAATAAATTATAGAAAAAGTGCTCGCTACTCATCGAGGTAGCGGGCATTTTTTCTGTAGTGTAAATGATCTTTAAACTAAAAAGATATATTGAGTATAGTGACTTCATTTATAATTAATCGTGAATTTGCTATACTATTTTGTATGGACAAAAGGGGAGGCTCCTTTAATGAGAAAAGTTGCGTGCGCAAATACTTATATTAATAAAATAAAGCCCGTTATTAGAAAAACGAGTTTTAGCCAATTGAAAATAGATGAAATTGCGAAATATATGGATATTAGTAAAGCTACTTTATATAAACGCTTTTCTTCAAAAGATGAGATTATTGAAGCTGTGGTAGAAGATTTTATGAACTATCTTCTTGAAGGAGATGCGGATAATCAAGATGAAAGTATGTCTTTTGCAGAACGTTTCCAAAAGACGTTTATTCACTCTTTAAAATGTGTGACGTATATTTCAGATGTCTTTTTACAAGATTTGAAAGAGGCATATCCGCACTTATCTGATCAGTTAGTCGCTGCACAACAAAATCGTAATCATAATTTGCAAATGTTTTTTGAAGCTGGTATGGAACAAGGCTACTTTAATAAGATGAACGCACAATTATTTATGGTGCAAGATGATGTGATGTTAAGACGTATAATAGATCATTCTTTTTGTATTCAGTACGATATTACGTTAAAGAAAGCGATACTTGATTTTTATCAACTAAAGAAGTATCAACTGTTTAAACCGGAGTATATAGAAGCGATTGATGATTCTGAAATTGAAAAAGAAGTTATGGCTATTTTGCAAATGATTTCGTAAAAAAGCAGGTTTTCCTATAGTAATGGAAAACCTGCTTTTTTATTATCTGTTATTTGTTTACGTGTTGTAATACTAATTCAGCTACTGGACCACCTGAAGCTGGGTTTTGGCCAGTTATAACGCGATTATCTTCTACAGCGTAAGCTTCCCAAGGCTGCGCAGCTTTTTCGTAAAGTCCTCCATTTTTAATAAGTTCATCTTCTGTTAAAAATGGAACGAATTGATCTAATTCAGCTAGTTTTTCCTCTTCATTTGAGAATCCTGTTACTTTTTTACCGCTAATTAAACGTTCCCCATTACTTAATGTAATATGAAATAAACCAGCAGCTCCGTGACAAACAGAGGAAACAATTCCGCCATTTTCATAAATGCTACGGCTAATCATTTGGAGTTCTTTATTTTCAGGGAAGTCCCAAATCACACCGTGACCACCTGCGTAATAAATAACAGCATAGTCTTCTGGATTCACCTCACTCGGTTTCATTGTAGAACCGAGGCGATTCATAAATTCTTTCTTTTGATACCATTCCCAATCGATGCTCTCCGCCATTGCTAAACTATGCGGATCAATCGGTGTATAACCACCTTGTGGGCTAACATAATCTACTTCGTAACCAGCTTCTTCAACTTTTTTAACGAAATGAACAGCTTCACCAAGCCAAAGGCCAGTAGCTCGATTTAAATTTGGATATTTTTCAACGCTCGTTAATACAACTAACATTTTTTTCTTCATCATAATCCTCCTGTAATGTTTCTTCTGTATACAAGTTCATTATTTTATTAAGTTAGAAATTGCAAATTTGAATAACCGTGTTAGTCCTCCTTATATCGGATTCGAAATTAGTGTATAACAATTTTTGAACAAAGTAAACTAAAAACACTAAATTAGTTTACTTTGTATATTTTTCGTTGACAAACTGTAATGCTGAAACTATGATAGTTCCATGAATATCGAACAACGTACATGTTTCGTTTCGAATTCAATTTGTCGCGCGATAAATGTATACATTTGATGAAGTTGTCTAGTGATAATAGAAGAGCTAAACAACTTCATTTTTCGTTTTCAATTACTACAATCAGGAGAGGTGTTACACTTGGGGGAAGATATAAGTAATCATTCAAAATGGTTTGTTTTCACATTATGTTTTATCGTTTTATTAGGACCGATGAATGCGGTTTTATTTAATGTTGCGTTAGAGGAGATTGCTCATGATTTATCTATTAGTCAATCGAAAGTAAGTTGGGTTGTAGTAGGTTATTCTTTAGTTGTCGGTATTGGTTCAATGATATATGGGAAGCTTGCTGATCGTTACAGTGTAAAAAAACTATTAATTATTTCGATTATCATATTTGTAGTGGGTTCTATTATTGGATTTATGAATCAATCTTATGTGATTACTATTCTTGCAAGATTAGTGCAAGCGAGCGGGGGTGCAGCGTTTATTGCGCTTAGTATGATTGCAGTGGCCAAATTAGTTGTTCCTCATAAGAAGCCTGGTGCGTTAGCGATGATTAGTTCTTCTATTGCATTAGCAGTAGGTATTGGCCCTTTAGTTGGCGGGGCTATTACAAATACACTAGGGTGGCCATATTTATTTTTATTTATGGTTATTTCAGTAGTGGGGATTTTCTTGCTTATAAAATTTATGCCAGAAGAAGCACGGCACACGGATGAAGCGTTTCATTTTGATTACATTGGAGCGGCGTTACTATTTGCATTCATTACGACTGTTTTATTAGGTGTCAATATGAATCGTTGGCTATTTGTGTTATCGATAATTTCTTTACTTTTATTCACGGTTCGTATGAAGAAAGCGGAGCATCCATTTATCGATATTGAGTTGTTTTCGAACAAAGCATTTCTTCGTTTAATAACAGTCGGATTTATAATTAATGTGGCGTTATGTACTAATTTATTATTGTTGCCATTACTGTTAGGAAGAGAGCACGGATTGTCTCCATTTGTTATCGGAATTGTATTATTTGTTGCATCACTCTTTGGTATTGTGTCTAGTTTTATTACTGGGAAGATTGTCCCTTCGTTTGGAAATGTGAATATGATTTATGTAGCGTCTGTCATTATGATTGTTGGCTTTTTAATTTTAGGGTTTATTCCGAATGGAAGTATAGTCGTTATTGTATTGGCGATTATTTTGACATTTATGAGTTATTCTGCCATTCAAGTATCATTGAACACATTTATACCGAAAACATTACACGCAGCTAAAGTTGGAGTCGGTCTTGGCTTATATAATTTAATTAACTTTTTCGGTATGGCATTTGGACCAGCTGTTGCGAGCAAAATTATGGAATCTACAAATAGTTATCGTTTCAATTTTATTTTAATCGTCATGTTAATTTCTGCTCATTTCTTCTTATTAATAGGAATGTCTTCTTTCCAAAAAAAGATGGAGCATTAAAGATGTACTTTATTATAGAAGAAACCGACTTTCATATAGAAGGTCGGTTGTTTTTCTGTCTTGCAAATTACGAAAAAAAGGAGCAAAATAAAAAAGGTCCTAGTCTATACAGGTACAAATGAAAATTTTCATATAGAAGCAGTTTAAGTGAGCGAACTTAAAGTGTGAAAAATATAATGATAAAATAAGATGATGAATGAGAAAACGGGTGATGAAGTTGAATAGAGCAATCGGTGTTATCGATTCAGGAGTTGGCGGCTTAACAGTGGCGAAGGAATTAATTCGTCAGTTGCCGAAAGAGCGCATTATATATTTAGGGGATACAGCACGTTGCCCTTATGGTCCACGTTCTCGAGAAGAAGTGCGTCAATTTACGTGGGAAATGACGGAGCATTTACTAGATTTAAATATCAAAATGTTAGTTATTGCATGTAATACAGCAACTGCAGTTGTATTAGAAGAGATGCAGAAACAATTACCAATTCCAGTGGTAGGAGTTATTCACCCAGGATCACGTACAGCTTTAAAAATGACAAACACGTATCATGTTGGGATTATTGGAACGATTGGAACGGTGAAAAGTGGTGCATACGAAGAAGCGTTAAAGTCTATTAATAATCGTGTTATGGTAGAAAGTTTAGCGTGTCCACCTTTTGTTGAGCTTGTAGAGAGCGGTAATTTCGAAAGTGAAATGGCGTATGAAGTTGTAAGAGAAACGTTGCAACCGCTGAAAAACACTGATATTGATACGCTTATTTTAGGCTGTACACATTATCCAATTTTAGGTCCTGTTATTAAACAAGTAATGGGAGATAAAGTGCAACTCATTAGTTCTGGTGATGAAACGGCGCGTGAAGTAAGTACCATTTTATACCATAGTAAAATGTTGAATGAGGGAGAGGAACAAAGTGATCATCTCTTCTTAACAACAGGGAAAATAGGTCTATTTAAAGAAATTGCATCAAAATGGTTCGGTCAACCGATTGAAAATGTGAAACATATTTATTTAGAAAAAGAATAATAATAGAATGCATATAAGTGAACTCCTGAGAAATCAGGAGTTTTTTTGTTTATAGGGAGCACAGCTTGTTCTAAAACATGAAACAGCTCGTATACATAATAGTACAAACTTAGATTTTAGGGGGGAATGGCATGCCTAAATCCACTTTTAAATGGGTTATTGGTGCTACTGTGAGCGCTGTTTTACTAACAGGGTGTGGCTTTATAAATCAAGAGAAAGCAACGGAACAAATTGATCCACCAAAACAAGTTACGTATACAGAGGGTGGAAAGAAAGAAGTATCTAAAAAAGATAAGCAAGGACAAACGGTGAATAGAGAATTATACCTTGTTGATAAAAATGGCTATGTTGTACCGCAGACGTTAGCTATACCTACTCCGAAAGCAAATGAGGTTATTCAGCAAACGTTAGAGTACCTTGTGAAAGATGGGCCGGTAACCAATTTATTACCGAATGGGTTCCGTGCAGTCATTCCAGCGAATACATCGATGACCCTTAACTTGAAAAAAGATGGGACGGCAGTCATTGATTTTTCTAAAGAAATGAAAAACTATGCGAAAGAGGAAGAACGTCAAATCGTTGAATCTATTGCATGGACGTTGACGCAATTTAAAGAAATAAAACAAGTGCAGTTCCAAATAAATGGTGAAAAATTAGCGAAGATGCCTGTTGGTGGTACACCGCTTGGTGAAGGGGTGAGCCGTGCGAACGGTATTAACTTCGATGATGAGCAAGTAGCGGATGTAACAAATACAAAACCAGTAACACTTTATTTTATGGCACAAAATAATAATAAACAGCAATACTACGTACCAGTAACACGCCGCGTTGTAGAAGGAAAAGAAAATGATTATGCAGCAATTGTAGATGAACTTGTAAAAGGACCGATTCATCAATCACTCCTAAATGATTTTAATCCAGGAGTTAAGCTGATTACGAATCCGAAATTACAAGACGGAAATCTTACATTAAACTTTAATGAAAATATATTTATAAACCCAGATAAAAATATGATTTCAAATTACGTATTGAAGTCGTTAGTTTTATCTTTAACAGAAAAGAAAGGCGTGAAAAGCGTTTCTATTGAAGTAAATGGTAAAGCGAATCTTATAGATGAAAAGGGCGGAAAGTTAATAAAACCTGTAGATCGTCCAGAAAACGTGAATACAGGTAGTTTTTAATCGCCAATAATTTGATATACTTAAGTAAGAAAGGGGAATTGCTTTTTGGGTTCTCCTTCTTTTATTGTATACATATCATACATTTAAATTTGGCTATACTAACAAGTAGTTATGAGGAGGTTATTTTTATGCGAGTAGATGGTAGAGAAAAAACAGAATTACGCCATATACATATTCATACGAATTATTTAAAACATCCAGAAGGATCAGTGTTAATTGAGGTTGGGGATACAAAGGTAATTTGCTCAGCGACAATTGAAGAGCGTGTCCCGCCTTTTATGCGTGGAGAAGGTAAGGGCTGGGTAACAGCTGAATATGCGATGATTCCACGTGCGACAGAACAACGTACAATTAGGGAGTCAAGTAAAGGGAAAGTAACAGGACGGACAATGGAAATCCAGCGCTTAATTGGACGAGCATTACGTGCGGTAGTTGACTTAGAAGCGCTTGGTGAGAGAACGGTTTGGATTGATTGTGATGTTATTCAAGCGGATGGTGGAACGAGAACAGCTTCTATTACAGGTGCATATGTAGCAATGGTATTAGCGTTTGAGAAATTATTACAAGCAGAAAAAGTATCTAAAATTCCAGTAAAAGATTATTTAGCAGCAACGTCAGTAGGAATTGTTGAAGAACAAGGTGTTGTTTTAGATTTAAACTATGCAGAAGATTCTAAAGCAGACGTTGATATGAACGTAATTATGACTGGAAAAGGTCAGTTCGTTGAAGTGCAAGGAACTGGAGAGGAAGCGACGTTTAGTAGAGCGCAGTTAAATGAATTACTTGATGCTGCAGAACAAGGCATTTTCCAACTGATTGATATGCAAAAAGAAGCGTTAGGTGACATCGTATCTCATATAGAGTAGAGGTGGAAAAAATGAAACAAGTTGTTGTAGCGACAAAAAATATGGGGAAAGTACGTGAATTTGCTGAGTTATTTGAGCGATTTGATTTAGAAGTGAAATCATTACACGATTTTCCTCATATTGAAGAAGTCGAAGAAACTGGTGAAACATTTGAAGAAAATGCAATCTTAAAAGCGGACAGTTTGAGTAGACAATTGAATGCAATTGTAATTGCGGATGATTCAGGTCTTATTGTAGATGCTTTAAACGGGAAACCAGGTGTGTATTCAGCACGTTTTGCTGGAGAGCCGAAAGATGATCAAGCAAATATTGATAAAGTTTTACAAGAATTAAATGACGTAGCGTTTGAAAAGCGTAAAGCTCGTTTCTACTGTGCATTAGCAGTGGCTTTCCCTGAAGGGGATAAAAAGCCTGTCATTGTAAATGGGACGTGCGAAGGGTTTATTTTAGAACAACGCCGCGGGGAAAACGGCTTCGGATATGATCCGATTTTTTATGTGGAAGAATATAAAAAAGCGATGGCCGAACTAAGTTCAGATGAGAAAAATGCTATTAGTCACCGTGGACGTGCTCTACGTAAGCTAGAAGAAAAAATCCCTGAATGGTTTTTAGGAGAATAAGGGAGAGAGATTGATGAAAGCTTTAATCGTAAGCGATAGTCATAGCTCTGTGAAGGAATTACAGCAGTTAAAAGAGAAGTATGAAGGGAAAGTAGATATCATGATTCATTGCGGTGATTCAGAGCTAACGCCTGCTCATGAAGAGTTGCAAAGTTTCCATGTTGTAAAAGGGAATTGTGATTATGCTAACTTTCAAGATGAAATTGTAACTGATGTAGATGGTGTTCGTTTCGTAGTTGTGCATGGACATCGTCATAACGTGAAAATGACGTTACAAACATTAGCGTACCGTGCTGAAGAGGTAGGAGCGCAAGTTGCATGCTTCGGACACTCTCACGTATTAGGTGCGGAATTAATCGACGGCGTTTTATTTATTAATCCAGGCAGTATTTTATTACCGCGTCAGCGTGTAGAAAAAACATTTGCTTTATTAGAAATGGATGAAAATCAAATGGAAGTTCGTTTTGAAACACTAGACGGACAGCTAGTTGAACAAGCAGTTTTTAAAAGAGGATAAGAAAAATTATCCTCTTTTAAAAAAGGTGTTGACTTTATGTATGGTTATACATATAATAAATATTGTCGATAGGGCAACGGCGCTAACGAATGAAAATAAAATAACATATGCGGGTGTAGTTTAGTGGTAAAACAAGAGCCTTCCAAGCTCTGGTCGAGAGTTCGATTCTCTTCACCCGCTCCATGTCCCAGTAGCTCAGCAGGATAGAGCAACGGCCTTCAAGAAAAATAGGAGCCTTTATAGGGAAACAAGAACCTATAAAGTGGACGACACTATATCGGTGAAGCCTTAACAGTTCGGCTGATGGTAATACCGAGGAAACTTACGATCTTGAAAAAGATTAAGGAGTTTTGAATGATTAAGTGAAACTTAATGGTAAAGACTCTGAAGTATGATGAAAATCATCGTGAGGTTCCGTAGAGACTACACGTGTCGCACCTGAAATGGTGAAGATATAGTCCAGACTACAAACAGTAATTGCTGGTAGCGAAAGCTATGGTGGTAAGCTAAGCCGTCGGTCGGGAGTTCGAATCTCTCCTGGGACGCTAAGAAAACCTTGTTATCTTTTGATAACAAGGTTTTTTGTTTGTCTACAAATTGATGTATGTGCAAAAGGTGTAAAAAAATAACGTAATATATGGTAATTATTATGTGTAACGGATTAAAGTGCATGAAGAAAAGAGCGCCATTTATGCACCCTATTCCTCGTATTTAATTTCAAGAATCAATAGGTTTATGATGGAACTCAAATCCATATCCAGATTCTCCTAACTGTTCACTTGCAATATTATAAAACTTTTCCCCGCAAAAACCATGACACCAGCACCGGTGCGTTCCCACCATGAAAGTTTTTCGCCAGTATCGGGATCAACACCTTCTATAACACGTCGTACATCGTATTCTCCTAATTTTCACTTAGAATGTTATAACTTTTTACCATTCTAGTACGATTGAGCAGTCGTTATCGAAACTTATCCCTGTCAGTGTGTTACAATGAATAGAAGCGGAAAACGAGAATCTCCAATTGACTAGACCTGTGATTGGTTAGATGGTTTAAGAAGGTCGTATAAAAAGGGAGATGGCGCAAAGATGGCGAGATCAAATGAGAATGATTTAACAGAGAAATTGGCAGAAGGTCAACGGAAATATGGTGATGGCAACTTTACAGTACAGAACATCGGTGATGAAACTAACCCGAACTGGACTGTCGTAAAAAATGTGAGGAAGGGATCAGCAGGCATTCGCGAAGGAGAAGATATATTAAGACTGCGATCAAAATATATAAAATAGTACGGAAATGAGCGGACTGAGAGTTCGAACCCCTCCTGGGACGCTAAAAAACCTTGTTATTTTTTGATAACAAGGTTTTTTGTTTATTTTAAATTAGTTATTAATAAATTTCTCAAATACAAAACCATAATCTTTCACATTATATTGTTTCTTCGTATCAACAAGCCAGTTAAAGGCAATCTCGTTCATTTCTTTAAACTGCTCTGCTAAATTTACTTGTGCATTTGAAATACGGCTGAAAGCATTAGATGCCATATCTAAACTTTTATGTGCATACTGCAATGTAATGTCGTTGTCGTATGAAATTTCTTCGATTTTAAGTAAAGCCTTGTATAAATCTTTTAATTCTTCAATATGTTTTTTATGAACATCAATTGAGTAATGCTCATCTCCCATTTGAAATTTAATTTCTACATCTAAATCAATTGTTCCCGCAGTTTCAAGTGCTACATTTTTAATTTGATATTTACTATAGCTAAAGCGGCGTAGTGTACGTTTTTTACTTGTCGCACTTGTCCCGTCTAGGTGAAGTAATCCTTTGTTTGTGAAGCAATATTCATCTGATTTCGATTTAATTAGAAAATAAATTTTCTCTCCATCTTCATGCATTACGTAATCATCAGCATCGACCTTATCATAATCTTTCGGTGTAATGACAGAACCTACATCGCTTAACCCTAAAACATCAGCAGCTACTTTTTTGAACATATATAAAATCCCCCTTGTAAAAAAATTCTTAATTGCACAAAAATATATTAACATGATTTTAACAAAGAGTTTTCTTTTAATGAGAAAATGTTGGGAGGTAAGTTAAGAAAAGGAACGAATATTATTTTGAAAATATGTAAAAAGGTGCTGAGAAAAAGTGTACCATCATACAAAAACAAAAGGAGATTTAGCTGTTTTAAAGGCACAAGTTGATTTGTATGAAAAAGGATATATGATTTTAATGCCACAAACAGAGCATTCACCGTTTGATCTTGTAGTGTATAAAGATGGGATATTTAAAAGGGTGCAAGTGAAATATAGAGAGTTGAATGCAAGAGGGATACTAGAAATAAGATTTCGATCTAGTTATTCTACAGCAAGCGGAGTCACTACAAAAGAAGTGAATAAAGAAGAAATAGATGTGTATTGTGTATATTGTCCTCAAACGGATTTTTGTTATTATTTCAGCCCGAAATTATTTAGTAAATCTATTAGTTTAAGAGTGGATTCTCCGAAAAATAACCAAGAGAAAAAAATTAATTTTGCAAGTGATTATAGAGAAATTCCGTGAAAGCACCTCAAGTGATATGAGGTGTTTTTTCAATCTCTCTTTGAAATCTTACAATTCTGTAAGGTAACTGTAAGGTAGTTCGATGGTAACAAATTGTTAATCCTCTATAATGAAGGTAACAACGATAAAACGAGGAGGAAGAAATAATGAAGGGATTAATCGTAACGGGTTTAACAGTTGCTTTTGGATTTGTAGCGTATGAGAAATTAACGTATGTAGTTGATGTTGTAAAACATTTAATCGCGTAGAGGAAACTACCATGAGAGGGAAAGGGAATGAGTGAATGAATGGAATGGTTATTTGGAATTATAGGTACTTGTAGTGTTGTGTTATTGTTCTTTGTCCCAAGTGGTATACTTAGTTCGACAACGAGTTTGTTCTTCTTAAGTTTGTTTGCTTGTACAATGCTCATCATTATGTTTTTAATGAAGCGAAGTAAACCAATCTTCTACTTTAGCATGATTGTTATGGCAATTATTGTTCTCCAAATTATTACCCTTGTTATATACCCCACTATTATAAAAGCTTTCCATTAATGATGAATCCTCTGCTTGAATTGCTGAGGGTTTTTATTTGCATATTTTTAATTTTGAGTAGGAATTCACTTGTATTGAAATGTAAAAATTAAATATTTCTATATTTCAAACAAAGGGTTTCGGGATGTTGTGTTCTCATTACTCATTTGATATATTTACTTTAAAGATAATTAAAATCTAGAAAAAGAGGCGGACGTATGGATAAAAAAGAAAATACGGTCGTATTGTTTCCGCAACTATCAGAGCGCTATATTGATGAAGGTTTTTTAGCGCTGAAAGAGCGGAAATTCGAAGATGCATTGCGCTGCTTTGAAATATTACGTCAGTATAATGCAGAAACGGAACAAACGGAACTAGCTTCGGTTATTTGTTTGTTAGAATTAAAACATATGGAAGAAGCGAAAGAGAAATGTGAACAGTTACTGGAAACAGGAGCGGTCTTATTTGGTGATATTCTTGAAACGTATGTGACAATTTTAGTTCAAACAAATGATTATGAAGGTGTTATTGAAACTGTTGAAAAAGTTTTGCAAACGAAAGATATAATGCCTGAGCAAAAGGAAAAATTAGCACAGCTCGCTTTATTTGCAGAAGGTATGTTAAATGAAGTAGATACATCACGAGTTGATTCGAATTTTGAGTTAGATGAATTTACTAATGAAATATTTGGAGAAAACTTTGGGCAAAAGCTAAGGGCGATTCAGCAACTTTCGTTAAAAGACTTGGATCTTGCATTACCTATTTTAAAGAAATTTTTAATAGACGAAAAACAGCACCCTTATTTGAAAACTTCTATTTTATATAAAATGATAGAAAATCAAATAGAAGAAGAGATAGAGGTAGAAAAGTTTGGGAATACAATCAAGGTAATTCCGGCATTTACAGGTCATAATGAGGAGCAATCCGATAACATTATACATAGATTATCAAGTCGATTAGAGCAAAATTATCCTGATATATTTGATGCGATGGTTACATATTGGAAAGAATTACAAATTAGCATTTTCCCATTCGCTCTATTAATGGATAAAGTGGAGATTTGGGCTGCTGTTTTAGAGAGAATTGGTAGAAAGCGTTTCGGGTTGACTATTGATGAAGAAGAGCTTATGACAGCGTATAATATTGAATTAGAAGAGTTTCATATTGCCTATCAATGGTTATTACGTGTTGAAAGAGAAGGATATTTGCCCGTATAATTATGAAAAAGAATTGTTCGGTTCTTGAAACGAGCATATTCTATGTTATAATGTAAGGGTTGCAAAAGGCAGAAATCTGCCTGTTTGTAAGAGAAGAGAAGTGTAATTCTCTTACTTAATATGTTTCATATTATTCTCGAACAAAATATACCGTAGTTGTCTTTTAGGCAATTAGTAGATTGGAACATTATATCTGAAAGCTTTTGCTAGAGGATTATTTGTACTTTTGTTATTTCAAAAAAGAGATAATGAAGATCTTAATCTATAGAGGTATGTGCATACATTATTATAGTTGGAGGGAAAGAATAAATGGCTGCAAAATGGGAAAAATTAGAAGGTAACGTAGGCGTTTTAACAATCGAAGTTGATGCTAAAGAAGTAAACAACTCTATCGACGCTGCGTTCAAAAAAGTAGTAAAAACAATCAACGTACCAGGTTTCCGTAAAGGAAAAATGCCTCGTCCGTTATTCGAACAACGCTTTGGTGTTGAATCTTTATACCAAGATGCTTTAGATATCATCTTACCAAAAGCATACGGTGAAGCAATCGATGAAGCTGGTATCTTCCCAGTTGCTCATCCTGAAATCGACATTGAGAAGTTCGAAAAAAATGCTAACCTTATCTTCACTGCAAAAGTTACAGTGAAACCTGAAGTTAAATTAGGTGAGTACAAAGGTTTAGCAGTAGAAAAAGTTGAAACAACTGTAACTGACGAAGATGTAGAGAACGAATTAAAATCTTTACAAGAGCGTCAAGCTGAGCTAGTTGTTAAAGAAGAAGGAACTGTTGAAAACGGTGATACAGCTGTAATCGACTTCGAAGGTTTCGTTGATGGCGAAGCATTTGAAGGCGGAAAAGGCGAAAACTACTCTCTAGCAATCGGTTCTGGTACATTCATCCCAGGTTTCGAAGAGCAATTAATTGGTCTTAAATCTGGTGAGTCTAAAGACGTTGAAGTATCATTCCCAGAAGAGTACCATGCTGCTGAATTAGCTGGCAAACCAGCAACATTCAAAGTAACAGTTCACGAAATCAAAACAAAAGAACTTCCTGAGTTAAACGACGAGTTCGCTAAAGAAGCTGACGAAGCGGTTGCAACTCTTGATGAATTAAAAGCAAAACTTCGCACAAACTTAGAAGAAGGCAAAAAGCATGAAGCTGAGCACAAAGTACGTGACGAAGTAGTAGAATTAGCTGCTGCTAACGCTGAAATCGACATTCCAGAAGCTATGATCGACACTGAGTTAGATCGTATGGTTCGTGAATTCGAGCAACGTTTAAGCCAACAAGGTATGAACCTTGAGCTTTACTACCAATTCACAGGTACTGATGCTGACAAGTTAAAAGAGCAAATGAAAGAAGACGCTCAAAAACGCGTAAGAATCAACCTTGTTCTTGAAGCTATCATTGAAGCTGAAAACATCGAAGTTACTGAAGAAGAAGTAACTGCAGAAGTTGAAAAAATGGCTGAAATGTACGGTATGCCAGTAGACGCTATCAAGCAAGCTCTTGGAAGCGTAGACGCTTTAGCTGAAGATCTTAAAGTTCGTAAAGCTGTAGACTTCTTAGTAGAAAACGCTGCATAATAAAATAACAAGGCGCGATTTTAATCGTGCCTTGTTTTATAAATATAGAAATATATTTATAAAACTTTTCGATGAAGAAGGAAAACTTCCTTAATAAGTCGAATATACATATTTCAAAAGTTTTAAAAACTTTTTATTTGTACATAACTAGTCATATTATTTGTATTTCTCGCCACGTAGTGACATAATATGTATTTACATACGATACATTTATCGTGTACATACGAAGGCAAGAGGTTAGCACTTTGTAAGGGGTGTGAAAATATGTTTAAATTTAATGATGAAAAAGGGCAATTAAAATGTTCTTTCTGTGGTAAAACACAAACGCAAGTCCGAAAGTTAGTTGCAGGTCCAGGTGTTTACATTTGTGACGAGTGTATCGAACTTTGTACTGAAATTGTACAAGAGGAGCTTGCGAAAGATGAAGAAGTAGAATTCAAAGATGTACCGAAACCGGTAGAAATTCGTGAAATTTTAGATGAGTATGTCATCGGACAAGATAACGCGAAAAAAGCACTAGCGGTAGCGGTATATAACCATTACAAACGCATTAATTCTAACAGCAAAATTGATGATGTAGAATTAGCGAAGAGTAATATCGCACTTATCGGGCCAACAGGTAGTGGTAAAACATTACTGGCACAAACGTTAGCGCGTATTTTAAATGTTCCATTTGCAATCGCGGACGCAACATCTTTAACTGAAGCTGGGTACGTTGGGGAAGATGTAGAAAACATCTTACTTAAATTAATCCAAGCAGCTGATTATGATGTAGAGAAAGCGGAAAAAGGAATCATTTATATTGATGAGATTGATAAAGTGGCACGTAAGTCCGAAAATCCATCAATTACACGCGATGTATCTGGTGAAGGTGTGCAGCAGGCACTTCTGAAAATTTTAGAAGGTACTGTAGCAAGCGTTCCACCTCAAGGTGGCCGTAAGCATCCGCATCAAGAGTTTATTCAAATTGATACAACGAATATCTTATTCATCTGTGGTGGAGCGTTTGATGGCATCGAGCCAATTATTAAACGTCGTCTTGGTGAAAAAGTAATTGGATTTGGTTCTGAGAAGAAAAATGCTGATGTAAATGAGAAGCATGTTTTATCTCACGTATTACCAGAGGACCTTTTAAGATTTGGTTTAATTCCAGAGTTTATCGGTCGTCTTCCAGTTATTGCGAACCTAGAGCCGCTTGATGAAGATGCTCTTGTTGATATTTTAACGAAACCGAAAAATGCACTTGTTAAGCAATTCCAAAAACTATTGGAGCTTGACGATGTTGAGTTAGAGTTTGAAGAAGGCGCACTAATTGAGATTGCGAAAAAAGCAATTGAACGTAAAACAGGTGCTCGTGGACTTCGTTCTATTATTGAAGGCTTAATGCTTGAGGTAATGTTCGAGCTACCATCTCGCAAAGATATCGAGAAGTGTATTCTTACAAAAGAAACAGTAGCTGATAATGCAGCACCAAAATTGGTGTTACAAGACGGTACTGTACTTGATACAAAAACATCTGCATAATGCGAAGGAGAAACAGCAATTTTTATAATTGCTGTTTTTCTTTATGTTTAGCTATGTTCCTCCGCGGAAATACTAAGAGATAAAACATTGCGGGAGGAAATAAATGATGAGCTGGACAAATATATTTTTACTTGTTCAACTTGTTTTTGGTGTAATTGTCGGATTGTATTTTTGGCATTTACTTCGAAATCAGCGAACACAAAAAGTTTCAATTGATCGAGAATCGAAAAAAGAATTAGAACAGCTTCGTAAAATGCGCGAGATTTCTTTAACAGAGCCGCTTGCGGAAAAGGTGCGTCCTACATCCTTTTTAGATATTGTAGGGCAAGAGGACGGGATTAAGTCGTTAAAAGCGGCTCTTTGTGGTCCAAACCCGCAACATGTGATTATATATGGTCCGCCAGGTGTCGGAAAGACAGCAGCAGCGCGTCTCGTATTAGAAGAAGCAAAACGAAATCCAAAATCTCCATTTCGCACAAATGCAACATTTATTGAACTGGATGCGACGACAGCTCGGTTTGATGAACGTGGTATTGCAGACCCTTTAATTGGTTCGGTGCATGATCCAATTTATCAAGGTGCTGGTGCGATGGGGCAAGCAGGTATTCCGCAACCGAAAAAAGGTGCGGTAACAGATGCTCACGGTGGTATTTTGTTTATTGATGAGATAGGTGAACTACATCCGATTCAAATGAACAAAATGTTAAAGGTGCTAGAAGATCGAAAAGTGTTTTTGGAAAGTGCATACTATAGTGAAGAAAATACGATGATTCCGACGTATATACATGATATTTTTCAAAAAGGTTTACCAGCCGATTTTCGCTTAGTTGGGGCGACGACACGTTCGCCAGATGAGATACCTCCTGCTATTCGGTCGCGCTGTTTAGAAGTGTTCTTCCGTGAGTTAGATACAGAAGAAATTCAAAAAGTAGCGAAGAATGCGGCTGAAAAAGTGGAAATGCAAATCGGTGAAAATGGTATTGAAATGATTGGAATGTATGCGAGAAATGGGCGAGAAGCGATTAATCTTGTACAAATTTCTGCTGGAATGGCAATAAATGAAGAACGTCCTTTCATTAAAGATGAAGATATAGAGTGGGTTGTTCACTCTAGTCAGCTCACACCGAAGTATGAAAAACGCATTTACCCTATTCCGAGAATCGGTCTTGTAAATGGACTTGCTGTATACGGACCAAATACAGGTGCGTTATTAGAAATTGAAGTAACAGCAATCAAGGCGAAAGATAAAGGATCGGTAAATGTTACCGGAATTGTTGAAGAGGAAAGTATTGGTAGTCAAACGAAATCCATTCGTCGTAAAAGTATGGCGAAAGGTTCTGTAGATAATGTATTAACAGTGCTTCGATCTCTAGATGTATTGCCAGAAGGGTACGATATACATATTAATTTTCCAGGTGGTATCCCGATTGATGGGCCTTCGGCGGGAATTGCTATGGCAACAGGTGTGTATTCAGCAGTGCATCATACGTATGTGAATAATGAAGTAGCGATGACTGGTGAGATAAGTATACACGGGGAAGTGAAACCTATCGGTGGTGTGTACGCAAAAATAAAAGCTGCGAAAAAGGCAGGAGCTAAGAAAGTTATCATTCCTGCTGAAAACATGCAACCATTTTTGTATACAATAAAAGGAATTGAAATTATTCCTGTTCGGAAGTTGAAGGAAGTATTTGAGCTAACGTTTATACAGGAAAATATACATCGAGAGCTCGATGTACATACTACGATAGACGAAACAGATGCACAATCAATGTGAGAATGAACGATAATAGTATTTGCCAGACTTCGTTTAAGTTTGTATGCTTAAGCGGAGTCTTTTTTCTTTTATAAGGGAGAAAAAACGAGGGATTTACAGTTGCGGAGAATCTCTGCAATTGCATCTAGATGTATTGTAATATAAAATAGTTGAACAGGAGTTTAATTTATTATGGAGGTGCTATGTCTAGTATGAATACGAATGAAAGAATCGTGCCCCTCCTACCATTAAGAGGCGTTCTCGTATATCCAACGATGGTTCTGCATCTTGATGTAGGACGTGATAAATCGATACAAGCACTAGAGCAGGCGGCAATGGATGAAAATATCATCTTTTTAGCAATGCAAAAAGAAATGAATATCGATGATCCGAAAGAAGATGACATATATAGTGTAGGTACAGTGGCGAAAGTGAAGCAAATGTTAAAATTGCCGAACGGTACGCTTCGTGTCCTTGTAGAAGGTTTACATAGAGCAGAAGTAGTAGAGTTTATCGAAGAAGAAAATGTAGTGCAAGTTTCTATTAAAACGATAACGGAAGAAGTGGAAGCTGATTTAGAAGAGAAAGCTCTTATGCGCACATTACTGGAGCATTTCGAACAATATATTAAAGTTTCGAAAAAAGTTTCAAATGAAACATTTGCAACGGTAGCTGATGTAGAAGAGCCAGGAAGATTAGCGGATTTAATTGCTTCTCACTTGCCAATTAAAACGAAGCAGAAACAAGAGATTTTAGAAATCATATCTGTGAAAGAACGATTACATACACTTATTTCAATTATTCAAGATGAACAAGAATTACTTAGTTTAGAAAAGAAAATTGGACAAAAAGTGAAACGTTCAATGGAGCGCACGCAAAAAGAATATTTTTTACGTGAGCAAATGAAGGCGATTCAAACTGAACTTGGCGATAAAGAAGGTAAGGGCGGGGAAGTTGAAGAACTTCGTGAGAAAATTGAACAGTCAGGAATGCCTGAAGAAACAATGAAGGCTGCGCTGAAAGAATTAGATCGTTATGAAAAGTTACCAGCAAGTTCTGCGGAGAGCGGTGTTATTCGTAATTATATGGATTGGTTATTAGCACTTCCGTGGACAGAGGCAACAGAAGATATGATTGATCTTGCTCATTCTGAAGAGATTTTAAACAAAGATCATTACGGTCTTGAGAAAGTGAAAGAGCGCGTACTTGAATATTTAGCGGTACAGAAGTTAACGAATTCATTAAAAGGGCCTATCCTTTGTTTAGTAGGACCACCTGGGGTCGGAAAAACTTCGTTAGCGCGTTCTATTGCAACATCATTAAATCGTAATTTTGTCCGTGTATCCCTTGGTGGTGTGCGTGATGAATCTGAAATTCGTGGTCACCGTCGTACGTACGTTGGAGCAATGCCAGGACGCATTATTCAAGGTATGAAAAAGGCGAAATCAGTTAATCCAGTCTTTTTATTAGATGAGATTGATAAAATGTCTAACGATTTCCGTGGAGATCCATCAGCCGCATTACTTGAAGTGTTAGATCCAGAACAAAACCATAACTTCAGTGATCATTACATTGAAGAACCATATGATTTATCCAAGGTTATGTTTGTGGCAACTGCAAATACACTTTCCAGTATTCCAGGCCCATTACTTGATCGTATGGAAATTATTTCGATTGCTGGCTATACAGAGCTTGAAAAAGTTCACATTGCTCGTGAACATTTATTGCCGAAACAATTACAAGAGCATGGTTTACGAAAAGGTAATTTACAAGTACGTGATGAAGCGCTTCTTGAAATTATCCGCTATTATACACGTGAGGCTGGTGTTCGTACACTAGAGCGCCAAATTGCAAAAGTTTGTCGTAAAGCAGCAAAGATTATCGTTACAGCAGAACGTAAGCGTATTGTAGTAACAGAGAAAAACGTTGTTGATTTACTTGGTAAGCACATATTCCGTTATGGGCAAGCTGAAAAAACAGACCAAGTTGGTATGGCGACAGGTTTAGCGTATACGGCAGCAGGTGGCGATACACTGGCGATTGAAGTGTCTGTAGCGCCAGGTAAAGGGAAATTAATTTTAACAGGGAAACTTGGGGATGTTATGAAAGAATCCGCACAAGCAGCGTTTAGCTATATTCGTTCTCGTGCAGAAGAGCTTCAGATTGATCCTGATTTCCATGAGAAAAATGATATTCATATTCATGTTCCAGAAGGAGCAGTTCCAAAGGATGGACCGTCAGCAGGTATTACGATGGCAACGGCACTTATTTCTGCGCTAACAGGTATTCCTGTAAGTAAAGAAGTGGGGATGACAGGTGAAATTACACTTCGTGGTCGTGTATTACCGATTGGTGGTTTAAAAGAAAAAACATTAAGTGCTCACCGCGCAGGTTTAACAAAGATTATTTTACCAGCGGAAAATGAGAAAGATTTAGATGATATTCCAGAGAGCGTAAAAGAAAACCTTACGTTTGTGCTTGCATCTCATTTAGATGAAGTATTGGAGCACGCATTAGTAGGAGTGAAACAATGAAAGTAACAAAAGCAGACATTGTAATTAGTGCTGTTAAACCAGAACAATATCCAGACGGTGACTTACCAGAAATTGCATTAGCAGGTCGTTCAAATGTCGGGAAGTCTTCCTTTATTAATAAAATTTTAAATCGTAAAAAGTTAGTACGTATTTCTTCTAAACCAGGAAAAACACAAACATTAAACTTCTTCTTAATTAATGAGATGATGCACTTTGTGGACGTTCCAGGTTACGGATATGCGAAAGTATCTAAAACAGAGCGCGCGGCTTGGGGTAAAATGATTGAAACGTATTTTACAACACGTGAGCAATTAGATGCAGCTGTATTAGTAGTTGATTTACGTCACAAACCAACAAATGATGATGTAATGATGTATGATTTCTTAAAGCATTATGACATTCCAACCATTATTATTGCAACGAAAGCCGATAAGATTCCGAAAGGGAAATGGCAAAAGCATTTAAAAGTTGTAAAAGAAACGCTTGATATTGAAAGTGGCGATGAAGTCGTTCTATTCTCTTCTGAAACAGGACTTGGGAAAGAAGAAGCATGGAAAGCAATTCATAAATTTACAAAAACAAAAAACGCGTGACGAATGTCGCGCGTTTTTTTCTTTATACACTTTTAGCGTACGTTTAATGTAACCTCAATATTTCCTCGTGTTGCTTTCGAATAAGGACATACGCCGTGAGCGGCTTGTACAAGTTCTTGTGCTTCGCTATGTGAAACGCCAGCGACATGTACATCAAGTACAGCAGATAGGCCGAAACCACCATCTGTATCTTTTCCGATAGAAACGTGAGCAGTTACTTCTGTACTTTCTACTTTCACACGTTTCGTACGAATGACAAGTTGTAATGCACTATCAAAACAAGCAGCATAACCAGCAGCAAATAGTTGTTCTGGATTTGTTGCCTCTCCGCCTGCACCACCTAGTGCTTTCGGCATTTTCACATCAAGATTTAATATGCCATCATCTGATACTACTTTTCCATTTCTTCCACCTGTAGCAGTTACTGAAGCAGTATATAATTTATCCATGTTTATTCCCCTTTTCTATCATTAATTGTTTTCATTGTTTCAATTAGTTTATTTAATTGAATTAATAAAGAACGATATTCTTGTTCTGTAATTCCTAAATTTGTTGCCATCGTTGTCGGCAATGAACAAGCCTTATCTTGTAAATCTTTTCCTTGTTCTGTTAATTCAATACACACTTTTCGCTCATCTTCTTTGGAACGAACGCGTTTTACAAGGTTTAATGATTCCATTCGTTTTAACATAGGTGTTAACGTACCGGAATCTAAAAATAGACGTTCTCCAATTTCTTTTACTGTTAGTCCATCTTGCTCCCATAGTACGAGTAAAGTAATGTACTGTGGATACGTAATGCCCATTTCTTCTAAATATGGTCGGTAAAAGCGTGTAACCTCTCTAGAACAAGCATAAATAGAAAAACAAAGTTGATTATCTAGATGCAAAGAATCTTCTGTCATGAATGACTCCTTTCTAATTAAGTTGTGCACAATTTAATTTTGTAAAATCAATATAACGAAAAAGAAATACAATGTCAAATACATTGTATTGAGAAAGTTTGTGCTACAATTTGGAACAATCATACATATTTTCCTTCATGATGAAAGAAGATAGGAAAGATGATGTTATAATTTATATGGAATAGTTTCCATCACTTGATTATGAGGGCTTTTTTTGGTAACGTACAAATAGAGTTATTAATTTATAATCATTATAAAGTAGAAAAATTTTATTCATTTTACTGAATCTCCTTTCTTACATATGGAGAATAAATAAAAAAATAATCGGTTGTTCACACGATTGTCAGATTCATAAGAGGAAAGTTGTATTATGATAGTAGATAAAGTGATAAAACGGGTGAAGGGGGACATGCTGCGTGCATATTCTTGTTGTTAGTGTAAATTATCGAACAGCCCCTGTAGAATTTCGTGAGAAACTCACATTTCAGACAGCAGAGCTAGAGCAAGCAATGACTACATTACAAAATCAAAAGAGCGTGTTAGAGAATGTCATTGTATCAACTTGTAATCGCACTGAGGTTTATGCTGTTGTCGATCAATTACACACGGGACGGTATTATATTAAGAAGTTTTTAGCTGATTGGTTTCAGCTTGAAATAGAAGAAGTCGCACCATATTTAACTATTTTTGAACAAGATGGTGCAATCGATCATTTATTCCGCGTAACGTGCGGTTTAGATTCTATGGTAGTTGGAGAGACGCAAATTTTAGGTCAAATAAAAGATAGCTTTTTAGAAGCGCAACAAGTAAAAGCAACAGGGACAATTTTTAATGAATTGTTTAAGCAAGTTATTACATTAGCGAAACGTGCTCACTCAGAAACGACAATTGGTGAAAGTGCGATGTCTGTTAGTTATGCTGCTGTTGAGCTTGGGAAGAAAATATTTGGCGAGTTAACAGATTGTCACGTACTTATTCTCGGTGCTGGTAAAATGGGTGAACTTGCACTACAAAACTTATATGGAAGTGGTGCTCGTAAAGTAACAGTCATGAATAGAACGCTTTCAAAAGCAGAAATAATGGCTGAGAAATATATGGGACACGCAAAACCTTTAAGTGAATTACAATGTGCATTATTAGAAGCTGATATTTTAATTAGTTCAACTGGTGCATCGGATTATGTCATTACGAAAGAGATGATGACAAAGGTAGAGAAAATGCGCTCTGGTCGTCCATTATTTATGGTTGATATTGCAGTGCCGCGTGATATTGATCCAGCAATTGATGAGCTAGAAGGTTCTTTCTTGTATGACATTGATGATTTGCAAGGAGTAGTGGAAGCGAACCGTGCTGAACGTTTAAAAGAAGCAGAGAAAATTCAATTTATGATTGAAGAGGAAATTGTTGTATTTAAAACGTGGTTAAGTACACTTGGTGTCGTTCCGTTAATATCAGCTCTTCGTGATAAGGCACTTGCTATTCAAAGTGAAACGATGGAAAGTTTGGAACGAAAAATACCAACTCTTAGTGATCGTGAGAGAAAAGTAATTAGTAAGCATACGAAAAGTATTATTAATCAATTATTAAAAGACCCAATTCTAGTAGCGAAAGAAATAGCTGCTGAAGAGGGAGCAGACGAAAAATTAGCGTTATTTGCAAAGATTTTCGATTTAGAAATGGAAGACGTAGAGAGTCGTGCGGAAGAAGTAGAACATAAAAGAGCGTGGACACCATCCGTTCCATCTTTATAATTTGGAAGGATGATCGGATGAGTTTTTTAAATAACAGTATTATTTATCATATTGCAATTATTTTATATGCTTGTAGCATTAGTTTATATTTTATAGATTATTTCCAAAGTAACCGAAAGGCGAACCGATTTGCTTTTTGGTTACTTTCGATTGTATGGGTTCTGCATTCTATTTTTATGTTGCTTAGAGCTACAGATTCAGAAACGAACCCCCTTTTAACCTTATTATCAGGCATTTATTTTTATGTTTGGCTATTGATTACGATGTCGTTAGTCATTAATCGATTTATGAGAATCGATTTTTTAGTCTTTTTTACAAATGTTGTTGCATTTGGCGTAAGCGCTTTTTCTATTTTTACGCCGCTTGGAAAGATGTCGCCGGTACTTGCAGAGCAATTAGTTTCGGAGCTTGTATATGTACATGTCGGTATGGCTATTATTTCTTATGCAACTTTTACTGTATCGTTCATTTTTTCTATTATGTATTTATTGCAATATCGCCTATTAAAAAAGAAAAAATGGAATGCGAGATTAAGAAGATTAGGGAATTTACCGAAGCTAGAATCGATGTCTTACGGATTAAATTTATTTTCTGTTCCATTTTTCTTACTAGCTATTTTATTAGGATGCATATGGGGATATACAAAATTGGACAATTTCCATTGGTATGATACGAAAGTAATCGGGTCTTTTGTCGTTCTATTTGTATATTGTGCTGGCCTATATTTACGCGCGGCAGATGTGTTGCAAGGGAAGAAAATCGTGCAGTGGAACATCGGAGCATTTCTCGTAATGCTAATTAATATTTTTCTATTAAGCAGTTTATCCAACTTCCACTTTTGGTATTTATAATGAGGAGAGAAAATTATGCGCAAAATTATTGTAGGGTCACGAAAGAGTAAATTAGCATTAACGCAAACAAATTGGTTTATTGATCAGTTAAAAGCGCTAGGTTTACCATATGAATTTGAAGTGAAAGAAATCGTCACAAAAGGCGATGTAATTTTAGATGTTACTCTTTCAAAAGTAGGTGGCAAAGGCTTGTTTGTGAAAGAGATTGAACATGCGCTACTTACGAAAGAAATTGATATGGCTGTACATAGTATGAAAGATATGCCGGCCGTACTTCCAGAAGGATTAATGATTGGTTGTACACCAAAGCGTGTTGACCCTCGTGATGCTTTTATCTCAAAAAACGGAGCGTCGTTTAAAGAGTTAGCAGAAGGCGCTATTTTAGGTACGAGTAGTTTAAGACGTAGTGCACAGTTACTCGCTGCGAGACCAGACTTACAAGTGAAGTGGATTCGCGGAAATATCGATACACGTTTACGCAAATTAAAAGAAGAAGATTACGATGCAATTATTTTAGCGACAGCGGGATTACAAAGAATGGGCTGGGATAATGAAGTTATTACAGAACATTTAGATGAGACGTTATGTGTACCTGCTGTAGGACAAGGTGCATTAGCGATTGAGTGTCGTGAGGATGATAAAGATTTACTGCAGTTGTTAGCTCATATGAATGATGGAGTAACAGAAAAAACAGTGGCAGCAGAACGCGTATTTCTTCATAAACTTGAAGGGGGATGCCAAGTTCCGATCGCTGGATATGCAACTCTTACAGAAAACGATGCAATCGAATTAACAGCTCTTGTCGGGTCTATGGACGGTTCTGTTTTATTGAAAGAGACAGTAGTAGGAACTGATCCAGAGAAAGTAGGATTAGAGGCTGCGGACCGTTTAATTAACCAAGGCGCAAAAGAACTCATTCTTGCTGCAAATAAGGGGCAACAATAAGTATGAACGCTCTCGCTGGCAAAACGGTATTGGTTACGCGTGCCCAGCATCAAGCAAAACAAATGAGTGTAGCGGTGAAAGAAAAGGGCGGAATTCCATTGGAAATTCCGCTTTTGCGTATGGAAGGTATGTCTCATAGGCAAATTCAACATATAGCAGGGCAGTTACATTCGTATGACTGGGTTATTTTTACGAGTAAAAATGGGGTAGCTTTTTTTCTAGATCGTTTGAGACAGAAGCTACCTGTAACGACTAAAATTGCTGCAGTAGGTGTGAAAACAAAGTTAGAGTTAGAAAAGCGAGGCTATCGAGTGGATTTTGTTCCAACTTCATTTGTTGCAGAAGTATTTGCAGAAGAGTTTGTAAAAAGATTAAGTGGAAACGAACGTATTTTATTTCCGAAAGGGAATTTAGCAAGAGACGTAATTCCAGTTGCGCTTCGTGAAATGGGTGTTTCTCTAGATGAGCTTATCGTATATGGTACGAAAGAAAATGTAGAGAAAAAGCAAGAGCTTATAGAAGCGTTAGAAGTAGGGAAAGTAGACATTATTACATTTACGAGCCCTTCCACTGTTACTAGTTTTGTTCGTTTACTTGAGGATACAAACTGGAGAGAGTGGACAAAAAAATGTACAATTGCTTGTATAGGGCCTATTACGGAAAAAGAGGCGAGCCTTTATTTTCCGCATATTATTATGCCGAAAGAGTACACTGTAGAAGCATTACTACAATGTGTTTGTGAATCTATAAAATAAAAGAATGGGGATAGAAATCTATGAACTCTTTACAATTTAATCGTCATCGTCGCTTAAGACAAAGTGGAGGCATGCGTGCGCTTGTGCGTGAAACGTTTTTACATACGGAAGATTTTATTTACCCTATTTTTGTATTAGAAGGAGAGAATGTTCGTAATGAAGTGCCTTCTATGCCAGGCGTATATCAAATATCTTTAGATTTATTGCAAGCTGAAATGCAAGAAGTTGTTGATTTAGGTATTCGTTCTGTTATTGTATTTGGTTTACCTGCTGAAAAAGATGAAGTTGGATCATCAGCATATTGTGATCATGGAATTGTGCAACGTGCGATTCAGCAAATTAAAGGTGAATTCCCTGATCTAGTAGTAGTTGCGGATACATGTTTATGTCAATTCACAAGCCATGGTCATTGCGGTGTAATTGAAGATGGTATTATTTTAAATGACGAGTCTCTTGCAGTTCTTGCAAAAACAGCTGTAAGCCAAGCGAAAGCAGGAGCGGACATTATTGCGCCATCAAACATGATGGACGGATTCGTAACAGCAATTCGCCACGCATTAGATGAAAATGGTTTTGGACATGTACCAGTTATGTCGTACGCTGTTAAATATTCATCAGCATTTTACGGACCATTCCGTGATGCGGCGCATGGTGCACCGCAATTTGGTGATCGTAAAACATATCAAATGGACCCAGCGAACCGCATGGAAGCATTCCGTGAAGCAGAATCAGATGTAATGGAAGGGGCAGATTTCTTAATTGTAAAGCCAGCTCTTTCTTACTTAGATATCGTTCGTGATGTGAAAAATAACTTTAATTTACCAGTCGTTGCTTATAACGTAAGCGGTGAATATTCAATGATTAAAGCGGCAGCGCAAAATGGCTGGATTAATGAAAAAGAAGTTGTACTTGAAAAATTAATTAGTATGAAACGCGCAGGAGCAGATTTAATTATTACGTATCATGCGAAAGATGCAGCAAGATGGTTACAAGAAGGAGGCGCTAAATAATGAAAAAGTTTGATAAGTCGATTGCAGCGTTTGAAGAGGCTCAAGATTTAATGCCTGGTGGCGTAAATAGCCCAGTTCGTGCTTTTAAGTCTGTCGGTATGAATCCGTTGTTTATGGAGCGTGGAAAAGGCTCTAAAGTATATGATATCGATGGAAATGAATACATCGATTACGTATTATCATGGGGTCCATTAATTCATGGTCATGCAAATGATCGTGTTGTTGAGGCTTTAAAAGCTGTTGCTGAAAAAGGTACGAGCTTCGGTGCTCCAACGGAAATTGAAAATAAATTAGCGAAACTTGTTATTGAGCGTGTTCCATCAATTGAAATTGTGCGTATGGTTAACTCTGGAACAGAAGCGACAATGAGTGCGCTACGTTTAGCTCGTGGTTATACAGGGCGTAACAAAATTTTGAAATTTATCGGTTGTTATCACGGTCATGGTGACTCGTTATTAATTAAAGCGGGTTCTGGTGTAGCAACGTTAGGTTTACCAGATAGCCCTGGTGTACCAGAAGGTGTAGCGAAAAATACGATTACAGTAGCGTATAACGATTTAGAAAGTGTGAAATACGCTTTCGAACAATTCGGTGATGATATTGCTTGTGTCATTGTAGAACCAGTAGCAGGGAATATGGGGGTTGTTCCTCCGCAACCAGGATTTTTAGAAGGTCTTCGTGAAGTAACAGAGCAAAATGGCGCATTGCTTATTTTTGATGAAGTAATGACAGGATTCCGTGTTGCTTATAATTGTGGACAAGGTTATTACGGTGTAACACCTGATTTAACTTGTTTAGGTAAAGTAATCGGTGGTGGATTACCGGTAGGAGCATACGGTGGTAAAGCAGAAATTATGCGCCAAGTTGCACCGAGCGGACCGATTTACCAAGCAGGTACTTTATCAGGTAACCCACTTGCAATGGCAGCAGGTTATGAAACGTTAGTACAGTTAACGCCAGAATCGTATGTAGAATTTGAGCGTAAAGCTGAAATGTTAGAAGCTGGCTTACGTAAAGCGGCTGAAAAACATGGCATTCCACATCATATCAATCGTGCGGGTTCTATGATTGGTATCTTCTTTACAGATGAACCAGTTATTAATTACGATGCAGCAAAATCTTCAAACTTAGAGTTCTTTGCGGCTTACTATCGTGAAATGGTAGAACAAGGTGTATTTTTACCGCCATCCCAGTTTGAAGGTTTATTCTTATCGACAGCACATAGTGATGCAGATATTGAAGCGACGATTGCAGCGGCTGAAATTGCAATGTCAAAATTAAAAGCTTAATTGAATAAAAAAAATCGCTCTCCGTAAGGGGAGAGATTTTTTTTATTCATAAAGTCAGCTTTCCGTACATAAATCTGTAATGACATATAGTTTGGGAGGGGGAAAAGAAGTGGCAACAGATCATTCATTACGTTTTTCATTAAAAGAATCTGTTTGGTTCCAAAAAGGACAGGAAGTCGAAGAACTTTTGTCAATTTCGTTAGATCCAGACGTTGAGATAGAAGAGCTTGATCATGAGGTAATTGTGAGAGGGCAATTAGATTTAACGGGAGAGTATGTTGCAAGGCAAGATGATTCAGCTTATTCATTAAGAGATCTATCGCCAGCGAAGTCCATTGATTATGTAGAAACGAGAGAAGATGGGGTTAATGAACTTGTTCATTCCTTCCCGCTTGAAATATCAATCCCAAGAAACCGTGTGAAAGTAATTGAAGAACTATATGTATCTATCGAGGAATTTGATTATGAACTAAAGGAAAATGGTTGCTTACAATTATTAGCGGATATATCTATTACAGGTTTATGTGATGAAGAAAGAATTGAGGATGAGGAGGAAGAAACGGCGTATGCTGAGTTAGAGGATGATTCTGCGCAAGAGCATGAAACTAGACCAACGCCACAAGTCGAAGAGCCAGCCTATAAGGAATCAGATGAGTGGGAAGATTACGCGTTTGAACCGTTCCAACTAGAAGAAAGAAAAGAGCAGGAAGTAGAAGAAGAGGAAATAGAAGAACATGAATTTGTAGAGCGTGAAGAGGAGAAAGAAACAACGCCGCAATTTGAATTGTTCGGAAGAAAAGATTTCAAGAAAGAACAAGCGAAAAAACAAGAAGTACAAGAAGAGGAAACGTATTCACAGCGGGATGAAAATGCGCTTTATTTAACGAAATTATTTACGAAAGAACCGGAAGAAGAATTTACAAAGTTAAGAATGTATTTTGTGCAAGAAGGAGATACGATCGAATCTGTTGCAGAACGTTATGAAACATCTGTACAAAACTTATACCGTGTCAATCAAACAGAAGATATATATTTAACTACAGGACAAATTATTTATATTCCTGTTTCAAGAGCAAAAGCGAAATAAGTGAGTGTTTTCACTCACTTATTTTTCTAAAGGCTATGTTTTGAATAGAAAGGGTTATTCGTATGGATATGGAATTACGAAATCGTTATGAACCCATTGTAAGGCAATATAGATTGGATACGCAGCATATGGAAGAGCACGGAAGTGTGACGAAAATTTATACGAATCAAGGTCCATATGCGCTCAAGAAAATAGAAGGCAGGAAGTTAGAGCGGAATAACTTTTTGCATCATATTCAATATTTGAAGGAGAAAGGTTTTTCAAATTATGTACCTATATATCATGCGACGGACGGAAATTATATTTTAAGTGATGGTACGTATAATTATTATTTAATGCCTTGGTTAGAGCGTGCGGAAGGGAACGGCGAGGATAATGATCAATACCATAAAATGTTTCAGACTCTCGGAACGTTGCACCAAAAAACGGTAAAAGAAGAAACGTATACAGAAGAGGATTTAGAAAAACATTATACAAATATATCCAATCGTTGGGAAAATGATGGAGAGATGTTAGAAGAGTTTCTTGTAGAATCGGAAGCGAAGTGGTATATGTCTCCGTTTGAATTGCAGTATTGTACGTACTATCATCATGTAATGAGAGCGCGTGAGTTTGCAACGAAGCAATTAAATGAGTGGAACGATGCAATGAAAGAAAAAGAAACAACGCGCATTACTTTTGTACATGGTAACGTATCGCTTAATCATTTTTTATTTGATTATGAACGGAATGGCTATTTTATTAGTTTAGAAAAATCGAAGTTTGCAACACCTGTGCAAGATATTGTAGGCTTTTATTCTCGGTCTTTAAACACATATCCAATTGCGCGAAGTGATCGGTTTGAATGGTATCAAATGTATCAAAAAAATTTCCCTTTTACGAAAGAAGAGCAACTACTCATGTTTGCGTATATGACGTATCCATCGCAATTTATTCGGCAAATCCAGTCTTATAAGAAAAGAAGAGAGCGGCGTAATGAGGAAAATGAACTTCTCGGAGTAAAGAGTTTGCAACAAGCGCATTGGCTCGTTAGTAATATAGAATATTTTCTTTCGCAATTACAAGCTGCCCAGCAAGGGAACGGATAAAGAAGGTAAGTAGAGGATGCTACTTATCTTCTTTTTTTTACTCAAAAAGCTGTAGTCTTAAATTTATCTTGACGAATAAGGTTTCGTTTTTTACACTATTGTATATAATAATTAACAATCATATAAATGCCTTGAAGGGGAAGAGTATAACAAGAAACGTCTTCAGAGAGGAGAATCATTAGCTGGGAGATTCTCTAGATAGTTATGTTAGAAGGTAGCCCTGGAGCATCTTTTCTGAACGGAATAGTTCTCATTAGGAAAAGACGGATTTGTCCGTTATCAAATTAAGAGTATAAGCAAATTCCTGAATTTGTTTGTAAATAAAGGTGGTACCGCGATGTCCCTCGTCCTTTTTTGGATGAGGGGCATTTTTTATTTTAAGGAGGGAAAATAATGTCAAACACGGAAAAGAATTTACCAACTAAATATGATCATATGTCCGTTGAAGAAGGCCTTTATCAGTGGTGGTTAGAAGGCAAATATTTTGAAGCAACAGGAGACGAGAAGAAACAACCGTATACAATTGTAATTCCACCTCCGAACGTAACTGGTAAGTTACACTTAGGTCATGCTTGGGATACAACTCTTCAAGATATTTTAACTCGTACGAAGCGTATGCAAGGTTACGATGTATTGTGGCTTCCAGGAATGGACCATGCGGGTATCGCAACACAAGCGAAAGTAGAAGGGAAACTTCGTGAAGAAGGTATTTCACGTTACGATCTTGGCCGTGAGAAATTCCTTGAAAAGGCTTGGGAATGGAAAGAAGAATACGCTTCTCACATTCGTCAACAATGGGGGAAAGTTGGTTTAGGACTAGACTATTCTCGCGAACGTTTCACATTAGACGAAGGTTTATCTGATGCGGTTAATAAAGTATTCGTTCAATTATATGAAAAAGGCTTAATTTACCGCGGTGAATATATTATCAACTGGGACCCGGCAACACGCACAGCTCTTTCTGATATTGAAGTAATTCATAAAGAAGTTCAAGGTGCATTCTACCATATGAACTATCCGTTAACAGATGGATCTGGTCACATTCGTCTTGCAACAACTCGTCCAGAAACGATGCTTGGTGATACAGCGGTAGCGGTTCATCCAGAAGACGATCGTTACAAGCATTTAATCGGAAAAACAGTTACACTTCCAATCGTAGGCCGTGAGATTCCGATTATTGCTGATGAGTATGTAGAAAAAGATTTCGGAACAGGTGTTGTAAAAATTACGCCAGCTCATGACCCGAATGACTTTGAAGTAGGTAACCGTCATGACTTACCACGTATCTTAGTAATGAACGAAGATGGAACGATGAACGAAAAAGCTGGTAAGTATAACGGTATGGATCGTTTCGAGTGCCGTAAAGCGTTAGTAAAAGATTTACAAGAAGCGGGCGTATTAGTAGAAATCGAGCCTCATATGCATTCAGTAGGTCATAGTGAGCGTAGTGGTGCAGTTGTTGAGCCTTACTTATCAACACAATGGTTCGTAAAAATGGCTCCACTTGCTGAGAAGGCAGTAGCGCTTCAGCAAAAAGAAGAAGAGAAAGTAACGTTCGTACCAGATCGTTTCGAAAACACATATTTACGTTGGATGGAAAACATTCACGACTGGTGTATTTCTCGTCAATTATGGTGGGGACACCGCATTCCAGCTTGGTATCATAAAGAAACTGGTGAAGTATACGTAGGTACAGAAGCGCCAGCAGATATTGAAAATTGGAATCAAGATAACGACGTACTTGATACATGGTTCAGTTCAGCGTTATGGCCATTTTCAACACTTGGTTGGCCAAATGAAGATGCAGCGGACTTCAAACGTTACTATTCAACTGATGCACTAGTAACGGGTTATGACATCATCTTCTTCTGGGTATCTCGTATGATTTTCCAAGGTTTAGAGTTTACAGGCGAGCGTCCATTTAAAGATGTATTAATTCACGGTTTAGTTCGTGATGAGCAAGGACGTAAAATGAGTAAATCTCTTGGTAACGGTATTGACCCAATGGAAGTTATCGAGAAGTACGGTGCAGATGCAATGCGTTTCTTCTTATCAACGGGAAGTGCACCAGGTCAAGACTTACGTTTCAGCATGGAAAAAGTAGAATCTACTTGGAACTTCATTAATAAAATTTGGAATGCATCACGTTTCGTATTAATGAACATGGATGACATGAAGTATGAAGAAATCGATTTAACTGGTGAAAAATCAGTTGCAGATAAGTGGATTTTAACTCGTTTAAATGAAACAATCGAAAGTGTAACGCGAAACATGGATAAATATGAGTTCGGTGAAGCTGGTCGTTCATTATACAACTTCATCTGGGACGATTTCTGTGACTGGTACATTGAAATGGCGAAACTTCCACTATACGGTGAAGATGAAGCAGCTAAGAAAACAACTCGTTCTATTTTAGCTTACGTATTAGACCAAACAATGCGTCTATTACACCCATTCATGCCATTCGTAACAGAGAAGATTTGGCAACATTTACCGCATGAAGGCGAATCTATTACAGTAGCAGCATGGCCAACAGTTCGCGAAGATTTACAAGATGCAGAAGCTGCAGCAGAAATGCACCTTCTAGTTGATATTATTCGCTCTGTTCGTAACATCCGTGCAGAAGTTAATACGCCAATGAGCAAAAAAGTTCAAATGCAAATTAAAGCAAAAGACGAGGCTGTACTTGCTCAACTTACGAAAAACAGCTCTTACATTGAGCGTTTCTGTAACCCAAGCGAATTAACAATTCAAACGGACTTACAAGCGCCAGAAAAAGCAATGACTGCAATCGTAACAGGTGCAGAGTTATTCTTACCGTTAGCTGATCTTATCAATCTTGATGAAGAGAGAGCGCGTCTTGAGAAAGAGCTTGAGAAGTTCGACAAAGAAGTAGAACGTGTACAGAAGAAACTTTCAAACCAAGGTTTCGTAGCGAAAGCTCCTGCAGCAGTTATTGAAGGAGAGCGTGCGAAAGAGCAAGATTACCTAGAAAAACGCGAAGCAGTTCGCCAACGTCTAGCGGATCTTGAGAAATAAAAATGTTTTTAGAGACTCACTATATTGGTGAGTCTCTTTTCTTTGCGTATAATAGAAAGGTGAAGGTTGTCTTTTGAAAGGGGAAAGCATACGTGATACATACATACGAAGAAGCGATAGGGTGGATTCATAGCCGATTGAAATTTGGTATTAAACCGGGATTAGAAAGAATGCGATGGATGCTAGAAGAACTCGGAAATCCAGAACGTCACATAAAATGTGTTCATCTTGCTGGTACAAATGGAAAAGGTTCAACGTTAACATATATGCGCTACATGTTAGAAAATGCAAAATATAAGGTAGGAACATTTACCTCCCCTTATATTGAAACATTTAACGAGCGTATTAGTGTGAATGGAACACCAATTGCAGATGAAGAGATTACTGAACTTGTAAAGATGGTAAAGCCAGTCGTTGAAAAACTAGATGAAACGGATTTAGGGGAAGCGACTGAGTTTGAAATTATTACTGTTATGGCAATTTGTTACTTCGGTAAAGTTAATTTCTGTGATGTTGTTTTATTTGAAACAGGGCTTGGAGGGCGCTTTGATTCTACGAATGTGATTCATCCAGTTCTCACGATTATTACGAATATCGGTCACGATCATATGCATATTTTAGGTAATACATTAGGAGAAATTGCATATGAAAAGGCGGGAATTATTAAGTCTGGTGTTCCGGTTATTACTGGTGTGCAAGATGAGGAAGCGTTGCAAGTCATTCAAAAAGTTGCAAAGGAAAATCATGCAAATGTATACGAGATGGGCAACCATTTTACATCGTTACATAAACAGTCTAGCGAAGATGGAGAACATTTCGATTTCACTTGCCCTTTCGCATCTTTTGAAGATGTGCGAATTTCAATGAAAGGCAGCCATCAAGTAGGAAACGCAGCACTTGCACTTATGGCAGTCATGTATGTAAAAACATACTTATCATTTTTAATTGAGGAAGAAGAAATAAGAACTGGATTACAGGAAGCGTATTGGGTGGGGCGCTTTGAAAAACTGCAAAGTAATCCGGATATTATTATAGATGGTGCTCATAACCCAGAAGGTATTGAAAGTCTTGTGAAAACGGTAGAATCACATTACAAAGATAAAAATGTAATAGTTTTATTTACTGCCCTTGGTGATAAACAATTGCACAATATGGTAGGTCAATTAGAAAGCATCGCCGATGAAATTATTTTTACAACATTCGCCTTTGATCGTGCGATTTCTGCTGACAAACTTGCATCGTATGCAAAGGAAGAGTCAAAATTAGTTTTTGAAAATTGGAAAGAGGCAATTGATACGAAGGTTGAAATGCTTGGAGAAAATGATGTTTTTATCATAACAGGTTCTCTTTATTTCATTTCGGAAGTTCGAAAATATATTCGCGAAAAAACTAGATAGTCTTTGCTATCTAGTTTTTTTGTTCTACAAATGAAGTCAAATGCATACATATAAGATAAATATATAGGGTTATTTGGCGAATTCCTCTGACAAATATCTCGTTTTTTTGTGAAATGAATATGATATGATGCGGACAACGATAAGAGGTGAGGTGTGAGTGTATGGACAAGCAATCACGAACGATCTCAGTGAAAGTGAATGGAACAGAAGCGAAGTATGAGGAGAAGAAGAAAGATGAATTTGACTGGATGGTAGTAGAAAGTGAAAGGCCAAAAAACGTTGTTCTGTTTCAAAAATCGAAAGTAGCGTCTACGGAAAAAAATCGAAAGAAGTGGAGCAATACGTTAATTGCAATCGTTGCAACTGCAATTATTATTGGTACGGCGTTTGGGATGGGGATGCTACAGTTACTGAAAGGACAAGGTGCGACAGGAGGAAGCGAAGTAACAGCTTCGAAGCAGATGCGAAAGGAAGAATCAAAGGTGGGTGGAACGGCAGAACAAACATCAGCACCAAAAGAGGAAAAAACAAAAGCACAGACAGGAACGTCATTAGATCCAATGAAATTATTTTTTGTTCAAGGAGGAATCTATTCTTCTGAAGAAAAGGGACAGGCCGCTCTTGAAGAGTGGAAAGGTAATGGAGGTGTAGCAGCCTTAAAACCGAGCGGTGATAAGTATGCATTAGTTGTTGGTATTGCTAGCGATGAACAAGGCATAAACCAATTAATGACGCAGTATAAAAAAGATAATGTCTCCGTATTGAAAAAGGACTGGGATATAACAGATAAAGCGTTACTTAAAGATGATAAAGAAGTCGGGGCGTTTTTAACAAAAGTACAGCCATTATATACTCATTTAGCAAAATATGCTTCTAGCGTACAAGCTAGTGAAAAAAGTAATACAAAAGATATAGGTGCGATCGAAAAAGAGTGGAAAGCGATTGAAAAAGAAGGGAAAAGTATGAAGCAGGAAGAAGCGAAGAAATTGTATATGTATACGTCGGTAGCTGTGCAAACAGTGAAGGACGGAAAAGATGATAAGGAATCATTAGCGAAATTAAATCAAGTTATCATTGATGGTATACTTTCATACGAAAAAATTGTTTCACAAAAGGTGAAATAATAGGATAATGAAATGACGAAGGAAGAAGTGTAGAGGCTTCTTTCTTTTCTTTTGAATTTAGAGTAAAGTGCTTTCTCTATGACAGGAATATAATCGTGTTTTGGTAAGGAAGTATTATTTTGTTTAGAGAAAATAATATTTCTTTTATTTGTGGACAAACTATTCCTTTGATACGATTGATATAAATGATTCTGCTTCATGTGAGAAAGGAAGGAGAAAATATGAAAAAAATTATTTTAGCTTCAGGATCACCTCGCAGGAAGGAATTGCTTGAGTTAGCGGGTGTACCATTTGAAATTGTTGTAAGTGAAGTAGAAGAAACGATTGGTGCGTATTCATCGCCTTCTGATATTGTTATGTCCCTTGCCCTGCAAAAAGCATCTGCGGTAGCAGAAAATAACAGTGATTATATTGTGTTAGGTGCAGACACAATTGTTACATATGAGTCGCGTATTCTTGGAAAGCCATCTAATGAGGCTGAGGCGAAAGAAATGTTGCAATTATTATCAGGGAAAACACATGAGGTGTATACAGGTGTTGCAATTATAGCAAAGGACAAAACAGTCACTTTTTACGAGCGTACAGAAGTTACGTTTTGGGAATTAACAGAAGAGGAAATTGACACATACATTGCATCAAAAGAGCCTTTGGATAAAGCAGGAAGTTATGGGATTCAAGGTAAAGGATCTATTTTTGTTCAACATATTCAAGGGGACTACTATAGTGTAGTTGGGTTACCAATTTCACGTCTTGTTCGGGAATTAAAACAATTTAATATTGATGTAACCCATGCGTAAAACTGCATGGGATTTTCTTTGAGAGAACAAATAAAGGGGTGGAGAAATGAACGGTATTCGTGATGTTGTCAAAGAAGAACAGCCACGGGAGCGTTTATTGTTAGAAGGGGCTGGAAGTTTATCCAATCGGGAGCTTCTTGCAGTGTTACTCAGAACAGGTTCTAAAGAAGAAACAGTTTTAAAGTTATCGGATAAAATTTTGCATCATTTTGATGGTTTACGTATGTTGAAAGACGCAACGCTAGAAGAGTTAGTGAGTATACATGGTGTTGGAGTTGCGAAGGCATCACAGCTCATCGCTGCTTTTGAACTCGGTAGAAGAATGGTGCGTTTAGAATATCAAAATAGATACAGCATTCGAAGCCCGGAAGATTGCGCCACATATATGATGGAAGAAATGCGCTTCCTGCAGCAGGAGCATTTTGTATGTCTATATTTGAACACAAAGAATCAAGTTATACATAGGCAAACGATTTTCATTGGAAGTTTAAACTCATCAATTGTACATCCAAGGGAAGTTTTTAAAGAAGCGTTTCGCCGTGCAGCAGCCTCTATCATATGTCTTCATAACCATCGGGTTATGTGTATGTTAGACACATAAAACATCTCATGTTATTATGGTGTTACCTAAAAAAATTAGGTAGTACCTAAATTATGAGGTGGCCTATGAAGAAAATTAATTTAATACATAATAATTTAAAAAGTAATGAACATTTAACTGATGAAGCATTAAATAAATTTCAATATAAGTTAATAGGGGAATGGGAGAAGCAACAGTTAGTTAAGGGTTATACAAAGCAAACTGTTGCGTTAAACTTAAGAAACATAGAAGAGTTTGTAAAAATAAGTGGAAAGTTTGTTTGGGATATTACCCCAGAAGATGTTGAGAATTTTTATTTCAGTTTAGTTGGAAGAGGGCTATCACATAGTACTCGAAGAAAATATCAATCAAATATATCTACGTTTTATGAGTTTTTAAGGAGTAGAAAGAGTATAGAAATTTTCAATATAGTAGGCGTGTTAGTTCCAAATGTAATAGATGATTTTAATAAATTTTTTCATCGAAAAGATGACAATGATATCAGAGTTGTACCGCCTAAAAAGGAAGTATTAGACATGTTTTTTGATGGTTTAAAAAATCAGATTATGAACGGAAGGAAATATTATACGGCTGCTAGAGATTATGTTTTTTTTAAAGTATTATTATTAACAGGATTAAGAATTAATGAGTTAATAATGTTGGATATTAATGATATTAGATTTGATTTGGGATTGAATGGGAAAATCCATGTTCGATATGGAAAAGGAAGTAGAGGGACGGGGTATAAACCCAGATGGGTACCAATGTTATCTGATGTTGATAAATTATTAAAATGGTATCTAGAAGAGATTTTGCCAGGGTTGAGAGACGATTATGAGAGTGATGCATTATTCTTATCAGAAAATGGTTCTAGAGTGAATAGAGATACTATGAGGGCTAATCTAATTAGAAGACAAAAAGAGATTGGGATTTCGAAGGCTGAACAGTTTAGTGCTCATCAATTACGACATGCATTTGCAACAAGTTATGTTGAGTTAGGTGTTGATATATTGACGATGAGTAAACTTTTAGGCCATGCTAACGTTGCCACAACAGCCGGCTATCTAGAGCCGAGTAGCAATTTTATAGAGAATCGAATTAGGTTAGCTCAAGCCAAGTGGAAAGCACAATTAGAAGAAATAATATTGGAGGGAACCAATGACCATAGAGTGGAAGCTTCGTCAGATGATGGCGAAGAATGAAATTTGGACAGGAACTGAACTAGCTAGGCTTATGGAAGAAAAGACAGGCTATAAAATGTCAGCCCCATCTATTTCTGCATTAATAAATGAAACTCCAAAACAAATGAAAGTCTCAACTTTAGATGCGTTATGTACTACATTAAATTGTAAACCTGATGAGCTTTTAGTTCATAAACCTAGTATTATTAAGAGAGGAATAGAAGTAGATAAAAATAACTCGGAAAGGTTAAAGGTTGGGAATGGGAATGCAAGAAAACTCCCACCGCTATAATTAAAATATGGAATTTTTAAAATGTCCGAGCTGTGGAAAGGATGCTTCTCGAAATACTATTGAAAAAGTAGGTTTATGCAATAATTGTAGAGCGTCTAAACAAATGGAGAAATATAAGGCTGATAGTTCATATAGAATTAGTAAATTATCTAATCATGCTTATGAAAACTTTATTGTAGAGTTAATAGAATTCATTGATCGTAGCGATTACTGTGGTTCGCAAAAATATAGGATTGTTACTGATTTTATTAAAATTCTTAATAAAATTTCATGCGGGAAATCAAAAGTTAGTGAAAAATGGTTAAATGAAATGTATCAAGAAACTAGTGCCATTAAGTCACCAGGAATATTAGAAATTATTAAAGTGTTTTTATTTACTAAGGAAAAAATTATATTCGATGATTTTGATCAATATTTATACTCTCAAGACATAAGAAGTGTAGCTAGATTTAAAAATGATATTCTAGATTATTATTTTTCTACATGTAGGTGTCATGATTGTGGGATTACAATTAATAGCTCTCAACAATATTTTTGCAATAAGTGCATAGATTATAGGAGTTTATGCAATAAAACAAATCGTAATTATATTGAAAAGAAATTTATGAATAACTCCGTAAAAGAATTGTTTATTTGTTATATTGCATATTTATATTCTTTAGGAAGAGAACCAAGAACTGTTTGTGATATTTTAGATGATTCTTACGAATTATTTAAGTATATGGAAATTTTTATGCCACCTAGTCTACGTTTTGAAAAAACTGTTGGGATTAAAGATAAAACAAAATTCAATGTGATAGATAACAATCCACTGTATCATTTTAAATTTTCTGATAAATGGTTAAATCAATTCTTAATAGAATTTAAAACAAACAAAAGAGTGAAAATATTTTTGTATTTTTTAGAAAAAATGGGATTAATAAGTTCTATAGAAGCAAATTCTAAAGAACAGATAGTAAACAAGATAAAAACTTTGAATGTAAATTATCAAAAGCCATTACTATTATATTTAGAGAGTTTAGAATGTGAAATTAAAAATTTAAAGAATAAAAATGCAACTAAGCAAAAGAAATGGATAACAATTAAGAATACAATTTATGATCATGTGAATTTTTGTAATTATATTCAAAAAGAATTCAATATTGATAATTGGGCAGAGATTACTGAGAAAGAAATCAATATATTTTTATTGAATTTACCAGAAAAATCGAGAAATGTTAGGAAAAGATGCCTATATAATTTTATGGAGTTTGCATTGAGTAAAAGATTAATTTTTAGTAATCCTATGGGGCATTTTATTTCAAGAGATTTTAAGATTGAAACTAAGCCGCTTAGTAGAAACGAGCATGCAATGGTTTATAAATCAATTCTGCTAAATAAGAATGAAAACCCAATTGAAGCATTTACTACCTCCTTAGTATATTTTCATGCAATGACTACAAAGCAGATTTTATCAATTGAATTAAGTCATATTAATCCTATACAAAAAAAGGTGAATATAGAAGGAAGGCCACCGCTTTGTTTATCTAATTTAGAGCTTTTTTTGTTAAATGAATTTATAAACATTAGGCAAAAAAGATTGAAGAATAGGATAAATAAATTCTTGTATTGTTCTTATAATTCTTTCGAAGAAAAGTCTGTTAACTCTAAGGTGATTAATAAACACGTAAAAAAAATTACGAATCTCACTGCTAAAAATTTAAGGATAGCCAGTTTGCAATATTGTTGTGAGAATTTTGGAGTAGAATATCTACATCAATGTCTGGGCTTATCACTTACACAAAGTTATAGATATGGGGATATTGAAGACCATTTAATAGAAGAAATAATAAAAGATGGCGTGTCAAGATCATATTAATTTTAAGGAATAGAAAGAAGGTATTAGTTTGGAAAATAATATTTCGAAAAAAAAGAGAATGCAACTATTAGATAAAGTTTATACGATTAAAGAGGCAATCGAACAAGAGAATGTAGAAGATAATAGATACGATTTGATTAAACAACTTAATGAAATTGAAAATGAGATAAATACAAAAAAATTTGGCTTGGTTTATGAGGAGCATGAGGAAAATGTTGATCGGAAATTAAAAACTCATTTGCCAATTTTAGTTGAAGAAAAAAATTTATCAGTGGAGAATTCTGGGGAGATAAATTTTCTTATTGAAGGAGATAATTTAGCTTCTTTAAATTTATTAACTAAAACACATTTAGGAAACATTGACTTTATTTATATTGACCCTCCTTATAATACAGGAAATAAAGATTTTAAATATGATGACTCATTTGTCAATAAAGAGGATTCTTTTAAACATAGTAAATGGCTTTCATTTATGGAAAAAAGACTTGTATTGGCAAAAAAACTATTAAGTAAAGATGGATTTATTGCTATTTCAATTGATGAAATAGAATTTCATGTCCTAAAATTACTTTGCGATGACATCTTTGGAGATAATAATTATATTGGGGAATTTATTTGGAAAGCACGAAGTGGAAAAGGTGGAACAGATACATTTATATCTATGCAGCATGAGTATATTTTATGCTACGCAAAAGATAAGAGTGAAGTGAATTTCAGAGCAGATATTAAACTGACTACTAAGGAACAAAAAGAGCAGTTAAGACAATGGGGGCAAGGGGTATATCGTAAAGATAGACCTACTATGTTTTTCCCAATACTTTATAAAAGTGGAGAGTTTAAATTACCTACTGTTGAAGAATGTGTAGAGATTTATAGAAATGGTGAATTCAACGATGTATACTTAGATAGTTTAAAAACTAAATATATAAATGAAGGCTATGAAGTAGTTCTTCCTTATATTGAGAATGAATATGGTCGTTGGAGAAAAGGTTATACAGGTGTTCAGGAATTAATTGACCAAAAGTTATTATGGATTGAAGGTACTGAAGGGAATAGAGTAATCAAAAAGCTTATTCCATCTGGTCAAGAATCAAAAATGGCGGTTGATTCATTGTTATTAAATTTAGGTAGTGCTTCTAAAGGGACAGCTGAAATAAAAGAACTATTTAATAATAAAAAGGTTTTTGACACTACTAAACCCGTCGAAGTAGTTAAATATTTAATTAATTTAGCCACTTATAATAAACAAAGTGCCATTATTTTGGATTTCTTTGCTGGTTCAGGAACTACAGGTGATGCTGTACTACAACTTAATAAAGAGTTAAATAAGAATTTGCAGTTTATTTTATGTACAAATAATGAAAGTAATATCTGTAGGGATGTAACTTATCAAAGGATTTTAAAGAAGATGAATGGTTATTCTTATAAAGGCAAAAAGACTGAGATTCTTTATGAAAAAAAATTAAATTTAACACTTTTAAAGCAATCAGGGAAAATTTTAGAAGAAATTGATAAAATTAAACAGGAATATAAGGGCAAATTTGATAAAATTGAAACGAGAATAGAAGAAAATGTGATTAAAGTTATTGCTACTAAGAAGGTAGATGGAGCAATTGAAGGGTTAGGAGGGAGTTTGAAGTATTTTGTAGTTGATTATATCTTAACAAGTAATCAATTTTACTATGAATATGCCGATAGTTTATTAAATAATATTAAAGAATTGGTCGAATTGGAAAATGGTATTAATTTAAATATGAATGATGAAATTAGTATTATTTTAAACGATGAGGAATTAGAGGGATTTTTTGGAGACTTAGATTCGAAATCTCGATTGAAAATCGTTTATTTAGGTCATGATGTATTAACTTCTGCTGAACAAGAGGACTATTTCACACAACATAATATTTTAGTGAAAATTATTCCTAACTACTATTATAACGAACTAAGGGGATAAGCTTATGATTAATTTAGCTAACTTTCAGTTACAAGCTATTAGAGAGCTAACTGAAAAGATGAATGAAGATAAAAAAGAAATAATCTTTAAAAGTCCTACTGGATCAGGTAAAACCATTATCCTTACTCATTTTATTGATCAATATGGTAAAGGGAATTTCAATAAAATATTTATATGGTTGACCCCAGGTAAAGGTGAACTTGAAAAACAAAGTAAGGGCAAGATGGATAAATATATCCATAACAGTCAAACTAAATTACTTTCTGATGTTATGACAGAAGGGTTTGTTGAAAATGATGTTTGCTTTATTAATTGGGAAAAGCTTACTAAGAAAGGGAATAATGCTCTAAAAGAGGGGGAGAAAAGAAATTTTCAAGAACACGTGCAAAAAGCTTTAAATGATGGATTAGAATTCATTGTTATTATTGATGAAGCACACCAGAATGATACTGTTAAAGCTAAAGAGATTATTGAATTATTTAATGCCTTAAAACTCATTCGTACATCTGCCACGCCTACTGCTAATAGTAGAGCGGCTTTGATTGAAGTGGATGAAGCGGATGTAATAGAAGAAGGATTAATTAAGAAATTATTAGTAATTAATGAGGACTTTGCAAGTAGCATTACCGTTTCGAACCCTACTGAATTTTTATTAGAAAAAGCTTTTGAAAAGTATAAAGAATTAAAAGCTGCATATCTAGAACAGGCTACAACTGTAAATCCTTTAGTTATAGTTCAATTACCTAACGACAGTGATGGTTTGTTATCAGATATCGAAAAATACTTAGAATCTCAAGGTATTACATACGAAAACGGATTACTTGCAATTTGGTTAAGTGATAGAAAGGAAAATCTTGAAAATATTGAAGAAAAAGATGCGAAGCCAATTTTTATAATTATAAAGCAAGCTATTGCAACTGGTTGGGATTGCCCTAGAGCACAGGTGCTAGTTAAATTGCGTGAGAATTCAAATGAAGTTTTTGAAATTCAAACTATTGGTCGTATAAGACGTATGCCGGAAGTAAAGCATTATAATAGAGATTTATTAGACTCATGTTATCTTTTTACATTTGATGAGAAGTTTACAGAAGGTGTAAAGACAGAGCTTGGAAAAAATGCTTTGAACGCTCAGAAACTATATTTAAAAAATGATTATAAAAATATTAAATTAGTAAGCGAACAAAGGTCTGGAATTGTAAATTCTAGTGATGCAACTAAGGCTTTACAAGCTATAGTAAGCTATTTTAAAGATACTTATGATTTGACAAGTGCTAAAAATGAAAATAAAAATAAGCTTGAAAAAGTGGGGTACATATTCTCTAATCAAATTCGAACTAAAACAATTACTGGTTTAGTTCAAACCCTAAAGCAAGACGAGTTTAATAATTTAAATAATGTTGAATTAGTTGAAGAACTTAATACTCATCGTCATGGTCGAGAATACCATAATAGAGTTAGTAGAATTGGTCTTAAAACTAGTTTAACTTATGATAAGGCAAATACTATTATAAGAAGACTGTTCGATAAAAACGTGGTTTATAAAGGTAAATTCCTTCAGTTAGAAGTAAAAGAGTTATATGCTTTTGTTATAAATAATTATGATAAATTATTAGTAGACATGATTAAAGCGGTGTCTAGGGTAGGTAATGGAACTCAATCCGCTTTAACATTAGCTTTTACAAAAGAGTTTAAGTTTCCTGAAGAATTTTTATTCACTTATGATGAGAAGAATAAAGTGCAAAGAGCTTATTCAAAGAATGTGTATAAGGGCTACTTAAGTTCTGCAGAAAAACGTTCTGATTCTGAGAAAAGTTTTGAGAAGTATTGTGAAGCTTCATCTACAGTTGAATGGATTTATAAAAATGGGGATAAAGGTGCCGAGTATTTTTCATTAGTTTATCAAGATAATGGAGGAACTACTAAACTATTTTATCCAGATTATATTGTTGCAACAAAAGATGAAATATGGATTATTGAAACAAAAGGTGGATTTAGTAGAAGTGGTCAAAGTGAGGATATCGATGTATTTTCACCGAAAAAGTTTGAAGTGTTGAAAAACTATTTAGATAAGTATAAATTAAAAGGTGGATTTGTCCGTAAAGATAAAAGTAATGGCGAATTGTTTATCTGTATGGATGGATATTCAGATGATATTTCAAGTGATAATTGGTTACTATTATCTGATATTCTATAAAATCGGTTTATATAAAAAGAAAACAGCTAGTACAAAATGTACTAGCTGTTTTCTTTTTATATAGACATTAATATCTGTATAATAAAATTTAAAAATTCATTTCATAGATAATATTTCTATGGCTTTTTTTAATATATTTAGTTCTTGTTTTAGTTTAGTATTTTCCATAATGATAGAGTTTATTTCTTTATTTGCGTTCTCACCAATATTATTAAAAGTTTTTTTATTGTTTCTAGTCCATCGGTAGATTGTGCTTTTAGAAATAGGATATTTTTTACTTATTTGTTCTATTGTCAATCCCTTCTCATAGTGGTTGATGATTTCTTTTTTTATTGTTTCACTGTATTTATTTCTATTCATTTTTATTTAGTCCTTTCACTATAACTCATGGAGTTTATAATATCACTTGAATCGTTTGATGACTATAGTCTGTAGATTGTAAGGTTTAATTTCTTGGTTAATTAAGCTAAGAGGTGAGCCTATGAATATCGCGGAAGCATTTGGTAAAGTAATAAAAAAACATAGAAAATTAAACGATTTATCTCAAGAACAACTTGCGTTTCAATGTGATTTAGATAGAACGTATATTGGGCTGTTAGAAAGGGCTAAACGACAACCAAGCCTCACTACTATTTTTAAGATCGCTAGTCAGCTTCATATTCGACCTCATGAATTGCTTAAAGAGGTTGAAGGCTTATTAATTAATACAGAAAATGAAAAATGATTATAGATGAAATTTTTGTAGAATTACTTTGTACTTTAATTTTTAAACATACACATTTCCATCCCTCAGGAGACCCTGCGCCGAGCCGAGAAGATATTGAAGTAACAAAACGCTTAGTAGAATGCGGCCGGATTATCGGAATTGAAGTGCTCGATCATATTATAATAGGTGACCATAAATTCGTGAGTTTAAAGGAAAAAGGTCATATTTAAGACTATGCTTTTTACTTATTTTGTTTTATAATGTGATTTATGAGTTTTTTGTAGAAAATTATCTACAAAAAGGATAAAGATATAAAAAACGTACTGTTTTTATAATATAAAGTAAGAAAAAATGAGTCCGTGAAAACAAGAAAGGAAGATAAATAATATGTTTGGATTTGGTGGCTTTACTCGCGATCTTGGAATAGACTTAGGAACTGCGAACACGCTTGTATATGTAAAGGGAAAAGGTGTAGTTTTACGTGAACCTTCAGTAGTAGCGTTACAAACTGATACGAAACAAATCGTTGCTGTAGGTAGCGATGCAAAACAAATGATTGGTCGTACACCAGGAAACGTTGTGGCACTTCGCCCGATGAAAGACGGTGTAATTGCTGATTACGAAACAACAGCAACAATGATGAAATATTACATTCAACAAGCTCAAAAATCAAATGGATTCTTCTCACGTAAGCCTTATGTAATGGTATGTGTACCATCTGGTATTACAGCTGTAGAAAGACGTGCAGTAATCGATGCGACTCGTCAAGCTGGTGCTCGTGATGCTTATCCTATCGAAGAACCATTTGCAGCAGCAATTGGTGCAAACTTACCTGTTTGGGAACCAACTGGTAGCATGGTTGTTGATATTGGTGGCGGTACAACAGAAGTTGCAATCATTTCTTTAGGTGGTATTGTAACAAGTCAATCAGTTCGTGTTGCTGGTGATGATATGGATGATTCAATCATTCAGTACATTAAGAAAAGCTACAACTTAATGATCGGTGAAAGAACAGCTGAAGCATTAAAATTAGAAATCGGTTCTGCAGGCGAGCCAGAAGGTATCGAGCCTATGGAAATTCGTGGTCGTGATTTAGTAAGTGGTTTACCAAAAACAGTACTAATTCAACCAGAAGAAATTGCAGATGCATTAAAAGATACAGTAGATGCCATTGTAGAATCTGTTAAAAATACGTTAGAGAAAACTCCACCAGAATTAGCGGCAGACATTATGGACCGTGGCATCGTATTAACAGGTGGCGGAGCATTACTACGTAATTTAGATAAAGTAATTAGTGAAGAAACAAATATGCCAGTTCTTGTTGCAGAAGATCCATTAGATTGCGTAGCAATTGGAACCGGTAAAGCATTAGACAATATCGATCTTTTCAAAACTGCTGCTCGATAATATTGCAAAATAAAAATCAATGAAATTAAGAGGGTGTGAACGTGCCACAGTTTTTCTTAAACAAAAGATTAATTGTTTTGTTAGTTAGTATTATTCTTCTCGTGGCATTGATTGGAATCTCATTGAAAGAACGGAACAGTTTAACATGGCCAGAGCAGTTTGTTAAAGACACTGTCGGTGTTGTAGAACGTGTATTCCAAAAGCCAGCGAAATACGTAGCTGGATTCTTCGAAAATGTAGAGGATGTAAAGCGCACGTATGAAGAGAATAAAGAATTAAAAGCAAAATTAGACAATTATGCAGATCTATCAGGGAAAGTAAAACAATTAGAAGATGATAAGAAGAAGTTACAAGAGTTAACGGGTAAAGATAAGTTAAATAGCGGTTATACTGAAATTCCAGCGACTGTTGTTTCTCGTAATCCAGATAAATGGTACGATTTAGTTGGACTTGATAAAGGGGCACAGCAAGGAATAAAAAAAGATATGGCTGTATTAACTCCCCAAGGTTTAGTGGGACGAGTGAAAAGTGTATCTCAGTTTACATCATCAGTAGAATTGTTAAGTTCTATGAGCCGAACAAATCGTGTTTCTGCTATCGTACAAGGGAATGAGAAAATCTTTGGATTGATTGAAGGTTACGATAAAGAAAAGCACTTACTTCTTTTCACAAAGATTGGTTCTGATGCACCGGTAGATAAGGATCAACTAGTTGTAACATCTGGGCTCGGTGATATTTTCCCGAAAGGTCTTGTAATTGGAAAAATCGTTGAAGTTCAGCAGGATCCATACGGTTTAACAAAAACAGCTTATGTAAAGCCAGCCGCTGATTTAAATGACGTAGAGCATGTTGTAGTTGCGAAACGTGAAACGCCTTCAGCGCCATTAGAATAGGAGGGGGAGAAGAGATGATGAAGATTTTAAAAAGAGCAGCTCTTCCTCTTTTGCTCCTTTTTGCTTTTTTATTTGAAAATATGTTTGCTACTATTGTTCCAACAGAGGTTTTTTGGAAAGACAGTATAGCATCACCTCATTTCTTTATCATTGTGTTATGTTTTATTACTGTGTACTATAGTCCGGTCCAAGGGATTTATTACGGACTATTATTTGGTTTCTTATTTGATACCGTATACACGGAACTTGTTGGTATATATATTTTTGCGTATCCGATTTTAGTTTATTTAGTTTATAGTGTGATGAAGGTACTACAATTGAATTTATTTATTGTTACTTCTATCGTACTAGCTAGCATAGTAGCATTAGAGTATTATGTGTATGGATTTTTAACTTTGTTAGGACGTACTCATATGTCGGCGTATGTCTTTTTCACAGATCGTCTCCTGTCTACTTTATTGCTAAATGCAATTTTCTTATTGATAGTTTGTTTCCCACTGAGACGATATTTAGTGCGTCTTTCAAAAGCGATGGAAGAAAAAGAAAAAAGGATTTTCTAATTTTATGTCGAATTGAATCGGTGGGGTGAACTTTAGTGGAAGAAAAAAAGCAACAAAATGTAACAATAAAAGGGACAAAAGACGGAATAACCCTTCATTTAGATGATTGTTGTTCATTCTCTGAATTATTGAAGGAATTGGATGAAAAGCTTTCTACACATTACTATGATGGTGATGGACGCTCTTTAATTGAAGTGCATGTGAAAGTAGGGAACCGTTATTTAACAGAAGTCCAACAAGAAGAGATTCGTACGTTAATTCGTAATAAAAAGAATCTCGTTGTGGATTCGATTGAAAGTGATGTTATAACGAAAGAGGAAGCAATAGCTTGGAAAGAAGAAACAGAAATCGTCCCTATTTCCAAAATTGTTCGCTCTGGACAAGTTTTACATGTAAAAGGAAATTTATTGTTAATTGGTGATGTTAATCCAGGCGGAACGGTTATCGCTGGGGGGAATATTTTTGTCGTAGGATCATTAAGAGGAATTGCACATGCGGGGTATTATGGGGATTCAGATGCTGTAATCGCTGCATCTGTTATGAACCCGATGCAACTTCGAATTAGTGATGTGGCAATGCGGGCTCCGGAAGAGAAAGAAGACGGAGCGGAGGCGGCAGAATGTGCGTATATTAATGAGAACAATCACATTGTTGTCGATCGACTGCAACTTCTCACTCATCTTAGACCTAATTTAACAAAGTTAGAAAGGGGAATTGTATAGCTGTGGGAGAGGCAATAGTAATTACATCTGGAAAAGGCGGTGTAGGTAAAACTACAACGTCTGCGAACATTGGGACAGCCCTAGCGTTATCTGGAAAGAAAGTGTGCTTAATTGACACAGATATCGGTCTTCGAAACTTAGACGTAGTAATGGGGCTGGAAAATCGTATTGTATTTGATCTTGTTGATGTCGTTGAAGGGCGTTGCCGTTTACCTCAGGCTCTTATTAAAGATAAACGTTTTGATGATCTTTATTTATTACCTGCAGCACAAACGAGTGATAAATCAGCGGTAACACCTGAACAAATGGATGAATTAATACAAGTATTACGTCAAGATTATGATTACATATTAATTGATTGTCCTGCGGGGATTGAGCAGGGATTTAAAAACGCGGTAGCTGGTGCGGATAAAGCAATTGTTGTTACGACGCCAGAAGTATCCTCAATGCGCGATGCGGATCGTATTATCGGGCTTTTAGAAAAAGAGGATATTGAACCACCGAAACTTGTTATTAATCGTGTGCGTAGTCATATGCTTCATGAACAGGATATGTTAGATGTTGATGAAATCGTACGTACATTGTCAATCGAGCTTCTTGGTGTTGTCGAAGATGATGATGAAGTTATTCGTGCTACAAATACAGGTGAGCCTGTAGCGTTGCAACCGAGCGGAAAAGCAGCGTTAGCTTATCGTAATATTGCAAGACGTTTGTTGGGTGAGAATGTCCCATTACAAGCATTTGAACAAGAAAAGGTATCGGTATTTACAAAGGTGAAAAACTTCTTTGGAATCCGTTAAAAGCACTTCGCATATTTGCGGAGTGCTTTCTTTTTTCTTCACACGAATATCTTCCATACCTAGCTCATACATATGTACAAACTGTATACAACTGTTTCTATGTACATTAGCTTAACGAAAGAAAGGAGACAGTATGAAGAATAGACGTGTAGAAGAAATTAAAAAACGGATTGCGAAGAGGAAGGCAGAGCAAGAAAGGATGGAGGAAGAGCAGTATTTTGCTGGAGGGAATTTTGATAGTGAAACAGTATTTATTGAAGATGGAGAAAAGGAAATTCATCCTTTATTTCGAAAAGAAGTGTTTTTCTTCAAAGTATTGTTATCAGCAATATTAGTTCTTTCTGTCGCTATTTTATATAAGAATGCACCAGCTTCTTTCGACGGTGCTAAAGCTGTTACAGAAAAAGTGATGAAAGAAGAATTTCAGTTTGCTACTGTAGCGAAATGGTACGAAAAACAGTTTGGAAAACCGCTCGTGTTCTATTCGCCTAATGAGAAAAAAGAAGAAACGATTCAGCAAAAAGATTATGCCATTCCTGCTTCCGGAAAGGTGATGCAAGGGTTTCAAAAAAATGGCCAAGGTGTATTTGTACAAACAGCTACAAATGCAACTGTTGAGTCAGTGAATGAAGGGCTAGTAGTTTTTGCGGGCAAGAAAGAGGAACTTGGTAATACAGTTCAAATTCAGCATGCAGATGGTACGGAGTCATGGTATGCAAATTTAAATGATATGTCAGTGAAATTATATGATTATGTTTCAAAGAAACAAAAAATTGGAACAGTGAATAATGATGCGAATAATAAAAATGGTAAGTTTTATTTCGCAATAAAAAAGGACGAAAAATTTATTGATCCGATTCAGGTGATTTCATTTGATTAAATATAGAGATGTTTTAACAAAGATTTCAGTACATCCGTTGTTTTGGGTTATTATTGTCATTGGTATTTTCACGGCACGTTTTAAAGAGTTACTACTGTTATTTTGTATCGTTTTCATCCATGAACTTGGGCATGCTTTTGCAGCGGCACACTATAATTGGCGTATTAAGAAGATTCAACTTTTGCCGTTTGGTGGTGTGGCTGAGCTTGAGGAACATGGGAATAAATCATTGAAAGAGGAACTAGTTGTTGTAATTGCAGGACCTATTCAACATATTTGGATGATGGCGGTAGGCTATATGTTGTTTGAAGCTGGTTGGCTTCATGCGGAATTATATTATTTCTTTATGTGGAATAATATAATTATTTTAGCGTTTAATTTACTACCTATTTGGCCTCTTGATGGTGGAAAAGTATTGTTTAACGTACTATCATATCGTTTTCCTTATTTACAAGCACATGAAAAGATGATGAAATTATCATGTGTTTTTTTTAGTGTCATACTAGGATGGCAATTACTTTGGAATAGTAACAATATTATGATGTGGGTACTACTCATATTTTTAGCGGTGTCGTTATATCAAGAATGGAAGCAAAGACGGTATGCCTTTATGCGTTTTTTATTAGAACGTTATTATGGGAACAAAAGAGGAATTGAAAAGATTGCACCGATTGAGGTGCAATCAGAAGATCATTTATATAAGGTATTCACAAAATTTCGTAGAGGCTATAAGCATTCTATTATCGTCCGCGGAAAATATAAAGAACGTTACACATTGGATGAAAATGAATTGCTTTATGCGTATTTTACTGAAAAACGAACGACTTCATCTGTTGAAGAATTAATCGGTTAGTGTTGACGTTAGCACTAACCTTTTATTATTGTAAAAGCAAAGAAGATTATAAAGTGAGGAAAGTATTTTGAAAACGTTATATATGAACTACGCTGGATCGGAAAAACGCGTTGCAATTGAAGAGAAGAAGAAAATTGTTGAGTTTTTATGGAAACGAAATGAAGAACAAGAGATTGTTGGGCATATTTATGTTGGACGTATCGTAAGAACGATTGCTGGAATGAATGCGGCTTTTGTAAATATAGGTTTAGAAAAACATGCTTATCTTTCGTACGATGATGTACCATCTTCTTATCATATACATGAAGGAAAAGCGGTACTCGTACAAGTTGTAAAAGAGGCAATTGATACGAAAGGGCCAAAATTGACAGCAAATATAGAATTTACCGGGAAATATGTCGTTTATATGCCATATGATGAAATGCGTGCGGTTTCTCGGAAAATAAAAAACAATAAAAGAAGGCAACAATTACTCCAAATTGAAGTAGAAGGGAAAGGAGGTTATATTTTCCGCTCAGCTTCTGAAAAAGGAGAAATTGAAGAAATACAAGCTGAAATGCAAAGGTTACAGCAGTTATATGAAGAGTTAAAAAGAAAAGAGGGCCAAGGAAAGGCACCGTTACTACTTCATCGGCCAGCAACCTTTTTAGATCGTGTATTTCAAGAGAATCCAATTGAAACGATTGAAAAAGTAGTTGTAGATACAAGAAGTATAGTAAAAGAATTAGAAGAAAAAGTCGGCAAAGAAAAAATATCTTTTTATAATGAAAAGTCTTCAATATTTAACCATTTTGGCATAGAGCGTGAGATTGAGAAAGCACTTCAAAAAATTGTTTGGCTCCCAAATGGTGCTTATTTAATTGTGGAACAAATGGAGACGATGACTGTAATTGATGTGAATACAGGTAAGTTTACTGGAAAACAGAATTTACAAGATACAGTCCTTCGTACAAATGAAGTAGCAGCTGAAGAGATAGCGCGTCAATTAAGACTCCGTGATATTGGTGGTATGATATTAATTGACTTTATTAATATGAAAAGAAGAGAAGATAAAGAAAAGATAAGAGAATGTCTCATCGCTGCTATGCAAAATGATCGCACATATACAAGAGTGCTCGGGTTCACAGAGTTAGGGATTTTAGAGATGACACGTAAACGTAAAAAACATTCTTTACGTGACGTATTACTTGAAGAGTGTGCACCGTGCAAAGCGACGGGTTATGTCATGTCATATGAAACGATTGCGTATGAGCTAGAGAGAGAGCTAATTTCATATGGCAGTATAGAAGATGAGGCAGTATTAATCTCTGCACCTAAAGAATTACAAAAACAATTTTTGCAAAAAGAATTACAAAAAAATATTCCATTTGAAATTTATTTCAAAGATGATATGATCGAAAAGTACGCTATTATCCGTTTTGGAAGTAAAAAAGAAATTATAGAACGGAAAAAATAGTTATTAGAACTTTCATTGACAATAGTCTATGATTCATGATAACATCTTTATGTTATAGTTTATAGCACCTAAACGGCTATATGCTACAACCGCACAAGACAGGTTCCTTAAAGGCATTTATGTCTACCTCGTTTTTGGCGAGTCTTAGTAATTAAGAGGAGGTGCAAGTATGTACGCAATTATCGAAACAGGTGGAAAACAAATCAAAGTTGAAGCTGGTCAAGAAATCTACATTGAAAAATTAGATGTTGAAGCTGGTGAAACTGTTACTTTTGACAAAGTTCTTTTCGTTGGTGGCGAAAACGTGAAAGTTGGTAGCCCAGTTGTAGAAGGTGCAACAGTTACTGCGAAAGTTGAAAAACACGGTCGCGCTAAGAAAATCATCGTTTTCAAATACAAAGCGAAAAAGAACAATCGTAAGAAACAAGGTCATCGTCAACCTTACACTAAGCTAGTTGTTGAAGCTATCAACGCTTAATTCTGGTTAACATGATTAAAATTACGATAAGTCGCACGAAATTAGGAAGTATCCAATCATTTAAAATGACTGGACATGCCGATTATGCGCCACATGGACAAGATCTTGTCTGTGCTGGAACTACAGCGGTTGTGTTTGGTTCCATAAATGCTGTGGAAGAACTTTGTAATGTGCAGGCAACTATTGAACTCGGAAGTGATGGTGGATTCTTAACGTATGAATTGCCTAATGATTTAGACGTTCATACAGCAGAAAAAGCACAGATACTTTTAGAAGGATTGGTTGTTTCGCTTAAGACGATCGAACTTGATTACGGAAAGTATATCCGTTTAATAGAAAAAGTGCAGGAGGTGTAACGTATGTTAAGATTAGATCTTCAGTTTTTCGCATCTAAGAAAGGTGTAGGTAGTACAAAGAACGGTCGTGACTCTCAGTCAAAACGTCTTGGTGCTAAACGCGCAGATGGTCAAACGGTTACAGGTGGTTCAATTCTTTACCGTCAACGCGGTACAAAAATTTATCCAGGTGTTAACGTTGGTCGTGGTGGCGATGACACTTTATACGCGAAAGTTGACGGCGTAGTACGCTTCGAGCGTCTTGGCCGTGACCGCAAACAAGTGAGCGTATATCCTGTTGCTCAAGAAGCATAAGAACTCACGGAAAACTCTAACCTGAGTGCAGGTTAGAGTTTTTCTATATTAAGGAGTATCTAAATGAATAAAAAATGGACAATTATAGATGCATTGCGCCATTCAAGACATGATTGGCTCAATCGTATGCAGATGGTGAAAGGAAACCTTTCCCTTGGAAAAGTGGAAGAAATTCATAGTCTCATCGATCGTTTTGTCCAAGAAGCGAGACAAGAATCCAATCTGATGGGGCTATCAATGCCTTTATTTTCAGAGTGGATTTTAACATATAATTGGAAACAGCAGCCGTGCTTATTGGAGTACGAAGTATTAGGGAATTTACATAACTTATCTCACTTAGATGAGACTGTATGTACATGGACGAATCAATTTTTCTCAATGCTTCAGCATAGTTTAGACGTATATGTTGAAAATTATGTTTGTATCACAATTGAATGTGACGCGGAGAATGCTCGTTTCTTTTTTGATTTTCGTGGTAAGCTAACGAGTGTAGAAGAACTACAGAATTGGCTTGCGAACCAAAACAATAAATGGTATTCCATTTCTTATACAGTAAGAGACGAAGAAGTCTCAGTTATATTACAACCAATTGAAAAAAGTGTGGTGAAATAATGTTTGTAGATCAGGTCAAGATATATGTAAAAGGCGGCGACGGTGGTAACGGAATGGTTGCGTATCGTCGTGAGAAGTATGTTCCAAAAGGTGGTCCAGCAGGTGGCGACGGTGGTAAAGGTGCAGATGTTGTTTTCGTTGTTGAAGAAGGCTTACGTACATTAATGGACTTCCGCTACCAACGTCATTTCAAAGCTGATCGCGGTCAGCACGGAATGAGTAAAGGTCAGCACGGCCGTAAATCTGAAGATTTAATCGTTAAAGTTCCGCCAGGAACAGTAGTAAAAGATGAAAAAACTGGTCAAATTCTTGCCGATTTAGTAACGCATGGACAAACAGCTGTAATTGCAAAAGGTGGCCGCGGTGGCCGTGGTAACTCACGTTTCGCAACAGCTACGAACCCAGCGCCAGAAATCGCTGAGAATGGGGAACCAGGTCAAGAACGTGATGTCATTCTAGAACTTAAAGTACTAGCAGACGTTGGACTTGTTGGATTCCCAAGTGTAGGTAAATCTACATTATTATCTGTCGTATCATCAGCACGTCCGAAAATTGCAGAGTATCACTTTACAACAATCGTTCCAAACCTTGGTGTTGTTGAAACAGGTGACAACCGCAGCTTCGTTATGGCTGACCTTCCTGGATTAATTGAAGGGGCACATGCCGGCGTTGGACTTGGTCATCAATTCCTGCGTCATATTGAGCGTACACGTGTAATCGTGCATGTTATTGATATGTCTGGTTTAGAAGGCCGTGATCCATATGAAGATTACGTAACGATTAATAATGAATTAAAAGAATACAATCTTCGCTTAACGGAGCGTCCACAAGTTGTTGTTGCAAACAAAATGGATATGCCAGATGCAGAAGAAAACTTACAAGCATTTAAAGAGAAAGTGGGAGACGAAGTAAAAATCTTCCCAATCTCAGCTGTAACGAAACAAGGTGTTCGTGATTTACTATTTGAAGTAGCGAACTTATTAGAAACAACACCTGAATTCCCAATACATGAAGTAGCGGATGAGTCTGATACAAGTGTAATGTACAAACTTGAGACTGAAGGTGTTAAATTTGACATTACACGTGAAAGTGATGGCACGTTTGTTATCTCTGGTTATGATATCGAGAAAACATTCAAGATGACAGACTTCTCACGTGATGAATCTGTACGTCGTTTCGCTCGCCAAATGCGCGGAATGGGTATTGATGAAGCGCTTCGTGCACGTGGTGCAAAAGACGGAGATATTGTAAAAATTCTTGAATATGAATTTGAATTTATCGACTAAGACTGCCGAAATATGGCAGTCTTTTTTTATATCGTAAAAGTCTGATTTATACAGGAAAAAATCCCCACTAATTAAATTTTCAATTTATAATAGAAAAAGAAGTGGTTTTATAAGAACTTTTTATGGGGAGAAAGTGAACATGTATAAAATATTAATTGTAGAAGACGATGAAAAAATCGCGGGAATATTAGAAGAGCATTTAGAAAGATATGGCTATCAGTCATTTCGAGCGAGTGATTTACGACATATAAAAGATGAGTTTGTAAATGTAAATCCACATCTTGTGTTACTTGATATTAATTTACCGTATTTTGATGGTTTTTATTGGTGTCGTCAAATCCGCACTGTATCGAATGCACCAATTATTTTTGTTTCTGCAAGAACGGGGGAAATGGATCAAGTAATGGCAATTGAAAATGGAGGAGATGATTACATTACGAAGCCATTCCATTTAGACATTGTAATGGCTAAGGTGAAAAGTGCACTTCGTCGTGGGTATGGTGAGTATGCTTCTGCGGCAGAAAGCGATTGTTTAGGTGTAAATGGACTGTTGTTATTCCCATCTCAGCACGTTGTTGAGTGGCAAGGGCAACAAACAGAACTGACAAAAAATGAATTTTACTTATTAGAGTGTTTAATGAAACAAGCAAATCAATATGTAACGCGCGAAGAATTGTTAGAAGCCCTCTGGGATGAGGTAGCTTTTGTTGATGATAATACATTAACCGTAAATGTAAAACGTGTAAGAAAGAAACTAGAGGAGCTAGGCATTAAAAATGCAATTGTAACGAAACGTGGATACGGTTATGCGCTTCTTACAGAGTGGGGAGAAGGACATGAAGGTTAAAGATTACCTCATGGACCGCTTTTCTTTAATTCTTTCTTACATTGTTAGCCTCTGTTTATTTGGGCTCGTTTTGCAGTTGCAAAGTCTTTTAGAAAAGCGATCTATTGATTGGAATACATGGTTATACGGACTTTTATTAGGGACAGTTGTTTTTACTGTATATCTCATTTACGATTACCGAAAACGGAGTGTGTTTTTAAAGAGGATTGAAAAGTATGTTACTGGCGGAAATACATTACATGATTCCTTACTTATTGATACTTCTTATACGGCAGAGCAAGAGATGGTCGTTGAATCGTTTACGCTATTAAGACAGCAATATATGAATGAAGTTCATAAACAACATGCAAAAGAACAACAGCAAATGATATTTATGAACCAATGGATTCATCAAATGAAAACACCGGTATCTGTTATTGAGTTACTATTACAGAAGTTTGGTAAAGAGCATCGTGAAGCAAGGGCAACAGTTGAAAGTATTCGTGAAGAAAATAATCGCATACTAAATGGTTTAGATTTAGCGTTACATATGGCAAGGTTAGAGCAGTTTGCGAAAGATTATAAAGTAGAAGTAGTAAATGTGATAGATATTATTAGAGGTATTATTAATGAAAATAGAAAGTCCTTCATTCAATCGTCTGTATTTCCGAAAGTGATGTTTGAGGAAGATACTTGTATGGTTGCCTCTGATAGAAAATGGCTCAGTATTGCTATAGGACAAATTGTTGTAAATGCAATTAAGTATACAAAAATTTCGGAAGCAGAGAAAAAGGAAATTCAATTTCAAATTGAAGAGAAAGATCAAAAGGTGTTATTACATATTAAGGACAATGGAATCGGTATTCCAGAGCAAGATGTAAAGCGTATATTTGATCCATTCTTTACAGGGGTAAATGGTCGGAAAACGAGAGAAGCGACTGGAATGGGTTTATATATCGCGAAGGAAATTTGCGATAATTTACATCACGGTATGTATGTGCAATCGGCTGAAGGGGAAGGGACAACATTCACGTTCCAATTTGCGAAAGATGAAGAATATCATACATTAATGAGAAAAATGACAAAACTGTAAGATAACAAAACGTTTTGTAAGGGAAATCACTCGTTTCTTTTTCTTATTTTTCTTATAGTAAATGTAAGAAGAAAACACATAGGGGGATTAGAAATGAGTGTTCTTGAAGTAAAAGGATTAACGAAGGTGTACCAATCGAAAGGTTCAGTAGCAACGACTGCTTTAAATGATATAAATTTTAAAATAGAAGAAGGCGAATTTGTAGGGATTATGGGTCCTTCAGGGAGCGGAAAAACAACGCTTTTAAATTTATTAGCAACAATTGATAAGCAAACTTCAGGTCATGTGCTTGTAAATGGTGAAGAAATTAATCAAATGCGTGCTGCAAAATTAGCGGAGTTTCGCCGTACACATTTAGGATTCATTTTCCAAGATTTTAACTTACTTGATACGTTATCGATTAAAGAAAATATCATTTTACCACTTGTAATGGCGAAGAAATCTGTAAATGAAATCGATGCAAAAGTGCTTGAGATTGCAAAGTTTTTAAATATCGAGGGCATTTTAAATAAAAAGGTATATGAAGTATCAGGTGGCCAACAACAACGTGCAGCAGCTGCGAGAGCGATCATTCATGAACCGACGCTAATTTTAGCAGATGAGCCAACTGGAAACTTAGATTCTAAGTCGGCAAAATCATTAATGAGCGCGTTGCAAGATTTGCATGAACAAAAGAAAGTAACAATTGCAATGGTAACGCATGATCCAGTAGCGGCGAGTTATTGCGAACGCATTCTTTTCATTCGCGATGGAGAGATTTTCTCAGAAATTCATAAAGGAAGAACGAAGCAAGCCTTTTTCCAAGAAATTCTGGACGTACTTGCGATGCTAGGAGGGGAATATCATGAACTTTCGCCAGCTCGCGCTTAATAATGTAAAAGGAAATTGGCGTAATTATAAAGCGTTTCTTATAAGTAGTTGTTTATCGATAGTCGTATTTTTCATGTATGCTTCCTTCATTTATCATCCAGATGTTGTAGGCGGTAATATTAGTATGAGGGAGATGATTTCAAAAGGGCTAGAATCAATGAATTATATTGTAGTCATCTTCTCAGCACTCTTTATTTTATATGCAAATTCAACGTTTTTACGAGCAAGGAAAAAAGAGTTTGGTCTATTAACATTAATAGGTGGAACAAAATCGCAGCTCGGCCGAATGATTATATTAGAGCAGCTTATGTTAGGTAGTATTGCAATTGTAGTAGGTATTGGACTTGGTATGCTTTGTTCAAAATTATTCTTCCAAGCATTAAGCGTAATATTGAAAATAGATAAAACACTTCCACTCGTATGGAATAGTAAAGCGGTTTTGATTACAGCAGGTGTATACTTTATTCTATTTTTAATCTTATCATTGTTTAGCGTTTGGACAGTAGGACGCTTGCAAATTATCGATTTATTAAGAGAAGCAAGAAAACAAAAAGTAGAGCCTTTTGCATTTACATGGTTATGCGTAGTTGGTATAGGATGTATTATTGTTGCATATGTACTTAGCTTCCAAGTAACATTTATGAATTTTATCATTCTGTTTTTACCGATTGTAGGGCTGACGATAGGCGGAACTTATTTGCTGTTTACACAAGGTAGTACAGTTGTATTAAAGGCGTTACAAAAACGAAAAAAATCTTTTTATACATATCCAAATATGTTTGTACTTAGCAATCTTATTTATAAAATGAAAGATAATGCTCGTTTTTTATTTGTAATTTCTATCATTACGGCGGTAGTATCTTCAGCAGTTGGTACGCTGTACGTATTTTTTGAGGATATGAGTTATAAGGCAGTAACTAGTACCCCGCATGCTATTTCGTATGAGGAAAAGGGAATACATACGCATAATGTCATCAAAGAAGGAAAAGCAAAACAATTAATAAAAAAACACGGATTTGAAGAAGCGCGAGAAGTAACGTACGTAAAACTTCCTGGAACTCAAAAAATCACGATGTTTAACAGTGAACATGAAATGCCAATGGCGATTGTTTCAGAAAAAGAATATAACGCTGAAGTACGTAAACAAAAAAGAGAGCAAGTTAGAGAAGTTCATAATGCACCAGGTAGTGCAACGATGGTCATAACGGATATGGCGAACGATATGATGAAGATAGATCGTACGAAACCGCATGAAATTAAAATTAACGGACAAACGCAGTCTGTTCAATTAAATAAGCCAACTCCTTTTTCTGTTTTTAATGATAGTGAATATCTCATTGTAAATGATCAAGATTTTGAGAAATACGCAAAGCTCGTACCGGATGAAGAAAAGACGAAATATTACGGTTATTATATAGAAGACTGGAAAAGTACAGAAGATCTTGTGTTAGATTTGAAAAAGGAAATTGTACCAGATAAACAAGGGGAACTAAACAACTCGGTGCTCGCTTATAAAAATATAAGAGAATCAGGGGCAATTACAATGTTTATCGGTTTCTTCGTAGCAGTACTATTCTTCTTCTTCGCTTGTAGTATGACATACTTTAAATGGTTTAACGATAAAGAACAAGATCGTATTCAATTTAAATCGTTAAAGAGAATTGGCATGACAGATAAAGAAATTCGCAAAATTGCAATTCGACAAATGGGCGTTATCTTCTTTATCCCAATTTTAATTGGTGCCATTCATAGTGGAGTTGCTCTTCATACGTTAGGAAAAATGCTTTATCTCGATTTATGGAAATCAGGTGCGATTGTAATTGGATCGTACATTGTAGCTTCTGCGATTTACTTTATAATCGCGCAAAGAGGATATTTGAAACACGTGAAAAGCTAGAGAAATCTCTAGCTTTTTGCCTATGTAGTAAGTTATAGGGGGACGATAGATGAACATTCGGCAACTAGCGCTGCAAAATATAAAAGGAAATTGGCGTAATTATAAAGTGTTTTTCTTAAGTAGTTGTTTTGCAATATTTGCGTCATTTGCATACATGTCTGTCATTGTACATCCGTATATGCAGGAGACGATGTGGTATCAAAACGTACGCTGGGGACTGATCATATGTAATGTTATTATCATTTCTTTTTTCGTCATATTTATTTTGTACTCTACTTCTATTTTCATAGAGGCACGTAAGAAAGAATTAGGATTATATATGTTAATGGGAGCGACGAAATCTAGCGTAATTGGCGTAATTATGACCGAGGAAATGTTGATCGGGGTATTTGCTAATATTTTTGGCATTGGGCTTGGCATGATCTTTTTAAAGCTCTTCTTTATGGTGTTTAGTATGTTGCTGGGGCTTCCGAAAGAACTCCCTGTCATATTTGACTTGAGAGCAATTGGGGGAACATTTATTGCGTATATGGTCGTATTTGTTGTCTTATCATTTATAAGTGCTTTACGTATATGGAATATAAAAATCATTCGGTTATTGAAAGAATTTCGAGCAGATAAAAAAGAGAAGAAAACATCAATGTGGCTTTGTATATTCGGATTTATTTGTTTAGGTATAGGATATGCGTCAGCGTTACAAGCGACCATACTAACGATAGCGGTCTATTTTTTCCCTGTGTCTATACTTGTCTCTTTCGGAACGTATTTTTCTTTTACACACGGCACTGCTCAAATATTAGAAATAATAAAACGAAATAAAAAGATTATGTATACATATCCGTATTTATTTATAGTGAATCAATTGTCACATCGAATGAAGGAAAATGGTCGCTTTTTCTTTCTGATGTCTATGGCAACGACGTTTGTAGTTACAGCAACAGGTACGGTGTTCTTATATTTTTCTGGTATGCAAGATATGTGGCGTGGCGGGGGCGTGCATTCATTTTCTTACATAGAAAAAGGTACTTCTTCTCATGAAGTCTTTACGGAGGGCACGGTTGAACAATTATTGCACCAATATGGGTATGATGATTTTCAATCTATGAGTTTTGTTGGAGTGTATGCATCTTTTCAGACCAATAAGGGGGAAACAGAAGTAGCGCCACTCATTAAACAAAGTGAATACAATCGAGAGGCAAGAAAACAAAAACAGAAAACGTATCATCCTAAAAAAGGTACAGTGACACTCGTTTATTATAATAAATATAATAATTCGAATGTATATAATCAAAAAGAGATTCAATTGCAAGTAATGAATCAACCATATCAATTCGTATTTAACGGCCAGAAAGAAGGGGTTCAATTTAACCATCATCCTTCGTACATTAATGGTCTGTTCTTCGTTATGAATGATGAAGATTTTGATAGTATAGCAAATCAGGTTCCTGATTCTGAAAAAATGATATATAGAGGCTACACATTACCAAATATCGAAAATACGAAAAAATTAAATGAAGATTTACGGAAACATATGAAACAAGATAATAATAATGCATTTCGAAGCAATATGGAGTTGTATGTAAGTATGAAAGAAGGCGGCGATATTACTCTATTTGTAGGCTCATTTATTAGTATATTATTCTTTCTTACTTCATGTAGTATTGTGTATTTTAAATGGTTCCATAATATTGCATCGGACCGAAAGCAGTATGGTGCACTCTCTAAACTTGGAATGACGAAGGAAGAAGTATGGAAGGTTTCTCGTTGGCAATTGTGTATGCTATTTTTTGTACCAATTATAGTAGGGAGTATGCATAGTGCAGTTGCGTTATATACGTTTCATAAAACGATCTTTATGGATGGTTCATTAAGAAAAGTAGCTTTGTTTATTCTATTTTATATCGCCGCATGCATCATGTATTTCTTTTTCGCGCAAAGAGAATATAAGAAACATTTAGACTAGCAAACGCTAGTCTTTTTTAAATATTCGAAATTTACATAGAAGAATATAAAAAAGTATGGTATAACAGTAAGAAAACGAAAAAGAGGGGAAAAGACGATGATTCGAGTAGGATATTTAGGACCAGAAGCAACATTTACAAATATGGCGGTGAGTCGTTTTTTTCCGGAAGCAGAGCATGTACCGTATCGAACGATTCCAGACTGTATGGATGCAACTGCAAATGGAAATGTAGATTATGCAGTGGTACCACTAGAAAACGCTATAGAAGGTTCAGTGAATATAACAGTTGATTATCTCGTGCATGAGCAACCACTTTCTATTGTAGGAGAAATTACAGTGCCCATTCAGCAACATTTACTTGTACATCCGCAGTATGCAGAAGTGTGGGAAGAAGTATATGCAGTGCATTCTCATCCACACGCTATTGCACAATGTCATAAGTTTTTAAATGAAGAATTAAAAGGGATAACTGCTCGAGATATGACATCAACAAGTGCTGCTGCGCAATATGTGAAAGAACATCCTGAAGAAAAAATTGCTGCCATTGCAAATGAAGCAGCTGCAGAGAAATACGGATTAACGATTGTAAGACGAAGCATTCATACACATAAAAATAATCATACACGTTTCCTAGTGCTCCATAAGAAAAAGAAAGCAATACTCTCAAATAATGGAGAAAACCGCGGAGAGAAAACGACGCTTATGATAACGTTACCTGCTGATTATGCAGGAGCACTATATCAAGTGTTATCAGCTTTCGCATGGAGAAAACTAAACTTATCAAAAATCGAATCGCGTCCGATGAAAACAGGACTTGGAAATTACTTTTTCTTAATCGATGTCGACAAAGCATACGATGACGTATTATTGCCAGGCGTAACGATGGAACTTGAAGCACTTGGTTTTTCTGTGACGGTGCTTGGGAGTTATTCTTCTTATTGGCTATAAGGGGGAGTTAGGTTATACCGTGTGATAGATTAATAAAATCCCACCTATAGATGGTGGGATTCTTTATTTTAACTTCGCAAGACGATCCTCTAACTGACCACGCCAAACATCAGCTAGTTCTGGAACAGAAAGAATCTTTTCAATAGCATCTTTATCTTTTCTATTATGAAAATAAATTTCGTTAGAGAATAAAACAGATACATTGTTTGATGGACGTTCTAGTAAAGTAATTTTAGAATCTTTACGTACAGTACCTTCTTGAAGAACGCGGCATAGATAGCCAGTAAAGCCAGTTGCTACAATGCGCGGCAAAATGCCAGGGATGCCAAGGCGTTTTGAAATTGTGCTACAAGGTACTCTTGCTTGTGTTACTTGAATGATTACTTCGCCTAGTTGATATGTATCTCCGATGCAAACATCACTCTCTAACATATTTGTTACGGTAATGTTTTCGCCAAATGCAGAAGCTGGGAGTGTTGTTTGAAATTCCTCTTCCCATAGTGAGTAATGCTCGTGTGGATACACGCAAACGGCGCGATCAGGTCCACCATGATGTTTCAAATCTGCTACGTCATCACCGAGGAATCCATCTTTTGAGAGGAAAGCTTCTTCTGTAAGTTCTTTACATATACCAGTAATCATTTCTTTATCTTCGCTATATTTCATTTGTTTCGGTTTGCCAATGCTAAAGTGAACGAGTTCAATTCCCATATGTAATCTCCTTTACGATTGATTACAATATTATACCACTTACAAAATAAAAGCACAGAGAATTATAAAAACTCTGTGCTTTACATTAATAAACGAGAAATCCTGCTTTATCTAAAGCTTCGCAAGCAGCATCTAACTTCTCTTTAGAATCTGCTTCAATTGTATGTAAGTGAATACCATCTGTTAATTGCGATAGATAGGAAGCATTTGTGTTTTCTATTTTTTGTAAATATTGCTCTACATCAAAGCGATTACTTACCATGATGGATGCTGTTAAGTCACCGTATACAGGATGCTCAACTTTTACATCTTTAATCGTAACGCCGTGGTCAACAAGCATTGTAAGTTCTTGACGTACTTCTGCTGGTTTATGTTGGCATACAATTACGCGTTCGAAAGCTTGTTGTTTCTCTTGTGGTTTTAAATATAAATATCCTTGGGCAGTTGCGATAATTGGTTCGTTTCTTGCTTTAAGCAAGGAAATGTCTTGCACGATAACTTGTCTACTTACGTTCGTTTTTTTCGAGAGTTCATTCCCAGATAACGGTTCATTTGCAGCTAGAAGCCACTGAAGGATAAGCTGTCGTCTTTCTTCACCTAAAATCTTTTTTTGTTCATTTTGTTTCATTATCATTTAACACCTCTATAAAATTGATTTCCAATTGTGTGTAGTGCATGAATAGTAGTATCAATTTGATCTTTCGTTGTTTGTTGTCCGAAAGAGAAGCGGACATATTGTTTTGCCTCTTCATACGTTTTTCCAATTGCAAGCATTGTTTTCGAAGGTTCTTGTTTACCGACTTGGCAAGCACTTCCGGTGGAAATGGCAATACCATGGCGATTACATTCTAGCATTGTATACTGACCTTCTATTCCTTTTATTGTAACCCCAATAATATGTGGTAAACAAGAAGTAGAATGACCTTCTACTTCAATTTCTAGCGGAAGTGTTCGTATTTGCTCTAAAAAGTAGGATCGTAACTCTTTAAAACGTAAACTTTCTTCCTGTTGATTTTTTAATATATTCTCAGCAGCTGTTAAAAAAGATGCGATGCCAGGAACGTTCACTGTGCCAGGGCGAAACCCTTTTTCGTGAGAGGTTCCCGGAAATATTTGTGCCCAGCGAACTTGCGGATTGATATAGCAAGCGCCAACACCCTTCGGTCCGTATATCTTATGTGCTGAAACAGAAAGACTATCAATCCCCATCTCAAAAACATGGATAGGAAGTTTACCAAATGTTTGTACACAATCTGAATGAAATAAAACGTTATATTTTTTCAAAAGTGCCCCAATCTCTGCGATATTTTGAACGGTTCCGATTTCAGAGTTTCCGTGCTGTATACTTGCTAGAACAGTATCTTCTGTAATAGCTGCTTCTAAATCTATTAAACGAATGAGTCCATTTTTATCAACAGGAATTTCAGTAATTGTATACCCTTTTGATTGTAAGGTTTGAAAATAACTTCGAATGGATGCATGTTCCATAGGTGTCGTAATAATATGCTTCTTATTTTGGGCATTGAGAAGAGACTGAATCGCAAGGTAGTTCGATTCTGACCCACCGCTCGTGAAGAATATCCCTTGTTCCTTTCCGCCAATCATTTCGGCAAATGTTTTTCTACAAACTTGTAATAAAGAAGAGGCCGTTCCTCCAATATCGTGTAAACTTTGTTCATTTCCGAAGTATTGCGATGCTGCTTTCGTATATGTTTGTAATGCTTCCGCGCTCATAGGTGTAGTAGCTGCATAATCAAGATATATCATCATGTAAGTTCCTCTCTCTAGTAAGAGTTACATTTCTTTTATTTTTTAAATGGTAGTGAAAATAAGAATTATAAAAAAACTCTTGTCATTATTTTAAAACTATGTAAATATAGGTGTCAAGACAGTTGAAAAGTGTAAAGTAGGAGGCAACAATTATGCCAAGTGCAGATGTCTTAATTATTGGAAGTGGCGTTGCGGCACTTCGTGTTGCAAAAGAGATTTGTCACGAAAAGAATGTGATTATTATCACAAAGGAAACGAATCGTAATAATAATACATATTTAGCGCAAGGTGGAATTGCCGCAGCCGTAGCTACATATGACAATCCAAATGATCATTTTGAAGATACGTTAGTAGCAGGATGTCATTATAACAATGAAGATGCGGTTCGTTATTTAGTTGAAGAAGGGCCGAAAGAAATGAATCATCTCATTGAAAATGGAATGAAATTTGATGGAGATGAAACGGGCCCTCACCTTGGAAAAGAAGGTGCACATCGGAAGCGGCGTATTTTACATGCAGGTGGCGATGCAACAGGAAAGAATTTATTGGAGCATTTCATTCAAGAAGTAGTTCCGTACGTTACGGTAGTGGAACAGGAAATGGTGCTTGATTTTATTATAGAAAACGAAAAATGTGCTGGAGTTTTAACGCGAGATAGTGAAGGGAAGTTGAAGCGTTATGATGCAGATTATACGGTGTTAGCCTCAGGCGGGATTGGTGGTTTATATGCCTTTACTTCTAATGACAAAATAATTACGGGTGATGGACTTGCGATGGTGTACCGCGCGGGTGGGGAGCTTGCAGATTTAGAATTTGTACAATTCCATCCAACGATGTTATACGCGGGCGGACGATGCTGTGGCCTCGTTTCTGAAGCTGTCCGTGGTGAAGGAGCTGTCCTTATAAATGGAAAAGGGCAGCGTTTTATGATGGATATACATCCAGATCATGATCTCGCACCGCGTGATGTAGTGGCAAGAGCGATTCATGAACAGCTTTTGGCGGGTGAAAAAGTATATTTGAATATCGAGTCTATCCAAAATTTTGAAGAACGTTTTCCGACTGTATCATCATTGTGTAAAAAGAATGGTGTTCATATAAATGAAAAACGTATTCCGGTCGTACCGGGTGCTCATTTCCATATGGGCGGCGTGAAAACAAACTGTGATGGAGAGACGTCCATTCCACATTTATATGCGGTTGGTGAAGTAGCTTGTAACGGTGTTCATGGAGCAAATAGATTAGCGAGTAATTCATTATTAGAAGGTCTTGTGTTTGGAAAAAGAATAGGACAGCATCTTTTAACGAAAGCGACAAAAGACAGATTGAACAACTTTGCTGAGAAGGAAAAGAAGTTTATCGTTCTGAATCATTTGCCGACCAAAGAGGAAATACAAGAATGCATGATGAAATATGTTGGGATTGTGCGAACAGAGCAAAGTTTATCTTATGCAAAGAGATGGCTTAGTAAGTACGGTGTTCGAAATATGATATTACAACATGATGTTCTTACAAATGAAGAGATAACGCTTATTAATATGTTAACAGTTTGTGAGCTTATCGTCGTATCAGCTTTGCAAAGAGAAGAAAGCATTGGTGGCCATTATCGAAGTGATTATCCACATAGAAATAGCGTAAAAAAAGAAATCGTTCGAGTGAAAAGAAAACTACAACTTGTGTAATGAGGGGAAGAGGGGTTTTATGAATACGATAAAGGTTAAAGAAGCATTAAATCGATTTTTTCTAGAAGATATAGGAGAAAGAGATGTAACATCTCAGCTTATTTTTCCAGATAATTTACTTTCAAAAGGAACGTTTCTTGCAAAGGATACAGGAGTCTTTGCGGGACGTTTAGTCATTGAAGAAGGGTTTAAATTAATTGATGAGAGAATTAAAGTGGAGCTTCATAAAAAAGATGGAGATCTTGTAGAAAAAGGCGAAATAATTGCAACTGTCCAAGGACCAATCGCATCGTTATTAACGGCAGAGCGCGTTATATTAAACGTTATCCAGCGTATGAGTGGGATAGCGACAATGACATACGAGGCTGTTCGTGCCTTAGATAGCAGCCATACACGTATTTGTGATACGCGAAAAACGATGCCAGGGCTACGTATGTTTGATAAGTATGCAGTCGTGTGCGGAGGCGGATTTAATCACCGTTTCGGCCTATATGACGGTGTCATGATCAAAGATAATCATATTGCTTTTGCTGGTTCTATTACGAAAGCTGTTACATCAGTGAAAGAAAAGTTAGGACATATGGTGAAAGTAGAAGTTGAAACGGAAACAGAGGAGCAAGTGAGAGAGGCTGTAGCTGCTGGTGCAGATATTATTATGTTTGATAACCGTACGCCAGATGAGATTCGGGAGTTTTCAAAGATTGTGCCAAGCGCTATCGTGACGGAAGCTTCAGGGGGCATTACAATTGAAGATTTATCGAAATACGGAAAAACAGGGGTAGATTATATTTCACTTGGAGCGTTAACACATTCAGTGAAAGCACTTGATATTAGTTTCAATATTGAGGCGTAAGGAAAGTGGCTTAGAGGGGGAGAAAGAAATATGAGTATTTTAGAAAAAGTACAACCGATTGAAACGATGTTACCAGAGCGTTATTACACGATGTCAACAGAAAACATGGAAAAGCGGGTTCGTGAAATTAAAGAAAAAATGGGGGAAACGCTATTTATTCCAGGACATCATTACCAAAAAGATGAAGTGGTACAATTTTCTGATGCGGCAGGAGATTCACTTCAGCTTGCGCAAGTTGCAGCGAGCAATAAAGACGCAAAATATATTGTATTTTGTGGTGTACACTTTATGGCAGAAACAGCAGATATGTTAACGACAGATGATCAAATTGTTATTTTGCCAGATATGCGTGCAGGGTGTTCGATGGCAGATATGGCAGATATAGAACAAACAGAAAGAGCGTGGAAAGAGCTCACAAAATTATTTGGAGATACGATGATTCCGTTAACGTATGTGAACTCTACGGCTGCAATTAAAGCGTTTTGTGGTCGTAATGGCGGAGCAACAGTAACTTCTTCTAATGCAAAACAAATGGTATCATGGGCTTTTACGCAAAAAGAGCGTCTCGTTTTTTTACCGGATCAACATTTAGGAAGAAATACAGCGTACGATTTAGGTATCCCGTTAGATAAAATGGCAGTATGGGATCCACATACTGATTCATTAGAGTACGATGGAGATATAGAAGAAATTCAAGTGATTTTATGGAAAGGGCATTGTTCAGTTCATCAAAAATTTACAGTGAAAAATATAGAGAATGTACGGAGAAATCATCCGGATATGAATATTATTGTACATCCGGAATGTTGCTACGAAGTTGTAGCTGCTTCGGATTATGCAGGTTCAACGAAATACATTATTGATATGATTGAAGCGGCTCCATCCGGAAGTAAATGGGCGATTGGTACAGAAATGAATTTAGTGAACCGAATTATTCAACAACATCCAGATAAAGAAATTGTTTCACTTAACCCCTTTATGTGTCCATGTTTAACAATGAACCGAATTGATCTGCCGCACTTATTATGGGCACTTGAAACGATAGAAAAAGGAGAAGAAATTAACGTTATTAGCGTAGATAAACAAGTGACTGAAGAGGCAGTTCTTGCATTAAATCGTATGTTAGAGCGTGTGTAAAGCAGCGGATTCCCGTTGCTTTTTTTCGTACATATAATCATAACGAGAACAAAATGGGCATACATTGTTTTGAAGAAATCATTGCGATTATCTTATACTTATTCCGCTTCTAATGATATCGAAAATCGAAGAAGTGATACAAGTGAAAAGAGGTTAACGTTATTTAGAAAGGGTTACTTCATGAGATTTGTTACTTATAGATAAGTTATACAGGAGGGGGAAAATTTGAAAATTCATATCGTGCAAAAAGGGGATACCCTTTGGAAAATTGCGAAAAAGTACGGAGTGGATTTTGATACGTTGAAAAAAACAAATACACAACTTAGCAATCCAGATTTAATTATGCCAGGTATGAAAATTAAAGTACCATCAAACAGTGTACACGTAAAACAGCATGCTGGAGCAGGTTCAGCACCTCCAAAACAATATGTAAAAGAAGTGCAACAAAAAGAATTTGCAGCAACGCCAACGCCGCTTGGAATAGAAGACGAGGAAGAAGTTACGTATCAATCAGCACCAATTACACAAGAGCCTGCCATGCAACAAACACAAAAAGAAGTGCAAGTAAAACCACAGAAGGAAATGCAAGTGAAATCACAAAAAGAAGTACAGGTAAAACCACAGAAGGAAATACAAGTGAAGCCACAAAAGGAAGTACAGGTGAAACCGCAAAAAGAGGTGCAAAAAGAACAGCCAATTCAAAAAGAAAAACCAGTTGAAAAACCGTCAGTGATTCAAAAACCACCTGTTATAGAAAAACAAAAACCAGCGGAAAAAGAAAATACGAAGTTTTCGGTAAATGTGTTACCGCAGCCGCCGCAACCACCAATAAAAACGAAAAAAGAATATAAAATTTCAGATGTAATTAAAAAAGGAAGCGAGTTAATTGCTCCTCAAATTACTAAAATGAAACCTAATAACATTATTTCTCCGCAAACGAAAAAAGATAATATAATATCACCGCAAGTAAAGAAAGAAAATGTAGGAAACATAGTGTCACCGCAAGTAAAGAAAGAAAATGTAGGAAACATAGTGTCACCGCAAGTAAAGAAAGAAAATGTAGGAAACATAGTGTCACCGCAAGTAAAGAAAGAAAATGTAGGGAACATAGTGTCGCCGCAAGTGAAGAAAGAAAATGTAGGAAACATAGTATCACCACAAGTAAAGAAAGAAAATGTAGGAAATATAGTGTCACCAAATGTATCGAAAGAAAATGTAGTTATTCCGCAAGTAAAACCACCAAATATTCAAGTACCAAACATCATGCCAATTATGGATAATAATCAGCCACCAAACATCATGCCAATTATGGATAATAATCAGTCACCAAACATCATGCCAATCATGGATAATAATCAGCCACCAAACATCATGCCAATCATGGATAACAATCAGCCACCAAACATGATGCCAATCATGGATAACAATCAGCCACCAAACATGATGCCAATCATGGATAATAATCAGCCACCAAACATGATGCCAATTATGGATAACAATCAAATGCCAAATATGATGCCAATCATGGATAACAATCAACCGCCGAATATGATGCCATATCAAATGCCGTACCAACAGCCTATGATGCCGCCGAATCCGTATTATCAACAACAAAATCCATATCAAATGCCATATCAGCAAGGAGCACCGTTTGGACCGCAATATACGTCTATGCCAAATCCAAATATGATGCCGATAGATAATAATATGCCGCCGCTCGTGCAAGGAGAGGAAGATTGTGGATGCGGAGGAGAGAGTAGGCTATATAGTCCGCAACCTGGAGGGCCACAATACGCGAATCCTTTATATTATCAACCAACTCAATCAGCATATGCACCACAGCCAGGAACGATGTATTATCAACCAGATCCGCCAAATGTATTTGGGGAGCCAGTTTCAGAAGAAGAGGATGAAGAAGAAGTTTAAAAAAGGTGGGATTATTCCCACCTTTTTTGTATGTAGATTCATTCCGGAAACGAAAGATTTACACCAAATGTTAGAAAATCCCCAGTGAAATATTAACAGTGTAAAAACCTTCTCTGTTACTCATCATAAGAGGGAGCTTTTCAGAAGAGAAGCTCATTCTAACAGAGGGGGTTTTTGTATTGAATACGAAAGTAAAAGTGATTGCTGCTTCTTTGTTAGTTACTAGCGCATTAGCTGCATGTGGTACACCAAAAGATAACAATGCAATGGATGGACGTAACTACAATTACGAGCGTACATCTTATAATGATACACACCAGTATCGTGATAATGTGGCGCGTAACGATCGTTATACAGACTATGTGACATATAGAAATGGTCGTAACGATACAGGATACAACTATTACCGTGATGTAAATTACAACGGTCAAATTGCTAATCCGCATCCAACACGTAATATTACAATGAACAATTCATACATTAACAATGATGGTAAAACTGCAGAAAGAATTACGAATCGTGTGAAACGTATGAATAACGTAGACCGCGTGTCTACAGTTGTATATGGAAACGATGTAGCGATTGCAGTAAAACCACGTAACACGGTGACAAATGAAACGGCGATGGCGAACGAAATTCGTCAAGCTGTTGCAAATGAAGTTGGAAACAGAAACGTATATGTTTCTGTAAGAAATGACATGTTTACTCGTGTCGATGCAATGAGTACACGCTTGCGTAACGGTACAGTTACAAACGATTTTAATCGTGACATAGTAAATATGTTCCGAGACATTCGTTACGGTTTAACTGGTACAGTGCGATAGCAAAATAAAAGAGGAAGGATAGCCCTTCCTCTTTATTCATCGTTGTCTTGTAAACGACGCTTTTTTATAAAATAACTAACGGAGTAAGAGACTAAAAAGCATATGAAGAGAATGCTACCTGTTAAAATAGCTTCAAAGAGAGGTCTTTCTGGACTGAAAATAATATAAATAATAGCCATAATAATTCCAACGATAAGGGAGCGAAAGACAAGTTTATAGTAAGGAGTTAATTGGATATCCTTTTCGCTTTCTTCTACATCAATTGAAACGCTTAACTGTAAATAACTAAGCACAATACTCGTAAGAATAAATAATAGCCATAATGGAGATTTCGTAATTTGATCTAGTCCTTTAGTGAATCCGATATAGCCTAAAATTCCAATTATACCAAGTGATTGAAAAAGAAAGGCAATACGTATATTTTTTAATGTTTGCAGAATGAGACGTTCATCTTTTATTTTTTTCACAATATCCATCTCCTGTTTATGATGATTTCGCTGTTACATTAATTGTAACATATATATTACATTTATCAATTTATAATTTACATATAATTTGTTTGGATGAAAGAGGAAATAAAATTTTTTTATAAACATGTTGCACTTATACGTTATTAATGTTATATTAGCAAAGCGATGAGCTAATTTACGTAAGACGAGAGATATGCTTAAGTGCTAAACACGCGAATGTGGTCGCCTGGTCTCTCGCCGTAAACGCATCAAGACGCCTGCTTTGCAGGCGTCTTTCATTTTATATAAAACAAATGCTAATGCAGATAAGGAGAAAACTTTATCTGCATTTTTTTATTTTGGAGAGAAATGTAATACGGTCATTTATATGGATAAAACCCCCATTTCCGGAAAAACTACTAATGAAAGTATGATCTTGCCTAAAAGAGGTGAACGGAAATGAAATGGATACTGATTGCGATGCAAGCTTTCGTTATGATGTTTTGTTTCGTTTATGGAACGAATGCGAAGGCGGAAGGGCCAGTACCAGAAGTAACAGAGAAAGACCCTCAAGTTACAATTTTATTAGAGCGAATGTATGTTGATGGAGAAGTAAGTGAGGAAATCTTTACAGAAAAAGTAGCAGACTTAGAAAAGTTTTTACAGCAGTATAAAGAATGGCAGCTCGTTGATCGTGATGATGTACAAATTGTATTACAAAAGAAAGTTGACGATATTTCTCCGTTATTAAAAACGAGCGGTTATTTTGGAGTGTCAGAGGAAGGGATATTACAAATTTTCAAAGGTGTACCGAAAAGCGATAATGCGATTCATTCCTTCTTTCAAATTGATATGAAAAAGCTTGAGAGTTATGAGCGTGCGAAATTGAAACGTGGTATTCGTATTAAATCAAAAGAAGGTTTTGTGAAGACGATTGAAAAAATGAAACAATATGCAGTGCAAAATAAGAAAAAAAGCAGCTCATGGTGAGCTGCTTTTTTTCTTATTTATTTTTATCTAAAATTTGTTTTGCGATTTCATCGATTAGCATATCTTTTCCGATTGGATTGAAAGCTTTCGTATTGAAGATTTCGTTTGATACTTCATATACATGATTGTTTTTCACAGCTTTATTGTCTTTCCAAACGGCACTGTTTTTGTAGTCTTCGTAAACTTTATCAGCTTCGCCGCCAAAGTTTACAATAAACATTTGATCAGGTTGGAATGCAACAAGACCTTCTAGCGATACTTGCGCCATCGTTTGTTTTAAATCTGTACCTTTTGTTGCTGGAAGTTTTAAGTCGTTAAAGATGATGTCACCGTACCCGAAGCTACCGTATACACGGAAGTTTTGTGGTGTAACTGCGATGAACATAAAGCTCTCATCTTTTGTTTTCTCTTTAATCTTTTTAGATAAAGAGTCGGCTTTTTTATCGTAGTCTGCAATCCATTTGTCGGCTTTCTTTTCTTCGTCAAATAGCTTACCTACTTCTTTAAACTTACCACGCCAGTCTTCTAAGTTTGTTTCTAGAACAACTGTCGGTGCTACTTTTTCTAGTTGATCATAAATTTTTAATTGACGGTTGTTCAAAATAATTAAGTCTGGTTTTAAAGCAGTAACAGCTTCTAAATCAACTTTAGGTGCCCAATACCAACCTACTGCTTTTACTCCGTCTAGCTTTTCTGTCAAATGTTTTTGGATTTTATCTTTATATGTATTTGCTGTACCGACAGGTTTGTGTCCAAGAAGTAATAATTCTTCTGTTGAACCAGATAAATCAACAATTCTCTTTGGATTTACTGGAATTGTAGCTTCCCCTTTAGCGTGTTTTACAATTTTTGTTTTCGGTTGTTCTTTTGCTTTTGATTCTTCTTTTTGAGAAGAACAGCCAACGATAGAAAGAACAACTAGCATAATAGTAAATAAAATAAATAGCTTCTGTTTCATCCTGATGTAACCCCTTTAATTAGTATTGATAATCATTATCGACTTCTGTATATTAATGTGCTTTAACCTTTCTGTCAATGAAAATAACAGAAGTTTCAAATAGAGAACATTTGTTGGGGCAGTCTCGCTTTTCTATCATTAAATATGTTAAAATGGAATACATGATTTAAGAGGGAGAGATTGTATTTTGTTTGAATATGTTACAGGTTACGTGGAGTATGTAGGACCGGAATATGTCGTAATTGATCATAATGGAATTGGTTATCAAATTTTCACACCGAATCCGTATGTATTTCAAAGAAGTAAGCAAGAAATCCGTGTCTATACATATCATTATGTGAGAGAAGATATTATGGCGCTTTACGGGTTTAAAACACGTGAAGAGCGTTTATTATTTACAAAGTTGTTAGGTGTGTCTGGTATTGGACCAAAAGGCGCTCTTGCAATATTAGCTTCTGGTCAAACAGGACAGGTCGTTCAAGCGATTGAACATGAGGACGAGAAGTTTTTAGTGAAGTTCCCGGGCGTAGGAAAGAAAACAGCGCGCCAAATGATTTTAGATTTAAAAGGAAAACTAGCAGACGTTGTACCAGATGCATTTGTTGATTTATTCTCAGACGAAGAACGTTTTGATGAGAAGAAAGGTTCGTCAGCTGAGCTTGATGAGGCGCTGGAAGCTCTGCGCGCACTTGGATACGCGGAACGAGAAGTTTCTCGCGTTGTACCAGAGTTATTAAAAGAATCATTAACGACGGATCAGTATATTAAAAAGGCACTTAGTCTTTTACTAAATGGTAAGAGGTGAGTATAATGGACGAACGTCTCCTTTCAGGGGAATCTGCATATGAAGATGCGGATTTAGAATATTCATTACGGCCACAGACGCTCCGTCAGTATATTGGCCAAGATAAAGCGAAACATAATTTAGAAGTGTTTATTGAAGCGGCGAAAATGCGTGAAGAAACGTTAGATCACGTGCTTTTATATGGACCACCAGGACTTGGTAAAACGACGCTTGCAAATATTATTGCCAATGAAATGGGCGTAAATGTTAGAACAACTTCAGGTCCAGCAATCGAAAGGCCAGGAGATTTAGCAGCTGTATTAACATCGCTTCAACCAGGGGATGTATTATTTATTGATGAAATTCATCGTTTGCATAGATCAATTGAAGAAGTACTATATCCTGCGATGGAAGATTTTTGCCTTGATATTGTCATTGGAAAAGGACCGTCAGCAAGGTCTGTACGTTTAGATTTACCGCCATTTACATTAGTTGGAGCAACGACGCGTGCAGGTGCGTTATCAGCGCCATTACGTGACCGTTTCGGTGTACTTTCAAGATTAGAGTATTACACAGTAGATCAGCTTTCTGCGATTGTGGAACGTACAGGAGAAGTATTTGAAGTTGAAATTGATTCGTTAGCTGCACTAGAAATTGCAAGACGTGCTCGTGGTACACCTCGTATTGCGAATCGTTTATTACGACGTGTACGAGATTTCGCACAAGTTCGTGGTAACGGAACAGTTACGATGGAAATTACACAAATGGCGTTAGAACTACTGCAAGTAGATAAATTAGGTCTAGATCATATTGACCATAAATTATTGCTTGGTATTATTGAGAAATTCCGCGGTGGCCCAGTTGGATTAGAAACGGTTTCGGCAACGATTGGAGAAGAATCTCATACGATTGAAGATGTGTATGAGCCGTATTTATTACAAATTGGCTTTTTACAACGAACGCCAAGGGGTCGAATTGTAACGCCACTTGCATATGAGCATTTCGGAATGGAGATGCCAGAAGTATGACGGAGATGCCAAAATTGCTTATTACAGCAGGGATCTTACTTATCGTTGTTGGCTTAGCTTGGAAGTTCATTGGAAGACTTCCAGGCGATATTTTTGTGAAAAAAGGAAACGTTACCTTTTATTTTCCTATCATTACATGTATTGTGTTAAGTATTGTATTATCTTTTATTATGTATATAATAAATCGATTCAAATAAGAAATAGGTGGATATAGTTATGGATATTAATCTGTTTGATTTTCATTTACCAGAAGAACTTATTGCACAAGTCCCATTAGAAGAGCGTGAAACATCAAGATTAATGGTGTTAGACCGTGAAACAGGCGATATTGAGCATAAACATTTTACAGACATTCTTTCTTACTTACATGAGGGGGATTGCTTAGTTTTAAATGAAACGAAAGTAATGCCTGCTCGTCTGCATGGTGTGAAAGAAGATACAGGCGCACACATTGAAGTACTTCTTTTAAAACAAGAAGAAGGCGATAAGTGGGAGACGCTTGTTAAGCCAGCGAAACGTGTAAAAGAAGGAACTGTTATCTCTTTTGGCGAAGGAAAATTAAAAGCAACTTGCACAGGAACTGCAGATCAAGGTGGACGTCAGCTTGAATTTTCATATGACGGCATCTTCTATGAAATTTTAGATGAACTTGGAGAAATGCCACTTCCTCCATATATTAAAGAGACGCTAGAAGATCGCGATCGCTATCAAACAGTATATGCGAAAGAAATCGGTTCAGCAGCAGCGCCGACTGCAGGACTTCATTTTACAGAAGAGTTACTGGAAAAGTTAAAACAAAAAGGCGTTGAGTTAGCATTTATTACACTTCACGTAGGGCTTGGAACATTTAGACCAGTTTCTGCTGATACGATTGAAGAGCACCATATGCACGCAGAATATTACCATATGTCTGAAGAGACGGCGGCATTATTAAACCGTGTAAGAGAGAATGGTGGACGTATTATTACGGTAGGTACGACTTCAACTCGTACGTTAGAAACAATTGCGACAGATCATGACGGCAAGCTTTGTGCTGCTTCTGGCTGGACAGACATTTTTATGTACCCAGGTTACGAATTTAAAGCAATTGATGGTTTAATTACAAACTTCCATTTACCGAAATCAACATTAATTATGCTTGTAAGTGCATTTGCAAACAGAGATAATGTACTTCATGCTTATAATGAAGCAGTAAAAGAAAAATATCGTTTCTTTAGCTTTGGTGATGCAATGTTCGTTGCCTCTCACGCTAAAATGGGAAACAAATAAAAGGAGTAAATTATGACAGCAATTCGTTATGAATTTATTAAAACTTGTAAACAAACAGGTGCCCGTTTAGGACGTGTACATACGCCACACGGTTCATTTGATACACCAACATTTATGCCAGTTGGTACGCTTGCAACAGTTAAGACAATGTCACCAGAAGAATTAAAAGCAATGGATTCTGGCATTATTTTAAGTAATACGTATCATTTATGGCTACGTCCAGGTCACGAAATCATTCGTGAAGCAGGCGGTTTGCATAAATTTATGAACTGGGATCGTGCAATCTTAACGGACTCTGGTGGTTTCCAAGTATTCAGTTTAAGTGACTTCCGTCGCATTGAAGAGGAAGGCGTTCATTTCCGTAACCACTTAAATGGAGATAAATTATTCTTATCACCAGAAAAAGCGATGGAAATTCAAAATGCATTAGGTTCAGATATTATGATGGCATTTGATGAGTGTCCACCATTCCCAGCTACTTTTGAATATATGAAGAAATCTGTAGAGCGTACAAGCCGCTGGGCAGAGCGTTGCTTAAAAGCACATGAACGTCCACAAGATCAAGGTTTATTCGGTATTGTACAGGGTGGGGAGTTCGAAGAGCTTCGTCGCCAAAGTGCAAAAGACCTTGTTTCAATGGACTTCCCTGGTTACGCGGTAGGTGGTTTATCTGTAGGTGAGCCGAAAGATATTATGAACCGTGTACTTGAGTTTACAACACCACTTCTTCCAGATAATAAGCCACGTTACTTAATGGGAGTAGGTTCTCCTGACTCGTTAATCGATGGTGCAATTCGTGGTATTGATATGTTTGACTGCGTACTTCCAACTCGTATCGCTCGAAATGGTACATGTATGACAAGTGAAGGCCGTCTAGTTGTCAAAAATGCGAAATTCGCAAGAGATTTCGGTCCGCTTGATCCAAACTGTGATTGCTATACATGTAAAAATTACTCTCGTGCGTACATTCGTCACTTAATGAAATGTGATGAAACGTTCGGAATTCGTTTAACGTCTTATCACAACCTTCATTTTCTGTTAAACTTAATGGAGCAGGTGAGACAAGCTATTCGTGAAGACCGTCTTGGCGATTTCCGCGAAGAATTCTTTGAACAGTATGGCTTTAATAAACCGAATGCTAAAAACTTCTAATACATAATTTAAAAGGAGGAACAAAAGATGAATCCAGGTATGATGAATATCGTTATGATCGTTGCGATGTTTGCGATTTTCTATTTCTTATTAATTCGCCCGCAACAAAAACGTCAAAAAGCAGTTGCTCAAATGCAAAGTGAGTTAAAAAAAGGTGATGCTATCGTAACAATCGGTGGCTTACACGGTACAATTGAATCAGTAGATGAGACGAAAATCGTTATTAAATCTGGTGGTTCACACTTAACTTTCGATCGTAATGCGATTCGTGAAGTTGTGAAAAACTAATGAGGAAGGCCCTGCATGAAATGTGCAGGGCCTTTTTTTAGTTATTTTGTTTGGACATATTTACACCGAAAATGCCACCAAGTGTACTCGCGCCCATTAATGCTAATTGGTAAAGTAACTGCGAGTTCGATAAAGTTTGAGAGAAGCCTAAATAGTTAACTAGAAAAACAAGTATAGTGAATGTAAGTCCTGTTGTGAAGCCTACTAGCCAACCTTTCCCTTGTGCTTTTTTGCCGGCAGTAAACCCGGATATAAGCATAGATAAAAGTGCTAGTAAAAAAATAGTAACAGCTAATGTTCCTTCATTCATATCTGTAAATTTTAATAAAAGAGCCATAATCATGCTAGTAACTGTTGCGAGAATTAATAGGATAACGATACCGAAGCCGATTGCAGTTGATAATTTTTTCGTTCCACCCATTTATACATTCCCCCTTTTTAATACAAGCATATTTTCCTTTTGCCTAAGTTAGACTATTTTCTTTTTTATAGGGGAGTCTATATGTAAAAAGGAGATGTAGAAATGGAATGGCTATCAGTAATTGGCCGGACGATGCTGCTGTATATTATCATCTTAATTATCTTTCGTCTTATGGGTAAACGTGAAATAGGAGAATTAAGTGTATTAGATTTAGTCGTATTCATTATGCTTGGTGAAATGGCTGTAGTCGCAATTGAAAATACGGATAAATCACTTTGGCATCAATTAGTCCCGATGGTCTTTCTTATGTGTATACAGATCATTTTGTCTGTCATTTCTTTAAAGTTTCAACGATTTCGGCATTTAATAGAAGGCGAACCAGCAATCATTATTAATGCTGGAAAAATTGATGAAAAAAAGATGAGAAACCAGCGATATAATATAGATGATTTAATGATGCAATTAAGAGAGCAGGGAGTCGGAGATATTAGGGATGTAGAATACGCTATTTTAGAACCATCTGGGAAGTTATCTGTCTTTCAAAAACAAAAAGGTGGGCAGGACGCATTGCAGTTTACTCTTCCCCTTATTATCGATGGAGAAATTCAATCTAGCCATTTGCAAATGATTGAACATACAGACGAGTGGCTTGTTGAAAAATTAAAAAACTTAGGCTATAACGATGTAACACAAATTTTATACTGTAGTTTTCAAAATGGGAAATTTTTTGTTGATTTGAAAGAAAACTAGAGGCTTACTATATGGAATAGTAAGCCTATTTACTTCAAAAATGAAAGTTTTCGAATGATAGGGAGACGACTTAACTCTTCTTTTCGAATGAGCTTGAAAATGAAGAGGAGCACAATATAAACGAGTGTTGTTAAAGTGATTTCCCATAATGTTTGTACGCCAAGTGAATGAGAGAAAACTATATACTTATGAAGGTAAAAACCGAAGGAGCCTGCGATACCGATGGCAAGTCCGCCAAAAATATAGTCTTTTGCGTAAATGGTAAATGTAATTTTCTTTAAAACAGTAGCATAATGAAGAAATGTTACTGTTACGATATTTGCTGCAATTGCAAGGGCAACCCCCATCATTTGAAACTCTGGCCTTGAGGCTAGTACGAAAATAACAATTAATTTCACGATTGCACCAATAAACGTATTCATCATGGCCGCACGTGCTAAGTTTAAAGCTTGTAAGACAGAGGTAAGTGGACTTTGAAAATAATGAAATAAAAAGCAAGGTGCAAGAAGCTGGATGAACGCTGTTGCACTATCCGATCCATACATAAGAGTTAAAACAGGAGAAGCAAATACGTATAATATAACGACTGACCACCCGCCAGTAATGAGTGAGATTCGAAGAGCTTGTTGCAAGCGGTGTTCCACTAATTTATGTTGTCTTTTGGCCATTGCTTCACTAATGGATGGAACGAGTGCTGTAGAAAGAGCATATGTAATAAAGGCTGGCAGTGAAAGAAGTGGGAAGGCATACCCGTTTAATATACCGTATTGCTGAGTTGCGACGGAAGCAGCAACGCCGGCAATCGCTAAGCTCTGCATAACGACGATAGGTTCAAAAAAATAGGAAACGGAACCAATTAAGCGACTTCCTGTAGTTGGAAGTGCAATATCCATAAGAGAATAAAATGTCCCCTTGCTTTCCTTTACGGTAGTGAAAAATCCAGAGCGTATAGATAAATGTTTTTCACGCTGGAATAAAGTGAGTAAAAATAATAACGATGCCACTTCACCGAGAACGGCTGATAACATAGCACCAGCTGCAGCATATTCTACGCCGTAAGGTAAAAATAATTGAATACATATAGCGATAATTGTAATGCGGACAATTTGTTCTATCACTTGGGCGTAAGCGCTAGGTTTCATATTTTGTTTCCCTTGGAAATAGCCACGTAAAACAGAAGAAACAGCAATAACAGGAACGACAGGCAAAATGGCCATTAATGGATAGTACGTTCGTTCATCAGTTAATAATGTTTTTGCTAAAATAGGTGTGAGGAGCATAATTCCAATTGTTAAAATGATACTAATAACAGATGTAACAGCTAATGATACTGTTAATATTTTTTTAACTTTTTGTTTATCATTCACAGCTTCTGCTTCTGCTACAAATTTTGCGATTGCGACAGGAAGACCGATTTGTGTTAATGTAATTGCTAGAATAAATGTAGGGACGGCCATCATATAAAGGCCAACGCCTTCTTCTCCTAAAATACGTGCCATTACAATACGATTAATAAATCCTAGAATTTTGGTAATAAAGCCGGCTATCATTAAAATAAATGCGCCTTTTAAAAAGCTTTGTCTCGTCATGGTCTTCTCCTACCTTCTCAAAATCAGTGGAATGATTTACAATAATTTATATGCACGTACGAGACAAGAATGACAAGCATTTAAGAGAGTACTCTTGAAAGTAGTTATTGCTGTCCATTAGAGCGGGATTAAAAGCGACTTTTCGTGCTGAAATAAGAAGGAGATGTTATATATGTTAGATAGAGAGGCTTTGGTAGAATCATACCGCGGACAGTTACAAGTCGTTTTAGAAAGTAAAGTAGAAGAGTTCCAAATGTTCGGCTACGACCGAGTAACAGATGATGACATTTGGAAGTTTCTTAAAGTGAAAAAGTGGAAGAAGATAGACGGTGACGTTAGATTGTATGAATTAGTTAATGACGTATTAACAGTAACAGCTAATGAATATATGACGTATTTAACTGTTGAAGCATATCAAGCCCCGCTTTGGTCATTTGATGAATATGAAAATAAATAACCGACTGCAATTGGTTTGTTCTTCCTTTTGCAGTATAATGATAGGTATTGATAATGAGAAAATAATTATGTCTAAGATCATATATAAAGGAGGTAGTGAAGAGAGAAAACAAATAATGAAAGTGTAGGTAATGTGAAAAACTTACTGACACAGCTGGTGAGGAACTAGCAAAATTATAGAAAGGAAGTCTACTAACTAGGCGTATGCACACGTGTGAAGGTGAATCGTAAAAGATTTATTTGAAGTGTTAGTAGCGGAAAGAGGGTACATATGGCAAAGCGTGGTACGAGAATTGCCGCCTTTTTCCTCATCGTTTTATTAATCGGTGGAGTAATTGGTGCGGCAGGAAAAGACATAGCAAAAGGAATTAGTCTAGGACTAGACCTTCGCGGTGGTTTTGAAATTCTGTATGAAGTAAAACCAGCCAAAAAAGGTGATAAAATCGATCGAGATGTACTTGTAAGTACAGTAGGTGCTCTTGAAAATCGTGTCAATGTTCTCGGTGTAAGTGAGCCGAACATTCAAATCGAAGGGCAGGACCGAATTCGTGTACAGCTTGCTGGTGTACAAGATCAGCAAAAAGCACGTGAAATGTTATCAACACAAGCGAAATTAACATTCCGTGATGTAGATGACAATCTTCTTATGGATGGAACGGATTTAAAAGGTGGCGGAGCGAAGCAAACATTTGATGAGCAAGGCCGTGCGAGTGTAGGTCTTACACTAAAAAGCGCTGAAAAATTCCGTGAAGTAACTGAGAAAATTTCAAAAATGCCACCACCAACGAATTTAATGGTAATTTGGCTTGATTTTGAAGAAGGAAAAGATTCGTACAAAGCAGAATCTGCAAAACCGAATCCGAAGTTCTTATCAGCAGCAACAGTAAACCAAGTGTTTAACCAAGCTGAAGTATCTATCGTAGGTGGAAACTTTACAGTTGAAAGCGCGAAACAACTTTCATCTTTATTAAATGCAGGTGCACTTCCTGTTGATTTAAAAGAAATGTATTCAACATCTGTTGGAGCGAAGTTTGGTCAACAAGCGTTAGAGCAAACAATTTTCGCTAGTGCGATTGGTATCGCTCTTATTTTCTTATTTATGCTTGTATTCTACCGTTTACCAGGACTTGTAGCGGTTATTATGTTAGGTTTATACATTTTCGTTACATTACTTGTCTTTAACTGGATGCATGCAGTTCTTACGTTGCCAGGTATTGCGGCGTTAGTGCTCGGGGTAGGTATCGCGGTTGATGCGAATATTATTACGTACGAGAGACTGAAAGAAGAGCTGAAAATTGGTAAGTCAATGATGTCGGCATTCCGTGCTGGTAACCATCGTTCATTAGCAACCATTTTAGATGCGAACATTACAACACTTGCAGCAGCTGGTGTATTATTCGTTTATGGTAATAGCTCTGTAAAAGGGTTCGCAACAAGTTTAATCGTAAGTATTTTAGTCGGTTTTATTACGAACGTATTCGGTACTCGTTTCTTACTAAGTTTACTAGTAAAGAGCCGTTACTTCGATAAAAAACCAGGATACTTTGGTGTGAAGCAAAAGGATATTATTCCATTAACAAAAGGTGTAGTACATCCACCAACGAAATTTGATCGTATTAATTTCGTAAATGTCGGTCATAAATTCCTTATCTTCTCGATTGTAGTTGTAATTGCAGGTGCAATTATTTTACCAATTTTCAAATTGAATCTTGGTATTGACTTTGCGAGTGGTACACGTATCGACTTGCAATCAAAACAAGCAGTTACTGTGTCTGATGTTCATAAAGATTTTAAAGAGTTGAACATTGATGTGAAGGAAGAAAATATTGTACCGACTGGAGATGACAATAAAGGATTCGCAGTTCGTACATTAGGTGTTCTATCAAAAGATGAAATTGCAAAAACAAAAACATTCTTCCACGATAAATATGGTACAGATCCAAACGTAAGTACAGTTTCACCAACAATCGGGAAAGAAATTGCACGAAATGCATTTATCGCAGTATTAATCGCTTCTGCGGTTATCATTTTATACGTAAGTATTCGATTCCGATTTACGTACGCATTATCTGCAGTACTTGCATTATTACATGATGCGTTCGTTATGATTGTTATATTTAGTATTTTCCAATTAGAGGTAGACTTAACGTTTATCGCTGCGGTATTAACAATCATCGGTTATTCTATTAATGACTCGATCGTTACATTTGATAGAAACCGTGAATTATACAAACAGAAAAAACGAGTACGTGATATAAAAGACTTAGAAGAGATCGTAAATGCAAGTATTCGTCAAACGCTTGGTCGTTCGATTAATACCGTATTAACAGTGCTATTCCCAGTAATTGCATTGCTTATCTTCGGTAGTGAGTCACTACGTAACTTCTCGTTTGCGTTACTTGTTGGATTAGTTGTAGGTACGTATTCTTCTGTTTTCGTTGCTTCTCAAATTTGGTTAATGCTTGAAAACCGTCGTTTGAAAAAGGGCAAAAACAAGAAAAAGGTTGAGAAAGTAGAATCTGAACCGCAAGTATAAAAAAGATGATGTCTCTTTATGAGGCATCTCTTTTTTCGTTTGTGGATACAATAAGATAGTTACTTTGAAATGATGAAATGGAAGAAAGTGGTGATGATATCGCTATTTTTGTTACAATAAAGTGAAACTTTAATCAGTGGGGGTTTTCTTCATCCCCCACTGATTATTAGCCTTCACCAATCGGACTTTTATGGGCAGTTGATCCCCCTAAATTTTTTGCTTTCACTGAATTTTGAGGTAGGGGTCTTACTGCCCATTAAAGTGGGATAAAAAGATAGGTTAAGAAAAGAAGGGATTTTAATGATGGAAAAAGATGAACGTTTTAAACAGGCCGAGTTTGGTGCTATTGTCGGGATCGTTGGTAATATTATATTAGCGATTATAAAGGCGGTAATTGGTTATATTGGGAACAGTAAAGCGCTATTAGCAGATGCGGTGCATTCTGCATCAGATGTAATTGGTTCGCTAGCTGTACTGTTTGGGTTACGAGCAGCAAAGCAGCCGCCCGATGAAGACCATCCGTATGGTCATGGTAAAGCGGAATCGATTTCAGCGATTATTGTTGCAGTATTATTATTTATTGTGGGAATCGAGATAGCGATTTCGTCCATAAAAGCTTTTTCGCAGGAACTAGAACCACCGAAAGGGATTACAATTTTTGCTGTCGTTCTTTCAATTATCGTGAAAGAGGGAATGTTTCAATATAAATTCCGATTAGGGAAAAGGGTAAATAGTGATGCAATTATTGCAAATGCATATGAGCACCGTTCAGATGTGTTTTCTTCAATTGCAGCTTTAATCGGTATTTGTGCAGCGATTATTGGTGGTAAGTTCGGGTTAGATTGGCTTGTATATGCCGATCCAATTGCAGGATTATTTGTTTCACTTCTTGTTGCAAAAATGGCATGGAGTATTGGGGCAGAAGCAATTCATGCAACGCTTGATCATGTTCTTCATGAGGAAGATGTTGTTCCGCTTAGAGAAGCAGTACTTCAAATAGATGGTGTGAAAAAAATCGGTTCGTTATATGCGAGGGAGCATGGTCATTACGTTATTGTAGATATTAAAGTTTCTGTAGATCCATATATTACTGTAGAAGAAGGGCATCGCATTGGAAAGCATGTGAAAGAAACGCTTATGCTGCAAGATAACGTACAAAATGTATTTGTACATATAAATCCGTATTCTCCAAATTAAACATTAGTAACATTTTAGTATACAGATATTACATCGTAGTTTGCATGATATTGTCACCCCTTAATCTGTCTTGTATAATGAACAGGTTAAGGGGTGATTTCGTGTTACAACCGAAGACGCGTTGGAAAGAAAAAGAATATAATAGCGAGCGAGTGAGTGAATTAGCAAGTAAATTACAATTATCACCACTTGTCGTTTCGTTATTCCTCGGTAGAGGACTAGATACAGAAGATAAGATTTTAGATTTTTTAAATACAGAAAATCAAGAATTTCATGATCCATTTTTATTAGAAGGAATGGATAGAACGGTAGAACGTGTAAATAAGGCGATTCAAAATGGAGAGCAAATATTAATATTTGGTGACTACGATGCGGACGGAGTAAGTAGTACAACTGTTTTATATATTGCCTTACAAGAATTAGGTGCAGACGTAGAATTTTATATCCCAAACCGTTTTACAGAAGGTTATGGACCGAATGAAGAAGCATTTCGTTGGGCGCATAGCGCAGGATTTTCACTCATTATTACTGTCGATACTGGTATCGCAGCTGTACATGAAGCGAAGGTAGCGAAGGAACTTGGGATAGATCTAATTATTACAGATCACCATGAGCCACCACCAGAATTGCCAGAAGCACTTGCGATTATTCACCCGAAATTAGATGGCGGTGTGTATCCGTTTCACTATTTAGCGGGCGTTGGTGTTGCGTTTAAAGTTGCACATGCACTACTGGGCCGTGTACCAGAACATTTATTAGAAATTGCAGTAATTGGTACGGTAGCCGATTTAGTATCACTTCACGGTGAGAATAGATTGCTAGTGAAGCGCGGTTTAAAACATATGCGCATGACGAAAAATATCGGACTAAAGGCGCTATTTAAAGTTGCTAACGTTTCGCAAAGTGAAATTACAGAAGAGAGCATTGGCTTCTCAATCGCACCTCGTATTAATGCAGTTGGACGTTTAGAAGATGCTACGCCGGCTGTACATCTTTTATTATCAGAGGATCCCGAAGAAGCGAAAGAGCTGGCTGAAGAAATTGATGAGCTGAACAAACTGCGAAAAGATATTGTAAAGCAGATTACAGAAGAAGCTATCGCTGAAGTGGAAACGAATTTCCCTCCTGAAGACAATAAAGTATTAGTGCTTGCAAAAGAAGGATGGAATCCAGGTGTAATTGGAATTGTCGCTTCTAAATTAGTTGAACGTTTTTATCGTCCAACGATTGTATTATGCATTGATCCTGTAAAAGAAACTGCAAAAGGTTCAGCGCGTAGTATTGCAGGATTTGATTTGTTTGCAAACTTGTCAGATTGTAGAGAGTTATTGCCGCACTTCGGAGGACATCCGATGGCAGCGGGAATGACGCTACATATGAATGATGTAGATGAATTACGCCGCCGTTTAAATGAACAAGCAGATACAATTTTAACAGAAGAAGATTTTATTCCAATTACAGCTGTCGATGCTTTTTGCAAAGTGGAGGACGTAACACTTGCAGCAATTGAAGATATGCAAAAGTTAGCGCCATTTGGTGTTGGAAATCCAAAGCCACGTATTGCAGTGAAAGATGCGGAGTTAGAAAGTATTCGTGCAATCGGATCAGATGGTTCTCATTTAAAGATGTCTCTTCGTGATGGACAAGCAACATTGGATACAATTGGATTCGGTTTTGGTGCGTACGCGAAAGAAATTTCTCCAGTTGCAAAAGTCTCTGTAATTGGGGAAGCGTCTATTAATGAATGGAATAATTTTAAGAAGCCGCAATTAATGGTGCAAGATATTGCTGTAGAGGCATGGCAATTATTTGATTGGCGTAGTATGCGTAACGTAGAAGCAAATTTAGCAGAACTTCCGAAAGAAAAAATCACGATGTTGTATTTTTCTAAAGAGGTATTGAATAAATTTTCTTTAGAAGACTATAAAGAGCATATGATGCATGCATCAGAAGTAACCGAGTTAGATGAGCAATACATCGTATTACTTGATTTACCAAAAGGAACAGATGAATTACGAGATCTATTTAAAGTTGGGTTCCCATCGCGAATCTATACGCTATTTTATCAAGAGAATAATCATTTATTTAGCACTGTTCCAACGAGGGATCACTTTAAATGGTACTATTCATTCTTGAGCCAAAAATCACCATTTTCTTTAAGACAATATGGAGAACAACTATGTCAACATAAAGGTTGGTCAAAAGATACAGTAAATTTCATGACACAGGTGTTTTTTGAGTTAGAATTTGTTACAATAAAAGATGGCGTCATTTTTATGGCAGACAAAAAACAAAAGCGTGATTTAATTGAATCGAACACATATCGTGAGAAAATGAACCACTTACAATTAGAAAAAGAATTGGTTTATAGCACATATCAGCAACTATATACATGGTTTGAAACGATTCGTAATCATAAAGAAGTAGAACAGTTAGGGTAAAGGATTTGTATTTACAAACCTTTTAGATCTGAGGAGGATTCAGAAATATGGATTTCAAGCAACATATCGCAATTGTACCGGATTATCCGAAAGAAGGTATCGTGTTTAAAGACATTACACCGTTAATGAACGACGGTAAAGCATACAAAGCAGCAACAGATGCAATCGTTGAGTATGCAAAAGAAAGAAACATTGATCTTGTAGTAGGACCAGAAGCGCGTGGTTTCATTATCGGTTGCCCAGTTTCTTATGCATTAGAAGTAGGATTTGCGCCAGTTCGTAAATTAGGAAAATTACCACGTGAAGTAATTACAGTTGACTACGGTAAAGAATATGGTAAAGATGTTTTAACAATCCATAAAGATGCAATTAAACCAGGTCAACGCGTATTAATTACAGATGACTTATTAGCTACAGGTGGAACAATTGAAGCGACAATTAAGTTAGTTGAAGAGCTAGGCGGAGTTGTAGCAGGAATTGCATTCTTAGTAGAACTTACTTACTTAGATGGTCGTAAAATGTTAGATGGTTACGATGTATTAGTATTAGAAAAATACTAATCACTATATAGGTAAAACTACGGTGATAAAAAGTACCCGTGAATCTCTTGGAGAGGAGCGGGTACTTTTGTATAATTGAACAAAAAATTATAGTGAAATGTCAGTAAAATCTTTTCCTTTTCACAATTCACAATCATTGGGTTATAATGATAGAATATAATTTATTCTATTTAATAAAGATAAAGTCAATTTTCAATAAAAGGTGATTCGATGGCAAATGAGCAGGTACTAACAGCTGAACAGGTACTCGAGAAAGCAAGTCAATATTTAGTGGATGAAGATATTGAGCTAGTAGCACGTGCCTATGAATATGCACGCGATGCGCATAGCGAACAATACAGAAAATCGGGTGAACCATACATTATTCATCCAATTCAAGTTGCAGGTATTTTAGTTGATTTACACATGGATCCAGCTACAGTATCAGCAGGTTTCTTACATGATGTAGTAGAAGATACAGAGATTACATTAGAAGATATTGAACGGGAATTTAATAAAGAAATTGCTATGCTTGTTGATGGTGTGACAAAGCTTGGAAAGATTAAATATAAATCTCATGAGCAACAACAAGCAGAAAACCATCGCAAAATGTTTATTGCAATGGCTCAAGATATTCGAGTTATTTTAATTAAACTAGCCGATCGTCTTCATAACATGCGTACATTGAAACATTTGCCTCAAGAGAAGCAGCGTCGCATTGCGAATGAAACGTTAGAAATCTTTGCACCTTTAGCACATAGACTCGGAATTAGTACTATTAAATGGGAGCTAGAGGATACTTCACTTCGCTACTTAAATCCACAGCAATATTATCGTATTGTAAATTTAATGAAGCGTAAACGTGCAGAACGTGAAGAGTATTTAGAGGAAGTAATGACTGGTATTCGTGAGAAATTAGATGAAGTTGCAATTCAACCTGAAATTTCTGGAAGACCAAAACATATTTACAGCATTTATCGTAAAATGGCACTGCAAAATAAACAGTTCAATGAAATTTACGATTTATTAGCTGTACGTGTCGTTGTAAATAGTATTAAAGATTGTTATGCAGTACTTGGAATTATTCATACGTGCTGGAAGCCGATGCCAGGTCGTTTTAAAGATTATATTGCAATGCCGAAAGCAAACCTATATCAATCTCTTCATACGACTGTAATTGGGCCGAAAGGTGATCCGCTTGAAGTGCAAATTCGTACGAAAGAAATGCATGAGATCGCAGAATTCGGGATCGCGGCACACTGGGCGTATAAAGAAGGAAAAACAGCAGAAACAGCAGGTACATTAGAGAAGAAACTTACATGGTTCCGTCAAATATTAGAATGGCAAAATGAAGCTTCTAATGCAGAAGAGTTTATGGAGTCATTAAAAATTGATTTATTCTCTGACATGGTATTCGTCTTTACACCGAAAGGCGATGTAATGGAATTACCACTTGGATCTGTTCCAATTGACTTTGCATATCGTGTGCATTCAGAAATTGGAAATAAAACAATTGGTGCAAAAGTAAACGGGAAAATGGTGACGCTTGATTATAAATTAAAAACAGGTGACATCATTGAGATTTTAACATCGAAACATTCGTATGGACCAAGTCAAGATTGGGTGAAACTTGCTCAAACATCTCATGCAAAAAACAAAATACGTCAGTTCTTTAAGAAACAACGTAGAGATGAAAATATTGAAAAAGGCCGTGAACTTGTTGAGAAAGAAGTGCGTAGCCTAGAGTATGAGATGAAAGAAGTATTAGCTCCTGACAATTTAAAACGAGTTGCTGAAAAATTCAACTTTGCAAATGAAGAAGATATGTTTGCGGCAGTTGGATATAATGGTATCACTGCATCGCAAATTGTTACGCGACTAACGGACAAGTTCCGTAAGCAACGTGAAGAAGAAGAGATTGTTGAAGTTAAAGAAGTTCGTAAACCGATGAAAATTCGAAAATGGGATTCTGGCGTTAAAGTAAGTGGTGCAGATAATTTATTAATTCGTTTATCAAAATGCTGTAACCCAGTACCTGGTGATGATATCGTTGGGTATATTACGAAAGGCCGAGGCGTATCGATTCACCGCCGTGACTGTGTAAATGTTCATACAGAAGAAGCTATAGAACGTTTATTAGAAGTAGAGTGGGAAGGTAGCCCTGAAAAAGAAATTGAGTATAACGTTGATATTGAAATTTCAGGTTACGATCGTCGTGGTTTATTAAACGAAGTATTACAAGCTGTTACAGAGACGAAAACGTACATTTCGGCAGTTTCTGGTAGAAGTGACCGTAATAAGATGGCGACAATTAATATGTCAATCTCTATTCGTAACTTACAGCACTTGAAAAAAGTAGTAGAACGCATTAAACGTGTTCCAGAAATTTATGCAGTACGACGCATGATGCATTAATAGGGAGTGTAGAAAAGATGAGAGTTGTTTTACAACGATCAAAGGAAGCGTCTGTCACAGTAGACGGTGAGATCGTAGGACAAATTCCGTTCGGTTTAACATTACTAGTTGGCATTACGCATGAAGATACAGAAAAAGATGCAACTTACATCGCAGAAAAAATTGCGAACTTACGTATTTTTGAAGATGAGAGCGGAAAGATGAACCATTCTGTACTCGATGTAGAAGGACAAGTTCTATCCATTTCGCAATTCACATTATACGGAGATTGCCGCAAGGGAAGACGTCCAAACTTTATGGATGCTGCCAAACCTGACTATGCAGAGCGTTTATATGATTTCTTTAATGAAGAAGTACGTAAGCAAGGATTGCATGTAGAAACAGGGAAGTTCGGGGCAATGATGGATGTTTCTTTAATCAATGATGGTCCGGTGACCTTAATTGTAGAAAGTAAATAGTGCTGCTGAAGAAGAGAGGGGATGAGCCCCTCTCTTCTTTTGTGGTTTTTAATGGTATATTTTGCTAGTTATTGTTATGATAGTTAAGAAAATAAACGATATAATCGGGGGATTATGGGAGGGAAATCTTATGGAAACATTTGTACTCGTTCATGGAGCATGGGATGGCGGTTATGTTTGGAAAAAACTAGCTAAACTTTTAAGGGAAGAGGGTCATAGTGTATATACTCCTACATTAACTGGACTTGGGGAACGAACACATCTTATGCAACCTAATATAGGGCTGAAAACATTTATTCAAGACATTGTTAATACTATTAAATATGAGGGTCTAAGAGATGTAATTTTAGTAGGGCATAGTTATTCTGGTATGGTAATTACAGGTGTAGCAGAAGAGATTCCTGAGTTTATTAAAGAGCTAGTATATGTGGATGCAATGCTTCCGGAAAATGGTGATTCTGTTATGGATATTTCTGGACCGGAAATGGCCGCACATTTTATAGAAGAAGTAAAAGTACACGGGGAAGGATGGCGTGTTCTTCCTAGAAATACAACAGATGAAAAAAAATCAGCGATGTCATTGTTGGCTTTTACACAATCGGTTGAAATAAAAAACTCTAAAGCACAACTTATACCGCATATATACGTAGAAGTAAAGGATAATCCAGAACATTGGCCAATGACGCCTATCTTTTTAGAATCAGCAAAAAAAGCAAGGGAAAGAAAATGGGAAGTTTTTTCTATTGAAGTTGGTGGGCATTGGGTAATGGAAACTAATCCAGAGGCGTTGGTTCGTATATTGAATCAGAGTGTAGAAGTGTAGAAGTAGTTTAATGTATGCTTTACTTCCTATAGAAGAATTGGAAGCATCATATGCTAGCAAGTGGACTAGCTCATTGTTATAAATCCAATACTAATGTTTATTTTGAGTCAATAGCTTTTTCGTTTATGTATAACTCTTTAATCAATATGGAACAATAAAAAGTAAAACATCCATATTGAATGTGAGGGATATACGTATGCGTATGAATGAAAAAGGGCATTCTGTTACAAATGGTGCAAATCAACTGTTTAACGTAAATTTTCATGATTTTATTTCAAAAGAGCAAAACAATACTTCGATGGAGCTTGCTTCTGAGTTTGGGATTTCTCTTCAAGATGTAAAGCGTCTAAAGAAGCAGATTGAACGCTCTTAGAGCACTTGACAATCCTACTGAACAAACGTATAGTAATTTTATATTTACATATGAATATAACCTTTGATAGAGAAGAGTAAATGAGACACACATGGAAAGAGAAGAAATGTCTTAGGCTGAAAACATTTCTACATGATGACTGATTGAATGACACTCTAGAGGTTTCAACTTGAACGGCGTATACGCTTAGTAGGGATGAACGCACATTTAAGCGTTATTAAAAAAGTGGAAGCATACGTGCTTCAATTAGGGTGGCACCACGGGTATAATACTCTCGTCCCTACTGTTCAAACAGTAGAGGCGGGAGTTTTTTTATTTTTATTAAGATTAAAACAATTTGAGGAGGAACTGAATATGTCTATTCAAATCCCACGCGGAACGCAAGATATTCTTCCAGGTACTGTTGAGTTATGGCAGTATATCGAAGGGCAAGCACGCGAAATTTGCCGTCGTTACAATTACAAAGAAATTCGTACACCAATTTTTGAACACACTGAGCTATTTTTACGTGGTGTTGGTGATACGACAGATATCGTACAAAAAGAAATGTACTCATTCCAAGATCGTGGAGAGCGTAGTTTAACATTACGTCCAGAAGGTACTGCACCTGTTGTACGTTCTTACGTTGAAAATAAAATGTTCGGTGACGCAACACAACCGACGAAATTATACTATATCGGCCAAATGTTCCGTTACGAAAGACCACAAGCAGGTCGCTATCGTCAATTCGTACAATTTGGTATTGAAGCAATCGGCAGTAACGATCCTGCAATTGATGCAGAAGTAATTGCACTTGCTGTAGAGTTTTACCGCGGCATGGGCTTAAAAAATATTAAAGTTGTATTAAACAGCTTAGGTGATGCAGCAAGCCGTCAAGCACACCGTGATGCGTTAATTGCACACTTCGAGCCACGTATCGGTGAGTTCTGTTCTGACTGTCAATCTCGTTTAGAAAAGAACCCTCTTCGTATTTTAGATTGTAAGAAGGACCGTAACCATGAATTAATGGGAACGGCACCATCTATTACAGAATACTTAAACGAAGATTCAGCAGTATACTACGAAAAAGTTCAAGAACTATTAACGATGATGGATGTTCCATTTGAAAAAGATCCGAACTTAGTACGTGGTTTAGACTACTACCAACACACTGTATTTGAAATTATGAGTGAGGCAGAAGGTTTCGGTGCTATTACTACATTAAGCGGTGGTGGACGTTACAACGGACTTGTACAAGAAATCGGTGGACCAGAAATGCCAGGTATCGGTTTTGCGATGAGTATTGAACGTTTAATTATGGCACTAAAAGCTGAAAACATTGAATTGCCAATCGAACATAGCATTGATTGTTACGTTGTAGCGCTTGGTGAAAAAGCAAAAGACCATGCTGCGAAAGTTGCGTTTGATCTTCGTAAAGCTGGATTATCAGTTGAAAAAGATTATTTAGATCGCAAAATGAAGGCACAATTTAAATCAGCAGATCGTCTAAAAGCGAAATTTGTAGCTGTATTAGGGGAAGATGAGTTAGATAAAGGTATCATCAACTTAAAAGATATGGCAACAGGCGAACAAGAAGAAGTAGCATTAGATGTCTTTGCTTCATACGTAGCAGAGAAATTAATATAGGGGGAACTTACAGTGGCTGAAAGAACACATGCATGTGGAAAAGTAACAGTAGAAGCAGTTGGACAAACAGTTCAATTAAAAGGTTGGGTACAAAAACGCCGTGATTTAGGTGGATTAATCTTTATCGACTTACGTGACCGTACAGGTATCGTACAAGTTGTATTTAACCCAGAAACATCAAAAGAGGCGCTAGAAGTAGCAGAAACAATTCGTAGCGAATACGTATTACACGTAGAAGGTACAGTTGTTGAGCGTGGTGAAGGCGCAATTAATGACAATATGGCAACTGGTCGTATTGAAGTACAAGCAACAAAGGTAAACGTATTAAACGCAGCGAAAACAACGCCAATCATTATCGCTGATGATACAGATGCATCAGAAGATGTGCGTTTAAAATATCGTTACTTAGACTTACGTCGTCCTGTAATGTTCAACACATTCAAAATGCGTCATGACGTAACAAAAACAATTCGTAACTTCTTAGATACAGAAGAGTTCCTAGAAGTGGAAACACCAATTTTAACGAAGAGCACGCCAGAAGGCGCTCGTGATTATTTAGTACCAAGCCGTGTGCATGACGGTGAATTTTATGCATTACCACAATCTCCACAGCTATTTAAACAGCTTCTTATGGTCGGTGGATTTGAACGTTACTATCAAGTAGCACGCTGTTTCCGTGATGAAGATTTACGTGCAGACCGTCAACCAGAATTTACGCAAATCGATATTGAAGCTTCATTCTTAACACAAGATGAAATTTTAGATATGATGGAGCGCATGATGACGAAAGTTATGAAGGATGCAAAAGGTGTAGAAGTTAGCGCGCCATTCCCTCGTATGAAATATGCTGATGCAATGGCTCGTTACGGTTCTGATAAACCAGATACACGTTTTGAAATGGAACTAACAGACTTATCTGAATTTGCAGCAGGCTGTGGCTTTAAAGTATTTACAAGTGCTGTAGAAAGCGGCGGACAAGTAAAAGCAATTAATGCAAAAGGTGCTGCGAGCAAATACTCTCGTAAAGACATTGATGCATTAACTGAATTCGTAAAAGTATACGGTGCAAAAGGTTTAGCTTGGCTTAAAGTGGAAGAAGACGGTTTAAAAGGACCAATCGCGAAATTCTTCGGTGAAGAAGATGCAAATGTGTTAATGACTACACTAGAAGCTACTGCTGGCGACTTATTACTATTCGTAGCAGATAAGAAGAGCGTTGTTGCAGACAGCTTAGGTGCACTTCGTTTACGTCTAGGTAAAGAGCTTGAGTTAATTGATGAAAGTAAATTTAACTTCCTATGGGTAACGGATTGGCCACTTCTTGAGTACGATGAAGATGCAGATCGTTACTTCGCAGCTCACCACCCATTCACAATGCCATTCCGTGAAGATGTTGAGCTATTAGAAACAGCACCAGAAAAAGCACGTGCGCAAGCATATGACCTTGTATTAAACGGTTATGAGCTTGGTGGTGGATCACTTCGTATTTACGAGCGTGACGTACAAGAAAAAATGTTCAAAGCACTTGGATTCTCACAAGAAGAAGCGCAAGAGCAATTCGGATTCTTATTAGAAGCATTCGAATACGGTACTCCACCACACGGTGGTATTGCATTAGGTTTAGACCGTCTTGTTATGTTACTTGCAGGTCGTACGAACCTTCGTGATACAATTGCATTCCCGAAAACAGCAAGCGCAAGCTGCTTATTAACAGAAGCTCCAAGCCCAGTTGCAGAAGCACAGCTTGAAGAACTGAACTTAAAGTTGAACGTGAAAGAAGAGAAGTAAGAAAAAAGTCTAGATGGTTATACTATAGCCGTCTAGACTTTTTTTGAGAGGTTGTTTAAAAAGTCCGGTTCAGATGGCTGTCGCATCTCGTCGTTACGTATGCTAGTCCGGTGCTCGAGTAGTAACGCTACACTGCGCTCCTCCTAGCATACGTGCCTCGATCTGCTCGGCCCTCTGGATCCTCCTTTTTAAACGTGTATTGGAAGGAAGTTTAAAAAGTCCGGTTTACACTATGTTTTCATTTTCGAAATATGTATTTTTAGGAATTCTATAACTTTTTCTATACAAATAGTCGGAAAAACGCTAGAATACATGGTAGACCATTTTTGTAATAGGAGTGTAGAGCTGAATGTTACATCAATTTTCACGTAATGAATTAGCCTTCGGTAAAGAAGGACTTGAAATATTAAAAAATAGTACAGTCGGTATTTTAGGAATTGGCGGCGTAGGTTCTTTTGCAGCTGAAGCGTTAGCACGTTCTGGAGTTGGGCGTCTCGTATTAGTAGATAAAGATGTTGTAGATATTACAAACGTAAACCGTCAAATTCACGCTTTAGTATCTACTGTAGGACGTTCAAAAGTAGAATTAATGAAAGAGCGTATTGCAGACATTAACCCAGAGTGTGAAGTAATTGGACTAGAAATGTTTTATACAGATGAAACATATGAAGAGTTCTTTAAACACGGTTTAGACTTTGTAGTGGATGCATCTGATACGATTACGTTCAAAATTCATTTAATTAAACAATGTTTACGTCGTAAAATTAAAATTATCTCAAGTATGGGTGCAGCAAATAAAATGGACCCAACTCGTTTCCGTATTGCGGACATCTCTAAAACACATACAGATCCAATTGCGAAAGTCATTCGTACGAAGCTTCGTAAAGAGGGCATTAAAAAAGGTGTAAAAGTTGTCTTCTCTGACGAAAACCCAATCGTAATTCGTGAAGAAGTACGTAAAGAAATCGTACCAGACGAAAATGCAAAAATTCGTAAAGCGAAATTACCACCTTCATCAAATGCATTCGTCCCATCTGTGGCAGGCTTAATTATGGCAAGTCACGTTGTACGTGAACGCATTAAAAATGTAGAAGTGAAACGTGTAGGGCAAGAATAAAATGAAAGCATATATCCATTTCGGATATATGCTTTTTTATATGTGCTAAAGAAATAGGGGTATTTGCATTGCTACTAGTTCAAATGTAAGCAAGGCCAGTAAGTAATAATCATATTTGTCTGATTTATAACCTGAGGTCTTTTTTAAACTGTGAATGGTAAAAAGACCTAACGTTAGAACGAGAATACCGAGAGTTATTTTGAAGGCTACTAATGAAATGGCAATCAGCTCCTTTCAATCGTATATGTTTATAGTAACATTTAAGTAAAAAATATCCAGTTGATTCGGGGAGTTCTTTGTATAGCAGGTTTACTTATTTTGTAAATATTTGTCGGTAAATCGATATTCCTTGTCGAATAGTCGATATAATTAAAAAATCGTTGATATATTGTAAGTTACGATAGATATATTCGAAAAATCGTCGATATAATTTCATTTACCAATATGCTATCCACCGAAGAGACAAAAAAAGGATGTCACTTAGCCGGAAAATTGGGCTAGGTGACATCTTTTTTAATTCTCTGCAGAATAAATAATATCTAAATTTCCATTTTGATCTGTCTTGAAAATGGGAGCGATCTGCTCTTCTTGTTCTTCAACTGAAACGAGTTTTCGAGCACGATCCATAATTCTAACGAGCATTGCATAATCTTCTTCGATTGCTTGTTGTTTTTTTGTGAGTACAGCTAATTTAGTTTCGAGCTCATCATTCGTTTTTTGCAAGGAAGTGAGCTGAGTTTGTAATACTTCATTTTCAGTTTGTAACTTTGCGAGTGAAGGATTATTGTGCTCCAAGTTTTGCAAAAACGAGATGACATTTTGCATTGTAAGTTCTTGTTTACTTGGTACAATATCTTCTGAAAACTCAGCGTCGATTACGAGTTGTTTCGTTTTTGTGAACTGATCTTTTTCTATTTTAGCTTCAGAACGCTTTAATTCTTTACGTTGTTTTTTCGCAAGCTGCACCGCATCTTCATAATTCGGCCTTACTTCAGCATTCCATCTAAAACCGCAAGCTGCGGAAGTGCGGTTTAAAGCATCGCCGACTTCATCGAATGCTTTTATTTGTGTACTGCCGCTGCGAATATGTCGTAAAACAGTTTCTGCTAAAAGGAGATCGTCTTCTTTTGTCCATGCATCTTGACGTGTTTTCATAAGCGAAGCCTCCATAATGGTGACGTTTTCGCTTATGTTACCCTTTATTTTTCGTTTTATTCGAACTTTGTAATCTTTCATATACAGTAGAAAGTGCTTGTTCAAATTTCCCTGTCGTTTTCGGTTTATAATATTGTTTGTTTTTTATTTTATCAGGTAAGTATTGTTGCTGTACCCAACCATTTGGATGGTCGTGTGGATATAAGTATCCAATGCCTCTTCCAAGTGCCTCTGCGCCTTTGTAATGACTATCTTTTAAATGACTTGGAATATCGCCTGTTTGACCGTTCCGTAAATCGTGTAAGGCAGCGTCAAGTGCTTTATAAGCTGAGTTTGATTTTGGTGATAGGCAAAGCTCAATAACGGCATTTGCAAGTGGTATGCGTGCCTCTGGGAATCCAACGCGTTCAGCTGATTCTATCGCGGCTAGTGTACGCGGTCCAGCTTGCGGGCTAGCAAGTCCAATATCTTCATATGCCATAATAAGAAGACGTCTACCGATGCTTTGTAGGTCACCAGCTTCAATAAGACGTGCTAAATAGTGAAGTGCTGCATTTACATCACTTCCGCGCACCGATTTTTGAAATGCTGATAATACGTCATAATGAGCATCTCCGCCTTTGTCATGAACGAAGCTCTTTTTTTGCAAGCATTCTTCGGCGATTTCCAGCGTAATTTCCGCAGCTTTGTCATCAGTTGTAAAGCTAGATAAAACAGCTAGTTCCAGTGCATTATAAGCGGAACGCATATCTCCGCCTGATGCATTTGCGAAGTGATGTAATGCTTCAGGCGTAACAGTTACATCATATTCCCCAAGACCTTTTTCTTTATCTTCAAGTGCTCGTTTTAAGCCAATTAAAAGATCATCTTCTGTTAATGCGTGTAATTCGAAGATTTGACACCGACTTCGAATAGCAGAATTAATAGCATGGAACGGATTACTCGTCGTCGCACCAATTAAGGTAAGGAGTCCACTTTCTAAATGAGGTAATAGAAAATCCTGTTTTGCTTTATCTAGACGGTGTACTTCATCTAAAATTAAAACGAGGTGTCGATGCATTTTTGCCTCTTGTACGACAACTTCCATATCTTTTTTATTATGAGTAACAGCGTTTAATAGGCGAAAAGGGGTTCCGGTACTTCCTGCAATTGCGCTCGCGATGGATGTTTTTCCAGTGCCTGGAGGGCCATATAAAATCATAGATTGAAAATGATTTGCTTGGACCATTCGCCATAAAATTTTTCCTTCACCAACTAAATGTTGTTGTCCGATAATTTCTTGAATATTTGTAGGGCGCATTCGATGTGCGAGTGGTTGTTTCATTTTTACCGTCTCCCTTAATGTATAATCTCTTTCTATCGTATCATTTTTTTTAGTGGAATTTGAAATAGGATGCTGTTTTGTGGGAAAAATGAATATGAATATTTCCATTTTTCTTTCAATTGTAATAATTTCCGAGTTTTTCAATGTGATTTTATGTTATCATTTTGATACACAAGTTGAAATTTCTTATAATACTATATTATGCTATAATTTCATAGGATTTTAAATTGTGTTCTTTTATAAATAAGATATAACCAATAGAAGTGAAAATTTGAAAAGAGGTGCAAAATAGATGAAGATTTCAACGAAAGGCCGTTACGGCTTAACAATTATGATTGATCTTGCAAAAAAGTTTGGTGAAGGTCCAATTTCCTTAAAATCAATTGCGCAGGCACATGATTTATCGGAACATTACTTAGAGCAATTAATTTCACCACTTCGTAACGCGCGTCTAGTAAAGAGTACACGCGGAGCATATGGCGGGTATGTATTATCAGATCAGCCAGCTAACATTACAGCTGGGGATGTAATCCGTGTATTAGAGGGGCCGATTAGTGTTGTAGAAATGATAGAAGAAGAAGAACCAGCACAACGCCAATTATGGATGCGTGTTCGTGATGCGGTGCAAGAAGTGTTAGATAGTACAACGTTAGAAGATTTAGTACGTTATGAGGAAGAGAATCACGGGGGCTATATGTTTTACATTTAATTCCTTGTGAAACGATTTGGAAAGAAGGAGATTTAATGGAACGCATTTATTTAGATCATGCTGCGACATCTCCCACTCACCCGGAAGTGGTCGAAAAGATGATTCCATATATGACAGAAACATTCGGAAATCCGTCTAGTATTCACTTTTATGGACGTCAAACGCGCCATGCAGTAGATGAGGCGAGACGTGCATGTGCACGTAGCATTCATGCGAATCCGAATGAAATTATATTTACGAGCGGTGGTACGGAAGCTGATAATTTAGCGCTTATCGGTGTAGCGCGTGCGAACCGTCATAAAGGTAACCATATTATAACGACACAAATTGAACATCATGCAATTTTGCATACGTGTGAATTGTTAGAGCGTGAAGGATTTGAAGTGACATATTTACCTGTTGATGAAACAGGACGCGTTCAAGTTTCTGACATACAAAAGGCATTAACAGAAGAGACAATTCTTGTATCTATTATGTTTGGGAATAATGAAGTTGGGACGATGCAACCAATTGCGGAAATAGGTAAGCTGCTAAAAGAGCATCAAGCTTATTTCCATACAGATGCGGTACAAGCTTACGGTTTAGTAGAAATTGATGTGAAAGAGTTTGGTATTGATTTATTATCAATTTCGGCTCATAAAATTAACGGGCCAAAAGGTGTCGGGTTCTTATACGCTGGTGCAGACGTGAAATTTGAACCGTTATTAATAGGTGGGGAGCAAGAGAGAAAACGCCGTGCTGGTACTGAAAATGTGCCGAGCATCGTTGGGTTGCAACATGCAATTTTGCTAGCTGAAAAAACTCGTGAGCAAAAAAATGCCCAATATGAAGAGTTTAAAGATATAATGGTATCTGTCTTCAAAAATGAAGACATTACTTTCGAGGTAAACGGAAACTTAGAATATCGCTTACCACATGTGCTTAATATTAGTTTTACAGGAATGAACATTGAACCGTTTCTTGTGAACTTAGACTTAGCTGGCATTGCAGTGTCAAGTGGTTCGGCTTGTACAGCTGGTTCGATTGATCCATCACATGTATTAGTAGCGATGTTCGGAAAAGACTCCGATCAAATACGTTCATCCGTACGCTTTAGTTTCGGGCTTGGAAATACGAAAGAGCAAATTGAGAAAGCGGCGTACGAAACAGTGAAAATCGTGAAGCGATTAACACAAAATTAGCATGGGAGGTGACATGATGAACAAACTACCTCACGAAACACGCGTTGTCATCGGGATGTCCGGTGGCGTCGATTCATCTGTAGCGGCTCTTTTATTAAAAGAGCAAGGTTATGATGTAATCGGAATTTTTATGAAAAACTGGGATGATACAGATGAGAATGGTGTCTGCACAGCAACAGAAGATTACAATGATGTAATCGAAGTGTGTAACCAAATTGGTATTCCGTATTATGCAGTAAACTTTGAAAAACAATACTGGGATAAAGTATTTACGTACTTCTTAGATGAATACCGAGCTGGTCGTACACCAAACCCAGATGTAATGTGTAATAAAGAAATTAAATTTAAAGCATTTTTAGAGCATGCCATTGCGCTCGGTGCTGATTATGTAGCAACAGGTCATTATGCACGCGTTGCTTATATGGACGGCGAATATAAAATGCTTCGCGGCGTTGATGACAATAAAGACCAAACGTATTTCTTAAATCAATTAAGCCAAGAGCAATTATCAAAAACAATGTTCCCGCTTGGTGAACTGAAGAAACCACAAATTCGTGAAATGGCGAAAGAAGCTGGTTTAGCGACAGCGGCGAAGAAAGATAGTACTGGTATTTGCTTCATTGGTGAGCGTAACTTTAAAGATTTCTTAAGTAACTATTTACCAGCACAACCAGGTGTGATGCAAACGTTATCTGGCGAAGTGAAAGGGAAGCATGACGGTTTAATGTACTATACAATTGGACAACGTCATGGCCTTGGTATTGGTGGTAACGGTGATCCGTGGTTTGCTGTTGGGAAAAACTTGAAAGAAAACATTTTATATGTTGATCAAGGATTCCATAACGAACTTCTATATGGCGATGAAGTTATTGCTACGAATGTTGGCTGGGTAAGTAATGAAGCGAAAGAAAAAGAATTTAAGTGCACAGCGAAATTCCGTTATCGTCAAGAAGACAATAAAGTAACGGTTCAAATCGTTGATGAAAATACAGTTCGTATTCTTTGTGACGAGCCAATTCGTGCAATTACACCAGGACAAGCAGTTGTTTTCTATGATGGAGATGAGTGTTTAGGCGGTGCTACAATTGATGAAGTGTACCGTAGCGGTAAGAAATTGGATTATTTAGGATAAAAGAGAAGCCTCTGCCGATTCGCGGTTAGAGGTTTCTTTTATATAAGGCGAATTTTCGTTCGCTTGGAAAATATATTCTTTGTTATAATTTGTTGTAGAGGTGAAGGACATGTCAAACAAACTTGAAACAGGTATTCAATATATGCAAGAAGGAAACTGGGAAGAAGCTGCTAAAAATTTCACAGAAGCAATCGAAGAAAATCCGAAAGATGCGCTTGGATATATTAATTTTGCGAACTTATTAGATGTACTAGGTGACAGTGAGAGAGCGATTTTATTTTATAAACGTGCATTGGAGTTAGATGATAAATCAGCTGCTGCGTATTATGGATTAGGAAATGTATATTACGGTCAAGAGCAATTTGCAGAGGCTAAAGCTGTATTTGAACAAGCGATGCAAGCTGGATTACAATCAGCTGATGTAACATTTATGCTAGGTATTACACATGTGCAACTTGGAAATGACCGTCTTGCACTGCCGTTTTTACAAAGAGCAACAGAATTAGATGAAAACGATGTAGAAGCTGTGTTCCAGTGTGGACTTTGCTTTGCGCGACTAGAACATATTCAAGAGGCGAAGCCTTACTTTGAAAAAGTATTAGAAATGGATGAAGAGCATGCAGATGCGTATTATAATTTAGGTGTTGCATACGTATTTGAAGATAATAACGAGAAAGCTCTTGCTTTATTTAAGAAAGCAACTGAAATTCAGCCAGATCACTTTTTAGCTGGTAATGGTGTTCGTTTATTAGAGCAAGAAGCTGAATAAGATGAAAATATAGTTAATGAGTAGTTATCCCTCATCTAAATAGGTGGGGGATGTACTGCTCATTAAAGTGAAATGAAACCGGAAAGGAGAGGAAAGATGGGAAATCAACATGCAATGGATTTGTTTGAGGAAGAAAAAAAGTTTATAAAAGCGCAAGTTCTTCATACCATTTTCCACAACGAAGAAAACCTCTATTCCGTTGTCAGTATGAAAGTCATTGAAACGAATGAAACGTACGACGAAAAGAAAGTAATGATAAACGGTCATTTTCCTCGCATGCATGAAGATGAAGTGTTTACGTTGACAGGTCATTTTAAAGACCATCCGAAGTATGGAAAACAATATATGGTCGAAACGTTTAAGAAAGAATTGCCGCAAACGAAAGCTGGTATGGTGCAATATTTAGCGAGTGATTTATTTAAAGGGATAGGAAAGCGTACAGCTGAAAAAATTGTGGACCATCTGGGGGAACATGCTATTTCTAAAATTATGGATGATCCTGAGGCTTTAAATGGTGTTGTCAACAAGCAAAAAGCACAAGAAATTTATGAGACAATTGTTGAACATCAAGGATTAGAGAAAGTAATGAGCTTTTTAAATGGCTACGGTTTTGGAACTAAGCTTTCTATTAAGATTTACCAACAATATAAAGAGATGACATTAGAAGTGATTCGTAATAACCCGTACCAACTTATCGAAGAAGTGGACGGGATTGGTTTTGGAAGAGCGGATGATATAGGGCGTGCGTTAGGGATATCGGGTAATCACGACGACCGTGTACGCGCAGGATGTTTTTACACGTTAGAGAATGTCTCATTACAACTTGGTCACGTTTATATGAGGAAAGACCAACTTGTAAGAGAAACGATGTCACTTTTAAACAATCAAGAAGGAAGAGTGACTGAGGAAGATATTGTAGGTTGTATTGAAACGATGCAAAGTGAAGGGAAAGTCATCATAGAAGAAGAGCGAGTGTATTTAGCAACGTTATTCTACTCTGAAAAAGGTGTTGTAAAGTCCATTCGCAGGCTTATGAATCAAGAAGAAACACCTTCATTTCCTGAAGCAGAAGTGTTAAAGACGTTAGGTGAAATTGAAGAACAACTGAGCGTACAGTATGCACCACTTCAGCAAGAAGCAATTCAAACGGCACTTCATAAACCGATGATGTTATTGACAGGTGGACCAGGAACAGGGAAAACAACAGTTATTAAAGGAATTGTTGAAATGTATGCGTCACTTCACGGGCTATCGTTAAATCCGAATGAATATAGTGATGATAATCCATTTCCGATATTATTAACGGCTCCAACAGGAAGAGCAGCGAAGCGAATGAGTGAATCAACAGGGCTTCCAGCTTGTACAATTCACCGTTTACTTGGATGGACGCCAGAAGGGTCTTTCCAGCGTAATGAAACAGATCCGGTACAAGGGAAGTTGCTTATTATTGATGAATTTTCAATGGTTGATATTTGGCTTGCAAATCAGCTGTTTAAGTCATTGCCGACGAACATTCAAGTTATCGTTGTAGGTGATGAAGATCAATTACCATCTGTAGGGCCTGGACAAGTATTGAAAGATTTATTGAATGCAGGTGCAGTTCCAACTGTAAAGCTTACTGAAATTTATCGTCAAGCAGAAGGTTCATCAGTGATTCAACTTGCCCATGCGATAAAAAATGGAACGCTCCCACCAGATTTAGCGCAAAACCAAAAAGATCGTTCATTTATCGGCTGCACAGGAGCTCAAATTGTTGAAGTTGTTAAGAAGGTTTGCGAAAACGCTAAGACAAAAGGGTTTAGCGCAAGAGATGTACAAGTATTGGCCCCGATGTATCGTGGACCGGCTGGTATTAATGTACTAAACGAAGCGTTACAAGAAGTGTTTAATCCGAAAAGAGAAAAGAGTAAAGAAATTGCTTACGGTGATGTTGTATACCGAAGAGGCGATAAAGTTTTGCAACTCGTTAATCAGCCGGAGAGCCAAGTATTTAATGGTGATATCGGCGAAATTGTTTCGGTGTTTTATGCGAAAGAGAACGTTGAGCAACAAGATATGATTATCGTTTCATTTGATGGAATTGAGGTAACATATACAAAACCAGATTTAAATCAAATTACACATGCCTATTGCTGTTCGATTCATAAATCACAAGGTAGTGAATTTCCGATTGTGATTATGCCGATAGTAAAAAGTTATAATCGTATGTTACGTCGTAATTTAATTTATACTGGTATTACAAGAAGTAAGAAGTTCCTTATTATTTGCGGGGAGGAAGCTGCTTTTCAGTCTGGTGTAAATCGCCTTGATGATGCAATGCGTCAAACGACTTTAGCTAGTCGATTGCAAGAATCACAAGGAGAAGTACAGATGGTAACGGTTAACGGCGAAGAAATGGACGTGGAAAACATTTCACCGTATGATTTCATGTAACAAGGTGAAATTATATAGTGAAACTTTCAAACGTATAACGTTGAAAGGCTCCAGCAATGTATAAATGAATGCAGTTTGGACATAATGGCGAATAGAATCTGGGAGACTGTAAGGAGATGAACGCCATATGTTTATTTGTCCAAATTGCAAAGGGAAAGACATTGGAAAAATAGGTGTCAACCAATTTTATTGCTGGAATTGTTATATCGAATTATCGGTTTCAAAGGGGAAAATCCATACGCATCAAGTAGAAGAAGATGGTTCACTAAGCTCTCTTGATGATTTATTTGATGAGAATGAAAGAACGATCGGATAACGAAAAGGGGGATTTACTTTGAATCTACGCAATTCATTAATCGCATTAGGTGTTGGAGCGGCAGCATATCAATATGCTCGCAAACAAGATGTATTTTCAAAACGTAATATGAAAAAAGCACGTAAGATGATTAAATCTTATTTATAAGCGTAAAAAACTCCCTTCATGATAAGGGAGTTTTTTTATGCACTTGTATGCAAATATAAAAGTCCAATTTCAGAGAAGAGATAAGATAGGCCGTAACATCCAACGCCAAGCATTCCGTAATGAAATAATTGCTTCGCTTTTTCTTTTCGTGAGGAACGAATAAAGAAGCCTTTCCAAATACCAAACCCGATACAAATCCATTCAAGAATCATAAAAAGTGCAGATAATATGAGCATAAATAAAACCATTATGAGCCCTCCTGATTATAATGTTTCATGCTGCATTCTTATGGGTGGTTGTCCTTGTTATGTTATGTATATGTACATCTTTACAAAACAGTATGGTCTGCACGAAAAGATTTTAAAACTTTTGCACATAACCTACCCTATTTATTTTCAAAATAAAGGTGGAGGAGGTTTTTCGTGTGAAGAATCTTAAAATCATTTGGATATATCGTTTAGGGTTATTGTTACTTGTTTTTCTTTGTTTGCTCGTTTTTTTAAAAATTAAGCCGCTATGGGCACCGATTATTTTTGTATGTAAAGTGGCCATTACACCGTTTCTTATTGCATGTTTCATTGCGTATTTATTGCATCCTTTAATTGAAAAAATTCATAAGGAAGGGATGCCGCGTACACTCGCTATTTTGCTTATTTACATCCTTTTCTTTGGCGGGATTGGTTATGGAATTTATAAAGGAACGCCGGTTGTGATTAAGCAATTACAAGAAATCAATGAACAATTCCCGCAGTTTACAAAGATGTATGATTCGTGGATGGATGGTGTTACAGAACAAACAGCGAATTTTCCGTCATTTATTCATGAAAAGGTGAAACAAATTTTTGTCGGAGTAGAGACGAAGATACAAGCACTTTTAAATAAAGTGATGAGCACAGCTCGTGGTGTACTAGATTCGTTACTCATTATTTTCTTAATTCCGTTCATTGTATTTTACATATTAAAAGATTACGGCGAGTTTTATCATATCTTTTGGAAACTAGTCCCGAGTAAGTGGCGTAGTACGGGGCAAATGTTGGCGAAAGAAATTGATAAGTCACTTGGAAGTTATATTCGCGGACAGTTATTCGTTTGTTTAGTATTAGGAGGAGTATCGGTTCTTTCTTTTTGGTTTATCGGTATGAAATATCCATTATTACTTGGCATCATCATCGGGATAACAGATATAATCCCATACTTTGGCCCTATTTTAGGAGCGATTCCAGCATTGATGATTGCAGCAACGGTATCAACAAGTTTACTCATTAAAGCGGGGATTACGATTGCTATTTTGCAATTCGTAGAAAGTAACATTTTATCCCCTTATATCGTTGGTAAGTCGCTTCGCATGCATCCTGTTATTATTATGCTTGCATTATTAGTTGGGGGAGAAGTGGCAGGAATTGTAGGGTTATTAATATCAGTTCCTATTTTAGCGGTCATTCGTACAGTGATCGTTCATGTAAGGCCTCTTTGGAAAAAAGAAGATGTGTAAAATGATTATCTACATTGACAAACTTAAGAGAATTCTATTATATTTAGTCATATAATACATTAAATCAATGACGGAACAAGTACGTTACAGTCCATTTATAGAGAGAAGCTTCCATATGGCTGAAAGAAGCTTTAAATGAAGGGTAACAGAAAGCTAATCCTGAGAGCAGCTAATCACTGCCGTCTTGCCACGTTACGGCACCATGAGGTGATGAATTGATTGTTATAGTAATCAATTCATAATTAGGGTGGTATCGCGAGTTAACTCTCGTCCCTTTTATAGGGGCGGGAGTTTTTTATATTTAAGGAGGAAAATACAATGAAACAACTAACAGGCGCACAAATTCGTCAAATGTTTTTAGACTTTTTCCAAGAAAAAGGACATGCAGTAGAACCTAGTGCATCACTAGTTCCACATGAAGATCCATCTCTTCTATGGATTAACAGTGGTGTAGCAACATTAAAAAAATATTTTGATGGACGTGTAATCCCGCAAAATCCACGTATTACAAATGCTCAAAAATCAATTCGTACAAACGATATTGAAAACGTAGGGAAAACAGCTCGTCACCATACATTCTTTGAAATGTTAGGGAACTTCTCAATCGGCGATTACTTCAAAGAAGAGGCAATTACTTGGGCTTGGGAATTCTTAACGAGCGACAAATGGATCGGATTCGATAAAGAATTACTATCCGTTACAATCCATCCAGAAGATGAAGAAGCATTCACAATTTGGAATGAGAAAATGGGTGTTCCAAAAGAGCGTATCATCCGCTTAGAAGAAAACTTCTGGGACATCGGTGAAGGACCAAGTGGACCGAATACAGAGATTTTCTATGACCGCGGAGAAGCTTACGGTAATGACTTTAGTGACCCAGAATTATATCCAGGAGGAGAAAACGAGCGTTACTTAGAAGTATGGAACCTTGTATTCTCTCAATTTAACCATAATCCAGATGGTTCATATACACCACTTCCTAAGAAAAACATCGATACAGGAATGGGTCTAGAGCGTATGACATCTATCGTTCAAGATGTACCTACGAACTTTGACACGGACTTATTCATGCCGATGATTGGTGCAACAGAAACAATCTCTGGTGAGAAGTATCGTAATGGTGACTTAGAAAAAGATATGGCGTTTAAAGTAATCGCTGACCATATCCGTACAGTAACATTCGCTGTTGGTGACGGTGCTCTTCCATCTAACGAAGGCCGTGGTTATGTGTTACGTCGTTTATTACGCCGTGCTGTTCGTTACTCTAAGAAATTAAACATTAATCGTCCATTCATGTTTGAATTAGTACCGGTTGTTGGAGAAGTAATGAAAGACTTCTATCCAGAAGTACTGGAAAAGAAAGATTTCATCGCAAAAGTTGTGAAAAATGAAGAAGAGCGTTTCCACGAAACACTTCATGATGGTGAAGCAATTTTAGCTGAAGTTATTGCAAAAGCGAAAGAAGAAAAAACAACTGTTATTTCTGGAGTAGATGCGTTCCGTCTATATGACACATACGGTTTCCCAATTGAATTAACAGAAGAATATGCAGAAGAAGCTGGTATGACAGTTGATCATGAAGGCTTTGAAAATGAAATGGAAAAACAACGTGAGCGCGCACGTGCTGCTCGTCAAGACGTTGATTCTATGCAAGTTCAAGGCGGTGTCCTTGGAGAAGTGAAAGTAGCGAGCGAGTTCGTTGGTTACGGTACGGTTGCAACAGAAAGTAACGTTGTTGCACTTGTGAAAAACGGTGAATACGCAGACAGCTTACAAGCAGGTGAAGAAGGACAATTAATGCTTGATGTAACACCATTCTATGCTGAGAGCGGCGGGCAAATTGCAGACCGTGGTTACCTTCTTGCTGACGGCGTGAAAGTTCTTGTAAAAGACGTACAAAAAGCACCAAACGGCCAAAACTTGCACAAAGTTGTAGTTGAAGAAGGTACATTAACGAAAGATGCAGCTGTAAAAGCTATTATCGATACGAAAAACCGTAGTAGCGTTGTGAAGAACCATACAGCAACTCACTTACTACACCAAGCATTAAAAGACGTACTTGGAACACACGTTAACCAAGCAGGTTCTCTTGTAACTTCTGAACGTTTACGCTTTGACTTCTCTCACTTTGGTCAAGTACAAGCTGACGAATTAGAAAAAATTGAGCGTATCGTAAACGAGAAAATTTGGGAAAGTATTGATGTTGAGATTTCTCAAAAAGCAATCGAAGAAGCGAAAGAAATGGGTGCAATGGCATTATTCGGTGAAAAATACGGTGATGTTGTACGCGTTGTACAAGTTGGCGACTATAGCTTAGAGCTTTGCGGTGGTTGTCACGTTGATAACACAGCTTCTATCGGTATTTTCAAAATCGTTGCTGAGTCTGGTATCGGTGCAGGAACTCGTCGTATTGAAGCAGTAACTGGTAAGTCTGCTTATGAATTAATGAACGATCAAGTAGGTTTATTAAAAGAAGCAGCTGGAAAAATGAAAACAAATCCAAAAGACATTTTAACAAGAGTAGATGGTTTATTTGCTGAAGTAAAACAACTTCAAAAAGAAAACGAATCTCTTGCAGCAAAATTAAGCAATATTGAAGCTGGAAACTTAACTGATTCAGTAATGACAGTTGATGGCGTGAACGTATTAGCGGCAAAAGTAAATGTTGCAGATATGAACAACTTACGCACGATGATGGATGACCTAAAAAATAAATTACAATCTGCAGTTGTCGTATTAGCGTCTGTAAATGATGATAAAGTAAACATCTTAGCTGGCGTAACGAAAGATTTAATTAGCCAAGGATACCATGCTGGTAAACTTGTGAAAGAAGTAGCTTCTCGTTGTGGTGGTGGCGGTGGTGGCCGTCCTGATATGGCACAAGCGGGCGGTAAAAACCCAGCGCAAGTTGAGGAAGCTTTAGCATTTGTACAAGAGTACGTTAAATCTGTTTCAAAATAAAGAGATAGTAGTGTACAATGGTAGGGAGAGGAGAAGTTCTTCTCCCTATACTTACTATATAAGTGAGGTGCTTGAAATGGACGGTTTTGATAAAACAATGAAGTTTAGCATTCAAGATGAAAAACAGAGTGTCCATGTAAATGATGTACTTTTAACTGTGTATGATGCACTTCAAGAAAAAGGCTATAATCCGATTAACCAAATCGTCGGTTATTTATTAAGTGGAGACCCAGCATACATACCTCGCCATAAAGATGCGCGAAGCATCATTCGCAAGCTTGAACGTGATGAATTAATTGAAGAGCTTGTGAAGTCTTACTTGAAACATCATCGTGAGGAGTAATTTATGCGGATATTAGGTTTAGATGTAGGTACAAAAACAGTCGGGGTTGCAATTAGTGACGAAATGGGCTGGACAGCGCAAGGGCTTGAAACAATCAAGATTAACGAAGAACGAGGTCAATTTGGTTTTGACCGCATTTCTGAGTTAGTAAAACAGTATGATGTGGACAAGATAGTAGTAGGTTTACCTAAAAATATGAATGGTACAATTGGCCCGCGTGGTGAAGCATGCCAACAATTTGCAGAAAACCTACGAGAGCTGTTACAATTAGACGTTGTAATGTGGGACGAGCGTTTGTCAACGATGGCAGCGGAACGTCTACTCATTTCGGCCGATGTAAGCCGTAAGAAGCGAAAGCAAGTAATTGATAAGATGGCTGCAGTCGTAATCTTACAAGGATTTTTAGATAGTAAATAAGAGGTGACCAAAATGGAAGAAAATCAAATTACAATTGTAGACGAAAAAGGTAACGAACATTTATGTGAAATTATTTTCACTTTTGACGCTGAAAAATTTGGCAAAAAATCATACGTAGTCTTCTCTCCAATCGGTGAAGTAGACGAAGATGGAGACCAAATTTATGATGCAATGGCTTATGAGCAAAATGAAGAAGAGGGCGGAACTTTACTTCCAATCGAATCTGAAGAAGAGTGGGAAATGGTACAAGAAATGTTCAACACTCTAGCTGATGAGCAAGAAGCTGAATAATAAGTACTGAAAAGGTGGACGGTATATCGTCCGCCTTTTTTATATGTAAAATGAAAGATTTTTTGTCGAAACTGCGTAATCCTTTGTAGTATAATGAGACGGATTGTAGAAAATAAAGTATCTGTCAAAAATGATAGGTAAATGTATTGTGATTTTTTATCATGTTGTATAGAAAGATGTACATATGGCCTACAATTGAATAAGGAGGAAGAGTTTTGGTAGAGAATCAAGTGAAAAAGAAGCGTAGACGCATTTTTTTATTCTCGATAATTGCACTGCTTTTAGTTTGTGGTTCAGTCTATGCGTATATTTCATCCGCATTAGGACCGGTTGATAGCGGGAATAAAAAAGAGATTGAAGTAGAAATTCCAAAGGGATCATCTACTAGTAAAATTGGTGAGATTTTAGAAGAAAAAGGTGCTGTGAAAAACGGTACAGTTTTTAGTTTTTATACAAAGGCTAAATCTAAAAATTTACAAGCGGGTACATATTTATTAAATCCTTCAATGAGTGCAAAAGATGTTATGGAGCAAATGTCATCTGGTAATGTACATCGTCCAGCTCTTTATAAAGTGACGGTAAAAGAAGGGGCACAAGTAACTGAAATTGCAGAAACGGTTGCAAACGAATTAAAGTGGAATAAAGATGATGTTGTACGTCAATTAAACGATAAAGCATTTATTCAAAAAATGCAGCAAAAGTATCCCAAGCTGTTAACGGATAAAATCTTTGATAGCAATATTAAATATCCATTAGAAGGTTATTTATATCCTGCGACGTACTCTTTCTATAAAAAAGATACAACTTTGGAGGAAATTGTCATTCCGATGCTTGAGAAAACGAATGCAATCATTGTTCAAAACGAAGCAAAAATGAAAGCGAAAAACTGGGATGTTCATCAGCTTTTAACATTGTCTTCACTTATTGAAGAAGAGGCAACAGGCTTTACAGATCGTCAAAAGATCTCTAGTGTCTTTTATAATCGTTTAGCAAAAGGTATGCCGCTTCAAACGGATCCAACGGTATTATATGCACTTGGAAAGCATAAACAACGTGTGTTATACGAAGATTTAAAGGTTAACTCACCGTACAATACGTATGTTGTGAAAGGATTACCTGTCGGTCCGATTGCAAACTCTGGCAAACATTCAGTGGAAGCGGCGTTAGAACCTGCGCAAACAGATTATTATTATTTCTTAGCTGCACCAACTGGTGAAGTGTATTATGCGAAAACATTGGAAGAGCATAATGCATTAAAGCAAAAATATATTACGAAAAAGCAGTGAAATGGGGAGGGATAGCGAAAAAGGTCGCACATCCCTCTTTTTTGTGGTAAAATATATCGGGTTAAAAACTGGCAGAAGAATCGTTTTTAATATCAAAACGGGACGTACAAGCTAAGGATAAAGCTGGCTTGTATTTTTATTGCATTCTATGTGTGAAAAGACGTCATAGAGGCACTTCTCCATGTAAATAAGGAGGACCATTATGGAGGATGCAGTTAACGAGTACCTATTATCATTTATTGATCCGAAAGATAAATTAATTCTTGAAATGGAAGACTATGCGAAAGAAAATCATGTGCCAATTATGGATCGACTTGGAATGGAATTTATGTTGCAATTTTTACGTTTAATTGGACCGAAGAGCATTTTAGAGCTAGGTACAGCAATTGGCTATTCTAGTATTCGTATGATGCAAGCTATTCCAAATTCTCGCATTGTGACAGTTGAGCGCAATCGCGATCGATATGAAAAAGCACTTGAATATATAGAACGTTCACCAGTTAAAGAACGTATTTCCGTTATTTACGGTGATGCGTTAGAAACAGGCGAGCAAGTAGAAGAACATGGAACATTTGACGTTATTTTTATTGACGCAGCAAAAGGACAATATCGTCGCTTTTTTGACTTATATGAACCGTTATTAAATCCTGGTGGCGTAATTATTTCAGATAATGTTATGTACCATGGTCTTGTAACAACGAAAGAGAAAATTGAAAACAGACGTACACGTGGTTTAATCCGTCGTATTAAGACGTACAATGAATGGCTTATGAACCATGAAGGATATGATACAACGATTTTCCCAATTGGTGATGGAGTAGCTGTTAGTAAAAAGAAAGGGTGACCAAAGTATGAAGAAACCAGAATTGTTAGTAACACCAAAAGCAGTGGCGGATATCGAACCTCTTGCGAAAGCAGGAGCAGATGCGGTAATGATCGGTGAGCAAAAGTTTGGTTTACGTTTAGCAGGGGAATTTTCACGTGAAGATGTGAAACAAGCTGTGAAGATTGCACATGAAAATGGTGTAAAAGTATACGTAGCAATGAACGCTATGTTCCACAACGATAAAGTAGAAGAATTAACAGACTATGTTGCATTTTTAAACGAAGTACATGTAGATGCAATTGTTTTCGGAGATCCAGCAGTATTAATGGCGGTTCGCGAAGTAGCGCCAAATATGCAATTGCACTGGAATACAGAAACAACAGCAACAAACTGGTTTACTTGTAACTACTGGGGACAAAGAGGAGCAAAACGTGCTGTATTAGCTCGCGAGCTTAGCTTAGATGAAATTGTTGAATTAAAAGAAAATGCTGAAGTGGAACTTGAAGTGCAAATTCACGGTATGACTTGTATGTTCCAGTCGAAGCGTTCGTTAGTAGGAAACTACTTTGAGTATCAAGGACGTCATCTTGACATCGAAAAGAAAAAATATGAAGAGAATATGTTCTTATATGACCCAGAGCGTAACAATAAATATCCAATTTATGAAGATGAAAATGGTACTCACATTATGAGTCCAAATGATATTTGTTTCATCGATGAGTTAGAAGAGCTAATTGATGCTGAAATTGATAGCTTAAAAGTTGATGGTGTACTAAAAAGTTCTGCATACATTATTGAGGTAACGAAGAAATATCGTAAAGCAATTGATTTATGTGTAGAAGATCGTGATGCGTATTACGACGTGAAAGACGACTTATATAAAGAGATCGAAGAAATGCAACCGGTGAATCGTCCGTTAGATACAGGATTCTTCTTTAAAGAGACGGTTTACTAAAAGAGGAGGGTGTAGGAAATGACTGTACAAGAAATTTCACGAGTGATCGATGGCAAACGCGTTATTGTGAAGAAACCTGAACTGTTAATCCCTGCGGGTAACTTAGAAAAATTAAAAGTAGCTATCCATTACGGGGCAGATGCTGTATATTTAGGTGGACAAGAATTTGGTCTTCGTTCGAATGCAGGTAACTTTACACTGGAAGAAATGGCAGAAGGTGTGGAATTTGCAAAGAAATATGGAGCAAAAATATATGTAACAACAAATATCTTTGCACATAATGAAAATATGGACGGGCTAGAGGAATATTTAAAAGGGATTGAAAAAGCTGGCGTAACGGGAATTATCGTTGCTGATCCGCTTATCATTGAGACTTGTAAACGTGTAGCGCCTTCTGTTGAGGTGCATTTAAGCACACAGCAATCACTATCCAACTGGAAAGCAGCACAGTATTGGAAAGAAGAAGGTTTACATCGTCTTGTATTAGCTCGTGAAGCAAGCTATGAAGAAATGAAAGAGATTAAGGAAAAAGTGGATATTGAAATTGAAGCATTCGTCCATGGTGCAATGTGTATCGCATATTCAGGAAGATGTACGCTAAGTAACCATATGACAGCGCGTGACTCTAACCGTGGTGGTTGTTGTCAATCTTGTCGCTGGGATTATGATTTAGTTCAAACAGTATCACAACATAAAGATGCAAAAGAGCTTCCTCTATTCCAAGAAGAAGATGCTCACTTTGCAATGAGTCCAAAAGACTTAAATTTAATTTTATCAATTCCGAAAATGATTGAAATTGGAATTGATAGCTTAAAAGTTGAAGGACGTATGAAATCAATCCATTACGTAGCTACTGTAGCGACAGTATACCGTAAAGTAATTGATGCATATTGTGCGGATCCTGATAACTTTGAGTTTAAACAAGAATGGTTAGATGAGCTTGATAAATGTGCAAATCGTGATACAGCTCCTGCATTCTTTGAAGGGGTTCCAGGACATCAAGAGCAAATGTTTGGAAATCATAGTAAGAAAACAACGTATGATTTCGCTGGTTTAGTGTTAGATTATAATGAAGAAACGGGCATCGTAACGATTGAGCAACGTAATCATTTCAAACCAGGACATGAAGTGGAGTTCTTTGGGCCAGAAATAGAAAACTTTACGCAAACGGTGGAGAAAATTTGGGATGAGGATGGAAACGAATTAGATGCAGCGAGACATCCGTTGCAAATCGTGAAATTCAAAGTGGATCAACCAGTGTATGTGAATAATATGATGCGCAAAAGCATACTTCAATAAGAAAGAGTGATAGTCGAATGGGGACGAATAAGCCTGTTGTAATTGGAATTGCTGGTGGTTCAGGGTCAGGTAAGACAAGTGTAACGAAAGCGATTTTTGACCATTTTAAAGGTCATTCCATTTTAATCTTAGAGCAAGATTATTATTACAAAGATCAAAGCCATTTACCAATGGAAGAGCGTTTAAAAACAAATTATGATCATCCATTAGCGTTTGATAATGATTTGTTAATTGAACATTTGCAGCAGTTGCTTGCATATAAACAAGTAGAGAAACCTGTATATGACTATACATTGCATACGCGTTCAGATGAAATTATTCCAGTTGAGCCGAAAGATGTAATCATTTTAGAAGGAATTCTTATTTTAGAAGACCCACGTCTTTGTGAGTTAATGGACATTAAGTTATTCGTTGATACAGATGCTGACCTTCGTATTTTACGCCGCATGCAGCGTGATATTAAAGAACGTGGTCGTACGATGGATTCAGTTATTGATCAATATGTAAATGTTGTACGTCCAATGCACAATCAATTTATTGAGCCTTCTAAGAAATTTGCGGATATTATTATCCCTGAAGGTGGACAAAACCACGTTGCAATTGATATTATGGTTACAAAAATTGCAACAATTCTTGAACAAAAAGTAAATTTGTAATAGCATAGTAAAAGATATACGGTAGGAAGGGATTTTTTCCCTTCCTATCGAATACAATGAAACATGCAACCTCATCTATATATAGGTGAGGGCATATTTATATCAACTTTCCATACATATCTTCTTTATATAAAGAAGAATTGGGAATACGGGGTTGTATGTGACAACTCCGCTAGTACAGGCGTGCTAGAAACCTCCGCTTTACATATAAGCGGGGGAGTTTTCATATGGAACTCCTCTTTTTTTCGGGGGATTGGTATATAAAAGGAGTGGAAAATATGGCAACAGAAAAAACATACCCTATGACGCAAGAGGGTAAGCAAAAGCTAGAGAACGAACTTGAGGATTTAAAAACGGTAAAACGTAAAGAAGTTGTAGAGCGCATTAAGATTGCACGTAGCTTCGGAGATCTTTCTGAGAACTCTGAGTATGATGCAGCGAAAGATGAGCAAGCGTTCGTAGAAGGACGTATTACACAATTAGAAAACATGATTCGTAACGCAGTTATCATCACAGATAACGGTGAAGAATCTACAGTTGTTACATTAGGTAAAACAGTAACATTTAAAGAACTACCAGATGGAGATGAAGAAGCTTACACAATCGTAGGTAGCGCAGAAGCAGATCCATTTGAAGGAAGAATTTCTAACGATTCTCCAATCGCAAAAAGCTTATTAGGTAAGCAAATTGGCGAAAAGGTAGCAATCCAAACTCCAGGTGGAGAAATGCAAGTAGAGATTATCTCTGTAAAATAAAAAAAGATTCTCCTATCGGGAGAATCTTTTTTTTCTGTAGAATTTTATGTAACCTTTAGAGTGATTCGACAAAAAATGTCAAAAAAATACTTTAAGCTTTGATATCATAATTAGAGACTATAGGTTTTAAAAGGGAAAAGGGGCTAATTATGAAACATAAAATCTTTACGGGATTAGTTTGTAGTATATCCATATTAGGACTTGCTGCATGCGGAACGAATGAGGAAACTACATCATCAAAGGGAGAAAAGGTAAAGCAAGAAGAAAAAAAGGATATTAAAGCAACTGAGGGTTCAAAAACCTTAGAAACTCCGCAAGGTAAAAAGGAATTTAATGATTTTGATGTAGCGTATCAATTAGCTATTGTGATGAAAATATTTCAAGATGTAACGATTAAGTACGATTATGCGATTGGGAATCCAGATTATTTATTGCGAGATTCTATGGATCAAAAAACAATAGATGATATGAAGAATATGTTACAAGAACAGGCGAAGAATAATGATAAGATTTTAAAAGATGAAGTGAATCAAGCGTATACATATTTAAAACAATCAAAAGTAAGTAATAAAGATGATATTCAAAAAATAATAGATGCACAAAATAATTATTTACATATTGTAGATAAGATGATTACTTGTATTGATTCTGTAACAGTTGAGAATGCAAAAGAAAAAAGAAATGAAATGGATAATTTCAGTAAGGAATATTTAAAAGTAGCTGCTAATGTAACAACTACTGTAATTGAAGTTGCTAAAAACACTGGAGTGAATGAAACTGAATTTAGATCGCTTCTTATGAAATTTTTAGAAAAACCAAAGAAACAATAATAGCCTTATATAATATCTATTTTTATTTCGGAGCTTGTATAAATAAAATAGTACCTCGTCTAAACTACAATAGACGAGGTGTTTTTTTATGAAAATAAAACGGAGAATTACAATTGTTTTAATTTGTTTTATATGTGTCATGTTTATATTACTTTGTCGTTTAATTCAAATACAAATTATCGATACGGAATCATTTACGGATCGTAAGATTAACTTAATTGAAAAAAGTGTTACACAACGGACGCAATCCATTACGGTAGATGATGGACGCGGCCATTTTATAGATCGTAATGGTAAGGAGATAGGTGAGAAAAAGTATCCTGTTTTAATTGTTTTTCCATTTCTACAATTAAAAAATAACATGTTGGAGAAAATTGCGCATATCATTGGTATGTCGAGACAAGAGATTGAAAGTCAAATGAAACATAAGAAAAGTGCATTTATCCTGCAAAGAGGAAATGAACCACTTCGCTTGGAACGAGAGCAGATGGAGAAGGTGAATCAATTAAATGTATTAGGCATTGTAGCAGCTGAAGTTCGTTTGCGACAAACTAGCATGATGAATCATTTAATTGGTGATGTGGGTGAGAATGAGCGAGAATTTCAAAAACGATACGGAGAAGTTAGAAAAATTTCAAAACAAACACCGATTGGCATTTCAGGATTGCAGCAATCATTTGATGAATTTCTTTTGACCGATGGAGAGGCAAAAGTATTGTATCAAGTGGATCGGCAAGGAGAACCGATTTTTGGAAAACAAGCGAAATATACATCGCCTGGAAATCCGTTTTATCCAGTGACGATTCAAACTACTTTACATAACGAGTTACAGAAAAAAGCAGAAGAAGTAGTTGAAGCAAGTGAAATTAAGAAGGGAGGAGTAGTGCTACTTGATGTAAAGAAAAATGAAATTTTAGCAATGGTTAGCAAACCAGCTGTACAGGTGAAAGATGAGAGTTTATATAAAACTACACTTGAAAATCAAATGTTAACACCACACTTTCCCGGTTCTGTTTTTAAAACAATAATTGCGGCGGCAGCGATTGATCAGAATGAAAATGTTTTTAATCGCGTATTTAATTGTAATAAAGATTTATATGGTGAAGATCACCCACAAGTTAGGATGGGGACACTTAGTTTTAAAGAGAGCTTTGCTAGAAGCTGTAACAGGGCATTTTCAGAGTTAGGAAATGAGCTAATACAAAAGGATGAGATGGTGTTAGAAACTTATGTAGAGGCTTTAGGAGGCGCTGAGAAGGTTGGATGGAGAGGTTCTGTATTTCATACAACTCATTTTGAGCAAATGCCAGAGGAGAAAAGTGTTACGATTTGGGGGAGTGAAGGAAATAAGAATAGTAAAAAAGCGGTAGCGCAAACAGCAATTGGACAGAAAGATGTACGTATGTCACCTCTAGCGATTGCAAATATGATGGCGACGATTGCTAGAGGAGGAGAAAAGATGGAAGTGAAAGCTGTTGAAAAAATAATGTATAAAAATGGAACGGATTTTTATACATTTGAAGACCATACATTAGGTGGAAAACAGCTTTCATATGAAACAGTGAAAACATTACAAAAGTTATTAAGGAGCGTTGTAACAACGGAAAAAGGCACAGGATCAGCATTCAAGTCGTTACCACTAAGTGTCGCTGGAAAATCTGGGACAGCACAAACAGGAAAAGGAAAGAAAGAGAATCGATGGTTTGCAGGTTATTTTCCATATGAAAATCCAAGGTATGCTTTAGTTGTCGTGGATATAGAAACGAATAGCGATGTAAATAAAGTTACACCTATTTTCAAATCTATCGTAGAATCAATCTATCGATTAGAGAATGAAAAGTAATCTTGCAATTCATAGTAAAATGTTTTCATTTCATGAAAATATTATTGTAAATGTTCAACCTTTCTAGATTTAATGTTACAATAGCAAGTATGAAAAACTGCATGGAGGTTTGAAGAATGGCAGGAGGATCTAGATTCCAACAGAAACAACAAAAACGTCGTCAAAACGGTGTTTTAAATATTGCAATCGCTATTGTACTAGTAGCAGTAGCTATTGTAGCATATCAATTGTTTGTTCCTGACACGAAAGAGCAAGCGTCTTCTAGCGATAAAAAGGTAGCTCAGCAAACAACGAAAGAGAATAAGTCTGAGAAAGCTAAAGGCAAAGAAGAGACGAAGAAGAATGAACAAGAGAAAACAGAGGCTAAGAAGAAAGAAGAAGAAGAGAAGCTAAAGGCTGAAGAAGAACAGAAAAAAGCTGAAGAAGAAGCGAAAGCTAACGAGAAAGTACCAGCTGAAAAAACACAGCCAAAGGCAACTGACGCTTATACGAAACCTTCTTGGAAGCCAGTAGGCACAGAGCAAGGTGCAACACCTGCGATGACGTTTAAAAAAGGTACAGCAGATTGGAATGAGATGAATCAAGCGATTTCAGCTGCAATTGACGTTCCAGTAGAGCAATTAATTATTCATCGAATCGGAAATAACGGTAAGAATAAAGCTTACGGTAACGTACAAGATAAACAAACAGGTAAAAGATATTATGTAAATATTGATTGGGTAGACAATGAAGGCTGGAAACCAGTACTTGTTCAAACTCTAAACTAAAAAAGAGAAGCTCCTAAGGAGCTTCTCTTTTTTAGTTAGCGTAATTTCTTTAATTTAAAATGAACAACCGCGCTATAATATGGTCTTTTACTTTCAGGATCCATAACCATTTGATGCGAGATGTGATGAACTTCAAGCATAAGTGCTTTATTATTATCGATTTGTTCACTGATTTTACGTTCTAAAGAAGCTAAGTCTCCCGCTTCAAAAAATTCTACTTTATCTTCTAACATTTCAAAGGTAAATGACATGAAGACGGCCCCTCTCCTATGTAATCAACTATAGTGTAACAAAGAAAAGAAGGAAATACCATGTACATTTCAATTGACATTTTTAGAAAGAGGGAATATCATACTGATAAAACCGATAAGAAAAAGGGGAATTTTTATGGGTACAGAATTTAATGGTTTATTTGATGAGTGGGCTCATACGTACGACTCATTTGTACAAGGCGAAGATATACAATATAAAGAAGTTTTCGCCCATTATGAGGACATTCTAGAGGATGTAGTTAACAAGTCATTTGGTAACGTATTAGAATTTGGTGTCGGTACAGGTAATTTAACAAATAAATTATTACTTGCTGGCCGCACAGTTTACGGTATAGAACCGTCACGTGAAATGCGCATGATTGCAAAAGAGAAATTGCCAAAAGAGTTTTCCATTACAGAAGGTGATTTTCTTTCGTTTGAAGTCCCGAATTCCATTGATACCATAGTAAGCACCTATGCATTTCATCATTTAACAGATGATGAAAAAAATGTAGCGATTGCGAAGTATAGTCAATTGCTAAACAAAGGTGGTAAAATAGTGTTTGCTGATACGATATTTGCAGATCAAGATGCATATGATAAAACTGTTGAAGCAGCAAAACAAAGAGGTTTTCATCAGTTAGCAAACGATTTGCAAACGGAATACTATACACGTATTCCAGTTATGCAGACTATTTTTGAAAACAATGGCTTCCATGTAACGTTTACGAGATTAAATCATTTCGTGTGGGTAATGGAGGCAACTAAGCAATAGAAAGAGGGATTAGATTGAGAATTGCTGTAATTGGAGCAATGGAAGAAGAAGTACGTATTTTACGTGATAAATTAGAACAAGCAGAAACAGAAACGGTTGCGGGTTGTGAATTTACGAAAGGGCAATTAGCAGGACATGAAGTAATCTTGTTAAAGTCTGGTATTGGTAAAGTAAATGCAGCGATGTCAACGACAATTTTATTAGAAAGATATAAGCCTGAAAAAGTCATTAATACTGGTTCAGCTGGTGGCTTCCATCATTCTCTAAATGTTGGGGATGTCGTTATTTCAACAGAAGTTCGTCACCATGACGTAGATGTAACAGCATTTAACTATGAGTATGGGCAAGTACCAGGGATGCCGCCTGGATTTAAAGCTGATGAAGCATTAGTTGCATTAGCTGAAAAATGTATGCAGGCAGAAGAAAATATTCAAGTTGTAAAAGGTATGATTGCAACAGGTGATTCATTTATGAGTGATCCGAACCGAGTTGCAGCAATTCGTGATAAATTTGAAAACCTTTATGCAGTAGAAATGGAAGCAGCAGCTGTTGCACAAGTATGCCACCAATATGAAGTTCCGTTTGTTATCATTCGTGCACTTTCTGATATTGCTGGTAAAGAATCAAATGTTTCATTTGATCAATTTTTAGATCAAGCAGCTCTTCATTCTACAAACTTTATCGTAAAAGTACTAGAAGAGTTAAAGTAATGTAACAAAAAGGCAACTGTCTCATATAAAGAAAATACATACAGTTGCCTTTTCTTTATTGGCAAATAAGGGGGAGAACACGATGAATGTATATCGTGGAGTTCATGAGTTAATTGGTCATACACCAATTGTGGAAATTACTCGTTTTTCACTTCCAGAAGGGGTCCGTTTATTTGCAAAGCTTGAATTTTATAACCCAGGCGGAAGCGTTAAGGACCGATTAGGAAGAGAATTAATCGAAGATGCGCTAGAAAAAGGGCTTGTTACAGAGGGCGGAACAATTATTGAACCGACAGCTGGAAATACTGGTATTGGACTGGCACTCGCAGCGTTACAACATGATTTACACGTTATCGTTTGTGTACCAGAGAAATTTAGCATTGAAAAACAAGAATTAATGAAAGCACTAGGCGCAACGGTCGTGCATACGCCGACTGAGCAAGGAATGACCGGTGCAATTGCAAAAGCAAAAGAGTTAGTAAATGAGATACCGAATTCATACTCTCCAAGTCAGTTCGCAAATGAGGCAAATCCTCGTGCATATTTTAAAACATTAGGACCTGAACTGTGGGACGCATTGAATGGAGAGATTAACATATTTGTTGCAGGAGCAGGAACTGGCGGAACATTTATGGGGACTGCATCTTATTTGAAAGAAAAAAATATAGATATAAAAACAGTTATTGTGGAACCAGAAGGATCCATTTTAAATGGTGGTAAAGCTGGCTCACATGAAACTGAAGGGATTGGCCTTGAATTCATCCCGCCATTTTTGAAAACATCTTATTTTGATGAGATTCATACAATTTCTGATCGAAATGCATTTTTACGAGTGAAAGAATTAGCACAAAAAGAAGGATTGCTCGTTGGGAGCTCTTCAGGAGCAGCGTTTCATGCAAGTTTACTTGAAGCAGAGAAAGCGGCGCCAGGTACAAATATTGTAACGATTTTTCCTGATAGTAGTGAGCGCTATTTAAGTAAAGACATATACAAAGGATGGGAATAAAAAATGAGAGCAAAGACAAAGTTAATTCATGGTATTCGCATAGGAGAACCTTCAACTGGATCTGTAAATGTACCGATTTATCAAACGAGTACGTACAAACAAGAAGCAGTTGGTAAGCATCAAGGATATGAATATTCACGTACAGGAAACCCAACACGTGCAGCTTTAGAAGAAATGATTGCGGTATTAGAAAACGGCCATGCTGGTTTCGCATTTGGTTCAGGAATGGCGGCTATTACAGCTACAATTATGTTGTTCTCAAAAGGTGACCACGTTATTTTAACAGATGATGTGTATGGCGGAACGTACCGCGTGATTACGAAAGTGTTAAACCGCTTCGGTATTGAGCATACATTTGTAGATACAACAAACTTAGAGGAAGTTGAAAAAGCGATTCGTCCAAATACGAAAGCGATTTATGTAGAAACACCAACGAATCCGTTACTAAAAATTACTGATATTAAAAAAATATCTACTCTTGCTAAAGAGAAAGATTTATTAACAATTATTGATAACACATTCATGACGCCATATTGGCAGTCGCCGATTTCTTTAGGAGCAGACATTGTACTTCATAGTGCAACGAAATATTTAGGAGGTCATAGTGACGTAGTTGCAGGTCTAGTAGTTGTAAATAGCCCGCAATTAGCAGAAGACCTTCACTTTGTACAAAACTCAACAGGTGGCATTCTTGGCCCACAAGATAGTTTCTTACTACTTCGTGGTTTAAAAACATTAGGAATTCGAATGGAAGAGCATGAAACGAATTCACGCGCAATTGCTGAGTTTTTAAATAACCACCCAAAAGTAAATAAAGTATATTACCCAGGCCTTGAGTCACATCAAAACCATGAACTGGCAACAGAACAGGCAAATGGATTTGGTGCTATTATCTCATTTGATGTAGATAGCGAAGAAACATTAAATAAAGTACTTGAGAGATTACAATACTTTACGCTGGCTGAAAGTTTAGGAGCAGTAGAAAGTTTAATTTCTATCCCCTCTCAAATGACGCATGCATCAATTCCAGCAGATCGTCGTAAAGAATTAGGAATTACAGATACATTAATTCGAATTTCTGTCGGTATTGAAGACGGAGAAGATTTAATTGAAGATTTAGCACAAGCGTTAGCATAGTAAAAATGCACTGCTAGTATAGGCAGTGCATTTTTACTATATTAATTTGTGAAATATTTCACAAATTAGACAAACACAAATAAAATAAATTCATGTATATTAAGTTCATGAAGTGTTACTCACGAACAAACTTGTGAAATATTTCACAAACAATGAGGTTCATGTAGGAAAGCAATTCTATTTTTTTGCGCTAATCAGGACTAATTATGACCTATAGGGTCTTATTTAGTCCAAGATAGCAGAATAGGAGGAATTTACATGGTAGTCAAAGAGAAAGTTGTAAATGAAATGCAGGAAGTAAAAGAGATGATTGATACGTTAGTGAATAACGGTCAGAGAGCTTTACAAGCATTAGAAAGTTTTACACAAGAGCAAATTGACAACATTGTTCATGAAATGGCATTAGCAGGTGTTGATCAACATATGCCGCTTGCGAAGTTGGCTGTTGAAGAAACAGGTCGTGGTGTATACGAAGATAAATGTATTAAAAATATTTTTGCTACTGAATATATTTGGCATAGCATAAAGAAAGATAAAACAGTAGGGATTATTCACGAAGATCCTCATGAAGAAATAATAGAAATTGCGGAGCCTGTCGGTGTAGTAGCTGGGGTAACACCAGTAACGAATCCAACATCGACAACAATGTTTAAAGCATTAATCGCGATAAAAACGAGAAATCCAATTATTTTCGCATTTCATCCTTCAGCACAAAACTGTTCCATTGCAGCGGCAAAAACAGTATATGATGCAGCGGTGAAGGCGGGGGCACCAAAACATTGTATACAGTGGATTGAAAAGCCTTCTGTCGAAGCAACGAAACAATTAATGAACCATGAAGGTGTTGCGCTTGTTTTGGCAACTGGAGGGGCTGGTATGGTGAAATCAGCTTATTCTACTGGAAAACCAGCGCTAGGTGTAGGTCCTGGTAATGTACCATGTTATATAGAGAAATCAGCGCATATAAAACGAGCGGTTAATGATTTGATTTTATCTAAAACATTTGATAATGGTATGATTTGTGCATCAGAACAAGCGATTATTGTAGACAAGGAAATTTATGATGATGTGAAAACAGAAATGATTGCAAATGATTGTTATTTTGTAACCGAGGAAGAGAGAAGTAAATTAGAAAAGCTTGTTATTAATGAAAATACATGTGCAGTAAATAGTGATATTGTAGGGAAATCCGCACAGTATATTGCCGAATTAGTTGGAATTACTGTACCTAAAAATACAAAAATGCTTGTAGCTGAAATACAAGGCATCGGAGCCGCATATCCACTATCTCGTGAGAAGTTAAGTCCAGTATTAGCTTGTGTAAAAGCAAATTCATTAGAAGAAGGGTTTACATATTGTGAAGAAATGTTAAACCTCGGTGGTTTAGGACATTCAGCAGTTATCCATTCTGTAAATAAAGAAGTGCAAAAGCAATTTGGATTACGTATGAAAGCTTGCCGCCTTATTATAAATGCCCCTTCATCACAAGGTGGAATCGGTGACATATATAATGGATTTATTCCATCACTTACGCTTGGCTGCGGTTCCTACGGGAAAAACTCGGTTTCTCAAAACGTAACAGCGACGCACTTATTAAATATAAAAAGGTTGGCAAATAGAAAAAAGAATATGCAGTGGTTCAAATTACCACCAAAAATTTATTTTGAAAAACATGCGACATCATATTTAGCAAATATGCCTAACATTTCACGTGCGTTTATTGTAACGGATCCAGGAATGGTTGAGCACGGATATGTAGATACGGTTACGCATTATTTACGTAAACATGCAAATGATGTGAAAGTTGAAGTTTTCTTTGAGGTCGAGCCAGATCCGTCAGATGAAACTGTGTTTAAAGGTGCGGAAATGATGAGAAGTTTTCAGCCTGATGTCATTATCGCACTTGGTGGTGGTTCAGCGATGGATGCAGCGAAAGGGATGTGGCTTTTCTATGAGCACCCAGAAACAACATTCTATGGAATTAAACAGAAGTTTTTAGATATAAGAAAACGTACATGTAAATATCCGGAATTAGGAAGTAAGGCGCAGTTTGTTGCTATTCCAACAACATCTGGAACAGGATCAGAAGTGACACCATTTGCGGTTATTACAGATAAGAAAAATAATATAAAGTATCCACTTGCCGATTATGAATTAACGCCAGATATAGCAATTGTTGATCCACAATTTGTAATGACAGTACCACCACATGTAACAGCAGACACTGGGATGGACGTATTAACGCATGCAATCGAGGCGTATGTGTCTGTTTTAGCAAATGACTATACAGATGGATTAGCATTAAAGGCTATTGATCTCGTATTTAAATATTTACCAAGAGCATTTAAAGATGGACATGATGAAGAAGCACGAGAAAAAATGCATAATGCATCTGCAATTGCAGGGATGGCATTTGCAAATGCTTTCCTAGGTATTAATCACAGTTTAGCACATAAAATTGGACCAGAATTTCATATTCCGCATGGGCGTGCGAATGCAATTCTTATGCCGCACGTAGTTCGCTATAATGCTATTAAGCCAAGAAAACACGCATTGTTCCCAAAATATGAGCATTTTGTAGCTGATGAACGCTATGCACATATTGCGAGAATGCTCGGGCTACCAGCAAGTTCGACTGCAGAAGGTGTGGAATCACTTGTCAAAGCAATTATTAATCTTGGAAAGAGTTTAAATATAAATATGAGTATTGCAGGACAAGGAGTTGCTAAAGACCAATTTGAAGAGGTTGTTGGATTATTAGCAGAAAGAGCTTTTGAAGATCAATGTACAACAGCTAATCCGAAATTACCTCTCATTTCAGAGCTGAAAGAAATTTATATGAAAGCATATAAAGGTGAGTAATGGTTATAAAAGAGTCGCCATAAAGCGGCTCTTTTTCTTTTGGAAAACATCTCCCAGAATGGCTGTATTTACTTGTCTTTCAGTTTAATAGAATATGATACAGTGAAATGGAGGAGTGAGAATATAATGAAGGAATTACAAGAAAAGATAGAAGATTATACTCGGTTCGGACAAATTCTTCTCGCTGTCAGTACATTGTTAATGGTTGGCTTATTGATTCCGACTGGAGCAAAAGAAACGATACAATTTTTTGTTATGATGGGGAGCATCGTTATATTCTTAAGTTTATCTTTCTTTTTCTTTCAGCGTGTAAAAGTGATGCGAGACAAGTTAGAGGGAAACGAATGTGAATAATATTGATAAATAGTGCGTTATAAAAAGAAGGAATCTTTTTGTAACGCTTTTTGTTTTTTTTCTAAAAAATGTATGCGTTTCATATTGACAATGATAATCCTTATCAATTAAAGTAGAATAGTAGTTAATGATTATCATTATCAATTAGAGGTGGAAGAATGAAAAAATCTATTACGCTATTTACAGCGATTTTATCTATTTTTTTCTTATTAATAGGTTGCAGTGCAAAGGGAGACGAAAAAGCAGCGGCAACAAAAACAGAAAAAGGAAAAGAGAAAATAGAAGTTACCGACCTGTCAGGAAGAAAGGTAATATTCGATAAAGTGCCAGAGAGTTTTGCAACATTAAGTATGGGAGACATGAATATTATTCATGCTTTAGGCGGAAAAATAGTGGGTCGTCCGGATGCAAAAATAACTCTTCCAGAGGATATAAAGAAAGTACAAGTAATCGGAAATGCACATCAGCCGAATTTTGAGCAAATTGCCAGCTTAAAGCCCGATGTACTTATTGCTAATAATGGGTTCCAAAAGAATGTTCCAACGGTTGAAGGGCAAGGAACGAAAGTAATGATTTCTTCTACGAATTCTGTACAAGATATTCTAAAGAATATTGAACTATACGGAACGATAATGAAAAAAGAAGATAAAGCAAAGGAACTTAACCAAAAAATTACGAATCAAATGAAGACATATGAGAAAAAGAGTGATGTGAAAGCATTGCTAGTGTATGGAGCACCTGGTACTTATTTAGCAGCATTACCAACCTCTTTATCAGGTGATATTTTAGAGAAAACAGGTGGGAAAAATATTGCCGCTGATTTTCCAGAAATGAAGGAATATCCGCAATATGCACAGCTAAGTGTAGAACGCATTATTGAGGCGAATCCTGATGTGATTTACTTAATTACACATGGAGATCCAAATAGCGTTAAAAAAGCATTTGAAGGCGAAATGATGAAAAATGAAGCGTGGAAAAATTTAGATGCAGTAAAACAAAATCGTGTAGTTATTTTGCCACCTGACTTATTTGGATCAAACCCTGGAACAAAAGTTACAGAAGCGATGGACTTTATGTATAAAAGTATACAAGATGTAAGGAAATGATAAGTATGGAAAGTAGTGAAGTAGTAAGGGAAAAGGAACATCCTTTTGCGAAAAAAAGATGGATCATAGCAGTTAGTTTAGTTATATTAACGGTTTTATGTCTTTTTTACGGTCTTTTCGCAGGAAGCCTATCCTTTTCTTTACGAGATATTGTAACAGGGATACAAGATGAAGGTTCGACAGTTCATCGAATTGTATGGGACCTTCGTATACCAAGAGTGCTCGTTGGATTTATAGTAGGAACATGTTTAGCTGCATCTGGCGCAATGCTGCAAGGGGTGATGAGAAATCCTCTTGCAGACCCTGGTATTATCGGGGTGTCATCTGGAGCAGGCCTTGTCGCAATTGTAATTATGATTTTATTCCCTCAGCATATGGCGTTTTTACCACTCGGTGCGTTTTTAGGAGCTTTCATAACGGCGATGATCATTTATGCTTTATCATGGCAAAAAGGGGCACCACCTTCAAGAATTGTCTTAGTAGGTGTGTCAATTAATGCATTAATAGGTGCAGCGACGTCAGCATTAATGTTATTACATAGTGACAAAGTACAATCCGTGTTACCGTGGTTAGCGGGTGGTATTGGCGGTGTAAGTTGGGCACATTTACATATGATTATTTATTATGCAATATTCGCTATTATATTGGCCTTCTTCGGTATCAAGCATATTCGAGTATTAATGCTTGGAGATGAAATGGCGAAATTATTAGGTCATAACGTGGAGAGAAGTCGTTTTTATTTAATAGTAGTAAGCACATTATTAGCTGGAATAGCAGTTAGTGTTTCTGGTCTTATTGGATTTGTCGGCCTTGTCGTACCACATATGTTACGTTTATTAGTTGGAAATGACTATAAATATTTACTGCCATTATCATGCCTTGGCGGAGGGATATTACTTGTTTTCGCGGATGCGATAGCTCGAAGTTGGTTTGATCCAATTGAATTGCCTGTCGGTATTTTATTATCCTTCTTAGGCGGTCCGTTCTTCTTATATTTAATTCATAGAGGGGGAAAACAGCGTGATTTCCGTTAATAAAGTGTTTTATGCACATTCTGAAAGATTTCAAATGCAAAATATGAATGTACATATTAAAGCTGGAGAAGTCGTTAGTTTGATTGGACCGAATGGATCTGGGAAATCTACTTTGCTTCGTTTAATAGCAAGACTACTTAAACAAAGCGAAGGGGATATCGTTTTAGATGGAAAAAGTATTCATACGATGAAAAGTGCCGATGTAGCGAAGCAATTAGCGATGTTACCACAAATGCATGATCATCAATTAGATTTAACAGTGAAAGAATTAATCGAATTTGGAAGAGGCCCTCATAAGTTATGGAGAGGTCGTTTAAATAAAGAAGATGAAGAAATTGTTGATTGGGCATTGTCTGTTACAAATCTTGAAGGGTATGAATATCGTCTTTTACAATCTTTATCAGGAGGAGAAAGACAACGTGCTTGGATTGCAATGACGCTAGCACAACGTACGAATGTCTTATTATTGGATGAGCCAACAACTTTTTTAGATATCGTTCATCAGTTGGAAGTAATGGAACTTGTGAAACGATTAAACGAGGAATTTGGCATGACAATTATAATGGTTTTACATGATATTAACCAAGCGGCTCAATATAGTGATCGTTTACTCGTATTAAAGCGAGGGAAGCTTCAGTATGACGGTATACCAGAAGAAGTGTTATGTCATGAAATGTTTCAACATGTATTTGGCATAGATGTAGATATTTTTCAAGGAAGCGATAAGCCATTTTTTACACCGAAACGAATTTCTAAAAAAGGAGGAGCAAGATGCGAACAGAAGAATGTGTTACCACTGAGTTAGTAAGGGAATTTGTTATGGCAGCTCACGGAGATTTAGAAAAAGTACAAGAACTGTTGGCTGAATCGCCAAGTTTACTTCATGCCTCCTACAATTGGGGTGGATCAGATTGGGAAAGTGCGTTAGGAGCAGCGGCACATGTAGGGCGTAAAGATATTGCTCTTTACTTATTAGAAAAGGGTGCTCGAATGGATATTTTCGCGGCCGCTATGCTGGGGGAATTAGAAGTTGTACAAGCTATTTTAGTAGCACAACCAGAAGCATTACGTGCATATGGTCCACATGGTATTTCTCTTCTTCAACATGCACGAATGGGTGGAGAAAAAGCACAGCGTGTATTTGACTACTTAACGGTGCTTTCTTACTGACCGCCAAAGTTCTTATGTGCGGTAAACTTTTCACTTTTATATAATTGGAAAGTTTACCGCCCGTTAGAACGGGATAAGTATCTAGTGTATTTGAAAATCCTACACCCCCCTCAATTGTAGTTTTCTTTATGCTAGTTATGATATGGATGCAGTAGACAATATTTGTCTACTGCCTTTTTTAAATTCTTTTGAGATTGAATATTCTGTATTTTAATGTTGGTTCATTTATAATAGATAGTAACATTTAGTATGGATACAAGACGTGAGCGTGTAATTAAGTACAAATTCGTGGGAAGGAGTGCAGAAATGTTTCATACAGATCGTTTACAAATTCGCAAATATACAATGGATGATTTACAGTTCTACGCTTCACTATGGGGAAATGAGAAGGTAATGCGCTATATTGGAAATGGGACGTTAAAAACATATATGCAGTGTAAAAAAAGTTTGGAGGAGTGGGTGATTCCTAGCTATAAAAACGGTCTCGGTTTATTTGTATTAATTGAAAAGGGAACGGGAATACGAATTGGTCATGCAGGATTAGTAAAGCAGCAAATAGATGGAAAAGAGGAAATTGAAATTGGTTATTGGTTATTACCTCAGTATTGGGGAAAAGGGTATGCGAAAGAAGCAGCGGCAGCATTTCGAGATTATGGCTTCCAAGCGTTACGAATGAATAAATTAATCTCTCTTATTAATCCGGATCACCCCGCCTCAATCTTTGTTGCTAGAAAAACGGGGCTTAGTTATGAGAAAACAACTTCATTTCATGGGATGGATGTTCTCGTTTATTCCATTAGACGCATTGGATGAAAAAAGGTTAATTGCATCTTTTGAAGAATGGTATATAAAAATAAAGGGGGGATTACATGTACATTTATCATAATGGACTTATTATTCGTGAGGGAACGAATGGTGTACCTGCATATGCAATTAAAACTTTATTCGAAGATGCCGGTTGGAGCAATGATAATATCCCTTCTTGGCAAATTGAAAAATTCACGATAGCATTTGAAAATTCAACATGGGCATTCACAATTTGGGATGAGGAAGAGATGATTGCGATGGTTAGAGTCATTTCTGATGGAATCATGGTCGCCAACATAGTAAATTTAGTTGTGAAATGTGAATATAGAGGGAAGGGATTAGGTAAGAAACTTGTTGCTCTTTGTTTGCAAAAATTGCCACATGGTGACTGGTTTGCGCATACTTCTGCGAGTAATTTTGACTTTTATAGAAGTTGTGGTTTTGAGGTGAGAGAGTTATCGAGAAATGGAACATGTGCGTACTATGGATATCAAATAGCCAAAAAAGAGGGGCACCGATAAGGAGAAAAAGTAGAACAGAAAAAGGCTTACTATTTTAATAATATAAACTGAACTAAGATTCATTTTATGATAAAATGAAAGAAAATTCTGTTTATTATTAGGGGGATAAAAATGAGTATAAAAGTTGGGGATGTATTTAAATATGAAAGAAGATTTACTGAGGAAGAGGTTTTTGAATTTGCAAATATTACAGGGGATAAAGGTAGGCATCATATGGAATATGATGAAAATGGACGTTTAATGGTTCATGGTTTATTGACTGCTAGTATTGGAACGAAAGTAGGCGAAGAATTACATTACATAGCAAGAGAATTAGTAAGTGAGTTTATTAGACCAGTTTTTACAGGAGATACGATCACTTGTGAATTAACTTTAACGAATGTTGAACAGATGGAAGGATACAAAAAGGTTTCAATCGAGTCAGTTTATCGTAATCAACACGAAAAGACTGTACTAGTTGGGACAAGCTATGGAGTTATAAGAGGATAAAAAGAAGCCTGATTTACAGGCTTCTTTTTTTAATAAACACGTTTTCGATTTTCTGCATGACTAGAGATGAGTAATAATGCAGTTTCTTCTCCTATATTACGAACGATATGAGGAACACATGCATTCCAGGAGAAAGAATCTCCTTCTTCTACAATTGCAACATCTTCTCCATGTTGAACTTCTAGTTTTCCGCGTAATACAAGGTGACATTCTTCTCCTTCATGGGCATTTGGTGTGTTTTCTTTCGGAAACCCAGCAGGAATTTCTACGAGATTGAGGCGAAGGCCACCTTGCTCTGCAACATGTTCAATTCTTTGTTCATCTTTTCCGTATACACTATATTTACGCTCTACCTTTTTGACAACTTTCAATCGATCTTTTTGTTCTAACAATAAATAGGGAAGAGGAACGTTTAAAAAATTGGAGATCGTTTCTAAAGTTGAGATAGATGGTGATGTTTTATTATTTTCAACCTGACTCATAAACCCTTTAGAAAGACCTGTTCCTTCACAAATTTGCGCGATTGTTATGCCTCTACGCTGACGAATTTCACGTATTGCAGAACCAATATTCATAAAATCAAGCTCCTTTTTATAAACAACTATTTGTATCATAGCAAAAAAAATATATATTTTCCCAGTGAAAATGAATTGACGAATAAAAAAAATTAGTGTATGTTTTGTAATGTGAATAAAAGTTTTATATAAGAAAACTATAAAGGAGAGAAAGAAATGAATCAACATATTGGTAACTTAATTATTCGTATCGTGTTAGGGGTAACGTTCTTTATGCACGGTTTAACAAAATTCCAATCAGGAATTGACAATATTGCAGGGTGGTTCACAAGCATTGGTTTACCAGGAGGACTTGCATACGGTGTAGCAACAGTTGAATTAGTTGGCGGTCTATTATTAATTCTAGGTTTAGGTGTAAGATATATTGGATTATTATTTGCACTAGTTATGGTTGGAGCAATTGTAAAAGTAAAATGGTCAGCTGGTTTATTAGGAGATGGAAAAAATCCTGGCTTCGAATTAGAGCTTGCATTGTTAGCAATGGGTGCTTACTTATTTGTTGCGAAAGCGGATGGTTTTGTAGATAATTTCTTAAAAGAGAAAATGTCAAAGAAGAACTAATTTAAATGGGAGGCTAACAAGATGAGTTTTCAACTTCATCCCGATACAACACTTGATGTTGTTCATTTATATGTATCAAATATAAAGAAATCACTAGAGTTTTATACAGAAGTACTAAGTATGAAAGTACTAAAAGAAGATGAAATGGTCGTTACATTTGGGAATGAAAATAACGAACCACTCCTGATCATTGAAGAAAAGAAAGAAGCCTTACCAAAGCAAAGAGGGAGAACGGGTTTATATCATTACGCAATTTTATTACCGAGCAGACAGGATTTAGCGAATATCCTTCGTCATCTTGTAGCAATGGTATATCCACTGCACGGCGGAGCTGACCATTACTTTAGTGAGGCCCTTTATTTAGCTGATCCAGATGGAAACGGGATTGAAATTTATCATGATCGTCAAAAAGAAGTTTGGCGTGATGAGAATGGAGAGCTACCATTTGTTAGTAACCCGTTAGCTGGTGAAGAATTATTGCAGCAAGGAAGTACATGGAACGGATTTCCAGTTGGTACTGTGATGGGACATATTCATTTCCATGTAGCTGATTTGGAAGAAGCGAAACGTTTCTATGTGGCTGGTCTTGGCTTTGAAGTAACGATTCCAGCCCGCAATGGGGCGCTCTTTGTATCGGCAGGTGGCTACCATCACCATATCGGTTTAAATACGTGGCAAGGTGAAGGGATACTACCGCAAATGCCAAATTCTGTTGGCTTGAAATATTTCACAATTGTACTAGCAGATGAAAAACAAAAAGAGCAAGTATGTGAAAGCTTAAAAAATATTGGCAAGATTGCTACGTACAAAGATGGAATATTACAAGTAGAGGATCCATTTGGACATTGTATCCATTTCAAAATTAAAGGAGAAGCCTAAAAAAGGCTTCTCTTTTTTTACTTTCTTATAATGGCTTTTTCATTTTGGATAAATAGTTCATCAAATTGCTTCGCAAGCTCAAAATCGAGTTTCGTTAAACCTTTTGCATTCCAAGATGACAAAGTAATAATGACTGCTTTATACTGGATAAGGATAAATGGGTGGTGATTATGTTCTTCTGATAGTTTGGCGGCTTCAGAGACAAATTCGACTCCTTTTAAGTAGTCGGAAAACATATATTTTCTTTCAATCCATTTTTCATCTTTTACTACCCATTTATCTAACTTCAATAATTCCTCTTGAACTTCTTTTTCAGTTAATCGTAGCATCATTTTTCACATCCTTTACTGGAAGTAGCGTAAGACCATTGTTAATAAGACGTGTTACAGCTTCATCCGTTGTGAAAGTAGAAAGTTGTTGTAATAATGCTGCTGATGTTTCATGCCCTTTGTTATGCTCTAAAAGCAATTCTAATATTTCAAGGCGAAGTAACCATTCTTTCGGATACAATTTATTTAATACTTCTTGAATTGCTACTAATTGCTCGATATTCGCGTCGTGTAAAATACCTTCATTTCGAATGTCACGAACGGTTTGATACATACGTTCAAGTTCATTCAGTACAAGTGGAGCAGGTATTTCTTGGATTTCTTCATCCATTGGGAAAAATGCTACAGCATCTGCGGCACCTGGGAATACCGAAGTAATTGTTGAACCAACAGCCATATCAAATGAGCCCCATGAAGCATCAAATAAAACGCGGTCGTTATAAGTAACTGTGCAATTGATAAAGGAAATAAGCGCAATTTTTTTATCGTTTTTTACAATATCTGTTACTGTTCCTTTTACATGAATACCACTTGCAAAAGTAAACTCAGCAACATTTCCAATTGTAATTCCTAATGATTGTAATTGTTCATCTGTACAATTTTCTAATGCAATATTTTCAGTGAGTAATCCAATTGGTGTTCCGAACCCGTCACTGTGTACAGACGTAGAATGATTCGCTAGCTGTTTATTGTGAATTGCTAATGCTGTTGGCGAACTCGTTCGCATGTAGATCAATTCACCTGCATCGTTTTCAATTGTCTCGGTAAATGTACCTGTAATTTGTAAGCCGCTATTTAATTCAGCAGTTGCATGATTTTCAGAGCGAATTGCTTTTTCTAATCCTTCTTTACCACCTGTTTTAAAGGCCATCGTTTCAGAGAATTTCTCAAGTGCTTCTGTTAATTCTTCAAATGATTCACAAACAAATAGTTGTGGTTGCATTTTTGTTACGTCATAAGTTGTATTTGTACATGCCTCTATAGAGAATGGAACCTTTTCTACAGCGTCTGTTAAGCAATATTTGCTTTCGCCAACAGAAGAAAGGAGACCAGCACCATATATTTTGGGAGCATCTATATTTTCAATTAATCCATATTCTACTGTCCACCAGAAAAGACGTGAAATTTGTTCCGCTTCTGATAAGCCAGAAACTAACTTTTGTTTTTCAAGTACATTATTCTCAGCAGCTGTAACTTCATCAGGAGTAGAAGTAGGGCTTTCTTTTACAATTGTTAATGTACGAACAGCTTCGAATGCATCATGTTCTTCTTTTGTTGAGAAAGCTTTTGCACCAATTTGTCCAAATCGTTTCACATATTTTGCATATGTAGGATCAAGTAAAATAGGTGCGTGTCCTGCTGCTTCGTGTACAATATCTGGAGCTGGTGTATACTCGATATTCTCTACCTTGCGAATATCTGTTGCGATTGGTAATAATCCGTGTCCTTGAAAATCGAAGAAGGCTACGCCAGGAATAAGTCCGTCAATCGTTACAGCGCCCCAGCCGCTTGGCGCCAAACATTCATTCATTTCTTCTACCTTTGGAATTGCATCTATATTAATACCAGATGATTGTAATCCGTTCACATAGGCTGGATGAGCAACGTCTTTTAAGAAACTATGATTTTGTCTCATAATGTAACGCCACACAGCGTGATTCACCGGTGTGTATTGATCATAATGCTGTGTGGATACGAATGGTTTTAAATGCGATGGAATTTCTGTTTTCTTTGTCATTTAGACATCCTCCTTTTTTTTAATAAAATTAAGTATCGGTTTCGTATAGCTTGTATCACCCCCTTTCAAAATTGTAAGCGCTTATAAAATTTTATCATAAGATTCGGAATTATTTAACATTTGTTTCTGTGAGAAATAGAAAAATCCCCTATCGTAAAATCCGATAGGGGCGAAAGAATCGCGGTACCACCCTATTTGTAAGTGAAAATATACTTACATCTCAATTAATGATAACGGAAAAACTCCGTCTTTTTCCTTCATGTCTATAATAATTTTTTATCCCGCTTTAATGGGCAGTAAGACCCTCACCTTAAAATTCAGCGAAAGTAAAGAAGTTAGGTGGGGGGCGGGCTGCCCATTAAAGCCCGATTGGTTCAACTAATAATCAGTGGGGGATGAAGAAACCCCCACTGATTAAAGTTTCACTTTATTTCACATCTAAATCAACATTTAAATTAGATGTATTTCCAGCTGCATCTGTTGCTACAATGTGAATTGTATTTTTACCTTCTTGTAATTGAGTACGATCTAAATAAATGCCGTAATTTTTCTCCCAAGGATTTAGGAATGCACTTTCCCATACACCATTTCCGTTGATTTCATACTGTAGTCTCACTGGAATTCCAGGTGCTACCCAACCAGATTCTGTCATCCAATCTAGTAAGATATCATCCACTTTTCCTGTGATTACAAGGTTTTCTTGGTCAATTTCGTATGTTAACTTAGGTGCAGTTCTATCAAGAAATACAGCAGCTGTTTGTTTTGTTTCCCCACCAGAATTAGAGGCAACTGCTTCGATTTGGTATAGACCGTCAGCTAACGGAGTACCATCTGCTTTTGTACCATTCCATTTGAAAGGTTTGTATCCAGCTGTTTCATTTTTAGCTTGATGGATAATCCCTTGGTACGTTACATGTTCTTTTGTAACTAAATTTGCATGCAATGTTACATCATCTACAGGTGCAACTAAATAGTAGTTGATGAGATTATCGTCTAATATTTGGTCACCATTTGGACTAAATGTAGAATTAATAATTTCGAGTCCATCTATACGTTTGTAATCTTTAGGATCGATACTAAATGTAAATGGAATGCGAGTTTCTTCCTTCTTACCTTGTTCTTTTATATACACATTTCCAGTATAGACACCTTGGGGTAGCGAACTATCGACAGTGATAGTAAATGGTTTTTCGGTACTACTATTCGGCTGTATGCTAATCGATGAAGGTACAGAAGTTTTTACTTTTGTTTTTGTGTTTGTATCTAGCAATTCCACACGAGTTGAAAAACTTTTCTTTTTACTAGATAGATTTTGTAACGTAATATTTTGCGTCAGTTTTACTTTACCACTGTTTGGCTTAATAAGACCGAAGCTCACATTGTTAGGTTTGACTAATACATCTGTTTGAGCTGCTTTCGGGATGTTAATTAAACCAGATCCTTGTGTCATAATAGGATATGTATTTTCATTTACATCTTTTAAAGTTTTTGCGGTATTGGCAAGGGATGCTTTTAATTGCTCTGTCGTCCAATCAGGATGCATTTGACGCAAGAGAGCAACCGCTCCAGCTACTTGAGGGGCAGCCATACTGGTTCCGTTGTGAGACTCATAGCCACCTCTAGGTACAGTACTCGTAATTTGTACTCCTGGTGCAACGATATCTGGTTTTATAAGCCAACTACCTTGTGATGGTCCTCTAGAACTAAAGTTACCAATTAATTCAGTTGGGATTGGTTGTCCAATTTTTATATTTTTCTTGCGCTTTGTAATTAAGTTTTTCAGCTCTTCGCCATTTGCATTTGATAATTGCATAACTGGAAGAGCTAGATTTTCTCGTGCAAAGTATTCAGGCATAATATTGATTTCTTTTTCGTTAGAAATTAATAGTACACCAATTGCACCAGCTTGTTTCGCTTGTTCAGCTTTTACTAACGTACTTGAAGTACCTTGTAAAATAAGTGCAAATTTTCCTTTCACATCTTGTTTTGCATAATCGCTTGGATTGCCATAGCCAACATATACAAGTGGAGAATCATTTCCTATTGGGAAATCCGATTTTGATAACGGTAACCCTTGATATGTTTTGGTAGAACCAGCTACTTGGAATGTTGGAAACGGGATAGAAACTGTAGATGCTCCAACTGATATCACGCTACTTGCATTTCCAGGTGCATCAACAGACCAAGGTTTTGGACCATCATTTCCATTGGAAACGACTGCAGTAACCCCAAGCTTTGCTGCACGTTCTAACGTTAAAGTTACAGGCTGATCAGGTACATTTAAATCTTGTCCAAGGGATAGATTTAACACATCAGCACCATCTTGAATTGCTCGTTCAATACCTTGAATAATATCATCTGTTGTACCAGTACCACCGTCATTCATGACACGATAAGCTAAAATAGAAGCATTCGGAGCAACGCCTTTAATTTTTCCATTACCAGCAATAATTCCAGCTACATGAGTACCGTGTACGTTACCATCCATTGGATCATCATCTTCATCCACTGTGTCGTATCCACCAATATAATTTGCCTTTAAGTCAGGATGTGTATAGTCTACGCCAGAATCGATAATCGCTACTTTCATACCTTTTCCATCAAGCGGTTTGCCAGATGGGTCTTTTAAATTCCATGCTTCAGTTGCACCAATTGTCGGTCCGCCGATATTTGGTGCCTCTTCATTAGTAGTGCTTTTTGATGTTTCATGTAATTTATATGTTAAGTTCGGGTAGACTGCTTTTACTTCGGGTAAAGAAGCAAGAGCGGTAATTTGATCTCCAGGAACTGAAATAGAGAATCCAGAAAATAACGTATTATACACTTCTTTAATTTTTGCACCAGGTGCTTTTTCTTTTATTTTCTTAGTCGTATCTTCTTGTGCTTTTTTAAGCTCGGTATGATAAGACTGTGCAAGATTATTTTGTAAATCTGGAGCATGCTGAATGTTACTTTGTGAAGCGAGTGGAGCATGTTGCAATTCTACAATGACAGAAATTTCTTTTGATGTTTTTGTTTCAACATTTTGCGCAATTTTGTTTTCTCCCCATTGTTCAATGTTCGCTTTTAACTGTGGACTAAATTGTTTCTCCTTTTGCAGCGATTCAGCATGTGCGCTTAAAGCTCCAAAACTGGAAAAGACGAGCGCCATACTTAATAGTGTAGATGTAGTTTTTTTCATTGAAACTCCCCCTAATAAAAAGTGTTAATATTCCGAAAAAACATCTTACAAATTGATCTCGAATTACATAATCGGATGTTAGCTAAACTATATTTTCGACATAATTCATACCAATCCTCTATGAATTTGAAATTTCTTGGGAAATTTTTTCTGATTATGTCGAATAGGTATCTTTTACATATTGTAGATGGAGATTGAGGAATGCTATGAGGGAAATGGAGGGGTGTTATGAAACGGTTCATAGTAAGCGTTGGTACAATGTTAGTCGTATTTTTATGTTCAACCATTAATAGTAGCGCAGAAAATAATGAATTTAAAATTGCTTTTATTCGTCATCATGACCTCTGGATTAAAGTTGATGGAAAAGAAAAACAACTTACAAAAGGAGAGTATATAACAGGGCCAAAGTGGTCTCATGATGGAGAGTGGCTGGCATATGTAAAAGGAAAGAAACAAAGTAATCTTGAGTTATATCGGCTAAAAGATGGAAAGAAAGTTACGCCGTTTCACTCAGAAGTATCAAATTATCAATGGTCACCAACAGAAAATATAATTGCATTTATATTTACAGGTACATTACATACCTTCGAGGTAGAAAAAAAGAATGCAGATTTTGAAAATGTATCGGCTGGTGTAGGTGATTATGCATGGTACCCGAATGGAAAGAAGTTTCTTGTATCTTCTGAAGCACACTTACTTCCAACTGGATGGACAGGAGCACAGCTATATGAAGTGCAAAAAGATGCCCATATGAACCCTCATAAAATGAAGCATTTGTATGCATTGCCAAGTGAACATGATGATTTCCTAGCGCTAGTTGCAAGTGGCTTTCAGTGGTCGCCAGATCAAAAGTGGATTTCATTTTTAGCAGTACCGACAGCTTCATGGTCAGCTGATAGTAATACGCTTTGCTTAGTTCGTGCAGATGGTAGTCGTTTTGAAAAGGTAGATCAAATGTTATTAAACACACAATGGTTCAAATGGGCGCCAACCAACAATATATTGGCCTATATTGAAGGAAGCGGGAGAGTTGCGTTAGAGAATAAACATTTAAAAGTAAAAGAATTGCCAGCACTTCAGCAGAACACATTTACGCCGCAAGGATATGTTGATTGGGATTTTGCATGGAAGAACGATAACGTAATTATCGTCTCTCGAGCAAAAGAGGGAGGATTTGAAACATTGCCAGAAAAAAGGCCACTACCATCTTTATATGAGGTTGATAGTACAAGCAATGTACAGCATCGAATCACAAAGCCACCTCATAAGCAGGGTGATTATCATCCAATCTTTATGAAGAAGAGTAATCAATTAATATGGATACGTTCAGACCGTAAGAAAGCAGATGTATGGATTGTCAATAGTGATGGGAAACAGGAAAAGAAGTGGATTGAAAATATAGATGTACCAGAGTGGTATTATGAGAAATGGAATTGGGGAAATGTTATCTCGGTAAAAGAAGAATAAAAAATGTGCCTAAAAGATAATTTTAGGCACATTTTATTATTATTTATGTGTTTTATTAGGCTTTTTTTTCGCTGGGTTTCCGTTCCCTTGAAGCTTTCTATTTTGTTCATCTTTTGCTTGTTTTTCATGCAGCGTATCTCAAAAATCATTCGAGTTACTCATTTTTCTATCGCTCCTTTTATTTCGTCCTAATTACTATAACCATTTAGGAGGACAATCATGAAATAAAAAGTTAAGCGCTTAATTTTCTTCGGTAGTATATGTAAAATATGCCATACGTAATAAATAGCATAAATAAAATTTGTAACTCTACATTTTCTTTTAAAATAGTTGCGATAGAAGATGGTAAGTAAGGTGATGTATTGTTTGTTTCTACACCTAACCATTTGTTTAAGAGGTTAATGGTACAAAACATAAAAACACCGGACCAACTTGCAATAATTGCTTTCTGTTTAATTTTTGTTTCGCGTTCATCATCTGTAATCCAAGGATTAGCAGTTTTATCACTGCTAAAAAATCCGTTTATATATCCCCATATAATCATGCCAATTAAGATGGTTATCCATTTCATATGTATGCTTCTCCTCTCCCTTGTAAAAAGTATTTTACATATACAATTGTAATGTTTTCCAATTCGTTATGTCAAATGTTTTTTACATATCGGTTTTGTATATAGCAGGAATAAAGGATCAAATAGGGAAGAAATATGTGAGAGAATTTCATAGTGAGAGGAGGATGGGCATGAAACTCGTCTTTGTTCGGCACGGTGAAGGAGAACATACAAAAGATTTGCCGGCAAGTTTACAAAGGTTGAATCCATCATTAACAGATGAGGGAAGGAATCAAGCTAAATTACTTCAATGCAATGTACCCTTGCAAGAAACGGATATATTAATCGCTAGCCCTACACTTAGAACTTTGCAAACGGCGGCGATATGGAGTGAGAAGGTAGCTTGTCAAAAAATTGTCCATCCATATGTATCCCCGCGTATTTTTCCTTATCGAGAAGGAGCGAAAACATTACCATGTGATCACATAGTAGATCAGGGAATAATAACAAATTCATTTCCACATTTTTCGATAGAGAAAAACACAAATCAGCAGTTATGGAAGGAAGGTATAAATACTATTTCAGAACATAGCTTTCAGCAAATAGTAGATGAATTTCTTCTTTTTTGTTATGAGCTAGGTGCGGAAAGAGTTTGCATTGTATCTCACGACGGGACAATTACAGCATATAGGCAATATTTACAGAAGGTCGTTTTAACTAGAGCTGATTTTTTGCAAGAAACGGGTATATATGAAATGGATGTATCCTTTAAAAGTCTAATTGGTGAAATCTAATTATAGGATGGAGGGTGTATGTTGAATGTTGCACTAGTAGTTGGTTTTAATTCGGATTTAGAGGCGCAATCAATCCGAGCATCACTTGAGTATTTTGGGGCGAAAGTTATAACGTACTGGATTGGTAGGCCGAAAGAGTTCATCGATATTCTTTCTGGAAAGGGTTTATATAATGATATTAATTATGTTGTCTTTTGCTTTCATGGTGAGGAAGGAAAATTTGTCATGGAAGAGTTAGGTGAAGATATATATGAACAAGATGAACCGCGGGGATACTTTGGTTCAGCAGAAATTTATAAATATGCAAAATTGCATAATGTAAATATTGTAAATAGTGGTTGTACGTTAGGGGAGCGAAAATTAGCAGAATCTTTCTTACGTAGTGGCGCAAAATCGTATATTGGATCAATAGATTATGTAGATGGGAATGCAGCACTTATGTTTACAATACGCTTATTTTACGGGCTTATTAACCATGAAAAAACGTTAGGAGAGGTTTTTGAAGAAGCACGGTTAATTGATAAAGAGACACATACATTTCGATTATATAAGTAGTGTGAAACACGTTTATTCTATATTCGAATAAACGTGTTTCACATTTAACTCACATTTTTTTTACATTTTCTTCAATGAAAACCATTATCACTTATGGTATGATATGTTCAAGTTTTTACAGGTAATAAAAGTTACTATATAAACGTTAGTTTTTAATGTTTCATACACATGTCACGAATTATTCATAATTAACATTTTAAAAATAAGTAACTAATGTTATTATATTATCTGTAACTAACTTAATTACAACTTTAGGAGGAAGATATGGTTATTCAATTTTTAAGAGAAAACAAAGCAGTTTCTTTTGTATTAGCAGTAATTCGAGTATATCTTGGTTACACATGGTTAATGGCTGGAATCGGTAAACTACAAGGAAAAGGATTCGATGCAACTGGTTATTTACAAGGTGCAATTGAAAAATCTAAAGGTGCACAACCGGCTGTTCAATCTTGGTGGGCATCATTTTTACAAGATTTCGCAATTCCAAACGTTGATCTATTTAATACACTTGTAACATGGGGAGAGATTTTAGTCGGGATTGGTTTAATTGTAGGCTGTTTAACAAAAACAGCGGTCTTTTTTGGTCTTGTAATGAACTTTTCCTATATGTTTAGTGGGTCAATTGGTGTGAACCCTGAAATGGTTATTTTATCAATGTTCGTTCTAGTTTCTGGTATGAACGCTGGGAAATTTGGAATAGATGGTTTCGTTATTCCGAAAGTATTAGGTTCAAAAACTCAAAAACGCCAAAAGCAAGCTGCTTAATATATGAAAGCGGGTATCTCAAAATGAGATACCCGCTTATTTTTCAGCTATTATAGGGTTTTTGTCAAAGAAGTCTTTTACATACCCTACAAACTCCTGTGGTTCCTGACGAAATGGTGCGTGATAACCTTTTTCGATAATATGGAAAGTACTATTTTTTAAAAATTGATGATACGTTTCTCCTTCTTTCCACGAAACGCTACTATCATTTCTTCCCCATATAATTAAAGTTGGTTGTTGTATTTCATTTGCATTGATTTGAAGACGTCTCGGCCATAATTTCATTTTATTGTAATGCTCTTCATCATTACGTTTAAATTTCACTTTGCTCTCATCATAATCTGCAATGGCAGAAACGGTATTTAAATCAGTCGACAACTGTGGTCTTGGTGATCCTTGTTTATTAACGAGTGTATGCGGACCACCTGTAGCATCAGTTAAAATAAGGTGGGTAACGGCTTCTGGATATAAATATGTTACATTAAGAGAAATTTCTCCACCCATTGAGTGGCCCAATATTGCAAACGAATCGTAACCTAGTTTTTTCATTAATTTATAATACAAATTTGCATGAGTTGGGAAAGAATAATAAAAATCCATCGGCTTAGATGAGCGCCCGAATCCTAAAGCATCTACAGAAATAATTGTATGATCTTTTGCTAAGTCTGAGTAAATCTTTTGAAAACCATCTGACGATCCTCCAAATCCATGGATCATAAGTAAAGGTGGTTTTTGATTACCAATCTTTTTAAAGTAAATGGTTTGACCATCTATTTCTACCATTTTTTCCTCGGTAGCTAGTTTTGCTGTAAGTGTATTTTTAACTTGTTTTACTTGTTCTACTGGCTTTTCTGCTGCACTACATCCTACTAATAGTGTAAGAGTAAGACAACCTACCATAAAATAGCTAAATCGCTTCAATTAGGTGTCTCCTTTCTAACATAACGCTGTATCTATCATAGCAAATAGCATATTACGATTTCCAGGAAGTTCGCTACCATTTTTTATCATAAGAGGTGAAAGGAGCGTTTCTTGGAAATTTTTTATTTGAAGAAATTCGCGAAATGAAAATTGTGAATGTGGGACATCAATTCGTACTGTGCCATTCCAACATTCACATATGTTTTGTAGTAATTGAATAGCATCTTCTTCTCGTTTGGCGATAAGTGGATTGATACATAATATATTACCTTTTTGTATGCATAAGGAAAAAGCTTCTATACAGTTATGTCTCTCAATTTTAAAAGAGTGGCTCGTTCTTGGTAATAGTAATGAATAAAGTAAAGAACGATCGACACCAGTTGTAATTTGATCGAGAGAAATAAGCGATATAAGGTCTTTTTCTTTTACTTGTTTTGTAGGAGTGATATGTGTCTTAGTAGTTTGTTTTTCAAAACGATGAATCCTTGTTACTGTTTGAAATCCGCATGATGTATACAGAGGCTCGCCAGCTTTTGTTGCAATAAGTGCAATTGGCTGTTTTGGATGAGTGTGTTCTAAGCAGTGATTAAGCAAAGTCCGCCCGATGCCTCGGCCTTGAAAATGAGGATGGACGATTAACATGCCAATAGTAGAAAACCTATCTTTAAAAGGAAATACTCCTCCAGCTGCAATCAGTTTATTTTCATGCATATAACCGACAAGTGTACCGAGAGAAAGATACATTTCGAATTGTTTTTTCATAAATGCTTTATTTTGTAACCATCCAATAGCTTTACAAAGGTCGAGTAAATCAAAAATAAAAGATTCATCAAGCTTTATTATTTTCATAAATGCTCACCACATTTCTATTAATTTTCATAAAAGTAGATGGAAAATGTTAAATAAGAGATTTACGTTAAATGAAATCCAACTTGTTTATATTTTGATTGTAAAGGTGAAGATGGTTGATATGAAAAGACAAACTTATACAAATTATAACTGATATTTACATAAGTTAACAAAAAATTTACATATAACTAATTTTCTCTTAATAGTCTTCTATTAAATTTGATAGTGGGAAATGAATAACCTAATTAGGGGGACAAGACAGTGAAAAAGTTTGTGAAAAAAGCATGGCCATTTGCAGTTGTGGCATCATTAGCAGTTACTTCGGTAGCAACATGGAATTTTACACGTTCTAGTGAAGTGAGTGCAGATGAGAACGGAAGCAATGCAAAGATTAAAAATGTCATTGTATTAATTGGGGATGGTATGGGCCCTTCATATATGACGGCTCATCGTTATATGAAAGATAATCCAAAAACTTTTGAGATGGAATCTACAGAGTTTGATAAACATCTTGTAGGAACACAAAAAACATATCCGGAAGATGAACATGAAAATATCACAGACTCTGCATCTGCAGCAACAGCTATGTCAGCAGGAATTAAAACATATAATGCGGCAATTGCAGTTGATAACGATAAAGCAGAAGTAAAAACTGTTCTTGAACAAGCGAAGGAAAAAGGGAAATCGACAGGATTAGTTGCTACTTCTGAAATTACACATGCAACACCAGCTGCTTTCGGTGCGCATGACATTAGTCGTAAAAATATGGACGCAATTGCAAATGATTATTTTGATGAGAAAATTAAAGGGAAGCATAAAGTAGATGTTATGCTTGGCGGCGGCGTAAAAAACTTTGTTAGAAAAGATCGCAATCTTACAGAAGAGTTTAAGAAATCTGGTTATAGCTACGTAACAGATCGAGATCAATTGTTAAATGATAAAAATGATCAAATTCTTGGTTTATTTGCACCAGGCGGTTTAGATAAAATGATTGACCGCAATGAGAAGACACCTTCATTAGAAGAAATGACAAATGCAGCAATTGAGCGTTTGAACAAAAATAAAAAAGGTTTCTTCTTAATGGTTGAAGGAAGTCAAATTGACTGGGCTGGACACGATAATGATATCGTTGGCGCAATGAGTGAAATGGAAGACTTTGAAAAAGCATTTAAAGCAGCGATTGAGTTTGCGAAAAAAGATAAAAATACGTTAGTTATTGCAACGGCAGACCACGCTACTGGTGGATTATCTTTAGGTGCAAATGGTGAGTATAACTTTAAAGTAGATCCAATTAAAGCTGCAAAACGCACACCAGACTTTATGGCAAATGAGATTGCAAACGGTGCAAATGTAGAAGAAACATTGAAAAAATATATTGATTTACAATTAACACCTGAAGAAATTAAAGCGGTAAATGATATTGCTCCTTCAAAAGATGTAACAAAGATTGATAATGCGATTGAAGATATTTTCAATAAGCGTTCGGTTACAGGATGGACAACAGGTGGACATACAGGAGAAGATGTAAACGTATATGCATTTGGCCCTGGTAAATACTTGTTCTCTGGCGTTCAAGAGAATACAAATATCGCGAAACGTGTCTTTGATATTGTTGGCGGTGGCGACCCGAATAAAGGAAGACGCTAATTATAAACGAAAGTGAGGCGAAATGCCTCACTTTTCTTTTTAGGAGATGGGAAGATGAGAGCTTTTTTCAGGGGGATAGGACCCATTCTAATAGGTGTATTATTGCTAGTTGGATGTCAATCCAAAGAGAATCAGATAGAACAAAAAGCTACTACAAAAGCTGAAGGAAAAGTACAAATAACGAAAGAAGAAGAGAAAACGATTCAAGGTGTGATAGAGAAATTTGTACGGACGACAAATGAAAAAAATCTTATTGAACATATGGAGTTATTTTCAAAGAACATGCCTAGTGCTGAAGACTTAAAAACGCAAAAAGAAGCAGCTTTTCAAAAGGGAAATAAAAAAATTGAATTGGAACATATAGACATAAAAGCTAGTAAACCAGGATATGTTGTTGTTGAAACAAAAGAAAAGGAAATAGAAGGAGAGGTCACTATTCAGAAGAAAGTACAGTATGCACTTGGAAAAGAAGAGGATGGCTGGAAAATTGAAGAGGTTCGCACGATAGAGAAGAAATAAAGTGAAATTTTCCGTAAATAGCGCAAAAAGGTTCTCATTGGCGAGAACCTTTTTTTATAGTGGTAACATAATTTGATCTGAGCATGCTTCGATATCATCAATATCTTGGCGAATGGTTGCCATTTTATTATCAAGATCTTCAGCTTTCATTGCGGCATCATGTAGTTCATCTTTTAAATACTCAGGTATTTTCCCTTCATATTTATAATAAAGTTTATGTTCTAAACTTGCCCAAAAGTCCATTGCGAGCGTACGTAACTGAATTTCTGCAAAGACTTCTTTTGTACCAGAATTCAGTGATAAAGGATATTTAATAATCATGTGTAAACTTTTATATCCATTTTGTTTTGGATTAGCGATATAATCTTTTACCTCTATGATTTCCATATCTTCACGCTTTTGAATGACTTCTTTCAAATGATAGATATCTTCTACGAAGCAACATGTAATACGAATGCCAATGATGTCTTGTAAATGCGTTTGCGCATTTTCAACTGTCGGTAATAAATTTTTACGCTCAAGTTTTTTAATAATACTTTCAGGTTGTTTTAATCTTGTTTTTATATGTTCAAACGGGTTGTAATCCTCTAAAAATTGGGCTTCCCGGTTCATAATTTCAAATTTAGTTTTTAACTCTTCTAAAGCAAATGTATATGGTAGTACAAAAGCTTTCCAGTAGTTAACTGTTGATTGATTATATTCCATTTATATACACACCTTTTCCTATTTACAAGTGAGGTTGTTATTATACTAAATACCAAAGCATATAAGCGCAAGCAGCAAATGATGAGATCATAAAACGATATTTAGTTTTCATACTTTCAACTCCTTTCGAGTAAGATTCTATATAAATAAACGTGATTGTTAATAAGTTCACTATGTACAATTTCTATAATAATAGATTCGTGTGAATTTCGTATGAACTAATTGTTTCAGCTTTTTGTCTTTTTTGCAATTGACAAATAGAATGAAGTTATATAATATATAAATCGTAATCATTACGATTTAGTTTGCGATCTTTAAAAGAAAGGAGAATTACATATGCGTGTAAATATTACACTAGCTTGTACAGAGTGCGGTGATCGTAATTATATTTCTAAAAAAAATAAACGAAACAATCCAGAGCGCATCGAACTAAAAAAATATTGTCCACGATTAAAGCGAGTAACGTTACATCGTGAAACGAAGTAGAAGACTAGAGATATCTCTAGTCTTTTTTCGTTTATCCCGCTATTTGCCGGGCAGTAAGGCCTTTATCTCAAAATTCAGCGAAAGCAAAGAAGGTAGGTGGGGGTCTTACTGCCCGTAAAATCCCGATTGGTGAGGGCTGATTATAGTTTCACTTTATTTTTCTTTTGTTTGTTATAATTACCTTAAATTGTAATAAAGGGAGCGGTATGATGAATCAAAAAGATAAAGAAAGAAAAGAGCAAGTGGCTCATATTATGGACATTCCAGATGATTATAGGCTTGTTGTAGATGATCAAGAAGGTGTGGATGACCCATATCATCTATTATGGTGGGAACATAAAGGGGATGGGGAGAGAACGATACAGATTACGTTGAATAGACATACTGGTAATTTAATTGACTTTAGGATAGAGGATGAAAAAGCTTTTTCGAGCGGTAAGGAAGCGATAGAAGAGAATAAAGCAAGAGAGGTTGCAAATACATTCTTAAAAAAATATACAAAAGAAGGATATGAATTTTATACATATGTAACTGTTAAGAGTGACAGGCGCGGTTGCAAAGAAGTAAATTATATGCAAGAAGTGAATGGCTATCCATTGCCAAATACAGGGTGTGTTGTGCGAGTTCATCCTTCAGGAAATGTTGTGAATTTCCATTACAATGGACAAAAAGCGATAGAGAAAAAACCATTATGGCCAAGTGACATTGTTGAGGAGAACGTCGTTTTAGAAAGTTTGAAAGCTAGACAAGATATGAGACTTGTATTTGTAGATTTAACATACTCTTCATGTGAGTATGAAAACGGGGAGGAAGTAAAAGGGTACCATCTTGTATATGAACCAGAGCCTAGTCATGCATGTATTGATGCAAGTACAGGTAAAGATTTATATGGGCCAGAACATTATAAATTACCGCCAACAGTAGTTGTTGAAAAAATAGAAAAAGGTAGCCGGCAAGATGACATATTCGAATTATTTGACTGGGATAAAGAAAGTTTTGCAAAAGTAGATGAGACGGAAAATAATAATGAAATAAGGATGAAATTTGTTCCGAAAGAGGAATTACAAAAACAGAAAGAAGAAAAGAATCCATATTTAATGAATGAATTCTTTAAAAAGCATTTACCAATGTTAAAATATAATAATTTGATTGGTATTACGGTTGACAAATTAACCAATGAATTAATTGGCTTTATAAAACTGACAGAAGATAAAGAAGCAAAACAAATACTGTCTAGAGAGGAATGTTTACAAAAAGCAATTCAATTTTTAGAGTGTGTTATTCCGGATATCACACAATATCTTCGTCTTTGGGAGGAACGTGAAGAAGCAGAAGATGGGGTTGAAAGATTTAACTTCTCCGTATATGTGAATGGTATTCCGGCAGAGTATAAGCACTTTATGATCAATATCAACGCGGAAAATGGTGCAGTGATGCATTACTCTGGAGAGTCTAGCAAATTTATAAAAGAATTACTTACATACGAAACAACACCAAAAGTAACGAAAGAAGAAGCGTTAGAAATATACAGAGAGGCTAGCCGAGTTAAATTAGAATGGTCTATAGATCATGATGTAGAGGAAACGGTATATCAATTGCTGTATAAACAAACAACGGATGAGAATTATAAAGAGTTCTTCGATGGTAGTCGAGAAATTCGTTATATTGATGCGCATACTGGTGAGAAAATTTGGAGCAAGTAAAATAAAAAGAGTTATTTTTCAAAGAAAATAACTCTTTTTATTTTTATAATTTGCCTGTTCGTTTTTCAAATGTAAATGTGATAGGAAGGTTGGAAGGAGAACTATCACTTTTAAATGTTACTTTCCATTCTTTAGAGTGGGCTTTAATTTCGAAATCAAGAAGATTCATTGCTCTACGTTTATCTATTTCTAAAAACATATTATGAATTTCTGGTTCCTGCTGTAAATTAAGAGCCTTTAGTGTGACTGTTAATGTGAAAAAATCTCGCCCTTCATATACTATTTTTGATATTTTTGTTTTTTGTGTATTTAACAGTATATAAAAACGGTCTGATGGAGTTAATTGTACAGAGTCATCAGTAATTTCATCCTCCATATTATGAAGTTCAACTAAGAAAGATGTACTATGAGAAGAATCTTTTTTGCTTGTAATCTGTAATTCAGTAGGAATCATCGGTATTTCATAAAAATCATTCCTTATTATGTTGTTGTAATCCTCTGAAAATTTACGGACTTCTTTTGGGAAAGAGTCTTCTTCTTCTTGTGTACTTAAAAAAGTTTTATGTTGCTTTGGAGTTTTTTTACTAAACTTTAATGTTTCTTTAAAGTAATAATTGGATCCAGTTAAAAATAAAAAACTACAAATTAATAAAAAAATTCGATAGGGATTTTGAAAGTGAAAGAACAATAGTATACATGTAATAAATCCAATTACATAGAAAATAAAGATAAGTAGTTCTAATTTTGAGTGAAAGGAGAAACCATAGTTATGAAAAAATTTCATTCCAATTATAATTTGAGCTCCAAAAAACAAGGAAATTCCAAATTGAAAAAATAATAAATCAGGCCCTCTCTTAATAACAAAAGTAATGAATGAAATGAAAAGTAAAAATACCCCTAAATAAATTGTTACATTTAATAATCGATCTAATGTGAGCATGAATAGTGTCCCCTTTAATAGCATATTCATATATAAATAACAATTTTATATAATTATAATATAACAATAAAATATTTTAAATGTTGGAAGTGGTGAGTTTTATAAATAAACTGTACAGACACAAACAACCTCATGCCCACATACACTTAGTAAAGACCACTATTTTGGCGGAGGTGAAAGGTTTGAGTCTATTCGCCGCAATTGGATATATGGTTCGAGAAGTGTTTGTTTTTGTTTCTTATGTGAAGAACAATGCGTTTCCGCAGCCATTATCATCAGACGATGAGAGAAAGTACTTAGAGTTAATGGAGCAAGGTGATGCTCAAGCGAGGAATCTGTTAATTGAACATAATTTACGGCTTGTAGCTCATATCGTTAAAAAATTTGAAAATACAGGGGAAGATGCAGAAGATTTAATTTCAATTGGTACAATCGGGCTCATTAAAGCGATCGAGAGCTATTCGGCAGGAAAAGGTACAAAACTTGCGACGTACGCAGCACGCTGTATTGAAAATGAAATTTTGATGCATTTACGTGTATTAAAGAAAACGAAAAAGGACGTTTCACTTCATGATCCAATTGGGCAAGATAAAGAGGGTAATGAAATATCGCTTATTGATATATTAAAATCAGAGTCTGAAGATGTAATTGATATGATCCAGCTTAGTATGGAGTTAGAAAAGATTAAAGAGTATATCGATATTTTAGACGAACGAGAGAAAGAAGTAATCGTGAAGCGTTTTGGACTGGGGCTTGATAAGGAGAAAACGCAACGAGAGATTGCGAAGGCACTTGGTATTTCCAGAAGCTACGTATCAAGAATTGAAAAGCGCGCTTTAATGAAAATGTTCCATGAATTTGTAAGAGCAGAGAAAGAGAAAAAAGCAAAAGAATAATGTACATTACAAGCAGCCGTATTTTAAAATGGGCTGCTTTTCTTTTTGGAAATAAGGAAAGAAAAAGAGTTGTGTTCAGAAGAAATCCATGTTCACTGTTGAAAATGACGGATTCTATCTGTAATATTAGAAGGTGCTAAACAATTTAAGAATGATACCGTACTTAGTTTTCTGCATGTATAATATGGCGGTTCTATATGATATGTGGGAATAAGAACTAATTTTACATATGATATAGAAGGAAAAGAAGGGGAAGCTAAAGTTATAGACTGATTAGGAGGTTCCGCAATTTGCGACGTACATTATATCGACTTATGATCGAACTTACAAATGGTCGTTTTACTTCTTATATATTACGTAAATTTGCACAATCTCGTTTGAGCTCTATCATTATTCCATCGTATGCGAAAGTATTTCAAATTAATCAAGATGAGATGGAAAAGGGTTTGAAGGAATATAGAACATTGCATGAATTATTTACACGTAAGCTAAAAGAAGGAAAGCGTAGTATTGATCCAGATGCATCGAGTATCGTTAGTCCTGTTGATGGTGTTTTTGCTGATCACGGTCCTATTGAGGACACAAAAACATTTGATATTAAAGGCAAGCGTTATTCGATTGTGGATATGCTAGGTAATGAAGAACGTGCACAGCGATATGCAGGTGGTACATATATGGTTATTTATTTAAGCCCAAGTCATTATCATCGTATTCATAGTCCGCTTTCTGGTTCTGTGACTGAAAGATTTGTACTCGGTAGAAAATCATATCCGGTAAATGCAGCTGGTATGGAATACGGGAAAGAACCATTGTCAAAAAACTATCGCTCCGTTACAGAAGTGAATAGTGACGGTGAACATATGGCGCTTGTAAAAGTAGGAGCTATGTTTGTAAATAGTATTGAGCTGCTGCATGAAAGAGACACTGTTCAAAAAGGTGAAGAAATGGCATACTTTACATTCGGTTCAACAGTTGTGTTATTGTTTGAAAAAGATATGATAGAAGTAGTGCAAGAATTGAAGAGTGGGCAAGAGCTTCGCCTTGGTGAAAAAATTGCTACTCGATTGGCTCATAAGTAAAAAAGATTTTATAACTGTAAGCAAGATTTATGGACAAAGATGCGTAATGATGAAATTCCCTAGATGGGAGTACTTGTTTATTCGAGAGCCATCGCAGGATGGCTCTTTTTACAAGTTAGTTAATTAAAATTCCACTTTATATGTAATCAAGACGATTTGACAAGCTTGTCCTCTAATGAGCGTCTAATAATTTCTTGTTTTATAAGTAAAATGAAGTCGGGATTTAATTTTAGTTCTTTTGCTTTATAATAAGACTCAGTGAGTAACTCAGTAGATAACTGTTCCATATGTTTTGTTTTCAAGGTGAGTCACCTCCTAATAATATAAGGATTGATTCGTTGTTGCATTTAATGTACCAAAAAAATATGACAGTCACAAACGAGTGGTTATCCACATACCTAGGTGGATAAAATGTGTATAGATTGTTAGTAAATTCCAAATTAACTGAAATATTAATGTGGAAAATGTGTACAATTTTATCCACAGGCCATATATCGAAATATGTTGTCGAAAAATTTTTATGAAAACTCCTCAAAGAGGTGAAAGAAATTGAAACTATTTTTACCAAATGAATATGTGAAAAATGTATATCATGTTCAACCAGAAGATTTGAAGAAACGTGGAATTAAAGGTGTTATTACTGATTTAGATAACACTTTAATTGAATGGGATCGTCCAAATGCAACGCCACAACTTGAAGAATGGTTTTTGAAAATGAAAGAGCAAGGCATTCAAGTAACGGTCGTTTCAAATAATAATGAGCAACGAGTGAAAGATTTTGCTGATCCATTAGGCATTCCATTTATTCATAGTGCGCGTAAGCCATTTGTTCGTGCGTTTAAGCGTGCGATACGAGAGATGCAGTTGCAACCAGATGAAGTTGTAGTAATTGGGGATCAGTTACTGACAGATGTGCTAGGTGGAAACCGAGTTGGACTGCATACAATTTTAGTTGTACCAGTAGCACAAACAGACGGATTAGTAACGCGCTTTAATCGAAAAATTGAACGAAGAATTATGAGAAACATGAAGAAAAAAGGTTTAATTAACTGGGAGGAATAAAGTTTGACTGAAACAATTAAATGTATTGGTTGCGGTGTAGAAATTCAAACAGAAGATAAAAATGAAGTGGGATATGCTCCTGCCTCATCTTTAGAAAAAGAACAAGTAATTTGTCAACGCTGTTTTCGATTGAAACATTATAACGAAATTCAAGATGTCTCATTAACAGATGATGATTTCCTACGTATTCTAAACGGTATTGGAAAATCGGATGCGTTAGTAGTTAAAATTGTAGATATTTTCGACTTTAATGGTAGCTGGTTACCTGGCTTACATCGTTTCGTGGGAAATAATAAAGTATTACTTGTTGGGAATAAAGCTGATTTAATTCCTAAGTCAGTAAAACATGATAAAGTAAAGCATTGGATGCGCTATAGTGCAAAGCAGCTAGGATTAAAGCCAGAAGATGTCTTTTTAATTAGTGCAGCGAAGGGACAAGGGATTGCTGAGCTGGCAGATGCGATTGAGTATTACCGCGGCGGAAAAGATGTTTACGTTGTTGGATGTACAAATGTAGGGAAATCAACATTCATTAATCGTATGATTAAAGAATTTAGTGATGAGACTGAAAATGTAATTACAACATCTCATTTCCCAGGAACAACGCTTGATTTAATTGATATCCCGTTAGACGAAGAATCTTCTTTATATGATACGCCAGGTATTATTAACCACCATCAAATGGCTCATTATGTTGGAAAACAAAGCTTAAAGCTTATTACACCAACAAAAGAAATTAAGCCAATGGTATTCCAATTAAATGAAGAACAAACATTGTTCTTTAGCGGATTGGCACGTTTTGATTACGTAAGTGGCGGTCGTCGCGCATTTACTTGTCACTTCTCAAATCGTTTAACAATCCATCGTACAAAGCTTGAGAAAGCAGATGAATTGTATAAAAATCATGCAGGGGATTTACTAAGCCCGCCAACACCAGAAGAATTAGAAAATATGCCAGAGCTAGTGAAATACGAGTTTAATATTCGTGAACCAAAAACGGATGTTGTATTCTCTGGATTAGGATGGGTTACTGTGAACGAACCGGGAGCAAAAATTGTTGCACACGTACCAAAAGGAGTAAGTGTTTCATTGCGTAAATCTTTAATTTAATATGGAGAGGGATTTATGAAACAATTATATGGTGTAATCGGAAATCCAATTGGACATTCATTATCACCCGTTATGCATAACGATGCATTTGAACACTTGAATATGGATGCCCATTATCATGCCTTTCTTGTTAAAGAGGAAGTGCTAGGGGAAGCAGTAAGAGGTTTAAAAGCGTTAGGTATTTCAGGATTTAATGTAACAACTCCGCACAAAGTTGCGATTATGGATTATTTGGATGAGATTGACCCGCTAGCAAAACAAATTGGTGCAGTAAATACGGTGGTTCATAAGGATGGGAAATTGATTGGCTACAATACAGATGGAATTGGTTTTGTCCGAGCATTGCAGTCCATTAGTAGTGAACCACTTCAAGAGAAACGTATTTTATTGCTTGGCGCAGGTGGTGCTAGTCGAGCTATTTATTTTTCACTTGCTGATGTAGGTGTGAAAGAGATTGATGTAGCGAATCGTACAGTAGATAAGGCGAAAGAACTTATTACTGCATGTACGGCTACTGTTCATTCTGTTGCTTTATCGTTAGAGAAAGCAACAGAAGAACAAGAGAATTATGATATTATCATTCAGACGACAACAATAGGTATGCATCCACGTGTCGAACATACGCCGTTACAAATTTCTTCGTTGAAAAAGGGAACGATTGTATCAGATATAATTTATAATCCATTTGAAACTAAAATTTTATGTGAGGCGAAAGAGCAAGGTGCAATGATTCAAAATGGTATTGATATGTTTGTTTATCAAGGAGCGCTTGCATTTGAAATGTGGACAGGGCGCACGCCAAATATCGAACGAATGAAACAATTAGTTATAAGAAAGCTTGGAGGCTAACATATATGTTAACAGGAAAACAAAAAAGATTTTTACGTGCACAGGCACACCATTTAACACCAATTTTTCAAGTAGGAAAAGGCGGAGTAAATGAAAATATGATTAAACAAATCGCAGATACTTTAGAAGCTCGTGAGCTATTTAAAGTAAGTGTGCTACAAAACTGTGAATTCGATCGCCGTGAAGTTGCGGAAGAACTTGCAAAAGGTGCACGTGCGGAAATCGTTCAAGTAATTGGAAGCACAATCGTTTTATACAAAGAGTCAAGAGAAAATAAACAAATTAAGCTTCCTCGATAAAAAGATTAGCATGCGCTATTTTTATCGTTGATGCGTAATGATGTAGAGAACGAAACCAATTGAACTTTTATTAATAGCAACTCTCTTCTGTTAGGAATGAAGAGAGTTGCTGTACGTAAAAGGAAGGGGCGTTTCTTTTGAGGAAAATTGGCATCATTGGCGGTACATTTGATCCGCCACATTATGGACATTTGCTCATTGCAAATGAAGTATATCATGCTTTGAATTTAGAAGAAGTATGGTTCTTACCGAACCAAATTCCGCCGCATAAACAAGGGCGGAATATTACAAGTGTAGAAAGTCGCTTACAAATGTTAGAACTTGCGACTGAGGAAGAGGAACATTTTTCTATTTGTTTAGAAGAGCTAAGCAGGAAGGGCCCATCTTATACGTATGACACTATGCTACAATTAACGAAGAAGCATCCGGATGTGCAGTTTCACTTTATTATTGGTGGAGATATGGTTGAGTATTTACCGAAGTGGTATAACATTGAAGCGTTACTTGATCTTGTAACGTTTGTTGGGGTTGCAAGACCGGGTTATACATTGCATACACCTTATCCTATCACCACTGTGGAAATTCCGGAGTTTGCAGTTTCTTCATCTTTATTACGTGAGAGATATAAAGAGAAGAAAACATGCAAATATTTACTTCCTGAAAAAGTACAGGTATATATCGAGAGGAATGGGTTGTATGAATCGTGAGGAAGCACTTCATATTGTGAAACAACAAATGCATGAAAAACGTTATATACACACAATTGGTGTAATGGAGACGGCAATTGAACTCGCTAAATTATACGGTGTGGATGAAAAAAAGGCTGAAGTTGCAGCTATATTCCATGATTATGCGAAGTGTAGAGCGATTTCAGAGATGGAAGAGATCATTAAAAGTGAAGGTTTGCCGAAAGATTTACTTTGTTATAACAAAGAGTTATGGCATGCACCTGTTGGGGCATACTTAGTAGAAAAAGAAGTAGGTATTACAGATCCTGAAATCCTGCAAGCTATTACATATCATACAAGTGGTCATGAGAAAATGACGATGTTAGATAAAGTAATTTATGTAGCTGATTATATTGAGCCTGGGCGAAAGTTTCCAGGGGTGGAGGAAGCTCGTAAACTCGCATATACGGATATAAATCAAGCTTTATTATTTGCGCTAAAGAGAACAATTCAATTTTTAATGGAAAAAGATCAAACGATTTATCCATTAACATTCCAAACATACAATGCAGTTATCAAGGAGGAAATGAGTAAATGAAAGATAAAGATTTATTAGTATTAGCAGCAAAAGCAGCTGATGATAAGAGAGCAGAAGATATGGTTGTCCTAAATATGCAAGGTATTTCACCAATTGCAGATTATTTCATTATTTGTCACGGTAACTCAGATAAGCAAGTGCAAGCAATTGCACGTGAAATTAAAGCGAAAGCACACGAGTTCCAAATCGACGTACAACGTATGGAAGGTTTTGACGAAGCTCGCTGGGTATTAGTTGACCTTGGAGATGTAGTTGCTCATGTATTCCATAAAGATGAGCGTAATCACTATAATTTAGAGCGTCTATGGGGCGATGTGCCACGTGAAGATATTACAGAAGAGTTAGGCCAATGAACTACGAGCAATTTGCGTTGCTGTACGATGAACTAATGAATGATGTCCCTTATGATAAATGGGTGGAATTCACAGAGGAAAGCTTGCAGCAAGCGGATATGAAAGAGGCGAAGATTCTTGATGTAGCATGCGGTACTGGTAATGTAACGCTTCCGCTTGTACAAAAGGGTTACGATGTAATCGGTGTCGATCTTTCGGAAGAAATGTTAGCAGTCGCACAGCAAAAACTAGGCGAGGCAGGATATTTTATTCCTTTTTACCAACAAGATATGCGGGAGCTTGATGTTCCAGGTGAGTTTGACTGTGTAACGATCTTTTGTGATTCATTAAACTATGTATTGCAAGAAGATGGAGTGCAAGAAACATTCCGAAGAGTGTTTCATCATTTACGTCAAGATGGTTTGTTTTTATTTGATGTACATTCTTTATATAAAATACATCATGTATTTCAAAATGAAACATACACAGTGAATGGAGAAGAAATATCTCTTATTTGGAATTGCTTCCCTGGTGAAGATTCAAACAGTGTAGAACATGATTTAACATTCTTTGTTCAAGACCCAGAAGAAGATGTGTACCATCGTTTTGACGAATGTCACGTACAACGTGCATATCCGGTTGAAGAGTTAACGAAATGGCTTGAAGAAGCTGGTTTTACAGTGCTTCGTGTAACTGGTGACTTTGAGCGACTTGAAGTTACAGAACAAACAGAGCGCATTTTCTTCATGGCGAAGAAAAACGGATAAAACAAAAGCAACCGAGAAGGTTGCTTTTGTTTTGTGAAGAAGCTGTAATTTTAGTTCTAGGATAATAAGAAAATGACATACGTGAATTGTGAAAATGCTAGTTTAAGTAAAAATGTAATGTGAAAAATTAAGTATTTATAAAAGGGATTTGGAATGACGATGACGTATTTATTATGTGTGTTTATTGAATTGCTGATCAACGCATTTTAAATCTTCATCAAATTTCTCGTGTGTCCGCTCGATTAATTTATGAAACATATCTCCAACATGTTCTTCTAAAACCCGAATACCTTCTCCTGTAACGCCGCCTTTCACACATACTTTTTCTTGTAAAGTAGGCAATGTGAAAATTCCTTTTTCGAGTAGTTTCCCCATTCCAACGACCATTTCACTTACTAAAGTAGTGGCTTCTTCATGTGTAATATTTGTTTTATCTACAGCAGCATTAATGAAACATTGTAATAAATAACTAAAGAATGCAGGGCCGCAGCTTGCTATATCAGATGAAACGCGCGTTATATCTTCTTCTATTACAAGGGGAGTAGAAATGTTTTTGAATAAGCGAAATAGTTTTTGTTGCCATTCTTCAGAGCAGTTACTTCCAAATGTAAATAGTGATGCGCCGGATAGGGCGCGGTTTGTAATGCTCGGAATAATACGAGCAACATGGCAAGGTACAAGTGTCTCTAATTGTGATGGAGATATTGGACTTGTGATAGAAACTAAGCACTTTTCATCAGAAAAATGTTCGGCGTATTTTTGTAAGATTGGGTATATATCTATCGGCTTTACACAAATAAAAATAAGATGTGATCGTTCGATTACCTCATCAATAGTTTTGGCTATATGAACAGAAGGGTATTTTTCCTTTATATGATATGCTTTGGCGGGCGTTCGATTAATGATCGTAAGGCACGGAGGTTTGGTAGCACGGGTTTCTAAAAATGCATCGATTAGTATATTCCCCATGTTTCCTGTCCCTATAATTCCTATGTTCAATGTTTCATCCCTCCTTCGTAACAGCTTTCTCCTAAACAATATGAATGATGTTATAAATTTATGATTAGAGGTGAAAAATGATGTGGGATTTTCCAAAGAAATGGTTAGGATTAGCAGCTATTATTGGAACTGTGCTTTTTCTTCTTTTCTGGAAAACGAACGAGCATACAGAGCGATCAGCTATTGCAACGGATGTTCAAGCGAAAGATATAGAGAAGAAAAGTAAACCGAAAATATCGGATACAAAGCAGCAGAAAAAAATAATTGTAATTGATATGAAAGGGGCTGTTGTTAAAGAGGGGGTGTATGAAATGAAAGAAGGGGACCGGGTCAAGGATGCCATTGAAAAAGCAGGTGGTTTTTTGCCTGAGGCAGATAGGATGAAGGTAAATTTAGCGCAAATGGTACAAGACCAAATGCTTCTTTATGTACCGAATAAAAACGAACAAGTGCAAGAGGTAGCTGCTGTTTCAAAGGGAGAGGGAAAAGTTCAAATAAATGCAGCTTCTAAAGAACAACTTGAAAAAATTACAGGTATTGGTTCTCGGAAAGCAGAAAGTATTTTGAAATATCGAGAGGAACATGGTCCGTTTCAAAAAATAGAAGATTTGTTAGAGATTGATGGGGTTGGTGTGAAGTCTTTGGAGAAAATAAAAGATCAAATTATTATTCCGTAAAAGATTGACGAAGTTTTTCTTCATTCGCTACACTACAAGTAGACAAAAAAGTAGGTGAAGAATATGGAACGAATTTCATGGGATCAATATTTTATGACGCAAAGCCATTTGTTATCTTTACGTAGTACATGTACAAGGCTTGCAGTAGGAGCGACAATTGTTCGTGATAAACGAATTATTGCTGGTGGATATAATGGTTCAATTAAAGGTGGCGTACATTGTATAGATGATGGATGCTACGTTATTGATAATCATTGTGTTCGTACAATTCATGCAGAAATGAATGCTTTATTACAGTGTGCAAAATTTGGCGTGAAAACGGAGGAAGCGGAAATTTATGTTACGCATTTTCCTTGTTTACAATGTTGTAAGGCGATTATTCAAAGTGGTATTACAGCAGTTTATTATGCACAGGATTATAAAAATCATCCGTATGCCGTAGAGTTATTTGAAAAAGCGAATGTAACAGTGAAACACGTTCCGCTAGAATACGATATTGCAGCATTAGAGGATCAAAAGCGTCATATGGAGTTAAAAGAACTATTTGCATCTTTAGAAAAAGAGAACTTATCAATGGAAGAATTACAGCATGTATTCACGAAAGCAAAAATGATGCTATAAGGAGTGAGTATGAGTTGCAAGGACAATGGGGCTATGTTGCAATCTCATTTATAATTGGGATTGCAATTGCCTTCTCCTCTTCAGTTGTATGGCTAATTTGTTGTCTCGTTCTAAATGTTTTCTTTTGTTTGTATCGTACTTCGCGTAAAACCTTCTTTTATTGTATGATAGCGTGTTTAAGTGGCGCTATATACACCACGTATGTTCAAGGGCAAAACAAGCCTCTGGGAGAGTCCTACGAAGCTACAAGAGGGATGATACATAATACACCTCTTATTAATGGAGATCGCCTCTCGTTTCAAATTGAAGATCAGAATAAAAATATAGTGCAGTTAAGTTACAAAATGAAATCAGCCTTGGAAAAGAAACAGATGCGACAATTACATGCAGGAGTATCATGTGTATTCGAAGGTGAGAGGAAAGAACCACAAATAGCTCGGAATTTTCATGGGTTTAATTATCGTGATTATTTATATAATCAAAATATTCATTTCATATTGGACGCTACATATATTTCTGAATGCCATAAAACATCGTTATCACTCGTGCAATGGATTCTTCTTTTGAGGCAACAAGCAATCTCAGAAGTTACAGAAATGTTTCCAGAACAATCAGGTGCTTTTATGAATGCATTAGTATTTGGTGATAGACAACAAATGACATTTGAAGTTGAAGAGCAATATCAACAATTCGGTCTCGTGCATTTGTTGGCGATTTCAGGATCGCATATCGTATTGTTAATGGTAATCGTGTATTTTATTTTGCTAAGAAGCGGTGTGACAAGGGAGGTAGCAACAGTATGTCTTATCTTCTGCATTCCGCTATATATGATTTTAGCAGGAGCGTCACCATCTGTTATAAGAGCTTCTATAACAGGAGTTTTCATGTTAATTGCTTTTATGTGTTCTATTCGTTTATCTAGCTTAGATGCTTTAAGTATAACAGCTATATGTATGCTTATATTTGATCCATATCTCGTGTTTAATATTGGTTTTCAGTTTTCTTTCGTCGGTAGTTTTGCTTTACTTTTATCTGCCCCGCTTTTACTAGAGAGTGGTAATGGAGTAATTGGAAATTCTATTTATATTTCTTTCATTTCACAGCTCGTTAGTACTCCGATTTTGTTATATCACTTCGGTTATTTTTCTCCATATAGTATTTTCTTAAATATCCTATACGTTCCGTTTTTATCTCTCGTTGTATTGCCGTGCAGTATTGTTATTTTGATATGTATACCGATCATTCCGTTTCTTGCAAAAAGGCTTGGGAATGTATTATCAATAGGTTTGAATCTTTCTAATGATTTTTTAAGTTATTGCGAAAACTTACCATTTACCCGTCTTAATTTCGGACAAACACCTATACTTCTTGTAGCCCTATATTGCGTGAGTATTATTAGTATATTGATGGTTTGGGAAAGGCGAATGACGAAGGGGATTCTGTTTATATCTGCGGGTGTATTTCTTTTTATTAGTACATGCCATTATGTATATCCGTATTTTCGAGAAAGTGGGAGTGTTACCTTTCTCGATGTTGGACAGGGAGATGCAATATTAATTCGCCTCCCGTATGATCAAGAGATTTACCTTATTGATACTGGTGGAACAATTCGTCCAAACAAGGAAGAGTGGCAACGTAAAAAGCATGAATTTTCTATCGGAAATGATATTTTGATTCCTTATTTACAAAAGGAAGGTATTAAAAAGATCGATAAATTAATTATAACGCATGGAGATGCGGATCATATAGGTGCTGCGCAACAGTTATTATCAAATATAACCGTAAAAGAAGTTGTATTTGGCCGAAAGGAACAAGATGCGGAATTAGAAAAAATAGTAAAGAAACAGGCTTTAGAAAAGGAAGTGAAAATAAGAGAAGTGAGAGAAGGAGAAAGTTGGAGCATAAATGGAGCGGAATTTTTCGTATTAGCGCCAACAGGGAAGGAGAGCAGTGAAAATAACGCTTCAATTGTAATGTTGGCAAAATTAGGAGGACTAAGGTGGTTGTTTACAGGTGATTTAGAAGAAGAAGGTGAGAAGTTTTTAGTAGCTATGTATCCAGAGTTGCGAGCGGATGTTTTAAAGGTTGCTCATCATGGGAGTAATACGTCATCTACAACAACTTTTCTGAGCGTCGTACAGCCTAATATAGCGGTTATTTCTGCCGGTGAGCGTAATAGGTATGGGCACCCTCATAAGGACGTTATAGAGCGTTTTGAGAAGAGGGGGATTGAAATATGGCGTACGGATAAGCAAGGGGCTATTTCCTATGTTTTTAAAGGGGAAAACGGAACCTTTCGCAGCAAAATCACATATGATGAAACACATAATAGATAAAAAAGACTGCCAGTAAGCAGCAGTCTTTAAGAACCGATAAATTTAATAACAGTTGCAATGATGAAAAGTGTTGCGAAAAAACCAAATGAGACGATAAATCCTACCCCTGAATCAATAGCGTCATTGCGTTTACTTTGAACGTTTCGTTCAAAATCATTCATTTAGAATCCCTCCCCAACATTCCACTTTAGTATAAAATATTGTCAGAAAAAAATCTACAATTTCCATGTGAGGAGAAATAGAGCGTTTTTACTACTTTTAGATCATGAAGTAATGTGAATTTTTGTTTCCAAGCATGTTAACAGTTGGCACTTATACTCGAATTTTTATTGCGAATAATAAAGGGAAGGTGATTACCGCACACCAATAAGAAACCCGGGGCTTATTGCGTGGCGTTTAATATAAATAAAGGGACGGGTTATATTGCCTGTTCCTTTGTACTTGTAAAACAAAAGCTAGGGCATTAGTATAAATATATATTGCCAAGTTAGGGAGTAGGAAAAAGTATGAGTGATATACATAAAAAGATTAAAAAGAAGCAGTTTGCTCCGTTATATTTACTGTATGGAACGGAAGCGTTTTTTATAAATGAAACGATAAAGCTTATTACAACAGAAGCGCTTGAAGAGGAAGATCGCGAGTTTAATGTTGTTACATATGATTTAGAAGAAGCATATTTAGAAGATGTGGTTGAGGATGCACGTACACTTCCTTTTTTCGGAGAACGTAAAGTGTTATTAATAAAATCACCACTCTTTTTAACTTCACAAAAAGAAAAGTTAGAACAAAATATAAAAATTTTAGAAGAATATATCGGGGAACCTTCTCCCTTTTCTATTCTTGTTTTTGTTGCGCCTTACGAAAAGCTGGATGAACGAAAAAAAATTACAAAACTATTAAAGAAAACAGCGGATGTAGTAGAAGCGAATGCAATGCAAGTGCAGGATGTTCAGAAGTGGATTGTTGCTCGGGCAGATGAAGTGCATGTGCATATTGATCATGCGGCTGTTAGTTTGTTGTTAGAGCTTGTGGGAAGTAATGTAACGATGTTGGCGAAGGAAATGGACAAGTTAACGTTATATGTCGGTATGGGCGGAGACATTACACCGAAACTCGTTGCAGAGCTTGTGCCAAAATCAGTTGAACAAAATGTGTTTGCTTTGACAGAAAAAGTGGTAAAAAAAGATATCGCGGGTGCAATGCAAATTTTGGATGGATTATTTACGCAGCAGGAGGAACCTATTAAATTACTTGCGTTATTAGTAAGTCAATTTCGTTTACTGCATCAAGTGAAAGAGTTACAGCAGCGTGGTTACGGCCAAAATCAAATCGCGTCTCATATTGGTGTGCATCCATATCGTGTAAAATTAGCGATGAATCAAACGAAGTTTTTCTCTTTTGAAGAATTAAAAAAAGTGATAATGGAATTAGCGGAAGCTGATTATAGTATGAAAACGGGAAAAATGGATAAAAAACTTGTGCTCGAGTTTTTCTTAATGCGGTTAAATCATATGTGATGAAACAAAAAAAGTTCACGTGCTAAGAGCGTGAACTTTTTTGTATATAAAAAAACGATCCGAATGGATCGTTTTTTAAACGCCTTACGCGTTTACTTGTTTCGCTAAGCGAGATTTTTGACGAGCTGCAGCGTTTTGGTGGATAAGACCTTTACGAGCTGCTTTGTCAAGTTTTTTAGAAGCAGTTTTGAAAGCTTCTTTAGCATTTTCAAGATCGTTATTAGTAACTAAAGCTTCTACAGTTTTAACAGCAGAACGCATGTCAGACTTGATAGAAGCGTTATGTGCACGACGCTCTTCGCTAAGTTTAGCGCGTTTGATAGCAGATTTGATGTTTGCCATACTTTTCACCTCCCTGGTGCAATCGAATGACTCGATTCTTAACATAGAACAAGTGATATTCTATCAAACGGTGAAGAGAATTGCAATAGTATATCTATGAAATTTCACGTAAAGGAAAGAATGACCTTATATAACTTTGGGAAATCTAACGATATTTACTATGAATGACGGAGGAGATACGATGAAAGAACCATTAGATTTAAGTAAATATAGTGTTAGAACGGATCTTGCTGTAGAGGCGCATCAAATGCTGCAAGAGCGTCAAGAAGAGCAAAAAGGGATACAAGGCGTTATTGTAAAAGAGAGGGAAGAAGAAGGTATTACCATTACAAAAGTTACAATTGATGAAGCTGCCTCTGACTCGATGGGTAAAAAACCTGGAAATTATTTAACTCTTGAAGTACAAGGTATACGTCAACAAGATACGGAGCTGCAACAAAAAGTAGAGCGTATTTTTGCAAAAGAATTTTCTTATTTCTTAGAAGAGGTTGGCGTTACGAAAGAAGCGAGTTGTTTAATTGTTGGTCTTGGAAATTGGAATGTAACGCCGGATGCGCTTGGACCGATAGTTGTAGAAAATGTATTGGTAACGAGACATTTGTTTCAATTGCAGCCTGAAAGTGTAGAAGAAGGGTTTAGGCCTGTTAGTGCAATTCGGCCGGGGGTAATGGGGATTACAGGAATTGAAACGAGCGATGTTATTTATGGAATCATTGAGAAGACAAAGCCAGACTTTGTCATTGCAATTGATGCATTAGCTGCTCGTTCTATTGAAAGGGTAAATAGTACGATACAAATTTCTGATACAGGAATTCATCCAGGGTCGGGTGTTGGGAATAAACGTAAGGAACTCAGTAAAGAAACATTAGGTATTCCTGTTATCGCAATTGGTGTTCCGACTGTGGTGGATGCCGTTTCGATTACAAGCGATACAATTGATTTTATTTTGAAACATTTTGGACGGGAGATGAAAGAAGGAAATAAACCTTCCCGATCTTTGTTGCCGGCTGGTTTTACATTTGGAGAAAAGAAAAAATTAACAGAAGAGGATATGCCGGATGAAAAGAGCCGGAATATGTTTTTAGGTGCTGTAGGTACACTGGAAGATGAAGAGAAGAGAAAATTAATTTATGAAGTGTTATCTCCTCTTGGTCATAATTTAATGGTGACTCCGAAAGAAGTGGATGCCTTCATAGAGGATATGGCAAATGTAATAGCAAGTGGTTTAAATGCAGCGCTGCATCATCAAATTGACCAAGATAATACAGGAGCATATACACATTGATGGGAAGTGACGATAATCATGTAAGCCGCTTTTCGCTTTTATGTATATGTAGTGTGGCTATATGCTTACTTATGGTAATAGCAGGGGTGGCACTTGCAAATCATGGGTTGAAAAGTATGAAAGGTTATCAGCAAATGTCGTATGAACAAATCGCTCATATGACAGGAACAAAAGGTGAGGCCACTGAATCAGAAACTTTGGAAGGTTCGTTTTCCGCTACTGAAAAACAAAAACAATTAGAAAGCTTAAAAAGTTTTAATATTGTAGAAGGAATGGGTATGGCGATAGCAAGCGTTGCCTATGAAATAACAAAGTTTGGAACAGATATAGTTGTTGGGAAAGTAAAAGGGATTTTTAGTTAAGAGTCAAACGGAGGACGGTTGTTTTACAGGTTTGTAAGACAGCCGTTCTTTAATTTGAAAAAGGTTTGTCTCTTATGGTTTGTTCGCATAAGATATAAATAGAATGATTTGTATTGTAAGCAGCACGAGTTTTCATTGAATCTTTGCTGCTCTATTGATATAATCAGTGCTAGTGTATATTGGCGAGACTATTAGGAGTTGAGAACATAGATGAACAAAGAAGAAAGAGCAAAAAGACAGTCCAAAATTCGTAATTTCTCTATCATTGCTCATATTGACCACGGAAAGTCAACGTTAGCAGACCGTATTTTAGAGAAAACAAACGCGTTAACACAACGTGAAATGAAAGCTCAGTTGCTTGACTCTATGGATTTAGAGCGTGAGCGTGGTATTACAATTAAATTAAACGCAGTACAATTAAACTATAAAGCAAAAGACGGCGAAGAATATATTCTTCACTTAATTGATACACCAGGACACGTCGACTTTACGTACGAAGTATCTCGTAGTTTAGCGGCTTGTGAAGGTGCAATTCTTGTAGTAGATGCAGCGCAAGGTATTGAAGCGCAAACGTTAGCAAACGTATACTTAGCGCTTGATAACAATTTAGAAATTTTACCGGTTATTAATAAAATCGATTTACCAAGTGCAGACCCAGAGCGTGTACGCCAAGAGGTGGAAGATGTAATTGGGTTAGATGCATCAGAAGCTGTACTTGCTTCGGCAAAAGCTGGGATTGGTATCGAAGAGATTTTAGAACAAATCGTTGAAAAAGTGCCAGCACCAACAGGTGATTCAGAAGAACCGTTACAATGTATGATCTTTGACTCTTTATATGATCCATACCGCGGTGTAATTGCGTATATCCGTGTTGTAAATGGAACGGTAAAAGTTGGCGATAAAGTACGTATGATGGCAACTGGAAAAGAATTTGAAGTAACAGAAGTAGGTGTGTTTACACCGAAAACTACGCAACGTGATGAGTTAACAGTAGGTGATGTAGGTTTCTTAGCGGCATCGATTAAAAATGTTGGTGACACACGCGTTGGTGATACGATTACACATGCGAAACGTCCAGCAGCTGAGCCATTACCTGGTTACCGTAAATTAAATCCAATGGTATTCTGTGGTCTGTACCCGATTGACTCTGCACGTTACAACGACTTACGTGATGCGCTAGAGAAATTAGAATTAAACGATTCTGCTCTTGAGTTTGAGCCAGAAACATCTCAAGCGCTAGGATTTGGTTTCCGTTGTGGATTCTTAGGACTTCTTCATATGGAAATCATTCAAGAGCGTATTGAACGTGAATTTAAAATTGATTTAATTACAACAGCGCCAAGTGTTATTTATAAAGTATTCTTAACGAATGGTGAAGACATGATTGTCGATAACCCGTCTAATATGCCGGATCCACAGACAATTGATCGTGTTGAAGAGCCATTTGTTAAAGCAGCAATTATGGTTCCGAATGACTATGTTGGAGCTGTAATGGAAATTTGCCAAGGTAAACGCGGAACGTTTATTGATATGCAATATTTAGATGAAACGCGTGTTACATTGACATATGAAATCCCATTATCAGAAATCGTATATGACTTCTTCGATCAGTTGAAATCAAATACGAAAGGATATGCATCATTTGATTATGAGTTAATTGGTTACAAGCCATCTAAACTTGTGAAAATGGATATTCTTTTAAATTCTGAGCAAGTCGATGCTCTATCATTTATCGTACACCGTGATTCAGCGTATGACCGTGGTAAAGTAATCGTAGAAAAATTAAAAGAATTAATTCCAAGACAGCAGTTCGAAGTGCCAATTCAAGCGACGATCGGAAACAAAGTTGTAGCGCGTTCTACAATTAAAGCGATGCGTAAAAACGTACTTGCGAAATGTTACGGTGGTGACATTTCTCGTAAGCGTAAACTTCTTGATAAGCAAAAAGAAGGTAAAAAACGTATGAAGTCTGTTGGTTCTGTAGAAGTACCGCAAGAAGCATTCATGGCTGTACTGAAAATGGATGACAACTAATAGTTGGAATGAAAAAAAGAAGTCGTTTATGCGGCTTCTTTTTTACGTATAATTACTTTTTAGACATCTGAGTAGCTCTCATTTACAATAGTGAGAGAGCTTTTTAGTTCATATAAAGTTAGGAGTTTGTTAATGTCCGAAAATATTCGAAAAGATATTCAAGAAAAAATACAAAATGGCAATTTTAATTGTGAAAAGGAATTGACGCTTTCTATTATTAGTGGAAAGTGGAAAGTTGTAATATTGTGGCATCTTGGTGTGGAAGGGCCTCATCGTTTTAGTGAATTACAGCGATTATTTCCGAGCATTTCTCATAAAGTTTTATCAAACCAATTAAAAGAGTTAATGGAAGATGGGATTGTTGATCGAACAGTATACCCGGAAATTCCACCGCGAGTGGAATATTATATGACGGAATTAGGCATGTCGCTTTTACCAATCGTTGAAATGATGTATGATTGGGGAAAAATGCGAATGGAACAAATTCGTAATACGTTAGAGAAGTAAAAGAAGCCTCCCGAGCGCGGAGGTTTTCTTTTTAGAAAGGTAGGAGTTATTTTTGGTGCAAGCTGCATATATTCATATTCCGTTTTGTCAGCATATTTGTCACTATTGTGATTTTAATAAAGTGTTTATTGAACGCCAGCCGGTCGATCAATATTTAGAGTATTTAGAGAAAGAAATAATAAATACAGTTCAAAAGGTACCGTTTGATAGTATGAAAACGATTTTTGTTGGCGGGGGAACTCCAACAGCATTAAATATGGAACAGACAAAGAAATTATTAAATATTATAAATCGTCGTTTACGTCCGTTTGCCCCGAATTGTGAATTAACATTTGAAGCGAATCCAGGTGATTTGCCGAAAGAGAAATTAAATGTATTGCTAGAAGGTGGAGTGAACCGAATTAGTTTTGGGGTGCAAACATTTCGAGATGAATTGCTTGAGAAAATTGGACGTAAGCATACGAGAGAAGATGCGTTTGTAGCAATTAGAGAAGCGCAGGAAGTAGGCTTTAAAAATATAAATGTAGATATTATTTATGCTCTGCCAGGACAGACGATAGAAGATGTAAAAGAAACATTAGACATTGCTTTTACGCTTGGTGTACAACATTTCTCGGCATATTCATTAATTGTGGAACCGAAAACAGTATTTTATAATTTAATGAATAAAGGGAAATTAAGACTTCCAGGTGAAGACCATGAAGCGAAAATGTACGAAATGGTAATGGATGAAATGGAGAAACATGGCTATACCCAGTATGAAATTAGTAATTTTTCAAAAGGTAATAATGAAAGTAGACATAATCTCACATACTGGAATAATGAAGAGTATTATGGATTTGGAGCTGGAGCGCATAGTTATGTAAATGGAGAACGTATCCAAAATGTAGGGCCGCTCAAGCAATATTTCAATAAAATCGATGAAACCGGATTTCCGTATTTAGATGTTCACGTGGTGACGGAGAAAGAAAAAATGGAAGAAGAGTTGTTCTTAGGACTCCGAAAAACAAAAGGTGTATCTAAAATAGCGTTTCAAAAGAAATTTAATATGGAAATGGATCAAGTTTTCGCGAAGCAGTTACAAAACAACCAAGAACAAGGATTGCTTGAAGAGAGCGATGGATATGTTCGTTTAACGCGAAAAGGAAAATTATTAGGGAATGAAGTATTCCAATCGTTTTTGATTGACTAATTAAATGTTCCATTAACGTGAAAAAGTTTCATTATTTCGTGACGTTTCCGTTGACAATTGAATGTCAATTTTGGTAAGTTATTAATAGATTTAGCACTCGAAGACAAAGAGTGCTAACAGAGGTGATGATGAGATGCTTACGGAACGTCAGCTCTTAATTTTACAAACAATTATTGATGACTTTATTGGATCAGCGCAACCTGTTGGGTCAAGGACGTTGGCTAAAAAAGATGAAATTACATTTAGTTCAGCTACTATACGAAATGAAATGGCTGATTTAGAGGAACTAGGATTTATTGAGAAAACGCATAGTTCTTCTGGACGTGTTCCTTCTGAAAAAGGATACCGATTTTATGTAGACCATCTTTTAGCGCCGCAAAATTTACCGAACGATGAAATTGTACAAATTAAAGATTTATTTGCTGAAAGAATTTTTGAAGCGGAAAAGATTGCACAACAATCAGCTCAAATTTTATCAGAGCTTACAAATTATACGGCCATTGTTCTTGGACCGAAGTTAAGCACAAATAAACTTAAAAACGTACAAATTGTTCCGCTTGATCGTCAAACCGCAGTCGCTATTATTGTAACGGATACAGGGCATGTACAAAGCAAAACGATTACCGTTCCGGAATCTGTTGATTTATCAGATTTAGAAAAGATGGTTAATATTTTAAATGAAAAGCTATCGGGCGTATCAATGTCGGAACTCCATAATAAAATCTTTAAGGAGATTGTTACGGTATTGCGTGGGTATGTTCATAATTACGATAGTGCAATAAAAATATTGGATGGTACATTTCAAGTTCCGTTATCGGAAAAGATATACTTTGGAGGGAAGGCAAATATGCTTTCGCAACCAGAGTTTCATGACATTCAAAAAGTTAGATCTTTACTTACCATGATTGATAACGAAGCTGAGTTTTATGATATTTTGCGTCATAAACAAGTTGGTATTCAAGTGAAAATTGGTAGGGAAAACTCTGCGACAGCCATGGAAGATTGTAGTTTGATTTCTGCAACATATTCGATTGGAGAAGAACAACTTGGAACAATTGCAATTTTAGGTCCAACGAGAATGCAATACTCTCGTGTAATTAGTTTGTTGCAGTTATTTACAAGGCAAATTACAGATGGACTAAAAAAATAAAGAATGAAGAAGAATACATTCGCTCAAGTGATAAGCAATACATCACTGTGTGTAATATATAACTATACTTAGGTAATCATGCTATGCATGATACCTAATACCTTTTAAGGAGGTGAAAATTGTGGAAGAGCGTAACGAACAAGTTGTAGAAGAAGTGAAAGAAGAAGTAAAAGAAGCACAAGTTGAAGAAGCCGTAACATCTGAAGACAGCGAAGAAACTGTTGAAGAAAAAAGTGAGGCTGCTCTTTTACAAGAAAAAGTAGATGAATTGCAAGCGAAACTGACGGAAACGGAAGGCCGTATGCTACGTCTACAGGCTGATTTTGAAAATTATAAGCGTCGTGTTCAAATGGATAAACAGGCTGCTGAAAAATATAGAGCACAAAGTCTTGTTTCAGATATTTTGCCAGCTCTTGATAATTTTGAAAGAGCGATGCAAGTGGAAGCAACTGATGAGCAAATGAAGTCCTTATTACAAGGGATGGAAATGGTATATCGTCAATTGTTAGAAGCGATGACAAAAGAAGGTGTAGAAGCGATTGAAGCTGTTGGTAAACAGTTTGATCCTCATGAACACCAAGCTGTTATGCAAGTAGAAGACAGCGAATTTGAATCAAATGCGGTTGTGGAAGAATTCCAAAAAGGTTATAAATTAAAAGACCGTGTAATTCGCCCATCGATGGTAAAAGTAAATCAATAATTTACATAAAAGTAGGAGGATTCGCCATGAGTAAAATTATCGGTATTGACTTAGGTACAACAAACTCTTGTGTAGCTGTTATGGAAGGTGGAGAACCAAAGGTTATCCCAAATCCAGAAGGAAACCGTACAACACCTTCTGTTGTAGCTTTCAAAAATGAAGAACGTCAAGTTGGGGAAGTAGCAAAGCGTCAAGCAATTACAAACCCAAATACAATCATGTCTGTTAAACGTCATATGGGTACAGACTACAAAGTAGAAATCGAAGGTAAAGAATATACACCTCAAGAAATTTCTGCAATCATTTTACAAAACTTAAAAGCTTCTGCTGAAGCATATTTAGGTGAAACAGTAACGAAAGCTGTTATTACAGTACCTGCATACTTCAACGATGCAGAGCGTCAAGCAACGAAAGATGCTGGTCGTATCGCTGGTTTAGAAGTTGAGCGTATCATTAACGAACCAACAGCAGCAGCGCTTGCTTACGGTTTAGAAAAACAAGATGAAGAGCAAAAAATCTTAGTATATGACTTAGGTGGCGGTACATTTGACGTATCTATCCTTGAGTTAGCAGATGGAACATTTGAAGTTATTTCAACTGCTGGTGACAACCGTCTTGGTGGAGATGACTTTGACCAAGTTATCATTGATCACTTAGTAGCTGAGTTCAAAAAAGAAAATAACATTGATTTAAGCCAAGATAAAATGGCACTTCAACGTTTGAAAGATGCAGCTGAAAAAGCGAAAAAAGATCTTTCAGGTGTAACACAAACACAAATTTCATTGCCATTCATTAGTGCTGGAGCTGCTGGTCCATTACACTTAGAATTAACATTAACAAGAGCGAAATTCGAAGAGCTTTCAGCAAACCTTGTTGAAAGAACATTAGAACCAACTCGTCGTGCTTTAAAAGATGCTGGTCTATCTGCAAGTGAATTAGATCGCGTTATCCTTGTAGGTGGTTCTACTCGTATCCCGGCTGTGCAAGAAGCTATTAAACGTGAAACTGGTAAAGAACCATATAAAGGTGTAAACCCGGATGAAGTTGTAGCATTAGGTGCTGCAGTTCAAGGTGGCGTACTTACTGGTGATGTAGAAGGCGTACTATTATTAGATGTAACTCCACTTTCTTTAGGTATTGAAACTATGGGTGGTGTGTTCACGAAATTAATCGAGCGTAACACTACAATTCCAACGAGTAAATCACAAGTATTCTCAACAGCTGCTGATAACCAACCAGCAGTAGACATTCACGTATTACAAGGTGAGCGTCCAATGTCAGCTGACAACAAAACGTTAGGACGTTTCCAATTAACGGATATCCCACCAGCACCACGTGGTATTCCACAAATCGAAGTAACATTCGATATTGATGCGAACGGTATCGTTAACGTACGTGCAAAAGATTTAGGAACAAGCAAAGAACAAGCTATTACAATCCAATCTTCTTCAGGTCTTTCTGATGAAGAAGTAGATCGTATGGTAAAAGAAGCAGAAGCAAATGCTGACGCTGACCAAAAACGTAAGGAAGAAGTTGAACTTCGTAACGAAGCTGACCAACTTGTATTCCAAACAGATAAAGTTGTAAAAGATTTAGAAGGTAAAGTAGATGCAGCTGAAGTTGCAAAAGCAACAGAAGCGAAAGAAGCATTACAAGCTGCGATTGAGAAGAACGAGCTTGAGGAAATCCGTGCGAAAAAAGACGCTTTACAAGAAATCGTACAACAACTAACTGTTAAACTATATGAGCAAGCTCAAGCAGCTGCAGGGCAAGCAGAAGGTGCACAAGGGGCACAAGATGCTGGCGCGAAGAAAGACAATGTAGTAGACGCTGAGTTTGAAGAAGTAAAAGAAGACAAGTAATTCAACTTTAAACATAATAAGTAATATGACAAAAAGTCAAAGTCAAGCGTGCCTTGGCTTTGGCTTTTTTCACGAATGAGAAGGAATGTGTGAGGGTCTTAAGTTTTTTACTTTGCATACTGTAAGTGAGGAAACTTTGTTGCAAAGCACTTTCTTTCGGTGTTAAAATTACGTTTATGTGAAAGATTCGGGGGTTGTAAATTTATGAGTAAACGAGATTATTATGAGGTCCTTGGACTTAGCAAGGGTGCTTCAAAAGATGAAATAAAAAAAGCGTATCGTCGTTTGGCTAAAAAATACCATCCAGACGTAAGTAAAGAAGAAAATGCAATTGAAAAGTTTAAAGAAGTACAAGAAGCATACGAAGTATTAAGCGACGATCAAAAGCGTGCGCAATATGATCAATTTGGTCATGCTGGTGCTAATCAAGGCTTCGGTGGCTTTGGCGGCGGAGGAGACTTCGGCGGTGGCTTCGGTTTTGAAGATATCTTTAGTTCATTCTTTGGCGGCGGTGGCGGCAGACGTCGTGATCCAAATGCTCCGCGCCAAGGTGCTGACTTACAATATCAAGTCACTTTAGATTTTGAAGAAGCTATTTTTGGTAAAGAGTTAAATGTTGAGATTCCAGTAGAAGATCCATGTGATACTTGTAAAGGTAGCGGGGCAAAACCAGGAACTTCAAAAGAAACATGTAAACATTGCTCAGGATCAGGGCAAGTAAGTGTAGAACAAAATACACCATTTGGTCGTATCGTAAACCGTCAAGCTTGCGGTCATTGTTCAGGAACTGGGCAAATCATTAAAGAAAAATGTACGACATGCCACGGTTCTGGTAAAGTTCGTAAACGTAAAAAAATCAATGTTAAAATTCCAGCAGGTATCGATAATGGTCAACAAATCCGCGTATCTGGAAAAGGTGAAGCGGGCGTAAATGGCGGCCCAGCAGGAGATTTATATGTTGTTGTTCATGTAAGAAATCATGAATTCTTTGAGCGCGAAGGAGATCACATTATTTGCGAAATGCCATTAACATTTGCGCAAATGGCACTTGGTGATGAAGTAGAAGTTCCTACTGTTCATGGTAAAGTGAAGCTGAAAATTCCAGCAGGAACACAAACAGGAACAGAATTCCGCCTAAAAGGAAAGGGTGCTCCGAACGTACGTGGATACGGCCAAGGAGATCAATATGTAGTCGTACGTGTTGTTGTACCGACGAAATTAACTTCACAGCAAAAAGATTTATTGCGTGAATTTGCAGGACAAGAAGAGCAGGATGATAGTTTATTCGGAAAGCTTAAACGTGCTTTCAAAGGGGAATAATGGAAATAAAAATTGGAGTTGGTAAATTGTGAAATGGTCAGAAATTAGTATTCATACAAAAGAAGAAGCAGTAGAAGCTGTCTCTCATATTTTACATGAAGCTGGTGCTAGTGGAGTTGCGATTGAGGATCCAGCGGAATTGACAAAAGAGCGCGAGCAACAATATGGTGAAATTTATGCATTGAACCCAGATGAGTACCCGGCGGAAGGTGTGTTAATAAAAGCCTATTTCCCACAAACGGATTCTTTACATGAAACAATTGCAAGTGTAAAATCATCTATTGATGCTCTTCCATCTTACGACATCGAAATTGGTACTGGAAATATTACCGTTAACGAGGTCAATGAAGAAGATTGGGCTACTGCTTGGAAAAAATATTACCATCCAGTACAAATTTCTGATACATTCACAATTGTGCCGACGTGGGAAGAATATACACCATCTTCTCCGGAAGAAAAAATTATTGAATTAGATCCAGGTATGGCATTTGGAACGGGAACTCATCCAACAACAACGATGTGTATCCGTGCTTTAGAAAAAACAGTACAGCCAGGTGATACGATCATTGATGTAGGAACAGGTTCTGGTGTACTGAGTATTGCAGCAGCAAAATTAGGTGCGTCTTCTGTTCAAGCATATGATTTAGATCCAGTTGCAGTTGAAAGTGCAGAAATGAATGTACGTTTAAATAAAACAGATGATATCGTATCTGTTGGACAAAATAGTCTTTTAGAAGGTATTGAAGGTCCTGTTGATTTAATCGTAGCTAACTTATTAGCAGAAATTATTCTTTTATTCCCTGAAGATGCAACGAGAGTTGTGAAGTCAGGCGGATTATTTATTACATCGGGCATTATTGCTGCGAAGGAAAAAGTAATTTCTGAAGCGCTAGAAAAAGCTGGATTTACAATTGAAGAAGTGTTGCGAATGGAAGATTGGGTAGCAATTATTGCACGAAATGCGTAATATAGATTTTAGTCTATAATGAAAAGGGGGAGTCTCTCACTATAAGGTGAGGGACTTGCCGTTTGTTATATGAAAAATGATAACGTTTCGTTCTTTTCGTAAGTTTTGACTTACGAAAGGAACGAAACTCTACTAAGGTGATTATATGCAACGTTATTTTGTAGAAGAGAAATATGTAAATGAGACAAGTATTCGCATTGTAGGTGATGACGTACATCATATCGCAAGAGTGATGCGTATGTCAGCTGGTGATCACATTTATTGCTGTGTAAACGGAAAAACAGCCGTATGTTCAATTGATGAAATTACCAGTGAATTTATTCATACGGCTATTGTAGAATGGGTAGAGGCGTCAAGTGAACTTCCTGTTTTCGTGACGATTGCAAGTGGACTGCCGAAAGGAGACAAGCTAGAGTTAATTTTTCAAAAAGGAACTGAGCTTGGGGCAGCTGCATTCTTACCATTTCAAGCATCTCGCTCTATCGTAAAATGGGATGCGAAAAAAGCGGATAAAAAAGTTGAACGTTTAAGAAAAATTGTGAAAGAAGCTGCGGAACAATCACATAGAAGTGAAATTCCAGAAGTACACGCCCCAGCATCGTTTAAACAATTGCTGTCAATGAGTCATGAGTATGATGTTTGCCTTGTTGCTTACGAAGAGGAAGCGAAACAAGGCGAGAAATCTAATTTTGCGAAAGCTTTAACGATGATGAAACCAGGTCAAAAGTTATTGATTGTATTTGGCCCAGAAGGCGGTTTGGCTGAGGAAGAGATTACAGCGCTTCGTGAACATAAATTTGTACCATGTAGTTTAGGACCAAGAATTTTAAGAACAGAAACGGCGCCGTTATATGCGTTAAGTGCTGCTTCGTATCATTTTGAATTGATGGGGTGATGATCAATGTCAACTGTTGCGTTCCATACGTTAGGTTGTAAAGTAAACCACTATGAAACAGAAGCCATTTGGCAATTGTTTAAACAAGGTGGATATGAAAGAACTGAATATGAAAAAAAAGCTGATGTATATGTTATTAATACATGTACAGTAACGAATACGGGGGATAAGAAAAGTCGTCAAGTTATTAGACGTGCTGTTCGTCAAAACCCAGATGCGGTTATTTGTGTAACAGGATGTTATGCACAAACATCTCCAGCGGAAATTATGGCGATTCCAGGTGTAGATATTGTAGTTGGTACACAAGATCGTGAAAAGATGTTAGGATACATCGAAGAATTCCGTAAAGAGCGTCAGCCAATTAATGCTGTGCGTAACATTATGAAAACACGTGTATATGAAGAACTTGATGTACCTTACTTCACGGACCGTACACGTGCATCTTTAAAAATACAAGAAGGTTGTAATAACTTCTGTACATTCTGTATTATTCCTTGGGCGCGTGGTTTAATGCGCTCTCGCGATGGGAAAGAAGTTATTAAACAAGCGCAACAATTAGTAGATGCAGGCTATAAGGAAATCGTATTAACAGGTATTCATACAGGTGGGTACGGTGAAGATATTAAAGATTATAACTTAGCTGGATTACTTCGTGATATGGAAGCGGAAGTAGACGGATTAAAACGTCTTCGTATTTCTTCTATTGAAGCGAGTCAGATTTCAGATGAAGTAATTGAAGTGTTAGATAAGTCTGAAGTAGTTGTACGTCACTTACACATTCCATTGCAATCTGGATCTAATACTGTATTAAAGCGTATGCGTCGTAAATATACGATGGAATTTTTCCAAGAGCGCTTAGATCGTTTGAAAGAAGCGTTACCAGGTCTTGCGATTACATCAGACGTAATCGTTGGTTTCCCAGGTGAAACAGAAGAAGAATTCATGGAAACATACAATTTCATTAAAGAGAATCGCTTCTCTGAGTTGCACGTATTCCCGTACTCAAAACGTACAGGAACACCTGCAGCGCGTATGGAAGATCAAGTTCCTGAAGATGTGAAGAATGATCGTGTTCACCGTTTAATTGAACTATCTAATCAATTAGCGAAAGAGTATGCATCACAGTTTGAAGGAGAAGTACTTGAAATTATTCCAGAAGAACAATTTAAAGAGGGCGACCGTGAAGGCCTATATGTGGGTTATACAGATAACTACTTGAAAATTGTATTTGAAGGATCAGAAGAATTAATCGGTAAACTAGTGAAAGTAAAAATCACAAAAGCTGGTTATCCATATAACGAAGCGCAATTTGTTCGTGTCCTTGAAGATGATGTGAAAAAGGAATCAGCAAGCGCATAAAGTGAAACTTTAATGAGCGTGGGATTCATTCCCCGCTCATTATTAGCCCGGACCAGTCGGGATAAAAAAGCATGCAAACGGAAACGATTTGCATGCTTTCTTTTTTAGTGGAGAAGTTAAGTACTGAAAATGTATGAAATGAGTAGTTGTTTCGTACGTTCCTGCATGAAAAAAGGTGTAATGATAAAAATATAGTTGCCTTCAGGGGAAAGGATAACAGCTATCTGCATAGTTTTTGAAAAAGGAAGAGCATCTATTCTTCTTTTATTCTGCCAAATAGTTGACCTGAAGTGATAAAATGTATTATAATCGTAAAAGACATGCTGAAGAAGTGTTTCTTTTTGCATGCTGGAGTTAGTATGTAAGTGTGATGTTTCGGAGGGAGGGAAAGAGAATGTCAAAAACAGTCGTTCGTAAAAACGAGTCTTTGGAGGATGCACTTCGCCGTTTTAAAAGATCGGTTTCTAAAACTGGTACACTTGCTGAAGCAAGAAAGCGCGAGTTTTATGAAAAACCAAGTGTAAAACGTAAGAAGAAATCTGAAGCGGCAAGAAAGCGTAAATTCTAAGAGAGGGTGTAAGTTATGAGTCTTCTCGGTCGTTTAAACGATGATATGAAACAAGCGATGAAGAATAAACAAAAAGAAAAATTAACCGTCATTCGTATGGTTAAGGCTGCTTTACAAAATGAAGGTATTAAACTACAGCATACTCTTACTGAAGAAGAGGAACTAACAGTTTTAGCTCGTGAAGTAAAACAGCATAAGGACTCCCTCCTTGAATTTAAAAAAGCTGGTCGTGAAGACCTTGTTAATAAACTGCAAAGTGAAATTCAGATTTTAAGCGCATATTTGCCGGAGCAATTAACGGAAGAAGAGCTAGTTGATATAATCAAGCAAGTAATTTCTGAAGTTGGTGCGACGTCTAAAGCAGATATGGGTAAGGTGATGACTGCTGTTATGCCGAAAGTAAAAGGTAAAACAGACGGATCGCTTGTGAATAAGCTGGTTATCCAGCTATTAGCATAAAAAAACGTCTCATTTCTTATGAGACGTTTTTTTATGCTTTTTTTCAGTTTGGACGTGATATTACAAGCTCTTTTTTCATACATATGGGATGAGAGGGGGTCTTTTGGGATGAAAAAATTAGAACAAATGAAGAATTGGTTAACGAAGCAAATAGACCTACCAGTGGATGTGCTAATGGATCTACCTCGGATCACGCTTGTTGGGCAAGTGCATATCTATATAGAAAATCATCGAGGTTTATTAGTGTTTTCAGATAAAGAAGTAAGATTATTGTTAAAGCACGGTCAGTTATTAATTAAGGGACAGTCCTTTGTTATTAAAACAATCCTTCCGGAAGAACTTTTACTTGAAGGGGTCATTGAGCAAGTGACGTTTTTAGAAGATGAAAAGAAAGAGAAGTAAGAGAAACTTCCGTATGTGAAGTTTTTCTTCTTTATTCTTATGATATGAGCCTACTATTTAGTTTGTCCTGCTATTTATGTTATGGAAAATAAAACTCTTTATTTCATTTTCGTACGAGCTATTTTGCTAATTAAAGTGAAAAGTAGTGTGTCTACTTTTGGAAAGGTAGTGAAGGTAGTAGATGAAAAATAAATGGTTTATAAAGTGGCTTGGATATGTAAAGGTACGAATTGAAGGTAGAGGAGCGGAGCGGTTTGTTAACGAATGTGTGCGTAGAAAATTATTAGTTTGGGACGTTAAGAAAATCGCCGATGAAACGTTAGTCTTTTGTATGCTATTACGAGATGTGAAAAAAATAAAGCCGATTTATAGAAAAAATGAGTGTAAACTATATTTTATTGGGCGTTACGGTTTTCCATTTTGGAATAAGCGCTTAATTAAAAATAGTGGATTCTTAATTGGTTTTTTAATTTTCTTCTTTGGCATGATTGCATTATCGAATATGGTTTGGAAAATTGAAATTACGGGAGCGAAACCTGAAACAGAATATATATTGATGAAAGAATTGGACAAAATGGGTATTAAAAAAGGAAAATTACAATTCCAAATGCCTAGTGTAGAAGATGTACAACGTCATTTGACGGACAATATTAATGCGATTACTTGGGCAGGACTAGAAGTAAGGGGAACGACGTACCATTTTAAAATTGTTGAAAAAAATGAGCCGAAAAAAGAAAAAGAACAAAGGCCGCAAAATTTAGTGGCAAAAAAAGAAGCGATTGTTACAAAAACATTTGTTGAAGTTGGAAAACCAGTCGTTTTAAAAAATGATCATGTAGAAAAAGGGCAGCTTCTCGTATCAGGGATATACGGTAATGAGGAGAGTCCAACCATTGTTTCGGCGAAAGGTATTGTATATGGAGAAACGTGGTACACATCTGAGGTGAATGTACCACTCAAGACGCAATTTCAAGTATATACTGGTAATACGTATAATGAGCATTACCTTACATTTGGGAGTACAAAAATAAAAATATGGGGATTTCAGCATGATAAGTATAAACGTTCTCGTACGGAAAGTGTAAAACATGATGTGAAATTATTTGGTTTTACACTGCCGATTGCATATGAAAAAGATGTAGTGCGAGAAGAGGAAGAGGCGAACCGAGAATATACAGAAAAACAGGCAATGAAAGTAGCGAAAGAAATGGCTGAAAAAGAACTAAAGAAAAAATTGGATGAACATGCTATGATTGTAAGTGATAAGATTTTGAGTAAAGAGGTTGAGGCGGATCAACTAAAAGTCACTTTGCATTATACTGTGATTGAAAATATTGCAGAGCCACAACCAATATCCGAATCCGATATTCAAGGAGACTGAGTAATGGCAGAACAATTAGTAGAAATGAACCAACAATTGGAAAATACTAACGAAGCAATCGCTCTTTTTGGAGTCAATGATGCTCATTTGAAAGTAATTGAACGGGAACTGAATGTATCAATTGTAACTAGAGGTGAAACTGTTCATGCATCTGGAGCAGTTGAAACTGTGACACTCGTAGAAAAAATCTTACAACAACTACTTGTTGTTATTCGAAAAGGTGTGTCAATTACAGAAAGAGATGTTGCGTATGCAATTCAGCTCGCACAACAAGGGAAAATTGCTCAATTTGAAGAGTTATATGAAGAAGAAATCTTTAAAACGGCAAAAGGTAAATCCATTCGTGTAAAAACGATGGGACAAAGAAGATATATTCATGCAATGAAGAAAAATGATATTGTATTTGGAATAGGACCTGCCGGGACTGGGAAAACATACTTAGCTGTAGTAATGGCTGTAAGAGCTTTAAAGCAAGGGTATGTAAAGAAAATCATTTTAACGAGACCGGCTGTAGAAGCTGGAGAAAGTTTAGGATTTTTACCAGGTGATTTGAAAGAGAAGGTAGATCCGTACTTACGTCCATTGTATGATGCTCTGCACGATATTCTTGGACAAGAATATACGCAGCGTATGATGGAGAGAGGTGTAATTGAAATCGCGCCTCTTGCTTATATGAGAGGACGTACGCTCGATGATTCATTTGTTATTTTAGATGAAGCGCAAAATACAACGGGTGCACAAATAAAAATGTTTTTAACTAGATTAGGTTTTAGTTCTAAAATGGTTATTACGGGGGACCCTTCACAAGTAGACTTACCAAAAGGGGTAAAATCAGGGCTTACGCTAGCCGCTAACATTTTATCTGGTGTATCAGGTCTTTCATTCATTACGTTAGAACAAACGGACGTTGTAAGGCATCCACTGGTACAACGTATTATTGAGGCATATGATAAAATGGAATGATCCTATTTGTCAGGATCATTTCTTTTTGTATTAAGGTTGGCGAACGGCATATTTTTTACTATCATAAAAGATAAGAGAAATAAACTATAGGTACTGGTGTATAAAAATGTTACCTAAAAGTATCGTTGGCTAGAAGAAATGAAAGCTATAAATAGTTTCACTTTATTTCTAGAGAGGAGAAGGTATTGAAATCATGTTAAGATCTCAAGAAATTTCTAAGTGGTTTCGTAATTTACAACATTCGAAAAAACTAAGTTGGATTTCTTACGTTTTATTAGGGGCGGTGCTGTTTTTTGCACTTATGAATAATGTGAAACCAGAGCAATTAGATGTTGATATGTATTCTATTGCGAAAAAAACAATTCATTCTCCTATTAAAATTGAAGATAAGGTTATAACGGAAAGAAAAAAACAAGAGGCCGCTCAAAAAGTCGGGGATCAATATACATATAGAAGTGAATATAAACAAAATAGAGTAGATATTGTAAATGATGTTTTTGCTAAGGTGAATGAAGTAATTCAGGAGATGAAAGCTGCTGGACCTGAAGAGCAAAAAAAGATGACCGATGCGAATAAATTAGAAAAGTTGAAGAAGAAGTTGCCATCCAATTTAACGAAGGAATTATCGGATGAGAATTTATTATACTTTATTAATGCAGAACCGGATCAATTAGAATTAGCAAAGAATGCGGCTTTAACGTCTGTTAGCGTTATCATGGGTGGAAATATTAAAATGTCCGAAGAAATGGCGGCGAAAGAGCGATTTGTTAATGAAATGAAAAGCCTGAATGTGAATAGCGGATTGAAAGAAGCTGTGAATGCGCTAGGATCATATGCGATTACAGCAAATTATTTCTATGATCCGGCTGTAACGAAAGAGAAGAAGAAAGCAGAAGAAGATTTAGTTCCACCTGTTTATATTCTTCAAGGACAAGTTATTGTTAGAGAAGGTGAAACAATTTCAAGTGATATGTATAATCAGTTGAAATTAGTCGGTTTATTAGAAAAAGGTAATAGTTTTCAGCCTTATGTTGGATTAGCGGTGCTCATTGGTGTGTTACTATACTTTATGCATAAACAGTTTGAAGTATTTTTACAGCGGAAAAGAGAAGACAAACCGTACATTTTAGCGTATATTACAATTTTGTCTATCACGATTGTTTTAATGAAAATTATTAGTTTGTTTCAAAAGCTTGAATATGCAGGAATTGCGTATGTTGTCCCAGTTGCGATGGGAACGATACTTGTAAAACTAATGATTGGCGATCGATTTGTATTTTTAACAAGTATGATTTTTTCTGTGTGCGGAAGTATTATGTTTAATGAAGGAGTAACAAGTACACTAAATTATAGTGTAGGCATTTATGTGTTATTAAGTTCATTATCAGTGAGCATTTTCTTAAGAGAAAAAAATCGTCGTACGATGATTTTACAAGCTGGTATACTCGTTTCAATCTTAAATGTAGTCGTCTTGGCGGCGTTATTATTATTACGTAATGGGAATTTTTCGCCTCTTGAAATTGGTACCCAATTATTAATGGCTTCCCTTTCAGGAATTATCTCATCCGTTTTGGCTATGGGGATATTACCATATTTAGAAAGTGGACTTGGAATTGTATCAAGTATGAAGCTTATGGAATTATCAAGTCCGAATCATCCGCTGTTGCGTAGAATTTTATTAGAAGCGCCAGGGACATATCACCATAGTGTAATGGTAGCGAATCTTTCTGAGGCGGCTTGTGAAGCAGTTGGAGCAAATGGTGTATTAGCGCGTGTAGGGGCGTACTATCATGATGTAGGAAAAACAGTACAACCACAATTCTTTATTGAAAACCAGATGGGAATTGAAAATCCGCATGATAAATTAGATCCTGTGACGAGTAAAGATATTATCATTGCTCATGTAACCGATGGAGTAAAGATGCTCGAAGAATACCATATTCCGCAAGAAATTATCGATATTGCTGGACAACACCATGGTACAACGCTCCTGAAATATTTTTATTATAAGGCGATTAAAGAAGATAAAGAAAAATATACAGAAGAGATGTTCCGTTATCCGGGATCAAAAGCAACTTCTAAAGAATCGGCAATCGTTGGTATTGCGGATAGTGTTGAGGCAGCGGTACGTTCTATGAATCACCCAACGCCAGATCAAATTAATAATTTAGTACAAAGTATTATTAAAGATCGCCTGCAAGATGGGCAATTTAGTGAATGTGATTTGACATTTAAGGAACTACAAATCGTTGGAAAAACGTTATGTGAAACGTTAAATGGTATTTTCCATTCGCGTATTACATATCCGGAACCACCGGAAGATAAGGAGAAAGAATGAGTTTATTAATTGATTTCATTGATGAAACAGAAGAAGTGAAAGAAGAGTATGTGAATTTAATTCGTGAGATATTAGGAAAAGCAGCTCAAATGGAAAAAATAGAGGATGGTGCAGAGTTATCAGTAACATTTGTAGATAACGAACGCATTCGCGAGATTAATCGTGATTACCGAGATAAGGATCAGCCTACTGATGTCATTTCTTTTGCTATGGAAGAAATGGGAGAAGGAGAAATGGAAATTGTAGGTGTAGAGATGCCGCGTATGTTAGGCGATCTTATTATTTCTATTCCGAGAGCGAAAGAACAAGCTGAAGAGTATGGGCACTCTTTTGATCGTGAACTTGGCTTTTTAGCGTTACATGGCTTTTTACATTTACTTGGTTATGACCACATGACAGAAGAGGATGAAAAAGAAATGTTCGGAAGACAAAAAGAAATTTTAGAAGCATTTGGATTAGGACGATGAAAAAAGGAAAACTTATAGATAGTTTTGGGTATGCTATAGTCGGTATATTCTTTTGTCTTCGTCATGAACGAAATATGAAAATTCATTATTTAGCCGCAGTTGTTGTTATATGCTGCGGCTTTTATTTCCATATTACAAAAGTAGAATGGATGGTATTACTTATTGTAATGGGAATTGTAATGAGTTTAGAGATGGTAAATACGGCTGTGGAAAAAACAGTAGATTTAGCGACTACCGATATACATCCGTTTGCGAAAGTCGCAAAGGATGTCGCAGCGGGAGCTGTTTTATTGTTTGCGATCATAGCCGTTATAATTGGTGCTATTATCTTTTTACCGTATGTGGTATAGTTGCATTCCAAAGCTTTTCTTAAGCTTTGAAGGTGCCGTAAAGGCCTTTAGTAAGAGAGTGTATCTATTCACAGCTGTGAACAGGAAGGATGCGGGAATATGAATGGTCAACAATTAATTCAAGAAGCAATCGAAGCGCGTAAACAAGCGTACGTACCATATTCTAAATTTCAAGTAGGTGCAGCATTATTAACGCAGGATGGAAAAGTATATCGTGGATGTAATGTTGAGAATGCTTCATATGGCTTATGTAACTGTGCAGAAAGAACAGCTTTATTTAAGGCGGTTTCTGAAGGAGATAAAGAGTTTGTAGCTATCGCAATTGTGGCGGATACGAAGCGTCCAGTACCTCCTTGTGGAGCATGTCGACAAGTTATGGTAGAATTATGTAAACAGGATACGAAAGTATACCTATCAAATTTACATGGTGACGTTCAAGAGACAACAGTCGGGGAATTGTTACCAGGAGCATTTTTAGCGGAGGATTTACATGAATAGAAAAGGTTATAAATCAGGTTTTGTCTCTATTATTGGCAGACCGAATGTTGGGAAATCTACATTTTTAAATCGTATTATTGGTCAAAAAATTGCTATTATGAGTGACAAGCCACAAACAACTCGTAATAAAATTCAAGGCGTATATACAGAAAATGATTCACAAGTAATTTTTATTGATACACCAGGAATACATAAACCGAAACATAAACTAGGCGACTTCATGGTGAAGATGGCGCAAACGACATTAAAAGAAGTTGATATCGTTCTGTTTATGGTGAATGCTGTTGAAGGCTTTGGTCGTGGTGAAGAATTCATCATCGAGAAGTTAAAAGAAACGAAACAACCAGTATTTTTAGTTATTAATAAAATTGACCAAGTTCACCCAGAACAATTATTAGAGTTAATTGATCAATATCGCAAATTACATGATTTTGCAGAAATCGTACCAATTTCTGCATTAGACGGTAATAACGTGGAGGCCCTAATTGGTACAATTAAAAAGTATTTACCAGAAGGACCACAATACTACCCGGATAATCAAGTAACGGATCATCCCGAGAGATTTATTATTGCAGAGCTTATTCGTGAGAAAGTACTACATTTAACACGTGAAGAAGTGCCGCATTCTGTGGCTGTTGTTATCGATGCAATTCAAAAACGCGAGGGCGGGGCAGTTTATATTAATGCAACGATTGTTGTTGAACGTCCGTCGCAAAAAGGGATTATTATCGGAAAACAAGGGAAGATGTTAAAAGAAGTCGGTAAGCGAGCTCGTTTTGATATTGAAGCATTACTTGGTTCTAAAGTATTTTTAGAAGTATGGGTAAAAGTGCAAAAAGATTGGCGAAATAAAATGTCTCAGCTTCGTGACCTTGGTTTCCGCGAAGACGAGTATTAAAATAGAGTAAAGCTGTAATCAGCGGATGTTTTGTTCATCCGCTGATTATTGGTTTTTACGAGTTTTGATAAATTAGGAAAAATTTTTCTCACATGAAAATGGACAAAATGGGTCAATTTAATAACAACAAAGGAAATTGGTTTATAGGCTACGCTTATTGAGAAAGGTGGATTCTTATGCTAGATTTTACCTGGAAGTTTTTCTCCAAAACAGGAAGCATTGAGACGTATTTGCTTTTGAAAGAAATGGAAAAAGACGTAAACGATGAGATGGATCAACATGAAGAGGAGCTAGCGCATCTAGACTCTCCAATTTCTTGACCCGTTTTGTTCAAACCTTGGATGGTGACGAACATGTTTCAAAAAGTTGAGGGCATCGTTATCCGTACGACAGATTACGGAGAAACGAACAAGATTGTTACAATATTTTCAAGAGAATTGGGTAAGGTAAGCGCAATGGCAAGAGGAGCGAAAAAACCGAAAAGCCGGTTAGCATCTGTTTCGCAACTTATGACACATGGTCATTTTCTTATTCAAATGGGATCTGGACTTGGAACTTTGCAACAAGGCGAGATTATTTCAACTATGAAAGAAATTCGCGAGGATATATTTTTAACTGCTTATGCATCATTTATTGTTGAATTAACTGATAAAGCAACAGAAGATAAAAAACATAATCCATATTTATTTGAAATGTTATATCAAACGTTGCATTATATGTGTGAGGGTGTTGATCCGGAAGTATTATCATTAATTTATCAAACGAAAATGCTTCCGGTATTAGGGATGCGCCCGTACTTTGACACATGTGCGATTTGTCATCAAGAAACAGATTTTGTCGCCTTCTCTGTTAGAGAGGGCGGTTTTCTGTGCTCACGTCATGCTGAGCAAGATCAGTATCGTATACCAGTGGGGGAAGCCGTTCATAAATTATTGCGTCTTTTCTACCACTTCGATTTACATAGACTTGGCAATGTATCAGTGAAGGATAGCACAAAAAAACAAATGCGTTTAGTATTGAATACATATTATGATGAATATTGCGGGATTTATTTGAAATCAAGACGTTTCTTAGAACAACTTGATAAGTTTCAAATATAATTTGGGGCCGTATACGGTCCTTTTTACATCCTTTCTTTTTCGAATAGCATATTTAGTATATAATATTTAAGAGATAGTATAACTTTTTTCGTTGTGCATTAAAGGTGGTGATTATCATAGAGCTGAATAAAAGACAAGAACATATCATTCAGATTGTAAAAGATCACGGTCCTATTACAGGGGAGTCAATTGCTGCGCAATTGGGGTTAACACGTGCAACGCTAAGACCAGACTTAGCAATTTTAACGATGGCTGGTTATTTAGAAGCACGTCCACGCGTAGGTTATTTTTATACGGGTAAAACTGGGGGACAGTTATTATCTGAAGCTGTTAAGAAAATTAAAGTACAAGATTATCAATCTAGACCGGTTGTAATTGATAAAAATGTATCGGTATACGATGCGATTTGTACTATGTTTTTAGAGGATGTAGGTACATTATTTGTTGTAGATCAATCGACTCTATTAGTAGGCGTTGTATCTCGTAAAGATTTATTACGAGCTAGCTTAGGAAAGCAGGATTTAACCTCACTTCCGGTTAATATTATCATGACAAGGATGCCAAACATTGCGATGTGTCGTAGAGAAGATTCTTTATATGATATTGCGATGGAATTAATAGAAAGACAGATTGATGCGATGCCAGTTGTAAAAGATACGAAACAAGGTTTAGAAGTGGTTGGACGAATTACAAAAACAAATATTACACGTGCGTTTGTAAACTTAGTAAATAACGAATAAGTGTAATTTGTTTAAAGTGAGGTAATGTAATGGATAATAAAATCGTATATGTCGTATCTGACTCTGTAGGAGAAACGGCTGATTTGGTTGTTCGAGCAGCAATGGGGCAATTCCCATTTGCTCCTGATATTAGACGTGTACCGTATGTAGAAGATACAGGGACATTAAAAGAAGTGATTTCGATTGCTAAGAGTAATCAAGCACTTATTTGTTTTACGTTAGTAAAGCCTGACATGCGCCAATATTTAGTGACAGAGGCTGCAAAAGAAGGTGTAGAGGCATATGATATTATCGGGCCTCTAATCGATCAAATTGAAGAAATTACAGGGCAAGTGCCGAGATATGAGCCTGGTGTTGTTCGTAGATTAGATGAAGAATACTTTAAAAAGATTGAAGCGATTGAGTTTGCTGTGAAGTATGATGATGGTAGAGATGCACGTGGTATTTTAAAAGCGGATATCGTGTTAATCGGGATTTCGCGCACATCAAAAACACCACTTTCTCAATATTTAGCTCATAACAAACGTCTGAAAGTTGCTAACGTACCACTTGTACCAGAAGTAGATCCGCCTGAAGAATTATATCAAGTGGCTAAAGAAAAATGCTTCGGTTTGAAAATTACGCCAGAAAAGTTGAATCATATCCGAAAAGAGCGATTGAAATCACTTGGACTAAGTGACGGAGCAACATATGCCAATATTAATCGTATTAAAGAAGAGATTGATCACTTTGAGAATGTAGTTAGTAAAATAAATTGTCAAGTAATTGATGTATCGAACAAAGCGATTGAAGAAACAGCTAACATTATTGTGAATGCAGTGCAAAACCAAAAAATGTTTTAGCACATTTACCAAAGGTGAATGTGCTTTTTTCGCTCGTGAGAAACACAGTGCCTGCTGATTTCGTAATAGATGATAGCGAAGTGGTTATACTTATATTCTTCTGTCTTTTTATTATGTTAAAGATAGGGTTTCGCTATCCTGAAATAGAAGATGAAAAAATAAAGGGATATGTAGCGTAGTTGAAGAAAATATATTATAATAAAAAATTGTGATAAAAACCTATATTTTACGTTTAGACTTTAATTTTTCAGAATAAACTAGGGATAGGATTTAAGAAAAGACATGTAATTACGTTAAATCGACAAAATCTATACAAGAAAACGCACATTATGGAAGGATTCGCAGAAGGGATGTAGAATACAGAAATATGCAAAACATCAATATGGTATTAGTTGATGCAGATGCATATACTGTGAAGGCTGAAAATTGTGCAAGTTGGAACGAAATTTCATGTCAAAATTTTGTTTGTCACATCGTATGCTCATCGTTTAAGGAAGCGGCAAGGGAATTTGGATCTATGTAGATGCTGAATAAGCGAATGTTGATTTTTTTATATGTATCAACAAGCAATAGAAACAGATCTCGTGATCACATAGGATATAGTGCTTGTTAATCTTCTTATGAAAAAGTGCATATGTATTGTCTCCATGAGGTACATTTGTAATAGATGAGCAAATGGATACAATTTTATATAGTAGGTACGTATCTGCGAAGTTACGCAGAAAAGAGTCTGCAAAATCGCTTGATAACGTGATCGATAACATTTTCTAATAAGTTTAGAAAAAATATTGTCGAATTATAAAGGAATTTTTTAATTTATATCGAATACAAAATACGACACGGAGATGGAGTTATGGGGAACAGAATTCCTGAAGAAGTTGTTGAACAGATTCGGACGTCATCCGATATTGTCGAAGTGATTGGTGAATACGTTCAACTTAGAAAACAGGGACGTAACTATTTCGGCCTTTGTCCGTTTCATGGTGAGAATTCTCCTTCATTCTCTGTTTCATCTGATAAGCAAATTTTTCATTGCTTCGGATGTGGAGAAGGTGGAAATGTATTTTCCTTTCTAATGAAAATGGAAGGACTGGCTTTTACCGAGGCTGTTCAAAAGCTAGGTGAAAGAAATGGAATTGCGGTTGCAGAGTATACATCAGGGCAAGGACAACAAGAAGACATATCTGATGACACTGTCATCATGCAACAGGCTCATGAACTTTTGAAAAAGTATTATCATCATTTATTAGTAAATACAGAAGAAGGAAATGAAGCACTTTCGTATTTGTTAAAACGTGGTATTACAAAAGAAATGATTGAGAAGTTTGAAATTGGTTATGCGTCACCTGCTTGGGATGCAGCAACGAAAATTTTACAAAAAAGAGGTTTATCGCTGTCTAGTATGGAACAAGCTGGTCTTCTCATAAGAAGTGAGAAGGATGGGAGCCATTATGATCGCTTCCGTGGACGAGTTATGTTTCCAATCTATACGTTACAAGGTAAAGTGATAGCGTTTAGTGGAAGGGCATTAGGAGATGATACTCCGAAATATTTAAATAGCCCAGAAACACCGATTTTTCACAAAAGTAAATTGTTGTATAACTTCCACCAAGCGAGGCCGTTTATTAGAAAACGTGGGCAAGTGGTCCTTTTTGAAGGATATGCCGACGTACTAGCTGCGGTAAAAAGTGGTGTGGAAGAAGCTGTTGCGACAATGGGAACAGCTTTAACTGAAGAACAAGCAAAACTTCTGCGACGTAACGTTGAAACTGTTGTTCTTTGCTATGATGGTGATAAAGCAGGGCGAGAAGCGACGATGAAAGCAGGGCAATTATTGTTGCAAGTTGGTTGCCAAGTAAAAGTTACATCCTTGCCAGATAAGCTTGATCCTGATGAATATGTGCAACAATATGGGACAACTGCTTTTGAAAATCTTGTGAAATCAAGTATAAGTTTTGTTGGTTTTAAAATAAATTATTTGCGTTTAGGGAAAAATTTGCAAGATGAGTCGGGCAAAGAAGAGTATGTGAAAAGTGTTTTAAAAGAGTTATCGTTGTTACAAGATGCGATGCAGGCAGAATCATATTTGAAGTCATTATCGCAAGAATTTTCGTATTCAATGGAAACACTTTTGAACCAATTGCACCAATATCGCAAAGAACAAAAGGTACAGCAAAAACAAGTAAAGCAGGTTTCTAAGCCGTCTCAAATTGTTCAAACAAAACCGAAATTAACAGGTTTTGAAAGGGCAGAAAGAGAAATTATTTACCATATGTTGCAAAGTCCAGAAGTGGCCGTTCGTATGGAATCCCACATAGAAGATTTTCATACAGAAGAACATAAAGGGATTTTATATGAACTATACGCATATTATGAAAAGGGAAATGAACCTTCAGTCGGAACATTTTTAAGTTGGCTCTCTGATGAAAAGTTGAAAAATATTATTACCGATATTTCGACGGATGAATTTATTAATCCAGAATACACAGAAGAAGTGTTACAAGGCCATTTGGAGACGCTTAGACGTCATCAAGAAAAACTTGAAAAGATGGAAATCATCTTCAAGATAAAACAAATGGAAAAAACAGATCCTGTAGAGGCTGCTAAATATTATGTAGCATATTTACAAAATCAAAAAGCGAGAAAATAGCTTTTTTGATAAATTTTTAGTATAATGAATGTTTGTATCTCGCGTAAGGAGGGGAACAGATGGCTGACAAACCAGCTCGTTCTAAACAAATTGAAACTGAAATGACCCTTGAGCAAGTGAAAGAACAACTCACTGAGCTCGGAAAAAAACGTGGCGTTCTTACATATGAAGAGATTGCAGAACGCATGAATGGATTTGAAATTGAATCCGATCAAATGGATGAATACTATGAATATTTAGGTGAACAAGGGATTGACTTAGTTGGCGACAATGACAACGACGAAGGCCCTAATAATCGCCAAATAGCAAAATCGGAAGAAGAATTCGACCTCAATGATTTAAGTGTACCACCAGGGGTTAAAATCAACGATCCTGTTCGTATGTATTTAAAAGAAATTGGTCGTGTAGATTTACTATCTGCAGAAGAAGAAATTCGACTTGCAACGCGTATTGAAGAAGGCGATGAAGAAGCGAAACGTCGTCTTGCAGAAGCAAACTTACGTCTTGTAGTAAGTATTGCAAAGCGCTACGTGGGCCGTGGTATGCTTTTCTTAGACTTAATTCAAGAAGGGAATATGGGTCTAATTAAAGCGGTTGAAAAGTTCGATTATCGTAAAGGTTTCAAATTTAGTACGTATGCAACTTGGTGGATTCGCCAAGCAATTACACGTGCGATTGCAGACCAAGCAAGAACAATTCGTATCCCAGTTCATATGGTTGAAACGATTAATAAGTTAATTCGTGTACAACGTCAATTATTACAAGATTTAGGACGTGAACCATCTCCTGAAGAGATTGGTGAAGAAATGGATCTTGCTCCAGAAAAAGTACGTGAAATCTTGAAAATTGCACAGGAGCCAGTTTCTCTTGAAACACCGATTGGTGAAGAAGATGACTCCCATTTAGGTGATTTCATCGAAGACCAAGAAGCAACATCGCCTGCGGACCATGCAGCGTATGAATTGCTAAAAGAACAATTAGAAGATGTGTTAGATACACTAACAGATCGTGAAGAAAATGTTCTACGTCTTCGTTTTGGTTTAGATGATGGACGAACTCGTACGCTTGAAGAAGTTGGGAAAGTATTCGGCGTAACGAGAGAACGTATCCGTCAAATTGAAGCAAAAGCACTTCGTAAATTGAGACATCCAAGCCGTAGTAAGCGTCTTAAGGATTTCTTAGAATAGGCTACCTTTAAGTTTACTTCACTTTTGTGAAGTAAACTTTTTTATTTTGTTAATTTTTGTTAAACTTTAGCTGTCAGCAACGATTACAATTTCTTGTAATTTATTTTACAGAATTGTCTTTTGATTTGCAAATGCTCATTTTTCGATTTTTCGATTAATTTTGTTTATTCTATACAAAAATATATGTAGAAAAGTGAAAAATATGATGAGAAACGTTAATAATTATCGAAATAATAAGCGATATAACAATAAAAAACAATAAACTGAATTTATGGAATATTTTTAACGATTAGTAGTTTACTCTTTTCTGATAGAGCGTTTTCAAGTACAATGGAAATGACTGAATCATCTAACTATTTAGGGGTATAGAGGGGGGAGAAGAGATATGAAACGTAATCCGCTGATTCCGTTCGCTCTTATTGCAGCATTGGGTATTATCGTTATGTTTGTATTTTCATTTCAGGGGCTAAATAAATCTAAAGAGTTAGCTGATGCAAAAAATGGCGGGAAGCCAGCACAAACAGCATCCAAGCCAGAGGATATTGTGAAGCAAAGCTGTACGAGCTGCCACGGTGATCAATTACAAGGGGCGGTAGGACCTAATTTACAAAAAATTGGTGGGAAACTTTCAAAGGATGAAATTAAAGAAATTCTTTCGAAAGGAAAAGGCAATATGCCACCGAATATAGTTCCAGCTGATCAAGCCGCTAAAGTAGCTGATTGGTTATCGAAGAAAAAATAAAGTTCCGTATGACAAGCCTTTTGCTTAAGCAAAAGGCTTGTTTTTCTATATTTTCTAAAATACGATGAATGATAGAGAAGTGAATTGTTGTTATAGGCTTGCAACAACTACTATAAATTCATTATCATGGAGACAGACTGACAAGAGAAGGAGTAATGGAAATACATGAATGAAGTAAAGCTTTCAAAACGATTAGAAGAAGTTGTGCGTGAAATACCAGTAGGATCTACAGTTGCCGATATTGGATCGGATCATGCGTATTTACCGTGTTATACAATTATAAATAATATTGCTACTAAAGCAGTTGCTGGAGAGGTTGTAGATGGACCATTTCGCTCTGCGCAGGCAACTGTAGCTGAAAGTGGCTTACAAGATCAAGTAGATGTGCGTAAAGGGAATGGATTAGCTGTTATCGCGCCAGGAGAAGTAGATGTAATTACGGTTGCCGGAATGGGCGGAGCGTTAATTCGTGATATTTTAGAAAGTGGTAAAGAAAAATTAGAAGGTGTAACACGTTTAATCTTACAGCCGAATATTGCAGCGCATCACATTCGTGAATGGTTTATTGAGAATGGATGGGAGCTTATCCATGAAAAAATCGTAAAAGAAGATGGGAAAATTTACGAGATTTTAGTAGGGGAGCGAGGAAATATCACGGTTCCTTACTCTGAAAATAAACAGGCTGAATTATTTATGGGACCATTTTTAATGAAAGAAAAAAGTGAAGCTTTCGTTGAAAAGTGGGAAGGAGAATTAAAAAACTTCCAAAATATTTTAAAGCAGTTAGAACGTGCGGCTGATTCTGAAGAAACAAAAGCGAAGCGTGCGGAAGTAGAAGCGAAAATGAAAATGATAGGGGAGGTTTTATCATGAGTAAAATTCCAAATGGCCATGAAATTATTTCGTTATTTGAAAGTATGTATCCGAAGCATTTGGCGATGGAAGGAGATAAGATTGGCTTGCAGATTGGAGCGCTTAATAAACCCGTGCAACACGTATTAATTGCGTTAGATGTAACGGAAGAAGTTGTGGATGAAGCAATTCAATTAGGAGCGAATGTCATTATTGCGCATCATCCTTTAATTTTTAACCCGCTAAAAGCGATTCATACAGATAAGGCATATGGGAAAATTATTGAAAAGTGTATTAAAAATGATATTGCAATCTATGCCGCACATACAAATGTGGATGTTGCTAAGGGCGGGGTAAATGATTTACTTGCTGAGGCGTTAGGATTGCAAAATACAGAAGTTTTGGCACCGACATATGCAGAAGAAATGAAAAAAATTGTTGTGTTTGTGCCTGAAACTCATGCAGAAGAAGTACGAAAAGCATTAGGAGACGCAGGTGCTGGTCATATCGGCAATTATAGTCACTGTACGTTTAATAGCGAGGGTACAGGTACGTTTGTACCTCAAGAGGGGACAAATCCTTATATCGGGGAAACTGGACAGTTAGAGCGCGTAGAAGAAGTGCGAATCGAAACGATTATTCCAGCTTCACTACAACGAAAAGTGATTAAAGCAATGGTAACAGCACATCCATATGAAGAAGTAGCCTATGATGTGTATCCACTTGATAACAAAGGTGAAACGTTAGGGCTTGGAAAAATAGGGTATTTACAAGAAGAAATGACACTTGGACAGTTTGCGGAACATGTAAAGCAATCGTTAGATGTAAAGGGTGCGCGAGTTGTTGGGAAATTAGATGATAAAGTGCGCAAAGTAGCTGTACTTGGTGGCGATGGTAACAAATACATCAATCAAGCTAAATTTAAAGGTGCGGATGTATATGTAACAGGTGACATGTATTATCATGTTGCCCATGATGCGATGATGCTCGGTTTAAATATCGTCGACCCAGGACATAACGTTGAAAAGGTAATGAAGCAAGGTGTACAAAAGCAATTACAAGAAAAAGCAGATGCAAAGAAACTGAATGTACATATTCATGCTTCGCAGTTACATACAGATCCATTTACATTTGTATAAGAAAAATAAAAACCGTTGCTCATATAGGCAACGGTTTTTATTATTGTTCTTTTTTCACTTTTACACGAGGTAATATTTTTTGTAACGGTACTTTTCGAACTCTTTCCCATGTAGCAGGATTCATTGGGTCATATTGCTCTAAGAAAGCGATAACCTCTTTTGTAATTGGTGTTGGAGTAGAAGCGCCTGCTGTAACAGCTACGTTCTCGACACCTTGTAGCCATTCTAATTTGATTTCACTTACGTCCGCAACGCGGTATGCTTTCGTACCAGCGATTTCTTGCGATACTTGTGCTAAACGGTTTGAGTTATTACTTTTCGGGTCACCAACAACAATTGTTAAGTCTGCAACATCAGCTTGTTTGGCAACAGCTTCTTGGCGAACTTGAGTTGCTAAACAAATTTCCTTATGGAACTCTGCTGTTGGGAATTTCTTCTGAATGTCCTCCATTAAATGTTGAACATCCCATTGACTCATCGTTGTTTGATTTGTAACTAAAATTTTATCCGTTGGGATTTCTAATGTTTTTAAATCATCGGCTCTTTCGATAAGATGAACGATGTCAGGTGCGATACCAACTGCGCCTTCTGGTTCTGGATGATTTTTTTTGCCGATATAAATGACATGGTAACCTTCAGCTTTCTTTGCTTCAATAAGGTCATGTGTTTTTGTAACATCTGGGCAAGTGGCATCGATTGTTGTTAAACCTTTTTCTTTTGCACGCTGTTTAACTTCTGGAGAAACACCGTGTGCAGTGAAAATAACAGTACCAGAATCAATTTTATCTAAAATGTCTAATCGACTTGGACCGTCTAATGTAATGATACCATCTTCTTCGAATGCATCTGTTACATGTTTGTTGTGAACAATCATACCTAAAATATAAATAGGTCTTGGTAATGATGTATCTAATGCGGCGTTACGTGCAATAACCATCGCGTCCACAACACCGTAGCAATAACCACGAGGGGAAATTTTAACAATTTTCATATGAGTAATCCTCTCCTTCTAAACAAGAGATACTTTTGTGCATAGTCTTTTACATTATAAAGGAGGAGTGGATAGAAAACAAAGGATTGTTACACATATAGTTTTGGTTTTGTTGCTATTTTTTGAACAGGCTCCTCGCGCACTTCTTTTTCTATAACTGGCTCAATCACCATTTTTTTTCTTTTTCTTTTTTTTTGTGGAGGAGGTGGAGTTGCTACTTCAACCTTTTCTGTTACGTCTTCAGTTTGATCTTCGGTTGGATTTTCTTCCGTACTTTTTCCAGAGGTGAGGATTTTAACGATGCTTGGTAGGTTACGCATAATGGGACCGTACTGTTCGACGACAGGGCTTACAGATTGAACGACTTGTGATACTTTTTCGATATTATTTATCATATTAGTTGGATTCGAAATTAAATTCGAAAAAAAACTACCGATGCCGCTACTTGATGCGGTTGTAGTTGCTGCACCGCCGCGCGTTTCGTTTGATTCATACATTTGAGGAGGGATCATTTGCTCGGGATGATGCTGCATGTATGGTTGATATTGCTGTTGATATTGTTGCGGGTATTGGTGTTGGTATTGTTGCTGATATTGCTGTCGATATTGAGGTGGCGGTTGCTGGTGCATCATTGGCGGTCCTTCCATTTGTCGATAAGGCGGAACCATTTGCATGAAAGCTTCGGTTGGATCGTGTTTTTTAAAGAGTTTAGCAAGAAATCCTTTCTTTTTTTGTGCCATCGGTGGTAGTTGTGGAATTGGATATGGTGTATAAGGTTGCTGCCCTGGATTCGGATACATTTGCCTCATGGGGGATTTTGGAAACATGTGAGAAATCCTCCTTTCTTCAGTTAGGTATATACACATACAATATGCAATAAGAGGGAAGAAGGTTAGTTTTTGAAGTAAAAACCTAAACTAAAGATGGATTTTACTTGTAGATTTCGATATAATGTAGACTTGACTGATTTGTGCGCGCAGTAGAAATTTAGAAAGAAGGTGTAACTTATGACACAACAAACTTTTACACAGTATGATTTTAAACCATTTTTAATAGATGCAGTTCGTGAACTACGCTTTACAGAGCCGACAGGAATTCAACAGAAAATTTTCCCGGTCGTGAAAAAAGGTGTAAGTGTAATTGGACAATCCCAAACAGGTTCTGGGAAAACACATGCATACTTACTTCCTACATTGAACAGAATTAACCCAGGTCGTGAAGAAGTACAACTTGTTATTACAGCGCCTACTCGTGAGTTAGCACAACAAATTTACGAAGAAATCGTGAAATTAACAAAGTTCTGTGCGGAAGATCAAATGATTACAGCACGTTGTTTAATTGGTGGAACTGATAAACAACGATCAATTGAAAAGTTGAAAAAACAACCTCATATTGTAGTTGGAACACCAGGACGTATTAAAGACTTAGTAGAAGAACAAGCACTGTTTGTTCATAAAGCAAATACAATTATTGTCGATGAAGCAGACTTAATGCTTGATATGGGATTCATTCATGATGTAGATAAGATTGCAGCACGCATGCCTAAAAACTTGCAAATGTTAGTTTTCTCTGCAACAATTCCTCAAAAACTAAAACCGTTTCTGAAGAAATACATGGAGAATCCAGAGCATATTCATATCAATCCAAAACAAGTTGCGGCTGGAAATATCGAGCATTATTTAGTGCCTTCTAAACATCGTAACAAAATCGATTTAGTGAAAAGAATGTTGCTACAATTTAAGCCGTATTTAGCAGTTGTTTTCACGAATACGAAGAAAATGGCAGATCAAGTTGCTGACGGATTAACGGAACGCGGCTTAAAAGTTGGACGAATTCACGGAGATTTATCACCTCGTGATCGTAAAAAAATGATGAAACAAATTCGTGACCTTGAATTCCAATATATTGTTGCAACTGATTTAGCAGCTCGTGGTATTGATATTGAAGGAATTAGTCATGTTATTAACTACGAACTTCCATCAGATTTAGATTTCTTCGTTCACCGAGTGGGAAGAACAGCACGTGCAGGCTATTCAGGTATTGCAGTGACGATTTATGATCCAGCAAACGAAGAAGCGTTAGATAGTTTAGAAAAACAACGCCATATCGAGTTTAAACATGTAGATTTACGCGGAGATGAGTGGGCGGATTTAGGTGAACGTCGTCGTCGTAAGAGCCGTAAAAAACCAAATGATGAACTTGATGTTATGGCAACGAAAGTTGTTAAAAAACCGAAAAAAGTAAAACCAAATTATAAACGTAAACTTGCAACAGAACGTGACAAAGTGAAAAGAAAATATAGCAATAAAAAAAGATAAGGGATTTCCCTTATCTTTTTTTATCTAGCTATTTACGAGGATAATAATCAGTGGAGAATGGAAAAACAATTCACTACATATTTCTACAAATTATGCTATCATTATATCTATTGTATATTGAAGAGGTGATTGTATGTTAAAGATTGGATCTCATGTTTCTATGAGTGGTAAGAAAATGTTATTAGCAGCAAGTGAAGAGGCTGTTTCATACGGTGCAACGACGTTTATGATTTATACAGGTGCACCGCAAAATACAAGAAGAAAACCAATTGAAGAATTGAATATAGAAGCAGGAAGAAAACATATGGAACAAAACGGTATCGAAGAGATTATCGTACATGCGCCATATATTATTAATGTTGGAAATACGACGAAGCCAGAAACATTCCAATTAGGTGTAGATTTCCTTCGTATGGAAATTGAAAGAACATCAGCATTAGGTATGGCAAAACAAATCGTTCTTCACCCAGGTGCGCACGTTGGTGCAGGGGCAGACGCTGGTATTCAACAAATTATTAAAGGACTGAATGAAGTATTAACGCCAGATCAGACGGTGAACATTGCGTTAGAAACGATGGCAGGAAAAGGAACAGAATGCGGCCGTAGCTTTGAAGAAATTGCAAAAATTATTGATGGTGTAACATATAATGAAAAACTATCGGTATGCTTTGATACATGCCATACGCACGATGCAGGATATGACATTGTAAATGACTTTGACGGTGTATTAAACGAATTTGATAAGATTGTTGGTATCGATCGTTTACAAGTACTTCATATTAATGATAGTAAAAATGTACGCGGCGCAGGAAAGGACCGTCATGAAAATATCGGTTTCGGTCATATCGGTTATAAAGCATTGCATCATATTGTGCATCATCCGCAATTAATGCACGTACCAAAAATTCTGGAAACACCATATGTAGGTGAAGATAAAAAGGACAAGAAGCCGCCATATAAATTGGAAATCGAAATGCTGAAAAATGGTACTTTTGATGAAGGACTCCTTGAGAAAATTAAAGCGCAATAAGCAATAAGGAGGGGAATATCCCCTCCTTATTTTAGTAGTTGTTGAAATAAAGTATTTACTTGTTGGGCAGTAGCGGGCGAGGTTACTTGAGCTATTTGTTTTAAGAGCGCTAGTCGTTCGTCATTATCGTAAATGTTAATATTCTTTCCTTTCATAAGTCCAACAATTTGATCAGCTTGTGCAGTCGTAATTGGAACATCATATTCTTTACTATATTTCAATAATTCCTTTGTAGAAATATGATTTAATTTTTTATTTACAAGTTGTTTAATGAGGTTCATCGAGTTATCCTCCTTCACACGTTCTTCTATCGAAATATATGAGTACGTAGCTTGTACATATTCATATAGAGCTTCTTTTTTCATGAGAAAAAGAAGCGTATGTTATAATATAAGGACAAAACTATAGAAAAAGAGTATAAGGGAGGACTTATGGAGCAGAAGCAACATCGAAAAGAAAGTGTTATCCATCTTATGTATCGTTTAGTTATGATTATTTTTGGAGCAGCATGCGCAGCGGTAGCAATTGAATTATTTTTAATGCCAAATAAAATTATTGATGGTGGAATTATTGGTATTTCTCTTATATTAGATTATCTTACTCCTAATATTTGGTGGTTAAGTTTCTCTACTTTGGTCGTTATTCTCAATATCCCATTTATGTATTCGGGTTATAAGCAAATTGGAAAAACGTTCATGTTATCTTCGGCGTTCGGTATTGTAGCTTTAGCGTTTATTGAATCAACGTTACATGCTGTTCCGCCATTTACAACAGAGCCAATTTTAGCTACAGTGTTTGGTGGTCTTATTTTAGGTCTTGGTGTAGGGCTCGTTATTCGTCACGGTGGATCAATGGACGGAACAGAAATTATGGGTATTTTATTAACGAAGAAATTACCTTTCTCCGTAGGCGAATTTGTAATGTTTGTGAACTTATTCATTTTTGCATGGGCAGCATTTGTATTTGGTGTTGAACAAGCGATGTATTCTGTTATGACGTACTACATTGCATTCAAAACAATTGATACAGTCATTCAGGGTTTAGATGAAACGAAAGCTGTTTTAATTGTATCAGATCAATATGAGGAAGTATCAAATGCGATTTTGCATCGTCTTGGTCGTGGAACTACAAAGCTTGTAGCGAAAGGCGGTTACACGGATAAAGAAAAAGAAGTTATTTATGCAGTGGTAACACGTCTAGAAGTGACAAAGTTAAAATCAATTGTGTATGAAATTGATGCGAATGCGTTTGTTACGATTATGAGTACACAAGAGACAAATGGTGGTAAGTTTAAATCGGCTATTCACTAAAAAATTAATTATAATATCTTTTGAAAGCAGAGAATTTTTCTCTGCTTTTTGTTATAATAGTAAGGTTTCTTGAAAAAGTAGATATATTTTAGGCAGATTGGTTTACAACTATAATAAGCTGTACTATAATTCAAATAGATATAAATCGGAATCATTCTGAATTAAAATAGGTGAGATGCTATGAACAATATATTAGAAATAGAAGGATTGTCATTTCGATATGAAGATCGAAATGTGTTAGAAGATATAAATTTGCAAGTTCCGAAGGGAGCTTTTTTAGGTTTAGTTGGGCCAAATGGTTCAGGGAAATCCACTTTGCTAAAATGTTTATTAGGCGTTTTAAAGCCAAAACAGGGAAGCATTCGTTTGTTTGGTGTTGATAGTAAGAAGTTTAAAGAATGGAACAAAGTTGGTTATGTGTCGCAAAAGGCAAATAGCTTTAATTCTGGTTTTCCGGCAACTGTGTTTGAAGTTGTGTCAATGGGACTCGTTTCGAAAAAAGGGCTGTTTCGCTTTTTTACGAAAAACGATAAGAAAAAGGTAGAAAAAGCGATTGCTGATGTAGGAATGAGTGAGTTTCAAGGGCGTAATATTGGAGAACTTTCTGGTGGACAACAACAGCGCGTATTTATTGCTCGTGCGCTCGTTAGTGATCCTGAATTACTTATTTTGGACGAGCCCACTGTTGGAATTGATGTGAAGAATGTAGAAAGTTTTTATGAGATATTAGAGGATTTAAACAAAAGGCTAGGAATTACATTAATTCTCGTTACGCATGATATGGGAGCTGTTACCGAGAAAGTAACACATGTTGCATGCTTAAACAAACATTTACATTTCCATGGAAATGTAGAAAAGTTCCGAGAGTTAGAAGATGCAGAAATGTCCGTCTTATATGGACACCATGTTCATCGTTTAGAACACGAGCATGAGCATCACGGGAGGATATAATGATACAAGATTTTTTACAATATGACTTTTTACGTAACTCTTTATATGCAGGAATTTTAATAGGACTTGTTGCACCGCTTATAGGTGTATTTGTTGTCATTCGCCGCATGTCGCTTATTGCGGATGCATTAAGCCACGTGACATTATCGGGTATTGCTGCAAGTTTACTACTAGAAAAAACAATTTTCACAGGGGGATTTTTAAATCCGTTATATATGGGGATGATTTTTTCTATTGGTGGGGCGTTACTTATTGAAAAACTACGTACTGTATATAAACATTATCAAGAATTAGCAATTCCAATTATTCTTTCAGCAGGAATGGGGATTGGCGTTATTTTTATTTCACTTGCAAATGGGTTTAACACAGATTTATTTAGTTATTTATTTGGTAGTGTAAGTGCTGTAACAAGTACGGATTTAATAATTATCGGCATTGTAGCAATTGTTGTTATTGTAACGATTACTTTATTATACAAAGAGTTATTTTTACTATCGTTTGATGAAGAATACGCTGTATCAACCGGTTTGAGTGCAAAGTGGATTCACTTTATTTTCATTATATTGGTTGCGCTTGTCATTGCGGTATCAATGCGTGTAGTGGGGGTTCTTCTCGTATCATCATTAATGACGTTACCAGTTGCAGCAAGTATTCGTATTGCGAATGGATTTAAACAAACAATTTTCTTCTCCATTTTATTTGGTGAAATTGCAGTAATTGGTGGAATGTTTGCTTCGTATCAACTTGATTTAGCACCAGGTGGTACAATTGTTATGATAGCAGTTCTTATTTTAATTGGTGCGATTTTATGGAAGAAGAAAAAAACTGCATAAAGTAGGGATAGATATGAATCTAACAGAAGCTTTACGCCTAATGAAAGATAAAGGATACAAACATACTGGGAAAAGGGAAGAAATGCTCAGGTTATTTGCAGCTCACAATCGTTATTTAACGGCGAAGGACGTTTTAGAGCATATGAAGGATGATTATCCAGGTCTTAGCTTTGACACGATTTATCGTAACTTAACGGTGTTTGCTGAAATCGGTGTTTTAGAACAAACGGAATTAAACGGTGAAAAACATTTTCGTTTTACATGTTCTATTATGGAACATCATCATCATTTTATTTGTTTAGATTGCGGAGGGACGAAAGAGATTACTTCTTGCCCGATGGATTTTATGAATAAAGATTTTAATGGTTATGAAGTAACAGGTCATAAGTTTGAAATATACGGACGTTGTCCAAAATGTGCAAAGTAAAAGCTCGTTAGTTCTATAACTGACGAGCTTTTTTACGTAGAAAAGAAGGTTGCTCACAAATGTTGTGGGCAACCTTCTTTTTATTGTTCTTGTGTTTCTTTTTCTTTTTCTTTTTCTCGTTCAGCAGCCATTTCAGCAGCAATTACGTCGATTTCTTTTTTCAGTTCTTCTACCATTATTTCTTCTGGTACTTTACGAACGACTTGCCCTTTGCGGAATAATAGTCCTTCTCCGCGCGCGCCGGCAATACCGATATCAGCTTCACGAGCTTCACCAGGACCATTTACAGCGCAGCCAAGTACTGCAACCTTAATTGGTACTTGTAGTGTAGAAATGTACTCTTCCACTTCGTTAGCGATGCTAATTAAATCAATTTCAATACGACCGCAAGTTGGACAAGAAATAAGTGTTGCTGCATTAGATGCAAGGCCGAATGACTTTAATAGTTCACGCGCAACTTTTACTTCTTCAACTGGGTCAGCACTTAATGAAATACGTAGTGTATTTCCGATGCCTTTGCTTAAGATTGCTCCAAGACCAGCGGCACTTTTTACAGTTCCGGCAAATAACGTTCCAGATTCTGTGATACCTAAATGTAGTGGATAATCAAAAGCACGTGCAGCTTTTTCGTATGCTTCAATTGCCAAGTTAACATCAGAGGCTTTCATAGATACGATAATATCATGGAAATCTAAGTCCTCTAAAATTTTAATGTGATGCAGGGCGCTCTCAACCATACCATCTGCAGTTGGGTATCCGTACTTTTCTAAAATGTGACGCTCTAATGAACCTGCGTTTACACCGATACGGATTGGAATGCCGCGTTCTTTTGCTGCATTTACAACAGCTTCTACTTTATGGCGACGACCAATGTTACCTGGATTGATACGTACTTTATCAATGCCGCCTTCAATTGCTTTTAAAGCAAGGCGATAATCAAAATGAATATCAGCAACAAGTGGAATGTTGATTTGTTTTTTAATATCAGCAATAGCATTTGCTGCGCGTTCGTCTGGAACAGCAACACGCACGACTTGGCAGCCAGCTTCTTCTAAACGTTTAATTTCAGCAACTGTTGCTTCAACATCATGTGTTTTTGTTGTTGTCATACTTTGTATAATTAATTCATTATTACCGCCAATTGTTAAATTACCGACTTTAACTGGACGTGTTTTTGTACGATGAGTCATTTCATTCACGAATAGATCGCTCTCCTTATAAAAGAAGTTTCTTATTTAGTCCCTTATATCAATGATAGTATACGTGATACAGGGCTATAGAAACCGAAGTGCTCGGTTTCACTTTTACTATTGTATCAGCGCCTTTATGTAATTGACAAGGATTAAGTGATTGCTTATTGATATAACGGGAATTTATAAGACTTTCCAAGTTGTATTTTTGTAGCAGGTGTATTTTTATTTAATTGTTTAAAATCATCAATTACTTTTTCGATAGAAGGAATTTTCTTCTTATTAATCGCTTCTGTAATGGAAAGAACCGTATCACCTGTTTTGACTTCAATTGTTTTATAAGTGACATCTGTTTCTTTTTCCGCTTTGTTTTCTTTCTTTTGTTTTGTATTTGTACTTTCTTGTTTTATCGTTTCGGCCGCATTTGTCTTTTTATATGAACTTAACATCGGTAAAGTGCCGATTTTTATATCGTAATAAAATATATAACCAAGAACAAGCACGAATAAGAATATACCTAATCTCTTCATATTCTTCACTCCTTTGCTAGGAATATATGCTTGTCCAAAAAAAAAATGCCTATTTAGGCATTTTTTTCGTTCGGTTTTGGAACTTCTTTAATTGTTAAGTATAGAACAATTAAAACAACTGCGATATAAATGAATGTTGAGCCAGGTACAACGATTTTGAATAAATCCATAATCATAAAGAAGATGGTTGGAATTGTGTAGCTGTAGGCAGTTAACGTCCATACTTGCTTATAAGATAATTTACGTTGACCACTCATAGCAGAACCGATAAACGCAAGTAAAGTAATTCCTAAGAAAGTAATGAACAATTGGAATAGATATACTAACACTCCGATAACAGCTAGTAAAATTGGATAAATACTATCGAATACAGAAATGAAATCTTGCAAATCTTTTTTCTCAAGAGATGTCCCTAATAAATCATTGTAGGAGTATGTTTGCGTCTGGCCATTTCCTATAGAAACTACTTTATCTTTTAAAATAAATAAACCAGTTTTATTTTGATACTTTTCGATATCTGTTGTATTTGGATCAAATACGAAAAGAGCATCTCCCTCTTCTTTTTGAATAGGTTGTTCAATATCAGCTTTTAGTTCACCATTTTCGATTTTAAAATCAGGTAAATCTTTTTCAATTGCTTGATTTACCATAGTAACACTATCTTGGATAAAGCTACCGTAAAAGAATGTTCTTGGAATAGTAGTGATTAGACAAAGTAGCATAATATACAAAATGGTTTTTCCGATTTTTTGAAAACGGAATAGCGCCATATCTTTAGGCGAATATACGCTTTTGACTAATTGGGTAAATATGGACATAGATTCACTTCCTTTATGTATGTATAAAATCATTGTAACGTAGGAATCTAGGGAATCTCAAGATATATTATATTTACATATAGTAGAGATAACTAAATTTCTTTTTATTAATTTTCTTCTTTTAAATGAGAAAAATACAATTGACACTTTTCTTTTCTATATGGTAAATTTATCTTACATTTCTTAAAGGATATATCCGATAGGAATTCCTTTATTTGATGTATTATTACATACATAATTGTGGACCCTTAGCTCAGCTGGTTAGAGCAGACGGCTCATAACCGTCCGGTCGTAGGTTCGAGTCCTACAGGGTCCATATCCATTTCACATGTTTATTATGTCAGTAGGAAGCTTCCTTGTAGAAGGGAGCTTTTTTTATGAAATATATGAGCATTTTAATTGAAAAGAAGTGGGAATTTTGCTACTTTAATGATAGCAAGACAATGTGATTTATTTGTTTGCACCCTATGGCAATTAGGGTAGAATGTAGTTGTATGTCACTTAAGTGGCAATACATAAACTGGGAGGAATATAACAATGGCAAAACACGAATTACCAAATTTACCTTATGCGTATGATGCTTTAGAGCCTCACTTTGACAAAGAAACAATGAACATCCATCATACAAAACACCATAACACGTACATCACAAACTTAAACGCTGCTTTAGAAGGTCATGCAGAATTAGCTGACAAAAGCGTAGAAGAATTAGTTGCAAACTTAAACGAAGTACCAGAAGCAATCCGTACAGCAGTACGTAACAATGGTGGCGGACATGCTAACCACACATTCTTCTGGACAATCTTATCTCCAAACGGCGGCGGACAACCAGTAGGCGAACTTGCAACTGCAATTGAAGCGAAATTCGGTAGCTTCGATGCATTCAAAGAAGAATTCGCAAAAGCTGGCGCAACTCGCTTCGGTTCTGGTTGGGCTTGGTTAGTAGTAAATAATGGTGAGTTAGAAGTAACAAGCACGCCAAACCAAGATTCTCCTCTAACTGAAGGTAAAACTCCAGTTATCGGTTTAGATGTTTGGGAACATGCTTACTACTTAAATTATCAAAACCGTCGTCCAGACTACATCGGTGCATTCTGGAACGTTGTAGATTGGAACGCTGCTGAAAAACGTTACCAAGAAGCAAAATAATTGTAATAACGATAGAAAAAAGCTAGGAGAATGCTCCTAGCTTTTTTCTATGCTTTCCTTTTACATAATTGAGCTTGTCTTTGGAAGACTAGAACATGAAGTAAAGGAGAGTTGTGTATGAAGTGGAAACATATAATTGGTGACGTTGAAGTGAATCGGGATTTAGTGTTATTACTCCTTATTGGAGGTTTATACACGCTCGCAATTTCTTTATCGAATACGTTTGTTAACATTTATTTATGGAAACAAACACAAAATTATGTGAATCTCGGCTTGTATAATTTGGCCAGCGTTGTATTGCAGCCCCTCACATTTCTTATAGGTGGGAAATTAGCGAAGCGTATTGATCGCTCGATCTTGTTACGAATAGGCGTAGGCACGTTAGCGATTTTTTTTATCGTTGTTTTAGTAGCGGGGAAAAGCGCTTCTCACTATATTTTATTAATGGGGGCTCTTTTAGGAGTCGGATATGGTTTTTACTGGCTCGCGTTTAACTTATTAACATTTGAGATTACAGAACCAGAAACAAGAGATTTCTTTAACGGGTTTCTTGGGCTTCTTACATCCTTCTCTGGCATGATTGGACCGATAGCAGCTGGATACACAATTTCACGTATGGAGAAGTGGAGTGGTTATACGGTCATATTCTTTCTCTCGTTATTGTTATTTGCAATTGCTGTCGTTTTAAGCTTTTTTGTATCTAAGAGAGAATGTGAAGGTCGTTATGAGGTTACACAAGTTTTGAAAGAGCGACGGATTGATAAAAATTGGGGGAGAATTACACGTGCTCATTTTTTCCAAGGATTGAGAGAGGGGACATTCATTTTTGTTATTTCAGTATATGTGTACTTAGCAACCGATAGTGAGCTTGCATTAGGGAAATATAGCTTAGTAAATTCTGCTGTATCATTTGTATGTTACTATTTAGTTGCCCGTATGTTAAAGAAAGAGTGGCGAAAAAAAGCAATTTTACTTGGAGGCATTATTTTATATGCTGTTGTATTTTTAGTTATATTCAATGTTACATACACAAAATTACTTATTTATGCAGCATGCATTGCGATTGCATACCCTATTTTACTCGTTCCATATGGATCGATGACATATGATGTAATTGGTAGAGCGAAAAATGCGAGAGAGTGGCGTGTAGAGTATGTTGTTGTCCGAGAATTATGGTTAAATGCCGGGAGAATTTGTTCAGTTTTAAGTTTTTTATGTGCTGTATTATTCTTTCCGCCTGAAAAGAGTTTACCTGTCTTACTATGTATTTTAGGTGCTGGACATTTTCTTATTTATTTTGCAGTTAAAAATGTCAAATATGATGAAGGAAATGCAGGGAACACAAGTGTCGTAGCGCAAGGAACCACGCAGAATCAAACAGAACCAGAAGGTTAACTTATCGTTTGTTTTATGCTAGAATAGAAAAAGATGTAAGACAGCAGTGAGGACACCTGTATGAAGGTGTCCCTTTCAAATTACATAGCTGTTGGTAGAGGGGGTTTGTATGGGCAAGAAGCAGAAACAACAAAAGAAAAAGACTCACGTTCCTTTTCGGTTAAACGTGCTGTTTTTCTGCGTGTTTTTAATGTTCTCCGCGGTTATTGTAAGGCTTGGTTATGTACAAATTGTTCGCGGTGAGGAATATAAGAATGAAGTGGAGAGGAAAGAAAACTCGACGATAAGTAATCCTGTACCACGTGGGAAAATATTTGACCGTTATGGGCGAGCTGTAGTAGATAATGCAGCTGTACGTACGATTACATTTACAAAAATGAAAGGATCAACTGCAGAGGCTCGCTTAGAAACAGCGAAAAAATTAGCAGATTTGATTGAAGTACCGACAGATAAATTAACAGATCGCGATAAAAAAGATTATTGGCTTGCTATTCATAAAGAAGAAGCGCAAGAAAAAATTACGAAAAAAGATCGTCAAGAGTTTAAAGATAAAAAAATTGACGATAAAGAATTAGATGAGCGTCAACGAAATCGCGTGACAGAAGAAGAAGTGAATCAATTATCCGCAAAAGATTTAGAAGTGCTAGCGATTAAAAGCAAAATGGACGGCGGATATGCGATGACACCACAAGTCATTAAAAAGGATGCTACAGAACAAGAATATGCGATTATTAGTGAAAATCTAGCAGCATTACCGGGTGTAGATACGAATGTTGATTGGGATCGAAAGTATATTTATGATGATTTATTCCGAAGTGTACTTGGCGGCGTGTCAACGTCTGATGAAGGTTTACCGAGAGAAAGACTAGATTACTATCTTGTTCGTGATTATAATCGAAATGACCGCGTAGGGAAAAGTTATCTTGAGCAGCAATATGAAGATAGTTTGCACGGTAATAAAGCGGAAGTGAGAAATATTACGGATAAAAACGGTAATATTTTAGAAACGATTAATGTATCAAAAGGGCAAAGTGGTAACAATCTGAATTTAACAATTGATATGGAATTACAAAAGCGTGTAGAAGAAATTATCACGAAAAATTTATTGAGATATAAAGGGGGACAACCTCTTTTAGATCGTGCATTCGTTGTAATGATGAATCCAAAAAATGGTGAAGTTTTATCTATGGCAGGGAAACAGTTAGTAGAAGAAAATGGCGAAACGAAAGTGCAAGATTTCGCATTAGGAACGATGACAAGTTCTTATCCGATGGGATCAACTGTAAAAGGTGCGACAGTACTTACTGGGTATCAGACAGGTGCCATTCAACCAGGTTCAGTTCAACTTGATGAACCAATCAGATTAAAGGGAACGCCACAAAAATCTTCTTGGAAGACGATGGGATACATTAATGATTTAACAGCATTAAAAATGTCTTCTAACGTATATATGTTTAAAACAGCGATGAATATCGCAGGTGTTCCATATGTAAGAGGTGGTACGTTAGATATACCACAAAAAGCATTTGATACGATGCGTTATTATTTCGGACAGTTTGGACTTGGTGTAAAAACAGGTATCGATTTACCAAATGAATCTGCGGGTCAAACAGGTAGAGGAAATCAGCCAGGTTTCTTATTAGATTTATCAATTGGGCAGTATGACACGTACACACCACTTCAATTAGCACAGTATGTTTCAACAATTGCAAATGGTGGTTACCGTATGCAGCCGCAAGTTGTAAAGGAAATTCGTCAACCGGAAGCGAAACAAGGCGAAGTTGGAAAAGTCGTTCATTCAATGGAACCAAAAGTACTAAACCGTATTGATATGCCTGAATCACAAATTAAACGTGTTCAGGAAGGATTTAGACAAGTATTTAATGAGTCTGGTGGTACAGCTGCGAAATACTTTACAGGCGCATCATATAAAGCTGCTGGTAAAACAGGTACAGCTCAAACTGTGTATGGCGGAGATAAAGAGATTGGTAGAAAAGCAAACGGTGAGCGTAAAGAAACATATAACTTAACATTAGTAGGTTATGCGCCACTTGAAGACCCTGAAGTAGCATTTTCTGTTGTTGTACCTTGGGTAGATGATAAATCAGGTATTAACGGTTATATTAGTCGTGACATTATGGACGCGTACTTTGATTTGAAAAAGGTAGAAAATGGCGAAGCTACACAAGAGGAAATAGATAAGAAAAATAAAAAGCAAGATGATGAATAAAAAAGTTGTAAAAAAAGCACACTATCTGAAAAGATAGTGTGCTTTTTTTTTTGATTCATGCATACGTTTTAATAAAGTGGACAAGCAGATCATATCGGAATTTTAAGGGACCTTGCAAATAATACGTATGCATTCACTATGGAAGTTATGGACCAATCCTCAGTGAAGATGAACAGTGGCTACGGATTAATAATTTACCTAATGTTGATTCTTGTGGAACTTTACAAAACTTTTACAAACAATTAAAACCGAATTAATAGTTTAGCAGTATTCTTATATCTGTAATCCTGTTATTTCCGGTTACTTCTAGGAGGAAGAACACGTGAAATGGATAAGTGCATCAATTAAAGTTTTCATACTGTCAACATGTTTCTTTTATGTTGGCACGTCTACTGCATTTGCTGCGAATGAAATGGGAGAAGTGAGAGTTGATGGATCCTCAACGGTTTTTCCTATTATAGAAGCGGTAGCGGAGGAATATACAAAGGTGCATCCAAGCGTGAAAATTTCCATCAGTGTTTCTGGAACAGGAGGAGGATTTAATCGTTTCAGTAAAGGAGAAGTCGATATAAATAATGCTTCGAGAGTAATGAAACAAGTGGAAGAAAATGAAATGAAGAGAAACTCCATTCAGTTTACACCATTTGAAGTTGCTTACGACGGTCTTACGATCGTTGTGAATCGCGAAAATACTTGGGTAGACAATATGACGGTAGACGAGTTACGTCTATTATGGAGTGAAGATGGAAACGAAAAGCGATGGTCACAAATTCATTCTTCATGGCCACGTGAACAGGTGAAGTTTTATGCGCCAGGTGTAGACTCTGGTACGTATGATTATTTTCAAAACGTCATCTTACAAAATAATCGCATTGTAAAAAAAGTCTCTTTGTCTGAAGATGATCAAGTTATTATGCAAGGGGTAATGAATGATAAAAATGCCATTGCTTTTGTAGGATATGCTTATTATATGGCCAATCGAGATAAGGTGAGAGCAATAAAAGTGGATGGTGTACTTCCGACGAAAGATACGATTCAATCAGGTAAATATAAGCCATTATCTAGGTCGCTATTTGCTTATGTAAATGATGCATCTATCCGAAATAAAATGAATGTAGCGAATTATGTTGAGTTTATGATTCAGCATGTTGGTAATCTTGCTGAAGAGGTAGGATATGTAAAATTACCAAAAGAAAAATACAATGAACAGCTGCGGATGTTAACAGAAATAAAAAGGTAATGTCAGGGTGGAAAGGGGTTTTCATCTTTGGCTCATAATGACAAAAGTCAAATTACATTTTCTGTACAACATTTGATTGAGAGAAATACAAAACAAAGAAAAAAAACGCAGCGAATCAATCAAATCGTTCCATTATTACTAAAAATAATTGCTAGTGTGTCTATTGTGACGACACTTGGAATTATTTTTACGCTGGCAAATGAAACAATGATGTTTTTTCAAAAAATACCATTGCTCTCCTTTTTGACAGAGAAAGAATGGTTACCTTTTTTTGAAGATCCTAAATTCGGTATATTACCACTTATATGTGGAACGTTCCTTGTAACAACAATTGCTATGTTCGTAGCAATTCCTATCGGTTTAGCGTGTGCCGTATTTTTAAGTGAATATGCTTCAAACAGTGTAAGAAAAGTATTAAAACCGATGTTAGAACTATTAGCAGGTATCCCGACGATTGTATATGGTTTTTTTGCATTAACAGTTGTCACACCGCTTTTACAGCGGATTATACCAGATTTACAGTTTTTTAATGCGATTAGTCCAGGTATTGTTATTGGCTTTATGATGATACCGACAATTGCATCTCTGTCTGAAGATGCAATGAGAGCTGTAGCGAAAGGGACGAAAGAAGCTTCGTTAGCACTTGGAGCAACTCGGTTTGAAATGGTAAAACAAGTCGTGTTTCCTTCAGCTTTCGCAGGGATTATGGCAGCGATTATATTAGCTGCTTCAAGAGCAATCGGTGAAACGATGATCGTTGTAATTGCAGCAGGGTCCACACCGAACGTATCTCTCGATCCGACACACTCTATTCAAACGTTAACAGCTTATATTGTGCAAGTGAGTTTAGGTGATGCTCCGCATGGAACAATTACTTATTACAGCATGTACGCTGTAGGCGCAATGTTATTCTTGTTTACTTTTATAATGAACATCATTTCGCAGTTTATTATGCGCCGCTTTAGGAGGGTGACATAATATGCGCATGTTGAATCATAAAAAAATACAAGAAAATATGGCATCACGTTTTTTAAAAGATCGAATTTACAAATTGTTATTTTATATGGCAATTTTGTTTTCAATAGTAATCCTGCTTATTTTGCTTTTTCAAATTTTTGAAAAAGGTGTCAGTTACCTTTCGTTAGATTTCTTTACAAACTTCGCTTCGCGTAATCCGAAAGAAGCTGGGATTGTTGCAGCTTTGTCAGGAACAATATTATTTATGAGTATTGTTATACCACTCTCCTTTATATTTGGGGTCGGAACTGCTCTTTATTTAGAGCAATATGCGAAGGAATCTATATTTAAAAAGGTAATAGAAATTAATAATCAAACGTTAGCGGGAGTACCTTCCGTCGTATTTGGATTACTCGGCTTAACCATTTTTGTATACGCTCTTCACTTAGGTGAGAGTATTATTGCAGCGGCACTGACGATGAGCTTACTCGTCTTACCGACAGTTGTTGTAGCGAGTCAAGAAGCGATACGATCTGTACCGAGGTCATTATTAGAAGCTTCTTACGGGTTAGGTGCTACGAAGTGGCAAACGATGTATCAAGTTGTATTGCCATATGCGTTCCCAGGAATTATAACAGGTTGTACGTTAGCGATATCAAGAGCGATTGGAGAAGCGGCACCGTTATTAGTTATCGGGGCACTTGCATTTGCAAATTATGTTCCGTTTAGTATGTTTGATAGATTTACAGTTTTACCAATTCAAATTTTTAATTGGATGAGTAGACCACAGGAAGAATTTCAGTATGTAGCAGCTGCTGGGATGATTGTTTTGTTAGGTTTGTTGCTCTTGATCAATATAGTTGTCCTATGGTTACGAAATCGAAAATAAGTTGGAAATGGATGAAAGGGGAATTCAAATGGTAGCAACAGTAGTAAATGTACAGGTGAAAAACGAGGAAAAAATCGAGACTGCGCCAAAGAAAGTAGTATTTGATACGAAAAACTTAAATTTATGGTATGGAGAAGACCATGCTTTAAAAGATATCAACTTAAGTATTCATGAGAATGAAGTTACAGCAATTATCGGGCCAAGTGGTTGTGGTAAATCAACGTACTTAAAAACATTAAATCGTATGGTAGAGTTAGTACCAATCGTGCGAACTACAGGCGTAATTGAATATAGAGAGCGCAATATATTTGATAAATCATATCCAGTTGAAGAATTACGAACACATGTAGGAATGGTGTTCCAAAAACCAAATCCATTTCCAAAATCTATTTATGAAAATGTAGCATATGGCCCGAAAATTCATGGGATTAGCGACAAGAAAACGTTAGATGAAATTGTTGAAAAAAGTTTACGTGGAGCAGCGATTTGGGATGAGTTAAAAGATCGTTTGCATGATAATGCATACGGTTTATCTGGTGGACAGCAACAGCGTCTATGTATTGCACGTTGTTTAGCGATTGAACCAGACGTTATTTTAATGGATGAGCCAACATCAGCACTAGATCCAATTTCAACATTAAAAGTAGAAGAATTAATTCAAGAGTTAAAGAAAGATTTTAGTATCGTTATCGTAACGCATAACATGCAACAAGCTGCGCGTATTTCAGATAAAACTGCTTTCTTCTTAAGTGGAGAAGTTGTAGAGTATACAGATACAAATAAATTATTTACGACACCTTCAGATAAGCGTACAGAAGATTATATTACAGGCCGATTCGGTTGATGTCGCTAGCAAGGCTAAGAGCAAATACCCTCTTAACAGAGGGTATTTCTTATTTTTACCTTATTTAAGATAGGAGAAGTAATACTCCTCCTATCTTAAGGTTTATTATAAGTAGGCTAGGTAGGAGAGTTATATATAGTGGTACATAATATTGAGGGGGAAGAAACAATGGTACGAGAACAATTTCAATGTGATTTAAAAACGTTACAGCAAAAGGTGATTGAGCTTGGTGAACTAGCGAGAGAAGCTTTATTGCTTGCTATGGAAGGGCTTCATAAAAAGGATGTAGAGAAAGCGTTAGAGGTAATAGATGGTGATTATCGTATGGATAATTTAGAAGAGGAAATAAATGATCTTGCGCTTATGCTCATTACGAAGCAGCAACCTGTAGCGAGTGATTTAAGAAGGATTTTCATTTCAATTAAAACAGCGACAGATTTAGAACGGATTGCAGATCATGCTGTTAATATTGCGAAATCAACCATTCGTCTCGGGGAAAAAGACGTGTCTGTTAGTTTGCACAATCTTGATGAGATGTTTGCGATTGCAAATAAGATGTTACAGTTAGCGCTAGATGCATATGAGCAAGAAAATTTAACTTTTGCGAAACAAATTGCCGAAATGGATGATTCTGTTGATGAAATATATGGGAAAGCGATTCGTGAATTTATATCTTCAGTTCCAGAACAACCAGAAGCAATTACACAAATTACACAATTATCCTTTGTAGCGAGATATATCGAACGTGTAGCAGACCATATTACAAATATTGCTGAAAATGTTTTTTATTTAGTAAAGGGAAAGCATTACTTATTAAATGAATAAAGAAAAAAGCAGGTGAAACATCACCTGCTTTTTTTAGTCAAAACATGACAAAAAAAGCTCGTTGTTTCCTTTAGTTTATGATGATAAGATGTATCATAATATAATGGAAAAAATAGGGCGTATATGTTATTCGCTTATTAAGTAATATTTTAAAAGTTAATAGTAAGCGCTTTCTTCAGTTGTTGAAAGGTGAATGTATATAAGGGGAACTTTACTGCCTGCCGGCCCGATTGGTCAAGGCTAATAATCAGTAGGGGAGGAAGAAAACTCCCACTGATTAAAGTTTCACTTTATTTTATACTGCTAGTTAATGCTGGGTAGATAATATACATATCGTATATGAAGTTACTGAACATTATATAAGTGGAGGCTGAAGTATATGAAGGGGGTTATTTTAGCTGGAGGAAAAGGACGGCGCCTTAGACCATTAACATGTAATACTCCAAAGCCGATGTTGCCATTATTAGAAAAGCCAGTTTTAGAATACAACATTGAATTATTGCGTCAGCATGGTATACGTGAGATTGCCATTACTGTTCAGTATATGAGTGCGGCTATTAAGCAATATTTTGGTGACGGTAGCAAATGGGGCGTTAACTTGTACTACTTTGAAGACTCTCCACCGCTTGGAACTGCAGGGAGTATTAAACAAGCGGAAAAATTTTTGGATGAACCGTTTGTTGTCATAAGTGGGGATGCGTTAACTGATTTTCAATTATCAGAAGGAATTACGTTTCATGAACAAAAGAAAAGAATGGTAACTATGTTTGTAAAGGAAGTAGAAAATCCACTCTCATTTGGTTTAGTTGTAATGAACAAAGAACAAGAGGTTACACGATACATAGAAAAACCGAGTTGGAATGAAGTAGTCTCTAATATTGTGAATACAGGTATATATATTATGGAGCCAGAAATTTTTTCTTACATACCGCCCCGAGAATTTTTTGATTTTAGTCAAGATGTGTTTCCGTTATTGGCAAATAAGAACGCATTATTTGCATATTTGTCAGAAGGTTACTGGTTAGATATCGGTACATTTGATCAATATCGACAAGCACAATTTGATTTGTTAACGAAAAAATTGCAAGTACCTATCCCATATACGGAAGTATTACCGATGGTATGGATGGGAGAAGGGGTAACGATTGGAAAAGGAACGAAAATTCACGGCCCTTCTTTTATTGGAGAAGGAGCAAAAATTGGTGCCGGGGCTGTAATTGAGCCGTACTCTATTATCGGGAAAAATAGTATTGTTTCGAGTTATTCTCATCTTCAAAAAAGTATTATTTTTGCAAATGCGCACATTGGGAAATATTGTGAGTTACTAGAAACGACAATAGGAGAACATACAATGGTGGAAGATGATGTTACATTGTTTCAAAAAAGCATTGTAGCGGACCATTGTCATATAGGGAAAAGTACGGTAATTAAGCAAAAGGGAAAACTATGGCCATATAAGGCGATTGATAGTCATTCGGTAGTAGGATCGGCTGGTGTTCAAGAAAGTGAGAAGAGTGCAGGATGGTTGCAAAAAAGCCGCATTGTAGGAAGAGGGAACGTTGAAATCACCCCTCAATTTATTGTAAAGGTTGCGATGGCGTACGGATCTCTTTTTACAAAAGGGGAAAGTATATTAATCGGGAGTCAAGAACATATAGAAACGACTTCTTATAAAAATCTTTTTCTTCATGCAATTCATGGTATTGGGATTCATACGATGGAATGCAAAGAAATGAACGAATCACTTTTTCAGTACAGCATTCAAGATTTGCAATGTGCGGGCGGGGTTTTCATTCAAGCGGAAAAAGAAAAAGAGATTGTTATAAAGTTGTATGGTAAGGATGGGGCACAGTTAACGTATAAGCAGCAAAAAGCGATAGAACAAGTATATATGTCTGAGTCGTTTTATTACGTATGTGAGAAGGAAATGGGGCGGAATAAGCTAGTACACGTTTCTTTACATAATTATATAGAGGCTGTATTAGAGCGTATTGATATTGAGAAAATAAAAAAACAGAAGTTCCATCTTCTTATTAATAAGAGAAATGATATGTTACAACATTTGCTTATGCTCTTTTTGCAAAGGCTCGGATGCACAGTTACGTGGATTTATGCGGGCGAACAAAAGGATCATGTGAAAGCTTTGATGAAATCAAGTAAAGCAAATATGGCGCTTATGTTTTCAGAGCAAGGAAATTATTTCGAGTTATATGATAATCATAGTAATATTTACCAAGGGACGGATTTTGAAGAGATTGATATTCCAGATTTATTACTGGAATCGGCAGGAAATATTTACCCAATGTCTTTGAAATTAGGAGAATGTTATCTTCTATTTTATACGCAGGATGAAAAAAAATCGTTTCAAGCGAGATGGAAGCGAGATATTTTATATCGAATTGGAAAATTATTCGAGTTAATAGCATTGCAGGGAAAAACCTTTCTCAGCATAGTAGAGCAATCGCCGCCGCTTTATTTACTTTGTGATGAAGTTGTATGTTCATGGAATGAAAAAGGAAAAGTGATGAGGAAATTATTGGCTGATATCGAAAGGAAGGAAGAAGGCATATTTGAAGGAGTACAGTTCAAATATACCGAAAAAGAGTGGTCTTATATCGTTTCTGACACAAAACAACCGAAATTTTTAGTGTATTCACATGCTAGAAACCCAGTAATAGCAAGGGAAAACATGAAAAATCTTATAGAAAAAATTAGACAATATCAAAAGGTGTAGAATTTTTATTTTAAAAGTGGTATTATAGTATAGTCTGATTTAAGTTATTAGTACTGGAGGGAAATAAGAATGCGTGTGAATATTACTCTAGCATGTACAGAATGCGGAGATCGTAACTATATCTCAAAGAAAAACAAACGTAACAACGCTGAGCGTATCGAGCTTAAAAAGTATTGCAAGCGTGACAAGAAGTCTACGTTACACCGTGAAACAAAGTAAGCAGTAGGAATATTTTCCTACTGTTTCTTTTTTTATTCGATTCCTCTCTTAAAAGTGATACACTATCATCGTAGAGCAAAGTATCACTGTGAGGGGGGAAATGTGTGAGAGAAGAGAAACTACGTTTACGTAAACAAATAATAGAGCACATGAATTCTTTATCAAAAGAACGGTATACAACTTTATCAGAGCAAATTGCATGTTCGTTGTATGCACAAAAAGAGTGGGCTGAAGCTAAAACAATTGGAATCACTCTTTCAATGGAAAATGAAGTGAATACATATCCTATTATCGAAAAAGCTTGGGAAGAAGGAAAGAAAGTTGTTGTTCCGAAGTGTAATAAAGAAACAAGAACAATGTCCTTTAGGCAAATTAGTAATTTTGATCAATTGGAAACAGTGTATATGAATTTACGTGAGCCAATTCCAGCGCTTACGGAAGAAGTGAATGCAGATGAAATTGACCTTCAAATTGTACCAGGTGTAGCTTATACAGAGCGAGGAGAACGGATTGGATATGGTGGTGGCTATTATGATCGTTATCTCATGCATTATAAAGGGAAAACGCTATCATTAGCTTATAGTTTTCAAATGCTAGACCATATTCCAATAGAGCCGTTTGATAAAAATATAGAAAAAATTATTACAGAAAAAGGAACAATGGTTAAAAATGGGCTTGTATAGACAAATAAAAATTGACGAGACTTTTTCTTCTTGATTATAATAAAATATGTGAACGTTTTCTTATTATAATTTTTTATAGTAAGTGAGCATAGAGGGTGATGAAATGTTATCTATATATGATATTCAGCAATTGCTAAAGAAATTTGGTACGATTATTTATACGGGAGATCGAATTGCAGATTTACAATTAATGCAAGATGAATTGCGTGAATTAAATCAATCACAGCTAATCGATTCACAAGACTATCAAACAGCTTTATTTTTATTGAAGCAAGAAATTCAAAAAGAGCTAAATAAGAATTAGATAAAGGTAGGTAAGTAACATGGAAGAGAAATGGTTAGTTGGTGTTGACCTTGGTGGTACAACGATTAAATTAGCATTTATTAATGTATACGGTGAAATTTTACATAAGTGGGAAATCCCTACGAATACAAATGAGCAAGGAAAACATATTACACTTGATGTAGCGAAAGCTATTGATAAAAAGTTAGAAGAGTTAGGCGAATTAAAAAGTAAGTTAATCGGTATTGGTATGGGAGCTCCTGGCCCTGTACACGTGGCGTCTGGAATGATTTATGAAGCGGTTAACTTAGGATGGAAGAACTATCCGTTAAAAGATTTATTAGAAGTAGAAACAGGATTACCTGTTGTGATTGATAATGATGCGAACTTAGCAGCGCTTGGTGAAATGTGGAAAGGTGCTGGTGAAGGAGCAAAAGATTTAATTTGTATGACGCTTGGCACTGGTGTTGGCGGCGGTGTAATTGCCAATGGAGAGATTGTACACGGCGTAAGCGGTGCTGCTGGTGAAATCGGACACATTACAGTCGTTACAGAGAACGCTTTCCCATGTAATTGCGGGAAGTCTGGTTGCCTAGAAACTGTAGCATCTGCAACAGGTATTGTGCGTGTTGCTATGCAAAAAATACAAGAGACTGATAAAGAAAGTATTCTACGTTCTATGTTAGCAGAAGAAGGACGTATTACATCAAAAGACGTATTTGAAGCACATGGACAAGGTGATGAACTAGCAGGCGAAGTAGTAGAAAAGGTAGCTTCTTATTTAGGATTAGCTGTAGCGAACCTTTCTAGCACGTTGAACCCAGAGAAAATCGTTATTGGCGGAGGCGTTTCTAAAGCTGGAGATGCACTTTTAGAACCAATTCAACGCTATTTTGAACAATATGCTTTCTCACGTGCTGTAAAGAGCACGAAGTTAGCTATTGCAACACTTGGTAATGATGCAGGTGTTATCGGAGGAGCTTGGCTTGTAAAAAAGCACAAATACGAAGCGAAGATGATATAAGTTGTGAAGTATGAAAAGAGGAAGGGGAAACCCTTCCTCTTTTTGTGCGAAATCTTGATGAAGACGAGCATGTAAATGAATTAAGCTGCTGGTGGGTACCCGTTATATAGAACAGTCATGATTGTAAACCATCCGAAAACGAGTACAGTTGCAATTGCAAAGCCGCCCGCGAGAAAATTCTTTTCGCGAAGTGTTCTAAGCGTAGCAAATACAGCTAACAGAGTGACTAATGCAAAAATAATAACAAGGCCCATACAATATCCTCCTCTGTCTCCCCATTCCTTAATGTGAGTTTTTGGAATATTTACTCTTTTACATTGTACATGTTTTAAAAATGATTGTCGAGATAGCATCCTTTCTTTTCCTAAGAGAAAAAAATGTTGTATCATTGAAAGTAAGTTTAATAATTGGAGGAGATTTTCATATGAAATGGATACAAATGCCGTTAGGCCCATTACAAACAAATGCTTATATTTTAACGAATGAGCAAAATGAGTGTATTATCTTTGATCCTGGTCACGAAGGAGAGAAGCTCGTTACATATTTACAAGAAGAACAATTAAAGCCACTGGCTGTTTTATTAACACATGCTCACTTTGATCATATTGGTGCTGTTGATGCGGTAAGAGACGCTTTTCATATTCCTGTGTACGTACATAAAGAAGAAGCAGATTGGTTAGGCGATGCAACTGTAAATGGTTCTCAAATCTTTATGATGAATCGCAGCATTACAGCAAAACCAGCAGATCATATTATTGATGCAGAAGGTGCATTAGCAATTGGTTCATTTAACTTTGAAATTTTTGAGACACCAGGACATTCTCCAGGCAGTATTTCTTATTACTGTAAAGAGGCGAATGCTGTATTTTCTGGAGATGTATTATTCCAAATGAGTATTGGAAGAACAGATTTACCTGGTGGAAGTTTTGCAGAGTTGATTGGAAATATTGAAGAGAAATTATTTGTATTACCTGATGAAACAGCGGTGTTATGTGGACATGGTCCAGAAACAAGCATTGGTTTTGAAAAAGAAAATAATCCATTTTTACAGTAAGGAGCTAGTGTGGAGATGGAGCTCATTTTAAAAGAATGGATGGAAAAAGAAAAGGATTATTCAATTTCATACAGTACATATATGAACCTCGCATTATACGCAGAGGAACATGGATATTATATGAAAGAACGTGAAAAAATAGGAAGACAAGGGGATTTTTTTACAAGTAGCAACGTATCCTCTGTGTTTGCAAAAACTTTTGCTAAGTTTTTTATTCGTCTTGTTGAAAATGGTGAAGTTGCTCCACATATTTGTGAGATTGGTGGGGGGACAGGAAGGTTTGCCTATGATGTTTTACAAGAATGGAAGCAATTATCACCGGAAACCTTTATTGATTTAAACTATTCGATAATTGAAATGAGCCCTTTTCATAGAAAATTGCAGCAAAAGACTCTTTGTTCGTTTTCTAATGTGTCATATTATACGTCGCATAGTGAAATGGGAGAATCGTTCGAGGGGATTCTTTTTTCGAATGAGTTATTTGATGCATTTCCTGTTGAAGTAATTGAGAAGAGAAATGGAATATTGTATGAAGTACGTGTTACGTACACAGAAGAAGGGAAACTTGCAGAAGTATGTAGACCGTTACATAAACGAATTGGTCGATACTTATTGAAATATAATATTCATCTTGCTGAAGGCCAGCGTTTTGAAGTGCCAATTGCGATGGAAGAATATATAAAAGAAATGGCGAAATGGTTTCAACGAGGTGTATGTATTACAGTTGATTATGGATATACAAAAGAAGAATGGATGCATCCTGCACATCAAGAAGGGAGTTTACGAGGATATTACGAGCATAAGTTAATTCGTAATCCTTTAGCGTATCCAGGTGAAATGGATCTTACTACTCATATTCATTGGGACGAACTGAAAGAAATGTTTAGCCTGCAAGGTATGAATATGGTATGGCATAAGAAACAATCTGAGTTTTTGTTAGCAGCAGGAATACTAGAGCTGCTTACGAATCATCAAGATCGGGATCCTTTTTCTGAAATTCAAAAACAAAATCGTGCAGTTCATTCTATGATTTTGAGTGGAGGATTAGGGAGTGCATGTGATGTTGTTATACATACGAAACATATGCAACAGTTACACTTGGATCGGTATTTGAAAATATAAAAAACAAGACACAGCATAGTTCTGTGTCTTGTTTTTTAATACGACTTATGTAGCATCATATATTTCCTCTCATGATATATATTTATATTAAAGATATGAGATGAAAAATATAAAATACGTCCTTTTTCTCTGTCTATGAGTCCCTAACCCAATAATACGCGAACGAGTTGAATAATTGTCTCGTTTTCTACTTTGTAATAAATTTCTAATCCTTTTCTTTCACTTGAAACGATTTTAGCACTTTTTAACTTTGCTAAATGCTGTGAAATTGTAGATTGTGGCATGTTTAAGCCAGTGTACATTGTAGAAACGTTGCTTGGACCGCGTTCAATTAATCCTTTTACAATACATAAGCGAACAGGATGAGCAAGTACTTTCAATAATTCTGCATTGCTTTCATATAGTTCTATTTCTTTTTGAAAGGTTTCTAACATGTTCTTTTCCACCTCCGTGTGAGCTGTTATACCATACTATACATACCAAAAAATTAAAGAAAAGAAAACAGTTGTTGCAGAAAAACATTCCTAAAGTAAAGAAATTGTAAGAAAAGAGACCCTGATGTAAATAAAGTAGATAATTTAGCACGGTTTTGTAAAATGACATTTTTGGGTGAAAATTTCGATGCGTTTTAAAAATTGAAAGATATAGATATATTTGTAACACAATTTTATCATGATTTTCTTATTCTTTCAAATGAATATACGAAATTTTTAAAATAATATGACAAAGGAATTATAATGTTATATATAGAATATAAAACAGGTTAAAAGAAAAGAAGCCGAATGTAGTCAGCTTCTTTATGGTGAAAATGAAATGTTTGAATATAGCTGATACATCTTAGAATTACCACGACGTTAGTTATGTATTCTAGATTTCATCTTTCATCAATTTTAAAAATCTGTGGTTCCATATATTTTCATAAAAATCAATTGTCTCTTTTGCGGACATAAATGGATTATTTAACGTAGAGGTTGCTTTCTGGAACATGAAGTTTTCGTACCCTAGTCCATGGGCAAATTTAATCGTGGTATCCATACAGTACTCTGTTTGGGCACCACAAAATTCAATACGATGTACAGATAATTGATCTAAAATCTCTTTCAAGTTTGTGTTATAAAAAGAATTGGCATGTGTTTTTCTTACAAAAAAATCTTGTTTTTGAACATCTAAATCTGAATGAATAGCCCAAAGTTCTTTTTCAGGTACTAAATCATCATCACAATGTTGAACGAAAAGAATTGGTTTATTTGATTTTCTGTATGAAGAAATTCTTTTATTTACTTTTGTAAGTAAATTTTGTAAATTAAATAAATGCTCCTCACTATAACATC